>ERZ773197.13-NODE-13-length-145573-cov-13.119009_pt1 | contig 145573 bp, 144 predicted proteins | sample MGYA00580999_ERZ773197 | MGnify/ENA primary metagenome ERZ773197 (study PRJEB29015, sample SAMEA2738166) | human oral metagenome | biome: human oral; feature: human-associated habitat; material: saliva | place: China | collected 2185 ...
GATTTTCCATTGGTTCAAGTTTTTGTCCGTTTTCTTCTTTGTAAATCACCTGAGGAGCTCAAACTTGGAGTTCCCAACCTTCTCTTCTGATTGCTTCAATCAATACTCCAAGATGCAGTTCTCCTCTACCTGAAACGATGAATTTTCCTTCCACCATTTCCACTTTCAAACCGACATTGGTTTCAGCTTCTTTTTCTAGTCTTTCTGCCATATTTCTGGTCGTCATATATTTCCCCTCTTTCCCAGCAAAAGGGCTATCATTCACCAAAAACTCCATACTCAAGGTCGGCTCATCAATTGCAATTGTCGGTAGAGTCTCAAACTCCCCTACTCCAACGGTTTCTCCCACGAAAATATTTGGGATTCCGCTGATAGTCACGATATCACCACACTCTGCCTGAGGAATCTCAATCCTCTGGAGCCCGAGTGTTCTAAAAATATGTGCGATCTTCCCAGTTCTCTTTACTCCATCGTTTCCGATGATCGTTACCTGGCTTCCTGCGTTCAAAGTTCCTTGATACACACGCCCAACTCCAAGTCTTCCCAAATAATCATCATATCCGAGGTTCGCAACCTGCATACAGAAAGGGAGATCAGATTTTTCAGCTGCTGGAGCCACATTTTCTAAGATCGCATCAAAAAGCGGAGTCAAATCCTTCGCCTCATCTGTGAGATTTTTCATCGCATAGCCATTTTTTGCGCTCGCATAAATAATCGGAAAATCTGCCTGCTCATCACTCGCTCCAAGCAAAATAAACAGATCAAAAAGCTGATCAATCACTCGGTCAGGTCTTGCCGCAGGTTTATCAATTTTATTAAGTACGACCATTGGTTTGAGTCAGAGTTCTAGACTCTTTTTAAGTACAAATTTGGTTTGTGGCATCGGCCCTTCATAGGCATCTACTACCAGAATCACCGAATCCACCATCCTCAATACTCTCTCTACTTCACTTCCAAAGTCCGCATGTCCTGGAGTATCTACGATATTGATCCTCTCACCTTGATATTCAATCGCGGTATTTTTGGCATAAATAGTGATTCCTCTCTCCCTTTCCTGATCATTATTGTCCATAACCAAGTCTTGCTCTTCCATTTTTTTGAGGGTTCCAGACTGCCTCAAGAGCTGGTCTACGAGTGAAGTCTTTCCATGATCTACATGGGCGATAATTGCGATATTTCTAATGGTCATCTGTTTTTTGGCAGAAAAAAAATAAAAAACCAGAATCAGATTTCTTGGTTCTCCTCTAAAATCAAGCATTCTGAAATTGCTTTGAATATAAGGAAATTCTATCTATTTTCAAGAGAGGAAAATCTTAAGAAAGACACTTTATCTTAGATTTATATGAATATTTTTGAAAGAAAAAAATGATCGATACTGAAATACAGCACGACCATTTTAAAGAGATTTACTCCGTTTGGGGATATGGATATAAAGTTCCATCTTTAAAAATGAAACTTTCTTCGCCTTGCCTAGCAGTAATATTCCTTGGTTCAATACCAGTAATCATAGCTAAGATAGAGTGGGCTTTTTTATCCCACCCAGAAAGTGAAGAACAACATTTCTCAATTGTACTTTCCCACTCAGAATCCCTATGAGAGATTCGCATGAGAACCTTATCATTCTCCAAATAAAGACCTTCTCCAAAATAGATTGAAGGATCTCCATCTATCCTAAAGATAATTAAGATTTGGAATTTATAAGTTTTAACACCATCCTTAACTTTTAAGGACAAATGAATTGCTTCTTTTGGTTGCTTATGAGCAGCCAAAATTAGTGCTATAATATGCTTAATATTATAGCTAGTAAATAAATCTTTTTCTTTCATAATTTTTTAGTTTATATTTATTACATTCTATACGTAGAATATATAAATCTATTTAATAATGTCAAGGAAAAAATTTTAATCTCAAAATTTAAGAATATTCAGAACTCCCTCTAAAAATTTTAATTTCCTACTTCTTCAAACTCGATAAAGCTCCTAAAGGCTGATCGTTTTCTAGTACAATCGGACTTGCAGTCGGCTGATTATATTCCGTATCATATTTCGCTTTCAAATAGGCAATAAGATCAGCACGAGTAGCGAATTTAATCGCTTGATACGGCTCATTAAAGGCCAATTTTTCTACAAATAAAAGCTCTTTTCCTATATCCAACAAAACCCCAATATGTCCGATAAAAAGGAAGTCCTCCTCTCCTTCAAAATGCGAATGCATCCAAACTGAAATCAAAGAAGCTTGAGCATGCTTGAAACTGATTCCCTTTTCGGACCAGCTTTTTTTGATCTTTTCAAAATGCACAGTCTGATCCTTGGTCGTAATCGTCGGAACAAGCGAATAGAAGCTTTCAAACTGCTTTTGCTCCTCAGGACTAAAGACCTTTTGAGGACTCGTTTTCAAAGCATCTTGATCCATAAAAAGCTGACTCGCATTGACCAATCCTAGCTTCGCAATAGTGATAAGGTCTCTCATCAAGCTAAAAGAAGTAATCCTACAGTTATAACCAATAAAATTTGGAGAGTTTTTCTCTAGGTTTGAGATGATTGTCGCCAAATCATACTCAGGAACGAGTGTTCCAGTATAGATAAATCCTGATTGCACCAGCGATTCCGTTCCTGCATGTTGATTGAAAAATGCGACCTGTTCAAAGAACTTCTTCACATTCTCCTCGGCAATTCCTGCCTGTAAAAGTGCCGTTTTCACCTCTGCTTGACTTGCTTGATCTACGAGATTGGAATAGATCAATCCTGGAATAGATTTTTCACAGGTTTTGGTAGCATAATCATAACGTCCTCCCTGATCTAAACAATGATCTTTGACATCACAACCAGCCACAATAATAGCCCCCATAATAAGAGGAAATAAGAGATTTTTTTTCATTAAAATTCTTAAAAAAACATAAAAAATCCTGAACCAAAGTTCAGGTTAAGGAAATCCTCAATATTTACAACTTAAAAATTAAAGCAGATTCTTTCTTGCTTTTGAAAGGAAAATCTTTAGGCTGAAAGCATTCTTTATTCTCCTAGAAATAATGAAGAAAAAAATATGACTTTTTCTCTGATGAGGACTTGTTTTTTGTAGTAGCTTATCGATTTGGTTTGGACATTTTCCTATAAAAGCTCAACATCAAGAATATTTTGGTACACTTAAACCAAGTAATAGTCATGAAAAAAATGGAACTGGACCAGATCTTAAAAATGATAGTTCTTATCAAAAATTTCTGGATGAAAAGCATCCTTTTCAACATACCAATTATGAACCAAGCGACTTGGTAGCGATTCCTTCAGACTTTACCTTTAATAAAGCAAGAAAGTTTCAGCTCAGACAAAAAGCCTGAACCCAATTTGCCGATATGGCTCGGCATTTCCGAGATCATTTTAAAGGCAAGAAAAAGTTAAGCATTACCAGTGCATATAGATCCTTCAAACATCAGCAACAACTCTTGAAATCCTACTGTAAAAGCAAACAGCAATGTGCAGAGCCTGGAAGCAGTGAGCATCAAGCCGGATTAGCATTGGATCTTGGAATAAATGGAGGAAGAATTGATAAAAAAAGTTTAGAACGATTGCAGGAAAATGCTCATAAACGAGGATTTCATCAGAGCTATCAGAAAGGGAAGGAGATTGATGGCAAGATGATAGAGCCACGACATTGGAGATATCTCGGAATAGAACTAGCAACTGAACTTTATGAAAAAAAACTGAGCTTTTGAGAGCGATTTTACTTGCAATCTACGGAATCAACTTCTTCCAAATTATAGTGAACAAGGTTTAATGTCTTGAAAATATTCACCAAAATCTCTATACTGAAATCTGATTTTTACTTTATCAGACAAAATAATGACAAATCAAAAAGATGAAAATTTAACAACAGAAGAAACTATCACTCAAGATACTGATTTAGAAAATATGCTTGAAAACACAAAAAAAGAAGCTGATGAAGCTCAAGCTGATTTTGGACCACTTTTGAATAAAATTAAAGAACTTGAGACTCAACTCCAAGAAAAAGAGGAAATTGCTAGGAATAGTCAGATTGCTTATTTGAACTTAAAAGCAGATTTTGATATTCTCCAAAGACAGACTCAACAAAAAATTGAAACTGCGGATCGCGATGCAGTTCTTAAGGTCGTAAAAGATTTGCTTCCCTTTATTGAAAACCTCAGAAAATCACTCCTTAATCTTTCTGATGAAGCAAAAACTTCTTCTATGGGGCAAGGACTTCAAATGATGTATGACAATCTTTTGAAAAGTTTAGAAAAATTAAAGGTCAGACCGATTGAAGCAATTGGATTAGCTCCTGATGCACAGTTTCACGAACCGGTAAGTATGCAACCTACTGATAATGAAAAGCTGAAAGGGAAAATCATTCAAGAGTTTGAACAAGGATTTGTTTACGAAAATGGTAACGATAAACTTGTCATTACGCCATCAAAAGTCATCATAGGACAGTAACGATCTTTTTACTCTCTTGTCCTGAATGGAAAAATTAACTGCAAAAGTACTCTCAGAACCCTTTCAATATGAAATCCCTAAAATTAAAGGATCCAGATTTATTACAACTCTAATCCCCATCTCTTCTAAAGAGAAAATAGAAGAAAGTTTGCTCAAAATTAGAAAAAACTACTTTGATGCCACCCATAATTGTTATGCTTGGAGATTAGGACTTCAAGGGCAACAAGACCTTTTTTGAAATTGGAGTATTATCTCTGAACAAGAAAGAGCAAATGATGACGGAGAACCCAGTAATACCGCTGGGAAACCAATATTAAATGTCCTTTCTGGACAGCAGGTTTTTGAAGTATTAGCAGTTGTTACAAGGTATTTTGGAGGGACCTTACTTGGAGTTGGTGGACTCATTCAGGCCTATACTGAATCCACAAAAGCTGCCATTGTCCATGCTCCCTTTTCTCAAAAAGAAATAACAAAAAAACTGACCTTACAGTACAGGTATGATCAGCTTTCTTTGGTTCAATACTTTTATAACAAATATGAAATTCAGGTCATTTCAGAGAACTTTGATACTACAATAACACAAGAAATCAGAGTAAATATTGTTTTTTATGAGAACATGAAAAAAGAGCTTTTAGACAGACAAATTATTTGTTCCTAAACCTAGGATATCTGCTCAATATGCACTCCAATACTTTTCAACTTATTGAGAATATCTGCATACCCTCTAGCAATAATTTCTTCATTAAGAATATGCGTCTCTCCTTGTGCCATAATTCCAGCAAGAACCATCGCACCCCCTCCTCTAAGATCAGTACTAGAAACATAGCCTCCATGTAAATCCGTCTTTCCTATAACAATCGCTTGATGGGGATTCAGAATTTCAACCTTAGCTCCGAGGTTTTCTAGTTCATTCAAATATCAAAAACGCCCTTCATACAAGGTTTCAAATATTTTCGTAATCCCAGTAAATTGACTTGCTAAAGCTCAAAAAATAGACTGAAGATCACTCGGAAAACCAGGGAAAATTCTGACTTCAAGTTTTGTCGCCTTATAATTAGCCTTATTATAAGAATTGACTTTAATCGTATGTTTATCTAATATCTTAAAATTGATTCCAATCTTGTCTGCAACATTATACATTGCAGAGAGATCATCAACGTTTACATTTTTGATCACTAATTCAGAATTATCTGCTCCTGCTCCTATAGCAAAATATGTTCCTGCCTCAATATAATCACTAATAATCTCAAATTCAGAATTTTGAACCTTCATGGAACTTGGAGAAATAGTAATGGTATGATCAAGTCCCATTGTAATTTTTGCCCCTGCATAATTGAGGAAATCAATAAGATTTTTAACATGAGGTTCAGTAGCTACCTGATATACGGTAATATCATAATCTACTCCCTCCAAAAAAGCAAGATAACTAATCAAGGCTTCAGTTGCTGTTACTGAAAATTCTTGAAGCATAATATTCTTCTTTGGTTTTCCTACAACTTTAAAAGTTTTATGCTCACCATACGTAATTTCAATCCCTGCTTTATAAAGTGCATCATCAAAGGTATCAAGTGGCCTTTTGCCAATTTTACACCCCCCAGAACCAACAAATCTGACTTCTCCAAACTTTTTAAGACCAACAGGAATAAGTAGAATAGAAGCTCTAAATTTCGTAGCAAGCTCAGAAGTAAGATCAAAAAAATTAGTTGAAGTCTGAAATGCCTGTTCAGCGAGCTGTTCCATAGCATGAACATCACTAATATCCGGCTTATTAGTAAGCGGAATCTGATAATCAAGCATATAATTTGCAGCAACAATAGGAAGTGCAGCATTTTTACTTCATGAGATAACAACTTCTCCTTTAAGATTTGGGGAATAAGAAATTTTAAACATTTCTTTACTAATATGATGTAAAATCGCCTTTTACTATAGGATTGTGGATTGCTCTTTCAAGAGAAAAAAAATCTGATAAAAGATTTGCAAATTTTCACTTTACTGACTATACTTATTCTATCGTTAGAGCAAAAAAGTCTAGCGATAAAAATTCTCTTCATCTTACTTTTCATTTATTCTCAAGAGCAAAAACAAAAATAAAACATCGCTTGTTTTAAGCAAAACAGCACTTTAACACTTAAAAATTCTCTCTTGAGGAAAGGTAAGTAATGAAAATTTTTTAACCAGTGATAGCACTGGTTTTTTTGATACTTGAAAAAAAGAACCTGATACGTATAATATTTTCAGTTTTTTTATCTCTCTGAATACATATGTTCAAAAAAGGAATTCTGATTTTTCTGATGTTTTTTCTCTGTATTGGGACGAGTTTTGCTCAGGAACAAACCTTAAGTTATGAAGATTTTTTAAAACTCTACTTTGGGATCACCACCCATGAAATGCAAATTCCAGAGCAGAAGCCGCTTCTCTTGTATACTAATTTAAAGCCATCAAACCCTCTCTATCAACTTCTCCAAACCGCAGTAGCAAACCAAAAATTTGCGAATATTAAGACTGACTTACCCCTCAAAAGACCTGCCTTAGAGTCTGATTTATCACTTCTCCTCAAATTAAATTATAACCAAGAAATGCAAGCCATAACAGGGAACAGGCTCACACTAGAAGTTTTAAAAAAAGAGCTTCAAAAGCTGATTCTTAAACAAAAAGCAGAAAAAGAAGAAACTACATCAAAGATTTCAGAAAGCATTAAACAATCGGTTGTCAAAGGAATTGTACAGCTCCTTAAAACAAAATTCACAGAGAAAGAAAAACTTGCCAATCTTCCTGATCCAAAATATGATCAACTCTCTGATTTTGTAGCTCAACTCTGAGAGAAATATACTAAATATTATACTCCAGGAGAAGGAAAAGTATTACTTGAAAAACTTCAAAATGAATTTGCTGGAATTGGAGTGTATTTGATACAAGAAGAAAATCAGAATCCCATTGTCGCAGGAGTAATAGAAAATACCCCAGCAGAAAAAGCAGGAATCAAAGTTGGAGATAGCATCATTTCTGTTGGGGGGAAAGCTTTTTCCTCATTTGCGAATCTAGAAACCTTTATTGAAAAACTAAAAGGAGAAAAGTGAACTCCTGTTGCCGTAGAAGTAAAAAGAGGAAATCAGAATTTACATTTTCGGATTAGAAGAGAAAAATTTCAAATTCCACTTATAAAAACAAAAAAAATAGGAACTGCTTGCTATATGAGAATTTCTTCCTTTGATCTTGGAGTAAAAAAGAAATTTGATGAAGAAATAAGGGAACTTTCATCCTGTCAGATGTTTGCATTTGACCTCAGGAATAACCCTTGAGGAGTAGTTGATGAAGTCGTTGGAATCTTAGATGAATTCCTTCCGCTAAATAGTCCAATTCTCTCCATTATCTCTCAAGATAAAAAAGAAATTCTGACTTCAAAAAAAGAACCGATCTTTAGTGGAGATAAACCTATTGCCATTCTAATTAATGAACAAACTGCAAGTGCTGCGGAGATTTTTGCTGGAGTTCTCAAGCATTATTTCCCAGAGAAAGTCAGTCTTATTGGAGAGAAAAGCTATGGAAAGGGTTCTGTCCAAGAAGTAGTACAATTTGAAGAAGGTTCTGTCCTCAAATATACTATCGCTCTTCGGAATATCGCAAATAAAGAACAGTCAATCAATCATGAAGGTCTCAAACCTGACTTACTTTTACATGACGATCCCAAAACTCCTGAAGATGAAGTTTTAAAAAGATTAGGCCTGGAATAAGCTACTCTACTAAAAATAAATCATGTGAAAAATGTAAAGATTCTTAGTTGGCATTCACCATAAAAAGATTATTATTGCTGGCGAAAAATAAAAAATATTTTATGATATGAAAAGTTTTAGTGTAATCTTGCTTTCCAATAATTCAATCGAAGTTGGAAAAGTCTCTCATCAAACTAAAGTAGCTAAAGTATTTCATACTGAGAGTATTGATCTACTTGAAAAGTTTTCAAAAGAAAACAAGAATTTGTTACTTCAACTTGAGAAAGCATTCGCCTACTGGGTGTTATGCAAACTTGGTAGATGCAAAGAAGAAAATCAGAGATATGGAAAACTAAAGAGAAAAATTATTGCCTTTTCTGAAAAGCTTTGGAAACAAATTCGTAGTTGCGCAAACAGAGTCGCAAAAAGTATCAAAAAATATCAAAAAACACATTAAACCACAAACCTCTGTTAGTGAATTCATTGGCAGAGGTTTTCTATTTTCCTTTGCAATTCCTACTATAATCACTAGTCTTAAATCAGAATTTATCGTTTATATAAAGGTCTTATGCAGAAAAATTTCAATCTCCAAGCTCTTAATACCCTTCAAGTCCCTTGTTCTGCAAAACTATTTACTGAAATTGAAAGTACCTATCAACTGCTTCAACTCTTAGAAACACCAGAATGGAAAAACGAGAAGCATTGGATTCTTTGATGAGGAAGCAACACACTTTTCACTACAGATTTTTTTGATGGTATTGTAGTCAAACTTCAGATCAAAGGTATAAAAATTCTGAAAGAAACTGACGAAACAATTGAAGTTCAAGTCGGGGCTGGTGAAATTCGAGATAATTTTGTGAAACATTGTATCGAAAATCAATGGTGAGGAATAGAAAATCTAATTTCAATCCCTGGAAATGTAGGAACAAGTGCGGTTTCTAACATCTGAGCTTATGGACAAGAGGCTTGCGAAGCAATTTCTGAAGTAATTGGAGTACATCTTGAAAGCAACACACTTCAAAAATTGAGCAATGAAGAATGTGATTTTGGATATCGTAAGAGTATTTTTAAAACTGAACTCAAAGATCGCTTTATCATTACTCATATTGTTTTTAAATTAAAGAAAATCAGTCAGCACTACGATTTCAACACCCAATATGCTGATATTCAAAAAGCTTTTTCTGAGCAATGAATCGTCTTTGAAACACTTAATCCAGCCAAAAAACTAGAAATGTTAACAACAGTTATTGTTGAAATTAGAAAGAACAAACTGCCTGACTGGAAAACTGTTTGAACTGCTGGAAGTTATTTCAAAAATCCAAAAGTCTGACTTCCTCAATGGGAGAAGCTCCACAAGCAGTTTCCTGATCTCAAAGGCTTCCTTCAAGACGACGAGACTATGAAACTCTCAGCAGGACAACTCATTGAACTTTGTGGATTTAAAGGCCACAAAGAAGGGAAAGTAAAGATTTCTGAACAGCATGCTCTCATTCTCATCAACGAATGAGGGAGTTGAGCTGAAGTAAAAGTTTTTGCTGAAAAAGTACAAAAATCTGTTTTCAAAAAATTTTGAGTCCAAATAGAACCTGAAGTCATTTACTGTGACTAAGACCGGAATTAGAAATTATTCTTCATCATCCTCATCTCCAGAAAAATTAATATCCAAACCATCAAAATCTCCATCTTCATCATCAAAAGACCCATAATAGTCTTCATCTTCATCATATTCTTTTTCCTTAGAAGCTGGTTTACGACCCCTCTTTTTTTTGACTCATTCATTATTCATTTTTTCAATATCATCCTCAATACCAAGCATTTTTTGAAGTCATTGATGTTCTTTTAACTTTTGGATTACTTTTTGTTCAATTTGCCTTACCCTTTCTCTCGTTACATCAAACTCCTCTCCTACCTGTTCAAGAGTAAATTTTGGACCGTCAATTCCATATCTCATCTTCACGATTTTTGCTTCTCTATCATCTAACATTCCAAGAATCATATCTAGATTATTTCTCAAAGCGGATCTTTCTGCGATTTGATCAGGTCTAAGAGTATTTCCATCCTCTAGGAGATCAGCAAGGGTATCTCTTCCTTCATCTCCCACTTCTCTATCAAGTGAAACATTTCCAAAAATCACTTCTTCAAGTTTTTTAATTTTCTTAATCGGAAAACCAAGTTTCTGTCAGATTTCTTTACTAGTTGGCTCACGACCAAGCTTTTGGAAAAGGAGTTGATAAGCTTTATTATAGGAATTCATCTCATCAATCAAATGCACAGGAATCCTCACATGCTTACTCATATCAGCGATCGCTTTGGTAATAGACTGTTTAATCCACCAGGTCGCATAGGTAGAAAACTTAAATTCCTTGTCCGGATCAAATTTTTCAATCGCCTTGATTAATCCGATATTCCCCTCTTGAATCAAATCAGAAAAAGTTAGACGAGAACCGAAGAATCTCTTAGCAATAGAAATCACGAGTCTAAGATTGGACTCAATCAGCTTTTTTTTGGCTTCTTCATCCCCTTTTTTGATCTTTCTGGCAATTTCTTTCTCCTCTTCATAGTTAAGAAGTGGTATTTTTGAAATATCGTTAAAATAAAGTTTAATAAAATCTTTATACTGACTATCCACTAAGGTATCCGTATTTCCATAAAGACTTACTTTTCAGAGTTTTGATTCTTTTTTAGTTGCTTCCTGCTCTTTCTCTAAAGCCTCTTCAATCGTCAAAATCTTAATTCCCAGTTTATCTGCAAGATCATAAAACTTTTCAAGCAACTTAATATTCCCATCCATATCATCAATTTCAGAGATAACATCTTCCTCCTCTATGGTTCCCTTATTCGCACCTTTCTCAAGAAGCTCTTGAAGACCCTCATTAAGCTCACTAATATCATCTTGAAGTTTTTCCCAAAGCTGTTTTTTTATTGTATCCATTTGAATTACTAGCTTTACATATATAAAGTTGCTCTATCTTAGAAAAAGTTTCTCTTTTTTTGACAAATCTACAAAAACATATATAATATTCATCGTGTAGTAGAACCTTGTAAGTGGAATGACCTAATTGTAGGATATTCCGCGAACGGAAAACAGACTCCCTTGAAGAGTTCTGTTTTTTGTTTTTATTTTAGAAGTGGAAGTTTAATAATATAAGTTTCCTTACTTTGACTCCTACAACTAATTGGTTTAAAAACCTTAATATTTTTTCCTCAAAATCTCTTTTTCATCTTTGCTACAAACTCTTCAAACCCAGGACCCATAAAAACTTTTATCACAAAAGAGCCATTCTCATCCAAAAGCTGATCATAAATCCAATACGTCTGCTCTAGTAAATCTATTGCTCTCATTGCATCAATATCCTTAAGTCCAATAGTATTTGGAGCCATATCTGACTGAATAAAATCAAATTTTTCAATCTGATGATGATCCAAAATAGCCTTAACTTCCTCTCTTTGTGTAACATCCTGAACATAGGTTCTCAAACCAGGAAGATGTAAATCAACCTCTTTAAGATCAAAACCAATAACACTATAGTCCTTTACATTAATTTTTTTAAGTTGACCAATCGTATATTGAAGCCAACTTCACGGTGCACAACCAATATCTAATACTCTTTTAGTCGTTTTCCTAATCAAAAAAAACTTCTCTTGAATTTCTTCAAGCTTGAAGGCACTTCTAGCTTTATATCATTCTTTTTTTGCTTTTTTGAAATAGAAATCGTAAGGATTATACATAAAGGGAATCTAAGAAATGAAAAATTGATTAATTATTTATTTTATCGCACACTATAAGCAGTAGGACCTCCTTAAATAAGGGAAAGTTAGGATACCATTTCATATTAGATTTCTCTACTATTCCTTATCAAGGAGATTCTTCTGTAAATATTTTATCTTACTTCACTGCGATAATTTTTACATTTTTTCTTCCACTTTCATGTCTCATTTTAGCGGTTTCTCCTGCCTTTTTACCTCTAATAGCTTGTCCAAGAGGAGATTCAAAAGAAATAAGTAAACCATCCTCTATCCCAACTTCTCCCGTTCCAACAATCTGAACCTCATATTCTTTATCATCATCCTCAATCTTCACTACAACAGTCGTTCCTACATCAACAGTTTTATCTGTTTTTTTAGTTTCTTTTTCCTTTTCAATAATCTCTACATCACTGATCAAATTCTGAATCTCAACAATTCTAGAATTGATAAAGTCTTTATCTTCCATTGCAGACTTATATTCAAAGTTTTCTGAAAGATCTCACATCGCCTTTGCTTCTGCTAATCTTTCCAAAACTGCAGGCAACTGCTCCTGCTTCAAATCCTGAAGTTCTGCAATAAGTTTTTCATATCCCTCTCTCGTAAGAAAGTTTTTACTTGCCATATTTCTTCTACGATAAAAATAAAAAATCAGATTTTTTTTGGATATTTTAATCTGCCCAAAAAACTATCTACTTAAGAACCCCCAGAATCCAAGCACTTTTCTCTTCCACTTATCAAAAGCGTGAGTTATTAAATCAGATGCCACCTTGAATCCTTTATGATTCTCCACTACGAATCTTTCTCCATTATAATTGAAAACAAAATCCGCTTCATAAAGTCAGCTTTTATTCTTTATGATTGTATAGTCAATAATTACTTTAGCATCAATATTTTTTGCATAAATTTTCTTCAAAATCGTTTGCCCTTTATTTGCAATCTGGTGATCTACAGCTTTCTTAAGTTCAGCTTCCATTACTTCGGAAACATTTACAAACTTAAACTTAATGTCACTTACCTGCAAGAGTTCTGTTGTCATCGTGGTATACAATAGAATATAAAATCACTTCCTTTTACTGAAATCGAGACAAAATGCAAGCCTTGCTCAAAAATTTTCGCATTAGATAAACATAAAGAGAAAAGCTGACTTTTATTTTCTCCTCTTTTTATTCCAAAGAGCAATCAAAAAACTGATCCAAAAAGATACTATTCCTACCAAAAGATAAAAAGTAACAAATAAAGCCTCAAAAAAACAGTCCTGACTTTTACAAATCCCCTCATTATACAAAGAATTGAAAAAAGCTCTATCTAAAATCCAAGATAGTAAGGAAGAAATATCCCAATAAATCATTAATACATAAGCTCACAACATCCCTACAATAAGTAAGGTCAAAAGTAGTAAAACTATCATAAATAAACCTGATTCCTTTTTTGAAAGAGCATGAAAATTTGAAACATTCCAATAGCCCATAATGAGAAGCACAAAAAAATAGATTGATAATAAGGTTCTAAAATCTCCTCATCAAGTAAACAGTTGCCCGAGGAAATATCGTCCTCAAAACAAAAAAAGAAGAAAAGAATCCCCTATTCCTCGTTTTTTTTGATTGAATATTTTTGACATTACTGATTTTTAAAACTAAAATCAGATTTTTACCCTAATTTCTTCAAAAAATCCTGCTGAATAGAACGATACTTTTTCTCTTCTTTAATCATCAAATAGCTTTTTCTGATCAGTTCCCTAATATCTTCATAATACAAAAGTCAGAGAACCTGCTGAATATCAGCCCATTTATAAATTCCGATATAGCCCTCACCATCGGTGATCTGAATCGCCATAGGATCTCCTGTATATTTCATCAAAAAGTAAGTTACATCCTTATCTAAATGTCCCTTTTTCGTTTCTGAACTTCTCAAAGAGGTCATTCAAACTTTTTGTTTTAAGATCAAATGATCAATCGGGATCCCACATTCTTCAGAAACCTCTCTCAAAGCAGCTTCCTCAACCTTTTCTCCTGATTGGATTTTTCACTTAGGAGAAACCCATTCTATTTTCCCAGAAAGCGCATGCCTTTTGATAAGCAAGTACCTTGGTTCTCCATCTGAAGCAATATAATATACGATTCCACCTGCACTTTGAACAATTCCTGTCATTTCTATACAATCAAAATAAAAAGTCTGACTTTACGCTATAAGTTTTTCTACAATTCCTGCAAAGAAATTTGCAATAACATTTTCTCCTTTCTGAGGTTTGATACTAGCTATAGCTTCGTAACTTGTCAACCTGCCTTGATTTGCCATTTCAGAGCTCTCAGGAAATTGCTGCTGAATCTGAGCATACAGCTGAGGGTTTTTGGCAGTAATAGTACTCTCTAAATTTACAAACAAACGACGTGAATCTTCTAAAATAGCGAGCTCTGATTCAATTTTTTCCACATCAACAAGAAATTTGTCCTGATTACGACCATCTAAAGCCTGGACTTTCTGTTCCAGATTTAACAAAGAAAGCTGAGTTTCCATTTCTTTTTTGAGTTCTTGGACTCCAGACTTTGTAGACTGATCAAGCTTTTTAAGCTCATCAATACGTACCTGAAAAGCCTCTTTCTGTTGTTGCTGTTCAAGATTAAGCAACTTCTCGGATCAAAATTCTGATTTTTGCTCTTTTTCTAGTACCATACTAATGAGCTAAAGATTCTAAAACTTTTTTGAGGATTGCAATATTCTTTTTGTAATTGACTCTGAGTGGTCAAACGATAGAAAGCACCGCATCATAACCATCAAAATCTACTTTCACATAGACACATGAAATCAGCGTTTCTTGATCATTTACGAAAGTATAGTAGACCTCTTTATTTTTGAGAATTTTCTTGTCAATGAAAGCAACGATTTTTTTCTCCTCAATAAAGCGAATAATCGTCCTCGTCGCCGAATATTCATCAATCATATCATCACGAAGCAGATTATTGATCCCGAGGTAATAATACTCATCATTCCTAATAAATCCAACAACTACCCCATCAGAAACCTCTCCTAAAGCTTCAACCAGACTTTTGAGTCCTTTTCTCGCAGTATCAAGCTGAAAATCAACTTCTTCAGGTTGCTCTGCAAGTGCTGTATCCAAATATGCAGAAAGCCCTTGTAGCGTCGGCATTCTCCCTGAAGAGTTGTAAGGTTGATAGACCATACCTTGTTTTTCTAGAGCATTGAGGTATTTTCTCAGGGTTGAAGGTGCATAATCGACCGCTTCTAAAGAATTAAGAAATTTAGAACCTACTGGTTCACCTTTATCGAGATAGCAATCTATCACAGTATCTAACAGAGCAAGAAGTTTAGTATTTTCAGACATCATAATCAATAAAGGAATAAGAAATGAGAACTATCACAACAAATTAAAAAATCAGAAGATTTAACTTTATTTATTTTTTTAAAATATGAAACAAAGCTTCACGATAAGAAGTATACCTTCTATTATTTTCAATTCTCAAAAAACGAAAGAGTTTATTCATATAATTTCTCCCTAACATTCTTGAACCAATAAATAAAAAGATCATTCCATTAATAAATGGAATATATAAAAAGATAAGTCCAATAATTAAGAAAAAAATAGCGAGTGGAATTTTAATAAAACTTGATAAATTATCAAGCCTTTCCAATCTAGCCTGAATCCAAAATTTCACCTTATGAAGAAGGTGGACGAATTTTTGAGGCGCCTTCTCTAAAACCATGTATTTTATAATAAAGCAAAAAAATCAACTAAAGTATAAAAAAGAAGATCCACATTTCAAGAGAAAGATTTTCTTAGAAAAAGATCTATTTTTAGAAGTTAAGCTAAAATAAGCTAAAATACACCAATAAATCATCCTACTTAAATCGAGCTTTCACGATTCTGATATTAAAATGGAAGGTCTTTACTTCTTCAAACTCCATGTATTCTCAGAATTCTTTTCTGAGGATTTCTACCTGCCATGTCATCATTTCTAGGAACATCGTCAGACTTTTCACTTCGTGCTTGATGCCTTGAAGCTGAGAAAACATTTTTCTATACAGATCCAAACCATCATCTCCTCCTACAAAAGCAATTTTTGGTTCCCGTTTCTGTACATTGCTTGGTGCATTTTCTTCAAAGGTTTTATCAGGGATATAGGGCAAATTAGCGGTAAGGATCAGATTTTTATTTTTTATAATCTCTTGATAACTCTCTAAAAAAGCACATAAATCTGACTGTAACATCCTCATATCATACTTGGAAGCATCAATCAAAGTATCATAATTTTGCTTGGCAACGAGGAGTGCTTCTACCGAAATATCAGCAAAAAACACCTCACGAAACTTATCACTATTCTGCAAAAGTACTGAACACCCTAGCACTCATGATCCGGTTCAAATATCAAGCAAAATATTGTCTGTATCATGATTTTCCTGCATCGCTTCTGTAATCGCAGTGATCATATATTCCGTTTCAGGTCTTGGAACGAGCGTATTTTCATTTACTATAAACTTTACTCCAAAAAATTCCACAAATCCAAGCAAATATTCAAGCGGTTTATCTTCCTCTTCATACGCACGATAATCTGCCCTAATACGCTGCTCTATTTCAGGAGAAAGTTCCTGCTGAGCATTGGTTCGCAAGTCGGTTCTCGTTGTATTGAGATAGTGGCAAAGGAGTTTTTCAAGGACAAATTTCTTTTTGAAAGCAGGGTCTTGGATGAGCATTTGGAGTTGCATTTTGGATTGTTTTCTTAACTAAAATCCTTAGAAGTATACGAAAGCTCTTGAAGTTTACAAGGTTTTAGTTGAGGAAGAGGGATGAAAGTAAGTTTCAAAAAAGTAAAAACAGAACATACAATTCTTTCTGAATTTATTCCCTTTTTGATTCATTTAGAAAGAGAAGCTTGTATCCAAAGGATAATTCCATGAAGGATTCACAGACAGCAAAAAGGATCGTCAGAACTAAGATTCTCTGTTTCTATCCCCACAGCAACAGGACGAAAAGCAAAAATGTCCAAGGGATCTACAAGTCAAGAACTCTTCATCATCACCACAACTCAAGATCCAACATTCAAAGAGCAACTGCTAAATTTACGAGAAAATTTTATTTCCGAATAAACAAGGTGCAAATTCTCTGACTTTTGATTAGTCTTTTCATCCTTATTTGGTTTTGGAGCTGGTTCCTGAATCAGGTTTTTTCTTGTTTATCTACAGAAAAAATTTCTAAGTGGATACTTCTTTTACGAGGTGGAGTACTTGTTTTAGTCCTCTTTGGATATGAAAGATTACTCCCGCTCTTAGGACTTGATCATTCGCTTCTCTTTTTACGTGAAAACATCACACTCTGATCGACAGCAAATTTTTTGGTCTACAGTTTACTGATTGTCATAGGGATAACGTTCATTTTCAAGCAGATAAAAAATAAAAAAATCTGGATTCAGATTTTAGTTGGATGTTTAGTGCTTATCGGCCTTACTTTTATTGGGACAATACTTAGCTCCTCTACCCTTATTCTCTATACTTTACTCGCAGCCTCTGTAGAAGAACTTTTCAAATTCACGCTCGGACATAATCAGTCAGAATCCTCAAAAAAAATAAATCCTTCTAGCTTACTCCTTTTCTCGCTTTTAATTGGTTTTTCTTTTAGTATCGCAGAAAATCTGCTTGCATTTCTACTTCAGCTAGTCCAATGAAGCTCAATCACAACGGGGATGCTCGTATGAAGAGGACTTGTAACTGCATTCATTCATATCGTAGCAACAGGAAGTATTGCTTTTATTATCATGAAATACAGAAATATTGGCCTTTTTTGGAGATATATCTTTGCACTCCTCCTAGGATTTTCCATTCATAGTATTTATAATCTTTCACTTGAAGCAGGACTTTCTTTTGTGAGTATTCTGCTCGCAGTAGCTGGAGGAATCGCACTAAGCTATCTGATTTTTCATCTTGATGAACTGTATGAATAAAATTAAAAGAATACTATCCTAGTAGTCCTCTATTGATAAGCTCTCTTTTAATATAATCAGGGTTATTTGCTGCTTCTAATGCTTGATCAATACCGATCATCCCTTTCTCTATAAGAATCAAAAGACTCTCCTCCATCAGCTGCATTCCAGAAACTCTATTGGTATACATTACACTTTTAAGCTGATTGAGCTTATTTTCTCTAATAACATTCGCTACCGCTGTGGTATTGAGAAGCACTTCCTGTGCAAGGGTCAATCATGGCTTATCAACTCTTTTTAGGAGTTTTTGAACAACGATTGCTGACATATTTTCTGCAAGCTGTGTTCTAATATGATTCTGTTCATCAGAGGTAAAAGATCCAATAATCTTATTCAATGCCTGCTCTGCTGATCTTGCATGTACTGTCGTCAAAACCAGATGCCCTGTTTCAGAGAGCAAAATCGCCTGCCTAATTCCCTCTAAGTCTCTAATTTCCCCAAAGAGAATCACATCAGGTCTCTGTCTAAGTGCATACTTCATCGCATTAGAAAAAGAAGAAACATCTTTTCAGAGTTCTTTTTGATCAATAATACTTTCTTTTGGATCAAAAACATATTCAATTGGATCTTCAATCGTCAAGATATGCTTTTTTTTATGCTGATTAATTTCCTCAATCATCGCTGCTAAAGTCGTTGATTTACCTGACCCAGTTGGACCTGCAAGGAAAATAATTCCATTTTCTCTGTAAGCAAGCTCTTTGAAAATTGGAGGCAAATTCAAACTTTTGAGATCAGGGATTTCTTTTCTAAGAAGCCTAGAAACGATCATAATATGTCCTCTTTGACGAGAAATATTTACTCTATATCTCCTATCCTGATAACCTACTCAGAGGTCCAGACTTCCATTTTTTTCAAAATACTCCAAGCCTGTCTTATTCATCAGTGTAAGTGCAATCTTATTGAGCTTATCATCATCAAGTTTTTCGAGCTCATCTTGTCTGTAAACTTCCTCCATGATCCTGAGAGCAGGAGGTTCATTATAAGTCAAATACATATCAGAAGCATTTTTCTGAAGCATCAAATCATTAAGAAACTCAACATATTTTACAGGATCGCTAAATTTCATAGATTCAAGAAAAAAATAAAAAACAGACTAATTCAAGTATACAAGTTTCTACCACAAAGTCAAAAAAAACACAAAAAAATCTTACTCCAGTATTCTGAAATCAGATTTCTATAGTTTAATTAGGAATCATTTCCTGAGAAAAACATTCACATAGAAAAAGAACTTCTGTTCTGAATGCTATATGTCCCATACAGTACACATAAACATCATCATAATAAGGACGCATATCAGAAGAAGCTAAAATATATATTAAAATTTTAGTTTCCTCTTCTGTTAGCTCCACAAAGCCATCTTCAGTTTGGTCTAGTTGAATAACAAATTCTTGGTATCCCTCTAAAAGAGGGAGAGAAAGTGCCCTTTCAAATCTTTTTAGAAGGAGTTCTTTCTTCTCTTCACTTGTAGATTCCCATCTCTTATTTACTTTTTCGTAAAAATCGAGATTGGAAACAAACAGATGTAAATTTTTCTGATCTACACCAATACCTGAATCTTCCAAAAATTTTTTGGCAAGTTTATAATATTTTTCTTTTCCCATAATTATTTATTTTTTTTATCTTTTCATTTGAAGAAAAGAGTAATTAATATTTATTTTTTTATCACACAAATATTATAATTATTTCTTATTTTATATCAACTCCATAAAAATAAAAAAAATCTGACCTCAGAATCTGAAGTCAGTTTTTCAATTAAAATTATGCAAACTTAAATTCAAACCTCATGTTTTCACAAGGAATCCATGAAGATTCTAATTTTACATTCGTCCTTAATTGTAAATGGATAAGGAGAAAATGATTAATAATTCCCCTGTAGGGATTATATGGAATATAATCCTTATTTTTATAGGCGAGTTTAGTTTCAAATCTATCTAATAACTCGCCTCTATAAGTGCAAGTCCAATATCCTTCAGGAAGCTCTAAAGCAAATGCTTCTTCAAGAATTTCTAAAACATGGGTCCTTTGATTGTTTTCAAGCCTTTTCCATGTATAATTTACATACCTATCAACGGCAATCGAAACAGAAGATAGAGAAGGGAAACCTCTACGAAACTCTCGTATACCGATTTCCGCTAAAAATTTTTCTGCTTTGTTAAGTTTTTTTTTCATAATAAATTTTCTTTTTTTTTATCTTATGATTGTTTTTTTAATTTTTTTATCTCATACATTCTATATAAACATTTCTAATAGAATGTCAATAGAAATCATTTAAGGCTTCTTTCCAGTTCAGAACTAGCAAACCGTTGTGTCTAACAGCTCAACGGTTTTTCTTTTCTATTGACATTTTCCATCTACTACACTTGAGTTCTTTGCTCAGTCAATAGTTGAATTTCCAATGGCTACCTGCTTTATTTCCTACAAACAACACAAAAAATGAGACAAAAAATCAAACTCGTCTCAAAGGGAAACGGCAAGAATTTTTATGCTTACCTACTGGATTGAACGATCAAGGAAGCAATAAAAATTTCAGGGCTGATCTATCTAGCAAAGATAGGAAGCGACCTCAAGCTGGTTCCTCAAGGAGAACATCTCAGAAAAAAGGATTTTATCTTGGTGGAATAATCGTATGAGGGACTGCTTCAAATTCAAGGCTGAGATCCTCGAGGCTGGAAAGAATATCCCTGACAAGGAACTGAGGCTGAAATTCTACGAAGCAATCCTTGAACTCGGAATCAACGACATCCAACCACACGAGGAAGATCCGCTTTTGAAAGCTCTTCTAGCCGTGCCAACCGCTCAAATCCTCAAAGCTCACTGAATCTCTACCCTGAGATCTTCAGCCTGAAGCTTAGGAGCTGAAGCCAAAAGCAAGGCTCAAAAGGGCAACACAAATGCAAAAAAGACACGAACAAAATCCAAAAAAACAAAAAAATCTGATCCGATTGAAGAATCCGTTAAGATGATACCAGTTGAAGAAAGCTCTCAAGATCCACTCGTTCCTAAAGATCCTGATCCTCCAAAAAGGAAAGAGAAAAATCAGAAAAAGAGAGACGAGAACATTGAGTTGATTGATACCATCAAAGCAAAGGTGGAATCGCTCTGACTTGTGTATAGATCCTGAAAAGATGAGCGAAACAGTGCAACGAATATCAGAACAGGCAAACAATTCGGTCAGACTGCAGAAAAATTCTGATTGACTCCTACGGAACTTGCTCTAGCCGTGATTGAGGCTTCAATGAGCGACAAGTTCTGGGGCTGAAAGATCAATAATTGCGAGACAATCTACTACAACTACGCAAAGATCATCAATCAGACAATGGCAAACAATCAGAAGATCGTGCAGGCAACTGCTACTTTACCTTGAGCATAAACGAGAATGAACAACACAACAGCAATCAAACAATACAAAAAACTCACAATGATCAAGCTTAAATCCTGAAGGCTCTTGAGGACTCCTGCGAGCAAGGAAGAAGTCCAGAAGTTCCTCGCAGACAAGAGCAAAGACTATCTGATGATTGATGGAGTCGGCTTCAACAGAATGACAGAGGTCGCAGAGTTCTTTGAGTTCGTTCCTGATGATATGGAGTGTTTCATTCTTTCTCAGCCTGATCCAATCACAAGGGAAAGGCTCAGGGAAATCCTCGAGGAGAGAAAAAAAGGCAATCACAAGACAAACGGAATCTCTCACTTACGAGAGATCTACGAAAAAAGATTTTTACAAGATTCTACTAATTAACAATGGCAAACACTACTACAACACACAAAAACTTGAAAAGCAAGATCTTTGAGTTTCAGAAACTATGAATAGTTGTCAAAAGAAATTCAAGTGCTGAAGTGCAGATGAGAACTTGAGGAAAGTATAGCTACAAATACTCAAGTTTTGATGAGATTTGGGGGAACATTGCTCCAAAATTGAATGAATTGAATCTCTTGATCACTCATTCAGTGCAAAACTTCTGAGGAGATCTGTTTTTGGAAACAACCTTGACTGATATTGATACCGACGAAATACTTCAGTCAATGATTCCAATTCCAGAAAGTCAAACTCCTCAGACACTTGGAAGTGCAATTACATACTTCAAGAGATACAATACTTGTGCATTACTGAATATCATTGTTGAGTGAGATGATGATGACTGAGCTTCAGCTGAGAAGTCTGCAAAAAATAAAAATCAGACTCCTCAAACAAAAAAGCCTTTCCTTGATGAAAATTTTGAAAACTTCAAAAAATGGACTCAAGGGAAAACTCTTGAACAGATCGCATTACAGAAAGATGAGATCCTTGCAAAATACACGGTATCAGAGCCAATGTGCAAAAAATTAGATGATTTTTTATCTACTTTATAAATTGAAACGATGAAAAAAACAACACAAGAACTGATAAAGTATGTCTTTCAAAGAATGAATTTTAACTCAAATCCAATTATTTTTTGAAATTACACTGTTACCTATGATTATCCTACACTAAGCATCAAGAAGTTCTGAAGAGAAGTTGGTGTCGTAGTTGAAGGCGAGATTTACATCAACAACCCTATTGAAAGATTCCTATTTGGAAGAGCAATAGAAAAAAATCTAGGAGAAATTACGGTTTTTTTGAGCCATTACATCGGAAAAATAGTTGAAGAAAAAGAAAAAGCTGTATCTCAAAATGCTAAACTCACAGAAAAAATTACAGAATTAGAAGGAAAACTTGCTCAATCCGTAGCAAACAACATTGATTTATCTCCTAACTCAGAACTCGATGACTAAGAAAATCAATCTATCAAACCGATCAATCGGTTTACTTAAATCTGACAATATCAAATGGTTTAAGTGATATGTCCTCTGACAACGAGAGTCAGAATTTCAATCTTATTTCGCAATATGAGAGTGCTTTGCCTCGTGTATGGATGCTTATTGTAAGCTTGGAGATTTTAATTCTGAACACAATCTCGCAGTGATGGAGAAGAAATTCAAGGACAACGAGGCTGAAGAAGAAGACCTCGCAAAAGCAGTCCTCGCAGTGACTGAAGCACTCAACAACTTCAGAACACTTGATCTTCCTAAACCACTTGAATCAGAAAAAGAGATCATCATTCCTCTCACGGAAAAATACAACCTCAAGGTCAAGTTTGATGCGTTCTATGGAGACTACATCCTAGACCATAAGACTGTTTCTACTTTCACTCCTGAGGAAGAAGTGGAAGAAAAATACGGTCAGCAGATGAGATTGTATCAATATGCTTGGCGAAAGCATACAGGAGAAAAGTTGCCGATCTACATTCAAGAGATCAAGAAAGCGAGAGCTTCTATTCCTCAGGAATACAGCAAAAAGGAAGATCTCCTCACACTCGTTCCTGAAGAGAAACACGCAGAACTCAAAACCGTTGTAGAGATTAAAGACTACTTGAGAACTCATCCACTCAAGGAATGGTGCGGAAAAAGATTTGAGTTTGCCTGGACTGATGAGATCATTCCTGAGGTGGAAGATCTCCTCAGAAGAGCGATGATTAGGGCTGACTACCTCCAGACTTTATCTTTAGAAGATGTCTTATAAATGAAATTCATCCTCTCAATCGAGAACTGAAAAATTGAAAATCCGCAGAAACTCTCTGAATACATCAAAACAAGAAAAAACTGACTCTATTCCCTCGTGCTGAAGAAGTATTGAACGAGATCTCTTGCTCAAAACTCCTACTACCGAGGCGTTGTCCTTGCTCTCATCGAGGAGGACACAGGAACAGAAAAAGAGGATCTGCACTACTACTTCAAGCATCGCTTCATTGATTGAGAGGAATTTCCAAGCTCTCGTGAGCTCAATAAAAACGAGTTTTCGGAATATGTAGAGAAGATCAGAGACTTTGCAGCTGCAAGACTCGGAATCTATATCCCTGATGCTCAAAAATAAAACCACTTTTTATTCTTTCATAGTATAGAATGACCGAAAAAGCAAAAAACATTATCACTGCAATCCTAGTAATCATCATCGTGATCTTGATTTCAGGCTTCCTTGTGATTGCCTGAGAACTCAGAAGCACGCAAAAAGTTGTATCTGACTTCCAGTGAGCTATTGACTCAATCAAGAACTTAGACACACAAATCTCCTCAAACTCTGCGGAATATGAGAGCATTGAAGAGAATAAAAAAAACCTGACTGAAAGACAAGGAGAACTCCACGAGCTCAATAAATCTCTCAGAGCTGAGAGAGATGAAGCACAAACTCAGTTTCTCTCAGGATTGTGATTGATTCCGAGCAGTCAAGCTCAGTAAAAAAACCAGCTCCAAAAAAAGCTGATCAGCCACAAGCTGAACAGAAAAAAACTGAGCCAATTCCTGCTATTGCTGCAGCTCCTGCACCTCAGACAAAAAAAGTCGTGCAGGAGAAAGAGCTTGCATACTGAGAGCCAAAAAGTCTTGACCGTGTAAAGCGAATAGTCGCTCAATACGAAAAAGACTTTGGAAAAAAGCTCTCTTGCACTCTTGGTTGAGTGCAAAAAGATCCTACTCATATTATGCGAGCAATTGCAAGAGCAGAAACGAGCGGACTCGCTTCGCATACCAAAGGAGCAAAATACAACAATCCTTGAAACTTGCACCCCTCAGTTAATCCTAGCTCGTGGGTAAAGCGAGATGGAGTGAGCAGATCTCCAAGGAGTGAATGAGAGGTCATCAGAGTATACCCTGATGAGAATAAGTGATGGTATGATCTACTCTATCACATTGATAGAGACTACGGTTGCAATATCTCAAAAAAATCTATCAAATGTTATTTACTAGGTTGTGGTGCTGAGAATAACTCTCACAACAATGCAAGAGTAAATAGCTACTTCAGAAATTTGCAAAAATACTCTGAAATATAAAACCTTTATTTTTAGGACAAATAGAATGAAAAATCTGATTTTGAATCTTTTATTGCTTGGAATCTCCTTGATCTGAGCAGTGATTCTCTCATTCATCATCCTGTTTGTCCTGATTGTTTATATTTGATTATAGAACTAGAATGAAAACAATAAAAATATCAGATGAGACTTATGTTTTCTTACTCAATCTCGCTCAAGAGATGAAAGAACAAAACAACAGATGAACTCAAAATGTAGGCTTCATCATTCGCAGCAAGAGAAGAGACTATATTGATCTTGAGTGAATGTTCTTCACCGCTAAGGCTTGCAATGAACTGATAGAAGCCAGAAGATATGCTTATTCTGAGAATGCTAGATCGTATGGAATCTCTAACCGAAGAAACGATGAGATGTGCAAACTTCAGAGAGCTATATTTGAGCTCGCAGGAATTGAGAAGCCGATTGATTATTAGATTTTATATTTTATAGTTTAGAAAGTATGGAAACAACACAAAGAACTCTGAAGAGACACAACCTTTCAGAAGAAGAGATTCAATCTGAACTTGGAAGAATAAAAAAACAATGTTTCATAGCTGCAAGAGAACTCTGATTGAGAGAGAACGATATTGCTATTGAGGAGCTTTATACTGATTATGCGATAAAGTTTCTTGATAATCCAATTAAAAAAAGCCTCTCTACGAAAGTTTATAAGTATCATCTAATCAACAAAAAATTTAAGCAAAAGAAAGAAACAATCTCTTTTTCGGAAGTTGAAGAATATTTTTTTGATGATCGTATTGAGGCTAAAAATAACCAATATATAAATCTCATCATAGGAGAAATAAAAAAAATCCTAAGTGATGATGAATATGAAAAAAGTTTATCGTATTATGCTTCTCTTTTCCAAACAACCTGACAAAGAAATTGATGAAAAGGAAAAAATAAAGAGAGACAAGCATTATGAAGATTTGCAAGATCAAATGTTGAGAAAATCAAACAACATTTTGAAAAAAATAGTTTTTTGAAATTATATCTCTTAAACACCCTAGAACTCGCAAACAATTATGATTTTATTTAACACTTGAAAATGGTAAGAGTAGAATTCAAAAATAACGGTAAAGAAGCGATACTAATTGTGAATGACAAAGAACTTATTGTTTCAGAAGAAAATATGAGTCTTGCTTTCAGTTATTTTAATGAAAAAGTTGAATGAGCATACTTCTTTTGAACGATTCAAGATCGCTATAAAGCCTACATAAACGGAGAAAAATACATTAAAGAATATCTCCTGAAGTATGTTCCAAAAAATCATACTTGCCCACATTGCGGATCTAAAAATGTGGATTATTATCATATAGATCGTTGTTCGGATCTTCCATTTTAACAATTAACTTTATATTTAATATAACACAAAAATGGTCTACTACCAATCAGAAGCCTCTCAAGAGAGGCAAGCTAACGGCAAAAAAATACAGGAAAAATTTCAAGAGATTCAGAAAATTGTCTGAGAAATCGCAGAAATTAAAGCAGGAGATCTCTCCAGCTACAAATCTGAAGTCCAAGAAAACAGACAAAAAATCACAGAACTTCTTGAAGATAATAAAAAACTAAAAAATCAAATAGAGAACTTGGAAGAATACAAAAAAACAGCAAATGTTCTCATAGATAAACTGAAAGCTGATTGAATCGTGCAGGACTTTGAGGACTGAGATGAGTGATGTGATGAGTATTGACAAGGTCATTGATACCATAGATCAGGAGTAAAATACAAAGATGAGGAGTTTCAGTTTTATTCTATGAGTTGGTAAAATATGAAAAAATACTTCCTCCAAAGTCAGATTTTGATCTGTTTAGAGTGCGGAAAACCTGATTTACTGACATTCTTCAATGAAGAATGAAAATGCTTTGCAGAGTGTAAAAGATGCTGATTTATAAAGCAGATTCAGGTTAATGATTCTCTGCAGAAAAAGATCAATGACTGATTGAAAAAAAACAGCTCGATTTTTTACAAAAAATTTTAGCCTCTAAACCAAAATCAGATGACCAAAAATAGCGAAAGACTCAAACTGCATCAGATCATCATTGCTCTGATAATGCTCGTAGTGAGCATTGGGATCCCTTTGATCCTGCTTGCAGTAGTTCTCAAGCTGATCTACTATGTACTTTTTGTGCTTTAGTTTTTATCTTCTATCACATACCAAGATGAAAAAACAAATCATCAAACCAGTCTCTAGGCTTCAACTAGCCTTACAAATCAAGAGCCTCAAAGATGAAGTCAAGCGACTCAAAAATGAGATTGTAAAAAAAGACACCCTCCTCCACAAGAGACTCTGCGAAATTGCAGGACTGAAAAACAGATTGGAGAGTAAAAAATTAACTTTCCGAGAGAGAATTTTCTGAAGAAAAAAGAAAAAATCTGAATCTCGTGTAGCAGTCAATCGTTCTCTCAGAGGAATGCAAGATCAGGTTTCAGCTATGCTTAAGGCTTGATATTCTGATGAAGATCTAGCTTTTGGATTCTCCACAACTAAAAGAAACATCAGGAGATTCATCAAGAGGCACGGTCTCAGGTAGTCAGATTTTTATATTTTTTTGATATAAAAATATGATTCAAAAAAAACAGATCCAACTAGACCGTGATCAAATGATAAGGAAAATATATGAAAAGTTAGACAAGCACACAAAAGTCAGAATCTGAGACATTCTTCAGCGAATGGATGACAACGACTACAAGTATTGGACTTGCCCTTATTGCTACAGACACAAATGCAACTGATGATACTGAGATTTTCGATGCACAAACTGTAAAAATGAGCATCGAATGCGAAAAACTCAAGATCTCCTACTTGATCGTTGGAAAAAAAAGACCTGAATCTTAGAAAACCAAAGCCTCAAGTGTATAACTATGATCTATTATCTCTTATTTGAAGAATAAAAAAAGCCCTCATTGCTGAGGGTTTTTTCTATAGAAAGTCGGTCAAACAGTCTACAAACAACACAAGTCTCTTGTGAGACAAGGATCAGTATACTCACGAAGCCAAAAAAATCAAGCTAAAATAAGCAAAAAACTCAGGTTTTTTTCTTGTTCAAAAAAACACGCCCCAAATGGAGCGTGTGTGGTATCTAAGCAGATCCTACCCTTCAGTCAAAAACTTCATCATTCTGAAGATCATCGTTGAGACCTCTTCCCTCGTTGCTGGATCTTTAGCTCTCGTTCAGTTTCGGATTCAGATTTTCATCATTTCCAAAGCTTCAGGAGTCAGATCAGGCTCTTTGAGATCCAAACTTTTCTGATACTCCTCAAAAGAGGAAAACTGGTCATTCCAGAAGTTGTCTCCAATATCTCGCTTTCTTCCAGGTGCGATGTCTTTATGTCTGATTACTCTATCAGAAGTGATCGCATACTCTTTCATCAGATTTTTTACGAGTTCTTTGACCGCTTCTCTCTGCTGATCAGTGAATGTATGACCATCGCTCACAACCTCAATCCCTATTGAGTAGAGATTCAGATTTTTTTTCTCTTTATATGCTGATTTTCCTGCGTGCCGTGTGCATTTCCTAGGATCTGCGAGCTGATACACGGTTCAATCGGTATCAACTACAAAATGACAAGAAACCTGAGTTGGAGAGTTTGCGAGATACTTGACTATATCAATCCCTCTTCCCTTGCCTGTATGATGGAGTATCACATATTCGCAGGTATTGAGCAGAGATGGAAAGTATTTCGTGGTCTTGTAGTCTTTATTCAATTTCATCTTCTTTTTCGTAAGGAACTAAAGGTTTTTTGAGATCGTTCTTTAGATCGTAGCCCTTAGAGGTAGAAAGTCCCATCAGCACTCCTGCAAGGAAGTTTTGAGCATAATTCTCTTGAGAGATCAGTGCATTCAGCACTCCTGCAATCATAGCAGAGAGAAACGGAATGAATTTTTTTGCCTCTTCAGGCAAGAACGGTTTCACGAGATCTATGAGGTAGTAAGTTGCCCCCATAATCCCTCCAGCTTGTAAGATGATTGTTTCCATCGTATATTTTTTTGTAAAGAATAAAAAACTAGTGTTGAATGAAGATCAGGCTGAGGATCGCCCCTCCAGCTCAGACAAAGAAGAATCCGATCACTGATCGCACAATAGTCCAGAGCTTATCTACCGAAGCTTTTTTTGCGTAGCGATTGTCGAGCTTCTCTATAAATTGATCAAGTTTTCAGCTCATAAGCTTGTATCACTCTTTTAATTCCTGCATATCTTCTTTCATTGATTTTCTATCTTGCTCAGATAAAATGATCGCTTTTTCAATGTCTGCTATTTGTTTATTTGATATTGTTGCCATTTTTTCCGTAGTTAAGAACTAAATGAGGAGCTTCAGTATTTCTTTTTCTTCTTTGGTTATTGTTCAGGAGATCAGCTTCAGCTTGAGTTCTTGGACTTTTTCGGCGATTTGTTCTTCAGGAGTAGGTTCAGGATCTTTCTCTTTTTCTCTGAGGACTTTGATCACTTTTTTCTCGTGAGTAAAAGGATTTTCGTAGATCTCATCTACCAGCTCAAAGCCTTCAGGGGCTGATCACTCGTGATCTTTGAGTGACTCCCACTGAGGCAAAAATTCATCGTGAGTCATACCGATATATTTCAGCTGCATACCCTCACAAGCATCTGCAGGTCTGGATCGGAATTTTTGCATATCCAGTTCTTCAGGATATTCGTGTGTGATTGGTGTTTCCATTCGTTAGTTATTAAGTTGTAAAAGTTATTCAATAGAGATTTGGATTGGTAGAGGGGAAATAGAAGATTTATAAGGCTCTGATGTATTATTTTGCAGTTGTGTATTGCTCGATCAATTTTCTCAAAATCAGAGTGCAGTCATTATATCAATTGTTTTGTATTCACTCCTGCTTTTATTTCAGCTATAGCTGAACTTGAAATCAAAGAGGAAATCTGCAATCATAATATCTCCATTTTCCGCAATAACACCTTCAAACTGCTCATCAAAAAAAAGTTGTTTGCTCACATTTTTGTTGGTTACCAAATCGGCAATTTCTAATTTCTCGTCATAAAAAGATAGTGTTCCGATCTTTTTGATTGTTCAATCCTTTTTTAATAACCCAATTTCTAACGAGCAAGAATATTGAATGGAAATTTTTTCAACAATGTCGGAAATAGAAACATAATTTGTTCAGCTTATCCGTTTTTGAACATATAATATTGGATTAAAAATTACTTTTTTACCTATCATTTCTCATCCAAAAAATGGATTATCATTTAGTCCAATTCTTAGTTTTGCACTGGACATTCTTGAATTTGTGAAGTTAGTATTCCAACCATTTGTTTGAGTTCAGTAAACAATTAGCGATCATCTACATAGCTTTATGTAGCTCATTCAGCCCATACTTTGATAAATTTTGTCTTCGAATAATTTTGCACATCAAAAATTGATCGCAGTTCAGTTCACTGATTTAATAGTTTTTCAGTAAGTTTCAGGAGTGATTGCGATATTTGAGAACTGGTTTCAATTACCAGTTTTTATTATTTCATTATCTTCATTTACAATAGGTTTCATCAAAATTTGTCTAAAATCTGGATACTGTCAGAGCATCTGATTTGATACTCTATTTCCTTTGTTTTGTTCGTTAGTGTTCAATACGAGCATTTCAATTTTTTAGTAGATAAATTAGCTTTCAGATACGCCTTTGAGCTCTCAGATAGAGTTATATTCAATGGAATAGGTCTTTTCCCCACTTCTAACTTTTGAAAGTTTTCAGTTGCTATATTCCAAATCAACCTGCTCTCCATCAGCCAAAAACTGAACTAAAAGACCTGATTTATATTTACAATTGGAAACATTCTTGAATCCTCCTCAGCCTCCTATCTCGCCACCGATCGCATCCATTTTCCATTGCTTGATGTCCGTGATCGCTCAATTCTTTGTCTTTATTGTTGCGATCTTTACAAACTTTTGATTCCAACCTGCAGTATCTATCACGATCTGCGAAGCTCCATTCAGCATCACATAGTTGGTTGCGTTATCGTTCAGCGTAGCAGTTCCTCCTTCATAGTAGAACTCTTGTGCTCAGACTCTCACATTTCCATCAGTGACCTCTATTCCGAGTCAGCCAGTAGGCAACGCCTTGATCCTCTCATTTCCGTTGTCGTAGAGGTCATCGATCGCATTATTCAGCCTCTCAATGATCTCTTTTGGAATATAGAGCGAGATCTTATCTCCAATCACAAAGTCAAAGGAGAGGCGACCTTGCACATTCGCTTCATCATTTGCAAGGCACGAGAAAAATTTCCTCTGAATCGTGAAGACATCTCCGTTGATTGCCGTGATCTTCACACCCTCTCTTTTGATGCACTTTCCCTCAGCATCAAAGCTTTCGAGAGTTGCAAGGATCGGAAACTTAGTCCCTCGCCTTTGTCCTTGCCCCTGTTTGACCTGCACCGAAGTTGAGAGAACTCAGAGAGGCACATTCAGTTCAGAGGAGACATTGTTCTCCATTCCATAGTTTCGGTATCTGCTCATCTTTTAGCCGTTAGAAGTAAAAATCTCTTTTCAGAGGGTAGTTGCATACTCCAGTTTGAGTGTTGCTTGCTCGTAGGAGTAGGAGACTGAGGCGACTTGGAGTCCTGAGACTTCCACGCCGAGATTCCTGATTTTGACCGTATCTCACGGTCTGATTTTTTCTATTTGGTAGAGTGAATTGACCGTGACCGTGATATTCTTTTTGTCCCTGCTGTTCTGGAGCAGATACTGATCACGATACTCGTTTGCACTCTCTTCTCCGTGGAGAGATTGATTCACGATTGTGATTTCCTTTCTTCAGTATTTTTTTATGCTCTCCTGATTTTCCGCAAACTGAGTGATTCAGCTATGAGGTCATCCAATGTATCAGTATTGCACTCTGACCGCATTCACGACCTGCTCAAAATCAGTTGGAATCGTCAGAGCCTTCACATCTCTTTCGTAGGTAAAGTAGTGTGAAATCTGGCTTGGTTTCGGCTTGTAGTGAATAACGCCGTCCGCTCAAAGAAAAAACCGATAATTTGTCCCTCCTACGATTTCTGCTATCAAATCTCCTCATTTTTTATCTGTCACATCAAGGTTGATAGATTTACCATAATTCTTGATGCTTTCTGCAGTATAGCTGAAGAGATTAGGGTAGGCTTCAGAAACCTGATCCACGATCTCCTTGATCAAGCTTGCAGGATCTCAGGATTTTTTGAATTTTGTCTCTCCTCCTTGCTTGTAGTAGATCTCATTGAAGAGACTGAAGAGCGAAAGGAAGTGAGCCTGAATGTTCTCTCTGTTGTTGGAGTAGATCCTTGTGTATTTGCTCAGATAGCCTGAGTAAATCAAATGATCCTCCAGCCCTGCACTATCACTCACAAAGACTTTGATATACTTTACATTTGCAAAGTAGTCCGTATCAATAGGCAAATTCAGACTCAGCATCAACTCTCCTTGTCCTGCATTGATAGACTCTGAGAAGCTGATGTCGTTCGTGATTATACTCAGAGGACACACTTTCACAAAGTTCAACTTACTATCATAAAGTTTGACCAAGTATTCCTTTTCAATTGGCTTTTCTTTTTTTATCTCTTCGATCAAAAAAGCTTCAGAATACTGAATCGCTCCTTGTTCCCCTTGAGTCGTTGAGGGAAGAACGGCAACGATATACTCTCCAGCCTGCAAGGCTTTATGAGTCATCTCATTCGCTCATTCAATAGCAATTCAATCTACATACCACTGAAAAGCAACCTCTCCGAGATTTCCGATCGTGGACTGATAGGATGCAAGGAGCAGTGATCAGATTTTTTTATTTCCTTGAATTTCTAAATTTCTGATCATTAGAGGAAATTTTTAGGAAATAAAACTGATACATCAAAATTGTATGTTCCGTTAGATCTGAGATTCATAATGTTCAATCCTGCTTGCAGTCTAGGGAATTTTCAAGAAAAATCCGTAGGCTGACCATTGATCACGACTGTTTTTTCTTCCGTGTTGATGTCAATAATATCATCAGCATTCAGAGCTTTTGCAATCTTGATCGTTTCTTTTCCGATCGTGATGGAAAGCTCGTTTGCTCCGCTTGCTGAGTTCACGAGAATGTTGATGATAGGCTCAGAATACTCAGACCCCTCGTTGAAGACATCGCCGTTGATTTCATCATTCACACCTTGAAAAAGAACGCTTCCTCGTTGCTTCTCAGACCAAAAAGGCTTTTCCGCTCTGAAAGTCAGCGTGAATTTTCCGTGATCAATATCATAATGCTCTCTGCTGATGATGTCAGAATTTGCAAGTGTGCAGAGGATCCTCCTGAAGGTATCTCAGAACTTAAACTCCAAGAAGCCTTGCTTGGTTGCAATCGCTTTCTTGAGTGCATCGATCTTTTTTTGCATTTCCTCGTAGTTCTCAGCTCTGATATGTCCCTCAATTGTGATGGATCTGTCCTTGTAAAATCTATCAAGCAAAATTCCTCAGTCTGACTTTGGATTTGATACCTGCAGGAGATTGATGCTTGGCATATTTCGCACATTCAGCCTCGTAGTCACATAGGTTTCGTTCAGCAACCCAAAACCATTGAAGATCACGAGGTCTTTCGTTCCTGCAATGCTTTTTCCTGAAGATCAAGCATTGAATAAGACTGAATTGAATTGTGCGATATTTGCCATAATCAGCTTTTTTATGTTCTAAAGTTATCTGATTCCTTTTTTGTAGAGAACAAGTTCTCTGACAATAGATTCCGTGATTTTCTGAGTGAGTTCTTTTTCATCTGATCCGTTATTGATTGAGACATTTCCAAGATTCACATTCACGGAGATATTGCCTCCAGCTCCTCAGAGATCAGAATTTTTTACTATTTTTCCATTGGTAGCAGGCACGAACATCTCAGGTCAAGCTTCTCCTACTAGATATGCATTCCCTTGATAGACTGGTCATCCACTAGCTCTTGATCCGCTACTACCACCTCCACCACCAGACATTGCTCTCATCTTTGCCCTGTAGACTGCGTTCCATTGCTCCACGAGCTTGTTGGTCATATCTACTTGTCTTTGATGATTGATTTCTAGGATCTCCATATATTTTTTTTCAAACTCCTTTTTCTTGTCTGCGACTTCTTGTCGCTTTGCGATCTCTTCGTTGATCCTTTTTATTCGCTCATCTTGGAGCTTCTGTTGCTCTTTACGGTTTGCTCTGAGTGTGTCTTGTTCGAGAGCAAGAGCTGCAATTTTCTGATCGAGTTCAGCTTGGACTTCCTCCTTTTTGATCCTGTAATCTTCCTTGATCTTCTCTATATTATTCAGCCCTCGGTATCGCTCTTGATAAGCGATTTGCTCATCCATCGCTTTTCTCTCTTCTTCCGAAAGTCAGGTATAAGCAGACTTCATCTCATCTTGGTAGTCCTTGTATTTTTTGATAAGATCTACATCATATTTGCCAATTCCTCCGACTCCTTTGAGATCTTCACGGCTGACTCAGTCAGCAACTTCTTTGAGTCCCTTGTATTGCTCTTCTAAGGCTTGAAGTTCCTTTTTTGCATTCACATATTCCTTTGCAATGCTGGTGGTTTGCTCTGTTTGGAGATCTACAAGCTTCTGTTTGAGGCCTGCGATCTCTTTGGTCAGACTTTCAATCTTTTTGGTAGTTTCATCAATTTTGTCCTGAATCTTATCAAAGGACTTCTGATACTCTTTGTCTAGGTCATTGATATTCTTGACCTGATTGCTAAGCCAATTATCAGCTTCTTTTTGGATTGACTTGTAGAGGTCTTGCTGTATTCTTTTTGTTTCTTTTGCGTATTCTGTCATCTCTTTCATCAGAGCGTTGTTTTTGTCTGATTTTGAGCTTTTTCCTTTTTTATCAGAAAGATCAGAACCTCATCCAACAGGTGCAATCGGTTTATTTCATTCATTCACAAGACTTGTAGTTCCGTTGATCTTTTGTAATCTGTTGACATAAGTATCAATCATACCATCAAGAGCTTTTTGTCAGGCTTCTTTTGCAGAATTAAACGGCTCAGTGAAAATCTTTGTCAGCTTTCAAATGCTACTTTTTGTTCCGCTTTCTGTTATTGTGAAGAGGTCAAGCTTTCAAACATTCACTCAAGGGATTTTATTGACCTGATCTATAAGCCAATTTACAGATTTTAGAGCATAGTTTGCGATCTTTTTTATATTGGTTGAAACATCAGAAACGATGTTTGACCACACCTGAGCAACGCCATCAGCACCTCTTGTAAAAATGGTCACGAGATCATCAGCAACCCCATTTCCGACCGCCTTGAGTCCATTCCACAAACCTTGAATAAATCCAATCGCAGTATTAACAACCCCCAAAATCGTTGCAATTCCTTGCTGAAAATAATAGAAAAAATCTGACCAATCTCACTTGAGACCAGTTGCAACTTCTTCATTTTCTGAAGAAATAAAATTGAGGAGTTGTGCAATTCAGTCAATCCCTGTTCATACTACATCACTGACTATTCCAAAAGCTTTTGAAACGAGGTTTACGATCATATCAATCACATTTCCGATCGTTTCTCCTATTGATGAGACTGCAAGCTCTATGGACTTGATATGCTGATCAAGCCAAGCATTCATCTTATCATAAGCCCCTCAGATCGATGGCAAAAGGCTCTTTCCAAAAAGAGTTGCGATATTTTCCAAAGTTGTCAAAAATTTTCCCTGTTTATCAGAAAATCCGTTCGTTGCTTCTCACAATCATTCAAGTTCAGTTTTCCCCTGAGCTACTACTGCATTTATGAGAGCTTGCTTTTTTTCTCGATCAGAAAGTTGCTCAATAGTTTTCCCTATTGATTCAGCATAGGCTTTTTGAGCCTCAGTCTGATTGACTACGATTCCAAGATTGTCGAGAATCATTGCAGATCCACGACCAAGACCAGTCACGATGTCATCAAGAGCCTCGTTCATTGTTCTTCCCATTGCTTGACCTTTGACTCTCGCAATCTCCATCAGAGTTGTCATCTGATCAGTATTACTAATCACACCGAGAGAATAAGCCTTGTTTGCTGCAGTCATCAGATTAAAGTCTGACACTGTTCCGAGCGATGCTTTCCTCATCGCAGAAAGCATTTTATCAGATGCAATTCAGGCTTGCATTGATAGTCTTTTGAATCAATTCTCAATAGGCTCAAGTGCAGCTGCAGCCGCTCCTGTTCGATTCCAAATTTCTTTTGTGATATTAGAAAAAGTGCTCCAAAGATCTTTCGCAGCCTGAATTGTTGAAGAAAAAGAAATAGTTGAGAGTGATTTCTTGATTCCTTGAGCATAAGAAGAAATTCCTCCCATCATTCCTTGCACTACTTGTCCTGCTGCTTGCATTTGTTTTTGGAGTCTTTCCACATCTCACTGAAGCCTTTCAATGTCTTTGCTTGCTAAGTTCTGAGATTCAATGAGAAGACTCAATTTATATTGGCTATCACTCATACACTATCTCTTTTTAGGAAATGAATTTTTTTGACTATTTCTTTGTTCATTCCTCTTGTTTTCTAAGTATTCTTCCTGTCTTTCTATCATCAGCATAGAGTAGTGGAGCTGAAGAGTATGTTCATCTACTTCTTCAAGCTCCTTAGGCGTGCAGTGATAGAGTTCTTTGATCAATATATAGTCTCTATGTTCTTTGCTTACATTGCTTTTTGTTCTCAAAGTTTTTCTGAACTGATTGAGAGTCAGTTCTATTTGAGGGGGACACCTTTGATCTCCACAACAACTTTCAAAATTTCATCAAAATCTTTCACTGAAAGCTGGTCAATTTCTTCAGGAGTAAGGTTAGTCATTGCTTGAATGAGGTAGTCATTTGCTTTTTGAATGTTAGCAGGAGCAAGGCTGACCTCTTTTCCATTTACATTTCATTCTCAGAAAAGTAGGTTGCTGAACTCTCTGTCAATCTTCCTTGTGTAGATCTCTTTAAATTCTACTACTTTTTCCGCTCCGTTGAGCATCACTTTGATTTCTTTTTTCATTCTCTTTTTTTGGTAAGGTATAAAAACTTTCTCTTGTTCCTTAGGAAGAGAGCTAAGAGTAAACAAGAGAAAAAACTTCTCAGCTCGTTTTTCAGTATACTCACGGAGCGAATTTTTGCCAAGTCCTTTTTTTCAAAAAAACAAAAAAACCTGACTTTTTGATCAGGTTTTTCATATAATTTTCTTTTTTATTCCCCTCATAAGAAAATAAGAAGCATCAGCCCTAGAAATCAAATTCCAATTGCAATTCAGATCGTTCTCCAGTTTATATTTTTCTTTTTCTCTTTTTCAGTATCATTTGAAGCTTGTGATAATACCTCCAAATAATCAGTCTCACAATCAGGACAAACATATCTATTTTTTGATGCAAAAAGATAATACAAGATCCCTCAAATTACAGGGAAAAATAAGAATAGAATCCAAAAAATAGTAGGGTTGTAGTCTCATTTGATCTCTTTAGTTATTCCGTGGAATCCGCATTTTGGACAGCGAACATTTGCAGGTCATTCTTTCAAAATTTTACATCTTGAAAAGTCTCCGATTCAATTTTTATTTTTCTCTTGCTCTAAAAATTCTCAGCAATGCTTACATTTTTTTGCTTCTGCTTGAATTTCTTCCGCACAAAAAGGACATTTTTTCATTGTTATTATAAAAAAAGATAAAACCTGATTTATGCAACTTGCAATCCTTTTGCAATTAAGTATTCACTCAAAGAGCGATACCCACCAGCTGAGGCATATTGTTGCAAAAGCACCTTGTCTCTTGCCTTTACTCTGATATTGATCGTATCATCTTTTTTCTTTGCTTGTTCAGCCTCAATCATTGCTCCTATATCTTGCAACAAGACAGGAATGTCAGCCTTGAGATATGGCTGATCAAGATTTGCTTCTTTGCAATAAATTTCTACTACTTCTCCATCATCAGGATCAATTTCTCCAGTTTCTCTGATAATGAGAGGAAACTTCTTCGTTCCCACTGGAATATACAAGATCAATTCATTCTTTTCCATTCTATTTTTGATAACTTAGATAAAAGATTTTTAGCTTTCTTTTGTAAACATTCAGACAATCTCAGTTATGAAGTGGAATAGTGAAAGCTTTTCAATCTTTCCCTTCAATCTTGAAGTGAGATCCTCCTGCATCTACCTCTACAAATCATTCTCAGAGGAGAAAGGTTCTGATCTTCGCAAGGCTTACCGTGCAAGGATCTTTGAGGAAAGCTTCTCTGACTTTCTCTTTTTTGCTCATATTCCTGTATGTCTGATATAAATGTATCTACATTATATAGATTTGTTTCACAATTGCAAATCTTTTTTCACTTTTTTTATACAAAAAACTACTTCAATTTACGAAGTAGCTTTTGTAAATATCAAGTTTTTTTAGTATCCTTGAGAATTAGAGTTGAAGAGCAAGACTTCAATAGAAGTCCCTGATGCATTGTCATATTGAGCAGAGAATCCCATTGTCTGCTTTGTGAGTTCGTTGTTGTTATCAGTAGGAGTCCATTCATTGAGACCGCACTTCATCACATCAATGAACATTGCAGAATATCCGTTTTGCTTGTTCTCAGCGTAAAACCTAAGAGCCTTTTTGCTTGAATTTATGACATAATCTCTGAGCGTTGTATCGTTATACACTGCTTCAAAGTCCCCCTCAATTCCGAGTTGCTGACCGTAGAATGCTGACACATCAGTATCTCCGAAACACTGAATGTCAGTGATGTTTTTATTGATAGCCAACCTAAAGTTTTGCATACAAACTTCTGTTGCAGAGTTCAATCCTGCTTCATTATCTGCAAACCTTACTCCAGCCATTGAAGCCGTGAATGCAGGCTCATCAGCATAGACAGGAGTCACTTCCCCTTGGTTTACAGGTTGCATCTGCTTTCCCATAAATTCAGCTGAGAACTTCACAAAGTCAGCTACCTCACACGAGATCTCGAGGTTATTGATCACTGAATAAGGAGCACAACTTGAGGCAACAGGATCATCTCCATAGAGTGTAAAAGTCTGAAGGTTGTTCGTATTCGCCCTAGAGAAGAAGTGAGCATTGATGTTGTTCACTAGAGTTGCTGCAAGCGTCCAAGTTCCATTTGTGATACTTGCTCCTGATACATTTCCACTGAAACAGTAGTAGAGATCAGCTCCAACTTTTACGATCTTTCTGAGGGTTGCTGTTCCTCCTGCAACCTTGTCCCCTCTCTTAGGAGTTCCACCTGAGACCGTTCCTTTGAATACCTTGAGTTTCTCATACGATCCAAGAGCTCCAAGCAAAAGATAACCGATGAAGTTATCTCTCACGATACCTTCTAAACTCAATTTAGAGAGGTTTTTTGTTGTGATAGTATCAAATACTTCATCAATCACTCCATACCCTGAGTCATCAGTTGCAACCTCGAACGATGGACTCAATACCCCTGTAGTCTTAGGGATCCATACTTTAGGGGCAACCTTTGTTCCCCTTGTTGTTTCTTTACCTAGTCCGATTGCGGACAATCTTCCGATAAATGCTTCAGCCATTGTTGATACTAATTAGAATCTAAAGATTTTTTTGAATAGTCTTCACTCTTGAGAGCTTTGACTTTCTCTTGAGCTTCCTCAAGAGTTTTTGCCACGACCGAGACTCAGAGCCTCGGAAACGAGAATCTCTTCTCTTGATTGACCTCTACTTTCTCCAGGTCAATGTTTTCTGTCTCTTTTTCAGGACAATCAATACATTTTCTTGCCATTTTCCGATATTTTGTGATATAAAACTAATTTTCCACGATTTCAAAGTTGCAGTTGATCTCGAATACTCTCAGAGGCTCTTGCGTATCAGTGAAGCCTCGTTGATAATCGAAACGGCAACTGATGGTATTCCCCTTGCCATCATTATTATTCCGTGAGATCTTTCAGATTTCTTTCAGTCTCGCCGTGATCATATCAGCAACGATCCTGAAATTGTCTTCAACTTCTCCGTAGTTCTCCTGAAGAGAGTCAAGAAGTCTGACAGTATAGGTCGTTCTGCTTTTGTAGAAGCAGGAGTCCAAATAGTCAATCGTTCAGCTTCAAGGAGTGATAATGATCGCAGGAAGACTCACACCGTTTTCAATCTTTATATCCCTATTGAATACTGCACCAACTCTTCAGTCAGTATTTTTGATCTCTTGCATTTTGGTATAGATGACATCTCCAATCTCCTTGAATCCGAATGTTTGAGTCATTTGCTAGCATTTCAATATAAAGATTCTATTTGCTAAAGAGAGCTTTGTGTATACTTTCTTTTGCAATTTTATCAATTTTTTCTTTGTTCATTGTATATCATCTTTCCAAATAGAATTTTCTGTCAGGATTGAGTTTATTTTCAAATTCTCTCCTTTTTGCATAAGCTACAGGAGATCCTACAACTACTACTCCCTGAGCAATCCTATTGGTAGCGATTCAGATTGATCTTCTAAGCGTTCCTGAAAGATAAGGAGCGAGAGCTTTTGCAGTATTAGAGATTTCAAGTGCAATTTTCATCATCATCAGTTGTATTGATTTTGATACATTCGCATTGATCTTTCCGATTGCTTTGAGGTCTCCTTTGAGTTGCATTAGTTCCCTTTACTCTCATTGATAAAAGCTTTTTTGTATTTTCTCCTGAGTCCATTCCAATCTTGCACCGAGTCTACGATATACACGACTCCATCAATAGACAACCTATCTCAAGGCTTGAGGTCTTGGTGGTCAGTGTAGAGCTTTTTAGTCGTCAGCATTGACCCTCCAGTGATTCAGTCCTTGTCTGAGACTGGTTGCACATTGCAGGCAAAGCTTCCTTTTTCTACTCGAGCAGTGACCATTTTCTCGTTCCTCTCCTTTCTGGAGAGTGTTGCTGTTTTTGTGTAGAGAATACTCATTTTTAGACTGGAAGATTAAAGTTTTTATACTTGTTGAGTAAGGTTTTGAAACTGAAGAACTGATCATCAGCACCTCCACCACTAGCAGAGCCAAAGACAATCTGTTCATCTCCGAGCTTGTAGCTCTGCACACCCTCTTGACCGTGCTGTTGCCACATTCCGCTTGCGATCATCATTTCCATTAGCTTGAGATCATCAGGAATGTCCTGCTCATTATATCAAGCCTCGTATTTAAAACTCAGAAATCAGAAGTCATTGAGTGGTAGCCTTTGGAAGATGACTCTCCTATCGTAGATCACGAGATAGTCTTTCCCTTTAACTCCTGTATAGTCTTCTCCATTGATCTTTTTGATCAGCTTTACAGGCTTATTTTTGAGGTAGACTTCCAACCCTCTTGAACTCTCTACAACCGCTCTCAGATCCACCATCTGTTCACGATCTTTCAGCAAAAAGCTATCAACTCAGCAAAGCTTGTTGATTTTCTGATACGCAGTTTTGAGGAAGGAAGTCAAGAGCTGGTCTTGATCGTTTCCACTCACTCCGATATATTGCTTGAAAAGTTCAAGATTTGAATACATTTTCTAAGGATTTATACTCTAAATTATGCAGTCTCTTCAGTTTCTGAGTCAGACTTCTTTTCTTCTTCCTCCTCAGTTTCTGAAGTTTCCTCAGTTTCTGCAGTATTCTCAGCCCCTTGAGTTTCTGAAGTCTGTTCAGTTTCTGAGTCTGTTGCCTCAGTTTCAGGATCTACAGGATCAATTTGATTTTTCCCCCCTTCTCCTGCTTTTCCATCATTATTTTCAGGATCTACAGGATCTAGCGTAGGATCAGGATCTACAGGAGTTTGATCATTTGCTTTTTTACCCTTAGACTCAGATTTTGAGTCAGATTTTTTATCTTTTTTTGGCTCTTCATCAGCAGTAGCCAAAGCAAAGATATGAGCATAATTCTTCAGGTAGCTTTTCTCTGTTGTCCTGAAAGTTTCTCCAGCTTCAACCTCTACCTTTTCCAAGTTCTCGTTCAATACGAGCTGAGTTTCTTCAGATATGTTTTTGAGTTCTAGCACTTGTTTCATCAGTCATCAATACACAAAATAAAAGTCTCTCTATTGAGGATGTCGTGAATCACGACACCCCCTTGAGAGATAAAGATTAAAGAGTCACATTCGCTCCAAGTCCAACAGTCTTTCCGAGACTTGCTACTTGGTTTGCGATAACAGATCCAAATTCCATTGTTGCAACAAGAGCAACTCCCTTTCCAGGCACTTTGAAAGCATCGATTTCCAAAGGCTGACCGAATCCATATTGCACTGCAGGCTTATAGATTACTGCGAAAGATCCCTTTTTGTTCTGACTTCCTGTTTCAGATACTACTCCTGAATCAGCAGTCAAAGCAGGGAAATCTCTTGCAACGATCTTGTCAATGTTCCATACTTTCGCAAGCACTCCGCTTTGGATTGTTGCTTGAGATCCGAACTTATCAACAGTGATCACTTCATCGAATGCAAGTGATTTCAAGTAGATGTTGTTTGGTTCAATAATCAAAAGGTTTTCAAGGTCTCCTTGATAGCCCTCATCAAGAACTGCTACAACATCAAGGTATGATTTCGCAGTCATCGCTCCTACATTCACAACAGTATTGGCAATACCAACCTTTCTGATACCGTTGTCAATCTGGGCAAAGTAAGCATTTGCATCATACTTTCCGTTCACATTTCCGCTAGATGCGGTGTCTGCATTGATGATTGCACTATCAATAGTTCTTGCAGCAGATCTGTTGATTCTCTCTCTGATCAATGCTTCAAGCTGTTCAGGTCAATAGTTCAATTCTCTATTTGAAACAAGAATTGTAAGAATAAACTGACCTTGCACGATTGTCACATCGCCTGTTTTTGGTCAATTTGCCTTTGGAGTGAGGATCTCTACTCCTGTTGTCCATTCGCTATTCCCTGAGAAAAGTCCTGCTTCTCAGATTACAGCAACTTTTGCAGAGATTGGCATATTGTTTCCGTGATTACCAGGCAACAAAGGCAAAAGTTTTGAATAATTAGGAACGAGATCAAGCATAGGATCAATCATCACATTCGTAGGGATTACCTCCTTACCCATTCCAGTATTATTGGTATGCACTACCTCGTTTGCTTTGGTTTCTACCTCAGCAAAATCTTTTTCATCATAAGCAATTCCAGCGATACTTTTCGCCTTCATCATAAGTTCTTTGATATTCATTTTTTTGAATAACTAACAGAATAAAAAGTCGGATTAAGAATCCTGAAGCTTAGCTACAAGCGAGCTATACTTGCTTGAGTTTTGCTTCTGTTTTGGTGCTTGATAAGTATATCAAGTCTTGATCACGGTATTGGCTACCGCTTTGTCAAGCTGTCAGAGAACTTCAATCGTTCCTCCGAGCAGTTCGAGAGCATTTTTCAGCTTCTCTTCTAGTTTTCAGATCTTCTCATCTTTTTCGGCGAGCTGATCCAAGAACTTCTTCTCAATTGATTTCATCTCTGAGGAGATGAAGTTCTCAACTGATTTGATTTGAAGATCTCTGAGGTGTTCAGCCGATCCGATAGACTTTTTTTGTCCATCTTCTGCAGTTTCAGCAGAATTTTCAGGTTGGTCTTGTGCTTCAGGAGCATCTTCAGGTATGTCAGATTGTTCATCTGCTTTTTGTGCTTCAGGCTCAAGAGCTTTTTGCTCCTGTTCCTCGTTCTCTTTCTCTTCAGGAGCTTCTTGCTCTTGAGTTTCTGCTTCATCTTCAGAGTCAGATTTTTTTTCTTTCTCTTCTTGTTCTTCCTCATCAGTGGTCTTTGCATCTTCTGCAACAACCTCTTTTTCTTCCTCTTCAGCTTCTACTTCCTTGATTTCAAAACAAGATTGCATTGATTTCATCAAAGAGTAAGCATTCATAGGAACAGAAACAACACTGATCTCAAAGAGTTCTAAGTCCTTGATCACATTTGCATAGTCTCGTGATCCATCTTCCTTTTCGCTTTCCAAGAACTCATTGCTTTTGATCTTATAACCGATTGAAAAGGCTCTCAATACACCGTTTTTGATTGCACTAATCACTCCGTTTACATCTTGAGTGATCCTTGCTTTGATGTATAAACCGCTTTCATCAATCCTTGCTTCAGTCACGACTCCTATTGGTTTTTCCACATCGTGTTGCAAAAGCACAATAGGATTGGTCATATAAAGATCCAAAGCTGACTTGAAAGCTTGAGGATCTACAATATCGTGACCTCTGTCCTTATCTTTGGTTGATGCGTAGCCCTCAATCTCAATTCCTTTTACCCCTCCATCTTCCTCAAAGTCTTTCACTGACTTTTTTTCTCGGAGGACTTGGAAAAAATTCTTTTCCTTGATAAGCTTGATTTCTTTCTTTTTCATTCTGATTGTTGATAGAAGATAAATTAGTCAATGACTCTGTGTTGTTCCGTGCATCTGCAGTTCGGTCAACCTGGAGGGTATTGCACTCAAACTGAGGGATACACAAAGTCCAAAGGGACTCGCCCTAGCTGCTCGCACTCCATATGCTCAGGTCTAACCTTTCAATCTTCGCAGGTTTGTCGCCTCTTTTCAACGGAAACTCCGACTGATTGTAGTTGTCTCATAGGTTGGACATTTCCGTATTCGTAGGCTTTTGCCATCTCAGTCACTGCGATTGTCTTTGCCCTCGCCTTAGAGAAGAGCGAACTATTGACCTTGATGATATTGTCCCTGACCTGATTGTAGGTCAGCTGATTATTGAGTCAGTCTTTCAATACTTTTACGACCTCAAACTTGGTCGTATGCGATATTGCTCAACGGAAGTTGGAAAGCTGAAGTTTGCCTCGATCTTTCACATAGTTCAGGATCGTATCGAGACTATAGATCAGAGCATTCTCCTCCAAAATCGTTTTGAATTTCCTCCGTGTTCTCTTGTATCACTTTTCCACTCCTTTCGAGATTGGATTCATCAGCTTATCAATCAGATCATCAACTCACATTTCTGCTCGGAAGCTTCCGAGAGGCTCTTCAACATAGTCCTCGTATCGCCCTTTTTTGTAGAGATTCGGAGCTTTATTGAGATGCTCGTATGCAAGAGAGATCTGAAGAGGATATTTTGTGTAGAGTTCTTCAAGATGATCTAGCAAGAACTGCTCCTGCTTTTTGAAGCTTTTTTGCACGATGGTATAGGCTTTCGCCTCTTTTTTGAGTAGTCTCCTGTAGTCTGCAGATACCGCCATTTTATACTTCATCAGGAGATAAAACAGCATCAAGCGAAGCATCCTCCAGCAAGACCATATTCCTTGAGATGATCAGCTTGTCTGCATTCTCTTCTTTGCTTGCTTCAAGACCTCTGTCAATTCTGATCTCGTTGATAGTCTTGATACCGCTTGCAAGGTCTTTCCTCTGAGATTCTAAGTATTCTTCAGAGAAAGGTATTATTTCTCCATCACATTTGATCACATATTGTTCAGCAATCTCAGGCAAGAACATTTCCGCAAGTCTATTCAGAATATGCTCAAAGGTTGATTCCATAGGATAGATTGTCCCTTTGTAGAACTCCTTAGAGTTGTTGTCTCCATTGTTGTAGTTCACATCATCGGAGTATCAGAGAATAGACTTTGGCACTCCGAAAGCAGCTGCGACTTTTTCTGTTGTGATCTTTCTCTGAGCGACTGTATCCATATCACGAGGAGAGAATGAGAGAGTCTTGATGTCTGAGACTCCAGCACCGATCAGCATTTTGTGGCTGTTTTCAAGTCCTTTATACTGAGCTTCAAATTGATCCTTTGCATTTTGTATCTCCTCTTCAGTCATTGAGTCATTGAGTATCAGAATTGCTGATGGCACGGCACTATTTTTATAATAGTAGTAGTTAGATCTTACCGCATTCAGATCGTTCAACACATCATACATCAGCCCTGTCAGAATGGATCTTCCATCGTTTTCGTTGTGTAGTGATTTATCGTAGAGGAAGTAGGCGATCTGATACGGATCATACTGTATCATCTGACCACTAATGAAGCTAGATTGAATAAATTTGATGATGTTTCCGTGTTGATCATACATCTTGGTCATCATCCTAGAGTCTAGCACTTGGAATCCTGCAACTTCTCCGTAGAGATTGAAGCTCGGAACGATATAGAGTTCTCCAGTGATGAGATAGTTTCTAAAAATATCTCTCTTGAAATCCTGAAAAGTTGGAGTCTTAAAGAACTTGAGGATCTCCATATCTTGAGACTTTTCCTTGATCTGATTTCCTTTGTGGTCTTCTAAGTAGAGACCGTTCTTTGACACATTGTTTGCAATCTTTTTGACTGCTCCTGAAATGTCTGCATTCCCCTCATAAAGTTCAAGGAAATTCTGCTTGGAAACTACGAAATCTTTTGTATTAAAAAAAGGCATATTCCTCGTGCTTCAAAGGAAGTTCTTCTGATGAAAATTGATATTTCTCCCCAAAAGAGATTTTACTACTGCATTTTTGATCTTATTGAAGATTCCCATATTCTCCACTCGTGAATAAATGATCATTGTCCGTAGTATACTCACGGAGCGAATTTTTGCCAAGTCCTTTTTTTCAAAAAAACAAAAAAAGTCTGATTTTAGATTCAGACTTCTTTTTCTTTATTCTGCAGTTTCTTCTTCCTCATCTCTTGCAATGCTGATTTTTGGTAGATTCTCAGGAATGATCTCAATGATAGATACGCATTCAGGAAGATCTATTGCATCAGGGACAGTCACTGCTAGATGAAGCTTTTCTTTAGCTTCTTTTAGGACAGCTCTTGATTGATTGTAGTATTCAACGATCTTCAAGAACTGATCTTGAATCGTGTTCGCATTCGCAACGAGTTTCCTCATTGTGTTTAGTTGATCAGCGAGATGCTGGAGGTATTCGATCGCATCGATCTCTCCCTCGTGATGTCTTTCCTCTGACCATTTGAATTTTGTCTCAGAGATTTTTTCATAAGTTTTTGCCATTGTAGTATATTTTTAGAAGATAAAAAACTATTGTTGATCTTGGAGAAAGTATCATTGAATATCAGATAGTCTTTCAAGAGCTTTTCTGTATGAGATCCTTTGCCCAATCTCCTGATCATAATCCTCAGGATTGATACAGGATGAAGTTGCAACGATCTCAAATCCATTTCTCAGCGTGAGAAGACATATTGTGGTTTTCTTTCCTACTTTTAGGAATTGATACTTTTCAATCAGCTCTTTAAGCTGATCTTCTTTAGTTCGCATTTGTGTATGTAAGTATAAAATAAAAACTTAGATATTCCGTATTTATCGTAGATCCTCCGAGTAAAGCTCATCTCTCCCTGTATAGCTGATCGGTTTCCCTTGCTCATCAAGCCTCTTGATCTGCCTGCCTCTGAGTGCGAGCTTGAGAGCCTGCTTCCTATCAAGAAACCTTTTCTTGCTGGTTCGGAAACCTTGCTTTTCCGCAGGGACATAGTCGCAACCGTAGACATTCTTTGCAATGAAGATCGCATCTCCGTGTCTCTTTCAGAAGACTGCTATGTTGCCTTGAATCAGCACACAAGCACAAAGGATTTTTTCTTGTTCCATTTTCTATTTTTGTGATGAAATAAAACTACTTTCCACTGCTTCAGAATCCGTTTGCTCATCTGTTGGAATCTGAGAGTTCAGCAACCTCCTCTCGTTCGCATTGCTCAACCTTGTGTATCGCATACTGAGCGATACGGTCTCACTCCTTGACCTCGTAAGGAGTATCTGAGGTATTGAGCAGACCAACTCCAATGACTCCTCTGTAGTTCTCGTCAATAACTCACCCCACAGAGATGATACCATTCTTAGCGAGTCCACTTCTTCAGTAGATCTTACCAAAGAAGCCTTGCGGAAGTTCGTGACCAATTCCAGTCAGAATGATTGCAGTCTTGCCTGGAGCAATAGTGCAATCTTCTGCTGAATAGAGATCGAAACAAGCGTCTCAATCTCTCTGCTTTTTTGGACAAATGGCATTGTCGGTAAATTTTTTGAATTTAATTCTCATTTTTTATGTAAGACAAAATAAAAATCTGATTTATCGTTTTTGTTTTTCTATTTTATCAGGAGATTTCAGCTCACAACCTCTTCTTTGAGAAATCTCCAAATTTCAGCTTTCTAAATCTCTGATTGCTATTTTTGCATCATTGTCTTTCAGGTAGTTATACCATCAAAAAAGATTGCTATCAGGTCACATTCGCCTCTCTTCAAGATCAATAATTGAATAAATAAAGTCCTTAATAGCAAAGAAAGGCTTTGCCATTATGAGATACCTCTTATTCCTCCAGATGACTTTGTATGGCTTCTTCTCTCCGAAACACCATATCTTGTCTCAAGGTTTGAGTCTATTTCGCTTTTTTATCATTTCAAAAAATAAAAAATAAATCCGAAATATGTGAGTAAAATCATATTAAAACCGAAATTGGTCGAAAGAAAAGCGAGATATACCCAATAATAATCCTGAATTTGTCTGTCTCAATATCAAGTCAGAGTTCTTTCTTCCCCTTTGTTTTTTTAATCAATATGAGCAATTCAAAAAGATTGATAATAAAAATAACAATCGACACCACAAAATAGATAATTAAGCAATGAATCCACATAGTATCAATGATTAAAAGGTAAATCTGATTTTTATTCTGATTTTTCTGCTCGTTCAACATCCTTCAGCGAGTCCTTCATTTTTTGCACTCGCCTCCAGAACTCAAACAAGTTGTGCTCCGTGATTGGTTGCACATCGTCAAAGTGATGCTCTGAGTCCTTGTGGAGATACTCAAGGATTTTCCTCTCAACCACCAAGAGATCCAAAGCCTCACTCCTGTCGTAGTTCACTTTTGTTGTGTATAGTGGTTTTTTCATCTTGGTTTTATTTTAGATAGAAGAGATAAAAAATCCTGATCATACATTGCTAGTTGCGAGCAGTATCGCATCCACGAAGTCATCGTGTTCTCCGTTGGGGAACTCCAAGAGTTGCTTGATTGCTTCATCGTTATCTGGTCAGAAAACGATCTTGTGATCCTCAAAGTCCATCTGTCTCTCAAGGAGTCTTGTGACTTTGTCCTTGATCGTTTTGTATGGTTTGACCGCCATTCCCTCTCTTGCAATATGCTTCTTCATTATCAATTGGAATGCGACCGTTTCAACAACGACTCTTGTTGCATTCCGCTTGGTATAGAGTCCTCTGAGAACTTCCATTGCGTTTTTGAGGTCTTTTTCTTCCTCCTTGAGTCAGACCGTTTCCAAGATATACCGCCTACCATCTTTAAGTCCTGCGACACACATTGCAAAGAGGTCTGATCACTGTTTCTCTGAGGCTGCAGGATCTACTCAGATTTGAATTTTTTCAAATCCTTTGTAGTCCTTTCAGTTCATATCATACTGGATCATTGATCTCTTGATGATGTGCTGACCGAGAACATACGGAATCAGAAGATAATTCTGGCTGAAAGAGATTGATCAGAGTCTCCTCCTCTCAGCCTCCAGACTCGTGTATTTTTTGTTGGAGTCCGTGATACCTTGATTGAGCTTCTCAGCCTCTGCATCAGTCTCCACAAATCTATTCCATACGATCTTGCCTTGTTCATCGTAGATTGCAAGATTGATGATCATTCGTGAGGGGTCGTTCTTGATATGCTCCTCAAACCTCGGAACGAGTCCATCTTCATAGATCACATTCCCTAGAAAGATCATCTGACACGCTCCAGTCGTTCCTCCGATCACTTCATTCAGCAGAAACTCAAATCAGCGGTCAATCTTTTTTCTACTTGAGCAGGATTGGATCGTATCTACATCATCAAAGATCAACAGATCAGGTCTGAATTTTCCATCTGATGCGGTGTAGTTCTTTCCTCTCGGAGAAGTTCCGAGCGACATCGCCCTCACATAGCATTCATTCTCAGTAATAAATTTGTTTGTCCTCTTGATCTTCTTCTGACCTTTCCTGCTTCCGCTCTCGGAGTAGTAAAGGTTTCCGAAATCGTTCACGAGCCTTTGACCTCACTCAGTATCTCAGATCAAGGAGTTCGCAATATAGGTCAGATTCTCCTCAGCACTATCTATTGTCTGAGAATATCGCATAATGTTCCTACGCCTCTTATATGCGATGCAGTTGTTGATATACATCTGAGCAATCGTTGTCTTGGCTGATCATCTGAATCACTTGATGAAGACATTTTTTCACTGCTCAAGTGCGGTATAGATTGCCCTCAGACAAGGAGGAGTAGGAAAGCTGAAGTATTCCCTGAAGTAGTAGTTGCAATACTCGTAGAATCTCGGCTCAAAGAACGCTCTCCTGAAGACTTTGTCCTGCATTCTTTTCAGAAGCAACTCTCTATCAATCAGCTTCTTCATCTTCTTCATCCGCACCAAGTAAAGAAGCAAGCAAAGCCTGATCAGCCTCAGAAAGAGGCAACTCCTCATTCTCGATCTTGTTCGTGGTCTGAGTGATATTGTAAGGCTCAAGCAGTTCAGCCTTGACCATTCTCCGCAATTCCCTGAGAGCAATCACACTTCATTCTCAGGTTTTGATCTTCTTCATCTCTATTGTGATTGCTTGCATCATTCCCTCGATCAGCTCCTTTTTCATTTCGTAGTATCTACTTTTTGGAACTGCAAGAGCCTTGATCTTCTCTCTTTCAGACTTCTCAAGAGCCTTTCTCTCACGCTCTTCAATGTGGCGGTCTTTCATCTCTCTCCATCAAGAAGTATGGAGATTGATTGTGCCATTGCTACCTCCGAATTTCTGCCTGATTCGCTCTGCTAACTCTAGGATGTCGCTCTCGATGTATTCCCTTTTGAGAGCTGGTCGGTTATGTTTTTGCTTTACCATTTTTGCTATTCGGACAGTGTAAAGAGGAGTAATTCGGAATTTCCGAATTTTTGATCTGATTTTTACTATAAGATATTATAAGAGTTTCATTCTTCATCTCTTACATCAGGAGAGTTTCTCATTCAGCTGAATACATTTCCTTTGACTATATCATCATAATGTATGCTAAATTCGTGATCTTCAATTTCTACATCTCCATTTTGGATTTTTGCTATTGCTTCTTGAGGAGAATTTGCTTCAATCTCATAGTAAACCTCTCAGGAAGTTGGAAGTGTTATTAGATATTTCATAGGGTAAAGATAAAAAAAGATAAAAAAATCTGACTTATGATTTTGGTATCAGTGAATGCACAAAATCTATGCACTCATCTGTTTGATCCTCTATTGGCTTTCTTAGATTAAGCCACCTGATAGGTAGTGTTGAATAATAATGTTCTTTAATTAAAAATAGTTTTGATTCATCTGTATCTCTATCATCAAATGACAATCAAAGTTTAGAGCTCGTTTTTTTTATATCAAATTTTATTTTACTCATATAATCAAGCACATCTCAAATCATCACAGGGTGTCAGATGACTTTCGGAACATATCACAAAGGTATCATAAATTCATTATTCCTCCTTATATACAGATATTCTCATTTCCTGTTTTTTCTTATGAAGATTACATTTGCTCAATTGCGAGTTTTACATCTGCACCCAAATTTTCTCTCCTTATTTGCAATCTCTTCATAGATTGCTTTTATTTTTTCTCCTCTGGTCATTCCATTAAAATACAAATTAAAACTAATCTACAACAAGAGGTCTCACGATATACTCTACATTATTGTCATTCATACCTGTTATTCTGACAGGACGATTGCTATTGATGATTGCAATTTCTATCTGAGGGAATGAACATTTTTTGAAGAAGTCCAGTAAAAATCTACCATTGACCGAAAAATTGACAACCTCTCCCAAACAATGACAAGATAAAGTAGCACTCAGCTCTCCATTGTCTGTCTTTCCGCTTGATAGTGTAAGCTTCTCATCTTCTACGGACAACTTAACTGGATAGTTGAGATAAGCTGTTGTAAGAGCCATAATCTGAGGTAATTTCTGCAAAAATTCTTGTCTATCAACAGTCATATATCCACTATAACTAGTAGGAATAATCTCCTCTCTATCATAGTTAGGATAATTCCCTTGAATCAGCAGTGTAGTGACTACAATCTCCTGATCTCCCCCTGAGATACTGATTGAAAGCTTCTGATAATCCATTCAAAGCTTTATTTTTGTAGCTCCGATGCTGATTGCATATTTTAGAATAGGAGCTATGGCTTTGAGTGCATCTACAGGAACAATACACTCAAATTCCCCAAGATCAGCTTCTGCGGTATATCTCACGAGTCTAAAACTATCTGTTCCTACGAAATGCACGAGGTTATCTATTTGTTTGATCAACATTCCTGTAAGAGATGGAGAAAAACTTTTTTCCTTGATCACATAACTTACTTTCTCTATTGCATCCAAGAGGAGTGAAGTGCTACAAGAGATCGTTCAGTCAGGTTTATCAATCTCTGCGATATATTCCCCAGCAGGGATACCATAGAGGACGCTTTTGATCTCGTCTCATTGGACTACGAGACCATCATCGTTATTGCTTAATTGGAGCATATAGCTCTTGTCTTTCTTGAGAAGGATATAGAGTTGATTTACATTGACCGTGATCGCTCATTCTTCAGAGACTTTTACCTCTCTGAGAATAGCAGAAAAATCTTTCTTCATATCTGATGTCCTCAATCTTAGTCACTCTTCACTAGCTCTAAGACACACATTCTTGAGGACTGGCAATGTTCAGCGTTTTTCAATAAATCTTTTTGCAAACTCCAACATAGTGAGGAGTTCCTTTCTTTTTATGCTTACTTTCATTTTCTAGGTCTAATAAAAATAAAAAAACGCAGAAAACTACGACTGGCTTGCCTGTCGTTTTTTCCACGATTGATCCTCAGATGCTTTTCTGCTCCAATTTGGATGAGCTGCAAAAATAGCATCATTCAGAGCTTTGTATTTTTCGTAAATTTCCTTGAAGTAAGATCTACCAAAACTAGAAGAAGAAATCTGATTCCCTCTCTCTTTTTCAGCTCTCTCAAGCCTCTCTACTTCATCAATTCCGATCATCTTGATCAGATTATTGCGGTATTGCTCCTTGATGTCTAAGGCTCTTTTATCTCCACGAGACATTGCCTCGTTGCTCCAAGGGAACTGCGGTCGCACATTGTTCTCGTCGAAACAAGTTGCATTGATAGAAGCCGAAATGTAGTGTCCTCCTTGAGTCTCTCTCCAGTGGACTTTTTTTCCTGTTGTGATTTCAATCACGAGACCGTTTTCATCAGCTTTTGAGATCTTTGCCCAAAGCTGAAATTCCTCCTTAGCTTTAGATTTTCCGATGTTTTTTTCTTTCGTATTTTTTGCGATCTTGATCGTGCGAGATCCTTTTTTATTCGCTTCTACTCATTGCTGAATTTGCTTTTTGAAAGCTGTGATTGCGGAGTTTTTATCTCTCTCGCACTTGTTTTTGTTTGCGATCTTGTATCTCTCAAACTTGCGAACATACTTGTCCACCAATCAGGTTTCAGGATCTATTTTTTCAATATATTTTTGAGTCAGCGTCTTGTAGTAGTTGAGTCTTGATTGCTCGTTCCTTATTCTGCGAGCTTCAAAGACCTGCTCAATTTGCCTGACTGAAACAAAATTTTTTTTCATAACTGAAAATGCTCATCATATAAATGATGAGTTCGTTTGCTATTTTTCCATCTACGGTCTCAACTATACTAAAAAAATAGTGAAAATCAAGACAATTTTCACTTTTTAAGTTTGCTATACAACGGTTTGCATAAAATCAGATTTTTATATTGATTTTTAATTTGTCAATAATATATTCTACAATAGATGGATTATAGCAAGGAACTATTGTTTTAGTTTTTTGCTTAATGATTAAAAATGAAAATTGATTTTGCCCTTGAGAAGTATCTCAAATACAAGAAATTTGTTGAAAAAGTTTCTACTAATACCCAGAAGCTCCATAGAGGAGCAATCACTCGTTTTATTCAATTTCTCTTTGTTCAAAGATCAGAGATTCCAGAATTAAATCAAGTCTGACTAGATGATCTGATTGAGTATTGTGAATATCTGGAGACCGCAGAGTTCAAGCGAGGGAAAGGCTACGGAAAGACAATCCATCTTGCCCACAACACGCAGATCATTCATCAGCGTTGCTTAAAAAAATTCTTCAACTGGTGCTATGTATCAAGGTTTATGGACTCAGAAATTTTTAATATACCACTCGGGAAATTCAAAAGGACTGAAATCAGCTATCTGACCTCAGAAGAAGTTCAGAATTTTTTTGATATTACACAAACAGCAAAAAATCAGATCAAAAAAATCAGAGACGAACTCCTGTTCAGACTCGCATATTTTACCTGACTCAGAAAATCCGAGATCCTCAATCTAACCTTTGATCAACTCCTAGACAACGATCAATTCCAAATTCAGGGGAAGATGGAGAGAAAGAGAACTGTTTTTTTTGATAATGAGTCCAGAATCAAACAACTTGCTCTTGAGCTCAAATATCTCTACATCAAAAACGAAGATAAAAGAGTCCATAAGGAAGACAAGGACTATGTTTTTTTGATCGTTGCAGGTCAGGATCGAGGAAAACAACTCTGAAGAGGTGGAGTCTTCCTCCTCCTGAAACAATACAAGGAAAGACTAGGTATCAAATGAGAAAGAAAGCTGACTCTTCACTCGTTCAGACACACTTTCGCTACGACTCTTCTTGAGAACGGAGCAGACATCAGAGAAGTGCAGGTTTGTCTTTGACATCAAAATCTCAATTCAACGCAGGTCTATACTCATATTTCGCTTGATAGACTCAGGAATTGTGCCTCACTTTTGCACTTAAAATAAGGCGTTCAAATCCGCTTCTTAATACGGAAATCAATACAAAACGAAACAAAACGAAACAAACGATTTTGAAATAACAAAAAACAGCGTTCAAATGTGCTTGTAAATTGGCAAATCACATCAAAACGAAACAAAAAAATTTTTTTCTTACACTTATATATCTAAATATAATATATTATATTATAAAATAATTACTAGTAGAAGAAAAAAGAAAACCAACAAAGAAAAAAGAAAATTTTTCTAAAAATCAGACTTAAAAAAACAAAAAATCAGACTTTCAAAACTTTTTTAATCTGATTTTTTATAGATACAAACTAGCTTTTTTAGACAAAATATAAAAAAGTATATTTTTTCTCTTGCAAAATAAAAAAATTTGGTTATACTTACATCAACACAATGGTCAAACAGCTCTTGGAAGAGCTACAAAATAATTTCTCAGACCATTCTGTTGCGATAAGCAATAAAATGTCAATAAATGATTAATAAAAAATCTGACCATAGAATCTTAGTCAGATTTTTATCTTTTACAGCGCATTTGGAAATGAGCATACGCTAAGGACTTAAAAAGTTTAGCATACTTATAATAATAACGCTGAGGTGTCAAAAGAGCGATTTCAAACTTATTTAGTTCGAACAGCTCTTCATGAATTCTCACCGATCGTCTGATATTAACAATCTTTGAAGAGTTCAAAACTTCTTCTAAGACTCTCAGTATCAGATCTTGCTTTTCTAGTTGAAGAAGTCGCTGCCATTCCTCATTAGCCTTTTTTATAGGTCTTAGATTTAAGCAAGAAAATTCATCACAAAATCCTTGAATTCCTGATTCTTTCAGGAACTCCTGAGCTAATTTAAAATTTTCTTTCATAATTTTCATTTTATGTCCTTTCTTATGAAAGGAAGGTTAATATTTATTTTTATAATTGCGCAGCGAATATAGTTATTCCACTACTAAATGTCAAGCATTTTATAAATAATCAAGGGAAAGAAAAATTTATAGATCAGAATTACCTTTTATACCTCAACTACCCTACACTTCCTTCCATTTCAATTTCTATCAAGCGATTCAGTTCCCCTGCATATTCAAGGGGAAGTTGCTTCACCACGCTAGAAACGAAGCCATTTACCAAGAGTGACATTGCTTTTTCCGCATCCATTCCCCTACTCATAAGATAAAAAAGCTGAAATTCATCCACTTTCCCAGCAGAAGCCTCGTGAGAAACCAAAGCCGAAGCGTTATCACATTCAATCACAGGAATCGTCTTACTCACCGATTCTTCATCTAAAATTAAAGCATCACAATTAACGCTACATACCGCATTTTCGGCATTTTGTCAGATTTTTACCAGTCCTCTATAGGTATTGATTCCCCCTTGGAGAGAAAGGGATTTGGAAACGATGGTTGAGCTGGTGTTTTTTCCGAGGTGAATGACTTTTGCTCCGACATCTTGATGCTGCCCTTTAGAAGCCATAACGACTGAAAGATTGTCAGCTTTTGAACCTTCTCCCTTAAGGACGGAACAAGGATAGAGCATGGTCGCTCCAGAACCGAGATTTCCACCGATTCGCTCCATTAGACCAAAATCCTGAACGAGAGCCCTTTTGGTATTGAGGTTGTAGGTGTTAGTGGACCAGTTTTCAACTGATGAATATCTCATTTTCGCCTCCTTACCAACGAAAATCTCTACGCATCACGCATGCAAAGAAAGCTGGTTATACTTGGGAGCCGAACATCACTCAATATACTGGGCTTCCGCCTCATCTTCCACGATAATCAGCGTATGTTCAAACTGCCCTCCAGCGAGGGTATTCATACGGAAATAGGCTTGCAAAGGCTGGGTCAGCTTTACCCCTTTGGGAATATAGACAAAACTTCCCCCACTCCAAACCGCACCGTGCAAAGCAGCAAATTTGTGATCAGTCGGAGGAACGAGCTTCATAAAGTACTTTTGGACAAGCTCAGGGTAGGATTTGAGGGCATGGCTCATATCTTCAAAGATGATCCCCTGCTTTGCTCGGACTTCTTTGATCTTGTGATACACCGCGGTAGAATCAAACTGCCCTCCTGCTCCTGCAAGGTATTTCTGTTCGGCTTCAGGGATTCCGAGCTTCTGAAAGGTAGACTTGATCTCATCTGGCACTTGTTCTCGGTCATTCATATAAGTTTTGGATCAGGTTTTTGGTTTTGCATAGTAGACTAAAGCATCAAAATTCAGATCAGAAATCTCAGGTCAGAAGCTTGGCATTGGAAGTTTATGAAAAACCTCAAGCGATTTCAGCCTTAGCTCTAGCATTCGCTCTGGTTCTTGGAGGTCAGCGGAGATTTTCCTGACAGTTTGCTCAATTAAACCTTGGAGATACAGGTCATATTCTACTTGATTTGCAGTATCTAAGTTCATTATTTCAGCAGATGAATAAAGCTAGCTTGAAGTGTAAGGAAAAGCAAAAGATTCTCAATCTGATTTTTATTCCTCTCTAAAAAAAAGGAAAAATTGACAACTTAGATGAAGATAAATATAATAAATAAGCTTTATCTAAATCTTCTAAAACATGGAAACATCAGAACTATGATTAAATTCACAAGAAAAGTGAAGATCTTTTGAAAATGATTCAAAAGAAACTTCAGAAAATCTGGCACAAGTATTAAATGCTGAATCATACCAAGAAGATGAAATTAAGAGAATTTATGGTCTTGAGGATAATTTCGTTTCTCCTTGAGATAAGCAACTTGCAAAAGAACAAAATAAACCTGAGAATCTGATAGCATTGAGTGAATATTTTCTAAAACATCCAGAATATGATGAAAATCTTACCTTAAAGCATATTACGAAACTTCCTAGAGGGTTCCATTTCCCAAAAAACCTCAAAGGAACGCTCTCACTGCCGAATCTAGTTACTCTATCAGAAGATATAAAGATTCCGACCTGAGTAATAGAACTTTATCTTCCAGAATTAAAAAAATACCCAAACAATAACATTTTCCCGGAAAATTTAGAAAAATTAACCATTGGAATAGAAGAACTCCTAGATAATTCGCCGTTACCAAGTAAACTAAAAAAATTAAAAATTGATCAGCTAAAATTACGACCAGAAAATATGGCCTTACCGGAGTGATTAGAATTCTTATCTTGTTTTAACATACCATCTCGACCTAAATCTGTAGCTTTCCCTGAAACAATAAAATTTTTCTATAGTAATCTTTCTGAAATTGAGGGGGGATTCGTATTCCCTAAAGAAATGCATGCATTGGAACTCCCGAATTTAAGATCAATACAAAATATCACACTACCTGAAGAAATTGCAGGAACTTGCTTTTTAGACAATATTGAAATCTTCACTGAAAATACTAGAATTCCAAAAGGAGGGGCCTTCCGTTTTGCAGGGCTAAAAAAGATTGAAAAAAATGTGGTATTCCTTGGGGAAATTGATCGCCTTTGAGTACAAAACTTGGAATCATACGAATGAGAAACATCAGAATTACCTATAATCTCTCAAATTTTCCTTCCTAAACAAAATTCTTCCTATTGATACAGCAAAAACTCAACTATTAGCTCATTAGCAGATTATCTTGAAAACAAAGGAAGCAAAATAACATGGTGGAAATAATAAACACATAATCTAAAAAGACCAAGAGTAATATAACTTAGATATATTGCTTCAATTTCCATCCACCAATAATCGCTGCAGTCTCCATTCTCAAAACTTGTTCTCCCAGAAAATCGATCTGAAACTCCTCTGGAAATTGAGAGTAATCCTTTTCAGTCAATCATCACTCTGGACCGATCACTCACAAAAGTGGTAAGTCTGATTTTTTATTTTCAAGTTTTTGCTTATGATTAGGCAAATCAAAAACCACAAACTGCCAATTTTCGTGTAATGGTTTTATATCTGATAAAAAAGTAAGTTTCGGAAGAACCCAAGACCAAGATTGTTCTGTTGCTTCTTTTATGATTTTTTGAAGTCTTTGTTCTTTATTTGGATTTAAAGCTTTTATTACCGATCTTTCACTTGCCCAAAGGAAAATTTCCTCAACTCCAATCTCAGTAAGCTTCTGAACGATAAGTTCAAGTTTTTCTTGTTTATTTGGGAGAGCAATCAGCATTCAGACTTTTTGTTTTTTTGGTGGAATTTGTAAAATTTCAAGGATATTCGCGGTAATAAGCTGATCTGTCCAAGACTGCAAAGACAAATGATACCTTTTTTTTGGAGAGGGAGATTGAACAAAAAATTCATACCCTGCTTGAGCTCTTAGAACCTTTCTTAACTGATTGAGAAGATCCGGATTTTCTCTGATAATAAGCTGATTTCAAGATACTTGAAAATTTGAACAAATGAAAAGCTGCATAAAGTAGGGAAAAAATAAAGACTGATCTTAAACTAGCGTTTATCCTTTTTTTTTCAAGAGAAAAAGAGCTAGTATTCTTAGAAAGGAAACATTCCAAGCCCTAGCTCTTATTATATTCTAGAGAGAAATATAAAAAGTCTCTCCAACAATCTCTCCTTTCTTTTTAGGAAAAAATACTATTTCATATTTTCTCCTAAAGAGAGAAATTCTCTTAAAGACAATCTTCTCAATCCTCGAATGAAATGGAGAAACAAATATCTCAGCATTCCAATAGCGGAAGGACTGATTTTTAGCTATTTTACGACAGAAATCTTGGATTTCAATGTCGTTCATATCCAGTCCTTTAGAAAAAGGACTCAGAAGTTTTGTTAAAAAAACAAACCTTCTATGTTTTCTTTGATCACCAGAAAAAACAATTTTTTCAATAATGTATAACATATTTTTTTGTTTTTAAGTTATATTCACAAGTATAAGTATTTCCAATGTAATGTCAATACATTAAAAAAAGAGAAACTCTTATTTCTCTTTTTCTATGAATAAAAATCTAATTTTCTATTTTTTGATGATTGCCTCAATAGCCGCAAAAAGTCCTTCATCTTTATCATTTACGATAATATAGAGTTCATCTCCTGGAGTTCCTGCATGAAAACTGACGGCAGCCTGATTGAGAAAATAAATCTTCCCATCATCCGTATTTGCCGTAAATTTATTATCATCAGTTTTTGAAAGAATTGCTCTCAGATGCTTTCTCTCAGCTGGTTTGATCAGCTTAAAAAGCATTTTCCCATCAGGAAGGATTTTCAGCTTCATAACATCTCCTGGAATAAGCTTACTTTTACTTGAATAATTCATTGGAACGGGATATTTCTTTTGATCTGCTCCCACCATATAATATCCATCAAAAATTCCCTCTACCACTTCTACGTCTTCATCTTTGTAGGATTTAAGCTCTTCTGGATTGGTAGCTCTTACTTCTTCCAAGTAAGCTGAAAGAGATTCTGGATTTTCAGGATCAAAAGATGAAAGCTGATCCAAAGTCAGTTTTGCTCTTTTTAGTTGGAGTTCAGCGGTAATTACTGCATTTTGAGCAAATTGAAGAAGTTGTTGATAATTTTTCATCAACGCTTCATTTGTTTTTGTTTTTGCCATTCGCTATTTGTTAAGAGAATAAAAATTACAATGTCATTATAATATTTTTTGTCAAGAATGCAAACTTTTTAGAACCTTTTATTTTCATCAGTTATAAACTATATTATTTAATAATATGAAACCCTTGTCATAAAAATCAATTGTAGTTAATATACAAATAACTACACTTCACCTCGCTTTAATTTCAAAAAATAATATGCAAAAAGCAAAAACCGCAATCCGTTTTGCACTCTTCTGAGCTGGACTTCTCGCATTAACTAAATTTATTTTTGGGATTATCAGCTGAAGTATGGTTCTTATTGCATCAGCAATAGATTCTCTATTAGATTTCATAGTATCAATTTTCAATCTTTTTGCACTAAAAAAAGCAGAAAAACCAGCAGACGAAGATCACAATTATGGACATGGAAAAATTGAAGCACTAGCAGCATTATTTGAAGGGCTTTTAATTGGGATTTCATGAGGATATATTATCTTTTCATCGGTTGAAAAACTGATTTTCTGAGTCCAAATTGAATATCTTGGATATGGAATTCTTGCAATGGGGATTTCATTATTTATCACCTGAATAATTGTCTTTATCTTACAGGAAACAACTAAAAGTACAAAAAGCTTGATCGTAAAATCAGATTTAATGCATTATAAAATGGATTTTTTAAGCAATGCTGGAGTAATTTTAGCTCTAGTTGTTGTGAAATTTACAGATTTGACATGGATTGATCCTCTTATCGCAATAGGAATTGCTATCTATATTCTCCGATGATGTAGAGGAATTATCAAAGATGGGATTGACCTTTTAATGGATAAAAGCCTTGGAAAAGATGAAGAAATCTGAGAACTTATCCTTGCTCATCCTGCAGTTTCTAGTTTTCACAAACTCAAAACTCACCAATCTGGAGGGAAGGTTTTCATCAGTTTTCATATGGTATTTAAAGATGAGAATATTCGTCTAAAAGATGCACATATTGTTAGTCGTGAAATAGAAATGAAACTGAAAAAGCATTTCAAAAGAGCAAGTGTTCTGATTAGGCTTGATCCCTTTGATGATCATTAGGTAATATGAACTTTCTTTTTTTCTTGCATTTAGAAAATTTTTTCATATAGTAGTTTGTAATGCAAGGTAGTATATTTATATCAAAAACGAATGCTGATGTATGATACCGATAATATTGCAATTCAGATGAGAAAAGGGATTTTAGAATATCTCATCCTCCTGATTATTAGTAAAGGCGAGGTCTATGCTTCAGATATTATTAGTGGACTGCAAAAATACGATCTCCTGATCGTAGAAGGAACACTCTATCCCCTGCTCTCTCGCCTCAAAAAAGATCAGCTTTTGACCTATTCTTGGGTAGAATCTATGAGCTGACCTCCGAGAAAATACTACAAACTAACTCCTTCTGGCAAACAAGTGATGAAAAAAATGGAACAAACTCGAAATCAACTCAATACCGCCATCCTATGAATCCAGAATCTGTAAATATAGGGCGATGTTCTAATAACAAAACTAACGGTCATTCTGAACTTTACACTGTAAACTCTTTTACTTTCCTAATTTTAACCGCAATGAAAACACTAAATCTGAATGAAAAGTCATTCCAACTTGAAAATGATGTTTTCAAATTTCTCCACGATTATATAGAGAGGATAAATGATTTCGTAGCCAAAAATCAGATTGATACTGATCTTCATCAAGACATTTTGCAAAGACTCGCCGATAAATTAAGCGAAAAAGAAAATAAAAAAGGCTGAATCACGCAAAAGATCGCCATCCAAATCGTGAACGACCTTTGAGAACCAGAAGAAATCTTTGCTGAAGAAGAATTTTCCTCTTCTAATGCAGTAAATAGTCCAAATGCCTGAAAAGATGAACTAGAGAAAGAAAAAGCTAAAACTTTCTACGAGAAACTCCAAAAAAACCAACGAAGCAGACCCCAAGAAACCGCAATTTTACTCTGAGTTTGTGGAATGTTTACACAAGGAACAGGATGGAATGTGCGATTTTGGAGAGGAATGACCTTATTTGCAAGTTATGTATTTCTCGCAAGCGAAATGGGAATTCTCTTTTTCTGGGGAGTTATAGCTTATATTTTGCTTGCTCTTATCTTTCCGATCAAAGAGAAAAACTACGGGGAAAGATCAGTTTTTTCTTACTTTTTGACTCAAATTTGGGATCTAACGCTCATCTTCACAAATAGTATAAAATTCTGATTCAAAAGTGTGAAACGAATCTTGGGTAGAGCGATTCCGAATATATTAAAACGATTATCAACATTATTTTGACCTTTTTGGAATTTCGTAAAAATCTGTTTCCTCCTCTTACGGAGTGCTTTTCTAACCCTTGTTCTTGGAATACTTGGAATCCTGCTCTACTACCTACGAAATTGATATGTATGGAATAATGTAGAGATGACGTCAATTTTCCCAGCAATAACTTCATGGGGAGTGGCTCTTGGATTTTTATCAGCTTTATTGCTTTTGCTCGGAAGTATCGGAACTTTATTTAAGAAAAAACTAATGAATACTGCGAGTTTAATTGCTGCGATCGTAAGTGGAATTTTTGCAATGATTATCGCAGGAATTACGGGAATTAATGTCTTTTATACCTTTCACAATAGTCAAAAAGAGATTTTAAACAAGGAACTAATAATTCCGCTTCCTGATGATGGACATGCACTAACGATTCATGTAGACTATCTTAATAACAATTTTCAAGTTTTGCCTTTTAATGAAATCATAGAAGAAAATAAGATTATAAACTATATCCCTTATGAATGAGATGCTATTAAAGCGGTATTTACCTATAATATTTATACAAAGAATAAGGAAACATTTACTAAAATCTCCAAAAGTATTTCAAATCCTATCTATGAAATTAGAGATGGAATGCTCAATATTTACCACAAAAATTACAAACTTTTTGATGAGATAGTACCTCTTATTCCAATGGAATACTCTGTAGACCTCTACATTCCTAAAAATTGGAAGTTTAATATTAGTAATTCTTTACATTCAAATAACCTCCACAAACCAGAACGAACAAATAAATGGGGTTATTATGATCCCTATTATAATGAAGATACGGGAAAGTGTTCTGATTGGATCAGCTATGATGAAAAAGAAAATGCCTTTTTCTGTCCTATGGAACTTGATTTAGAAAAGTTTGATGTTAGAGGTGCAATTGATAGAGACATTAGAAATAATAAAGCTGATGAGCTTTCACCTCTAAAAGGACTCAATCGTGACTGGAGTGAAGCATATTATAGCTACGGTCAATACTGGAATCTTCATAGCATACTCTGGAAAGATAATCAGCATTTTATTGTGAAACTCTCAGATCAAATGTTCAATATCTTCCTAGAAGTTGAAGCAAAAGTACATGAAAACTGAGAAATTAGCTATACCAAAAGTAAGGTAAAAGAAATTGAGCAAAAAGGAAACATAACTCCTGAAAGAATGAAACTTTATAAAGGACGAGAAAATTTAAAAGAATTCAAGCCTCACATAAAGGTAATGGAAGACGAACAAGAAAGAGATAATAAGGAACTAAAGGTTAGCAAAGAGGACTTTGATGCGTTAGTGAAAAAGCTTGAAGAAAAAGGGGTCTTAGATAACGATTAAAAGAACCTTTATCTACCAAAAGAATAAGAATCAAAGCTTTCCCTTTATTCTAAAAGTTATGATGAAAATATAATCGTCGTAATCCAACAAAGGAGATCAAAAAATAAAATCAGATTTTTTTCTCCTTGAAAAACTAAAGAGAATAGCTAAAGTGAAGTCAGACCAATTTTTTATTAGTAAAAAAAATACTGAATGAAACTTGATGGAAAAAGTATTCAGGCTGCAATTATGCACTTGGTAGATGAATACAGACTTGATCCTTACCAAGTAATGGAAATTATTAGATCTGGGATCAAATCTGGATTTAAGAAAGATTATCCAGAATTTAGAAAAGCTGAAATTGTCGTTAATATTGAGAATGACGGATCTATCAGCATTTATAAGGCTTTAGCTGTTGTGGAGGAAATTGAAGAAGAAGATACTCAAATTCTTCTTGCTGATGCGAAAAAAGAAAGAAAAGATATAGAAATCTGAGAACAGCTCTTGATCAATATTACTCCAGCGAGTATGGAACTTTCTAGAATCGCTGCTCAAGCTGCGGCTCAAACCATCAAACAAGGTATCAAAAATATAGAAAGAGAAAGATTTTACGACAAATTCCAAGATAAAGAAGGACAGCTTCTCAAAGCAAAAGTTACTAAAGTTCATACTGATAGTGTTATCCTAGATATTGAGGGTACAACCGTAGTGCTTCCTCCAGAAAGCCAGATTCCAAATAGACCTTATGAATTAGGAGAAGAGATCTTTGTTTTCTTGAAAAAAATCTGCAAAGAAGCCGGAGGAATTACCCTTGAAATCACACAAGCAAGTGGTGATTATGTGGCAGCTATTTTGAAAAAAATTGTTCCTGAATTTGAAGAAGGAATTGTAACTATTGAGAAGATATGAAGAATTGCCGGTAAAAAAACAAAAATTCTGGTTTCTTCTAATGACGAGAGCGTTGATCCTGTGGGAGTTTTCGTAGGTCATAAAGGAGATAGAATTAATACCGTGCTTTCACTTCTTGATGGAGAAAAGGTAGATTTCGTAGAACTTGTAGATGACCCAAAAGAACTTATCATCAGGCTTTTGAAACCTGCTCAAGTAGAAAAAATTGAAATTAAAGATACTAAAGCTATTGTGAGAGTTGAAGAGTCTCAGAAACCCCTTGCTATCGGGAAAGGAGCAAGCAATATCAAACTTGCTTCTCAGCTCAGCGGTTATCAAATTGAAGTCATTTAATTTCTCTCAATTAAAAAAAGAAACATCTGCTCCACGCCTCTTGTGGAGCTTTTTCATGGGGAGAATATGGAAGTCAAAATACCAATCTATAAGTAACTAAATTATTTTCATTCTTAATTGATAAAACTATGCTTAATGTACACTCTATAGAAACTTTCGCAACCCAAGATGGACCTGGGATCAGACTTGTAATTTTTTTGCAAGGTTGCATGTTTAGATGCAAATACTGCCACAATCCGGATACCATTCCACTAGAAAATGATAAAGCTAAGCAGCGAAGTATTGAGGATATTCTCCTCCAAGCTGAAAAACAGAAAGAATATTTTTGAGCTAAAGGAGGGATTACTTTTTCAGGAGGAGAACCGCTCATTCAGACTCAGGCTTTGCTTCCTATTATCAAAAGACTGAAAGCTGAAGGCTACCACATTTGTATTGATACCAACGGTTTTTGGCAGAGTACAGAGGCAAAAGAAATTCTCCAGCTTGTTGATCTGGTTTTACCTGATTTGAAGCAGATAAATCCAGAAAAACATCTCCAGCTCGTAGGACAAAGTAATGAAAATACGCTCAAGACCTTGGACTACTTAGATGAAATTCAAAAGCCGTATTGGCTCAGATATGTGCTCGTTCCTGGCTATACTGATGATGAAACAGATCTTCATGAGCTTGGAAAATACTTGCAAACTAGGAAAAGCATAGAAAGGCTAGAAATCCTCCCTTACCACAATCTCGGAAAATCTAAACGAGATAAGCTCTGATGGAAGTATCCTTTAGAGGGAGTTCATGCTGCTGGAAGTGCTGATCTTGATAGAGCAAAAGCAATTTTGAGTCAGTATTCAGATAAGATTTTTGTGAGAGGATAAGTCCTCTTTTTTTAAAAATCTCTTGCATTTTATATATCAATCCATATAGATATATTGTTTTATTTAAGAGAAAGGAATGAGCACCTGTGTTTCTTGACTAGACAATCTTGAAGAGTTTTCCGAGCTTCTTCAACTGATTGCAGAGCCACATAGACTAAGGATTCTCTGCCTGCTTGCAGAAAACTGCAAAAAATTACCAGAGGGGATCTGTGTTTCTGAGGTGGTAGAGCTATTTCAAGAGCCTCAAAATCTGATTTCTCATCACTTGGGAATGCTCAAGAGAGCGCAACTCGTGCTCGCCAAGAGAGAAGGGAAAAATATCAGATATCGCCTCAATACGGAGATCTATCAGCAGTTAAGAAGCTCACTCAAAATCATCTTTCGTCTTAAATAATCAGACTTTTATTCTTTTTTATTATAAAAATGGCGCAACACATTACTTCTAAACTAGAATTTGAACAGATTTTAAAAAGTTTTAATGGGGTGCTCCTCGTAGATTTTTTCGCTACTTGGTGTGGACCTTGTAAAATGCTCGCTCCTGTGATGGAGGAACTTTCTACTCAATACGATGAAAGTCAGGTAAAAATTCTGAAAGTGGATGTAGATCAGGTTCCAGAACTCGCACAGGAATACGGAATCGTTTCTATTCCTACGGTTTTCGTAGGCGTGAATCATCAAATTGCTGAAGGTTTTCTCGGAGCTCATCCAAAAGAATTTTATGAAGAAAAAATCGCTGACTACCTTCAAAAAATAGAAAATAACGAAGGGAAAATTGTTGCATAAGCATTGATAATCAACCAAAAATAGATAATAGTAATTCATTACCAAGAAAGGGAAATCAGAAAACGAGCGTTTGGATTTCCTTTTCCTCGTGATGATTTTTTTTAAATATACTACATTACATGCTGATTTATCTTGAAAAAAAAGCTAAAAATTTTCCGCTGACAAAAAGCGTTCTCGGCAAGCTTCCTCAAGCAGAAATCTTGGAAATAGACCATTATAAAAATATTTTTGACAAGAATATCTGAAATCAGCAGTTAAGCCCTGCACTTATTCTTGCACAGCAGGAAAATCCAAAGCTGATCACGGTTCCCGATCACTATGGTTACCCTGGGAAAGCTTATTTTTTCAAGACGAGCTTGAACTGCGTTTTTGACTGCGAATACTGCTATCTCAAAGGGAATTTCAAGACTCAATATCCTGTGATTTTCGTAAACTATGATGAAATCCAGGAAAGCATCAAAAAACAAATTGAAGAAGAGAGAAAAGCTGGATATCAAGGGCAGATTACCCTTTATGCGAGTAATTATTCTGATCTTCAGGGGCTTGATCAGCTTTCTGAGTTTAATCAGCATTTTTTCCCTTTTATGGAGCAGTTTGACGGAGTACTGATGGAAACGAGGACAAAATCTGCAAACATTTCAAGCATTCTGGAAGCAAATCAAGGAATCCCACCTCACAATACGGAGATTTCTTTTTCACTTAATCCGCAGAGTATTATTGAGCAGTATGAGAAAGGGACTGCTCCACTTCGTGCTAGGATCCAGGCGATCAATACCCTTCTAGAAAAAAATTATAAAGTCTGACTCAGATTTCTCCCTCTTTTACCAGTTGAGAACTATAAGAATCTTTATAGCGAACTCTTAGAACAAGTGAAAAGAGAGATTGATATGGAGAAAGTTAATTCACTTTTCATTGCTTCTCTCATCTACAATCAAGGAGATTTTAAGCAAATGCAGAAAAAAAATCTGAATTCCAACCTCCGAAATCTTGTTCAGCTCCAAGAAAATGGACTCGTAAAGATTCCTGATCAGATTTTTCAGACTTTTGTTTCCTTGTTTCAGAAGCATTTCCCTGAGAAAAAAATCTATTTTGATTTTGTTTAATACTCATGAGGTCTAAAAAGTCACTTACTTCCTTTGAAAAGTCATTTCTCACAAGACTCAAAAAGAAGCAGTCTGAGATCGGATCGTGCCTTATCTAAATCCGCAAAAGCCTTTAAAAGTAGAAAATAAACCAGAAAAGTAAGGTAAGAAAAGTAAGGCAAAAAAACCTGGCACTATCCTCCCAAAAAAAGATAAGTCGACTCAACTGAATAAAATTAAGAACAAAGAAAAAACTCTCTTGGAAGAGAGTTTATTTTATAAGAAGTTCTAATCTTCTACATTTTCAAGCGTATCATCAATATCCTGTTCAAAATCTTCTCAATCCTGTATCTCATCATCGATACTAGCAGCTTGCTGTTGAGTTCGCTGAGCATAATATTCCGCTCCTAGTCCTTGAGCAAGTACCTGAACGTTAACAAGTCCAAAATACTGACAAAGATAAGCAATTCCTACTGGGATTCCAATAACTGCAAGAAGTAGGGTAGAAATTTTGATAGATCCACCATTTTTCCATCGATAAAGCGTATAGATGAGGGATCATACTCCTCAAATCAAACACACTCCTGGAGCTAAAAAAGTCATCATTATTGTATCAGAAAAAAATAAAACAAAGGTAAAAAGTCAGATTTTTATTTATTGTTTTTTTGTTCTTGAAGGTAGGTATAGAAAGAATACGAAAAAGCTATCAAAAACAGAATTCCTACAACCAAGAAAGAATAAGCTCCGAGATTAAGATTTTTGAAACGAAGCTGATACCCTGCAAAGTAAGCATAAAAGCTTGCAACTGTAAAGGCTCCCATAATGAGAACTTGAGAGATATGCATAGGTCCATCCTCCTCCTCTGGAGTTGTAGTTTCTTCAAGATATTCATCCTTGTGAAATCTCTTATTTTCCATAGCGATTCAATAAGAAATAAACATATTTAATTCTATATATACAAAAAACAAAATCAAGAAAATCTTTAGATAAGGCAAAAAACGTAAAGCGAAGCCTTATTCAAGAGAAGATACACTCTTACTTAAACCAAAGCGTTTTTGAGCTCTTATTTGGAAAGATAAAATCAGCAAAAAAGTTAGTAAAAGCATACAATGCATCTCCAGCATATCCAACTCTCATATTCTGTAATGCAAAAATTTCATCGTTATCCCATAATTCTCTTTGAATCTTTTGAAAATCCCCTGTTATCGAGAGTCCTTTTTTCGCAAGAATAGCCTGAAGATAATCTTTAGCAAAAACTTCTTTAATTCCATTTTGTGGACTAACAGAAAAGGTTTTTAAGCCAAGGAAATAAGATGAAGGTTCAAGAATTGAAGAACAGTTTTTTTTCTGCTCCTTTCCTTGAATATCATAAGTAATAGTACAGTTTTCCCCTTGATTTGACCAGGAAACAAGTTTAAGAGGAAGTGTTATATTTCATTTTTTATCCATTACAAAGAGCCTTGGATTGGAAAGAGCTTGAGAATCTGAATTCTTACCTCCTTGTACAAGAGAATCTAGTTCTTTCACATCTATTAATTCTCCTTGTTTTTTTGCGTAATCAATCTGAAAGAGTGAAAGCTTTACTCCAGAATTAGTCACCCCTCACCACTGATTAGTTGTAGTAGCATAGCCAAGCCCAACCAAATATTGCTTAGTCCCTTCTTTTTTAAGTGGATGAAGATAAGTACTATAACCAGGGATTTTAAGCTCTCCAATGATTTTTGGCTGTTTAGGATTAGCAAGATCAATCACAAACAGCGGATCGACTTGCTCAAAAGTCACTAAATACAGTTTATCACCGATATATCTGGAAGATTTAAATTCTTCTCCTGGTTCAATATTCTCTAACTTCCCAGCAAGCGTTAAATCTGGACTAAAAACATAGAGCTGAGTTGAAAGCTTAGGATCCCACATTTTCGTTAGAATCCTGAAATACCCCTTATCGTCTTCATCCATACTATATTGCGTAAGTAAGGATCATGGAACTAATGCTGTATTTTGATACCTTAATGCTAAACCATGTCTAGAAAATTTATGAATCATAGTTTGAGTTGTCGTCCTGAAATAAGGAACTGCACATAACATTCCACGAGGACAAGACCAGTTACTCTGTGTATAAAAATCAGAAACCAGATAGAGAGCATCTTTGGTCATATGAATTTCACCATTTGGAGCCAAAAGAGCCGTAGTTTCCATTTTTTTGGACATATCACGAATATCTATACCAGCAACAAGTGTAAAAACTGGATCAAGACTCAGTTTTTCATCTTCTGGCAACACATAAGAAATCTGAGAACATTCTAAAGGTTGAAGGGTTGTACCCTGAGAGGTAAGCTCTACCGAAGCTAGTCCTTTTCTAAAATCATGCACTCTTCCTTTCCAATTCCGCCAATTAAATCCCAATTCTGAAACCACATAAAGCTGATCATCTATCAACCTTGCATCTTGATACCATCCTGGTAAATTCTCAAATTTAAGAAGCTGGAGCTGTTTAATCTTAGAAGTATCATAAATCGCAACAATACTACGATTTTGAAAGGTCAAAAAGCTTTCATGCAAACTATTTCTATAATTAGACATTTGACCTATAATTATCAGACGATCCTTTGCCAAGAAAAGCTCTATTCCATCCAACATTTCAGGAACAATAATTTCATTGACAAGCTGAATCTTTTTTGAATCTAAGGTCGCTTTCTGAATATCTAGAGGGGAAGTAACAATACTGATCTTATGCGTTGTCTGATTGTAATAAAAAAAATATTTTCCATCAGTTTTTATCAATTCTGGTTCATCAACTCAGATTTTTTGAATGTTAGTCTGAGAAAAATCCGTACTAGAACTAAGAACTCCATCCTGTGAAACTGCAGAATTAGCAATTGATTGCTCTGAAACAATCATACTCTCAACGGGAACTTCATTCTTGACATCCAGTGCCTTAAGATAAAGAGGACGAGAATACTCTCTCGCATATTTTTCTAGCATTTTTTCCAAAGATTCGCAACTTTTTACCTGAGAAAATTTCAGCTGATTAACATTAAAATCTTGATCAGAAAATTGATCAACAAGCTGAGTATCTGCAGCCTGAGTAGAGAATCCAGCCCACAGAAGTAAAACCCATAAGCTCAAAAGTACTTTTTTCATCAGATTTTTTTTCATAGTTTCTTCCTAGTAAATAGAAGAAAGTGTAGTATTTTGCGAAGAAAATGCAAGAGGGATACCTAATAATTAACCACCAAAAAACGATCGTTTATACTTAAGTAAAAGTATCCAATGCATTTAAAGTTAAAAACTTTAACTACGGATTAAGGTTTTGTTCACGGATTAAGGTTTTGTTCAGGGCATGCTTTCAGACAGTTTTGAAGCGTTTGCAATCCTCCAACCATTGATCATCAAGAATGAATAGGAACACAACGCGTTATCGCAATCATTGCAAAACCATCTTTTATCTTCTTCTCTCATAAATAAACATCATACATATAAATTCTCTTATTTTGGACATCGGATTCTCATGATCGTCGTGGAAAATCAATCCCGCTATGAGAAGGAAGAGAAATATTTGATCCTGCCTGCATTAAATTACCATTAATTTCAATTTTTTTTCTCTCACGACCACATTTTTCGGTATCTTGATAGCGGATATTCCTAATACTACAACCGTAATCAATTGTTGCAACCATCTTACCAAAGTCCCCAGTTCATGGAGTCCTTTGATGAATACTTGTATCTCTACAATCATTAGAAATAAGCTTTATACAAGATCAACTATAATAACCTCAACCCAAATTAGTCCAACTATAACCATTTTCTTCATCGCACTCCAAACAAGGATCTGAACTTTTACCTCCATCTATACCAGAACACTTCCATGCCCAACCATTCACAAGCGGAGGAGTATCTTTAGCAAACGGAAGACCTCTTTGACATTGATAATGTTTTTTTTCACATATCCCAGACTGTGGATTTATATTCTTTACACATGTATTACCACTTCTCTTATATCCTGCTTTACATGACCATTGACAAGCTCTTGGAGGAATAAAACTTTCTACAAACTCCCAGTTTTTAGTCGTAGACCAGCTTCCTTTATTTCGATCACCAACCCACTGGCGATCATAGTCAGACTTTCCTTTAATTACACCTTCATCATTAGCCGGAGCTGGATTTGCACAATGAGCTTTCATGGTATTAGCAATACACTTTCCTCATTCAAGATGCTCATTAGCACGACATTTACAAATATCTCCATGTTTTTCTAATCCTTTATTAGCATCACATTTCCATTCACAATCATTTGCAGATCCATTACTTGTATAGCTAGAAAAATTTGAAAGGCTATAGTTAACATTATTTACCGAATATTCAATCTGTTCTGGCTTATTCGTACAGTTTGTACATTCTTTAGATTTTCAACCAGCAGACCAAGTACCCACTTTACAATATACACAGGCATTGTACGAAACAGGAAAAAAAGAAGTTCACATTTTTACTCAGTCTTTTTTAATAAGAGGAGTCCCCTGACCAGGAAGTGGATTAGTCCCTATTCCTCCTTTTCATCCTTCTCCACGACCTACTGATATACCTAAATCTAAAGCTTGACTACCTAAATCAGCACTCAAAGAATCTCTTGAATCATGTTTTCCTTTCCCATTAAAAAAGTAAGCATAACGAGCATCACAGGTAAAATCACATGCATTTTCCCCTGTTCCTTTAGTATCAAAAGTATAATAATGTGTTCAGAGCGACGGACTGATAGTCCCCGTTGAAAGTCTTTCTGGTGCGTTACAGTTCTTACAAACTTTATCTTGATTATCATTCTCTGTATAAGTTCCTACCTCACAATCTGAACATGTTCTCTGTATGGAAGAATTAGTATATTTAAAGCTCGCCTTACAGGTAAAATCACAGTTATCATTTCCTGTTCCTGCTGTTTTCCATCTGAATTTATTCACTACTTCACTACAAGCTTTACACGCTCAAACCTGAAGCCACCCTTCTGGATCATTTGCACCAGGATGAAATCAAATTTTACAATTATATTCACAGGCACCTAACTTATCCTTAGACGAATATTTCCATCCCATTGGTTCTCGTTTATCTGACTCATGATTCCATCGAGAATATGCAGAACTTTCTCACATATTAGTAGCGTTTGAATCTGTGTTAATAGTTCCGATACACTTTACTTTCCCAAGAGTTTTACAAGCAGCAACTTTCTCCGGAGTCATATCAGAGGTAAGGGGAATCCATTCTTTTCCATCACATCCACAGAACACCGATCCTGCATAAGAAGTAACACCAGCCGAACTCTGAGAACAATTTTTAGGTTCAGTCTTTGCTATCTTCAAAACCCCTGCATTTCCGAGATCAAGTTTTGTTCTAGGAGCAGTAGTATTAAGTCCAAATCCATTTGCTGCATTTACATAAAAGGCATTTGAATGTTCAGGTGCAAACTCTTCGTCACTATCTGACCAAACAAAAATCTGATTTTTACCTCCTGCATTAATTGATTTCCCAAGGAGTATTGAATTTGAGGCAAGAGTCTTCTTCCCAGCTCAGAAAGCAACACTATTTTCAACATCTTGTGCAACTACTTGTCACCCTATTGCTGCAACATTCCTAGTTTTATTACTAAATGAAGAATTTGTTGTTCCAATATTAAGGACATTATCAGAAGTTCTAATCTCTGACTTTGCAGATCCAATCACAACAGAACCTCCCCCCTGGGAAACTCAAAATCTTCCAGGAATAGCACCATTAAGTCTAGCAAAATTAATCGTATTGTTTTCTCACCCTACAATCAAATTATTAGAAGTTTGACCATCTACTCTATTTCCCATTCATCAAAAAACAGCATTTCCTTCTACGGAAGAGTTATTGTTAACTTGTTCAGCATCAATAACGAGAGCATCTGCATTAACTCTCCCATTCACACGAAGAGCATCAATACCTCCATCATACTGAATAGTAATGAGTTGAGATGAAGTTCATGGAGCATGCAATACCAGAGAAGTCAGATACTGAACAACATTTTCCACCCCATCTACAGTCACTTTATCTTCGTTTTCAATAGGCTTAGCATGACTAAAAACTCCGAAAACATGAAGAACTAAAGCAACACTCACTCCAACAATTCACAAAAGAATTGGGAATGAAACCTCTTTTAGTTTAAAAAATTTTGTTTGATGAGCTGTCATTATACGGGAATTAAAGTATAAAAAGAAAGTTCTCACAAATAAGTATAGCCATTTATAATCCTTTGTCAAATTTTTCTGAGGATTTCTCTTTCCATACTTCTTTACAAAAAGAAAAATTAATATATAAAGTAACGTTAAATTTTAGAAAAACAAAAAAAGAATAAAAAATCTGAGAAAGCACTTGCATATTTTAAAAAAATAACTAAAAGGAAGTTAGCTTTATTCTTTTACAAAAAATGATAATGACAAAAAAAGAAAAAACAACTGGAGAAAAAATTGATGCAATGACAGATAAAATCCAAGAAGTTGCTTCTGAACTATGAGGAAAGTTTGAAAGTGGAGCAGAAGAAACAAAAAAGGCCGCATCAAGTCTAAAAAAATGGCGAGATAAATCTTCTACAGAAGAAATCACTACAACAATCCTTGGAGGAATCCTTTTGCTACTAGCACTTTGGGAATTGAGAATGTTTATCTGGGGAGTATTGCTTTTACTTGCTGGAGTACTTTGCGTAACTGGATACTTCAACCCACTCCTTAGAGATCTTCTTGAAAAAGTAGAAAAAAAAGCTGACTCAAAACAGAAAAAAACTTCTAAATCAGAAGAAGAGAACGACTAGAAATTTAAAACAATGTATACCTTCCGGAATGGGGAATTGATTTTTATTCTTACTTGTAAAAAATCTCTATTTCCCCATTAAGGAAAAACATAAAACAAAAAAGAATCTTCTTCTTTCTAACCTCAAAGATAATGATCCATTTTTTTTGTATAGCCACAAAGTAGGGAAAATGAAGAATATTCGTTTTGTTTAAAATAGTATTTTTTAAAAAATTCTTACTTCTACATCATTAATCCTCAATTATTTCTATGACTCACGAAGAAAAAACCACCTTTATTCACAACATTTTCAAACTTATTATTGGAACTGTTTTTTTGATGACATGTCTAAATTATCTTAGAACACATCCTGCAGAAAAGATTGCCCTGTACTCGGGATTCAAAAACATCATCCAAAAAATAGAAGTACTTAGTTTCACTCTTATAGGAAAGAATGGACAACTTCTAGAAGAAAAATACAAACTAGAAGCAACCTATTTAGATACCATCCACTTAGCAGAGGAAAAGGGCTGTGTAGATGCAGTTTTTTTAGAAGAACTACACAACAGCTATGATAGCCTACTCAAAGAAGATAAGGATCAAGTAGAACATTATATTACCAAATATAGAATCTTACAAAACGACTATATTAGTAGGATTCTTTCTTCAGATTGCTAATTTTGAATATGCATATTGGAATTGATATTGACGAAGTTCTTTGTGAAACTCTAGATTTTGCATTGCATTTTTTTGAGGGGAAAATTGCCTGAAAACCACTAAGCAGAGCTCAAGTATCTGACTATTACTTACCGAATATTCCTTGATATAAAGATATTTCTCGTGAAGATGCTATTAGATTTTTTGTTGATGCGCAAAACTCTCCACGTGCATTAGAAGGATTAAGACCTGTTCATTGAGCTTATGAAATGCTCAAAAAATGGAAATCAGAATGACACATTCTTTATGCAATAACCGCAAGAGGAGAACCGGTAAAACATGCTACCGAAAAATGGATACAAAAATATTTTCCGAATCTTTTTGATGAAATCATCTTCTGCAATCACTATCGAGACGCTCACCCTCATTTCTCAAAAGAAGAAATCTGTAAGCAAAAAGGAATTAAACTTTTTGTCGAAGATAATCCAAAATATGCGATCGATCTTGAAACCGTAGGAATTAAAGTTTTCTTGTTAGATAAACCTCGAAATCAATTCTTTATCGAACAAGAACATCCTTGAATACAAAAAGTCAGTGGACGAGAAGCCATAAAAAATGTATCAATTTCTTAACGATACCCTAGTTTTCTCCTCTTAAAAATTTCCCAAGTTCAGAAAGTGATTCCTGGGAAGCCATTGATCCAAGCTTTGTTGTCAAAAAACCGGGATAGGTTTCATAAAAGACTTCGTCTTTACTTACTTCTGGTTTCCAATCTTTAGTTAGTCCCCGCATTGGATAGAGCTTGATATGAAGATGATTCACACCCATTCCTTCCATAATCATTCCCACTCTTTGAACTCCAAGTTTTGATTTTAAAAGTCTTGCTACCTCACGGACAGCCTGAAGATAACGAGTATAAAAATCAAAATCTTCAATCATAAAGAAATCTGAATCAAAATGCTCTTTAGGGATCACAAGGGTTTGTCCTTTACAGTTTGGAAAGAGATCAAGAAAAGCATAAAATTCGTCATTTTCTCGTACCTTATGAGAAGGAATTTCTCCATCTACAATCTTACAAAAAAGGCAATCAGGATTTTTCATTTTTTTATAAATAAAAAATAAAACTCGCCTTAAAACTAAGGAAAGTTTACGAAAATACAAGTAAAAGCTTAATTACAAGTTACTTGTTGCAGCTTACAATACTGACTTTCTAATTTAAAACAGACATCCTGCTTACCCTTTTGATGAATAGAAAACGATAAAGAAGAAACATTCCCTTCATTAATTTCACATGTAGGAGAAAAGGGCCTATATCTCACTTTTACTAAATCAAGACTCGAACTATCACCAGTCAAACCAGTAATTATAAAGTTTCCAAAAAGATCTCCGCTCTGATTTTGAATTTCTGAAGATTCACCTAAATAAGAGTAAGAAAACTTTGAATCTCCACCTGAAAGCGTAAGCTCAATACCCGTATATACCTTTTGATTCTGATAATTAGAAATATTAATCTGCAGAAAAATTGCATCAAAAAAGGCTGTCAACTCCTCTCTCGCTGATTTTGCTTTAATTTGATCAAGACTACTCCAATTAAGTCCCAATCCAATAACCATCAAGATTCCGATAATAACAATAACAACTAACATTTCCACAAGAGTAAATCCCCTTTTACTGTTTTTTTTCATATCTTCAAGAGAAATAAAGCTAGACTCCTACATTTTCCATCACAGAGAATACAACTCAAAAAATTCCTGATGCTACCAATGCAACAATAACTCACATAAAAATAAGAATCACTGGCTCTAAAATTTTTGAAAATTGAGTAATTGAATTATCAAGCTCTTCTTGATACATTGCAATAATATTTCCCATAGAATCTTCTAAATGGGCAGTTTCCTCCCCTACTCTAATCATTACTGCAACATTAGGATAGATCAAATCTGTTTCGTCTTTAATAGTATCATAGATTGTTTTTCCAATTTGAAGCCCAGCCATCACTTTTTCAATCATTTCTTGATAGGCAGGAATTGCAAGTACTCCTCTAAGTAAACGAAAAGTCTGCACATAATCCAAACCTGAACTAATCATTAGTTTCATATATCTTGCCCATTTAATGAGATAATAGGTCTTCGTCATTTTTCCTACAAGAGGGAACGACATCATAAATTTTGAAAGGGCCTTCTTTCCCTGATCTGTAGTCCCATAAATTCAAACTACTGCAATAGCAGTAAAAAGCACAACAAGAATCGTTTTCCAAGAAGTAACAAAAAAATCTGAAGTAGCCTTAAGAATACGAGTAATTGCGGGTAGTTTATCCATTTCTCCAACAAACATCTCCAAAATTCCAGGAAGTACTGAAGAAAAAAGAAATAAAACTGCTCCAATCGACATAATGATTAAAATAATTGGATAGGTCAAAGCTGACTTATATTTATTCTTGATACTATTTAGATAAGAGTATTCATTCGCCAACTCTTGCAAGACAGTATCGAGATTACCAGTACTTTCTCCAGTTTTAATGATCGCACTATCTGATTCATCAAAATATTCTGGTAAACGACTTAATGCATAAGAAAAACTTTTCCCCTCGTTAAGATGGAAAGAAATACTAGTAACAATCGCTTTAAGTGCATAATTAGTTGTCGATTTTTTGATAGTATCGACTGCCTGCATAATTGACACTCCACCATGAAGCATATAAACAAGCTCTTTATAGAAAAGAATTTTATCTTTAGCAGAAAATGAACTTTTATCCACACTACTCATAATAGAAATAATTATTTTCTCTAAGAATCCTCATTCAGATTTTATATTTTCTGTAGGAATCATTGCTAGCTAGTTTAATTAAAATAATAAGCTGAAAGCTGAATTTCAGTCGTTTGAGTCTCATCATATGCCATCATATCATAGGAAACTTCATCAATCTGGTAAAGAATACGATCCTCTGCATTAGGGATAATAAATCTTTCAATATTATCTACAAAAGAAATCAAATCATCTTTATCTGAAAAGGTAACTTTTATCTTTATAGGTAGTTTAAAGAAAACAGAGTCTTTGGCTACAGGTTCTGGTTCTCAAATCTCAATCTCTTCAATCTGTCCATTTGGTGTAGAAACCTTTTCTGCAGGATTATTCTTGATTAGGTATTGATCCAGATTTTTCAAAATTTTTTTCTCATCAATTTTCATTTTCTCAGAACTTAGATTTCCCATCTGAAGATAAGAAACAGCTGGTCAAAGATTAGATTTTAAATTATCTGGAAGCGCAGAACACTCTCTTTTTTCATTCACACATACGAGAATCTGATCTGCATACTTATTCAAATTTAGAAGCTGTAATTTATCTTGAGTCAATTGTTCTATTTTCTGCTTTAAATTTATCAATTCAGTTTGCTTTTGCTGATAATTTGTTTGCACTGAACGATAATAAGCATAAGCATCTGGCAAATATTTACTTCACAAAAGAACTCATAAAATAAGGAGAATAATAACATAAACCTTATATTTCGCAGTTACCACTCTTGTAACTGCTAGTTGATTATCACCATCATCTATGGCAAGTTGTTGGGCATAAGCAGTCGTTTTCTGCTGCTCAAGCAAATTATTGATTAACTGTGGATTCTGTTCAGACATTGTTCACAACTTTAGCAGATAAAGTAAATTTAAAACCTCTCGTTCCTTCACTCTTTTCGTATTTTCTAATAGTAATATCTTTGAGAAATTCTAAACCATTAAATTCATCTAAGAGAGAAAGACCAGATCCTCCACTTGGAGCAAGATAAAGAGCCTTGAGGTTTCCAACAATTCCTTCCAAGGAAAGTTCTTCCAAATTTACCTTAAAATCAGATAATAAAACATTTCCTCTTCATTCTTCTACTCCCTTCACCTTTGCAAGGATACTAAGAATTTTCTCAATATAATCACTCCATGGTAAGTGATTTCTTGTAGCGTCCAACTCTTTTATAGCAAGAAACTCTTTAAAGCCCGTATTTTGATAAAAACGATCAATATCCTGATTTTTAATCTGAATTTCCTGCTCTAATCAAACCATATTTCTCTCTTGAAAATAAGAAACTCCATAAAAATAAAACAAAACCCCAATTGCTCCAAGAAAGAGGAAAAGCAAAAGATAATAACGGGATTTCCAAGCTTGAGTTCCTTTAGATAGACTCATTGTCAATCTTTTAAAAAGATAAAATCTGACTTAATTGTAGTCGTTTTCTCAAATTTTGCAAATTTATAAAAAGTTTTTTTATTCCTCTCGAATAAAGTTACACCAATGATAAAGAGACTGAATATCTATATTAGAAAGTATATTTTCTCATTTTTCTTGTTTCTTTTTAAGAAGATTAAAAAACTCTTCCCTATATTCCAAACCAAAGTAAGCATCTACTCTAGATAAGAAACCAAAAAACTCTTTAATACTATCTTCTAGTCTTAATTGCATAGAAGGTGTTTTTCTCCACAAAGAAATTTGATCAAAATCTCAGACAATAAGAGAAAGTTCTCCATTTTTTACTTTTAAAAAATAAGCATCCCAGGGCAACAAAATTCCTTGCTCTGATCACTTAACAAGAAGTGAATAAGCCTGTTCAAAGAAAGCATCTTTATTGCTTATTTTTTCAAAAATATGTTCAGATTTTGCTTTTTCTCTATCCTTGGATTCATTATGAGGAGAAAAGAGAAGTGAACCATCTGCATTTCCGAGTGTCATCAAAACTTCAAAGGTTCTATTTATGCCTCTATAGGTTGTCCGAGTCGGCAGTTTTGCTTCCTTCACTTTTTGATATCTTAAATGTGATATACATGCGTCTTGTGAAGTTTCAAACGATTTTTTTGCGAAACGAAGCTTTTTGCCTTTATAATCTACCAATACTTCAGAAACATCTCCGTAAAAACCTTTTCATATCGGTTTCTCATCAAGAATTTGAACTAAAGAAGTAGAGACTTTCTTCAAGTCTTTATCATAGCGGGTTATTTCTTGAAAAGGGATTTCTAAAGTCTGCTTCATAACAAAAAAATAAATTATGCTAAAAATACTTAAGATAAGTATAATCTGAAATTCTAATAAAGCAAATTTTTCGCTCCGAAGCTATTGCATTTCCATTTAATTTAGCTATGCTCAAAGTTAGGATTTATCTCTGAAATAAAAGCAAATGCCAAAGGCAAAAAAAACTGATCTCAAAGCTGACATTTTGAATAGCCCAATAGGAAGCCAAAACCTCGCTCTTTCCGAAGAAGAAATTGTTTTCCAAGGGATCAGAACCCATAACCTCAAAGATATTGATCTCACTTTACCGAAAAATAAGCTCATTACCATCACTTGAGTGAGTGGTTCAGGGAAATCCTCTCTGGCTTTTGAAACTATTTATAAAGAGGGACAATACAGGTATATTGAATCACTTTCCAGCTATCTTAGGCAGTTTTTCAACCTTGGAGATAGACCAGAGATTGACTACTGTAGCGGACTTTCTCCTGCGATTGCAATTGAGCAGAACAAAAGAAGTGGAAATTCAAGATCTACCGTGGGAACGCTTACAGAAATTGATGACTATATCAGGTTGCTATTTGCAAAGCTTGGTGATACCTACTGTTATCACTGCGGTGCGAAGATTGAGCCGAAGACCATTGATCAGATCATGGATACGATCAAAACGGACTACCAAGGACAGAAAATCTATCTTTTGAAAGAAAGCGGAAAGTTCTCAGAAAAGTCAGAATTATTGAAATTTGTCAAAAATAATAAGCAAAAAGTAGAAAAAGGCTGAGGTTTTACAAGGTATCTCCTCCTTTCTCAGAATCCTGAAAAGCAAGATCCGATTGAATATTTTTACCTAGAAGAGCCGAATATTCCTGAGAGCTATTTTCCTCTTCAGAGCTATGGAATCTTTGATCGTTTGACTTTGGAAGAGCAGAAACTCGGCAGATTGAAAGAAGACATCATCAAAATCCTTGCTGAGACCAAGAAATTCTGAATCTACAGCACAGAAAGCAGTAAAGAACTAGAAAATCAGACTTCCGAAAAGCAAGTTTCTTCTGACTTTTGAGCGAATATTGAAATTTCTGCGAAAAAAAAGAAAAAAACTGACTCCTCCACTCCGATGAGCGAAAGCAAGGTAAAGCCAGTAATTCAGCGGTTTACTGATAAAATGTATTGTCCAAACTGTAATATCACCTATCCTGAATTTACGACTCAGCATTTTTCTCCTAATAGACAGGAAGGAGCTTGTCCGCATTGTTTGGGACTGGGGGAGATTTTGCAGGTGGAATACGATAAAATCATTGATCCTCAAAGTCCGCTTTTGGAGGCGATTCTGCCATGGAGAGAAAGCAACCTTGGACAGTCTGTTTTGAAAAAGCTCTGTGAGAAATACAGCATGGATGGTGAGAAAAAACGAGCGGATCAACCAGAATGGTTTTTGAATGTGATTATTGAGGGAGATGATGAGCTTTTGAGAGTCAATAGCTGAGGAAAACGAACGAGCATCAAATATCACGGAATTGAAGAAATCATCAAAGATCAATATGCAAAAGGGCTTTTGACGGTTGATTTTCAAGCGATGCTCAGTATGAAGAGCTGTCCGCATTGTTTCGGTTCTAGGCTTAAAAAGGAAAGTTTGCACTGCTTTTTGTGTTTGAATATGGATTGTCATTGCGAGGGAGGAACGACCGAAGCAATCCAGAAAACCACAAAAAAACTGAAAAAAAACGACGAAACGGTTAAAAATGAAGACTCTGGATTGGTTGGCTTCGCTCGCAAAGACGAAGTTGAAGCATTGATCCCTTCGCTTTTTATCAATCAAGAAGGCTTACCTTTTGCAAGACCAGCAGATGAACAGCTTTTGAAGGTAAATATCCGAGATTTACAGAGGATGGAGCTGAATCATCTGATCAGCTTTTTAGACCTTTTTAAACAAGCAAGTAATAAACCTTGAAATCTCCTTGATAGGATTCTTAATCCGCTTCTGGATAGGGCAAAAACGATTCAGGAGCTTGGACTTGGCTATCTAATGCTCAAAAGAGGGGTAGATACGATTTCTGGAGGGGAAATTCAGAGGTTAAGACTAGCAAAACAGCTCGGGAATAAATTAACCGGGATTATTTATGTGCTTGATGAGCCGACAATTGGGCTTGATACCTGAGAAATCAAAAAAGCGATCGCCTCTATTCAGAAACTTAAGGCAATGGGGAATACCATTATCGTCGTGGAGCATAATGAGGAATTTATCAAGGCTTCGGATTGGGTGGTAGAAATCGGTCCTGGAGCTGGAGATTTCGGTGGAGAGCTAATTTTTAACGGAAGCTACGAGGATTTTCTAAAGGCTAAAACGCTGACTTCCGACTACATTACGGGAAAAAAGAAAGTGAAAGTTGATTTTGAGCACAGTCCAAGCCACGACCGAGTGCAGATCAAGCACGCAAGTAAATATAATCTCAAGAACATTGATGTTAAGCTGAATCTCTGAAGTTTCACGGTGATCACTGGACCTTCTGGGGCAGGGAAAACGACCTTGATGTATACGACATTGTATAGATTCCTGAATGATAAGCAGAAATTCGTGCAGAGTTATATCAGACTTCAACTTTTGAAAAAAGGCCTGAGCTGGGAGGAAATCTTGGCTGCTCCCGTGATGAGAGCTGAGGAATATGCCCATTTTGAGAATCTCGCATTGCAAGAATTTTACCAAGATATCGGAGTAGAAAAAATCACCGGACACGAACAGATCAAAAATACGATCTATGTAGACCAGTCTAGCATTGGGAAAACTCCGAGAAGCTGCCCTGCAACTTTTGTGAGTGTCTTTGACAAAATCAGGCTCCTCTATGCAGGAACGACCGAAGCGAAGTATTTAGGCTTTACGAACTCGCATTTCAGCTTTAATTCTGAAAAAGGTGCCTGCCCTGCTTGTAATGGGTACGGCTACAAAAAGATTGAGCTGCAGTTTCTGCCTGACACCTATGTTCCTTGTGAGCTCTGTCAAGGAAAGAGGTATAAACCTGAAATTCTCGCCATCACTTGGAGAGGGAAGACGATTAGTCAGATTTTGGATATGTATATCTACGAAGCTTTGGACTTCTTCCATGAAATGGATCATATCAAACAGGAACTAGAACTGATGGTAGAAATCGGACTTGGCTATCTCAAGATGGGACAACCTGCACATACCCTTTCTGGTGGAGAATCGCAGAGATTGAAGCTCGTGAAGCATCTTTTGAAAGAATACAGAGGGAATACGGTGTATTTCCTTGATGAGCCGACGGTTGGACTACACCCTGCGGATATTGAAAGGCTTTTGAAAGTACTGAAAAGATTTTTGGAAAAGGGAGATACAATCCTGATGATTGAGCATGATGAGGATATTTTGCAGTTTGCAGATCATATTATTAGGCTAGATCAGGGAAACCTCGTGAAGTAGGACAAAACTCTCAACTCCTTTGACAGGAAACGATCTGTTTTTGACTTGCATTTATAAGGGAAAACCTTAGTCTAAAAGCTGGTTTTATTTTTTACAAAAAGAAATATGGCATATACTATTCAAAAAGTGCGAGCAAGAGAAGTGCTTGATTCTAGAGGAAATCCTACCGTTGAAGTAGAATTGACCCTCACAAATGGCGTAATGCACAGAGCTTTAGTTCCTTCTGGAGCTTCTACGGGAGTTCATGAGGCTTTGGAACTCAGAGATGGAGACAAGAGTAGATACCTTGGGAAAGGGACTTTGAAAGCAGTAGAAAATGTGAATACTACAATTGCAAAAGCAGTTGAAAATCAGACTTTTGATTCTTTTAGAGCTTTGGATAAAGCCTTAATTGAGCTTGATGGCACTCCAAACAAATCCAAGCTTGGAGCGAACGCAATCCTCGGAGTCAGTATGGCATTCGTAGGAGCCTGTGCAAAAGCGGAAGGAAAATGGATCTATGAATATCTTGGAGAAGGAAAAGGAACTACACTTCCTTACCCAATGATGAATATTCTCAATGGAGGTTCTCATGCGGATAATAATGTTGATATTCAGGAATTTATGATTATTCCTAATGGAATACCTAATTTCCATGAAGGACTCAGATGTGGAGCTGAAGTTTTCCATAATTTGAAAGCGATTTTAAAGGCAAAAGGGCTTGCAACTTCTGTAGGAGATGAAGGTGGTTTCGCTCCAAATCTCGGTTCTAACGAGGAGGCGCTTCAAGTGATTGTTGAAGCGATTGAAAAGGCTGGTTATACTGGAAAGGTTTCATTAGCTTTGGATGTAGCTTCTAGCGAGTTTTATAAGGAGGGAATGTATGATCTTGCAGGAGAAGGGAAAAAGCTGACTGCTGATGAACTTGTTGCTTTGTATCAGGATTGGTGTGAGAAATATCCGATCATCTCTATTGAAGATGGAATGGCTGAAGATGATTTTGAAGGATGGAAAAAGCTGACTGATGCTTTGGGAGAGAAGATTATGCTCGTAGGAGATGACCTTTTCGTAACCAATATCACAAGACTTCAGATGGGAATTGATAAAGGAATCGCAAATTCAATATTGATCAAACTTAACCAAATTGGATCAGTATCAGAAACCCTTGATGCCATCACTATGGCTCACGAAAACGGTATGAGATCAATCTCTTCTCACAGATCAGGAGAAACCGAAGATACCTTTATCGCTGATCTTGCTGTTGCAATGAATACTGGATTTATCAAGACCGGATCTGCTTCAAGAACTGACAGGATCGCGAAATATAATCAGCTTTTGAGGATTGAAGAAAGACTTGGAGCAAATGCGAAATATGGAAAATAAGAAGCAAAACTAATCTCAACATAGGGGATTAGTTTTTTTATTTACAAAAAACTGATCATCACGACCAGTTTTTTTATTTAAGAAGTTCTTATTTTGTAAGTTCATAAGTATCTCTTGCAATCATCAACTCCTCATCTGTAGGAATTACCCAGAGCTGAACTTTACTCTGCTCTGTAGTCAAACTTCTCTCTTCTCCCCTAAAATTATTTTTACTTTCATCAAAATCCACTCCTAATCGTCCAAGCTTTTCAGCAAGAAGTTTTCTTTGAAGAATTGAATTTTCAAGCACTCCAGCAGTAAAAACAATAGCATCAACTCCTTCTAATAAAGCAGCATAGCTTCAAATATATTTTAAGATAGCGTTAGTATACATCTTCATTACCATCACTTCTCTTTCTTTTCACTCAGCATATCCCTCTTCAATATCTCTATGATCACTGCTTATCTGAGAGACTCCAAGGATTCCTGATTTTTTATTCATAATCGTATCTATTTCATCTGGAGTCAGGTTTTCTTTTTTCATTACAAACGGAACAATCGCAGGATCAATATTTCCACATCTTGTTCCCATAATTACCCCTTCTAATGGAGTAAGTCCCATAGAGGTTTCTACAACCTTTCCATCTTTGATTGCTGTGACACTGGCTCCATTTCCAATATGACAAGTAATAATTTTCAAATCTGATCTTCCCAAAATTTCAGCCATTCTCTGACTTACGTATTTGTGAGAAGTCCCATGTGCCCCATATCTTCTAATCTGATACTTTTCATACCATTCATAAGGAAGCGCATAGAGAAAATGTTCAGGCTTCATACTTTGATGAAAAGAAGTATCACAGACAACAACATTAGGAATTCCAGGAAGAATCTTTTCACAAGCTTCAATTCCCATAACATTTGCAGGATTATGAAGCGGAGCTAGATCAAAAAGCTTTTTCAATTTATTTTTCACCTCTTCATCTACAAGAACAGATGTTGGGAAGTACTCTCCCCCATGTACCACCCTATGTCCAATCGCATTAATCTCTTCCAAACTATCCAAAGCTCAAAACTCTTTATTTACAAGAAGATCAAGCACCTTATTGAGAGCAATCTCATGATTTTCAAGAAATCCTTCAAATTCATGTTTTTCTCCAGATATGGTCTTATGTTTTATTTTACCACCCTCTATTCCAATTCTCTCAACAAGTCCCTTTGCAAGGACTGTCTGATTTTCCATATTAAAAAGCTGATATTTCAATGATGAACTACCACTGTTAAGGACGAGAACTTTCATAGTACAAATGCTATAAAAAAATAAAAAAGGTCGCTTTTATATGTAGCTAAACGACCTTAAATTACAAGCTGATTTCTAATTTCTTTACATTACCTGCATACTCATTCCTCACATTCTATTGATTCCCATATTAATTGCAGTATAGACGGGCCCAGTCTGGTTTGCAGTAAGCTTGATTTCTACTTTTCCATCTTTTACAAGGCTAATTGCAACCGGTTCAATCGTAATATTTGTACTATTGGCTACGAGAACAATCGGCTGTTTCAGTATTCCATTAAATTTATCACCATTAGCTTTTGTAATTTCTAAAGTAAAAATTCTGCTTTCTCCCTGTTTGATCTGAGAAGAACGATCTCCTTTAAGATGAACATTCCATTCCGAGAAAAACTGCTTTCCAATACCATCAAGCTTACTACTATCTAGACTAATCAACTCTTCTAATCAAGAGCTTAAGGGGTTGGTTTGAGACTGAGGAGTCTTTATTTCTGGTTTAATCTCTGGAAGAGATTCAGATTTTTTCTCTGGCAATCACTTACTATTTGGAAGACTATTTAAAAGTTTAAAATTTTTCTGTGCAACTTCTTTATTATACTTAGCATTAAGATATTTAAATGATCAAAAACCCTTAAAATGCTCTTTCCAATAGCCATTTAATGGAACAATTTCTACTTTTTGAGTTCCAGCATGAATCATCATTCCATTTCCAGCAAAAATTCCCACGTGAGTAATCTCGGTTCCCGCATTATACGTGCCTTTAAAGAAGATCAAATCTCAGACTTCTGCCTGCTCTAAATTATCATACCAATATCCTCCGTTTGAGAATTGATGAGCCTGATCAGAAGAACTTCTTTCCAGCTCAATACCCACATTTGCAAAGACATTTTGAGTAAATTTACTACAGTCTGTTGGGTTCCCTGGAAGCGTTCCCGTTGCTCCAAGCTGATACGGACTATCTAAATAAAACTTAGCAAGTTTCAAAATCTGATCGCGATTTGCAGTATCTACCTTAGTATCAGGAGCCGAGTGTTGTTCTGATTCTGATTTAATTGGAGAGGCATTGGGATGCGGAAGCTTAGCATTTGCACTTTCTAGAAGAGCAATCGGATCAACTGTTGTATTAAACATTTCTGTCCTACAAAGTCCTTGATTGATAACTTCAACTCCTCATTTTTTGATATCAGGACAGTTGTAGAAAGCATAAACCGGTCTTCCTTTATCTCCCTTATCAACCTCAAAATGTACATGATACCCTCCTAAACCTCACATTGTAGTTCCACTATTTCCTGTTGTTCAGATTTTTTGACCTCTACTAACGGTTTCTCCTGCCTTTACACTAATACTATCCATGTGTCCATACACTGCGAAATACCTAATTCCTTGATAAACAAATTCAATTTTTACAACGTTTCAATATCCTGCTTGTTGACCGGCAAAATAAACCTTTCCATCCGCAACAGCATAAAGAGGAGTTCCCTTTGCTGTCGCAATATCTACTCCATAATGACTTCCTAAATCAGTTCTCCAGCCACTATTGTAATTTCCACCAAAAAGCACGGTATAAATTGTGGTATAATCAGTATTATTTTCATAATTTGCATAATTTGCCCCTTTAATGATAGGAAGCTCTCTTTTACATTCAGCTTTAAGACTATTTCGTTCTTGAGTTCTACATTCTAAAGTGGAAATTTCCTGAAGTGGATAGACAAGTTCACGGTTATTTGGAGTTCCATTCCCATCTCCAAAAATCAAAGTAGAAAAACTTAAAACAAGAGCCAGACAAAGCTCTCCAACATAAATCCAATTACGATGAAGAAATTTAGAAGCATTAAAAGCTTTATCAATTCTCCTTCACTTATGATTTTTTTTGATAATCCTTGTCCCAAATCTTTTGTGAAATCTTGCCTGAAGAGCCTCAACTTCTTTCCATTGATTTTTCATGTTTGTAAGGTGTGCTATAAAATACAAAACTAATTTTATATATAAAAGCAAAAAATGTCAAATTTTGGGAAAGATTTTTTGGCTTCATAGAGAATATGGAGGAAATCTTTTTTTAAATGATATTGCAAAAAATAGTTTGCTTGAATTTCCATTCAGATTCTTTATCTTCTAGCACATTAGATTTATATATCATTCATCGTATATGCCATTTCCTAAAATTTTGAGTGCTATTGTTTGATTAGTTTTTTGGTATGTTATCTTATTTTTATGAGTATTTGTTTGGGGATGGAGTCGAAATTCCTGTTTTTTATTGATGACATTTGAAACAATTATTTTAGCACTCGTATTGTTTTTTTCTTTATTCTATCAGGTGTGGTTTTGAGAATCACTTACGAATAGTAATTCACGTTTATTACATTTTTTGCTAAAAATTTTTTACTCTTTGTTGATTGGTATTTTTTCTTATTACGGGTCCTTATTTGTCCTTATGATATGATTCTTTTTTCTTGCTTCTTCTGGATGAATCACTTTTGAGTGAGTTGAAAGTTGCCTATTATGATGTGTAAATTTTTCTTCTTCATATTCTTTTGACTTCTTAGAAAAGAGTTCTTCTGAAAGTATCTTCAAACAAATGCAATTAGTTGTGATTCCTTTGTGAATATATTTGGTGAGTATTATCACAAATATTGTTTATCCTCTTTTCAGAGAGAGAAAGGTCAATTCTTTCACATTTTCTCTTTTAAAAAAAATTGCTGGAAACTGATTTCAATTATTTGTTATTTTTTTCATCTGAATATTTCTTACGAGAATTATATGAAACATATCATTTCTTATTGTTAAGTTAGGAATTGATATTTTTCTTTTATGATATCATTATTTATATCTTAAGAAATAAAAAAAGAGATATTTTTTGATGCATAAACCTAATTGCTCCAATAGTAACAAAATCCGACAAAAAAAGCATTAACATTTTATATTAATAAAATCGACTGCCCTTGCAATTAAAGACTGAGTTTATATACTTCCCATAAGTAAAAAATCAGATTTTAGATTTTTTGTGAACTATTATGCAGGTAGAACAACAGCCAGAACTTCGCGTTTTCCTCGCAGATATTGTAGATAAACAAACTCCGAAAGCACTCCTTGAAGATAGGATGAAAGAGCTTGAAAATCTTGTGAATACCTATGGTGGAATAGTAGTTTTGCAGAAATATCAGAAAAAAGACTTCCCAGATCTTAAAACCTATGTTGGAAAAGGAAAACTAGAAGAAATTATCGCAGATATGCTCCGCTTAAACGCAAATTTGCTGATTATTGGAAATGCGCTTAAACCTTCACAAATCTATCAGATCAACGAACAACTCCGTCTCGTGAGTGAGGAACATAATCTCAAAGATAAAATGGTCGCTTGGGACAGAATTGATCTAATTTTGAAAATTTTTGAGAAACATGCAGAGGGAGGAGAAGCGAGATTGCAGATTGAACTCGCGGCGATTAAGCATATGGGACCGAGGATTTATGGAATGGGAATGGAGCTGAGTAGGCAGGGAGGAAGCTCTGGAAGCGGAGGTGGAGCAACCAGAGGAATCGGAGAAACCAATACTGAAAGGATGAAAAGGCACCTGAAAGAGAAAGTAGGGAAAATAGAAAAAAAGCTGATTGAATACGAACAGATGAGAAAGCTCCATCGTGATGCTCGTAAGAAGAAGGGGATGCCGACGATCGGGATCGTTTGATATACCAATGCGGGAAAGTCTTCTCTCCTCAATACGATGACCAAAAAAGGCGTTTTAACAGAAAACAAACTCTTTGCAACGCTTGGAACAAATGTCGGGAAATGCTATCTGATTACTAATCCTGAAACCTGACTTGGAAAGGAGATTTTACTCAATGATACAATCGGATTTATTCGCGATCTGCCTCCGAAGCTGATTAAGTCCTTTTCTTCGACACTCGAGGATAGTATTGAGTCCGATTTATTGCTTCATGTGATTGATGCGAGCGATCCTTTTGTAGAGGAGAGGATTGAAGTTGTGCATCAGGTTTTGTCTGATATTGGAGCGAATCAGGAAAAGATTTTGGTCTTTAATAAGATTGATTTGATCAATGAAGAAAAAAAAGCTGAATTAGCCGAGAGATTTACTCATTTTAATCCTGTCTTTCTTTCGGTTAAGGAAGGAGAAGGAATAGAAACTCTAAAAACTGCATTGATCGAAAAGCTCCAATAAAACTACTAAACTTACTAACAAAACTCCCTTTTCTATAGTCTATTTATCACCTATTTTAGAAGATGTATTCACTTTATCAAAGCCCGATTCGAGAAACCCTTCAAGTAGAAATCTATGAAAAACCTCATGGGTTTACGAGAATTTTTGGAAAGGAATATTTCTATCTGATCAAACAAAAAAAAATCTGACCGTTTACTTTTAGGGAATTTCAGGCAATCGGACTAGAAATGCCAAGTAATCGGGAAGAAGCAAGAAAAGGACTTAAAAAACTCAAAAAAGAATTTGGAAAAAAATGGGGAAATATTTTTTTTCAGCTAGGATTTATCAATGAAATTACAAGTTTTGATAATGCCCGAGCAAGAGAGCAGAATATTGTAGGGAAAGTAAGATCTATGAGAGAACATACCAGAAAGCTCATCCACAAAGAAACCCCGCTTAAACTTGCATTTAAAGAAAATATGCCTCAAACAACCATTATGATAAATCTGAGTAAAAGCGATGAACAGTTGCTTTCAGAAATGAATAGTGGATGTGCTGATAGAGTAAAAAAAGCTATTAAAAAAGGGATCAAAGTCAGACTTTGAGATCATGATGATTACGATACCTTTTTTGAAAAATGGCAGATTACCGCCGGTGGAAAATGATTTTCTACAATTACAAAGCTTCAATACCTAAAACTCTTGCAAGTTCTAGAAGAAAAACAATGCTGAAATATTTTCGTTTCTGAGCTTGATGGACAAATTATTGCTGGAAGTATTTGTCTTTATCATGGAAAAACTATTGTTTATCTCTATTGATTTACCGATAGAAAGTACACCAATATGGGATGACACCATTATCTTAAATATGCAATGTTTGAATGGGCTAGAGATCGTGGATTTGAATATTGTGACCTTATGGGTTGAGCCCCAACAGGCTTCCCTGATCATCCCTTAGCTGGAGTTAGTAAATTTAAAGAATCGCTCTGAGGGATGAAGCGAGAATTCTATGGAAGCTACGACCTCATCCTAAATCCGCTCCTCTACTATCCTTTTAAATGGTTTTCTCTCCTCAAAAAATGAAAATTCTTTAATAAATTACTTTTCTGGAAAAAATAAATAATTTTTCGCAACAAAGCAAGCTGATTAAAATTTACAACCCTGCTCCTGATAATGCTTTACTACCTCAAGAAAATTTTCTTGAGCAGCAATTTGCTGACAAACTTCACGAAGTTGCGTCTCTGCAAGCAATCTCCATGGCTGAATTACTTTAACTAACTGCTGCTTCATTACTGGCTGATTTTCAACTGGCGCTTTCGCAATAATACACTGATTGAAAGCTATAATCTTATTACAAAGCTCTACTGGAAACAAGCTTTTTATTGGCACTGCAAAACCTCATGAAGCCTGACTTCAAGTTTGAAAACTTCAAGAAAATATCTCAGATCTACTTATATCCTGAGCCCCACTAGTAGAGTGTGAAACGGTTCAAGATACGACAGTCCCTGAAATATTCGTTCCTGAAAGTGAAGATTCAGCTTTTTTACCCTCTTCACAAGCTGAAAGTATAAATAGAAGGAGTCCACATAAACCAAATAGTCATAATTTTTTCATCATCATAGCTTGTATAATTAAAGAAAACCTCGCTTTTCCAAGAGCGCAAACCCTGCCCTTCTCTATTCCCAATCCCCAAAAGTATGCATATCACTATTTTTATTGATAGTTATTACTTAATAATCTCAAAAAACAAATAAGTCAATCCGAATATTCAGATAATAAATCCTATTAATGAAACAACAAAACATAAAAACACCAAAGACTTCAAATTATTTCACTTTTTGATTTTTCTTTCAAAGTTTTTTATCATATTTTTAATACTCAAAATTTTATTCTTTATCTTTTCAAGATTATTTTTTGTTTTCCTTTGTTTCTCTACATATTGTATATAATACTTAATTCAATCTAGATTGTCCCTTATATTTCAAAAATCATATAAACTATATGCCAAGAATGTCAACAAAACCTTTCATAATAATGAAAATATAAATGAAGCAAGGAAAAAAATAACAACCATAATTAAAATGTAATTATTAAATTTTATAAGTTGAAACTTCTCATAATTAGAAATAAAAACTGTTAGAAATCATCATAAAATTCATCATGAATAAAGCATTAATGTTTTTAAAGAATCTTCAAAGTTCTTATTTCACTGATATTGATAATTGGTATCATCATTTTTATTTTTCAATTCAAAATTTGCCATAAAAATCCGTTTAAAGAGTAAATTTCATATTATTGCCAAACAAAGAGCTAATATTAGAATCCTTCTTAACTCACTCCTTAAAATGACAGCTCTTAATTCTTGATAGTCAATTCATAGCCTTCTTTAGTATCTTTTATTTCCCAGCCCACTTGCGTAATTTGAGTTCTAAGTTCATCAGCTAAAGCATAATTTTTCTCGGCTTTGGCTTGTTTTCTCTGCTCGGCGAGGGAAACGATTGCTTCTGGGACTTCCTGATCTACTGGAGTTTCCGCAGAAAAAAGTCAGATTTTTAGAACTTTTTCTTCTAATTCGTGAAGAAGCGGTAACAGCTCACTTCCTGACTTGGAAAGTGCAGAATGAAGTTCGGAAAGCAGTTTTGGCGTATTGAGATTATCAGCAAGGGCTTCATCAAAGCGAAGTTTCCAATCTTCAGTACTTGCTTGATTAGAAGCTTGAGTCAGATTTTGAGTTTTCTTGATTAGACCTGCTCTTTCATTTTTGGCTTGCTCTAAAGCTTCCCAAGTGAAGTTTTGAAAGTTTCCATACTGGGCTTTGAAATAGAAATATCTCAAATCAAGCGGAGAATAGCCTTTGGCTTTAATATCTTCCAAAGAGTAGATATTTCCGAGTGATTTACTCATTTTTCCTCCATCTACCTGCAAAAATTCATTGTGCAACCAATATTTTACCCACGGCTTCTTTCAAAATCAGCATTCTGACTGAGCAATCTCATTTGGATGATGAACCGTGATATGATCCGCTCCCCCATGATGAATATCAAACTGATCACCAAGATATTTGCTGGACATCGCACTACATTCTATATGCCAACCAGGGAAACCAACTCCCCATGGAGAATCTCGCTCCATCTGCCTTTTTTCATCTGTTGGAGAGAACTTCCACAAAGCGAAATCTGTCGGATTTTTCTTGCCTTTCATATCAACACGCTCCCCTGCTCTCAAGTCCTCAAGCCTTTTTTTGTAGTTTGGTCCCATGAGTTTCCCATAGTCCTCTACTTTACTCGTATCCATATAGATTCCATCACCCGGAACTTCGTAAGTATAGCCTTTCGCTTCTAGGCTCTGCACAAGTGCGATTTGCTCGGCAATATGCTCGGTCGCCCTTGGCATCACATCAAAAGTCTGAATATTCAGCTCGTTCATCGCAGTGAGAAAGATTTCTTCATATTTTTTTGCGACTTCCCAAGCTGAGATTCCGTCTCTTTTTGCTCCTTTTTCTAGTTTATCCTCTCCTTCATCTCCATCGGAAACCAAATGTCCCACATCCGTAATATTCATCACCGCTTTGACAGGATAGCCAAAATACTTCAGCACATTCCTAATCAAATCCGCAGTAAATGTCGCTCTGAGATTTCCAATATGTGGAGTATAATAGACGGTCGGTCCACAAGAATACATTCCTACAAAATCCTTTTTCTCTCCTGGATAGTTAGGATCTTGCATCAGTGGGATAAAGTCTTCTTTCTCACGAGTGAGGGTGTTGTAGAGCTTGATCTGCATTCTTTATGATAAAAAAATAAATTCTGAAAAATGTCATCATTTAGGTTGTTTTTTGAAAGGATATTGATATACTTCCCCAATGCAATATAAAATCTTTAAACATAAAATGTATGAAAAAAATTAAATTTTATTTCGGGGTTATTAACCTCGCTCTGTTCCTTATCGGAATAGGGTTTAAAGAATGGATCAACAACTAAGAGAAAGAAGCCATCATTGATAAGTCAGTAGAACTGCTTACGGATGAATCTTATGACATTAAAAAAAACGCTTATGTCTGGCTAATTAATCTTTTTTGAAAGATCAAAGAAAAACAAAATATTAAAATCAATTAAAATTAAGTATGGAAAAAGTAAGAGAATTAACTAAGGCTTTAGAAAAGGCCTTAAATCAACAGAGAAATAAGTTCCAAGAATTTCTTAACAAATGGACAACTGTTTCTCAAGAAAAAACCTCAGAAAAAATCATGAACTTTTATCATGATCTTCTACATTTCAACTATGATGTATTTTATGCCTATGGTGGAAAAGGAACTGTTCAAGTGGCTGATGGTACAGCCTTACTTGATCAAGTCGAGAATTTGATAGATAAAGTTCTTGACTTAAAAAAACAGCTAGAGTAACCCTCTAGCTTTTTTCTATATCATCATTTAGTTGATTTTTGAAAGGATATTGATATACTTCCCCAATGCAATATAAAACTTTAAAATAAAAATCATATGAAAAAAATCAATTTTTTTTTTGAGACTATTAGCCTCGCCCTCTTACTTATTGGAAGAGGATTCAAAGAATGGATTTATGACATAATGTCATAATCCAAGAGCTAGGTTTATTCACCTAGCTTTTTTTTGAAATAAAAAAAATCTGCAAAATTGAAGTAAAACACCATGCTAAATTTCAGTTTTTTGATCATTTTGATGGAATTTTGATCAGTTTTTAGAGTTTTTTGATCATTTTAGTGATTCCACTCAGGATGTAGGGAAGCTTTTGAGCTTTTTACTCGTAACTGGATTGGTGTAAAGAGGGAGGACAAAGAGAAAGGGAAAAGGGACTAAAGAAAAAGAAAAAATAATAAAAAAAGCTCTTCATTTTCCGATTGCTTTTAAAAAAGAAGAAGCATTAGTGAGAAATACACCTTGCAAAGACAAAGTAAAACGCTAGAATTTTGGTCAGTTTTTTATCTTTAAACTATGATCATGCTGAATTGAGAAGAATTACTCCAAAAGCTTCATGCCATCACTGCCCTTTCTGACCTGGAAACTCGGTATCAAGAATTTTTAGGAAAAAAAGGAAAGCTGACTGAAGCCTTGAAAGGACTCGCAACGCTCAGTCCTGAGGAGAAAAAAGAACAAGGAGGGAAACTTTCCAGCATGAGAACGAGCCTTCAAGACGCCTATCAAGCAAAATTTAACGAACTCAAGACGCTTGAAATCAATGCACAGCTAGAAAAAGAAACGGTAGATATTTCGCTTCCGGGAACTGAGCTAGAGGAAGGACATTTTTCTTTGCTTACGAAAGTGAGAAGAGAGCTTGAAGAGATCGCTCAGGATATGGGATTTATCGTAGAAAGTGGAACGGATATTGTGAGCAAGTTTGAAAATTTTGAAGCGGTAAATATTCCGGTTTCCCATCCTGCTACTGAAATGCACGATACGATTTATGTGGCTGAAAAAGATCAGAGAGGAGAAAATTATGTTTTGAGAACGCACACCTCTGCAGGTCAGAATTATGTGATTAAAAAGTATGGAGTACCTATCAAGGCTGTTTTACCAGGGAGAGTCTATAGATTTGAAAATGTAGATGCAACGCACGATACGATGTTTTACCAGTTTGAGGGGATCTATATTGATAAGAATATCAGTATCGGACATTTCAAAAGTGTAATTACAAAATTTCTCTCTGCCGCTTTACAAAAAGAAGTTGAAATCAGAATGAGACCTTGTTTTTTCCCTTTTGTAGAGCCTGGTTTTGAAATTGATACCAGATATGAATACACCAATCCTAAAACGGGAGCCAAAGAAATGTCCAAGCGAATGGAGATCCTTGGAGCTGGAATGATCCATCCTAATGTACTCAGAGAAGCTGGAATCAATCCTGAAGAAGGTTGGACAGGGTTCGCGTTTGGTATGGGAATCAACAGGCTTGCTGCCGTAAGATATGGAATCAAGGATATTAGGCTTTTTACGAATGGAGATTTAAGATTTGCAAGGAGTTGGTAATTTATCCTCTTGATAACTATGCAAAGGAAATATTGGAGCTTACTTTGGATTATCCTTTTCATTCTATGACTCCTTTGAGGATGATGGTTTTTACTGTATTCACTTGATAAATCACTTTGTGAAACACATGGATCCGTCCTGAGTAAAGGGGAAGAGAATCAGATTTTCCTCAGGAAAACTAATACATTCAAAAAGTACTTATTCGCATGAGATAGAGTAAAAGTATATTTTATTCCAAGTTTTCTTGGCTTACAATTTTCAGAAATCTATACTCCTTCTGGGGAAAAGATCAGTCTTACAGGTTCTGAAGTAACACTAAAAAATTTAACAGAAAGCTGAAATTATACCTTTATTTTTAATGGGATACCTCAAAATTATACTGGGAAAATTACGATCTATTTTGAGGATATTCCCTTCTTTTCGTTTTAATACATGGATTACAATCAAAAAACTGATCTCCTTCAAGATGAAACCTTAAGTCAAAAGCTAATCAAAAAAGGATTTTGGCTTTATCTTTTTTCGTATTTAGTGGCACCAGCGGGATACTTAGTCAGGCTTTTGATCTCTAATTCCCCAGAAGTAAGCGTAGAAGATGTGGGAGTTTTGTATAGTATTATCAGTTTGGTTACTTTTTTGAATGTATATAATGACTTAGGACTGACTGAAAGTCTTCAGTATTTTCTTCCTAAATTTTGGATTGAAAAAAAATATAACTGGATCAAAACTATTGTTTGGCTTAGTTTTTTAGTTCAAACAGCAACTGCAGTTCTTATAGCATGTGGACTTCGATTTGGAGGAGAACGATTGGCTAATCATTATTTTCATAACCCAAATGCTGAAATAATTCTAAAATACTTTTGTCTTTATTTTTTGGGAATAAATATTTTTCAGACATTGCAGAGTATTTTCATTGCTTTTCAAAAAACTTTTGATTATCAATTTGTAGACTTTATTAGAATGCGATCCATTGTCTGTTTTACAGTTTTTTGTTTTTTTACAAACAAAGCAAGTATTGAACGATACAGCTTAAACTGGCTCTTAGGACTTGGTGTAGGAGTTTTAAGTGCCGGACTCCTCTACTGGAAAAAATATCATACTCCGGTAATGCAGGGAAGCTTTGAACGAAATAAACCCATGCTAAAAAGATATCGCAACTATGCACTCTGGGCTTTTATTGGTGCAAATATTGGAAATGTTTTTTGACAAATCATTCAGCAGATGGTAATTTATTTTCTCGGAGCTGAAAATGCCTGATACTATGCGAATTTTTTGAGTTTATTTTATATTGGAAATATTCTCATTTGACCAATCATGTGACTAATTTTTCCAATAGTTTCAGAATTAATTACAAAAAAAGATCAAAAAAAACTTTGACTCCTCTTTTCCTCTTTCTACAGTTATTTTTCAATTCTGACTTTAAGTCTTTCTATTTTATTTATCACACTTGGATCTGAAATCGCCATTCTCCTTTTTGGAGAAAAGTATCAACTTTCTGGTCAACTATTCTCTTTAAGCTGATTTTTTTTAATATTTAATATTCTAACCGTATTTAACTTTTCAGTTTTGGCAGGACTTTGAAGAATTAAAGAAAGAGTCAAAATTTTAACAACCTGAACAATTATCACTATTTTATTCACTTATTTTGCAATTAAATTTTTTGGATTACGAGGAGCTGGAATGGGATTTGGAATAAGCTATTTGATTTTATGGTGCTTAAGCTTTCCTTATTTATCAGAAATAAGTAGATTTTCATTACAACGGAAGTTTATCATAAAAAATTTGATTATTTTGAGCATCCTAGGAGGAGTTATTTATTTTTGAAAAAATTATATTTGATTATATAAAGGAAATAGACGGGAAATAATAAAGTGACTAATTGGAATCTCAATAATCTATATTTTTTGTCTTACTGGATCAAACTGGGGAAAGATAAAAATTCTAAAAAAAGAGATAAAAAGTATTGCTTGAAAAGATTGAAAAGATAAAGAAAAAAAATAAATTCACTCGACAAAGAAACTAATATGCAATATAGAACCAATATATTTTATTTAATACTAGTAAACCATGAAAATAAAATTCCAAAAAATATTTATATTTATTCGGAATATACTACCAAATATCGTACAACAAATAATTAAATATTCACTAGGGAAAAAATACGGAATAAATTTTTCATCTTGTAAATTTGTAACACTCCACCAGATACTTACAAAACAACTCTCTTTTTGAGAAAACGTTTCTCTGGGTGGACTTTGCTTATGAAAGGTATCTATTGGGAGATATACCTACACTTGCAATGCAATAATTCGATGATCTATTAAAAATCCAATAGAAATTGGATCTTTTTGTAGTATAGCTGATGATGTACTTATTTTAAGCTATAGTTCTCATAGTATCAAGAACTATAGTACCTATCCTCCTGAAAGGATATATAATGAAATTAATAACGAAAAATATGATTTAGGTAAACCAATTACGATTGGTCATGATGTATGGATAGGTCATTGAGCGATAATCCTCCCATGAGTTAGCATTGGTACTTGAGCTATTATCGGAGCATGAACAGTAGTTACAAAAAACGTTCCACCTTATGCTATCGTATGAGGAGTTCCTGCGACTATCAAAAAGTTCAGATTTGAGCAACACGAAATTGAAAAACTTTTATCTTCTCGTCGATGGGAAAAAGACATTTGAGAACTACAAAAGGATTTTTTAGACAACTATTATAAATAATGAATCTAGTACTATTTGATGTCTGTGGAACCCTTATTGATGGAAATTCTACACAACTATACGTAGATTATTTATTAGAGAACGGGCCTGTAAACTTTCGAGCAAAACATTATAAAAGATGAAAACCATTTTTTTCTCTCATTGCCTGAATATTTCGAAAATTTTTTCACCTTGATATTACAAGATTGATTATAAGAAAGTGTTTTTCCGGGATAAAGCAAGAAGAAATAACAAATCTCAATAAAAAATTTTCTTCCTTCTACCTAAAAAAATTAAAAAATCATGAGCATTTTCTTATTGAGAAACAAAAGTGAAAAACTATAATTTTGGTATCTGCATCCATTGACCCCCCAATACAAATTTTAGCAGAATTTTTATCTGTTCCTTATTATGCCAGTAAACTTGAGCAAAAAAACAATATTTTAACTTGATCTTTTACTGAAGATTTACAAGGGAGAAAGGAATCTATTTTCAAGGATAATAGAATTAACCTAAATGATTATAAAAAAATATCTTTCTATACCGATAATAAAGAAGACATCTCATTAATCTCCTATCTTCATAAAACAAAAAAACTAGAAAAAGTAAACATCATACTACTTTCACAAGATGATAGACTATATCGAGAACACTATTTTACCTCTCTTAAATTTACAAATTATGAATACCTTTCTTAAATATGCCCCATATAAATACTTTATCACCTGTAGGGTAAAACTAAAAAATCTCCCTGCCTATATTTACTGACATATTGTTTTTGTTCTTATTCCTATAATATATGCTTATTGTATACAGCATATTAGTTTTTCACAACTTATTAGTGGACTTGGGATCTTTTCTATCCTTTTTTTATTACACCATGCTTTATATGAAATTGGTTATCTTTATAATGACCATTATAGCATAAAAAACGAAAAAAATCCCACTATCAGAATTCATGACTCTGTATCTGATTCATTTATTTTATATCAAATGGGACTAAGAGGAATACTAGTTTTCCTAGGTGGAATTCTAATTTTTTTCTTTCTAAAAAGTTATTTTATATATTATCTCCTTCTGATTGGATCAACTATCATTGCTTATATCGCTCATAATGTATGGAGGAATCGACTTTTAAACTATTTCTCTCGACTAGCTTTAAGGATTATTAAATTGAGCATTATTTTCCCTGTTCTGTATTTTTATATAAATACTGAAATTTCACAATACCTGACACCACTCTTACTATTCTTCTCATTAAGAGAACTATACGACATTATTATGAACGCATATAAATACTTTCTTAAACAAAAAAATATTGATATAAAAAGCATTGATATTGAACGACAAAATGGATTACTTCAAGGTGTCTATATTCTTTATATGATAGTAATTGGAATATTTCATGGATTTATTCTATGAAATAAGCTTTATTTTTTCTTTATCGGATATTACAGCATATTTTTTCTCATTAATTGGAAAAATGGATTATATCAACTCTCAAAATACAAAAGATAATTTTATTTCTAATAAAAATAGTGATGAATTTTCTTCGTTTTTGTAGGGAAAAATTTATTAATAAAGCTTTTCCAATATTAAAATATAATCAAGATAGGAAAAATCAAAAATACGAAAATGTTACTTTCCTTAATTTCTGGGAAGGATTTGAAGCAAAAAGCTTTCGATTTACTGAATTTATAAAAGTAAAAAACCTGAATCCAGAAAAGAAACCTATTGATTTTTTTTCTACTTTTTGACCACGTTCATGTCTTAAATACTCTCAGAATATAAAAATTTTTTTTACAGGAGAATATATATGAACAGAAAGATTTGCAACTTATGACGATTATTGTCTAGATGATACCCATCTTTCCATTGGATTTAGGGATATTGTAGCAGAAAATTATATCAGATTTCCTCTATGGCTTTATGGGCTGATTTCTCCCTATCATACCAGTTTAGAAGAAATACAGACAACTTTAAAAAAAATAGAAGAGAAAAATCAATATAAATTTCTCAAACAAAAATTTTGTTGTTTGATTGCAAGACATGACATGAATGGAATGAGAACTCATATTTATAATCAACTCGAAAATATTGCGCCTATTGATTGTCCTTCCTCTTTATTACATAATATTGATATCGAGCTTTCACATCGTCGTGAAGACAAAATTAAGTTACTACATAACTATACTTTTACTATTTGTCCAGAAAATATTGTCTCCAAAGGATATGTTACTGAGAAATTAGCTGATGCCTTTATGGGAGGAGCTATTCCTATTTACCAAGGATATTTGAATGATTTTGATAAAAGTATTATTAATGAAAAAAGAATTATTTTTTGGGATGAATCTAGCACACAATTCATTAAACAACTTTATACAAATCCTTGCACATATCAAAATTTTGTTAAAGAACCAATTTTTCTTCCTAATGCAGCAGAAAAAATTTTTCAACACATTCAAACTCTAGAAAAAAAACTCCAATCACTCTTTATTTCGTAATAAAGAAAAATGAAAAAAAATCTGATTTCAATTATTTTACCTATATATAATGGCGATCAAACTGATCTGAAAGAAACGATTAAATCTGTCCAGCAGCAATCTTATAAAGAATGGGAATTACTTATTATAAATGACGCTTCTACTAATGGAATTTGAAAGTTTCTTAAAGAATATGCGAAACAAGATACAAGAATACTCTATCTTGAAAACGAAGTAAATCTAAGGCTTACAAAAACTCTTAATAAAGGGATAATGCTTAGTCATGGAGAGTTTATCGCCAGAATCGATGACGAGGATATTTGGACAGACCCTTATAAATTAGAAAAACAAATTCATTTTTTAAAAAAGAATTCAGAATACTGAATCTGTGGAACAAATGCAGTCGCTCTTGATCCACAAGGAAAACCACTTTTCTTTGTTAAAAAACCTGAAAATGATAATGAAATAAGACAAAAAATGCTCTTATGATCACAACTATTACATGTAAGTGTTGTCTTCAGAAAATCCTGTATTGATAAAGTTGGATATTATGATCCAAAATGGGATTATGTAGAAGATCATGAACTATGGTTAAGAATCGGTAAAAAGTATAAAATTTATAATCTGCAAGAAAATTGTGTTAATTTTAAAATAGATCCTAACTGAATATCATGAAAAAACAGAAGGATGCAAAGATGGAATATCCTAAAACTAAGCCTTCTCTATAAAAATTTTTATCCATGATTTTTATCTGCTCTTATTAAAAACATACTTCATTATGTACTTTCGTATTTACCATTAAATATCAGTTTATTCCTTATAAAATGGAAAAATGAAACAAATACTTCATATTAATCTCATATGAGGTCGTACAGGAACTGATACTTTATGTCAAGCTATTATTGACTGATTAGATCCAAAAGAATTTTTAAGTCATAAACTTGTAGGATATTATTTTTGAGAAAAATCAAAAAATACAAACTCTCTTTATGAAACTAAAAATAGTCGACGATATAGAAATATCAGATATAAAGCTTACGTATGACTCAATTTTTTATTTGACTGGAAAAGTCCTTGAGCTATTGATTATACCTTTTTATCACAGCAAGACTATTATAGAAAGAGTGATATCATCCACCTTCATAGTATTCAAGGAGGTTTTTTTGATCGAGAATGTCTACCTTTGATAGCCAAAGAAAAGAAAATAGTAATGACCCTTCATGATGATCGATTACTCTCTGGAAATGATACTAATAATAATCTTTTCCCATACAAAACTAGAGATCAATATCTAAAGAGAAAAGCTATCTTTGAAAGAATACCTGTTACATATGTAGGAGTTTCTAAATGGATGAGTAATAAAATAGCTAAAGATAGCATTATTTGAAAGAATCAGGTTCTTACAATATATAATGGAATTGATACAAAACTTTTTAACAAAAAATCAAAAATAGAAAGTAGAAAACACTTAGGGCTTCCGTTAGATAAGATCCTAATTCTCAGTATTGCTGGGAGCTGAAGTAAGAGTATGCTTAAAGGTTTAAGCTACGTTAAAAAAATTGCAAATTCATATAAAAATAATCCAGACTTCCTTTTTGTTACCCTAGGAAATCATAAAAAAGCTGAATTTGACAATATTTTAGAGCTTCCATTTGTTTCTAAAGAAGAAATGGCCTCCTACTTTTCCGCTGCGGATATATTCCTCTATCCTAGTTTAGCAGACAGCTTTTGATTAGTTGTTGCAGAAAGTATTTCTTCATGATGTCCAGTGGTAAGCTTCAATACCTGAGGAATTCCAGAGATAGCAAAACACAAAATAAACTGATATATCGCAGAATATAAGGACTTTTATGCATTAATGGAAGGATTTAAACGAACCATACAACATAAAGATTCACTGCATGTAGAACTTAATCCTCAGTTTTCTCTATGAAGGATGTTAAAAGACTATAAAAAGCTTTATTCTGTCTTATAATGTTTCAATACAATACCCCTGTAAAATAAAGGGGAATCTCTCTATTTTATCAATTATACTCCCTTGTCCTATTTTTTGTAAAAAAGGATAAAGTATTTTTCTCATAATTTCTATACCTAATGCAGCTGTTGCATATCGCCATGAGTGAAGATGATAAAGGGTATGCAAATTCTCTCTATTTAGACTAAATCGTTTATAACTATAATTTTTTGTTCCTTCCTTAATACGATGAATTGTCAACATTTGGTCTAAATTTTTTATCTTCTTTTTTCATTTACATAAAACTTCTTTTTGAAACCAAGCATCATTCATATATACTTTATCTTCTGGATAACGAAATCCTTGATTTCTAAACATTAAAGAAGGATGTAGGGTATAATAATTTTTCTCTCATAAGAAATAATCAAAATATTTATTATCTCCCTCATATCGCATACGAGTTTTTGTACCACATCAAATATAATCAGTATTTTTGTCTAAAAACTGGATTTGAAATTCTAATTTTTTTGGCTCTCGTAAATCATCATGATCCTGAATAGCAATATATTCCCCATTTGCATGGTCTAAAAGAAAATTTAATCACCTATAGGGACCTAATTTTTTTCAAGAATTTAAAACTTGAATTCTTGAGTCATTTATTTTTTGGATAGCTACTAAGGTTTCATCTATTGATCCATCATCATGAATCAGAATTTCAAAATTTTGATAGGTCTGATTTAAACAAGATTGGAGTGTCTGCACAATAGTTTCTTGTGCATTATAAGTACAAAGAAGAATTGAAACAAGTCCTTTTTTCATTACAAGATTTTTTCACATAAAAATTTACCTTGGAATAACAAATCTCTTATTATAATAGGCAATATTCTTTAATAATCCTCTGAACCAAACTAAATCTTCTCCAGAAAAGGACACAAGAAGCTGTTCTTCAGATTTTTCAGCAGAAAAAGAGTCCCAATTCTTAGCAATAAGACCGAAAAAACTCTTATTATCATCCAGAGAAATCCAGAGCTTTAAAATCGGCATTAGCTCTTTTATCGTGTCTACCATTACCTTAAAAATATGATCAGCTTTTTTAATTTTGATCCCCAAAATATCACGAACATAGATCATCAAAAGAATCTCATTTTTTCCATGAGATAAAGATCTTTTATCTTGCTCAAGATAAACAAACAGCAATGCTAATCAAAAGAATGTCTCCCTGATACTTCCAAAAAGTGCAAGCAAAAGGGAATCATCATATTGCTTTCAGAGTTTCAAAGTTTCTAACTTTTTAAAAAACGAAAAACTGATCCAAAAATCCAGTTTATAAAGTGCATCTTTAAGATTTACAAGATCATTTTCCTGTAAAGATGAGGATAAAACAGAAACAAAAGCCTTAGAATCTTTGACCTGGGAAAGAATCGGAGCATAAAAAGCTTGTAAAAATTCATCTGAAGTAAGCTTAACCATCTCCGAAATTTGTTCTCCAAAGTGTGTCTTAAAGAGATCTAAAATCTGAGTATTTTTAATCGTAAGTTTTGTATCTTTAGGATTTAAATCTTGGAAAAAAGAAGCAATCATCGCCTCTATATAGAGTTTAATCACAGAAAAATTCGTCGTTACTTTAGAATTTTCCCCCTTAAGCGGCATTGAAAACTTATTCTTTCCTGCTCTAATATTCTCATTTATATAGCTATAGTAGTAAAGATTTTTAGCATATTGATATAAAACTCCACCAAAATAATTAAGCTGAACCTCAGAACCGAGCAAACTATTTAAACTATCCTTTGTAAAAAAATCTAAAATTTCTGGCTTCAAAAGTCTTAAATAAAAGCTATCCCCTCTAGCTGTCGTAAAACCACCAAGAAGAGTAACATAAAAATTGAGAAGTCTTTCCGTCACTTTAGATTCCCTTTTAATCCTCTCCGGGACATCAAAATTAGATATATCATCTCCGTTATCAATTGCAGAAAGCATTTCATCAATATCCTCCAAAATATCTTCTTTCCCCTCAGATCTGAGAAGTTTAATAATATAATTCTGAACACCAGCAAAGAATCAGTATTTATACTTTTTATACTCTAAAAGATATTCAAAAAGCTGAGGAAGCTGCTGATCCGAAGTGAGAAACGAATGTACTAAAGGATCAAGTTCTGTTTTATCAAAAATCCTAGATACAATCGTATCAACCGCAATAATTGGATTTGCATCACCGAAAAGATATTTAATCAGAATATCTGTAGGTCGTACCATATTCAGAATACTCTGCTCTAGAGGAGAAGAATGGGGAAGATACTTAGTCGTCGCATAATTTTCCTTAAACGCCTTGATCAAATTAGTTTGTTTAGTCTTTCAAAGGAGCCAATCTAAATAATCAGTATCAGATGATTTATCAGCAAGCAAACTATTAAGCTTCTTATAAAAATGGAAAAGAAGAAAGCAAAAAGCGGTTTCTTGTAAAATAGCTTTTTTAACAGCAAAAAAATCTGAATCAGAGATTTTGGTTTGTAGTTGCTCAAAAGTAATTTTGTAAAAATCAAAGAAAACCTCAACAAACCAATTATAATTCTCCTGATCATGCTCTGATGGGAAAACCTTAACCCTCGATACAAAGGTAAAACTTAGCAAAAAAACCGTATAAATCAGTTGAACAAAATAATAATCTGGGAAACCCATCATCGCTTGCTTAAAATACAAAGTCGCAAGTAAAGAAATCCCATTTGCAAGGTTCGCAGGAGAAAAAAAGAGAGTTCCATTGAGATTCGCAGCCACTGCATAAGCAAAGTAATTTTCCAAATCTTTCTGCTTATCAGAATTTGGATTCTCTCAAAATCCCATCTTAAATTCTATTGGATCCAGATTTACGTCAAAAAGATTCAGCTTATGATTTTCTATAATTTTCCTATTGATAATTGAAAAAAATTCCTTAGCAGAAATAAAGCCAACAAACATACTGGCAGGATTAACAGCGTTATGAATCGTTGAATTAGGAAACTTTGTCAGCAAAAGTCTCTTGAAAAGATGCATAAGGAAGAAACGACGAATAAAAGCTTAATGAATTTCAGAGATAGTAAACCTCCACTCTAATGGTAAAATCGTTTCAGGCAAATTTGCATCCAAAACAACTTGCTCAATACCATCTTCATTTACAATTTGAGAAATTCTCTCTGATTTACCAGCAATTTCAACAACTTCTCCTACTTTTAAAGGAAGACCCATCTCATTCATTACCACTGCTGTTTGTTTCTGAACCAGATTTTCATCATGCTGAGTAAAAGGATCTGTCAAAATTCACGTTCTGATTTCATCTTTCTTTGCCCCAGATAAGAGCTGAAAAAGTTCAGATCCTGTAAAATCTAAAATAAGATCTTTTTTCTCTCCAGAAGTAACTACCTCCATCGTCTCAGGATCGGTTGCAAGATATGAAAGACTGACTTTAGCTCATTGTTCAACAATAGTTGGATTCATACATCCTCAGAGAAGCATCATCACTCCTGCTAGAACAAATCCTCCACCAAGTAAAAAATGTTTTTTCATTTGTTTTTTCCATAAAAAATAAAAAATCTCAACGAAATAATACTAAAGAAAATAAGTTTTTCAAGAGCTTTTCCCTTAAATGCTAGTATACAGAAAATCCAAAAGAAGCTACTATAATTGATAAGCCCATAAAACATCTTCTAAACGTAAAGAGACTTCTTTTTTAATGACCACTACCCTACGAAATGCAAAATCACGCCTGCGACCTTCTGCACATTCACAATCTCCAAACGGCGACCATCATCCAGCTCAATCACCCCAGCATCACCATTTTGCCCTCCCATCTCAGGATAGAACGGCGTCTTATCAAAGATCAGCACTTTCTGCCCCTCTTCGGTATCAATCTCCTTCAAAAGCTTCGCATCAGAAAAATTCAGGTTCTCATAGCCCACAAACTCTGTCGCAGGAACTCCCTCCAAATACTTAGACCAATCCGCAGATTTCTGGAACATTGCCTTACTTCCTTGACGAGATTTCTCTTTTGCAGCTTCTAAAGCTTTTTCATAGCCTGCGAGATCTAAATCAACTCCGCGATCCGCAGCAAGTTCTTTCGTGATTTCTAGTGGAAAACCGTAGGTATCATAGAGCATAAAAATCTGATCTCCTCCGAGAGTTTTCTTCCCTTCAGCAGTAAGCTTATCCAAGAGTTCAGTCAGAATTTTTTCTCCATTATGAATGGTTTTCTCAAACTGAGCGATCTCCTGAAGCAACACTTTTTTGATCATTGGCTCATTAAACTCTCTAAGCCCTTTGAACGCCACGAAAGCCTGATCTATGAAATGCTCCAGCTCCGGCTTCATCATCTTCCTGAGCAAAAAGAGATTGTAATATCCTCTCCTGATAATCATCCTCAAAACATAGCCCGCTCCGACATTGGAAGGTGTAAGCCCATCATTGATCAGCATAAACGCCGTCCTCAAATGATCAGCAATAATTCTGAATTTTCTCTGGTGGTCGGTATACTTAAGTTCGGTTGCCTGTTCTAGCATATGCAGGAAAGGGGCGAAAAGATCGGTTTCATAAACGCTTTCCTTGTGCTGAAGAACCTTACACATTCTTTCTAGTCCCATTCCGGTATCTACATTCTGCTGAGAAAGCTTGGTCAGGATTCCCTTTTCATCTCTATAAAACTCCATAAATACATTATTCCAGATTTCTAGCCAATTGTCCTCATCGGTTTTTACATTAGAACCAGCAGGTGGAAATTCTGATTCCCCTACTCGGTAGTAAATCTCCGTATCAGGACCGCAAGGACCAACAGGACCTGGACTCCATCGGTTATTCTTAGCATCCAAAAAAGAAATCCTCTCCTCAGGAAGTCCTGCTTTTTTCCAAGCTTCAAAAGCGATCTCATCTCTCGGAGCATCTTCATTCCCCTCAAACACGGTTACAGCTAATTTACGAGGATCAAAATTCAGCTTCTCTACAAGGAACTCATAACTCCACTGAATCGCCTCTTTCTTGAAATAATCACCCAAGCTCCAGTTTCCCATCATCTCAAAAAAAGTCAGATGTGAACTATCCCCAACCTCATCAATATCCACGGTCCTCACGCATTTTTGGATATTAAAAAGCCTATGCCCAAGCGGATGCTCTTTCCCAGCAAGATAAGGAATAAGAGGCTGCATTCCCGCAACATTGAAAAGTGCAGTAGATTCCTTGTCTGCAATAAGTGAGGCTTCTGGTAAATGCGTATGTGCTTTAGAAGTCCAAAAATCAAATCGTCTTTGTCTAATTTCCTGAGAAGTTAAGCTTTGCATTATAAGAAAGAAATGAAATAAAATGAGCGTATGATTCAGAACGTAGTAAGCAAACCTGTCATTGCGAACGCAGTGAAGCAATCCAGTGAAGAAGCAAACCTGTCTTCCTGAACGAAGTGAAGGAAATAATTTATATTCTTCGGCTTTGCCTCAGAAAGACAGTTCTTTTAACAGGATTGCTTCAGTTGTCTCCCTTCCTCGCAAAGACCATTACTTTGTAAGCGTAGTAATTTAATCCCCTAAATTTTCAAAAAAAGCGTATTTGAAAACAAATAAAAAATAGTTATCTCCCGCTCAAAAGCAAGGACTTCTTTCTCCCTTTTATGAAAAAGGGTAACTACCTCTTAAAAGAAAGATAATTACCCTTGGATAAAAACATACGGACAAGTTGATAAAAAGATACGGACATTTTCAACAAAACATACGGACATTTTTGCTAAGCTTTCAGCTTCTCATATTTTACTGTTGCAAGCATTGCTTTTAATTCAGCTCAAGGACGAAATTGAATCTTGTTGCCTGTAATATTGCTCGCAGTGAATTTGTCAGCTTTTTCTACTCCTTCACTTGATACTGATATTTGAAAACTTCCAAAATCTCCAAACCTTACAATCTTTCCCTCTGAAAGATGCTTGATCAAAAGTTTATTGAGATCATTAAGCACCGCAAGCATATCACTATCTGAAACAGTAGAGCCAGCAGCTGCGATTTCCTTGGCAAGAGCTTTGAAACTTACTTCACCATCAGCCTTTGCTGAAGCATAAAATTTTGGAGCTTCAGTAGGTTTGAGCGGATTTTTTCTTTCAATAACATTATACTTTACAGTCATGATAGTAGTTGGTTAAAGAATAAAGCTATTGAAAGTCTAGGAATATCTAAGAGCTTTGCAAGAGGAAGTTGTGGATTTTAGAGGGAAGATTGTTTACATTCTTGAGTAGACTTGTTTTTTATTCATATAAACTTATAAGAAGCTAAGTCTTTATTTTTTTATCAACAAACACCATGAAAAACATTTACCCATTTTTATTCTTTCTCTTGGGAATCTTATTTTTAACAGGATGCCAACAACTTCCACTTGAAAAAGAGCAAGTCTTAACGGAAGAGAAAAAACAAACCAACACGAATACACAAACCACATTTGACTGTTCAATTCCTCATTATTATGAAAACATTAAGTTAGAGAAACAGGTCAGTTTTACTTGGGACAAGGATCAAGAAGCCTATGTTGCAGAAGTACCTGAGCTTTGTATAAAGTTTATTTCTCGTCCTTATGATACTACTATTTCAAATGAAAAGTGGAGAGAATTACTAAGAGAATCTGCAGAAGCTGGATTTTTTATAAAGAATAATAGCTTTGAAACTCGTAAGGGAGGGAATAGAAGAATAAATCACTTCCTAATTAGAAATAAGATTGCATCAGCTTCTCTTGATGATGCAATTCAAAATGATTATTTTATAAGAAGTAATCATCTCCATGAACATGAAGGGAATAAATATTGTTATATCATTCAAGATGAAAGGGTAGATACAGAAGTTGCTGGGAATAGAATCCAACATATTTCTGAAACCAACCCCCTTACTTCTTATAGACTTGTTACTCTGAGTGATGTCCTTACACAAGAAGAAAAACAAGAAGAATACTATGTAAGTTCCCAGTTCTGCGGTGATAATTACCCTTTTTGGCGAGACAACTTTGATGTTGCACATAATAATCAACTATTGTATAGCAAAAATCATCCAGAAAGATATGTACTTTATAGGGTAGATGATAATCAAGATAGGTCTTTTTCACTCTTTGCAAATTTAGAGGTACAATTTACAGATTAAAATAATGTTTATAAAATGCAATTATAAAGAAAGCCTTGGAATTTTTCCAAGGCTTTTTGTTGAAAGACTTAAGATCCAACTTTCCTCCAAATAGAAACTCTTCTATATTTCAGAGATGGAATATCCCAAATACAAACATTATTACAGTCGCATTCAGTCCAAGTTGGTCTCTTCCCTCCATGATCTTGATTTGCTCCAACAACTGTCACATGGATATTATTTCCCTCCAACTGGGAAGTAGCAATCATTGCTACATGCCCTGCTGGATTTGTAATTTTATGTACCCCTTGAGGGAAAATGACAATATCCTTGTTGCGAGGGATGTTGGTTAATGAGATATCAGTAACCTGATACCATCCTACTGTAGACAGCCATGCCCCCATATCCTTTGCATCTCCTGTCTGAACGCCCCAATAGCCCAAACGATTTTTAATGTAATCTGTACACCAACACCAACTGGCTCTAGTTTGTTCAACAGAAGAACGGAGTTCTGGAGAAAGCTCTTCTTCTGAGAGAAGTGTCATGCTTTCAAACTCACTCTCTTTATTGCACGAGCTAAAAGCTACAAGTGCAATCATCATAACTGCTAGCGAATACACCAGCTTTTTAATTGAAACCATAATAATTTTTGTTTTTATTTTCTGAACCGTCTAAGTGGAGATAGTTCAATTTGTTTTATTAGTTCAGGTAGTCCACTTCCTACCTTTTAGAGAGCATGAGTAGCAAAGTCCTCTCTATGACTTCGGAAGTTCAGCTTGCTATCGCAAGGCAAACTTCATTTCTTTTCTGTTTATTTTGTTGTTGCGGAGGATCTTATGCTCTTTTTAAATGCTATTACAAGCCCCCATTTCTAAAAAGCATCCAAACTTCTTGCAATCCTCACTGAGCTACAATTAACTTAATAGGCAACAAAGACAGTCTGACCAAAAAGCAAGCATTTATTGGAGATAATGAAAGGAAACTTATCAAAGGATTTTAGAGCAAAGAAAAAATCCCTCATACAGAGGGACTTGTTTATTTTCAAAGGATAGTAGTCAAAGTGATTCAAAGATTTTCGCATTGCTTGAGAGGAAGTTGCTTTTCTCTCAATTTACAACCTTCTTTCAATGAGCAGAAATTTTCCCGATGAAAACAAGCATTTAGTTTCCATGATCCATCTTTTTGCAATTCATATTGTGGAGCAAGATAATGATTTTCTTTCTCCATATCTTTAGGAAGAGTATAGTAGAGTGTATGATCACGAAAAGTAAGAGCTAATTCATTAGGGTCTTCATAGTTATGAAATTGTTCTTGATCTGGGACATCAACAGTAATAAAAGACTGCCGATGGGTATCTCCTTTTTTCAGTATCCGTCCATTTTCTGAAAACAAATAATCTCCAATTCCTAGTAAACCACCAGGAACTATTCAAAAAGAATCCAAAGGAGAAAAATGTCAAAGAGATTCTGCATCTGTTTTAAAAGTCCCTATCTTCTCCCTTTGCAAAGTTTGCCACACCTCATCAAAGGAAATAGAAGATTTTATAAATGCTCTGCCTAGTACTGTTCTCAACATATTCTCTCCAATCCACCTAATTTCTTTAGTAGAATCTGACTGTTCCCAACTTCTAAAAACCCCCTGCAATCGTTGATGAAAGCGATCTTTATTAGGGGCTTTCTTATATAGCCAAGCTGTAATATCTATAATATTATGAAAGGTATCAGATAGCTTATCCCATGCTTCAGCAGTTCCAGAGTAATAGCTGAGATCTACCTGCTGATACGGTGAAGGAACAAACTTCATCAGATTGCAATAAGGAAACCAAAAAGAATCAAAATCATTTCCTTCCTTCAAATGCTCTCCTTTTAAGCAAGCAAGCTGAAGAGATAAGTGGAGATCGTTTGTCCCTCCATAGAACTCATCTATGGGAATAGGGAAAAAATATTGATAATCCTCGTCTTTTGCGAAGAGTGAAAAATTTAGAAATCAAATCACCAGCATAATACTTAGAAATATCTTCCTCATCGTATAAAGTATATAATAAATATCTGAAACAAAGTAAAGGAGTTTGCAAGAAGAAGTGTATTCTTTTAAGGGCCGAATGCAAGCCTATTTTGAAGGCTAATGTCTTATAAGACCTAGAAGAACTAGCTTTTTTGAAGTAGCTGTTAAAAAAGGTCTTTTCAAAAGCTTGATTTTTTTATCTTTAGAAAATCTAAAAATAAAAGACAATAAAGTAGAAATCTATTTATAAAAGACGAAGAAAAGACCGAGAAAGAAAAAAGAAAAATGAAAAAACTTGATTTATTTTTATAAAACCCTAAAGTGAACTTTCAAATTTATTTTTTTACAAAAAAACTGATGAATTATTATACGCGTTCTTTAGAAGAACATAAAAAACATAAATGAAAAGTCTGAATTACTTCCCGTGTTCCTTTGGAGACGAGAGAAGATTTATCTACTTATTACAGTCCGTGAGTTGCTCAGCCTTGCCTAGAGATCGCAGAAGATCCAGAAAAAGCCTATGACTATACTTGGAAAAGCAGAAGTGTTGCTGTGGTGAGTGATGGAAGTGCCGTTTTGGGGCTTGGAAATATCGGAGGACTTGCGGGATTACCAGTGATGGAGGGGAAAGCTGTGCTGTTCAAGGCTTTTGGTGATGTAGATGCGATTCCTCTCGTGCTAAATACTCAAGATCCTGATGAAATTATTGCGACCGTAGAGCGTATTGCTCCGAGTTTTTGAGGGATTAATTTGGAAGATATTGCTGCTCCTAACTGCTTTTATATTGAAGAAGAGCTTAAAAAAAGACTCAACATCCCTGTTTTTCATGATGATCAGCATGGAACAGCTATTGTAGTTCTTGCTGGACTCATCAATGCTCTGAAAATTACCAAAAAAGAACTCTGATCGCTCAAGATTGTTATCGCTGGAGCAGGTGCAGCAGGACTCGCTATCGCGACTTTGCTTAAAGCCTATGGTGCTCAACATCTTATTATTACCGATTCTAAGGGCTGTATCCATGAGGGAAGATCAGACTTAAATGCTTATAAACTCGCTTGGACAGCTACGAATCTCAATAATGAACAAGGAAGTTTAGCTGATGCGCTTGTGGGTGCTGATGTGTTTATTGGGGTAAGTAAGCCAAATTTGATCACAGCTGAAGAAGTAAAAACGATGAATCCTGATCCAATCATCTTTGCACTTTCCAATCCTGAACCTGAAATCCTCCCTGCTGAAGCTGAAAAAGGCTGAGCAAGTATTATTGCAACGGGAAGATCAGATTTCCCAAATCAGGTGAATAATGTGCTTGTGTTCCCAGGGCTTTTCAAAGGAGTTTTGGAAGCAAGGATTCCTCAGATTGAAACTAAACATAAACTTGCTGCTGCGAAAGCACTTGCAAATTTTATCAAAAACCCTACAAAAGAAGAAATTCTTCCCTCAGCTCTAAACAAAGAAGTTGCAGAAGTTATTGCTCAAGCAGTTAAACTCGCTTAATTTATTAGAAATTTTCGCTATTCATGCTCAATTTTACTCCAAAAAATCTTATCTATATCAGTATCTCTCTTGGAGTAATCGTTTTGTTGACTACGCTTGGGATTATTCTTTTTCCAAAGTCATTCAATAGTTTTGATCAATTTTTTGCTTTTAAGGGGAAAGAAAGAAAACGAAAAACAGGAGTAGCACTCTTTATCAATAATGCCATTACTCCGCTTAGTGTAAGCATTTTCTATCTTTTGATAGGTGTAATACTCCTCATAATAAAAGAAATCAGAATTTTTTCTATTGGTTTGACAAGTATTGTTATGGGAACAATCGGATTTTGGACTGTTAAAAGAATTACTCAAAGACCAAGACCAGAAAAGGCAAAAATTCATTTCAAAGATTTTAGCTTTCCAAGTGGACATACAACCGCAGGATTTATCTTCTTTCTAAGTATTGCAATCGCAATTTCTTGGATGATTGGATTGGAATATCGTGAAACCGCCTTTACCCTTGCTCTCATATTTTGAAGCATTGTTGGATGGAGTAGGTGGTACCTTCATGTACATTGGCTGAGTGATGTTATCATTGGAGCATTGCTAGGAACAGGATGTTTTCTCTTTTCCTATCTACTTTTTTTCTATTTTTGAAATGCAGTCATTCATGCACTTGAACAAGTATTTTTTAGCTTGTAAAAAGCAATTATGTTTGATGTAATCATTATTTGAGCTGGTGCAAGCGGACTTTTTTGCTGAATGCTTCTTCCTAAAAACAAAAAAAAGCTGATTCTTGAGAAAACAGGAACTATTGGTTCTAAAGTTCTTCTTTCTGGGAAAGGAAGATGTAATTTTACAAATACTATGGTTGGAAAAACTTATTATCTTGGAGATCAAAGAGAAAGACTTGATAAGCTCTTTAAACTATTTTGATCCCAAGAAATGATCAAATTTCTCACGGACAATGGAATAGAAAGCAAGGAAGAAGAGAATGGAAGAATACTTTTAAAAAGCAACAAATCTCGTCAACTTGTAGATTTTTTTATCCAAAAGAATCACAAAAACGGGACAAAAATACAAACTGAAACTGAAGTATTAGCCATTGAAAAGGAAGCTGATCACTTTCTTATCAGGACGAAGATTGAAATTTTTACGACGAAAAAAGTCATCCTTGCAAGTGGAGGGTGTTCTTTTCCTAAAATCTGAGCTTCAGAATTTGCTTTTTCTTTTGCCGATCATTATCAACTCAAAACGAAAAGACCACAAGCTGCGCTCTGCTGAATAACAGTCCAGGAAAAATTAGATCAACTTTCTTGAAGTAGTGTTTTTGCAAAAATTCAAGTCCTTGAAAAAGAGAAAATGCTCCTCGAAAAAGAAGGGACTGTACTTTTTACACACTGGGGAATTTCTGGACCAGTAATTTTCAATACTTCTCTTTGGCTTGGTTATCATTATGAAAAAAATTTTAAAAATCTGAGAATCAAACTAACAATTCCAGCTGATCAAATAACAAAAAGACTTCTTTCTTATCTAAAAGCTCCAAAAGGACTTAAAAACTATATTCTAACTCTTAGACCGACAAACCTAAGAAGCCGAGATGAAGCAAAAGTTATGTCTGGAGGAATTCTCTTTGAAGAAGTAAATGATCACTTTGAAGTGAAAAAAATGCCGTGAGCATTCATACTGGGAGAGGCTCTTAATATTACAGGTGAGACCTGAGGATTCAATCTTCAATGGTGTTGGACTTCAGCTTTTTTCTGCTCAAATCACATAAAATAATAGATAATTAATATTAATCTATTTTCAAAATATAATAAAGCTGATCTTCTGAAGAATAGGTACATTCTACAGTTCAATCCGTTTTTACAATAAATTTATCTTGTTGTCCTTTGGGTGTTCTCTCCAAAGAAGTACACAAATGTAAACAACTAATATCATATCTCGGACGAATGTTATTTCGAGAAAGAAGGAATCCAGTGGGAGATTTTCTCCATCACCATAAATAAAACAGTCCTCCTAAACAGTTTTTGAGAGCATCTGGATGGTCTATAAAATTCGCTTCATTCGGAGTTTCCATCTTTGCAATTAACACGATAGCTCAGAAATCTACACCTTCTTTTCTAAACATCTGATACACATAATTACTTTTTCAAAAAAACCTTGTAGATACTCTATTGGAGTAAGTATTATTTTTGAAACTAACTTGAGAGTTTTTAAGAGGATCACTAGGAATAGAAGAAATATACTCTGATAATTCTGGAATAAAATTAGTCACAGGTCCCATTAACGTACCCCAATTTTCTAGCTCACGATTTACCCTTTCAACCAAAGGAAAGTTTCTATGTCCATTCTTATAAGACTCAATTGCTACAGCAATATTCCTTAAATCTATCTGTCTCCTTATATCTCTTGTTCTTTCCATATATTTCATTACCCTTGGAAATATTGCTGAAGTTAAAGCTCCAATAATAACAATAACAACCAATATTTCCACAAGCGTAAAAGCTTTAGAAATTTTATGTACTTCTTTTTTTTTACCTCAAATTAAATTTCTCATATATAATTTTTGTTTTTTTAATAAAAAAGTTCTGAGTTCAGAGATAACGATTATCTCATATTGTTCAAGGAAAATTCAATTAACAGAATAAAAATTAACAAAATAAGTCAAGCATCAAAAATCAAAAAACTCCTAGAAAACTTGCAAAGCTCAATAAAATCCACTATACTTGAGATAGGTCTTTTATTCAGCATTCTCATTTGATGAAACAACACTTGATGATAAGAAAATTCCTCAGCACTCTGGTTTTACTCTCATGGGGAATTTTGATATTGCTCTGAGGACATACTACAGCACAGACAAATACGTATAGCTCCAAAGTACCTACGGATTATTTTGTCAATTATAAAATCCAAAAAGATTGGTCAAGACTCTCTGAGCTTTTTGTAGATATTGATGCAGAAAACAAAATCTGAAAGATCAATGGAAGTAGTACCTACTCAGAATTATTGGGAATTATGAAGAGAATTTTCCCTTATTTTCCCCAACAAGATTATAGTTTTCAGGTGGTCTATAAGCAGTGTCTAAAAACAACTGAAGCGATGCAAAGAAATCCTAATAGAGAAAATTTTTCTAGTTTTTATGAAAATTGTAAAAACCCACTCGCAAATATCACTACTACTATTCAGAATAAATATAGTGTAAAAGCCATTGCAAGTGCAAACCCAACCTGAGGTCCAGCACCACTAACAGTTACCTTTGATGCAAGGACAAGTAAAGATCCCTCTAATGAAACTATTCCTTCAAGGAACTATTTTTGGTATTATAGAGATATTGATGGGATTGATAAGCCAATTGGTGTCGGACCACTTACAAAACATACTTTCACTGAGCCTGGGACTTATATGGTACATTTAACCGTTAGAAGCTCTAATGCTGGAATATTTGATGGAGAATCAACCGTTTCTGTAAATGTTAGTCCAAAGTCAGCAGTGGTCAGCATTTATGCTAATGGGAAAAAAATGAACAAAAATAAAGCCTCAAAAATCTGAATTCAGGAGGCAAGGAAAGGGGTATTTTTTGATGGAAGTGCTACTACTCCAATGGGAGGAAGAGAAATTCTCTATCATAAACGATCTATTAGTTCTAGAGATGGCTTTAAATGGGCGAAAGAAGGTGATGGGAGTCCAAGCTACATTAATGTTCCACTTCCTGGACAAGGAGAATATACGGTAACTTTAAGTGTTTCTGATAATGAAAAAAATACGATCAGTGAACACTTTAATATTTCTATATCTGATCCTGTGGCTATTATTCAGCAAACTCCAGAAAAAGGGAACACCTCTACCACCTATAGTTTTGGAGCAACAGCCTCATATTCACTGACTTCTAGGCTTAAGATTTATACTTGGGAGCTTTTTGATAGTGAGGGAAATAAACTTGATACTCTGCAAGGAAAAACGATCAAAAAACAATTTAAAAAACCATGAAACTATACAGTAAAACTCACCGTAGAAGATGAAATGGGACTCAAAAATAGCGATATGCTCAATGTTTATGTAGAGTCTACTCCTCCAACGCCACAATTTACAATTACACCGACCAACAAATGGCAATATCCATCAGAATTTTTCTTTGATGCAAAAGCTTCTAATGATATTGATGTTGGAAATGGCTATGATAAGCTAACTTATGATTGGAGTTTTTCTAACCCAAGTGCTGTTCAGATTTCAGAAACTGAAGATAATAACAAAAAAATTACTGCACTTTTCAACGAAACGGGAAAGCATTTAGTAACACTCAAAGTATCAGATAACTATGGAAAAACTGAAGAAATTGTCAAAGAAGTTAATGTAGAATCCACGCTTAGACCAGAATTGATTATTCGTCCAAAATCTGCCGTTTGGAAAACCTATGTTGGATTTATTCTCAAAAGTAATGCAAATTCAGCACCAATTGTAAGCTATGAATGGGATTTTTGAGATGGATCAACCCCAAGAGTCAATAAACTCAATACCATGAAATATGAATATCAAAAAGTCTGAACCTATAAAGTCAAAGTAAAAGTAGCTGATGAAAATGGAAATACTAATGAAGTATATAGTACGGTCTTTATCGGAGAAAAAGATACTCCAATTATTGGTTATGAAATCAAAGATAGTCACAATTTCACTCTTGGGCAGAATGATCTTTGTCTTGTTAATAATGAAAAATGAGGATCTGGAACTGAAGTAAAAGCCTACAGAATAAATAGACAAGAACCGTTCTCCATTGATACGACTCTTTCTGTAAACGCACAAGGAAATACAAATCAACTTAGGCATTACTTTCAAGCGAAAAACGATGAAATCATCAAGAGCCAACAATTCTCTTATAAATTTAATGGTATATGATGTCAGTATATTGATTATACCCTTGAAGATGTGTCTCTGGGTAAAACAACAAAAGAAAGAATCTGGTTTAAGGTAGTAAACGCACTCCCTAAACTTGATAATGTGACGTTGAGTTTCCCACAATATGGAAACGAAATCTGAATTGGATTCCAACAAGGAAATCAGACTCAAGATATTTTTGCATCAGGGGTGGATCCTATTATTATAAAGGTTAATGCTCAAGGGGCTATGGATAGTGATGGTAGTATCTCATATTTCAAGCGATATTATTATCCAAAATCAAATCCGAACAAAATCATTGAAACTAAAATAACTCCAGGAAATATTCCTTATACTTTCTTTTCTGTTCCTAGACAACAGGGAGAATTTATGTTTGGTGTTAAAATGTTTGACAATGATGATGGGACACAATCGAGCGAGGAAATTTTGGGAAATGGACCAATTATTGTTTTTCCTCCTGATTCTAAGCAGCCAGATATTCCACTTGTAACATTAAAAACTGATAAAATCAATGTAGAAGTCTGAGAAGAAGTAACTTTTGATATTATTTCAAAAATTCTCTCTGATAGATCAGATTTTGCAAAGGAAAGAACGATTCAGATTGACTTTGATGGGGATGGAGAAATTGATCTAACAACAAAAGATGATCGTGTAAAGCACGTTTATACAAAACCAAGCCCTACATCGACTCCCTATATTCCAAAAGCATATGTTATCTATAGAGATTACAAAGGAATGGGAGAAAGTGCTCCAATTGTAGTAAAAAATGGGATTAAACCAGCATTAATTTATACTAGTTTGGGAACAACGGTTCTCTTTAAAGATGTCAGTCTTTGAGAGATTATAGAAAGGGAAATCTGCCTTGATACCAAAGAATGTGAAAAGGGAAATCCAGCCTATCGTAACACGACCTTAGACAAGACTTTTAAAGTTCAATATCCAAAAAGCGGAAGCTATACGGTAACAATAAAAGTAAAAGATAAAAATGGAAATGAAGCAACAAATAGCCTCAAAGTAGAAATTCCTAAAACAAGAAAAGTTACTCCAATTGCTTCAGGAATATTTCTCATTTCCCTTCCAGAAGCTCAATTCAATGACGCAAAACTCCCTGAAATCTTCGTTGGAAAACAGCTTAATAACGAAGTCCTCTTCTATATCAAAACCGATGAAACGATCAAAAGCTGTTTCATAGACTCTGATATTACTTTTGATAGTAATCATGATGGAGATCCAAAAAATGACAAAGACTTTAGCTGTAATAAAATTAGTACTCAGGCTTATACTCCAAATTTTGAGTCGGTAATAGGAAGAGTCTATTATAAATCCACAAATGTTCAGAAAAATAGCTGGAAAAGCAGAGATTTTGTTGTAAGTTTCGCTGATTTTGAAAATGGACTAGATGAAACAACTAGAAAATATTATCAAACCATCAGTGAGCTCATAAATACCATAGATGATAGTTCAAGTGTAGCAAATTCTGATCTAAGAAATCTCCTTATTTTGCTCAGGAATACGCTTAGTGATAAAAATGCACAAAGAGGAAGTTTGATTCAGATTGAAGAATTTTTAGATAAGAATGAAGTAAAACTTTCAAAGAAGCAGCAAGAAAAACTACAAGGTCTCATTAATGATCTTTCTGACTATGCCACACTTTCTGCCAAGGGAGCAGGAACTTATGAAGTAGCAAAAGAAGAAATTCTATCTCTACTTCCTCTAGAACTCAAAAAGAATATTCTCAATGGCTTCAAGAGGTATGAAGACGTCAGCGAAGGAACAGGAGGAATTACTGAAAAAAAGAAACTCCTAGAAAGCATTTCTGCAACAATCTTTAATCACGTTGCAAAATCGGATCAAAATATCGGAGAAAATGAAATTGCCTCAGAAGATTTCCAATCAATCGTAAAACCTAATCTCTGTAAAATCGCAAACGAAGACTGAATTACGACTCAAATGTGTAATGATTACAATAAAGATAACCCTGAATATAAAGCAATCACTGAAACTGTAGAAAAGAAGCCTTCATCATGACTTCCTACCTTTCTAAAAATTCTGCTTTGGATTGTAGGAATTGTAGTAGTAAGCTTTATTGGATTAATCGTAGCTTTCGCAGTTAAGGCAAAACTGAGAGAAAGAATTGAAAATGAAGAAGAATAACCCTGCTATTCTCAATACATAAGGCGAGATATTTAGATAACCTAGATATCCTAAAACAATCTCTTTTATCCTTCATTCCACAATATGAAATCGAAAATCTGATTACTTCTCATTTGAATCTTCTCATTACTAACTGGGAACTTCTATCTTCATGCTCAAGAAATTAGTAATACCCGAGCTGGACGAGGAAGTTCTCCAGAAGAAATTGTAAATACAATTGCTGACAAGGCAAATGAAGATCAGAAAATCCAGGATACTAAATTTGACAAAATCAACAACAGACAGTGAGGATACAGATCCGACTATCAAATTACCAATACTTTGGAATGGATAAGAAAAAATATTCAACCCTATCTTCAATGGATGCTCTATCTTGGATTATCATGAGCAACAATTCTCCTTATCTGGAATTGATTCCGCCTCGTTACCAATAGTGCAGTAAGTTGAGGTGATATGAAAACTGTAAAAGGAAATATTCAATCAATATTGATTGGGGTTATCATTATGACAAGCTTCCTCGTAATCATTAAACTTGTAATGGCAATTATGAATATGTTTTTTAGCAATTAGCTCTCTTAACCATGAAATGACGAAAAAAAATCTGTTTTCTGCTTTTATGTTCGCTTGCCTTCCTTGTACCAGTAGGCTTTGCGAATACGTCTCCTGCGCCAAATTTTGAGAAAGATTTTGCTAATAAACTTGTAGATAATAAATCTGATGAAAGAGTTTTTAATATTTCTTGTATTAGTAAAAATAACTCATTCAAGACAAATGTAGAATGCCTTTTTTTCCCAGGGAAAAATTCCTGAGGATATCTTCGAAACATTGTAAAATATATCGGAATGTTAGTCGTTTTTATTATGATCGTCTCTTCTGCAATCTCCTTACTTATGAATGCAAAAAAAGGAGACAGCATCAAAGAATCAGTAAGTCATCTAATTTTTATCCTAATTGGGGCAGCTCTTTTCTTCGGTGCAATGTGGCTTTTCGGAACAATTATCAACCTAAACTCCCTTCAATCAACGACTGGACTCCAGCAAAATCTTACTTCAAGTGGAGGAATTCTGTTTTTCTTCCTAAGTTTTCTCAAAGGAGCAGCCTTTTTTATTGCAATTCTTATGATCGTAGTAACCGGATTTAAAATGATGAATCCTCAATCCTGAGAATCCGGTGATAGTAAAAAGCTGGCAAAAAACCTGATAAATATTATCTTTGCTCTGGTAGGAATGAAAGTTATTGATTTTATTTACTATATTGCAAGTCAACAAAATTTTGCTCAACAAGTCGGAGATTTCATCATCCAATCAGCAAAATTCTTAGCATATCTTAGTGGAAGTGTAATCGTAATAATGATCATTTACTCTGGATATTTACTCGTTGTAGATGGCGGTAAAGGAGAAAACTTCAAAAAAGCTAAAAACACCCTCATCAATATTGCCCTCGGAGTAAGTGCATTATTTTTCTTTCTCTTTATCATATATCAGATTTTTTCAGAATTCAACTAAGAGGAGCACTTGCATCTCTCTAGCGAAAAGGTATAAGGAATTTGTTCTTTATACTTTTTTTCATAATGCAACTCCTTATTACTTGTCCCTATGGACTTTGAAGTCTTTTAGCTCATGAACTAAAAAAACTCTGATTTAATCCAGAGAATACTTTTCAGACCTGAACTTTCATCAATACTGACATGCATGGAATGATGAAAATTAATTATTGGTCAAGAATTGCAAACAAGGTTTTTATACAACTTTGTAAAGATGAAGCAAGAACCTTTGATCAACTTTTTGATCTAATAAAAAATAGTTCTTATTCTCAATATCTCAGTAATACTCATATAGAACTCAAAGTTCAAACAAAATCCTCACAACTCTCTTCTGTGAGAAGTATCCAATCTGTTGCACACAAAGCTCTTTTGGAAAGTATCAAAAATTTTGGAGACGAGGCTTCACGAATTACAGAACTCTTATTAACTTTAGAAAATAACTCTGCTACTCTTTATCTAAATACATCAGGAACCGCATTACATCAAAGGGGATATAGAAAACAAACGGGAGATGCTCCTCTAAAGGAAAATCTTGCAGTAGCACTACTCCTACTTGCTGGACGAAGATTTAAAAGCCCACTAATTGATCCTTTTTGTGGATCTTGAACTATTGCGATAGAAGCTGCTTTATTGGCAAAAAATATTGCCCCAGGCTCTTGGAGAAAATTTGCCTTTGAACAATTTAAAAACTTCGAAAACTGAAGCTTTCAAGAAATAAAAACTGAAGCTGAAAAAAAAATATTTGATGGGAATTACAAGATTTTCGCTTATGATTATGATCCTAAAATGATTTCCTTAGCAAAAAGCAATGCTGAAACTGCTAATGTAGAAGACTGTATCCACTTTGAACAAAAAGACTTCTTAAAATCTGAATTTTCATTGAATGAAACTTCTCGAATGATTACGAATCCCCCTTATGGGAAAAGACTAAAGACTCAGGATCTAGAGGAATTATATCATAAACTTAAAAAAAGTTTTACGGGTTCTCTTGCTGGAGGATGGATTACTTCTTTCCCAATGCAAGATATGAAAAAAGAGTTTCGAAAGGAAAAGAAACTCTTTAATGGGAATGAGAAATGTTCGTTTTGGCAGAAAAAAGTGAACTAAAACCTAATATCCTCTAATTTTTGACTCAAACTCACGAAGTCTTTCTTCTTGGAAATACTGATTTCCCTTTCTTTCGGTATCACTTGCAAGTGTTTTCAAGGTAGCAATAACTCAAATTAAAGCGGAAATATTAAAAATATAAAAAATCCAAGAAACCGTTTTTTCAAAATAAGAAGTTTCCAAAAATTTTCAGGTTAGTCACAAACTCATAATAACATTTCTTAACCAATCTACTACAAGATCAACATTCACAAAAAGCAATGAAAACAGAAGCAAAGAGAAGAACAATGCATACATAACATAATTCGTCAGATTTTTTGTACTTTGTGCTCTTTTAGAAGTTCTATAATTCGCTGTTTCAGAGTTAACAGTTTTTACTACGAAAAAGGGAGTAATAAACTTGATAGCGATAAAGCTAATCCAAAGGATTCCCAAGGCAGAAAGGAGGGGAATAACATTCCCTAGACTACAATAGCCTTTTGTACAAAGAGCATATCCAAACCCTCATAAAAGGAAAAAAACCAGAATAGGAAATAACATTCCAATGAAGAAGCCCCAAGAGAAAGATCTTCCTCAGTTTTCATTAGCTTTGAAAAAACAGGAGTCTTTAGTTTGATCAGGGATAATCATACTAATTCAGAGTAAAGCTCCGATTCCTAAAATCACTAGTACTAGGAGCAACATTTCCATATCTGCCATAGCTTTCAAAAAAAATAAATCATAACTAAGTATAGTTAAAATCTTTTTAAAAAGCAAAAAATCTGACAAAAAAACTGGAACAAGTTCCCAACTCTGATAATAAGAATATTTGTTAGGCAAGCTTCTAGCGTAAACTTCTTTGTTTAGCAAGTTCTAAAAGAACCATATTATCATTCCACTTTCTCTTCCCAAAATTCGTGAGTTGAACCTGTTCATGACCTTTCCCCGCTAAAAGAACAATATCTCCAGGCTTTGCTACATCCATAGTAAATTGTATCGCATACTGTCTTTCAGGAAGAATATAAGAATTTTTTCCTCCTGCAAGTAATCTTTCCTGAATTGGTTTACTCAAATCATCAAGAATTTTAAGTCTGTTTTCTGTATCAGGATCATCATCAGTACAAATAGCAATATCTGAATACTTCCATGCAATTTCTCCCATAACAGGTCTTTTTTCTTTATCTCTATTCCCAGGACAACCAAATACGGTAATCAGTTTTTTATCCCCCTTTTGTCCAGAAAGAAAACTCAGAGTTTTTTCCAAGCCATCAGGAGTATGAGCAAAATCTACAAAATAAGTTACCCCTCCAATTTCTTGTCTTTGAAGCCTTCCATCTACTCATTCAAAGCTTTCAGTAGATTTCAAAATTGTAACAATATCAAGTCATAACTCAATTCCAACCGCAATTGCTGCAAGCACATTATTTACATTATAGGCACCAAGCAATTTCGTAGAACTGCGATAGAGTTTTCATAGATATGAAAAGACAAATTCAGTATGATCGAGATATTCAATAACTTGAGTTGCCTTTAAAATAGCAGAAGCCTGACGAGAATAATTAATTTTCTTGTCGAAAGGCATTTCTTCAAACCATTTCCTTCCATAACTATCATCTGAAGGAAAGATTCAAAATTTATTTTGTTTAGTATTAGAAAGAACATTTTTAAAAAGCAATTTTTTACTCTCTGCATAAGCCTCCATCGACCCATGATAATCCAAATGATCATGAGTAATATTGGTCAAAACAGCCATATCAAAATCAATACCTGCAAATCTTTGCTGATCTAACCCCTGAGAAGAGGCTTCCAAAACTGCAACTTTGCAACCATTATTTTTTGCAGTAGAAAGAAGCGATTGAAGATCAAAAACATCTAAAGATGTCATTTTCTTTGTGTTAGTGATTCTCTTGCTCCCAATTCTCAAATCTGCAGTACTTACTGCAACTGTCGGAGCAACATTATCATTCAAAATTTTATGAATCAAATTCACCGTCGTTGTTTTCCCATTCGTCCCTGTTACACCAATAATAAAAAAACCATCTGAAGGATTACCATAAAGTGAATTTGCAATATTTGCTTGAACCTTTTTAAAAACATGATAAAAGACTGAATTTTTAAGAACAGGATAGAATTTATCATAACAAATCAGCTTCTTAATCAGTTTTTTCATCTTTTATAAAAATGAAAAATAAAATTATCAAGTTTGAGTATAAGAAAGCAAAAAGTTTTTACAATAAAATTTTTGAATATTTTCTAGAATTACAGTCTAAAAAACTTCCCAAAATTTTGACAAAAAAAAAAATCTAATTATACTTAAGTGTGAATTTTTATTCTCATACAAAAGCAAAAGAATGACAAAAAAAGAGTATATGCTCCAGATTATCAACCTCTTGCCAGATTGGAAAATGGGACGAGGACTTAAGGCACTTATTGAAAATAACCAGCTTTCTACTGAGGTTTTTGATAAATTATACGAAATTTTCAAACAGAATATTTATGAAACATATAACGAAAAACAAAAAAAGGATTTTAAAGAAAAGCTTCAAAAAATTGAAGCTATGAAACAACAGGAAGCTAAACAATCAGAAGAAGAACTTATTAATTTAGATGAAATGTTAAGCACCTTATAATTTTTTTATTCCCTATCAAAACGAAATAATGACAACAACGAATCTTGAGGTAGAGAATAAAACCACAAATCAAAACCTCAATAAAGAAATCCTAAATCTAATCAAAGAATCATGAAGTGGAACAGGACTTGAAGGACTTTTATCCTTTGAAGAAAAACTTTCTAAACAAGATAAAAAACTTAGTCCATCAGAAACCGCTTCTCTACTAGAGAAAGTAAAAGTAGACATTCAAAATCCAGAATTTCTTTCCTTTGAGAGTGGTGAGAGAGATGAAAAAGACTTTGGGTTTGAGTGAGTAGGAACTGATGTAATTCCAACATTAACCCCTAATGGAGACTGTATTATTCCAGTTAATTTCTGGTATGATGGTCAAAGAAGAACAATTCTTTTGATTTTAGAAGTAGGTTCTAATGGAGAAATGAGTTTTTACCGCTTACCTGAAGGAGATAATCGCTATATCATGAAAATCAACAATACAGAATTCACCTACGAACTTATTCAAGAAGGAGAAAATTTCAAAATGACACTCAAAAAATAATTTTTAATTTATAATTTAGATAAAATGGCATTTACTGTAGAAAACATGAATTACGACAACTCTGCTGAAGTAATGAAATGACCTGAAGCTAAGGTCGGACCACAAGCTGAGAAAGAACTAAAGGAAGTAATTGATGCAATTCAAGCTCATGAAGATGCAAAAAAGACCGTAGAATCAACAGCAAAGGTTGCCGAAAAAGAGATGAAAGAAGCAGGAATTTCTCTTGATCCAAGTGATAGATGAGGTTTAGAAATTACTGACACTCCAGAACCACTTTCTAGACAGGCACTCATGAATAATCTAGAAGGAGATATTTTTAGAATTTCTGCTCAAGACAAAAAGATGGAAGAAGAACTAAAATATGCATTTACTCCAAACGAAAGACTCAAAAATTTAAATAGCAATCCTGAAAGTGCAAAAGGAATTCAAATGGAAACTGGGCAAGTTGCTTATGCTTAACCTTTTCTCTTGAAAACCTTTTTAATTTCACTAGAAAAAGACTGACTAAAAATAAGGGTCAGTTTTTTTATTTTTTCTAATACCCATGAAAGATATCATCCTCGCTGGAATCCAAGGTTCAGGAAAAGGAACCCAAGCTCAAAAACTTTTAGAAAAATACGGAAACCAAATTGCTTATTTTGAAACTGGAAACATTCTTAGAGCTTTGATGAGTAATGAAAATGCAATTGGGAATTATCTCAGAGAAACCGTAAATTCCGGTCATCTTGTAAAAGACGATATTATCATCTGACTTTTTAAAGTTTTCTTAGAAACCTTAGACGATAAGTATTTACTTGGAGATGGTAACCTCAGAAGAATTGGACAAACAAAAGGAATCCTTGATGCATTATTAGAAAGAGAAAGGAAACCTCTCGTTATTCAGCTTGAGATCCCAGAAGAAGAAGTTTATAAAAGACTTGCTCAACGTAAAATGTGTAAAAAATGTGGAGCCATTCATTCTATGCTTATTGATGGAGAAAGTAAAGAATGTAAAAAATGCTGATGAGAGCTTTATATTCGTGCAGATGATGCAGATCAAAATGCTATTGCTAACAGAATCTCCGAATATAAAAAAGAAACAATTCCAGCACTTGAATATGTAAATTCTCTCTGATTATTGGTCAAAATTGATGGAATGCAGAGTATTGATACTATCTTCACTCAAATTGAAGAGCTAATCAAAGAATAATTCAGATTAAAAACTATATCCACCACAAGACAGAAGTCTAAAACGAGGAACGGTTTCATCTATCCTCGTTTTTTTACAAAAAAACTCTAGATAATCTAGAGTTCTCCCGTTAAAACTTTTATTCTAAATTAAAGACTAATTTATCTCATTTCTTTTTAACAAATACTGAAGTTCAGCTTTTTATCTTACCTTCAATAATTTGCAAAGCAAGCTCGTCCAAAAGATGACTTTGTAATGCTCTTTTGAGTGGTCTTGCTCCAAATTCCGAATTCCATCACTTTTCTGCAAGAAAATTTTTCGCATCATTATCAAGTTCAAGCTGAATTTCTCTAGAGCTTAAAAGTTCTTTTAAATAATTAGAAAGCTGAATATCTACAATTCCACGAATTTGCGTCAAAGTTAACGGATTAAATAACACAATATCATCAATTCTATTAAGAAATTCAGGTCTAAAGTGTTGAAGCAAAAGAGGCATCATTTCATCAAGTGAAACCAATGGTCAAGATTCAGACTTCTTTTTCTCTTGAGTTTTCATCTTTTCAAGAAGGAGTTGAGAACCAATATTTGAAGTTAAAATAATTAGTGTATTCCTAAAATCAATGGTCTTACCTTTACTATCTGTTAACCTTCATTCATCTAATACTTGGAGCAAAAGATTAAAAACCTCAGGATGCGCTTTTTCAACCTCATCAAAAAGTACAACTGCATAGGGTTTTCTCTTCACCGCTTCAGTCAACTGTCACCCTTCTTCATGTCCGATATAACCTGGAGGAGAACCAATCAACCTTGCAACAGCATGCTTTTCCATATATTCAGACATATCAATTCTGATCAAGGCTTTCTCATCATCAAAAAGGAAAGAAGCCAGTGCCTTAGTGAGTTCAGTCTTTCAAACTCCTGTTGGTCAAAGAAAGAGGAAAGAGCCAATCGGTCTATTAGGATCTTTAAGTCCGGCTCTAGCACGACGAATTGCATTAGAAACAATATGTAAAGCCTGATCTTGTCCTACAACTCTCTTTTTCAAAAAACTTTCCAAATCAGCTAACTTTTCCATTTCACTTGCAACAAGTTTAGACACTGGAATTCCTGTCCATTTTGCAACAATTGTTGCAATATCCTCAGCATCAACAGTATCTTTATGTGAAAGACTCTCTGACTCCAAATATTCTAAATCACTAAGCTCTTTCTGAAGATGAGGAATATCTCCATAACGAATTTGTGCAACCTTATTATAATCCGTTTGTTTTTCTGCAATTTGTGCCTCATGTTCCAAATTTTTAATCTGCTGTTTAAGAGATTTTATTCTTTCTCATTGAGCTTTCTGATTTTGCCATTCAGATTTTTTACTTTGATACTGTTCTCTAAGCTCTACAAGCTCTTTTTCTATTTGTTGAATACGATCAGCCTTTGTTAATTTTGCCATTTCTATCACGATTAATATATTAAAATAGCACATATATAAAACAAGTGCTATAATATACAAAAAGAACTATTTTTCAAGAGGAAATAAATTTATAACTCAACCTTTACCTTAATTCTTGATTTTACTGTTGGAATTTCCCCTCCTTGCATCAATCCGAGATCAATTTTTACACTTGCAATCTCCGAATATTGCAAAATAATCTTTCTCGCTTCTTCTACCGTTTTTCCAGCAATAGCTTCTTTGATAGAAGGAATAATTCACTTTATATCTTTTTGAAAATCATACCCCTGAAGAATCGTTACCTTTGTAGGAATCATAAAAACCTGATTATCAGTAATCCATTTCATATCCTGAATAAAAGCAAGTGTGTTTGGATTAATACTAATAAGCTGGATACTGTCCGATTGTCTTTGTTGAACATAAGAAGTAAAAGCCTCAACAATATCTGACCATTTCAGATAGAAAAAATCAAAAGAAACCTGAGCCATTCCTCTCAGAGAAGTTGCCCTTTCACCTATTTTCCCATCAACTGAAAGTGAATGAAATTTAGTTTTGATTAGTTCATCAAACATTAAAACCAGAGCATCTTGAAGATTAAACTCTTTACTTACAATATTAAGTTTATCCTTGTACACTCCATTTTTTATTTTTTCAGAAAGCGTTTCCCTATCTTTTTCTGAAATTGTTCCTAGTGCTGTCGTTCTTCCTCAGGTAAAAGGCTCTATCGCCTCAGCCCAAATTTGCCCAAGATAAAAACTATCTTTAATATTTTTAATCGTCATCTTAGTTCCCTTAGGAACATTCCCTCTAACTCCCATTAAAAGACCTTGTTCATCAGTTTCATCAGCATAAAGCCTAATTTTCAATTCTGAAGGATTATTTTTCAATCAAGCTGGAATTGTAATTGGTGCTTTAGAAAGAAATGTTAAACCATCATGGGTAACAAATCTCGTATTTGCAAGAAGATTAATAGCATTTGAAGTTTTATTGTAAATCTTCACAAATCACGCGGACGGATCAATAATATGCTGAATATTTTCTGTGCTAATTGCGAGCTGATAATTGTAGTTCAAACTTCACTTAAAATAAGGAATGCTAATTTGCTTAATAGTTCCAGAATAACCAGTATTTTCTGCAGGATAATAACGAAAATTATAAATTATATCCTCTGTATTTTGAGCCACTTTTAAGGTCACTTTTGCACTCGGAAGAATTGAAAGAAAAAGGAACCAAACCAATGCTATTCCTGCTAAAGCCTCAAAAAAAAACACCATATAAAAAAGATATTTTTGCTTGGTCTGAGTTCCTGCAAAAGCATGAAGATGAAACCTTTTAAAATCAAAAAGAAAAACAGAAAGGGTCTTCAACATCTTAATAATCGGCTTTTCTTCTTCATAATGCACCTGAAGTCCAAGCTGCTGAAAATATTTTCTATTGGATTCTTTCTCTGCCAAAAAAGTAATATTCAGATTTCTTTCTTTGATAAGGTCTTGAAGCTGTTTTCCTCGCCACTGATTCTCAAAAAAAGGATGTTCAGGATCAATAAAAATCTGAACAGCTTTTTGTGAAGGAACTTTCTCTAAAGTCTTAAAAATTTTATATAAACTATCCGTTTTGAGGAAAAAGAACTTCATTGCGAATCTCGCAGGTTTCAGAGAAATAAAAGATTAATACGGTTTTTTAAGTTTTTTTTGCCAAAGTAAGCAATACAAAATCAGAATAAAAAGCACATAATAGTTCAGATCCAAGCTCAACTTTCCAAAAATCGAGATAACACCATGTGCAGGATAATTCCAAAAAGGCAATAGAATCATAAAGAATAGAAAAAGGAAAATGAATCCCCAAAGACCAAGTCCTGCTTTTTTAAGCGAAAGCTTCCAAAGTGTAATAATCACATTAATTAACAAAGCTCCGAGGGAAAGGAAGATCCCAATAGGGAAAACGGATTCATATTTCACTAACGCACTCTCGCCCATCAATGCTTTGACTCCAAGTGCTCCTCCATAAGGTTTTCCAACAAAATCATCTCACAAAACTAGGAAGATTCCTAGGACAATAACCGCATTAATAAAGGAAAAGAAAAGGATATCCAACCAAATTTTCTTCGTTTCACTCCTTCTGAATTGAGTCATAAAGAGTAAGACTGAAAAAAAGCATGCAATCAGTATTCCTACAAAGCTAAAATTGTAGCCATAAGGACTCAAAAAATGCAAGGAAGTCGGAATAAATGATCCATAATCCAATACAAATGACGTATAGAGTCCAATAATATAGGTTGGAATCAATAGCCAAGGAAGCCAATTAAAAAGCCTCATAAATTCTTGATGGTATTTTTTTGAAAGAATTCTTCCCGTTATCAAAAATACGATACAAGCCATCACGATTCCAATTCCTGTCATATACAGTTTCGTTCCAAAAAGTTCCACATAGGGATACATCCTATTTGTAAACATATAAATCAGTTCTTTAATATTCAGAGCTTTTTTAAACAAAAGAAGATATTTTATTCTGACTACTCTGAGTTCTTAAATATGAACTATTTGCCAATAAAGCTATCTTAGATACTGAACTAACTTTGTTTCTCTCAAAGCAGTAATTCTAATAATTCCTGGATAATCAAGTTGCTCCTCAATCTTCTTTCCAATAGTTTCCAAAAGTCCTTCAACCTGAGTATCAGAAATCATCTTCGGATTAACAAAAACCATAATCTCTCTTCCTGCCTGCATAATATATACCTTATCTACTCACTCAACTTCTAAGATCAGTTTTTCTAGCTCACCCATCTTCTCAATAAAAAACTCCTTGGTATCAAATCTTGCTCCAGGTCTAGATGCTGACATTGCATCAGCTGCTGCAACGAGCCAAGAATAAGGACTCATCATCTCCACATCATAATGATGAGATTCTGCAGCATTTACAATAATAGGATCCATAGACTGTTTACGAAGCATATCTGCTCCAATTTTCGTATGAGATTCCCCTGCTCCTGCTAAAACTTTTCCTATATCGTGGAGAAGTCCAGCTTTCTTAGCCAGAACTGGATCGAGTTCAAGTTCTATCGCAAGATTTTCACAAATTTTAGCTACTTCTAGAGAATGAATCCACAAATTCTGACCATAACTATATCTCAAATAGAACTGACCAATTGTTCTCACTAATTCAGGATTCATCATTGGAAGATTGAGAAGCGTCAATGCCTCTTTTCCCTTCTCTTTCAAGGTAACTTCCAAATCAGAAACAACCTGATTATAAACTTTTTCAATATAGAAAGGATTAATTCTTCAATCTTTAATCAGAGTTTCTAAGGTTTTAGCGGCGACAAACCTCTTCTCACTATCAAAAGAAGAAATTCTGACTGATAACGGCGTATCATCAACCAAAAGCTCAACCCCAGTCAGCTTTTCAAAAAGTGAAATATTTCTTCCTTCACGACCAATCAATTTTCCCTTAAAATCCTCATTTGGGAGATCAATCATCTTAGAGGTAAATTCACTTACGGTATCAGCAGCTAATTTTGGCATTGCCTGAGCCAGAATTTGAGCAGCCTCTTTATCAGCCTCTTCTGCTTTTATTGTCTTAAATTTTTGAATAAATCTTACAATCTCTTTCTGGTTTTCCTCCTCTATTCTCTGAAAAATTTGTTCTTTTGCTTCTTCTGGTTTGATTTTTGCAATTTCTGAAAGTTTTAACTTTTGCTCAGCAATAATTTCATCAATCTCTCTTTGCTTATCAAGAATTTTTCCTTTCTCTTCTTCAAGTTTTTCAAGCTTCTGATCCATTTTTTCCTCTCTAATAAGAAGCCTATTTTGGATTTCTTCCATCTTTGCAAGCCTCTGATCCTCAATCTTCTGTGCTTTTACTTCCGCCTGTTCAAGAATATGATCAGCTTTTTTCTTTGCTTCTTCTAAAAGCTCCTCTTCCAATTCTCTCGCCCTTTCCATCTTCTTTTTAAAACGGATTTGTTTTTCATTGAGCGTCTTTTTATAGCCATAAAATCCAGCAGCACCTCCTATGGCAAGAGAAACAGCTGCCGTCACAATCAATCATAAAGTCGGCATAAGTACTATTTATTATCATAAAAAACAAAAAATTCCACTACTAGTGGATTATAAAATTCTCAAGGAGAAATGCAACTAAAAATGAAAAGAAGAAAAATGATCTTGAAAGTTCTTCCTCTTTCCCTATCTTTAGGCTGATTTTATGACACTATGTAAAAAATTAATGACCAAAAGAATCCTTACCTGAATTAAACCTACCGGCTCTGAACTCCACCTGGGGAACTACTTCTGAGCTTTGAAACCGTTTATCACCATGCAAAATGAAAATACTGATTCAGAATTTTTTCTTTTTCTCGCAAATATGCACGGCTTTACGCAGACGCAAGAGGCGGAAATTTTGAAAAAAAATAGTATGACGATCGTAAAGCTCTATCTGGCTTGTGGAGCTGATATGGAGAAAACCCTGATTTACAATCCGGCAGAAATCCCTGGACATGCCCAACTCAACTGGGCTTTAACCTGCTTGACGATTATGGGTACGATGGAGAGAATGCACAGCTACAAAGACGCTTTGGCAAAGGGAAAATCTGGAGAAATCAGCGTTGGAACTTTTTGTTATCCGATTTTGATGGCAGCGGATATTCTGCTCTATGATGCGGATTTTGTTCCGGTTGGAAAAGATCAGAAGCAGCATGTGGAATATGCGAGAGATATTGCTCAGAAATTCAATACTCGTTACGGGGAAACGTTCAAGATACCTGCTCCTCTGATTAGAGATGAGGTCGCAACGGTAATGGGAACCGATGGAAGGAAAATGTCTAAATCTTACAATAACTATATCGGACTGCTTGAAGAAGAGAATAGCATGCTCAAAAAAATAAAGCAGATTCCTACCAACGCAAAAACCGTTGAAGAACCGAAAAATCCTGATGAATGTAATGTATACCAATTGACGAAGCTTTTCTTAACGCCCGAGGAAGACCAGGAACTGAGAAGGAGATATGAAGCAGGAGGGTTATCTTACAAAGTAGCAAAAGACTACCTTTTTGAAAAAATGAGGGAAACATTAGAGCCGATCCAAGCGAAATTCAAGGAGATATCTGAAGACGAAGTGAGTAAAGTGCTGTACAAGCACTCAGAAAAAGCAAACGCTATTGCAGAGAAAAAGATTCAAGAAGTCTATGAAAGGATTGGTTTTTTTCTCTAAATATTATCTTGACTTTTGCTATAACTTTGCCTATAAGTGGGCGATAATAAAAATTATATACATAATAACAAATTAATAAAAATAGTATGAATGATATTGAGAGTATTTATGAAAAATTGGGGATTTCGATCCGTGTATCAGACAAGGATAGAAGTAATTATACCGCTTACAAGTGGAAGAAGCTCAGGTTGCGACTCATCGTCTGCCTCATACTTCGTAGCCAGGTTTATACAGGTTATGACAGGAATCTAGAGATCAAAATCGGTCAACTTGACCCTGAAAAGCGAGAACGTCTTTTGCAATCTACCAGTCCTAGAGAGATATTGCAACTCTTTGTAAAATGGAAAGAAGGGAAGGTCTCCTTTGATATAGAGGGAGATGTAATAAAGTTTGGTGTTTCTCACGTGGAGCAGTATGAATTTCGAGAGACACTAAGCTGTAAGAGACCTCGGAGACTTCGTCGCCTAGAAATCCTCGAAAAGGAAAACGAACTCAGTCTGAAAGTCTTGGAAGATATGGTCAGAAAAGGTATCATCCGTCTCTAAGACAAAAGACAGGAACATTGAGAAAAGTCAGACTAGAAACAGTAATCTGACTTTTTTATTACTTTATTGCTCAATCCAATCCACAAAAACCCTGTAATCATGCTGAATCTCAGAATCAGACTTCAATTTTTTTTCTATGGTATTGATCGCATAGATTGCGGTTGCGTGGTTCTTTCCACCGAAATAATCACCGATCTTTTCCAAGGTCCAATTGAAATATTTCTTCGCAAGGAGCATCAAAATCTGCCTCGCCTGGGTGATTTCCTTTTTCCTGCTATCGGATTTGAGTTCTGCGATAGAAAGCGAATAATACTGGGCAACCATCTCTACGAGAGTAGAAAAATTTTTGCTGGACTTTTTATTCTGCTGCATCACCTGCTCAAAGTTAATCTGATTTTCATCGCAGTAATAACCAAGCGTTTTCAGGCAACTATACACATCTTCCTCGCTAATTTCCGCCTTAGAAAGCTGCTGCCTCGTGATCAAAATATTCAAAGCTCCCTCTAGCTCCCTCACATTACTCTTGATATACTGGGCAATCAAAGACAAATATTCAAAATCAATACTGATCCCTTTGGACTGGAGTTTGGACTCCAAGATCGCGATTCTCGTCTCAAAATCTGGAGCCTGCACATCAGCGACCAACCCCAGTGCGAATCTGCTTTTGAGTCTTGGTTCTATATGGAGAAGCTCTTTTGGAGGGCGATCGGAGGAGATAATCACCTGCTTTTTCTTCATATGAAAATCGTTAAAGAGATTGTGGAACACTTCCTGCGTCTTGTCCTTATCCGCGAGAAACTGAATATCATCAATCAAAAGCACATCTACCTCATCAAACTTTTTCATCAGATTTGCCATTTTATTCATCCTCAGCGCCTGAACGATCTCCTCTACGAGCTTGGTCGCTGGCAGATAAATCACGACTTTTTCAGGAAAATTCTGCATAATTTCATTTCCTACCGCTTGCATAAGATGCGTCTTCCCCAGTCCCACATTCCCATAGAGAAAAAGCGGATTATATGCCGTTCCTGGAGCATCAGCCACTGCTTTTGCAGCAGAGAAGGCAAATTGATTATTCGCCCCTGCAACAAAAGTATCAAAACGATAACTTGGCTCAAAAAGAATCCCAAAATAATTACCTAATTCTGATTTCAGATTTTTTTCAAGTTGAGGAGCTTTGGAAGCTTTGCTCTCTTGGATATTGAGCAGTTTTTTGAGATCAGTAAGAAGCTCGTGCTGGGCATTTGCGAAAGGAGGATAGACGACAAATCTAACCCCAAACTGCGAATTGTAGGTCGCCATAATGGCTTCTTTGAGCGATTTTTGGAAGTTTTTCTTGATCTGGGTAAGGATAAAATCATTAGAAACTCAGATCACGACTTCTTTTTTCATTTCATCAATATCTATGATCCCAACCTTTCCGAGAAAAGTCAGAATTTTTTTATGGTCAAATTGATTGGCAATCGCCAAAATCGTCCTCTCTCGGAGATCAAGGAGATAGTGTTTTTTTTCGTTATCATATTCAGAAACCATATCAATCAGCATTTTGTTTTTTTGGGGAGGAGAAGATAAAAAGGCTCAGTCTGATTTTTCTTATTGAGCTACACTCGGAATATTTTGAAGCTCAAACCTCCATTTTTGAGCAACATCAGGATATTTCTCATGATCCACTTCACTGAGAAACATCTCAAGTGGCCTAATACACAAGCTTGCATCACCATAAAGATGTCTATACACAACATACTTTTCTTTTGTTTCAGAATGCGTAGCAATATCGTCTACCAGATAAAGATCGCCCTTAAAATGCCTATAAATACCATGAATTTTCAGTTCTCTCATCACGATCACGCCAAAAATAAAAAGTCAGATTTAATTCTTCTGTAAGATAATATAACCGATTTTATATTCTTTATTGATCCCCGGAGCAGGGTTAGAATAATCTCCAAAATCCTTTACTGAAAAATTTCCTTTGAAAGATTTAAAATCATTCAGATCATACTTCATAATACCCTCTTTTTCCTTGAGAAGTTCAGAATCGCGATGATGATAGGTAAGAAACAAAAGCCCTCCTCTATTTAAATGTTGATAAATTGAGGGTAAAAACTCCTCCAAAACATAAGACTTATCCATATACATCACAATATGCTTTGCGATAACAAGATCATAATTTTTCGTGATCTTAAATTCATCAAGCTTACTTTCATAAAAAGAAACACTCGGATGTACCTTGAGATAGTCTGGATAGAGATTTCTTACACTTGTATCTTCTACCGCATCAACCTGAGCCCCATAACTTGCTGCTAAGATACTGAAATAACCCTTTCCTGCTCCTAAATCCAAAATCGTTTTTGGGTGATGTTTTTCAATCAACTCACTTACTAATCTTGCTCCCTCCATAATTTTTTAGATTAAAAATATAAATACTTCTTACTCTACAAATTTTTCCAAAGGTAAAATACTCAAATCAGATCTCGTAGCATAGAGATCCTCTAGAGTACTAGTATGTAGTTTATCAGAGAATGTCGTCGTCAAATCATCAAGCAAAGCAATTCTATATTCCCTATCATAGGCCTCTTCTACAAACATTCTCACACAAAGATTGGTCAAAGCTCAGCAAACTACAAGATTTTTGATTCCCACGAGCTCTGATTCAAGCCTAGTATTATAAAAACTACTGATCTTATATTTTGGGATCACAATATCGTTTTTTTCAATCGAGAGCTCTGGAATAAAGTTCGAAAGTGGATTATCAACAGCAAAAGCACCTTCTGCCTCATGATGTTTAATAAAAATAATTTTATAACCAAGTTCTCTAGCATAATCAATAAGATAATTCATCTTTTCTACCATCGTATCCAAATTTTCAAGATAATATTCAGAATCTTTTTCTACTCGAACATTCTGCATATTAATGATAACAAGTGCTGTTTCGGTCATAATCCTCCTCTTGAAGATATAAAGCTACTAATCTTATCATACGAAATCGCTCTCAACTTTCAATTTGAAATGATCCCCGTGATGAGCTCGAATCAAATCTCGAATATGTTGGCACATACAATCCATTACGATAGTTCATCATGAATAACAAGGTATATCAAAGTTTTTTTTGACACAATAAAAAATCATTTATTTTTACTTGATTTTTTAAAAATAAAAAGTAATCTGAAGTCAGATTTATTCTTTCTTTCACTCAAATGATTGCTCGCATCAAAACATTTGCAAACCTTGGACTCCTCGGACAAGAAATTACTGTAGAAGCTGATAGTAATAAATCACTGCCGACGATCGAAATCATCGGACTTCCTGATACCACCATTAGAGAAGCCAAAGAGAGAATAAGAGCAAGTTTCAGGAATATTGGGATCGATCTTCCTAAGAGAAAATTTATTCTAAACCTCTCCCCAAGCGATCTAAAAAAAGTAGGAACCGCTTTTGATCTCCCTATGGCAGTTGCACTCCTTTGTCTGATCGCTGATGGGAAAGTCGCTCATTATGAGAGATTGACAGAGTTTCTCTTCTTTGGAGAACTTGGATTGGATGGGAGCATAAAAAGAGTAAATGGTATCCTCCCAAGTGTGATTTCTGCTAAACAAAAAGGCTATCAAACCTTCTTTATTCCAGCAGAAAACTTTTATGAATTAGAATATGTCAGCGATATTACGTTGATTCCCATCAAGCATTTTTCACAGGTTGCAAATTTTTTGCTGAAATGAGCTTCTCTTGAGCATTTTCGCAATGCAAAAAATCTGACCGACCTCATTAATCAGTCTCCATCGCTCCTCAACGACTTTTCCTCTATCAAGGGACAAATTATTGCAAAAAGAGCACTCAGTATTGCAGCAGCCGGACTTCACAATGTCTTGATGGTTTGAGCACCAGGAAGCGGGAAAACTATGCTCAGTAAAGCACTTCCAAGCATTCTCCCTCCTTTGGATTTTCCAGAAATATTAGAAGTAAGTCAGATTTATTCTGTTGTCTGAAAACTCAATAAAGATCAGCCTCTCATCACACAAAGACCCTTTAGACAGGTTCATCATACCGCTTCAAAAGTTTCTATCATTGGAGGAGGAACCCATCTAACCCCTGGAGAAATTTCTCTTGCTCATAAAGGCATCCTTTTTTTTGACGAATTAACCGAGTTCCCAAGAGAGGTTTTAGAAGTTTTGAGGCAACCTTTAGAAGACAGTGTGATAAATATCTCTAGAGTCAGTGGAACAGTAGAATATCCGGCTAATGTTATGTTTATCGCTTCGATGAACCCCTGCAAATGCGGATACTACAAAGATCCTGAAAAATCTTGCAGCTGTTCTCTTTCAGAAATCAAAAGATATCAAAGTAAAATCTCTGGACCACTCTTAGATAGAATTGATATGATTTTAGAAATTCCAAGAGAAAAGATTGATGCCCTGCTTACCAAAAGTCTAAACCAATCCTCTGCCGAGCTTCGTCAACAGGTCATTAAAGCTTGGAAAATCCAAAAAGATCGCTTCTGAAAAAGCGGAATTCAGACCAACGCCATGATGGAAGCCAAAGATATTGATCACTATATTCAGCTTGATAGTGCATGTAAAGATTTTCTTAGCCAGGCTGCTGAGAGATTTACCCTTTCTGGTAGAGTGATTCATAGACTTTTAAAACTTGGTAGGACCATTGCAGATATGGAGGGAAAAGATCAACTAGAAGTAGGACATCTCATGGAAGCTATTCACTATAGAAGTAAAACGATGTTCGTAGAAAATGAATAAATAGGAATAACTTCATCATCTTGCATTTTTTAGCAATTCCTTTATAAGTAAAGTCCTTTATTTTTGAAAAGCTTTGGTATGCTTTCTAATTCAGAAAAAAAACCGTTTCCCAAGGACTTTATAAAACGAGTAATGATCATCATAGGGGTGAAAGTCATCATTATCAGTTTTTTCTTTTTTCACTTTCTAGAGAAAAGCCAGACAACAAATATATCTCCACAAATGTGCTACAAAAACCATTGCTTCCAATTGGAAATTGCTGATTCTCCAGAAAAGAGAGAACTCTGACTGATGTTTCGTGAGTCGCTTCCTGAAGATCAAGGGATGCTCTTTGTTTTTGATAAAGCAGATTTTTGGAGTTTTTGGATGAGAAACACCTTAATTCCTCTAGATATTATTCGAATTGATAAAGACAATAAGGTCGTAGATTTCATTTCGCTTCCTCCCTGCAAAGAAGCTCAATGTCCAAGTTTCTCCCCAAAAAATCAAGCCATTCAAGCTATAGAACTCAATAGCTGAACCATTGAAAAACTAGGGATTCAAACCGGAACTCTACTAGAAATCTTTAAATAAAAAAAATACTGACTTTTCAAATTCAGCATTTCATGTTTTTTCATTATCATCAGGGAGTGAGGGGATCGAACCCCCGACAGCGGTTCCGAAGACCGATGTGTTACCACTACACCAACCCCCCATTATCTTAACACTTCAATCCAGGGCCGGCAAGAATCGAACTCGCGACGCGGAGCTTTGGAGACTCCCGCTCTACCACTGAGCTACGGCCCTTTTGATGTTGATCCAATAAGCCTGGTTCTGTATTAGAGAGCATTTATCTACTATCGCTTATAGCGATCTTTGCACTTCCATATCAAGTATGATAAGCTTGCACTCGTTGCGGTTTACCCCTCATCAGATCATCAATCTAATTGAGTAAAGGTATGATAATCATCAACCCTTATGTTTCACCTTTCCTCCAAAGGTTTGGAGTAGTTTAATCTCTGTGGCACTTTCGTTTGCTCCCTTACGGGAAGTTCCAGCTTCTGTTAGAAGACAACGAAGTTCGAGTGCCAGGACTTTCCTCACCCATCACTGAGCGAACTCTCTAGATCAACAAAGCATATATAGCAAATTACTTTTCTAATGCAACTGAAAGTACTAAAAAAAACATCTAGGCTCTCCATCATCAAATTTTCAGAAAATAAAAAACAAAAATCGCTTGATTTTTAAGGTCAAAATAATAGGCTGAAATCAGTTTTTATTTTGTTGTTACAATTTGAAATGAAAAGAAGTGCTGGTCTCAAATGGATTACGGTCATTATCCTCGTGATTGCTGCGATTTCCCTAGTTTTTGGTAGTTTTATTATGCTTTTGGGAGCTGGAGATAATAAACAGACAGCAACTTCATCAAAAACTCCAGTTAATGCTGAAGTTCAATAATTTTATCTTTTTTCATCTGAAGAAAATGTTTTCACAAGTCAAAAAATTCTGATTTCTTTTGTTGTGTGGAATAGCTTTTTTCGGACTACCTTCTTTTACAACTACTGCTAACGATAACTTCGGAATCAATCTAACCTCGCAAAGTATGATTGATGGAACGAGCACGTTTTCAATCTACGATGCCACAAATGTGAAGAAAAATAGAGCTCCATGAGAAAGAACCTCTGTAATGCGTTTTATCCAAGATATTGTGCTTTGAGCAACAACATTTATTGGAACAGTCGTAACGATTGCATTGATTTTCTCAGGATTCTTGTATATCTTTTCTACCGTAGATAGCTGACTCAAAAATAAAGCGAAAAATGGAATCAAATATTCACTCATCGGAATGGTTATCGTAATGCTTTCACTGATTATCATCAGGCTCGTGCAGTTTTTAGCGAGAGGAGGCAGTTAAAAAAAATCACTTGCTTTTATGAGGCAAATACCCATACTTAAAGTTACAAGAAATTCTCTCTTCATGAGAGATTTTTTATATACGAATAATCCAACATTTTATGCAAGATCAAGAAATTGAACAAATCAAAAATATACTTGCGAACTGCGAATCATCAACAAAGAAGATCCCTTATCTTTCTGATTTAGAACAGCATCCAGCTTTTTGACCTCTTTTTTCTTCACTTTCTGATCAAGAAAAAAAGCAAGTCAAGAATATCATCAAGACCTACATAGAAGAAAAAATTCAAGCCATCAAGAGGACTAAATGAGGACAGCTTTTTGCAAGATTTACGGAAACCTATCCTGAATTATTTTGGGAATTTCGTGAACTTAATGATCGCAACAATACAGACTCAACATCTTTTCAAACTCTCGGGAAACAAGTAGAAATTGAGATGTTTAAACTAGAATGAATTTTAACCGAAAAAATGCTGAAACAGGAGAAAGGGTTGGATAAAGTGATTGATTCATTTTATACGATTGTCTATCTCTTTTTTCCAAGATTTAGTGAGGTAGAATAAATCATTTTCCTTTATATATCAAAAAAGAAGCTCAAGCAATAGAGCCTCTTTTTTTTAATTGTAAAAGGTCGTAGAAAATACTAGCTATTTTTTTCTTTAGGCTTGTAAAAACTTTTCTGCTTCGAGTGCCGCCATGCATCCGGTTCCTGCTGAAGTGATAGCCTGCCTGAATATTCTATCTTGCACATCTCCTGCAGCGAAGACTCCCTCAATACTCGTCTTTGTGCTTCACGGCTGAGTTTTGATATAGCCGGTTTCATCAAGCTCTAATTGTCAATTGAGGAAAGCGGTATTTGGAGTATGTCCGATAGCATAAAATAACCCAGCGCATTCAATCAGCTTTTTTTCTTGTGTTTTATTATTGATAGTCCAAACTCCATTTAAAAGCTGTTCTCCTACAAGCTCCGTTGCCTCGGTATTCCATAAGATTTCAATTTTTTCGTTTGCAAAAGCCTTTTTTTGCATTGCTTTAGAAGCTCTCAGCTGATCTCTCCTCACGAGGAGCTTGACTTCACTCGCGAAATGCGTCAGATGAATCGCCTCCTCTAATGCTGCATCTCCTCCTCCAATCACTACAATCCTTTTATTCCTAAAAATCGGCAATCCTCCATCGCAGATAGCACAAGCAGATACTCCCTTTTGCCAAAACTGCTCTTCTCCCGGAAGCCCCATTCTCTTGGCCGTTGCTCCCGTCGCAATGATCAAACTTTCAGCAGTATATTGATCTTTTCCTACCTGCACTTTGAAAGGCCTCGAGGAAAGGTCTACGGAATCCACCGTTTTCGTCTGAATTTCTGCTCCTGCGTTAAGCGATTGCTGCCTCATCTGGAGCATCAGTTCACTTCCATCAATCCCCGTAGGAAATCCAGGGAAATTTTCAATAACCGTCGTCGTGGTGAGCTGTCCTCCTGCTGCGATCCCTCCTGCCATAAATCCCTCAAACATCAGTGGCTTGAGTAAGGCTTTCCCTGCATAAATCGCTGCAGTATGCCCTGCAGGACCTGATCCTATAATAATAACTTTGCGATGTGTTTCCATGCTCTTAAAAAAGAATAAAAAACTGACTAAAAAATACTATTTTTCTTGTGAATTGCAAGGAAAATTTATCATAAAAAGAATCATTCTTAGTTTTTTATTATAAATAGCACCATAGAACATGTATTCTTCTCATCTTATATAAGGCTATGTCGTTTTTGAACTTAACGCTAAGTTTCAGGAATACATAAGTCACCAATTTCTCTATCATTTAAAAAATAATCTCGAATAAGAAGTTGCTTTTTTTTGGATAAACGGTATCTTCACTGTTGATTGTTTAATTAAACCCCTAGCAGAAGATAAAAAAAAATACCAACGAACAATAAAAATCAGTATTTGAATACTACTCTTGTATGTCTCTTCACTTTTTTCTTCTAGCTTTCCCTTGAAACCCCCTTCAATTCTAGTGAGATAATTCTTTTAATCTTGAAACAAAAGCTTAAATCTTTATAACGATTATCGTAACATAGAAAATAAAAAAATAAAATGAAATTAATCTTGCGATAGTGAGGAAAATTTCCGAAGTTAGGAGATGACTTTGCAAATCACAATCTCCAAAAAGGGGACAGTAGACTCCTTTAATGAAAAAAACAAATGAAGTATCGCTACTGAGATACCAAAAAAAGAAAATAAATATGAAAACAAAAATTTCTTCGCTGCTTGCAGTGCTTCTCATGATTTTCGCAGGAATTATTACTTCATGCGATAATGATTATGAGTATATGGTTCAATCACAAAAAGATTCTGTACCACTTTCCTCAGATCAAGTAAATGAAGAGAGAACAATAGATTCTCGTTCTTCTTGGTTTAATTATACGAGATGGGATGTTAGTCCAATAGCAAGTAAAAATTACTTTGTAGGAAGGAAAAAGGCAGAAATTGTCGTTTATAATGCAGGTTCTATTGATCTTCTTATTACTGGAAAATGGAACAACCAGATCACTACAGAAAACTTTAACTTCATTATCGCTCCAGGTACTGCTCATGCTGTAAAGCCATCTGGAGAAGATGAAATGCCGTATCCTAATCTCAAGATCTCCGTTATTAATGCAGAGGGATATGCGAATCTTTCAGCTGGATTAGCAAAAGTTGCAGTACGGTATTTAAAGTAAGCAGACGAAAAAGAGGAGAGAGATAATATCTCTCTCCTGTTCCTTTATTTCTTGACTTTAGAAATCAATGAAAAAAAGTTTATATAAACTTTCACTCTTTTTATGTGCTATTTTCTCTTTAATATGAGTTCTTTTTTGTTTTGTCTTTCTGATAGAGCCCTATTATTTAGAACAAATTGTAGAAGGGATTAGCTACAATTTGGAATGGAGAATGAGAGGAGACGGAACCTCTGCATATAAAATTGTTTATCCTACAGAAGAGGGGATGATTGAGCTTAATCCTAGAAATCAAGAAATTGCTCTTCCCAATGGAAAAGGAATGCATAGCTTTAAAGTGGATTGAAAGTATCTTAAGGAAAATATTTTGGAGATTAAACAAAATAATGGTTCTGGAACAATTATAGTCTATCGCTATATTCCAGAATTTAATAGCTATCTTTCGCCTATAGATTTTCAGTATCTTTGAGATGAAATCTTTAATGCTTCTTGAGCACAAGCTTGTTTTTCTTTCTGATCGTCTACTAAACAGATATCTCCTGAGTGTCGTTTTTTTAGAATAGCTAAACAGGATAAACATAAAGAATTTCTCATTATTTCTTATCAGACAACAAGTCCAAATGAAATTCATATTCATTTTACATCAAAATAGTCTTACTCGGTTCTTATTCTTTCTTCCCCTTCTTAAAAAGTTGATTAGCATTTATTTAATATAAGAGAGAAAGAAGTAGTGTTCTTTGTTATTAGTTGTTTAATTAACCTCCTAGCAGAAGATGAAAAAAAATACCAACGAACAATAAGAATCAGTATTTGAATACTCCTCTTGTATATCCTAGCATGATTGCTTCTGGCGGCTGGTCTGGTAGCGGTCGGAATGGAAGAACATTCTCAACCACGATTCCTAGAACATGAGTGATGCCCATGATGAAAGGTTAAAGTCTGGTTTTGTCTGATGAAACAAATAGCCCCCTCCGTGTGGAGTGGATGAATATCATTCCTATCAAAGAGCATATATCATTTCTTTACTTCTTTTTTCTAACTTCCCCTTGAAATCCTCTCCCCTACCTATAGACTGAAACTAGTAAACTTCCTCCCTGCGAGGAAGGTAGATTCCAGAGCTTAGCCGTCGCTCTGTATAAGCATGCCTCTCCCCTTGAGGATGTCTTATAATGAAGAAATCACTACCCTTTCACTCGCCCGTCCTTGCGAACGCAGTGAAGCAATCCAGTATCACCTACTCGTCATTGCGAACGCAGTGAAGCAATCCA
>ERZ773197.17-NODE-17-length-134057-cov-71.516492_pt1 | contig 134057 bp, 109 predicted proteins | sample MGYA00580999_ERZ773197 | MGnify/ENA primary metagenome ERZ773197 (study PRJEB29015, sample SAMEA2738166) | human oral metagenome | biome: human oral; feature: human-associated habitat; material: saliva | place: China | collected 2185 ...
TCACCTTAACCGGGTCGGCGATGCCGGCAGCCAGCAGGTTGACGTACTCGCCGGTAGCGGCGTTTAGGCCTTCACCGGTGGGCAGGTTGCGTACGCGCTCAACCACGACGCCGCCCTCTAGACCAGCGTTAACGGCGATCTGCTTGAGGGGAGCCTCAACGGCAACCTTAACGATGTTGGCACCGGTAGCCTCGTCGCCCTCTAGCTCGAGGGAGTCGAGTACCTCAGCGGCCTGGATCAGAGCCACGCCACCACCGGCGACGATACCCTCTTCCACGGCAGCCTTAGCGTTACGCACGGCGTCCTCAATGCGGTGCTTACGCTCCTTGAGCTCCACCTCAGTGGCGGCACCAGACTTGAGGACGGCCACGCCACCGGCCAGCTTGGCCAGGCGCTCGGAGAGCTTCTCACGGTCGTACTCAGAGTCGGAGTTCTCGATCTCGTTGCGGATCTGGGAGACGCGAGCCTCGATGGCTTCCTTGTCGCCAGCGCCTTCGATCAGGGTGGTCTCGTCCTTGGTGACAACCACCTTGCGGGCGCTGCCCAGGTCCTCCAGAGTGGTGTTCTCAAGCTTGAGGCCAACGGTCTCGCTGATCACGGTACCACCGGTGAGGATAGCCATATCCTGCAGCATGGCCTTGCGGCGGTCACCGAAGCCGGGGGCCTTGACGGCCACGGACTTGAAGGTGCCGCGCATGCGGTTAAGTACCAGGGTGCCCAGGGCATCAGCCTCGACGTCCTCGGCGATGATGGTCAGGGGCTTGCCGCTCTGCATGACCTTCTCTATCAGCGGCAGCAGATCCTTGACGTTGGAAATCTTGGACTCAACCAGCAGGACGTAGCTGTCTTCCAGCACGGCTTCCTGACGGTCGGCGTCGGTGACGAAGTAGTGGGAAATGTAGCCCTTGTCGAAGCGCATACCCTCGGTAACTTCGAGGGACAGGCCGAAGGTGTTGGACTCCTCGACGGTGATAACACCCTCGTGACCAACCTTCTCCATGGCCTCGGCAATCAGGTTACCGATCTGCTGGTCAGCAGCAGAGATGGAGGCGGTGTTGGCGATCTGCTCGGTGGTCTCAACCTCGGTGGCGTCGCTGAGTAGGCGCTCAACAACAGCCTCAACGGCCTTGTCGATACCGCGACGCAGAGCGATGGGGTTGGCGCCAGCCACTACGTTGCGCAGACCCTCGTGAACCAGGGCCTGAGCCAGAACGGTAGCGGTGGTGGTACCGTCACCGGCGACATCGTCGGTCTTCTTAGCAACTTCCTTGACCAGCTCAGCACCGATCTTCTCGAAAGGCTCTTCGAGCTCGATCTCCTTGGCGATGGTGACGCCGTCGTTAGTGATGGTGGGGGCGCCCCACTTCTTGTCTAGGACAACGTTGCGACCCTTGGGGCCTAGGGTCACCTTAACGGTGTCCGCTAGGGTGTTTAGGCCGCGCTCCATGCCACGACGGGCCTCTTCATCGAAAGCGATGATCTTGGACATTTATTTCTCCAAAGTTGGATGCCGGGCGGTGCCCGCGACGGACGAGTATGACCGCACTGTTCATGTCTCAGCGCAACCAGACCCTCACCTTCCGGCCGGTCTTATCACTCTCATGCTCGGAGTGCTAACTAATATGTTGGCACTCTCGCCCTGTGAGTGCAAGGCGCTAGGCCGTTAGCAAACACACCCACCCTCCAGCCAGGGCGGATAGCGCTAGCGCCTAACTGGCATAAATAGCGCTTTTAGCTGCGCAAAACCACCACAATGGGGTTGGAACTGGCCTGCTCAGCAGATAGTTCAACATTGGAGATGCCCAGTTCTTTAGCCACTGCCTTAGCCACTGCTTCTTTATCTTCACTGGCGTAGTAAACCGTGGAGTCAGTGGGGGTTTCTTCAGAGTAAACCCCGGGCGAAACGGTTACAGCGGTAAACCCGGCCCCTTCCAGGGTAGATCCGGCCCGGGCAGCAAGCCCGGCAGTGTCAGTGCCGTTGTGTACGGTGATACCCACGGCGTGGTCAATGGACTGGGTGGGGGTGGAGGTGGGGGTGGGTGCCTGGGTGGTTACCACCGTAGCGTTGGATTTAGGGGCAGCTGAGGCCGACGCCGTCGCCTTGGCTTTAGCCGTTGTTTTATTGCTGGCCATCTTGGTGGCAATTGAGGTGGCCACACTGGAGTTGGTGCCACCAGCTACTTTAAATAGAGCCAGGGCCCCCCAGGCCAGGGCGGGCACAATCACCACAATTAGTAGTAAGGGTAGCCAGTTACGCCAAGCCGGAAGCGGGCGGCGATGCACCCCTGCGGGCAGGACGCTGTCATTGGGCTCGTCGAATTCGTCGGCTGGGTACTCGTATTCCACGTTAACAGGCTACCGGTTTAAAGCCAGTTTTGAGCACAACACACATTGGAGCCAGTTAGGCTTATGGCATGAATGCTAAGCCATTGAGCCAGCTTGTTGACCCCTCTTGGCTACCTGCCCTAGAACCTGTGGAGCCCATAATTCATGAAATTGGCCAGCGTCTACGCGTCGAAGTCTCTGCTGGGCGCGGCTATCTGCCGGCGGGAGCTAATGTGCTGCGGGCTTTTACCCAACCTTTGCCGGCAGTGAAAGTGCTGATTGTGGGCCAAGATCCGTATCCGACGCCGGGACACGCAGTGGGTTTGAGCTTTTCGGTGGCACCGGGGGTTAAGCCGCCCAAGTCGTTACAAAACATTTTTAAGGAGCTGCACGCCGATCTGGGGCTACCGATTCCCACTAGCGGGGATTTAACGCCGTGGAGTCAGCGTGGGGTGCTGCTATTAAACCGAGTGCTTACGGTTAGCCCTGGCCAGGCAGCTTCACATCAAGGTTGGGGCTGGGAGAAGGTTACCGAGGCGGCCATTAAAGCCCTGGCGGCGCGCGATAGCGCGCTGGTGGCAATTTTGTGGGGCCGCCAGGCTCAGTCACTGACTCCTATGCTGGGTAGCACCCCAATTATTGCTAGCGCCCACCCCTCACCACTGAGTGCTTCACGCGGATTTTTTGGTTCTAAGCCCTTTTCAAGGACTAACGCCTTGCTGGAACAGCAAGGCGTTAGTGCGATTGATTGGTCTTTGGATTAATTAGAAGGTCAACATCACCTTGGTGGCGCGGCGCTGGTCCATGGCGGCGTAGCCCTCGGCGGCCTGCTCAATGGGTAGCACCAGGTCAAACACCTTGCCGGGGTGGATTTTGCGCTCAAAGATCAGCTTGATCAGCTTCGGCAAGTAGCGGCGCACGGGTGCAGGGCCGCCAAATAGGTGTACTTCCTTGCCAAATAGCTGATCTACGCTGATGGTGCCGCCGTGAGGTACACCCACAAAGCCCACATAGCCGCCGTAGCGGGTAGAAGTTAGGGCTTGTTGCATGGCTTGCTCAGTGCCTACAGCTTCGGCAGTGCCGTGGGCCCCATAGCCACCGGTTAACTCCTTAACCTTGGCGGCGCCTTCTTCTCCGCGTTCAGCGACGACGTCGGTAGCCCCAAATTCGCGGGCCAGTTTGGCGCGCGCTTCGTGGCGAGACATGGCAATTACGCGCTTCGCACCCAGCTGGCTGGCACCAATAACGGCCCCTAGCCCGACGGCGCCGTCGCCAACAACCGCAATAGTCTTGCCCGGCCCAGCACCTGCCGCATCAGCCGCAAACCAGCCGGTACCTAACACATCGGAGGCAGCCAGCAGGTCAGGGATGAGTTCCGGGTCAGGCTTGGACGGGGTGGCCACCAGCGTGCCATCAGCGAAGGGCACCCGCAAGTACTCAGCCTGAGCCCCACGTACATAGGCCTCACCAGCCTCGATGGCGCGCTGGCAGCGTGAGGGGTAGCCGGCCTGGCAAATTTCACACTCACCGCAGGAGGCGCAGAAGGAGCCCACCACAAAGTCACCGGGCTTAACGCTGGTGACGGCGGCACCTACCTCAACTACTTCACCCACATATTCGTGGCCCATAGCCTCATGGTCTACCGGGCGGATACCACGATAGGGCCATAGGTCTGAGCCGCAAATACAGGTGGCAGCTAGTTTGATGACGGCGTCAGTGGGCTTTTGGATAACTGGCAGGGGGCGTTCTTCGACCACTACCTCACCAGGGGCGTTCATGATGACTGCGCGCATAAAGCATCCTTAAATCAAAGAATTGTGCCTTATTAACAGGATACTTAGGGGCGCGTTTAAAAAGCGCCAGGGTTTCTCAGGCGGCGATACAGAACTTCAGGGGTGCCTTCAGGGTGCCAACACGGCTATACGCAGCCATGTACGACCAAAAATGTAGCTTTACAGCCGAATAAGTGGAGCCGCTTATCGGACTCGAACCGATGACCTGCTGTTTACAAGACAGCTGCTCTACCAACTGAGCTAAAGCGGCGTTACCGCCTAAGTCTGGCAAATTTTACTAGCCATACGCAAGCGCGCCGACGCAGGCCACATTTTACCCAGCATGGTGACATAAGCATCACAAAATAGACGTATGAAATTATCAAAACGGCCCATATTGGCAGTTTTAGTGAAGTTCATAACCAAATACGGGGCTACCTATTTCTACTTCTATGATTTTAGACAGCGTCTAACTTTCGTAATGACTATGCTATAGGCGTGCCCAAACAGCCTAAAAACAGCTCAAATCTACGCGACACCATTTTGGTTTCTGCCACGCAGCTACTCGACGAGTTCGGCCCTGCCGGCTTAAGTATGCGCGAGGTAGCCCGCCGCGCTGGCTGCACTCACCAGGCTCCTTATCACTACTTCACTAATCGTGAAGCCATCATTACCGCTTTAGTGACAGGCGGATTCACGTCTTTGTCTAAGGTTTTGGCTAGCGCTCGCGATGAAGGTGACGCGGTTGCCATCGGTTATGCCTACGTGCGCTTTGCCTTAGAAAACCCCGGCGTTTTCCGCATCATGTTCCGCTCTGACATGTACACACCAGAAAGCGACGTCAACTTTGTTTCCGCCGTAGCTAGCTCACGCAAACAGCTAAGCGCGCTATGCGAAAACATTTACCCCCAGGCCAGCGAAGAACAGCAAATGGCCCTATGGGCCTATGTGCATGGCCTAGCCACCTTGCTCCTAGATGGACCGCCTAGCTTGCAGTTCTCTAACAACACCCAGCGCCTGACCTACGCCAAGCGCGTACTGGAACAGGGCCTGCGCTAAAACTGCGCCAGCTCCTCCCCCACCAGGAGCCAAGCGCCGCCACCAAACTAGGCGCTAAAACGCCTGGGCGCACAGCCCAGCAACGTCTATAAAAACGCTTACAAAGCCAGCGTGGCCGGCCGTCAATGACGGCCGGCCACTACTTTTAGCAGCTACAGCTTCTGGAGCTACGGTGCTTTCAAAGCTTGGCTAGCTGAGCGCCTACAAAGTCGGCTGTTTAAGCCGCAGCGACTCAGCTAACTAAGCTAGCTCAGCGACGTAGCTCGCGGTAGGCCTTGATCAGGGCCTGAGTGGAGGCGTCCTGGGCGGCTAGAGCTTCGGCGTCGCCAGAGACAGCCGGAGCAATCTGCAGAGCCAGCTTCTTACCTAGCTCCACACCCCACTGGTCAAAGGAGTCGATACCCCAAACGATGCCCTGTACGAAGGTGATGTGCTCGTAGAGGGCAATCAGCTGACCAACCACTGCCGGGCTCAACTCGGGGCCCAGGATGGAGGTGGTGGGACGGTTGCCGGGGAAGACGCGGGCGGGCACGATCTCCTCGGGAGTGCCCTCGGCTCGCACCTCAGCCTCGGTCTTACCGAAGGCCAGGGCGGCGGTCTGAGCCAGGAAGTTAGACAGGAACAGCTCGTGCACGTCCTGTTCGCCGTCGCGCACCGGGTGAGCCGGGTTAGCCATGGCGATGAAGTCAGCCGGGATCAGCTGGGTGCCCTGGTGGATCAGCTGGTAGAAGGCGTGCTGGCCGTTGGTGCCCGGCTCACCCCAGAAGATCTCGCCGGTGGCAGAGGTGACCGGGGTGCCATCCCAGCGCACGCGCTTACCATTGGACTCCATGGTTAGCTGCTGCAGGTAGGCAGCGAAGCGGTGTAGGTGCTGGTCGTAGGGCAGCACCGCGTGGGAGGCGGCACCGAAGAAGTTCACATACCAGATGTTGAGCAGACCCATTAGCAGCGGCACGTTCTTGGCCGGCTCGGTGTTGCGGAAGTGCTCGTCGACGGCGCGGAAACCGGCCAGGAAATTGCTGAAGTTCTCCGGGCCCACGGCCACGGCCAGAACGGTACCCACGGCGGAGTCCACAGAGTAGCGGCCACCAACCCAGTTCCAGAAACCGAAAGCGTTCTTGGGGTCAATGCCGAACTCGGCTACCTTGTCCAGAGCGGTGGACACGGCCACGAAGTGCTTAGCGATAGCACCCTCGGTGGAGATGCCCTTGGCCTCTAGGGAGGCTAGGAACCAGTCACGGGCCATGCGGGCATTGGTCAAAGTCTCCAGGGTGGTGAAGGTCTTGGAGGCAATGATGAACAGGGTGGTTTCGGGGTCTAGGTCTGCGACGGTCTCGGCGCAGTCAGTGGGGTCAATGTTGGAGATGAAGCGGCACTCCAGGCCGGGCTGGCGGTAGGGAGCCAGGGCTTCGTAAACCATGACCGGGCCCAGGTCAGAGCCACCAATACCGATGTTTACCACGGTGGAGATGGGCTTGCCGGTGACACCGCGCCAAACGCCAGAACGGACCTCTTCAGCGAAGCCGTAAACCTTGGCCAGGGTGGCGTGTACGTCGGCTACCACGTTCTGACCGTCAACCTCTAGGGTGTCACCCTCGGCGCGACGCAGGGCGGTGTGTAGCACGGCGCGGTCTTCAGTGATGTTGATGTGCTCGCCGTTGAACATGGCTTCGCGGCGCTCGGCCAGGTCCACCTGCTCAGCTAGCTCTAGCAGAGCCGCGAGAACGTCGTCGTTAATAAGGTTCTTAGACAGGTCCACGTGCAGGTCGGCTAGCTGGTAGCTGTAACGCTCAGCGCGGGCCGGGTCCTGGGCGAACCACTCACGTAGGTTAGGAGCTAGCTCCTGGTGTAGCTGCTCTAGCTTGCCCCATGCCGGGGTCTGGGTTGCATCAACAGGTTTACGCATGGTTCTCACTCTACCTGCCTAAGACACCACTAAAAAGGTACCGCCGCCCTTAAATATAAGGACGACGGTCAGGTGGCGGCTTAGCTTTGGCGCTGTGGGCAGCAGTTACTGAGTGCGACGGCGGCCAGGTATATCGCCTGGGCACGTGATCAGCTGCCACCCTAGTGAGCTGCCGCTTAGTTGGTGGGGGCCGGGGTGATCGTGGCTCCGGGCAGCAACAGCTTTTGCAGCGACCCTTGCTCTTGCAGCTGGGCCAGGTTTGCGTTAACCCCGTTGATAAAGACGGTGGGGGTACCGGCCAGCTTCTGGTTGGTGAAGCTGGTGGTGCCTAGCTTGGTCCAGTTTTCATAGGCATTGGTCTGAGCCGAGTTAGTGGCGTCAGTGATGGTGTCTGCCTTTAGACCCACGGCGTTAGCGGCGCTGACGATGGCGTCAATGCCGGGGTACTGCTGGGCGCCGCTCTTAATGGCGCTTTCTAGCTGCGCAAAGATAGCGGTGTGCATGGCCCAAGCCTTGGCGGGCTCGCGGTCTAGTACCGTACCCATGAAGGAGTCGGCCAGATCAGACCAGGCGGCGCCCAGGATCTTGCAGGGGCGCAGCACTACCGTGGCCTTGCCGGTGTCAATGATGCTCTTGAGCTCGGCGGCGTGCACGGATTCAAATTCGGCGCAGTGTGAGCAGGCGTAGTCAAAGACAATTTCGATTACATTCTTAGTGCCGGTGTTCATAGTGCCTGGCACCGGGCCCTTACCGAAGGGTAGTGAGCCGTCAACTAGTACGAGTTTGGGCACGCCTTTACGGTTGGCCAGCTTGCTCTTTAGAGTGGTTTCGTCGAGCTTGGTGTAGTCGACGGCGCTTGTGGACTTGCCATTAGCGCCACCACCTTCTTTGTTATGTGAGCGTTCGTAGAACACTAGGCCTGCTGCCCCACCTACGATCGTCACGCAGCCAGCTCCCAAAATGGAGCGGCGGGCGATTTTACCACGGCGCTCTTTGCGTTCTTGTTCTGCACGCAGCTGCTTGGCGCGCTCACGTGCGGCGCGAGCGCTACTGGAAGACACCACTGGGGAACTCCTCATGTATCTGGAGCCGACGCTAACGCGCCACCTCACGGTAGTTTAAAAATTAACTTCTTGGACTAGCTTACGCGCCCAAAGCTACTAATTTCCTGTGAAGATAGCAGCCCTGCGATACCACTTCAGTGATTACAGACACATAACAACTGCAATTCTGAACAAACTCTACCCAGCAGCTATTACATATGACACACTTGGTCATGGTTGGGGGATGAACCTCAACCACAAGAAATACGAGATTTGTGTCAGTGCGGACACGCATGGACACCTTTCACAACGGATCGTCCGGCACGTACCTGCCGGTGAAGGGAATGCAAGTCATGGCATCAGTAACTTTTGACCATGCAACCAGGATCTACCCTGGCAACGACCGCCCCTCTGTTGACGCCCTAAACTTGGAGATCGCTGACGGCGAATTCCTGGTACTTGTGGGTCCGTCTGGCTGCGGTAAGTCTACTTCTCTGCGCATGCTCGCAGGTCTGGAGGATGTGAACGCTGGTCGCATCCTAATCGGCGACCGTGACGTCACCGACGTCCAGCCCAAGGACCGCGACATCGCTATGGTGTTCCAGAACTACGCGCTCTACCCCCACATGTCGGTACACGACAACATGGGCTTTGCGCTTAAGATCGCGGGCACCCCGAAGGAAGAGATTGACCGCCGCGTTAAAGAGGCCGCCAAGATCCTGGGTCTAACCGAATACTTGGAGCGCAAGCCCAAGGCTCTATCCGGTGGTCAGCGTCAGCGTGTAGCCATGGGCCGCGCCATTGTGCGTAAGCCCAAGGTATTCCTCATGGATGAACCGCTGTCGAACCTGGACGCGAAGCTACGCGTACAGACCCGCACCCAGATTGCCTCGCTGCAGCGTGAGCTGGGTGTAACCACGGTCTACGTAACCCACGACCAGACTGAAGCTCTAACCATGGGTGACCGTATCGCCGTACTTAAGGATGGCCTGCTCCAGCAGGTAGGCTCTCCGCGCGAAATGTACGACAAGCCCGCCAACGAGTTCGTGGCCGGATTCATTGGCTCCCCCGCCATGAACCTGGGTACTTTCGACCTCGACGGCGACGTCGCCAAGCTGGGTAGCGCCAAGATTCGTCTGCCGCGCGTCACCCTTGAGGCTCTAGCTGCCGAAGACGCCAAGACCCTGACCATCGGCTTCCGTCCCGAAGCCCTCGACGTGGTCAAGGAAGGCGACGCAGACTCCATCCCGGTACGCATCTCCTTCGTGGAGGAACTGGGCAGTGACGCCTACGTCTACGGCGAGCTGGTGGGTGCTGAAAAGTCCGCCCACAAGCTCGGCAGTGGCGAGGACTCCAGCCAGATGATCGTTCGCGTACCTCCGCGCACCGCCCCCGCCAACGGCGAGGTCATCCACGTGCGCATCCGCCCCGGCCAGGAGCACCTGTTCTCCTCCGCCACGGGTAACCGTCTGCCGGCCTGAGTGCCTAGCGGATTTGGCAACTACGCGGCGCTACCATTAGCGCGGCGGCAGACGCCAAATACCTAACACACCTAAGCGGGGTGGCTGCCACTCGGTAGCTACCCCGCTTTATTCATCTGTGGAAGGGTGATCATGGCTCAGGCCATTAACATCAAATCTATGAGCGTGGATCCCGCGCTCCTCGACCTACCTTGGAATATCCCGCTAGAGCAGTGGCCACCAGAGGTTCTGGCCGCACTTCCGCGTGGTATTTCCCGCCATATCGTGCGTTTTGTAAACCTTAACGCCAATGTAATTGCAGTTAAGGAAATCAGCTCCTTTGTAGCTGACCGCGAATACGAAATGCTGCGTGACCTGCTGCGTTTAGGGGCGCCCTGCGTGCGCCCAATCGCAGTTATTACCGGCCGCGTTGACGCCAACGGCGAAGAACTCAACTCCGTACTGATCACTGAGCACCTGTCTTACTCACTGCCTTACCGCGCCCTGTTTAGCCAGTACATGCGCCCTGAAACCGCCACGCGCCTAATTGACGCGCTGGCGGTGCTGCTAGTGCGCTTGCACTTGCTGGGGTTCTTCTGGGGAGACGTGTCCCTATCCAACACGCTCTTTAGGCGCGACGCCGGGGCTTTCGCAGCCTACCTGGTTGACGCCGAAACCGGCGAGCTTCACCCTGAGGGTCTCACCTCTGGTAAGCGTATGTATGACATTGAGTTGGCCCGCACCAACATCATTGGTGAACTGATGGACTTGCAGGCTGGTGGTCTACTTGAGGAAGACGTTGACACTATCGACGTCGGTGACCGTATCGTCACGCGCTACCTGGAGCTGTGGGACGTGCTCACCGGTGCAGAGTCCTTCTCCATGTCTGAGCGTTGGCGTGTAGCTAACCGTATTGAGCGTCTAAACTCTCTGGGTTTCGACGTCGGCGAACTATCAATGACCACGGACCTGGACGGCACCCACCTGTCTATCCAGCCCAAGGTGGTTGACGCCGGACACTACCACCGCCAGATCATGCGCCTAACCGGTCTGGATGTGCAAGAGGGTCAGGGCCGGCGTATGCTCAACGACCTGGAAGCCTACCGCAGCCTGTGGAACCGCAAAAACGAGCCGCTGGAAATCGCTGCCCACGCCTGGTTGGCAGACGTTTTCGAGCCCACTATTGCGGCTGTGCCCGTAGAGATGCGCCGCAAGCTGGAGCCTGCGGAAATCTTCCACGAGGTGCTTGAGCACCGCTGGTATATGTCTGAGGCCGCCGGTTATGACGTTTCTATGCAGGACGCCGTAGCTGACTATGTGGCCAATGTGTTGGCTAACCGCCCCGACGAACATGCCGTGATCAGCGGTAATGAGCAGCTGCGTCCCAGTGTTCTAGATGACATCGACTACGCCACGGGCACCAGCGATGAAGACGACGCCGAATTCGCCGCCCGCGACCAGGAAGCGGTGGAGGAGTACAGCGTCAACCCGATGGGCTTTACCGCCAACTTGAAGTTCAAGGGCGAGTAGCCGCCTGGCTGCGCCCAATCCGGGCCGCCGCCGCCACCGGCGCTGCCGCCATGGACACTGTCCACACTGGCGCTGCTCACACTGGGCATAACCAAATTGCCTGGCACAACCAATACAAGGCCGGCTAGTGGAAAACCACTAGCCGGCCAAAGTTTATAAATCACGCCCAGCATTAGCGCATCTCAGGGTACTTTTCAGGCCACTAGCGCAGTGCCAGCGCGCAGCAGCCAGGGCAACTACCGCGCGCAGCGCCGCTCAGCGCATATTAGCGCTCAGCAAGTTTTACTGCGCAGCAGCGGCGCGGCGGGCTTCACGCTCGGCCACAACCGCGCGGCGGCGCAGCTCACGCGCGCGGGTCCACGAGGCCAGGGCAAACTCTGCTGCGCTGTCTATCACCAGACCCGCACCCATAACTAGCAGGGTGCCGCTCAGGCCCCCACCGTTGCGTAGGCGGCGGGTTAGGGCAGTGCCCACTAGCGCCCCACCGGCACCTGCCTCTAGCAGGTGCGCAGCCCTAAACAGCCAGGGCTGGTCGGTGACGGTACGGGTGTAGCCCTGCCAGAAGCTGGGGCCAGATACAGCAGAGTCGTCTAGCATCATGGAGACGCTGCGGCCTACCGCGTTGCTCAGGCCACGCGGTTCGTGCACTACTACATCCTCCACGGCGCTGGTGGCGATTTCCCCGCGTAGCCAGGGGCCCAGCCACTGCGGCAAGCCCAGGGCCTCTAACACTGGGGCGGCGCCGTCGACACCATTGCCACTGTCTGCAGCCAGGGCCTTGTCCAAAGCCTCAACGTCAGCATTCGGGGTGACCACACTGAGCTCAGCGGCGTGGGTGGGGGCAGCCAGAGCGGCGGCTAGCTCCTCCTTGCGAGCCTTGGCGATGCGCCCCTTGGGCCACACCACCCATTCACGACGGCGCAGCACAGTGACTACCTCAGAGTCGTCGTCTAGGTCTCCACTGGTGACTGCCGACAGGCTCAGCTCACCTTTGTAGGAGCGCAGCACCAGGCTCGGCAGCTGCTCTTCATCCCAACCTAGGTCACCGATTTCGAGCCCATCACCGGCGTAAAGCACCAGGCGACGGTCAATTTCGGGCAGGTTCACTACCGCCAGAGTGCGCTCTAGCAGGGTGGACTGTAGCGGCACCGTATAGGAGATCATGGGGGTGAGCACCGCTACGCGCAGGGCGGCGTAGTCAGGTTCGTAGTCCTCATCGGAGCCGGCTGAGGCGTCGTAGCGGGCCGGGCCAATTAGTACATCGGCTTCTAGCTCTGTAGCTAGCTTGTAGACCAGGTCAGATAGGTCTAGGCCGGGGGCTAGCTCGCCATTTTTGACGGTAGCCACCTGGTTTTGGTCGCTAACTAGTACGCTGATCGAGCGGTGCTGGGGCAGCACCGGCTCACCGAGTAGTGCCAGCACACCTAAGTTGGCTAGCACCTTATCGATGGTCTGATCGTCTGCCTTAACCGAGCTTATAAAGCCGCTTCGACGGATGAAGTTAGGGGCGTTATCAGCCATGATGCCTCCCAGATTGTCGACATTTAGGTTCTTATTGTCTCAAGTTTGCTTTAAAAAGCTAGAGATTTTAGGCCATTTGGATAACTGCGCCGCTGCGTGGGGGCAGCACTAGATGTCCGGTCACCTGGTTCGCCCCGACTAGGTCGTAGCCCACCACGCCGGCTATTTCGGCGCTGGTGGCAGCGAAGTTAAGCAGGAACAGGCAGCTGCCACGCTGGTGGGCGCTGACCCCGGCCGGTAGTGGGTGAGCAAATACTGGGCGTAGTCGCGCGTAGGCGCCAGCCAATTTGAGTAGGTGTGCGCGCGCTGCGGGGGTTAGGTCGCAGCTGATGTACCAGGCGGCCCCGGCGCCTTGGGGGCGGCGGGTGATGGCGCCTTGCCCAGCTAGGCGGCCGGTGGCGTAGGAGGCCAGGATTTCGACGTCGTCGTTGATGGCCAGGTTTTCACTCCAGCCATAAGCTACCAGCGGGGCGTTTTCACTGCGGGCTAGTAGCCGCGCCAGGGGACCGTGGGCGTCGAGGGTGAATTGCAGGTTGCGGTTTAGGCCTTTGGCGACGGCTTGAGCTAGGGGCTGAGAGGCGTCGGGGACACCTTCCCAGTTCCAGGCGGAGACAGGGGCGTCTAGCACCGGGATTTGGTCTAGTACCCGCACGCCGGTTAGCTCAGCCAGGCTCATAGTGGCGGCGGGGGCTTCTTCTTGCTCGCCCTGGCTCATGGCTAGGCCAGTAGCGGGGGCTTCCTCCGGGGTTGCGTGGTGGGCGCAGGCTAGATGGTTGCCACTAGTGCTCGGGTAGTCTGCGCTGGGGCCCTGGCTTAAATAGCCGCCGACGACGCCGTGCCCACTTTGGTCCACGACGCCGGTGCGGGCGGTAATTACTACCTGCGCGCCGCGCCTGGCGGCTTGGTTTAGCCGCTGGGCTAGCTGGGGGTAGGTCATGAAGATTTCTGGGACCACGATCAGGCTGTAATCATCCAGCTCAGCATCCACCTGGACAATGTCTATCGCGTAGCCGGCCTCGAAACAGGTGGCGTGCCAAGCCTGGGCGGCGCGTAGCGCACTGCCGGCGGGAGCGCTTAGCGACGGAATTTGCAGGCCGTGAGTGGCCTCATCGGGGCCAATCGCAGCGTTTTGGGCCCACATAGAGGGCCAGTCCAGCATGATGGCTACCTGGGCCTGGCTACGCTGCCCTACCACTGGGGCCAGGCGCTTGAGCACTTGACCTAGTTCCACAGTTTGGCGCCACTGCATCGACTCGGTGCCGCTGTGGGGCACCATGGCGCCGTGGAAAGTTTCCGCCCCCGCAACTGACTGACGCCACTGGAACTGCATGACGCCGTCGGCCCCATGAGCAACGTGTGCCAAAGACCAAAGCAAGTACTCCCCCGGGGCTTTTACCGCATTGCGTGCGCGCCACTGCACCGCACCGGGCGCCTGCTCCATAAGCAACCAGGGGCGCCCGCCACCCAGACCACGCATCAGATCCCCGGTAAAAGCCAGCTGGTGGGCGGCGCGCGGATCAGCCGGGTCCGGGTAGGAGTCGTTAGTTACCAAATCAATGTCTTTAGCCCAGTCAAAGTAGTCTAGGGCCTCAAAGGCATCCATAAAGTTGGTAGTTACCGGCACGGCCCGGCCTGCTTTAGCTAGCCCAGCGCGGATCAGGGCGGCTTCAGATAGGTAACCGGATTTTAGGTTGTCACTGCTAAAACGGCGCCAATCAAGCATCTGGTTGGGGTTAGCGAAACTGGGGGTGATACGCGGAGGGATCACCTGCTCCCAGTCGGTATAGAACTGGGACCAAAAATTGGTGCCCCAAGCCCGGTTTAAGGCGTCCAAGCAGCAGTAACGCTTTTTAAGCCAGTCACGCCAAGCCTGGGCACAGCGCTGGCAGAAACATTCACGAATATGGCAGCCATACTCGTTTGAAACATGCCAAGCCACCACTGCCGGATGGGCAGCAAAACGCTCCACTAAGCGCGCTGTGAGCGCATTAGCGGCCACCCTGAACCGGTATGAGCTGGGGCAATACTGTTGACGCGAACCCCAAGAGTAGACGGATCCATCAGCGCGCACCGGCAAAGTATCGGGGTAGTGGCGCCCCAGCCAGGCCGGCGGGGAGGCGGTGGCGGTAGCCAGGTCCACGCTAATACCTGCCTGCCATAGGCGGTCGATTAGCTGCTCTAGCCAGTCCAGGCGGTAGTTGCCCTCGCTGGGTTCTAGTCGCGTCCAGGAAAAAATTCCCAGGCTCACCAAGTTCACCTGGGCTTGGCGCATTAGTTCCAGGTCACGCGCAAAGGTGGCGTCGTCGAACTGCTCTGGGTTGTAATCCGCGCCGTAAGCCAGCGCGCCACCTAGATCCAACTTAGAGGCGTCCATTGCCTTAGCTCCTTATAGCAATTGGCAGGTCGGGCGCCATGCCCGACCCGCGTCAACCAATAGCTATTATCAGGGATTAGTTGCCCTGAGTGGTACGGCGCACCCGATCTACCTCATATAGGGCGATACCGGTGGCCACGGCCGCGTTGAGACTTTCGACGGCGGCACGGATGTTAATCGAGGCGATTTCGTCGCAGGTCTCACGCACTAGGCGCGACAGGCCCTTGCCTTCAGCCCCAGTTACCAGCACTAGCGGCTGGTCAGCCAGGTTTAGGTTATCGACGCTAACGCTGGCGTTACCGTCTAGACCCACCACAAAGCAGCCGCGCGCTTTGAAGGCTTCTAGCGTGCGCACCAGGTTGGTTTCTTTAGCTACCGGCACGCGCGCAGCGGCGCCAGCACTCACCTTCCACACGGTGGCGTTAACGTCTGCGCTGCGACGCTGCGGGATGATGACGCCGTCGGCCCCAAACGCACCCGCACTACGCAGCACCGCACCCAGGTTGTGGGGATCGGTAACCTGGTCTAGGGCCACAAATAGGGGTTTGCGGCCGGTGGCGCTGACACGGTCTAGTAGCTCTAGGGCGTCAGCGTAGTCGTAGGCGGCGATTTCCATGGCCACACCCTGGTGCACGGCGCCCTGGGTGAGGGCTTCTAGCTCCAGCTTGGTGACCTCAAATACGGGCGCGCCTTCTAGGGTGGCACGGCGCACCACAGCCCCTAGACGGTCGTCGTTTTCAGCTGAAACCGCCATAAATACGCGCGTGACGGGCACGCGGGCGCGGGCCGCTTCGGCGCAGGCGTTACGGCCACAGATAATTTCGTGGTCTGCGGGCACGTCAAAGCGGTTGCGGATCTTTTCTAGCTGACGTTCACGGGTGGGTTGGGTGGCAGCAGCCTTGGCCTCAGCGCGCAGCTTGGCCTTGTGTTTAGGGTGGTAGGGGCGGTCTTCTGCCTTGGGGGTGGGGCCGCGCCCTTCTAGGGCCTTGCGGCGGTGCCCACCAGTGCCAACCTGGGGGCCTTTTTTACTACCAGGACGACGGCGAGCGCCGTGGGGACGGTCATTTCCAGGCATGGGATTCCTTATCTATCAGCCCAGGTGCCAGCGGGCACCGGTAGGTGAGTCTTCAACCACGACCCCGGCACTAGCCAAGGCGTCACGGATAGCGTCAGCGCGGCCCCAGTCTTTTTCTTTGCGAGCACTAGCGCGTTGCTCTAGTAGGTTTTCCACCAGGTTACCCAGGGCAGCTAGGGCCGCATTGTCTGCGTTTTCCTCGCTGGCGCCAGCGCGGGCCCAAACCGGTGAAAGTGGATCTAGCCCCAAAATATCAAGCATTACCCGTAGCTGGTTGGCGGCTTCAGCTACCTGCGTAGCTTCACCCTGTCCGGCTTCGGCTTCAGTTAGGGCCACGTTTAGGCGCTTAAGGGCGGCGTGGATTTGGGTCATGGCCCCAGCTAGGTTGAGGTCATCATCCATGGCGGCGCGGAACTCACTAGTGACGGCTACCTGCGCTAAATCAACTTCAGCTAGATCAGGAGCTAGTTTCACGGCGCGTGCCAGGGCCCCGCTAAAGCGGTCCCACAGGGCTTGGGCGTCTTCTAGGGTGTCGGGGCTGAACTCCACTGTGGAGCGGTGGTGGGTGGTGCCAATAACTAGGCGCAGAGCCTGCGGCGAGTACTGTTTGAGCAGCTCAGAGACAACCAGGGAGTTACCCAGGGACTTACTCATTTTTTCGCCTTTAATGGTCACCCAGGCGTTGTGTACCCAGATGCGTACAAAAGGCCAGCCGGCGCCGTGGGATTGGGCCTGCTCATTCTCATGGTGGGGGAAGCGCAGGTCAATGCCGCCGCCGTGGATGTCGAAAGTGTCGCCCAGGTAGCGTCGGCTCATAGCTGAGCATTCTAGGTGCCAGCCGGGGCGGCCGCGTCCCCAGGGGGTGTCCCAGGAGGCGTCGGCAGGTTCGCTTGGTTTAGCGGCTTTCCACAGGGCAAAGTCGCGTGGGTCGCGTTTGTCAGCCTCGACGGCGTCGTCAATCTGGGATTCATCCTCAGTTGAACGCAGCTGGTCTAGGCTTTGGTTGGTTAGCGAGCCGTAGTCGGGCAGGGAACGCACCGAGAAATAGACGTTGCCGGGGCTACCCACATAGGCGTGACCGGCGTCGATCAGGCGCTGCACCAGGTCGATCATGTCCGGTACGTGTCCGGTGGCGTGGGGCTCGTAGGTGGGGTCTTTAACCCCTAGAGCCTGGTAGGCGGCAGAAAATTCACGCTCATAGCGGTAGGCCCAAGCCCACCAGGGGGCGCCGGCCTGCGCGGATTTAGCCAGGATTTTGTCATCAATGTCAGTTACGTTGCGTACTAGCACTACTTCCTGGCCGCAGTACTCTAGCCAGCGGGTTAGTACGTCAAAAGCAATAGCTGAGCGCATATGCCCAATATGGGGGCTGCCCTGCACGGTGGCACCACACAGGTAGATCGTGACCTTACCGGGGGTAACCGTAGGGGCTAGCGACACGAGGGCGTGGCTGGCCGAATCATACAGTTTCAGGGAGGGTTCACTCTTGAGGGTACTCACCCTATAAGGCTACCCGAAACCCTAAAGTAATAGTTTTAGGCGGACGTATTGGGGTAAACCAGGGCGCTGGCAATTGCCATTAGGCCCTCAGCGCGCCCTAGGAAACCTAGGTGGTCGGTGGTGGTGGCGCTCATTTGTACGTCAGCTCCGGCTGCTTGGCTCAGCGCCGCATTGGCCTGGGCAATTCGGCCTGCTACGCGCGGACGCTGGCCAACTAGCTGCACGCTAACATTACCGATCTCATAGCCGGCAGCGCGCACGCGGCGGGCAGCTTCGCCTAGTAAGGTGGCGCCGGATGCGCCTTTAAACTCGGGGCGGTCCACTCCGAAATTACTGCCTAAATCGCCTAGCCCGGCGGCTGCGAACAGGGCGTCAGCACAGGCGTGGGCGACGACGTCGCCGTCAGAATGCCCAGCTAAGCCGGTCACCCCCGGCCATTCCAGACAGGCCAGGTGCATGGGCACCCCCGAGCCTTCAGGCGCAAAAGCGTGCACATCCATGCCGATGCCGGTGCGAGGTAGCAAAAATTGCGCCATGGCTGCTCCTTAAAGATCAGCTAGATTTTGGCTTACGCACACTTGCGCTAGGGCCAGATCAATGGGGGTGGTGATTTTAAAGCTGAGGGTATCTCCGGGCACAACCACCACCGGGTAGCCGGCCTGTTCAGCTAGGCCTGCGTCATCTGAGGCGGCACTGGATTCACTGGCTGCCGCCTGGGCTCCGAGCTGGTGGGAGCGCAAAATGGTTTCGCGTTCAAAGCCTTGCGGGGTTTGCACGGCCCGCAGCCGACGGCGGTCTACGGTTTCGCATACCGGCTCAACTTGGGTGGGGGCACAGAGCGACGCATTTGCGGGTGCTGCCGTGCCAGCTGCGGCTGGCGTAGCCGCGATCTCACCCTGAGGGCGGGCGGGGCCTACCGCTTTGATCGTGTCAGTGACCGGCAGGGCTGGAATCACTGCCGGGTTACCTGCACGTACGGCGTCGATCACGCGGGCAATAGCGGCGGGCGGGGTTAAGCAACGGGCAGCGTCGTGAATTAAAACCACATCTGCCTGCGGCGCTAGCTCAACCGCAGCAGCCAAACCGTTAGCCACGCTGGCCTGGCGCGAAACATCCGAGCCGGCCACAACCACTAAATTGTCAAAATCAGCCAGCTCAGCTTTAAAAACCTCTAAATAATCAGCCGGGGCGGTAACCACCACCGCATCAACCTGCATACAGGCGAATAATCCGGCTGCTGCGCGACGCACCAAGCTCTGGCCAGCTAGCTCCACCAAAGCCTTGGGACCCTGGCAACCCAGGCGGGTGCCCGAGCCAGCCGCAGTTAAAACCGCAACGCAAGCACTCATTTGGATATAGACGCGCTTATCAGCCAGCTAGAACTTCATCCAGAATCTGCTCGGCGGAGGCTTCTTCAACCTTCTGTGCCAATGCCAATTCTGACACCAAAATCTGACGCGCCTTAGCGAGCATGCGCTTTTCGCCGGCGCTTAGGCCGCGATCAGTGTCGCGACGCGATAGGTCACGTACCACTTCAGCAACCTTAAGTACGTCCCCGGAAGCAATCTTTTCCTGATTTGCCTTATAGCGACGTGACCAGTTGGTTGGCTCTTCTACCTGCTCAGTGCGTAGCACTTCAAAAACGTTTTCTAGACCGGCCTGGTCTACTACGTCCCTAACACCAATTTCTTCAACGTTTTCAGCAGGGACCATAATGGTTAGATCTCCCTGCGCCACCTCAAGCGTGAGGTACACCCGCGTTTCCCCACGAACCTTGCGGTCCTGAATTTTAATAATTCGGGCCGCACCATGGTGGGGGTAGACCACTGTCTCGCCAACTTTAAAGGTCATGAACACACTCCGGGCTAATACAACTGGTTTATATTCTACCAGCCGGCACATTAATTTTACGCTCGCCCGTGCAACATGTAGTCCACTCCACGCCTAAACTTATATGCATAACATAACCAATCGCCATAGGGCAGTGTGTCTAGTTGCTAACGCATCAGCTGGCGCTGGTTACCAAAACCAAAATAAGACGACTGTGGGGCGAGCGCTTTTCGCACTCGCCCCACAGATATGTAGCTATCTGCAGCTATTACTAGCTATTAGCAACCAAAAAGTTAACTAGTTATAAAACTAGCTCACTTGCCCTGGTTAGCAACAGCAGCGATCTTGGCCTCAGCCTCGGGGTCTAGGTAGCGACCGCCCTTCTTGATGGGCTTGAGGGTCTCTTCGTCGAGCTCATAAACCAGCGGAATACCGGTGGGGATGTTGACGCCGGCGATGTCCTCGTCGGAGATCTCGTCCAGGTGCTTGACGATGGCGCGCAGGGAGTTACCGTGGGCGGCGATCATGACGGTCTTGCCGGTCTTGATCTCGGGAACGATGGTGGATTCCCAGTAAGGCAGCAGACGGGCGATGACGTCCTTAAGGCACTCGGTGGCGGGTACCGGCTCGCCGGCGTAACGCGGGTCAGTGTCTTGGCTGAACTCGCTACCAGCCTCGATGGCCGGCGGCGGCACATCGTAGGAACGACGCCAGAGCATGAACTGCTCCTCGCCGTACTCGTCGCGGATTTCCTTCTTGTTCTTGCCCTGCAGAGCGCCGTAGTGACGCTCGTTTAGACGCCAGTTGCGCTCAACCGGGATCCAGTGACGGTCAGCAGCATCTAGAGCTAGGTTCGCGGTCATGATGGCGCGGCGCAGCATGGAGGTAAATAGCTTGTCCGGTAGAACACCGGCCTCCTTTAGCAGCTCGCCACCATGCACGGCCTCGGCCTTGCCTTTGTCCGATAGGGCCACGTCAACCCAACCGGTGAATAGGTTCTTTGCATTCCATTCGCTCTCGCCGTGGCGGAGCAGTACGAGGGTGTAAGCCATGAAAGCTATTTTGCCAGCACTCGCACGCTTTTGCGAGAGCTAAAGCACCCAAACAAGACCTTAGTCACATCCCGATGGGCCGCAAACACCAGCTAGCGCCCCTATATGCCGTCGTCGCTGACCGGCGGCGCCAACGCTAGCCCACAGCGTCAATGCAGATACGGCGCCGTCGTCGTCAGTAACTAAAGCTCTAGAGCGCCACTCGCATCAATCCCTCCCTGCCATTACAGGCTCCCCCCACAGGCACCACTACAGGCCCCCCACAGGCACCACAGCAATAAGTCGCAAATAAAAGTGCCCGCACAGTAAAAACTGTACGAGCACTTCGAGCTATAAAACCTAGACGTCAGCGCAACCAATATCGCAGCAGTTTATTTACCGCCGTTTTATTGGCACTTACCTGACAGGTGCCTATAAAACACCTGCTTGAATTTAATTATTCAGTTAAGCGTAGTTGAGCTGACACTAAATTAATCAGCGACCCTGCTCAGCTAGGTAAGCCTGGCGGATCTCAGCAGAGACGCGACCACGGTCAGAAACCTGGAAACCGTGCTCCTTGGCCCATTCGCGCATACGGCGGGACTCGCTGTTAGAAACGGCCGGGGTGGTGGTGCGACGACGGCCGTTGCGGGCACGGCGCGCATAGTTAATCCACTCCTGTAGGTCAGCGCGTAGACGGCTAGCGTTTTCGGAGTTTAGGTCGATGACGTAGTTAACGCCGTCTAGAGCGAAGTTAACGGTCTCTGCAGCACTAGAGCCGTCAATGTCGTCGATGAGAATGGTCTCCACACGCTGTGCCATGGATTTTCCTTCCGAGTATTTATGGTTGCGGACTTGTGTCCGTGATTTATTAAATTGTTACGGAAGTTATTTAACCTTGATTGCTCTCACTTTGCAAGCTACGACTATCAAGTGATCTATATTTTTGAACACAGAGGCCACCAGCTAACTTGCAGCAAGGTTTCAGTTTGGTTGCGCCGCAAAGTAGACTCATAGGCCTTTATAGACCTGCGAGCGTCTAAAATCGCAACTATCCACCATTTTGATCCTGATATATGAGACAGAAGAATGTAGATCGGAATGCGGATCGGCATATAGCTTCCAAGTTCTCACCCAGGGACTAACTACAACGCAGCGCGCCAGAGCCATTAACTTTGAAAGAGTGTGCACAAAGCTCGCACGATACCTAGGAAAAATCCAAGCCGAGCCAACCATCTATGGATTAGCTGTGAAATATTCTCGCACTTCATACCAAGTTTTAGACGCGCGTTAAGAATTTATTTGCATGTTAGCAAGGCTGTTAGCGTACGCCTGTTTCAAGTCAACCCAGCAACGCGTCGGGCAAGCTTTGCCGGAAATTTGCCATACACAAACCGGGTAGACGGTGGCAATTTAGCCACCCCACAGCCACAGAAGTCCCCTAAAACCCCGCAAAACGTAACGCAAGCCACATTTAAATATGTTTTCCGTTCCGTGCGTGACCTACCGCATACATTTTTGTCTATCAACAAGTAGCGCCCGACGCGATTAATCAGTTATGATTTTCGACCGTAGCCGCTTTGCGGTTTGCTAGGAGGATTCGCCTAGTGGCCTATGGCGCACGCTTGGAAAGCGTGTTGGGTGCAAGCCCTCGGGGGTTCGAATCCCCCATCCTCCGCCACCAATCCGGGACCGTCAGGTTCCGGATTTTTTTTATGCCTTATTTACTCCCGCTTTTCCCAGCCCTCGCCACTCCCCGACTTCTGCCCGCTCCCGGCCCCCCACTTACGCCCCCACTCACTCCCCCGAGCCCCGCTGCTCCCGGCCCGCTTAGTCCAGGCCCCGGCTTTACTCCCGGCCCTGCTTTTTCTCGACGACGCCGCCCCGCACCAAGCCTGCCGCTGCCTATCGCGAACACTCTACGTAACTCACCAGCTGCTACCTTCAAAGCCGAGCCAAGCAGTGTGGCTTACCTACTAACAGCAGACTGACGTTTTTAGAGCGCTGAAACCTAAAGACATCTAGGCCCCAGAATCTGATCTTGATTCTGGGGCCACATTCTCAACGTCACACATTATTCTATGTAAGGGTGAGGTCACGCAGATAGGTGCGTACTACATCGGTAGTGAGATGAAGAGCTGCTGCCGTATCTGCAGTAGTGGTGTGTTCATCCATCATGAAAAGGACCTTGCGGAGTAGTTGAGATTGCTCCCGTTGAATACCGTCTGGTTCCGCAGAACGGTAACCACGCTGCGAAAGCTCAATGACCACGCTACGATACTGCCAGTCAGACAACAGCTTAAGATCATGCAGCCTTCGGGCCATGGCCATGGCTGAAACCTGCCAGTATTTCTTCGCTTTAAGAATGCGCTCTACGGGGGCACCATTCATAGATTGTGTATAGATGCGCGAAGCAGGCATAAGGAAAGCTGAGGCAAACGAGTCAGCCTGCCTCTCCCTTTCCTTTGAGTTAGCGCTGTCTGCCGGCACACCAGCATGCAGCACTAGATGCCCCAATTCATGAGCAAGATCAAAGCGCTGACGCTCAGCAGTTTTAACAGTCGATACAAATATGTATGACACACCGTCACGACTAAAACAAAATGCGTCAACATCCTTACAGCGATGGTCTAAAGAAAGTATACGGACTCCTTTAGACTCCAAGAGACTCATCATGTCAGCTATAGGTCTATCAGCTAGATGCCACTGAGCACGCACCTCTTCTGCAGCCTGCTCCGGCGTTGCGTCGTCTATCTCGGGGACCTGCAGGTCTGGCAGCTTAAATGACGATTCAATGACACCAAAAAACTCGACCGCCATCTGAGCGGCCCCCATAGCTGCGCGTTGTTGACATTTAGAAGTTTTCGATGCCTTACGGAAACTCACCTCTTCCATAGGCACTTCATCCATATCGGGAAGGTAGAAAAACTCTGGACGTACACCAAGAGCATCAGCAAGACGCTCCTTAGCCTCAGCAAGAGGAGCACGACGTCCATTCTCATAAGCCGTCAACGTAGACACTGAGATATTCGCAGCATCTGCAAGATCAGCGCGCGTCAACATCAACCTTTCACGTGCCCATCGAAGCCTAGATGGCGTAAACGTATCCCCTGTCGGGACAGACTTAAGAGACGCGCATCCACGTCCACGATGCATCCGGGGAGGTTCTTGAGAACGTCCCCCTTGAATTACGTCGAAGGTCCTCATGGCCGTCTTTCTACAGACACATCAAATGTGCTGCCTTCTTCATCCTCATTAGCCTCAATTGGCTCCTCATTAAGGACAAGCGGAGGCAAAATAATGCGTTCTCCCCAGATGATATGCCCATTATTATCCACACCTGAAGCTTGCGTAACCTCAAGCTTCAGGGTGTTTTCCGATCTCTCGTGAAGAAGGAAATACACCTTCTCCTCATTCCTAGTAGCTGCCCCCTCTTCACCCGACTCTAGTAATTCACCTGACTTGCCTAGCAGAGTCAACTGTTTCTGCCCTGCTTCGTCACCGCTAAACAGCTCACACGTAACAGGACCTACAGGCGGCACAATAGGCTGCTGAGACAGATCTCCAACTCCAGATGCAGACCTAAGGATAAGTACTAATTGCTTCTCTGAGTGAACTAAACGAACCTGGTTCTGAACATCCAGTTTTTCCCATCGCCCCTCCACTACCAAACGCATTGCTAGCTTTTCGACGCCATCTGTATACACATCCATCCCAGAAGCTGAGTTAGGCGCCAGAGCCGTCCTACCCCTAGAACGCGAAAACCCGGAACGCATGGCATCGTGAATAACAGACACAGTTAAGTCCAGCTCTGCAAGCTGTTCATCTACCGTAATTTCAAAGGTGCTTTGCGCACTTGGATTAAACATGTGAAGGTCTTTCCATAAGACGATGTGTACATAAAACACCACCACGTTCGTGGTCTTAAAAATTGTACAAGCTGGTGATCGTGGTCCGCCACCCCCTGTCTTGCATCCGAGTCGAAAACAAAAAATCCCGCCACGCATTGCATGACGGGAATTGATGGCGGTAGCGCCGGGATTCGAACCCGGGGTGGCTTGCACCACACAGCATTTCGAGTGCTGCACCTTCGGCCGCTCGGACACGCTACCTCGGCTGCTCAATTTACCGGAGATTACAGCCAATACGCAAACCTTACTTACCCGGCCACAGTCACACAGAAACTACACTCCCCAAACTAGGCAGGCAGTGACAGAGGCGCGGGCGACGTCGGACCCTGAAGCCAACCACACCCGCTAGCGGCGCTGGGCGAAAAAATCCTCTAGCAGCACCTGTGCCTGGCGCTGACGCAACCCCGCCAGCACCTCCAGGCGGTGCGTGGCGCGCACATCTCGCACCAAGTCACGCTGCGAGCCGCAAGCTCCGGTTTTTGGCTCCCAGGCGGCAAACACTACTCGCTTCAGGCGAGCCAAAAGCATAGCCCCCGCACACATCGCGCACGGCTCCAAAGTCACCACCAGGGTACAGCCCTCCAAATGACTCGTGCCCAGCTTGACGCCGGCGCTACGCAAAGCCAAAATTTCGGCGTGAGCGGTGGGGTCATTGAGCTCCTCACGGCGGTTGCGACCCTGGGAAATCACTTCGCCGTCGTCGTTAATTACCACGGCACCCACCGGCACCTCCCCCAATTGCGCAGATAAAGCCGCCTGATGCAGCGCCAAGTCCATGGCCGGGCCATATTTTTCCACCTGAATAGCGCCGGTCAAAGCCTCCCCGGGCAACTGCCACGCGCCCTCATTTTCATAGTTATGCATCAGCCACCCCCCTGCAATTACGGGCTAAGGTCAGCCTACCTGCTAGCTCACGGCTCGCCCTAACCGTAAACTGGCACTATGCGTGTTCATGTTGCAGACCACCCCCTAATTGACCACAAGCTTTCTGTCCTACGTAACAAGGAGACCCCTTCTCCCGTATTCCGCCAGCTCGCAGACGAGCTAGTTACCCTACTGGCCTATGAGGCCACCCGCGAGGTACTCACTGAAGAAATCGATGTAGTCACCCCCGTGGCCACCGCCCACTGCCGCCGCATTGCCGACCCACGCCCCATGGTGGTACCCATCCTGCGCGCCGGCCTAGGCATGCTTGAGGGTATGACTCGCCTACTGCCCACCGCTGAGGTTGGCTTCCTGGGTATGAGCCGTAACGAGAAGACCCTAGAGATCGAAACCTACGCCAACCGTCTGCCCCAGGATCTATCCGGCCGCCAGGTGTTCATTGTGGACCCGATGCTAGCCACCGGTCACACCCTGATCGCCGCCATTGACTACCTACTTGAGCGTGGCGCCAAGGACGTAACCGCCCTGTTCCTACTGGCTGCCCCCGAGGGCCTCAAGGCTGTTGAGGAAGCCGTGGGCGACCGCGCCAACGTCACCATCGTGGTTGCCGCCGTGGATGACCACCTCAACGAAAACGCCTACATCGTCCCCGGCCTGGGCGACGCCGGCGACCGCCTCTACGGCGTGGTTGACTGACGCCCTAACCGGCGCCGGCGGCTAACCGCAGGCAGCTGCGGCACCCTGGTAGGCGCCCGGTTGCCAGCCGGCTGATTGTTAGCAGGCGCCCGGTTGCCGGCCGACTGATTGTTAGCAGGCGCCCGGTTGCCGGCCGACTGATTGCCAGCCGGCACCGCTAACTGCACTAATACAAAAGGTGTGACCCCTAGGGGTCACACCTTTTTATTATCTAACGCTGTGCCTAATGCCGGGCTAGTGCCGCCGGGACATTAGGCACCTGCGCATCAGAATGCGGGGATAACCGAGGAGTCAGTCCACTTTTCCTGGATGAACTTCTTGACCTCAGCGCTGTTCAGCAGCTTGGCCAGCTTCTTGAGCTGCTCGTTGTCCTTGTCCTCCTCACGCACTACCAGCAGGTTGGCGTAGGGGGAGTTGGTGCCGCTCTCCAGCAGCAGGGCGTCCTTGGCCGGGTTCTTCTTAGCAGCCAGGGCGTAGTTACCGTTTAGCACCACCAGGTCGGCGTCGTCGAGGTTACGAGCGGTCTGGGCGCCCTCCACCAGGGTGAACTTCAGGTTCTTGGGGTTGGAGGTGACGTCGGTGTCGGTGGGCAGGTCAACCTTGGGGTCCAGGGTGATCAGCTTGGCGGTTTCCAGTAGCTTCAGGCCACGGGCAGTGTTAGCCGGGTCAGAGTTGAGTACTACCTTGGCGCCGCTGGGCAGGTCAGCCAGCTTCTTGTGCTTGTTGGAGTACAGGCCCATGGGCTCAACGTGCACCTTGGCCAGGGACTCGAACTTGTAGCCCTTCTCCTTTTCCTGCAGCTCCAGGAAGTTGGGGGTCTGGTAGAAGTTGGCGGCTAGGGAGCCGTCAGCCAGAGAGGAGTTGGGGGTCTGGTAGTCGTCGATCTGCTTGATCTCTAGGTTCAGGTTTTCCTTCTTGGCCAGGTTGGACTGGACGAACTCTAGGATGTCGCCGTGCGGTACCGGGGAGCAGCCGATCTTGATGGTGTAGGTGCCGTCCTTCTCGGTGATGCCCTTGGGTAGGGAGTCGCCGCCCTTCTTCTTGGAGGAGCCGCAGGCGGCTAGTACGGCGGCACTGGCGGCCACTAGCGAGCCAGCGGTGAAGCTACGACGAGAGATTAGTGCAGTTGCCATGATTTTGTTCCTTGTGAATTTAGGTGGGGAAAGTAGTTCTGGTGGCGCCGCGCGGCAGCCGGTTTAAGGCTGCGGTCGCGTTGAGCGCTGGTTTAGGGGCGACGCCGCAAGGCGCCTTGGGTGGTGCCGCTTGGCTGTTGCGCGCCACAGTTTGGTTGGCACTGGGCGCGCCAAGCTGGTGTTGGATCAGCGGTGGTCAGCCAAGCGGCTGAGCATGTCGCCAACCACCTGGATGACGCCCACAATGAGCACGATGACGATTACCGTCAGGATCATTACGTCGTTTTGGTAGCGCTGGTAGCCGTATTGCAAGGCCAGAGCACCCAGGCCACCGGCGCCAATGGAGGCCGCCATCGCCGAGTAACCCAGCAGGGTCACCAGGGTGACTGTGGCCGCCTGGATCAGGCTGGGCAGGGCTTCACGCACCAGTACGCCGAAGGTTATTTGGATGCGGGAGGCCCCCAGCATCAGGGCCGCTTCGATTTTTCCTTGCTCGACGCCGTCGAGCGCAGTTTCCGCCAAACGCGCGTAGAAGGGGATAGCCCCAATGGTTAGCGGGACTGCCGCCGCCTGCCAACTGGTGGTGTCGCTGACCAGCAGGCGGGTAAGCGGGATGATAGCGATCATTAAGATCAAGAAGGGCATGGAGCGCCCCACGTTAACAATGGCGCTAAGAACCTGGTAAACCGCCTGGTTGCGGGTCAGGCCACGGTGACCGGTAGACACTAGGGCAATGCCCAGCGCCAAACCCAGCACCACGGTGATAGCACCAGAAACGAAGGTCATGTACAGGGTCTCGTCAATTGCCGGACCCATCTTCAAACGCACGGCTCGATTATCGAACCAGGTGCCTTCACCAAAAGCGCCCGTGAGCCCGGTGGCGTCGGAGATGTCCAGGAAACGATCCCATAGCCATTCACCGATTCCCATCATGCTGCCACCTCCTTGCTAGTGTCGCGCAAACTTGGCTTAGCCCCAGCGTCAGCCAAGGCGTCGATTAGGCCCTGGGCGCGGCTGGGTTCAACGGTAATTGCCAGGCGGCCAATCTGGGCCCCCGCAATGGTCTGGAATACGCCCCCGGCCACGTCACCGCCACGGTCAGCGGCAATGGTCAGGATCTTGGCGGCTGCGGGTTGGCCCTTCTTGGCGGTAATAGCCAGGTCGACGACGACGTCGCCGCGCCCAAGCACTTTCTCGCTAACTTCCGGTAGCGGCACCAGTTCACGCGAAAGTCGCGAATCTACCCGGGAAACTACCTCGTCAATAGGGCCACCTTCGACGATCTGACCGGCTTCAAGCAGGCTGACCGAGTCGCAGATGGAGCGCACTACGCTCATTTCGTGGGTAATGATCACTACGGTCACGCCCAAGGTGTCGCGGGCAGAGCGGATCAGATCCAAGATAGAGCGGGTGGTTTCGGGGTCTAGGGCGCTGGTGGGCTCGTCGCACAGCAGCACACTGGGCTCATCAGCCAAGGCGCGGGCAATACCCACACGCTGCTTTTGACCACCCGATAGCTGTGAAGGGTAGGAGTCGGCGCGATCAGTTAGACCCACCAGGTCCAGCATTTTGCTTACACGCTCACGGCGGTAACCGTGAGGGGCACGAGCTAAAGCCAGTGGGTAAGCCACGTTCTGTACGGTGGTTAGCGCGTCCATCAGATTGGCGTGCTGGAACACCATGCCGATCTTGCGGCGGGCTTCACGCAGGTCACGTTGATTTAGGTCAGACAGGTTCTGGCCGTCTACGGTAATGACGCCGCTGGTAGGGGTTTCTAGTGCGGTTAGGCAACGCACTAGGGTGGATTTACCGGCCCCGGAGGTACCTACAATGCCGTGGATTGTGCCCGCTGCAACCTCAAGATTTAAGCCGTTTAGTGCACGCACTTCACGTGCAGGAGTACGCATTGAAGCAATACCCTTGGGCTTGATTTTGTATACCTTGTGGACATCACGCAGCGACAACATAGATTGCTGCTGATCTACTTCTGGTTGACTCATGTTCACCTCCATCGTTCCTGGCAGTAGCACCCGCACCCAAAATGGGGGGTTGCTGCAGCTTCAACGATCCAGGTCTCTCGGCTGCTCTTGATGGTCTATCTAAATTCAGGCTAAGCGGGTATAAGGTCCCTTGGCAAGCTTTACCTTTGTGATGTCTACAATATGGGCATTAATTTTTTAGGGGTATTCATAGCGCTAGCTGTTGACCTGGGGTTATAGCCAAATTTATAAGCGTTCACGCTAAAACCGGCCCATGGGCGGGCGCGATAACGGCCCTGAGGTGGCCATCCGACTGCCAACCCCGCCACAGCAGCCCGGCGCCAGCACGCACGGGACGTGGCAAAACACGCGCAGGGCGCACGCAACCCGGCGCCGTCGGAACAGGGCACACGCAGCCCGGCGCCGTCGGCTTTAACGCGGACTGGACGTGGCCTTATCAGGGCGAGCCGTGGAGGCGCTACTTGGGGCGGGCGTGGCCGGCGTAGGACTCTGGCTAGCGCGCCTGGAGCCCTTCGTGGCCTTGCTCTTACTGGCCTTAGCCTTCGTGGCCTTGGCGGTGGGGTTTGTGGCTGTAGCAGTGGCGCTAGCTTTAGGTTCTTTAGCTGCAATCCAGATAGGCAGCCGGTCGATCACCTGCCGGGCCACCGCCTGCAACCATAGCGGCGAAGGCAAAGTGGTGTTGTCGCGCGCCGCCAGGATCATAACCAGGCAGTAACGCGCCCCCTCCGGGCTGGTCAGCACCCAGGTCATAGCTAGTTGACCGGGCGAGTCAGCACCCACATAGGTGGCGTAAGTCCACTGGCTAGAGTCAATATGCACGCCATTTTCAACCACCATGGCGTTACGCAACAACGCATCAGTGTTAACGTCGCGCTGGCTCAACTGTCCTAAATAGCTTTGCGCACGGCAAATCTCACGGGCTGAGGCAAACCAGCCGATCCCCTCCGGCCACAGCACATCCTGGTAGCGGTTCGGATCCATGGCCACGCTGCCGCGCGAAAGCGAGTTCACCAAAGCGGTATGCAGAGCCTGGCGCTGCTGCTCAGGCTGCTTATTGGCCTCACGCCAATAAAACCGCAAATCCGAGTCTGACCAGGCAATTTGCCCCAACGCGCGAGGCGTAAGCAAAGGCGATAAAGAGGTTAAATCCTGTTTGCCAGTGTTTTGAGCAGCGGCGCGGATCCCATCGGCCCCCACCGTCTTCATCAACATGGTGGCGCTAGTGGGGTCAGATTCGTGGATAGTGTGGGAGGCCACCACCCGCAGAGGATATTTCTTGCCAATCATGGTGGCGTCATTACGTCCATAACCTTGAGCAATCATGGACGGCAAGACAGTAGCGTCCTGGTTAATCTCGACGCCGCCGTCGATCACGGCCTCCGCCACCCCAGCCAGGGTGTAAAGGTCTACCAGGCGCCCAATTGGCATCTGATCATCAGCATTAGACAGTGTCAAGGGAGAGCCGCAACCATTTAAAGTATCAATGCGGGCAACCAAAAAACTGCTTTGGTAGCGCGGCTGGGAAGCTGAAGCCGCACGACGCACGCCAGAGCCGTCGTCGCCAACCTCATTAAGGGCGCGAGCCAAACTAGCCTCATCGGTGATAACCGGAACCCTGCCCAGGCGCCCAAAAGACAGCGAAACAATCTGGCTGCGCGAATCAGCCACCAAATCAATACTGATCTGCCTGCCATTGGAGTCCTGCACCCCAATTAGCAGGCGGTTACCGCTGTCCTCATAGCCGAGCATCGTATACGGGCCGGCCGCACGCAGTTTCGTGAGAGAGTTGTAAAGGTTACTAGACGGTGTCTGCTTAAGTAATGATTGCGAAAAATGCGAGCGGATCTGCGCCTGAGTAATGCTCTTGGAGTTAGAAATGCTGTAAAGCAGCCAGCTAGCCGCCACCCCCGCCGGCGTCGTGGGCATATCCCGTACCACCTCAGCCTTATAGGTTGCGGTAGGAGCCACGGCCACTCGCGGCTGGCTAGGCCCGCAACCGGCCAGCAGCGCCAATGCAGACACTGCCACCGTCAAGGTTTGCAGCTTACGGCGGGTTTTTGAGTGTGCATTAACGCGCAACTTACGCCCCGCAACGGCGACGACGTGTGCCGCCGTCGTGCTGACGCGTACTGCCGTGGCACTGACGCGTGCCGACGTCGTGCCCAGCGCACCCAGCCTAGACCTAGCTTTAACAGCCATTAAGGCTCCTGTACCTCAACCAGCTGGGCTAGATTCTTCGCCAAAACCTCACTGACGCGCTCAACCACATCTAGAGTGTCGCGAAAATCGTCTTCATCCCCATACCAGGGGTCTGGCACATTCAAACCAGTCAGACTGCCCTGCCCCTGCCAGGCTGCCTCCACCTGCTCGCGGCAGTGCGGGTCATAGATGCGGTAAAGCTGTACGCGGCCCGGGTCTACGCCTAGCTTCTGGGCGCGGCGAATCAACTCCCGCTGATGACTGGCAGTCATGGCTAGCAGCAGATCAGCGTGACGCAGCTGGCTGTCAGTAATCTGAGCGGCCCGGTGCGTGCTGATGTCACCACCCTTATAGCCCTGCTCACGCAGTAGTCGGGCAGCGCGGTAATCAATCGGGTTGCCCTGCTCCTCATTAGAAACCCCGGCAGAGCTAACCTCCACCTCACTTACCCCCAGCTCACGCAGGCGCTGCGCCAGCACAATCTGGGCCATAGCCGAGCGACAAATATTGCCGGTACACACCATAACCACGCGGTAAGGCAGGCGTTCAAACGCCGGAAGTAAAGAAAGGTATGACATAGCCACGCCCTTATTATTCCACGTAAGACTAAACTTGCCTCATGAGTCACAAACCAAGCGCGATTGATGCCATCGCCAACGAGTACACCGCCAAGGTAATTGAGCTTTCACCGATGACCGGCTCCTCCACCGGCCTAGGCGAGCGCCACGACGTCCTAGACGACTTCTCCCCCCAGGGTCTAGACGCATACACCCAGCTAGACCGCGAAACCCTAGCCAAGCTGGATGAAGTAGCCCCCACCGACGCCGTCGACGAAGTAACCGTAGCCGCCATGCGCGAACGCCTAGGGCTATCAATTGAGCTAGCCGAAGCCGGTGAGCCGTTACGCAACCTCAACAACATCGCCTCCACCTCGCAGGACATCCGCGACCTATTCGACCTACTACCCACCGAGACCGAGCAAGACTGGGCCAACATCTGCGCCCGCCTAGGCGACGTCAAGCGAGCCCTGGGCGGTCACGTCGAATCCCTGCGCCTAGCCGCCAGCCGTGGGCAGGTAGCCGCCGCCCGCCAAGTGCGCGCCGTGGCCGGGCAAGCCCACAACCAGGCCGGCGAGTCCTCCTCCTTCCTGGCCCTAGTGTCCTCCCCCGAAACCCAGGCCCTGCCCGAGTCCCTACGCAAGGAGCTAGCCGCCAACGCAGCCAGCGCCCAGGCAGCCTACGGCGACTTCGCTAACTTCCTGGAGACCGAGCTGCTGCCCCAGGCGGGCGAGCAGGACGGCGTCGGGCGTGAACGCTACCAGCTGTTCTCGCGCGAATTCCTAGGCGCCACCATTGACCTAGACGAAACCTACGAGTGGGGCCGCGAGCGCCTGGCCGCCATCGATGCTGAGCAGCGCGAAGTGGCCCGCGAGCTGTACGGCGAGGGCGTCAGCGTGCAGGAAGCCCTCAAGCGCCTGGACGAGGAGCCGCGCTACCAGCAGCACGGCACCGACGCGCTGAAAAAGTGGATGCAGGAAACCGCCGACGCCGCCGTGGCCGGCCTAAACGGCACCCACTTTGACATTCCCGCCCCGCTGCAGCGCATCGAATGCTGCATTGCGCCCTCCTCCACCGGCGGTATCTACTACACCGGCCCCTCCGATGACTTCTCGCGTCCGGGGCGTATGTGGTGGTCTGTGCCCGCCGGCACCACCGTGTTTAACACCTGGCAGGAGCGCACCACCGTGTTCCACGAGGGTGTTCCCGGCCACCACCTGCAGCTGGGTATGCAGACCTACCTGCGCGATGAGCTCAACGACTGGCGCCGCCACCTGTGCTGGGTTTCTGGGCACGGCGAAGGCTGGGCGCTTTACGCTGAGCGCCTCATGGCCGATCTGGGCTGGCAGGATGATCTGGGTGACCGTATGGGTATGCTCGACTCTCAGCGTCTGCGCGCGGCCCGCGTGGTGCTAGACATTGGTGTGCACACCGGCAAGCAGCGCCCGGCTGAGCTGGCGGCTCTGCCTGGGGTTGGCGAGGGCAAGTGGGATCGCGACAGTGCCTGGGCTTACCTGACCCACAATGTGGCTATGGCTGAGGGCTTCTTGTCCTTTGAGCTGGAGCGTTACCTGGGGTGGCCGGGGCAGGCGCCGGCTTACGCGGTGGGTCAGCGTCTGTGGGAGTCTATTCGCGACGACGCCGCCGCTAAGGCCGCCCGTGAAGGCAAGGAGTTCTCGCTTAAGGAATTCCACTCTCGCGCACTGGCTATTGGTAGCGTGGGCCTGGATGTGCTGCGCGAGGCGCTGAGCTAAGTATTCTGCGCGGCCGGGCTGGGGCTGGCGCGCCGGGCTAGACGCCCGCGCCGGGCGGCGGCTGGCCTGGGCCACGGCCCTTGGTTCACAAATACTGACATTTCGTCCCCTCCCTATAAAACCCCATGATTTTTTTATAGGGAGGGGACGATTTTGCCTGTATTTGTAGTGCCTGTGTTTGACTGTGCCTGCTGCCTGAGTCAGTCCCAGAAGGAGGCCACGTCCACTACCCCACCACTGGCCTCGAAGTCAGCGCGCACGGCCTGACGCAGTTGAGGGTCACTGAGGTAATCCAGGGCCACACTGGCCAGGCCCCAAGCCCCATCCACAGCCGCGCGGTCGCCTAGCGGCGAGCCAGCCGCCGTCGCGAATTCATGAGTGTGCAGGGCCGTACCCTCGGGGGCAATCTTGATCAGCGGGTGAATCCCGGGCACGCGCTGGGACACGTTACCAAAATCAGTGCCTGCCGCAATCACCTCGGTAATCACCCCACGCGGCAGCACCGTGCGTCCGACTGTGTTCTGCGCCCGCACCCAAGCCTGGCTAAGCGGACCATTGGCACGCACCGGCATCTCATTGGTGGTTTCACCGGTAAGGATCTCCACCCCACAGCCGGTAGCTAGGGCGGCGCCCCGGAACACATCCTCCACCCGCGCCACCAGGTCACGCAGCGTGGCAGCATCCAGCGAGCGCACAATCACACTCATTTCTGCCCGCTCAGGCACCACATTAGGTACCAGCCCACCATCGGTAACCACCGCGTGCATACGGTCTGAGGGCAGCATGTGCTGACGCAACAAACCCATACCCACCTGCGCCACGGTCACTGCGTCCAGGGCGTTGCGGCCCATAAAGGGGGCGCTGGCGGCGTGGGCGGAAACCCCGTGGAACACTACGCGCATCCGGCGTACCCCCAGCCAGGCCTGATCCACCAGGTCGTAGGCGTAGGAGTGGGTTTGGATGGCGGCGTCCACCCCCTCTAACATGCCGCGCTGGGCCAGGATTTCCTTGGCGGTGTCGCATTCTTCAGCCGGGGTGGTTTGCAGGATAACCCGCCCGCCTAGCGCGCCAGGGTAGCTTTTTTCCAGTTCAGCTAGGGCTAGGAAGGCCCCAACGGAGTTGGCGCACATGACGTTGTGACCGCAACCGTGACCCACCCCGGGTAGGGCGTCGTACTCGCACAAAATCGCGATTGTGGGCTGCTTAGCGGCCTCGCCGCCGATTTGGGCGCGCAGCGAGGTTTCCATGCCGAAACTGGCGCGCTCAACCTCAATGCTGTGGGCCTGCAGCAGCTTAGCGACGGCGTCGGCGGCATAAAACTCTTGGTAACCCACCTCTGGGTGGGCGTGAATATCCTGGCTTAGCGCCACGATCTGCGGGGCCAAAGCCTCAATGTGGGCTTTTAGTTCTTCACGCAGCTGGGTGCTGGCACCGCCGTGGGGATCTAAGGCGGTGGCGGTGGGGTTAGCTTGACGGCGTTTTTCGGTTTCTACAGCAAGTTGGTCGTAAAAAGCTCGGGAGGGCACAGTAGGCTGGCTAAGGTCGCGCATAGTTCAACTATAGGAATCTGCACACAAAACGGGCAGTGCCAGTTAAGCACTGCCCGCCAAATACGTAGCCCCGGCGCCGGGAACGGCCGCAGGTAGGGCGTTAGAGCCAGCTGTTTGGCCTACTCGTTGCTAGCCGTTGCTAGGCCTGCTTGGGGCCAAACACGCTGGCTCCCAAAGCGAAGGGGAAACCAGGCTTTAGCAAGGCATCGACAGCCGGACGCACAAAGCTAATCAGCTTGCCGGCGTCGAGCGCCTCACCAGCGGTCTCCACGCCGTTAATTTCCGCCCTACCCAGCAGATCAGAGTAGTTAATGCTCATATCCAAGCTAGTGACGCCGTCGGCTTTAGAGTAACCCGCCCAGCTGGGAACCTCACTCATATCCACCATGGTGACCAGGTGGAAATACATGTACCCCAACTCATCCAGGGTGGAAGACACGCTCAGCAGGTGATGCGTTTGCGGGTTACCTGACTCGTGCAGCGTAAACACAGTCAGCAGCCCGTCACGTGCCCCACGCAGCAGCATCCGGGCGATATGCACACTGAAAGCGTCGGCGTCGAAAAACTCTCCCATAGCCTCCTGGTAAGGCAACGGGTCACTGATGCCGATACGGGCCCCAGGCCCCACATCCTTAATGGCGCGCTTACCTGTGGGGGTGATGGCCTTGAGCTCCAAAATGTTGCCCATTAGGCGGCCCACCTCCACCCGCTCACTCCAGCCAGCAGGGGCCCCCTCGGTGATTTCACGCTCCTCAACTAGCCCCAGCCCCAGCACTTCAGCCAGGTCAATATCGCTTTGGTGCCAAGTGATCAACCCGTCTTCGTGCCATAGGGGGACGACGCCGTTAAAGGGCAGTCCGAAAGTTACGGTATGCATGTAGCTCCCTAGCTGAATTAGAAATCCCAGTCTTCATCCTGGGTGGCTTCAGCGGTGCCAATGACGTAGCTGGAGCCAGAGCCGGAGAAGAAGTCGTGGTTTTCGTCAGCGTTAGGGGAAAGCGAAGCCAAAATAGCCGGGTTTACATCCGTAGAGTCAGCCGGGAACATGGCCTCATAGCCCAGGTTCATTAGGGCCTTGTTGGCGTTATAACGCAAGAACTTCTTAACGTCCTCGGTTAGGCCTAGCGGATCGTAAAGGTCCTCGGTGTACTGCTCTTCATTGTCGTAGAGCTCAAATAGCAGCTCAAAGGTGTAGTCCTTAAGCTCCTGCTGACGCTGCGGCGAAGCCTCAGCCACAGCCTGCTGGTACTTGTAACCAATGTAGTAGCCGTGCACGGCCTCATCACGAATAATCAGGCGGATCAGGTCAGCGGTGTTGGTTAGCTTAGCGTGGCTAGACCAGTACATGGGGGCGTAGAAACCTGAGTAGAACAGGAAAGACTCCAGCATGGTGGAGGCAACCTTACGCTTTTCAGGGTCATCGCCACGGTAGTAGTTGAGGATAATGTCAGCCTTACGCTGCAAGTGGGGGTTTTCTTCACTCCAGCGGTAGGCTTCATCGATTTCCTTGGTGGACAGCAGCGTCGAGAAAATCGAGGAGTAGGAGCGCGCATGCACCGACTCCATAAAAGCAATATTGGTTAGCACCGCTTCCTCATGCGGGGTGCGCGCGTCTGGGATCAGCGAAACCGCACCCACCGTGCCCTGGATGGTGTCTAGCAGCGTCAGACCGGTAAAGACGCGGTTAGTCATGAGCTTTTCGTCTTCAGTCAAGGTAGCCCAGGAGGGCACGTCATTGCTCAGCGGAACCTTTTCAGGCAGCCAGAAGTTACCGGTAAGACGGTCCCACACTTCAAGGTCTTTGTCATCAACCAGGCGGTTCCAGTTAATGGCCTGAACGCGGTCTAGTAGCTTGAGCTTCTCGTGATGCATTGGGACCTTCTTGAAGTGGATAGCGAGCAAAAGGCAACTCAATACTAGCCAATAACCACCCCCAAAAGGGGGCTGACTCAACCAAAAAAGGCTAGCCGTCTAGGTGGTCTAGACGGCCAGCAGCGAAATTATGGTGTAAGACTACAGACTACTGTGCAGGGCCAAGCCTCACAGCATACAGCTGACGCAGCCTTCTACCTCAGTGCCTTCCAGGGCTGCCTGGCGTAGACGCACGTAGTAGATGGTTTTTATGCCCTTACGCCAGGCGTAAATCTGGGCCTTGTTCAGGTCACGGGTGGTGGCGGTATCCGGGAAGAACAAGGTTAAGCTCAGGCCCTGGTCAACGTGCTGGGTAGCGACCGCGTAGGTGTCGATAATGGCCTTATAGCCAATCTCGTATGCGTCCTTGTAGTACTCCAGGTTGTCGTTAGTCATATAGGGGGCCGGGTAATAGACGCGCCCAATCTTGCCTTCCTTACGGATCTCTACCTTGGCCACGATCGGGTGGATCGAGGAGGTGGAGTTGTTGATGTAAGAAATAGAGCCGGTGGGCGGCACCGCCTGCAAGTTACGGTTGTACAGGCCGTACTCACGCACCTGCTGGGCCAGCTGAGCCCAATCTTCACGGCTGGGCACGTGCACACTAGAAGCGGCAAACAGTTCCTTTACACGCTCAGTGGTGGGCACAAAATCCTGGTTCAGGTACTTTTCAAAGAACTCGCCGGTGGCGTACTTAGATTCTTCGAAACCAACAAAACGCTCATTGCGCTCGCGGGCCAGCTCGCAGGAGGCCTTGAGGGCCTCAAAGAGCACGCTGGCGAAGTAAACATTGGTGAAGTCCAGGGCTTCTTCGCTGCCGTAGTGGATGCATTCGCGCGCCAGGAAACCGTGCAGGTTCATCTGGCCCAGGCCAATGGCGTGCGATTCGCGGTTGCCGCGCTGAATGGAAGGCACTGACTCAATGTCGGTCTGGTCTGAGACGGCGGTCAGCGCCCGCACAGCGGTGCGGATAGTGCGGCTAAAATCAGGCGAATCCATGGTTTTAGCGATGTTCAGCGAACCCAGGTTGCAGGAAATGTCCTTACCCACGTGGGCGTAGGTTAGGTCTGCGTTTAGCTCGCTAGCTTCAGAAACCTGCAAGATTTCCGAGCACAGGTTAGACATGACCACCTTGCCCTTAATGGGGTTGGTCTTGTTAACCGTGTCCTCAAACATCACGTAGGGGTAGCCAGATTCAAACTGGAGCTCAGCGATGGTCTGGAAGAACTGGCGGGCGTTGATCTTGGACTTACGGATGCGCCCGTCGTCGACCATTTCGTGGTACTTCTCCGTCACCGAAATTTCGGAGAAGGGCACCCCGTAGACGCGCTCGACGTCGTAGGGGCTGAACAGGTACATGTCCTCGTTCTTCTTGGCCAGCTCGAAGGTGATGTCGGGGATCACCACACCCAGGGACAGGGTCTTGATACGGATCTTTTCGTCAGCGTTTTCGCGTTTGGTGTCCAAGAAACGCATGATGTCGGGGTGGTGGGCGTGCAGGTACACGGCCCCGGCGCCCTGACGCGCACCCAGCTGGTTGGCGTAGGAGAAGGAGTCTTCCAGCAGCTTCATTACGGGAATGACGCCGGAGGATTGGTTTTCGATGCGCTTAATGGGGGCGCCCATCTCGCGTAGGTTGGTTAGCAACAGGGCGACGCCGCCACCGCGCTTGGATAGCTGCAAGGCTGAGTTGATCCCGCGCGAGATTGACTCCATGTTGTCCTCGATGCGCACCAGGAAGCACGATACGGGCTCGCCGCGCTGGACTTTACCCTCGTTTAGGAAGGTGGGGGTGGCCGGCTGGAATCGGCCAGACATGATTTCTTCAATCAGGTCTAGGGCTAGCTGCTCGTCGCCGTCGGCCAGGGCCATGGCGACCGTGGCCACGCGGTCCTCAAAACGCTCCAGGTAGCGCTTACCGTCAAAGGTTTTGAGGGTGTAGGAGGTGTAGTACTTGAAGGCCCCCAGGAAAGTTTCGAAACGGAACTTGTGGGCGTAGGCGGCCTTGAAAGCCTCCTTGGGGAAGCCTTCACGGTACTTGGCTAGCACGGTGGGGTCGTAGTAGCCCTCTTCAACCAGGTATTCGAGTTTTTCCTCAATGTCGTGGAAAAACACCGTGTTCTGGTTTACGTGCTGTAGGAAGTACTGACGTGCAGCCTGGCGATCGGCGTCGAACTGGATCTTGCCGTCAGCGCCGTAAAGGTTCAGCTTGGCGTTTAGAGCGTGGTAGTCCAGTTCAGGGGAACGTACCGACTCGCTGCCGGTATCAGTCAGAGTGTCTGCCAAAACTTTTCCAATCCTTGCTTTACGGTCTCTACGTCCTTGGGGGTTCCCAACAGCTCGTAGCAGTAGAGATATGGGACTTTTAGCTTATTAGAGATTATGTCACCGGCTAGGCCGTAGGCGGCACCAAAATTGGTATTGCCGGAAGCGATAACGCCACGACATAGCTCACGGTTGTGGGGATTGTTGAGGAATTTAATGACCTGCTTGGGGACTGCACCTTTGATGCTGCCACCACCGTAGGTTGGGACTAACAGCACATATTCCTCGTCTACTTCCAGCGGCGGCTGGCTTGGTAGCAGGGGGATGCGTTTAGCGGGCACACCCAGTTTGCTTACGAAGCGATGTGTGTTTTCAGAGGTGGAGGAAAAATACACTAAAAGCGCCATTGGTCACGACCTGTGTTGCAAGTTAATCCCACCGGCTAGCGGGCCGGCAATTATGCGCCCTAAGACGCAGTTGAGCGACGCCCACCAGCAGGTAGGCGTCGCTCGTAGAGCCACTTAGACGGCAACTGCGGTGGCGTTAGCTACGGCTAGAGCCTTGATCTTGTCGGGGCGGAAACCGGACCAGTGGTCATCGCCAGCGATAACTACCGGAGCCTGTACGTAGCCCAGAGCCTTAACCTGCTCTAGCGCCTGAGCGTCTACCGAGATGTCGACGGTGGAGTAGGAAAGGCCAGCCTTGTCCATGGCGCGGTAGGTGGCGTTGCACTGCACGCAGTTGGGCTTGGAGTAGACGGTGATCGCCATTTTTATTTGTGCCTTTCAATCCTGATGGGTCTGTCTGGCGGGGAGACCAGAGCTAGAAACAACACGCTTGTAACACGCGGCCGGCATATTCCGACCGGCAATAGAAAACACTACCCCTAGGGGTGCGAAAGCGCCAACACCCCAAGATGATGTGTCTGCCACCGAATCTGTGCATAAACCTCCCGAAATTTGTGGACAACTTGCGCCGCCGCTGTGGATACTTCCGCCGCTTTGCGCGCTTCCTTTTAGTGTGCCCGGGCTACACCACGCGTTAAGTGGCCATTTTTGCGCCGGTTTAGCTGCTTTTTTCCGACGTCGCCCCACGCCCTCCCCTTAGCTCCAGCTCAAGGCGGTTTATCCCCACTTCCCCCAGGCCGGGCACGCGGTTTTTCCCACATGCTGTGGTTAGAGAAGGAAAAATTGCTTAGCTATTCATCTCACACGCGAAAACACTTGCACTCTGCGCGCCACCGGCGGCGGCCACCAGCAGGCTAGGCGACACAAAGCCGCAGCGGACCACCGCGCGTGGCGCGCCGGCCAGATGGAAACTAGCGCTAGCTGGCCACAGGCAGACTGAGCACGAAGCAGGCGCCTTGGGCGGCGTCGTCGAGATAGCTAGCCGAATCAGCTAACTGCACGCTACCGCCGTGAGCCTGGGCAATAGCGGCGCAAATAGCTAGCCCTAAGCCCGTAGAGCCGCCCTGGCGATTACGTGAGGCGTCAGCGCGAGTAAAGCGCTCAAACAGTTTGCCACGCAGCTGCGGGGAAATACCCGGACCGTTATCAGCCACCACGATCCGGTACCGGCCATCTTCTTGCAGCAGCTTGACCCACACATGCGTGCCGGCGGGAGTGTGCAGGCGGGCATTAGCCAGCAAATTAGCTAGCACCTGACGCAGGCGCTGCTCGTCGCCACGCACCAGCGGCAGCTGCTCATCAAGATCCTCATCTGCCCCAAACACGGCGCTCAAATCCAGCTCAAAAGTGTGATCGGGGCCGGCTATCTGCGCGTCTGCCACCGACTCAATCAGCACCGGAGCTAAATCCACCAGCTCATCTTCCAGCTCCCGGCCCGCATCCAAGCGCGCCAGCAGCAATAAGTCATTAACCAGCTCGCTCATGCGCAGCGATTCACTAGCAATACGGTCCATGGCCTGCTGGGAAATCTCGCTGAGCTGATCACCCTCACGCCCGCTACGCACCAGCTCGGTATAACCACGGATAGCTGCCAGGGGCGTACGCAGCTCATGGGAAGCGTCAGCCACAAACTGACGCACCTGGGTTTCGGAGCGTTGACGCACCTCCAAAGCATCATTGACGTGGTCAAGCAGGGTGTTAAGAGCCGTTCCCACCTCCCCCACTTCAGTGGAAGAACACAGGTCAGCAAGGCTTACGCGGCGCTCAATTTGTACCTCACCGCTATCCATAGGCTGCGTAGCTACCTGACGGGCAGTAGCTGCCACGCGCCGCAGGGGCTGCAAAAACCTAGACACCAAGCCAAAGCAGACCACCGCCGCCAGAACTACACCGCTGCCCACCAGCAGCACCTCAATAATCATTTGGCGGCCGATCAGGGCTTCATCATCAGCTAAAGACACCCCGGTAAGTACGGCGTCGGAGCTAACCGAGTCGCGCGTAACCAGTACCCGGTAGGTGCCCAGCCCCTCCACATACACCGTGAAAGGCTTGGTTTTACCTGAGTTAAGCGCTGCCATCAGGGTGTTTATCTGGTCGCGAGTCAGGTAGGTGTATTTGCCTTCATTGTTGATGTAAGCGCTGGCCACCACCCCTTGGCGGTTACGTAGCAGGGCCAGGGTGCCGGCAGCCTGCCCGGGGGCGTCTAGGCCGGCGGGCGGGTTATAGTCGCTGCTGTCACTGCCGTAGGTTTGCAGTAGCTGCTGGGCGACGTTTTTTTCGGTGGATTCGCTGTGACGGCGAGTGTTACCGCGCTGGGAGGCGGCCTGCACACGAATATCGGCGCGGTCCATCAGTGAAGCTTCCAGTGCCCAGGTACTAAGGCAGCCAATCGTCCCAGCTAGCACAAACACCACGGCCACCACGGTCAGCACAATCATGCGCCGCAGGCTCAGTTTTTTGTGGGCCCACAGCCGACGCCGCCCCGCCTCTACCTGGGTGGCCTGGGCTGTCTGGGGGTGCTGGGCGGCCTGTGCCTGCTGGGCTGCTTGGGCGCACTGGCTGGCAGTTGGTTGCCCGCTGTCTTCCCAGCTGCGTTCCCCGCCGTGCGCCCAGCCACTCACCGAACCGCGCGTCGAGGCCAGAAGCTGCCTTATAGCCCTAAACAATTAGTTTTCCTCAGCGGCCTTGAGCATGTAGCCCACCCCACGCACGGTGTGAATCATGGGCGCGCGTCCCTTATCGATCTTGCGACGCAGGTAGGAGACGTAAAGCTCCACCACGTTAGCTTGGCCGCCAAAGTCGTAGTCCCATACCCGGTCCAGGATTTGCGGCTTAGACAGCACCCGGCGCGGGTTTTCCATGAAGAAACGCAGCAGCTCAAACTCGGTGGCGGTGAGTTTAATTGGGTCTTCACCGCGCCACACCTCGTGGGAGTCTTCATCCATGCGTAAATCGCCCACCACCAGCTCGTTACTGGGCGGGGCCACCACTGAGCCGGAGCGGCGCAGCAGGGCGTGCAGGCGGGCCACTACCTCTTCCAAGCTGAAGGGCTTGGTTACGTAGTCATCCCCACCGGCGCTTAGGCCCTCCACCCGGTCAGCAATGGAGTCTTTGGCGGTCAGGAACAGCACCGAGATGTCCGGGTCATTGCGACGGATCTTGCTCAGCACCTCAAGGCCGTCAAAGTCTGGCAGCATAATGTCTAGAACCACCAGGTCAGGCGAGATTTCGCGGGCCAGGCGCACGGCGTCGGCACCGGTGTGGGCGGTGGTAACCTCCCAGCCTTCATAGCGCAGGGCGCTGGCTAGAAGATCGGCTAGGACAATTTCGTCGTCGACCACTAGCACCTTGACCTGGCTGGCCTCGGAAGTGGTGGCATTTGTGGCTGTCATAGCTCTATCACACTGCATTTAGCTGCTGCGCGCTACTAATACGCTTAGGGAAGACTCCCCCTACTCAGCACTCGACGACGTTTACAGCCAGGCCACCCAGGGAGGTTTCCTTGTACTTGGAGAGCATGTCTTCACCGGTTTGGCGCATGGTTTCAATAACCGTGTCCAGGCTGACCTGGTGACGGCCCTCGCCCCACAGGGCCATACGCGAGGCGTTAATAGCCTTCACACTGGCCACCGCGTTGCGCTCAATGCAAGGAATTTGCACCAGGCCACCAACCGGGTCGCAGGTGAGCCCCAGGTTGTGTTCCATGGCGATTTCAGCAGCATTCTCCACCTGCTCAGGAGTGCCGCCCAGGGCCTCAGTCAAGCCCGCCGCAGCCATAGAGGAAGCTGAACCCACCTCGCCCTGGCAGCCCACCTCAGCGCCAGCAATCGACGCGTTGGTCTTGATCAGGGCCCCCACGGCGGTAGCTGCCAGCATAAAGCGACGCACGCCGTCGTCGTTAGCACCCGGGCAGAAGTGGCGGTAGTAAGCCAAAACCGCCGGCATAATCCCCGCCGAGCCATTAGTGGGGGCAGTAACCACACGGTGACCAGCGGCGTTTTCCTCATTGACCGCGAGCGCGTAGAGGTTAACCCAGTCCATGCCACGCAGCGGGTCACGGCGGCAGTAGGCGTCGGCGGGGGTTTTCTCCTCAGCCAGTAGGCGCTGGTAGAGGGCGTTGGCGCGGCGGTGGACACCAAGCACGCCGGGCAGCACCCCCTGGGCCTTACAGCCGGCCTCGATGCACTGCATCATGGTGGTTTCTAGCAGGCGGATGTAGTCGATTACTTCCTGTTCAGTGCGGGCGGAGACCTCGTTGGCTAGCACCACGTCGCTGATGCGTAGCCCGGTGCGCCGGCAGATGGCTAGTAGCTCGTTGGCGCTGGAGAAGGGGTAGGGGGCTACCGTGGCGCTGACTTCTTTGGTTTCGGCTGTGGCCAGGGCTCGGATTTCGGGGTGACCGTCACTGCCCACGTCCTCCATCACAAAGCCGCCACCCACGGAGAAGTAGGTGCGGCGTAGGATTTCCGCCCCGGCGGCGTCGTAGGCGGTTAGGGTCATGCCGTTGACGTGGTAGGAAAGCACGCGCCCGGGTAGAAACATGATGTCTTTGCTGGTGGAGAAGGGTACCTGGCCTAGCCCCGGCATTTGCACGTAGCCCTGGGCTTCCACCTGGTCCCAGAAGTTGGCGCACACTTCCTGGGGGACGGTTTTGGGGTTGTAGCCGCCCAGGCCCATGACGACGGCGCGGTCGGTGGCGTGTCCGCGCCCGGTGGCCCCCAGCGAGCCGTATAGCTCTACGGTCAGGCGGGTTACTTGAGGTAGCGCGGTGTCTTGGGTTTCTTGGGTGGCTTGGCGACGGCGCTCAAGGTTGCGCACGAGAGCAGCGCCAAATGCAGCCCCGGCACGCATGGGGCCCACAGTATGGGAGGAGGAGGGACCGATTCCGACTCGCATCAGGTCGAATACGCTTAAGGGACGCGAGGCCAGCTCGGGGTCAACTGCGCCAGCCATCAGTGCGGCGGGGGTGATTAGTTCTCCATCAACTTCGGGGACAACCGGCAGGGCCGTTAGCGCATTGGTGTTGAGTGCGGTCATGTTCTAATAATGCCGCATTTAGCTTTGTCTGGGCTGTGCCCGGGTAGGTATGCGCTTAGCTTAAGGGGACGGCGCGCTTGGGGCGGGCAGGCCGACAGGCCAACGCGCCCGCTAGGGCGGGACGGTGCCAGCGACGCCTGCGGCGTCGGGGGCTGCTGAGAGCAACAGAGATGCAGACGAGACTATCGGGGCAAACCGGAGCCGGCGGCGTCGTGAATTACTGCTCGACAGACGCAAGCATCAGAGCAAACCCGGGCGGCGTCGTCGTTAATCAATTTGCGGGGATAATCAGACAATACTTAAGACATAACTGAGTTATTAATAACTAACTACATCCTCCCTACCCTAGCCAAGGCCGCTATTAAGGGGGCAAACTATCCGTATGGCTACTCCCATTGCACTTGCAATTGCTGGCTCTGAGGCTTCCGGCGGCGCCGGCGCTCAGACTGACCTAAAAACTTTCCACGAACTGGGTGTATTTGGCTGCACTGCGCTTACCTGCATTGTTTCCTTTGACCCCAACAACAACTGGGGCCACCGTTTCGTCCCGGTTGACCCGCAGGTGATTGCCGACCAGATTGAGGCGGCCGCCAGCGTTCACAGCCACATTGATGCTGTAAAGATCGGCATGCTGGGCACCCCGGCCACCATCGAGGTGGTCTCCCAGGCACTAGACACCTACAAGTTCCCCCAGGTGGTGCTGGACCCGGTACTGATCTGCAAGGGTCAGGAGCCCGGCGCGGCCCTGGATGTGGACAATGCTCTGCGCGCCCAGGTGCTGCCCAAGGCCAGCATTGTTACCCCGAACCTGTTCGAGACCCAGGTGCTTTCTGGTCGCGGCGAAATCACCAGTGTGGAGCAGCTTAAGGACGCTGCTAAGGCCATCTACGACCAGGGTGTGCCCGTGGTGGTGGCTAAGGCTGGCACCCTGCTGGGCACCGGCACCGCCCTGGATGTTTACTACGACGGCGAGCAGCTAGAGGTGCTGGAAGTGCCGGCAGTGGGCTCCGAGCGAGTTTCTGGTGCTGGCTGCACTCTGGCCGCCGCCATTACCGCGCAGGTAGCTAAGGGCGTGGCGCCGCTGCAGGCAGTGCGCGACGCCAAGCAGGTAGTGCTCAGTTCCATCGAGAACCGTATGCACGGCAACGCCCCCTTCAGCTACGTCTACCAGGGCGGCGCATCCGCTACCCTCTGATACCCTCTGACAAAAACAGGTAAAATCGTCCCTTCCCTATAATTTTTCCATGGGGTTTTATAGGGAACGGACGAAATCTGCGTATCTGTAGGGTCTGGCCACGGCGCCAACCACCAAAGCCGAAAGGCTGAAAGGCTGAACCGAGCCGGTCTTCCCATAATCTGTGGGGGTCCCAGGTATTAAGGGGTTACCTGGGGCCCCTACTTTTTAACTTTTTGTATAACTTATGGACTTAGCCGGTGGAGGCCTGATTGCCAGGCATAGTCAAATGCAGGCATAAATACAGGCAGATACAGGCAAAATCATCCCTTCCCTATAATTTTTCCATGGGGTTTTATAGGCAACGGACGAAATCTGCGTATCTGTAAATAACTGCTCGGGCATCCGGGTATAAAGTGCTGTCCCGGCGCGAGATACTGCCCAGACGCGAAAACTACCCAGGGGCGAAGGTCTAGCCAGGAACCCCACCGGGGTCACATTTGGGACAGCCGTTAGGTGCACCATCCGCGCATCTGTTTAGGGAACTCCTGCGATCACCAGCCCAGTGACGCACAGCGCGGACATCCAGACCTCTGTAAGAAAACAGTTTTTGGCACGCTGCTCCCGGTTCCCCTTCTCCGGGCCTCTCTTCTCCAGCCCACCTTCTCCCGGCCATCTTCTCTAGGCCCTCTTCACAAATACTGACATTTCATCCCTTCCCTATAAAACCCCATGAATTTTTTATAGGGAAGGGATGATTTTGCCTGTATTTATGCCTGTTCCTGCCTGTTTCCACCTGCAGTTACTTTTTCCAGGCGTCGGTGTGGATCCGCCAGCCGGTAGTCAGAGCCCGCATCCCCATGAAAATGAATGCAAACGCCCCCCACAGCAGCATCAGCGCCGCATTGTCGCTCAGGCCCTCATGGGCGTTGACCAGCAGCAAGATTGCCGGCAGGTAAGGCACCAGGTTGATCACGCCGGCCACCGCCAAGTAGCGCCCGTCGCCAGCCCCCATCAAAATGCCGTCGTACAGGAAAGCCACCGCCACCAGCGGTAACGACGCCGCCATGGCCAGTAGCGGCCAGAAAGCCAGTTCTCGCACGGGTGCGTCAGAGGTGAAGAACCAGGGCAGCCACTTGGCGCCCCCGGCCACAACCAGCCCCACAGCCACCCCCACGCCCAGGGTCCAGCCCATGCAGCGGCGCAAAATCCGGCTAATTGCCGCATCTTCCTGCGCTAAAGCAGCCTCGTCGCCACGCCGGCGCGCCTCGGCAGCCCGCCCCAGTGCCTGACCAATCAGCGCCTGAGCCGCAATCGCCAAGGCATCAAGCCCAAACGAGCACACCCCCCACAGGGCGTTAACCACCTGGTAGGAAGCCAGCGCCGTCGCCCCTAAAGCGGTAGCCGCCCACACAGTAGACAAAATGGCCACGCGCAAAGAAATATTGCGCACAAACAGCCCCAGTCCCTCACCCATGGAGGCACGCAGCCCGGCCAGGCGCGGACGCAAACTGACCTGCTCAGCATGGGCCGCGCGGGCAATCGGGGTCACCAGCGCCGCCCCCATCGACAGCTCCGCCAAGGCCGTGCCCAGCCCCGAGCCGGCCACCCCCAGCCCCACCACATACAGGAAGAAGGCGTTGAGCAGCGTGTTTAGCGCCGCCCCCGCCAGGGCCACAATGAACGGCGTGCGCGTGTCCAGCAGCCCACGCAGCGTGCCTGTGGCCGCCAGCACCACCAGCATCCCCGGCAGCCCCGGTAACACCATGCGCAGGTACGCCACCGCGTTAGTCGCCACCGACGCCTTAGCTCCCATCGCCGCCACAATCTGGGGCGCAAACACCATCGCTACGCCGGCCACCGCCACACCGATTAGGGCCGCCAGCCATATTCCGTCCAGCCCCGCTTTTAACCCTTCACGACGGCGCCCGGCCCCGAAATGCCGTGCGGTTGTGGCCGTGGTGGCGTAGGTGAGGAACACGAACAGGCCCACTGCCGTGGTCAAAATGGAGGAGGCCAGCGACAGCGCCGCCAGGGGGTCGGCGCCCAGGTGGCCAACCATGGAGGAGTCGATCATGACAAAGATCGGCGAGGCCACCAGTCCGCCCAGGGCTGGCAGGGCCAGGGCCAGGATTTGGCGGTCAAGTTCGCGCCCGCGCAGTTTGTCAGCCGGGCTGGTAAAGGGCGCGTCGGCGCTGGCGCCGGTAGCGTAGGCGTCGTCTGTGGAAGAGACTTCAGGGGAGGGGGAAACTGCTGTACTCATACTGTTGGCGAGCCTAACCTCCACCGGCCGCGCTAACTAGTTGTGTCCAGCTTTTGAAAGCGGTTTGCAAACAGTTTTGTAGACTGCGTCAAGCCTCGACACGCCGGTTCTCCCCAGGTCTGATGAGTTTTCCACAGATTTGGTGGCAATTTTTTTCCACTTTCCCCACAGGCACTTTTCGTTGCAATAGCAACGTTTCTCAGAATATGATCTGAGCTAGCCACATCCTTTTCCACAGTTTTCCCCAACTTTTTCCACATATACACAGGCGTTGCCCACAGGCTTTTTTGTATTACCCACAGCGAAGCAATTTTTCGATTTGCCAACTGCCCCTCGCGCCCTCTACAGTGGCCCAGCAGGCAGCTTAACCTCTGGTCGCCTAGGTGGTTTTGCGCCAGTCTGGGAGGGATGTTTTTGTCGACGACGTCGGTCTACTTAGATCTACCCGAACAATCACCGCACAGAAAGGTCAACCATGGAGCCGCGCGACACCGCAGATATCTTCGACCGCATCCCGCCTCAGGATGAATCTGCGGAAATGAGCACCTTGGGGGGCATGCTGCTGAGCAAGGACGCTATCGCTGACGCCTTGCAGGAGATTAAAGGCCCTGATTTTTACCGCCACGCCCACGAGCAGATTTTTGATGCCATCATTAGCGTTTATTCGCGCGGAGAGCCGGCTGACCCCATCGTGGTAGCTGATGAGCTCCAGCGCCAGGGCAACCTGGAAAAGGTGGGTGGGGCCCCTTACTTAGCGTCCCTGATTGCTACTGTGCCGACGGCGGCCAACACCGCCTACTATGCGCGTATTGTGCGTGAGCGCGCCACTATGCGCCGCCTGGTGGAGGCTGGCACGCGTGTAACGCAACTGGGCTATGCAGCTGATGGCGGCGACGTCGACGAGCTAGTAAACCTGGCCCAAGCCGAAATTTACGCGGTTTCTGAACGCAACAGCTCCGATGATTACGTGCGCGTGGGTGACATCCTTGATGACGCCAATTTAGAGATTGAAGCCGCCCAAAACCGCGACAATAAGGGGATGCGGGGCGTGCCCACGGGGTTCATTGAGTTAGATGAGCTCACCGGTGGTTTGCAGGCGGGGCAGATGATAATTATTGCGGGGCGCCCGGCCATGGGTAAGTCCACGCTGGCCCTGGATATTTGCCGTTCGGCGGCGATTCGCCACAAGATTGCGGCCTGCTATTTCTCGCTGGAAATGGGGCGCATGGAAATCATGATGCGCATGTTGTCGGCGGAGTCTAATGTGCTGCTAAATAAGCTGCGCGGCAGCGGAAAAATGGATGACCGCGACTGGGAGCGCCTGGCTAAGCATTACGGCCCGGTTTCTGAGGCGCCGCTGTATGTGGATGACTCCCCTAACTTGACCATGCCGGAGATCCGAGCCAAGGCCCGGCGTCTAAAGCAGCAGTTCAACCTGGGTTTGATTGTTATTGACTATCTGCAGTTGATGACTAGTGGGCGCCGCGTGGAGTCGCGTCAGCAGGAAGTTTCGGAGTTTTCGCGCGCCTTGAAGCTGCTGGCTAAGGAGCTGGAGATTCCGGTGATTGCCGCCGCTCAGCTTAACCGTGGCCCGGAAAACCGCACCGACCGCAAGCCCCAGATGAGTGACCTGCGCGAGTCTGGCTCATTGGAACAGGATGCGGACCTGATTATGCTGCTGCACCGTCCTGAATACTATGAGGAGGAAAACCGCCCCGGTGAGGCTGACATTATTGTGGCTAAGCACCGTAACGGCGAGACCCGCACTATCCCGGTTTCCTTCCGTGGGCACGTCTCCTGCTTCGCCAATATGGCCCGCGAAGCGGTGGGTGCGGACCCTTACAGTGAGTAATTAGCGACGACGGCGCCGCCCGGTCCCCAGCACAGGCCCAGCCCCCCGCCGACGCACCAGGCCGTAGCCGCGCCCCTAGCGCCCGCAAGAGCATGCCCGCCACTGCCCAGGGCAGCCCCCAGCCCAGGCGCTGCCGGCCCTGGCGCTGCCGGCCCTGGCGCCGTCGGGACTGGCACGCAAACGTGAGCCAAAGGCGCAAATGGCCGCCCACCAAAACCGGTGAGCGGCCATTTAGCTGCGTTAATTAGCGCAACTAGCTTCAGCGAGCCACGATAACGTTGATCTCCAGGGGAGCAGTCACGTCCTGGTGCAGACGCACGCTGGCGGAGTGACGACCCAGAGCCTTAACCGGGCGGGTCAGCTGGATCTTGCGACGGTCAATCGCGGGACCACCGGCAGCCTTAACGGCCTCAGCTAGGTCAGAGGTGCTTACCGCACCGAACAGGCGGCCGTTAGCGCCGGCAACGGCGGCAACGGTAACCACGTTGGAGGCTAGCCAGGCGCGAGCGGTCTGGGCGGCTTCCATGGACTCAATGGCGTTGCGGCGACGAGCCTCAGCCATCTGGTCGATCTGACGCTGAGCGCCCTTGGTCCACGGGGTGGCCAGCTTGCGGGGCACTAGGTAGTTACGGGCGTAGCCGTCCTTAACGGTAACTACGTCACCGGCGACACCGAGGTTGGTGACGTCGTGGGTGAGGATGAGCTTGGTTGACATTGCTAGTCCTCCCTATCAGCGAGCGTTGGAAGAGTAGGGCAGCAGGGCCATCTCGCGGGCGTTCTTAACAGCCTTGGCGATCTTGCGCTGTTCCTGTACGGAAACGCCAGTCACGCGACGAGCGCGGATCTTGCCGCGGTCGGAGATGAACTTGCGTAGGGTGGCGGTGTCCTTGTAGTCAATGACGCCGACCTTGATGGCCTTGACCGGGCCAACCTTCTTCTTCGGCTTGCGAAGTTGGGGCTTCGCCATAGTGGTACTCCTTGGTCTGAGTGCTTAGCACTCTAAAGATGAATGTCTGGGTGTCCTACCCAAATGATCCCAAATGGGCGGGCGTTGGTGACTTAAGCCGCCTGCGTTAGGCAGGCCCTGCATGAGGCATTCTGCGCTAAGCAGGTCCCGCGCTAGGCATCGCGCACTAGGCACTGCGCCTGGCAGGTTTAGAACGGCGGTTCGTCACCGAAAGAAGAGCCGCCAGTAGCCCACGGGTCTCCAGCGCTGCCGCCTTGCGGGGCGCTGTTGTAACCGCTGTAGCCACCAGCAGAAGCGTTGTTGTTGGCGTTGTAGCCGCCCTGGGAGCCGCCATAGCCGCCGCCATTGCTGGCGCCAGCATTGTTGCCGCCGTAGTTACCGCCACCGCGAGAGTTGCGGGTCACTTGGGCTTTGGCGTAGCGCAGAGACGGACCGATCTCATCCACCTGCATTTCAACCACGGTGCGCTGTTCACCTTCACGGGTGGTGTAGGAGCGCTGCACGAGACGGCCCTGCGCGATTACGCGCATTCCCTTGGTGAGGGATTCGGCTACGTTCTCGGCGGCGTCACGCCACAAAGAGCAGCGCATGAACAGGGCGTCCCCGTCCTTCCACTCGCCAGACTGGCGGTCGTAGGTACGCGGGGTTGACGCGATGGTAAAAGAGGCCACAGCCGCCCCGGAGGGTGTAAAGCGTAGCTCCGGGTCGTGGGTCAGGTTACCGACCACGGTGATAATGGTGTCTCCAGCCATGTTTGCCTCCCTTGGCGGTTACTTCTCAGGCCTCAGGACGCAGCAGCTTGGTGCGCAGCACGGACTCGTTCAGGCTCAGCTGACGGTCCAGTTCCTGAGCGGTTGCCGGGGTCGCGGTCATGTCGACGACGACGTAGAAACCTTCAGACTTCTTCTTGATGTCGTAAGCCAGGCGACGACGTCCCCAGACGTCCACCTTGTCCAGGCTACCGCCTTCAGCGGGAACAACCTGTAGCAGCTTCTCGAGCGACGCGTTGATGGTACGTTCGTCGGTCTCGGGTTCGAGAATGATCATAATCTCGTAGTGACGCATGCTTGGTACCCACCTCCTCTGGTCTATACGGTCACGGTCTTTCCGTGACAGGAGGGTAGATGCGTAAGGTTTGTCATTCGCTGCGGGTGCAGCTAAGCCAAACCAGTACATAACCCTAACCGATACAGGCGGGCGGCGGGAAGTGAATTTACTTCCCGCCGCCCGTGTGTATTTGGTTACCGTATGCGGTTAGCTACGGTTACCGGTTTGGTTGGTTAACAGCTTGGCTAGTTTCCACCGCCGGAGCCGCCGCCGTTACCGCCGCCGTTTCCACCGCCGTTTCCACCGCCGTTACCGCCGCCGTTGTCTCCACCGGAGCCGCCGCCGTTACCGCCGCCGTTTCCACCGCCGTTTCCACCGCCGTTGTCTCCACCGGAGCCGCCGCCGTTACCGCCGCCATTGCCGCCGCCGTTTCCACCGCCGTTGTCTCCACCGGAGCCGCCGCCGTTACCGCCGCCGTTACCGTTTCCGTTATCTCCGTTGCCATTGCCGTTGCCATTGCCGTTTCCATTACCGGAGCCGTTGCCTCCGTTGGAATCGCCGCTGGGTACAGGGCTGGCAGACTGGGCTGGCTGAGTAGCTTCACCGCCACCATTGCTGCCACCGTTGCTGCCACCGTTGTTGTTCTGGTCGGAGTTGCTGCCGCCGCCGTTACTGCTGCCGCCGCCACTGCTAGAACCACCACGGCTGCTAGAGCTGTAGGACTCGTCCGAACGCTCAGGGAAGTCAAGCACTTCCTGGCCGTCAAGAGCCGCGCCCATGTAGTTAGTGAAGATATCTGCCGGGTAGGTGCTACCGGTGATTTCACTGTAGTTACCGAAGGGGGTAATGGACTGTTCAGAACCATCAGCACCCTGCTGGAACAAGGTCACCGCAGTAACCAACTGGGGAGTGTAACCAACGAACTGCGCAGACTTGTTGTCCGAGGACGAACCGGTCTTAGCAGCCACCGGACGGTTCAGGCTCTTCGCGGTTTCACCTGAACCCAGCTGCACTACCTGAGTCAGCGCATAGGTTACGTCAGCCATTACTTCCTTCTTGAAGACCTGCTGACCAGTGGTGTTAGCGGTGTAAACCACCGTGTTGGTAGAGCTGGACACCTTACCCACAATGTGGATGTCGTGGCGCTGGCCCTGAGCCGCAAAGGTGGAGTAAGCGCGAGCAATATCGATGTTGTGGGGAGAAACCGAACCCAGTACACCCTGCGTAGTGTCGTCGAAACCTAGCGTGTTGGCTGGGTAACCAGCGGCAATAGCTGTCTTATTGGTGTTTTCCGGGCCAATATCTTTATTCAATTGCAGGTAGGGGGTGTTAATGGAGAAAGCCGTGGCTTTAACCAGGTTCACCCAGCCATAGGAGACATCCTGGAAGTTTTGGAACTCGTGCCCCTCAATGGTCATGGGTGAGGTGCCCATATAGCCATCAGACAAGGTCATGCCGTCATTGAGGGCAGTGACCAGTGCGAAAGGCTTATAGGTAGAACCCGCCTGGGCTACTGCCTGAGTAGCGGAGTTGACCTGGCTCTTGAGATAGTCCTCGCCACCATAGAGCGCCACAATTGCGCCGGTGCGCGGATCAATACTGGTTAAGGCCACACCCAAGCCGGCAGGCTTGTCAGAGGGCAGGGTGTGTACTGCGTTGACGGCAGCTTCCTGGTCCTTCTGGTTAATGGTAGTGGTGACCTTGAAACCACCGGTATCGATCTGCTCATCAGTCAGCTTCATCTTGGCTTTAAGCTCAGTACGCACCATTTGCAGCAGGTAACCCTTGGTACCTGCATAAACCTGCTTGGTGGTGGGCTCAATAGTCTTGGGGAACTTCATTTCTGCACGCTGGGCGGCGGTAATGAAGTTCTGCTTAAGCATCAGGTCAGCCACACGAGTCCACTTGGCCTGACTGGTCTTGGCGTTCACCGCCGGGTCCCAGCCTGAGGGGGCCGGAATCACGGCGCTAAGCAGCGCAGCTTCAGACAGCGTCAACTTATCAGCGCTGTGACCAAAGTAGGCCTTGGAGGCTTCCTCCACACCGTAGGCACCACGGCCGTAGTAAATGGTGTTGAGGTAGTTACCCAAAATCTTCTGCTTGGACTGGGACTGGTCAATCTTGACCGCCAAGAAAGCCTGCTTGAGCTTACCCACATAAGAATCAGTGGTGTCTACGTAGTAGTTCTTCACGTACTGCTGGGTCAGGGTTGAGGCACCCTGAATCGGCCCACCGGTTAAGTTGTTGAACAACGCACGGACAATACCCTTAGGGTCAATACCGTTGTTGGAGTAGAAGCTGGAGTCCTCACTGGCTACCACTGCGTTACCCACATAGGAGGGCAGCTTGGTGGTGTCAATGACGGTACGGTTAATATCCGTAAAACGCCCCATCTCAGTCTTGCTGTCGTCGTAGTAGACCACAGTGGTCTGAGCCTTAGCAAAGTCATTAGGCGCGGGCACATCCGTGGTGGCATAAGCCAGCATCAGCGTGCCAATACCCATAGTCAGCACGAATAGGATCGAGCAAAGCACAAACTGCCAGCTGGGCAGCCAACGCCTAATCTTGCCTTTGCCAGCACGCGGGTAATTCCATAGCTTGCGCTTGGATTTAGGGCCTTTAGAGCCGCCACGGTTTGCCGGTCGCGTTGAATTTTTACTTGCCCCCTTACGCGCCGGGGCTCCCTTGCCCACAGGCCTTTGACCAGTAGGCCGCTGATTAGCCCTGCCAGCTCCACCTAAAGACGCTGCAGGCGATGAACTCTGTTTAGCACTTGCCTTCGCGCCCGAGTTAGCGCGCGGCGGGATTTGCGGTGGTAACGACACCTATAGTCCCCGTTTCTGCTTAATATTCTTAGCGCCCGGCGGAGAACCGGCCACACAACGATTCCTTCCAGTATGAAAGAAATGCTTTCTCAGGTATAGGACATGCGTCACGACAACACTACTACCTACCCACTATGCTTATGACTTATGGAGAAAACTTCACCTGAAAGCACAAACTCCGCGATCAGCTTACGTTTAGCACTGCTAGGCATCCCCGTGTCACAGGGCAACCTAGACTCTGCCACTGCCTCGCTTACGGCTCCGCTGTTGGCCCGTACTCGTGAAATGTCGCGGCGACTATCCAACCGTCTGTGTGCGTCTGACACTCGCATTCAGAACTTCCTAGACAGTTATTTCGAAGGTACCGACGTCGCACCTCGACTACCTGGAGCAACTTTCGTACTAGATCAGCCTGGTCTCTCACGCGCCCTAGCCCTCCCCGAAGGCGAAGACCACTTTGTTTCTGAATACGTAACCAGCTACAAGGTACTCAACGGCGTCGTCCACAACCCGAAGAATGACCGACGTACCACTGCCGGCGTGTTCCACGTAGCTGAAGGTGGCCTACCGATCCCTGACGACAAGCGCGCTGTGCCGCGTGAAGTCTTTGGCCGCCTGCTAGAGCACGCAATCAATGACGTTCCCGATGAACTCATGCAGATTCCTTGGGCCGCTCATTCGGACTCCCCGGCAAAAGCCTTCGTATCCCTCCTACTGCGCCCCATCGTCGTGCCCGCAGTGCCTGGTGTAAACAACCAGCGCACCATGGAAATCCGTTTCATCGCTCCCGGTGGCCTGGTTTCCAACCTGGACTTCGTAGAGTCCATTTTCGGCAATGGCGGCGACCCCTACCTGCCCGAAAATGACGCCTCCCTCGACCCCACCAGCTGGACTGGTCACACCGGTTGCGTCATCCTGGCCCCGCACCTGACCAAGCTGACCAAGAAGGAACTAGGCCTGCCCCACTGGGACCAGGCCACCGAGCGTCAGCGTCGCGACGGCATGTGCTGGAAGGAAGAGGGCGACCTCTACAACGACGGCAAGGCCTTCAAGTGCTGCGCCCGTGACGAACGCGGCGTAATCGTCACCGTAGTGGCCGACAACTACTTCGGTTACTGCAAGAAGGAAGTTAAGACCCAGATTGGCTACAGCGCCAACCTGCTGGGCAACGTGGAAGAAGAGCACGCCGGTGGTGCGCGCGCCTTCCCGCGTTACAACCTGGGCCAGGACTACACCGACAAGTACACCCCTGCACACCTAACCGTGCAGAGTGTAGTTGACGCCAACCCCAGCTACTTCCAGATGTGCGACGACGGTCACGCCGTCGCCATCAACGACAAGAACCTACTGGTAGTTCCCGCTGGCTCGCACTTCTCGATGCGCACCCAGACCGTGGAATGGGACCACAACGGCACCCGCGTGTCCATTCCGCTACTGGCCGGCAAGACCTACTACACCCCCTCGGGTTACCGCCTACACACCAAGCACCGCAGCGGTGACGAGCGTCAGTGGCACCTGGTAGGTACCGCCCCGTGGACCACTCAGATGCACAAGCCCGCTACCGTTTCTGGTGGTGGTAAGTCTGAGATCTCTAAGGCCCTACTGGACGCCTTCGTGTTCGGTGAGGCTTACGTGGGCGACGTCGAAAAGGACCTGGACATGGTGCAGGTACTACTCGACCGCGACTACTCAGGCCGTTTCGCCGACCCCAAGTCAAACGGGGTTGACCACCGCTCGATCCTGAGCGAAAAGCGTTCGCTGGGTTCGGTTATCAAGCTGCTGACCGCCTCGCCGACCTACTCGCCTGACTACAACCACTTCCTGTCCACTATCCCGGACCACGTTAAGGAACTGGTTTACACCGTTAAGCGTTACTACCAGCCGGCTTGGGGTAGCGACTGGCGTAGCCACTTCACCGTGGGTCTGGTTAACGGCCGTCACGCCAACTCCTTGCGCCTAGATGGCGAGGTCATCAAGGTCAACATGCTGCGTGTGGGCTTCGAGGACGACGGCGCCTGGCGTCTATTCTCGCTGCGTCCGGACTTCTCCCCCGCCGCCAAGGTTCAGACCGAAGACGACATCACCGCCTCCATTGTGGTGCCCGCCCAGGAGGCCGACGCCGCCTTCGCCGCTGAGCACGGCATTGCTGGCCTGAGCCGCAAGTACGTCGCTAACTGTGAGCGTCTGCTGTTCCAGCGCCCCGACGACGCCGTCGTACGCGGCTACGACAAGCAGACCGAACTGGACATGTCCAAGCCGGGCACCTTCATCTCTAACTTCGAGCCCATGAGCCCTGCTCAGGCCCAGGAGCTAGTGGATGACGCCCCGGGCCTGAGCCAGTACACCAAGCCGATGCAGGACCTGATCCGCCGCGCGGCAGCCCAGGGTGAGGACGGAACCTACTTTGTTTCTAGCGCTCACACCCGCATTGTTAACGGTGCTCGCTCCAAGAACCCGCGTTACCTGCAGCTGCGCCCGGACCTGGCCAACCCCTACGAGGTTGAGCTAGCCGAGGTGGCCGCCCACCTCTACCACGAGGTGCCGCTGGACGAGCCGCTGCGTGAAAGCGTGGATGTGGTGGCTGCTGGTCGCCGCAACAACCCGCCTGAGCCGGGTGTGCCCGCTCTGTGCGCTTACAACCCGCTGCACTACATGGAGCTGCCAGAGCTGTACATGGAGTTCATTTCCTCCATGACCGGTAAGTCCCCCTCCACCACCGGTGCCGGTAGTGAAGGTGCACTAACCAAGGCCCCGTTCAACGCTCTGCCCACCGTTTACGACCTGAACGCTTCGCTGCTGAGCTACGCGCTGGGTGGCTACGACGGTTGGTTGTCTTCGGCTGGTTACATCGGCCCCAAGGTGAAGGTCGCCCACGACATTTCGCTGCTGATCCCGGAGCTGTTCTCCCGCATGAGCCACGCTGAGCGTGACGCCAAGGAGCTAATCGCTAAGGGCTGCCTGGAGCGCATTGAGGACTTCGAATACGAAGGCCGCAAGGTTGAGGCTAGCCGCCTGGGCTACCGCATCAACGGCGAGTTCGTACGTAACTACTTCGGTCGTGTGTTCCTACACCCCGATGTCATCTTCACCGAGGAGATGCTGCGTCCTGAGCTGCAAGATCCCAAGACCTTTGCTGACAGCGTTGACGTTATCGTCACCACCCACAAGGTGGTTGCCGACCGCTACTTCGCTGACGGCTCCCTGGAGCAGGCCTGCCCGCCTCTGCGCGCCCTGCTAGAGATCATGCACGACGGCGTCAGCCGCGAGGGTTGGCACCTGGACAGCCCCGAGTTCCGCGCCCTATTCGAGCGTGAGAACATCCTGGCTTCCGAGTGGTACAACGCCCGCCTGGACGCCAAGGTGGCCCGTGACCGCAAGCACGCTGACAAGGCTCACGCTGCCCTTGAGAAGTTCATCAACACCCCTGGTAACGAGGGTGTAGTTGAGCGTATCGGCGCCCGCGAGCGTCTAGCCGAGGTAGAGGCCGCCCAGGCCCACTACGCTAGCGAGGCATACCGCGCTTCGCTGGTAGGCACTTTGGGTCTACAGCCCGAGCTAGCCTGACACTAGCTAAACGCTAGGGGGGCGCGGCTTTTAGCCGCGCCCCCCTTTGTATACATCAGCTATTTAGTTGGCCAGCTTGTGGCTCACGCTTCAGGTGCAGGCGGCTTTAGCGCCGCCGGCCAGAGTGCTACTGCTGGGTGGCCCACCAGGAATGTAGGGCCTCGCGGGCTAGCTCTTTACCGATCGGGCCGCGTTCCATACGTAGATCCAGCAGGAACTTGTAAGCTTTACCAACCTCAGGGCCCGGCTTAATACCTAGCTCTGCCATGATTTCCTGGCCGTCCAGCTCAGGCCGGATAGAGGCCAGTTCTTCCTGCTGACGCAGGGCTTCAATGCGTCGCTCTAGATCGTCGTAGGCGTGTGAAAGCATGGCGGCTTTGCGGCGGTTACCGGTGGTTACGTCCGCGCGGGTCAGGCACCCCAGGCGAGCCAGCAACGGGCCGGCGTCGGTCACATAGCGACGCACCGCAGAGTCAGACCAGGGCGAGTCCGCATAGCCGTGGAAACGCAAATGCAGCTCCACCAGGCGTGAGACATCCTTAATGGTTTGCTTATCAAAGTGCAGTGCGCGCATACGTTTAGCGGTCATGCGCGCCCCCACATAGTCGTGGGCGTGGAAAGTGACGGTGCCGTCGGGCATGAAGCGGCGCGTGGCCGGCTTACCGATGTCATGCATTAGCGCCGCCAGGCGCAGTCGCAGATCCGGCCCGGGCACAGCCCCGTCAGGGCCGGTCTCCAAATCCATGGCCTGCTGCAATACGGTCAGCGTGTGCTCATAAACATCCTTGTGACGGCGGTGCTCATCGACCGTGTCTTGTAGGGCTGAGACTTCAGGCAGCACAATGTCGCAAATACCGGTGTGTACCAGCAGCTCTAGACCTCGGCGCGGGTAGGGAGAAAGCAGCAGACGCTCAAGCTCGGCGCGGATACGCTCAGCTGAAACGATCTCTAGACGCTGCGCCATCTGTTCCATGGCTTCCATCACCTCTAGGTCCACGTCGAAACCTAGCTGTGAAGCAAAGCGTGCCGCCCGTAGCATACGTAGCGGGTCGTCGTCGAAAGACTGCTCAGCGCTTACCGGGGTGCGCAAAATCCCTGCCTGCAGGTCCGCCAGCCCGTTGTGGGGGTCCACCAGCTCCAGGTCGGGTAGGCGCAGCGCCATGGCGTTAACGGTGAAGTCGCGGCGAGTTAGGTCACCTTCGAGGTTGTCACCGTAAGCTACGGCCGGTTTGCGCGAGCCGATTTCGTACTCTTCAGTGCGGTAAGTGGTTACTTCAACGACGACGTCGCCCTTTTTAGCGGCAATCGTGCCAAAGTTACGTCCCACATCCCAACAGGCATCACCCCACTGCCGCAGCAAACGCTCGGTTTCTTCTGGGCGCGCGGAGGTGGTTAGGTCAAAATCGTGTGGCTCAATACCCAAGCAGGCGTCTCGCACTGGGCCTCCCACTAGGGAAATTTCATACCCGGAGCGAACAAAAGCATGCCCTAATGCAGCCAATGAAATTGGCAGATTGGCTAGAGCTTGGTCGGCGATTGGCGGCAGAACGTTTTGCATCCCTACTAGATTGCCATGTCTACGCCACACGCGCAGTTATCCACCTGTGTTTTAGAATCTTGTATATGTCTGCTAACCGCCCGTTCCCATACACTGGCCCAGCTCTGCGCCGGGTCAGTTCGCGTGTGCTGCCGGTAGTAGACGAAACCAGCGCTGGTGGGCTGGTAGTAGACGTCCAAAACGGGCAGGCCATGGCCGCAGTAATTGCCCGCCGCAATCGCGGCTCTCGCCTGGAATGGTGTCTACCTAAGGGTCATCTAGAAGGCAGTGAAACTCCCCCAGAAGCTGCCGTCCGTGAAATATCGGAAGAAACCGGTATTGAGGGGCGCGTACTGCGCCACTTGGCCTCAATCGACTATTGGTTTACCGGGGATCAGCATCGCGTACATAAGGTAGTTCATCACTATTTGTTGGAAGCTATCGGCGGCGAGCTGACCATTGAAAACGACCCTGATCATGAGGCCGAGGACGTAGCTTGGGTGCCACTAAGTGAAGTGTCACGCCGTTTGGCTTATCCAAACGAGCGTCGCATTGTCGCTGCCGCCCGCAGAATTCTAGTAGGTGACGGGTGAAACGATTTAAAAAAGCTTTACGCTGTAGCGCCATTGCCTCAGCAATGGCGCTGCTCGCTATCTTCCCTTCAGCGTCAGCTGGGGCGAGCGCTACAGCAGTAACTTACGGCAAAAACGTGGCTGCGGCGTCGTCGCAAGCTGCGCACTACGCCACCTTGAAAACAGCCCAGGCAGGCGGCGTCGCTAAAAGTAATGCGGCCACCAAAACCAGCGCAACCGTTAAAAGCACTGGTCACCGCCGAGGTACCCCCACTGGCTCAGCCGCAGACATTAGCCAATCTGCAGCTGACGGGCTCACTGTAGAAGTTGACAAAATCAACCCTGAGGTAATTAGCCCCGGCAGTGATATCACTGTGGAGGGGACTATCACCAATACCTCCACTGAGACGCTATCTGGCTTTGATATGCGCGTATCGCTGCAGTCACGCTCCCAGAGCTCAGTGGAGATGCTTAAAGACTGGCTGGTGTTTGACGACAGCTCCTACAGCTATGTAGCCCACACTGAGCAGCTAAACCACTCCCTGGCAGCGGGCGCCTCTATGCGTTTTTCACTGAATATTCGCGCCTCGCAGCTTCCCAGCGCTGCCGGCAACAACTGGGGCGCGCGCGGCATGGAAGTGACCGTAACTTCCGGTGAGTTAGTTAGTAGCGACCGCGCCATTGCGGTGTGGTCACCTAACACCCAGGTACAGCCCACCAAAGTCACTGCGTTAATCCCCCTCACCGCCTCAGCTATGCAGATGCGTGAGCTACTGGCCTTGCAGTCAGGGGCAGCCTTTACCCCCAGCCAAAGTGATGGTTTTAGCCCCAACGCCTGCATCACCGGTGACAAGGTAGACCTCAAACTTGCCACTACCCAGATGCGTACACGCACTATCGAAATACTTAACGCTGCTAATAGTCAGACAATTGTGGCTGTAGACCCCTACCTGCTTTCTGCCCTAGGCGCCACTGCCGCAGCGGTTAACCAAAAAACCGCAGACGCTACCCCTAGCGCTACGGCCAGCCCAACTGCTAGTGCCCCGGCCACGGCCTCTGCAAACACTGAGAATTCCACGCCTAGTGCCACCGCTAGCGCCACTCCTAGCGCCTCAGCTACCCCTACTCCCACTCAAAGCTCCACCCAGAACGCAAAAGCAGTTGAGGCCCAGCAAGTCGCGGCCCTTAACCAGGCCCTAGCTGGCGCTCTAAAACGCGGGGGCATCATCGCCCTGCCGCCTATGGACGCCGACCTGGTTGCCCTTAGCCATGTCAGCACTGGAGCCAGCCAAATCAGGGAAGCTATCAACCAATCTAAAGCCATGGTTGGTAAGGACCAGCTGCTAAGCGGGGCCCGTGCAGACGTAGCTATTTCCTCGTCGCTAGAGCTAGACCAAACCTACCTGGACGCGGTAAAAGGACAGGTGAGCACGGTTATCTCGCCGCCTGACGCGCTATATCCAGCTGGGGATTTGGACTACATTCCTGACTCCACAGCTTTCCTCAACAACCAGCGTGTACTAATCCCTGATCAGACCCTGTCAGAGTCTGTTTCTGGGGTGCTAACCACCTATGAGGGCTTTTTAGGTAACCTAACCGACTTTGACGCACGTCAGCTGGCGCGCGGCACTACGGCTGTTATCACCCGTCAGCGCCCGGATCAGGTGCGCCACGTTTTGCTGCTGGTAGAGCGTGACTCTGCCTCCAATATGGATGTTAAGGACCTAAACGACCGGCTTTCGGCCATAAACAACAGTTGGTCCACCCCGGCCCCACTGACTGAACTGGAACAGTTGGCTAGTACTAAAGCTAGCGACGGCACTGAGATTGAACGCGAACCTCTGCCTGTCAGCTCCACTGACCCCTACCGCATCAACGAGCAAGAACTAGCCACCGCCTCCAAAACTGTTAGCACCACCCAAAACATGGTGTCTATCTACAATGAGCCCGCTAAAATCGCTGGCTCTACCCTGCGTCTAACTGAGGTGGCTACCTCCTCAGCTTGGCGCCAAGGTAAGTTCATGGTGGTTATTGACGACGTCGGCTGCCGCAATAAGCTCATTGGCACTATGCTGCGCACCCTGCCCAGCTCCACCATTAACCTCATTGACTCCTCCGCGCACCTGCCGGTACGCGTCTCGAACGACACTTCGCAACCCGCCAAGGTCACTATCCATTTACGCCCTTCGCGTTCGCTACTGCGTTCCAAGGGTGACACCACTGCAGTTATTCCGGCTAACTCCCAAACCACTGTGATGGTGCCGGTAAATGCTGTGGGTAGCGGTGATATTGACGTCAAGGTTTCTATGAAGAACGCCTTGGGGCAACCGGTAGGTTCCAGCTCTACCGTGCACATGCGTGTGCGCGCCAACTGGGAAAGCTGGTTTACCTGGGGCTTAGGCAGTGTATTTAGCGTGCTTATGGTGGCCGGTATCTTCAGAACGATACGCCGTGGTCGCCGTGTGGTGATCTCAGAAGGGTAAGTAATGGCAAAAGCACCAACACTGGCGCGTTCTAGCGCAGTCATGTTTATGGGTACGCTAGCTTCCCGCATGCTGGGGCTGGTGCGTAACGCCATGCTGGTGGCCGCGCTGGGTGCTACCGGATCGGGCGCCGCTGACGCCTTCACGGTGGCCAATAACGCGCCCACCATGATCTATAACCTGCTGGCTGCCGGCGTACTAAACGCTATTTTGGTGCCGCAAATTGTGCGAGCGCTACGGCAAAAAGCCGGTGAGGAATTCATTAACCGGCTGATTACCACCGCTGGCGCTTTACTGGCGGTGGTCACCGGTGTGTTGACGGTAGCTGCCACCATAGTGGTAACTATTTACGGTTCCCAATTAGGTCAATGGCATGGTTTGGCTACCGCGTTTGCCTACTGGTGTTTGCCACAGATTTTCTTCTATGGACTTTATGCCCTATGGGGCCAGGTCCTAAACGCTAAAAATAATTTCGGCCCCTATATGTGGGCGCCGGTATTAAATAACATTATTTCGATCGTTTCCCTGGCTGCCTACCTGTTTATTTACGGCGAATACTCCGGCGGCGGTAGCCCAGCTAACTGGGATTTCACCCGCACTGCTGTAATTGCGGGTACCTCCACCCTGGGTATCGCCATCCAGGCTTTGGTCCTGTACATCCCGCTGGTACGCACTGGCTTTAAGCCTCGCCTGGTGTGGGGTCTGCGCGGTTCTGGCTTGGGTCAGGTATCCAAGGTAGCCCTGTGGGCAGTGTTTGGCCTGATTGTGGTGGAGCTAAGCACCTTGGTGGTCTATAACCTGGGTACTGCGGCTTTAAGCGCTAGTGAATTACCCGAATATGCCCATACGGTGGTGCCTTCTACGGTTATTTACACCAATGCGCAAATGATTTTCATGCTGCCGCAATCATTGGTGACTACCTCAATTATTGTGGCGCTATTTACCCGTATGAGTGAAAAGGCAGCTGCGGGAGATGCTGATGGCGTTAAGGATGATTTGTCTTTAGGCCTGCGCACTATCGCTATTTTCACCACCCTATTTAGTGCCGGTATTTTCGTGTTGGCCGGCCCGGCCATGCAGGTGTTTGTGCCCACCTTGCGCCCTGAGGAGGTTTCCGCCTCTGCCGCCGTGCTGATGATGTTGGCTATTGGTATTGTGCCGCAGGGTTTATGGGCCACCATGCAGCGCGTAATGCTGGCCTATAACGACACTAAACGTATGCTTTGGGCCGACGTGCCCGTGGGTCTTTCCCAGATCATTATTTGCGCTGCGGCATATATGTTTGCCCCGGCCACCTGGTGGATGATCCTGGCGGCCCTGGGTTCAGCAGTAAGCCAGGCTACCGGCTCGGTAATTATTGTATTTTTGCTGCGTAAGCACCTGCCGCATATGGATGTGCGCCGGGTTAGCGCCACCTACGCATTGCTGGGCCTGGCGGTGGCCCCCGCCGTAGTGGCTGGTTACCTGGTGCGTTATGGGCTCAACCTAATCCACATCAACAGTGGTTTTAGTGATTCTCTGGCACAGATCCTCATTGTTGCCCCCATCATGACCCTGGTGTATCTGCTTACCGCCCGGGCTTTGCGTGTTGAGGAGCTAAACAATATTGCCCGCCCGGTTACCTCCGTGGTGCGTAAGGTGGCTTCCCTGCTGCCCGCCCCGATCGCCAAGGTGCTTAATAAGGGTGCCGCCGCCCTGGTTACCCCGCCCGCATATAAGAGTGTGCCGCTTAAGTACTCTGACGTGATCGCTGAGGGTGAGGTTATCCACGCGGCAACTACCGACGTCGTCAGTGATCAGGCAACCAGCAAAGTTACGCTAGCTGAATCAACCCCCGCCACCTTAGCTGCCGCCAAGGATGCCACTGCGGCTGCCCGTGACGCCGTCGACGGCGCCGCCACTAAGGGCTCAGCTAAGAACTCCATTAAGGGTGCTACCTCTACCAGCGTAAGCGACACCTCAAAGACTTCTTCGTCTGCATCTAAGTCGCTAGGTACAATCGCTAACGCAGCTCCTGCTGCAGCTATTCCGCCAATTCCTCCGCCCCCGGCGTCGTCGGGCGCGGATACGCCAGCGCCTTCTATTCCTATGCAGCCAGAAGCAGAAAATCTAGTTCAATCTTTCCCGATCGGTTCGGGCCGTTATCACCTGTGTGGCAATCTGCCCACATCACTTCCACACGTACGCCGCTACCACGGTATCGACACGATTTTGGACCAGCCGGTGGCCATTTATGTGCTCACCGAGGCTGTACGCAACCAGGTCGAGGTGCTTGAGTCTGCTCAGCGCGCTGCCTTGGCTACTGACCCGCGTCTGGTACGGGTGCGCGACGTCGAATTAGAGCCGGCTTTCATTGTCACCGACCCGGTTGAGGGGGTCTCCTTCGACCGTCTCATTGAGGACGGCCTGGAGGTTGAGCAGGCCCGCTCCATTATTGGTGAGGTAGCTTCCGCTTTGGATAACGCCTCCCGTCGCGGCCTGCACCACCTGTGCCTGAGCACTGAAGATATCCGCGTCACTGTGGACGGTAAAGTGCGCGTATTTGGCTTGTCTTACGAGTCCGCGCTGCGCCACGTAAAGATTGACCGTGACGAGCATGGCTTGCTGGCTTACGACATTACTGACGCCAAGGCACTACTGGATCTGCTCTACTACGGGTTGACCAAGCGCTGGCCGGGTAAACGCACCGGGATTCCCAGTGCCCCCTTAACCGGCGGTCACCCGGTTTCCCCGGCCACGATTAACCCGCAGGTTCCGGCTGACCTGGACGAGATTTTCGCCCAGCAGTATTCGGGTAGGCCCATCCGTAGCGCCGCCGCGTTGGTCACCGCCCTGGGCACGTGGCAGCCAGTTAAAGGCTCCCAGCTGCCGGTAGCTCAGCCCACTGAGTTCACCACTAAGCAGCTTGAAGAGGGCGTTGAGGGCCTTGAGGCTGTTAAGGGCCTGATTAAGAACACTCGCATTAAGACCACCCAGTTGGCTTCGCGCGTGGGTAACAGTGTGCGTGAGGACATTAAGGCGGCCAGTGACGCCATTCCGGCCGCCCCTGGGCCAGGCCGTGAGGTTGATTTAAGCGATCTGAGCGACATCATCTCTATGCCCACCATGCCGGCCACAAAAGAGGCCCTAGACGCACCTCGTCCTATGCCCAGCAAGGAAGAAAACGAGGCAGAGTACATCCAGTACAAGGAACGCAGCCGTACCTCCTGGGCGCTGCTGGCCGCCTTAGCGCTGGTAGTGATTCTGGCAGTGGTGTTTGCCTTCTCGAACCTGCTGGGTCTGTCTAACGTTTCCTTCGATGAGGATGATGGTCCCGCCGCTTCGACAGTGCCCACGGTCACCTCAACCCAGGGACAATAGTTACCGCTGCTAGTTAAGTTAGCTGCCCCTAGTTAATAGGGCGCAGCTAACATTTGTATTGGGAACATTCGGACCTAGGTCTCGGTTGTACCTGCCAACAAACATTGAAGAACAGGAGCAGCATGGTTCACGACGTCGTTATCGTAGGTTCCGGGCCTGCCGGTTACACCGCCGCTATCTACGCGGCCCGAGCTCAGCTCAAGCCGGTGCTGGTAGCAGGCGCCGTGACTGCCGGTGGCGCCCTAATGAACACCACTGAGGTGGAAAACTTCCCCGGTTTCCCTGAGGGTATTCAGGGCCCTGACCTGATGAACAACATGATGGAGCAGGCTGAGAAGTTTGGCACCGACATCCGCTATGAGGATGTGGTCAAGCTGGAGCTGGCTGGCGAGGTAAAGCGCGTGCATCTAGAAGATGAGGTGCTTGAGACCCGCACCGTCATCTTCTCCACCGGTTCGGCTTACCGCAAGCTGGGCTTGGAGGAAGAGGATAAGTACTCCGGTCACGGCGTTTCTTACTGCGCTACCTGTGACGGTTTCTTCTTCCGCGACCAGGACATCATTGTGGTGGGTGGCGGCGACTCCGCTATGGAAGAGGCAACCTTCCTAACCACTTTCGCTAAGTCTGTGACTGTGGTGCACCGCCGCGACGAGCTGCGCGCCTCGGCTGCTATGGCTAAGCGCGCCTTGGAGAACCCCAAGATTAACTTCGCTTGGAACTCGCGCGTATCGGCACTGCATGGTGAGGGGGCGCTAGAGAGCGTAACCCTAACCGACACGGTTACCGGTCAAACTCGCGAGCTGGAGGCTACCGGGTTGTTTGTTGCCATTGGTTCCAGCCCGCGCAGCGAGTTGGTGCGTGACCAGCTGGAGCTGGATGCCGCCGGCTATGTGGTGGTTTCTCACCCCTCCACCCGCACTAACGTCCCCGGTGTCTTTGCTTGCGGCGACGTCGCAGACCCCACCTACCGTCAGGCCATCACTGCTGCCGCCTCGGGCACCCGCGCCGCTCTGGACGCCCAGCACTACCTGGCTGAACTGAACTAACTACCCGCCTGATAACTAGCGTGGGTTTGCGCCCACAATCCTTTCAATCTCTACTAGGCTAGAAACAGCTATCAAATACAAGGAGAACAACATGTCGAACGCTCTCGCAGTTACTGACGCTACCTTCCAGGACGAGGTCATCAACTCTGACAAGCCCGTAGTGGTGGACTTCTGGGCCACCTGGTGCCCGCCTTGCCGTCAGATGGCTCCGGTGGTTGACGAGGCCGCTAAGCAGCTTGAGGACGTCAAGTTTGTGAAGGTGGACGTGGATGCCAACCCGCTAAGCGCCGCCAAGTACGGCGTGCGTTCCATCCCGGCCTTCCTGGTGTTCCGTGACGGCGAAGTCCGCCACGAGTTCGTGGGTTCACGCCCCAAGGCTAACTTTGTGGAAGAGGTCCAGAAGGCCGCCTTCCCCAACGCCTGAGCTGCACACACAGGTACACACAGGTACACACAGACAATTTCAGACAAATACAGGCAATTTCATCCCTTCCCTATAAAAATTCCATGGGGTTTTATAGGGAAGGGATGATTTGTCAGTTTTTGTGCTCAGCCCCTTACGCCCACCTCCCTTAAGCACTAAATATCGACGACGACGTCACCCGCCAGCCACGCGATAAACATCGTGTTTCACGTGAAACACACGCGCCGCACGCGCCACACAACTGCCGCCCCTGTGCCGTCGACCTCTATGCTGCCGCACTTCGCACAGCTGCCGCCTGGCGCCGCCCCTCACAGCAAACGCGGTGCGCACATCGTCGCCGTCGGCCCAGCGCCACCGTCGGCCCAGCACCCCACCCCAAGCACCCCCAGCACCCCAAGCACCTAACCGCAGCGCCACCGTCGGCCCCACACCCAAACCCCAACATCCCAACCCCAGCACCTCAGCACTTACGCCCTCAGTAGCTTTCCGGCATTAGACGCCACCAACGTGGCAGAATTGGAGCTACGCGCGCCTGGGCACAACCAGCCCACCAGCGCTTACGAAAGGAACCACCGTGACTGAGAATCAAAGAGGTAACCGACTCGACCCCTGGCTAGACTCCTACGCAGAGCGAGCCGCAGGGCTGCGCGAGTCAGAAGTGCGTTCCTTATTCTCGGTGGCATCGCGCCCGGAGGTAGTTTCACTGGCCGGCGGGATGCCCAACCTCAAAGACCTGCCCATGGCTGACATCGCTGAAGCCACCAAGCAAATGCTGCTGCGTGATGGCTACAAAGCCCTGCAATACGGCAACGGTAAGGGCCTGCCGCAGCTAGCAGAGCAGCTCACTGAAGTAATGGCTTATGAGGGTATCGAGGCTGATAGCGCCAACATCCTCATCACCACTGGCTCCCAGCAGGCCGTGGACCTAATTACCGAAATCATGATTAACCCGGGTGACGTGGTGGTCTGTGAGGCCCCCTCCTACCTGGGTAGCCTGGGTATTTTCCGCGCCTATGAGGCTGAGGTAGTGCAGAGTCCTATTGATGCCGACGGCGTCATTCCCCAGGCCTTGGAAGAAACTTTCACTCGCCTGGAGCGCGAGGGCCGCAAGGTTAAGTTCTTCTACACCATTCCCAACTACCACAACCCTGCCGGGGTGTGCGTTAGCGAGGAGCGTCGCCCGCAGATCGTGGAGATTTGCAAGCGCCACCACGTATTGATTGTGGAGGACAACCCCTACGGTCTACTGGGCTTTGACGGGCGCACCTACACTTCGTTTAAGAGCTTGGCGCCCGATCACGTACTGTATCTGGGATCTGTCTCTAAGATTTTTGCTCCCGGTTACCGCGTGGGCTGGGCCTGTGCGCCGTCGGCAATGTGCGAAAAGCTAAAGCTAGCCTCTGAGTCTGCGATCCTGTGCCCCACATCTATGGGCCAGTATTCGATCTCCATGTACCTAAGCGAGTTTGACTGGCGCAACCAGATTTCCACTTTCCGAGGCATGTACCGCTCGCGACGTGACGCCATGATTCAGGCGCTTAACGACTACCTGCCCATGTGCCAGTGGAATGTTCCCGAGGGCGGTTTTTACACCTGGGTTAAGTTGCCGCAGGGCCTGGATGCCAAGGACATGCTGCCGCGCGCGGTAACTAACTTGGTGGCTTATGTTTCGGGTACCGCCTTCTACGCCAACGGCGAGGGCCGCAACCATATGCGTCTGTCCTACTGCTACCCCAATGAGCAAGATATTCGTGAGGGCGTGCGCCGCATCTCTGAGGTGGTTAACCGCGACCTGGAGCTGGTTTCGCTGTTTGGCACGGCCAAGCGCCCCACTCCCGGACAGCACTAGTCGCCGGGTCCCACTTACCCCTATTTAAATTTTTAGCCGTATAGAAAGGCCTTTCATGACACAGCAATTGCGTGTGGCCATCATCGCCGGCGGCCTCAACCACGAGCGCGAGGTTTCGCTGCGCTCGGCTCACCGCGTAGCTAGGGCGCTGCGCGAGGCCGGCCACGAAGTTAATACTTTCTGCCCTGACGCCTCTATGCTGGCGTTTTTGCGCAACTACAACCCGGATGTGGTGTGGCCACTGGTGCACGGCTCCACGGGTGAGGATGGCAGTTTGCAAAACATCCTGTTGGCCCTGGAGGTGCCGTTTGTGGGCACGCACTCTGATGGCTGTCAGCGCGCCAGCTACAAGCCCACCGCTAAGGCTGGGGTGCGTACGGCGGGTGTGGCCACGCCTGATTCGCTGACTCTGCCGCAGTCTTTCTTCAACCAGCTGGGTGCCAATGAGCTGCTGGATTTGGTGATTGCGCACCTGGGTCTGCCGCTGGTGGTTAAGCCGTTCCAGGGCGGCTCGGCGTTGGGGGTTTCTTATGCCGACGACGTCGACTCGCTGCGTTCTGCGATGGTGGAGTGTTTCGCCTATTCTGACAACGCCTTGATTGAGGTGTTTGTGGAGGGCGTGGAGGCTTCCGTTTCGGTGGTGCGTAACGGCGACGGCGTAGCTCGGGCCCTGCCGACGGTGGAGATTGTTACTGACGGCTCCTACGACTACGATGCCCGCTACAACCCTGGGCGTAGTGAGTTTTTTGTGCCCGCGCGTTTGGATCAGGCGCGTGACGACGCCGTGCGTGAGGCGGCGGTGAAGGTTCACGAGACTTTAGGTTTAGGGGCGCTGTCACGCTCTGACTTTATTGTCGACGCCGAGGGTACGCCTTGGTTCATTGACGTGAACGTGGTGCCGGGCATGACTGAGACTTCGCTGCTGCCGCTGGCAGCTGAGGTGGATGGTAACTTCACGCAGCTGTGCCAGCAGCTGGTGTTGGCCGCCTACAACAACTACCAGGGCGAGGTCCAGGACGCCCAGTAGCCGCTAGCGCAGCAAAATACCGACTACATAGCCTGCGTTGGGGGTGAGTGTTTCACGTGAAACACTCACCCCCAACATTTTTTGCCCGCACCCCAGCCAGCCTGAAATTTGGTATTTAGTAAAGTAGGCCCTGGCAGATAATTGTCTAGACTGCAAGACTTGTCTCATCGAGTATCTTCTAGACGAAAGACCTAAACGCTATGGCAGCTAAATCAGCTCACACTCTTTCACCGCCTAGCGCTGAAGCACATAAGTCCAAGCAGGCTGGCAAAGTTTCACTCATTGCCGTGTTACTGACTCTGTTTTCGATGTTCTTCGGAGCCGGAAACCTGATCTTCCCACCAGTGATGGGCGCCCAGGCGGGCACTGCCTTCACTCCCGCAATTACCGGCTTTTTGATCGGCGGCGTACTGCTACCGGTTATTTCTGTTTTTGCTATTGCGGTGGCCGGAGCTGACCTGCGCGATCTTTCCTCGCGCGCCGGTAAGGTGTTTGGGGTTATTTTCCCTTCGGCAGTGTATTTATCTATTGGCGCTATTTACGGCGTGCCGCGTACTGGTGCGGTTAGCTATTCAACCGCTATAAAACCGATTATTAATAGCGAAGGTATTTTGCCTTCGATTATTTTCAACGCTGTGTTTTTCACCGTGGCAGTGCTGCTTTGCTGGCGTGAAGGCAAGGTGGTTAATTACTTGGGTAAGATCCTCACCCCGGCCTTGCTGCTACTGCTGGTTCTGTTGGTGACGCGCGCACTGAGTGTCTTTGAGACCAGCCCTGCCGCTCCCCAGGGTGATTACACCACGCAGCCGATTAATGCCGGTTTGTTATCCGGCTATATGACGATGGACTCGGTAGCTGCCTTGGCTTTCGGTATCGTGGTGGTTAACGCCTTCACTTTTGGCCGCACCGGCATTTCCCGCTCGGGGGCCACCACCCACACCGGCATTGCCGCGCTGATCGCTGGCGCCCTGCTGGCTACAGTTTATGTGGGCTTGGGTTTTGTGGGTCAGTTGATGCCTAATGGGGCTAGTTATAGCGACGGCGCCGCTCTACTTTCGGATGCGTCGGCACTGACTATGGGGTCGGTTGGTAGGTATGCCTATGGTTTGACGGTGTTGTTGGCTTGTATGACGACGGCGGTGGGCTTGTTGGCAGCCTCAGCTGAGTTCTTTAATCGGCTTATTCCAAAGCTTAGTTACCGGGCGTTGCTGATTGTTTTTGCGGTGATTGGTTTCGCCTTTGCTAGCTATGGTTTGGAGACTCTGCTTAAGATCTCAGCTCCGCTGATTACTTTCCTGTACCCCATTGCGATTGCTTTGGTGTTTGCGACTTTGCTCAGCCATGCTTTGCGTCTGCGCAGTAATTTCATGTTCACTTTCGCTGCGTGGGGCGCAACCCTGTGGTCGGCACTCACCTTTGTCAGCGAACATGTTAAAGACGTGCCGGCGCTAAATGATTTTCTAGCTCTCTCCCCCGGCCAGGGTGCGCAGCTGGGCTGGATCCTGCCTACGGCATTGGTGGCAGGCTTGGGGCTGATTGTGGATCTATCGCGCGCTAAAGCCTAAGACAAACTCCCGCGAGCTATGGCTCGCGGGAGTAGTTTCAGCCTCAATTGGAGCTGGTTTTAGACCAGCCTCCATTCGGTTTAGAGCAGTCTCCGCCCGGTTTAGACCAGCTTCCATCCGGCTGCCCGGCTGCGGGCCTGCCAGAAGGCCCGGTATTGTCCATCACTTTGGCTATAGAGCTCGGCGTGTGTGCCTACCTGGGCTACGCGGCCAGAGTGGTCAAGCACAATGATCTGGTCTGCAGCGGTAATGGTGTCGAGTTTATGGGCGATGACAATGAGGGTGGCGTTGCGTCGCAGCGCATCCATGGCGTCGGTGATGTGGTTTTCGTTTTCGGGGTCCAGCGCGCTGGTGGCCTCGTCGAAGAGAACAATGGGGGCGGCTTTGAGCAGGGCGCGGGCAATGGAGACACGTTGACGTTCGCCGCCCGATAGGGCGCGGCCCCCTTCACCTACACGGGTGTTCCACCCTAGTGGTAGACGCTCAACGATTTCGTCGACGCCGCTTAGGCGGGCTACTTCTTTAACGTCGTCGTCGCTAGCATCGGCTCTACCAATGCGTACGTTAGCTTCGAGTGTGTCGTCAAAAAGATATACATCCTGGAAGACCAGCGACAGCTGGGCCATGAGCTGGGCAGTGTCCCATTGACGCACGTCGCGTCCCCCCACACTCACGCTGCCGGCGTCGACGTCGTAGAAGCGAGCAACCAGGCGCGCGATAGTGGTCTTACCACAACCTGAGGGGCCCACGATCGCCGTCATGGTTCCCGGCGCAACCTGGAAGGAAACGCCGCGCAGGACGGGGTGGTCGGCTTCGTAGGCGAAGGACACGTCAGTAAGGGCCACAGCGGAACCAGAGCAGGCCGGGTCCTGATCGCAGCTGGCCGGATCATGATTGGAACTGGTCGGGTCCTGATCGCAGCTGGCTGGAAGGATTGGCAGTTCGGGGGCGCTAAGGACCTCATGGCTTAGATCCAACACTGGGCGGCGGGTTTCAAAGGCGGAGGCTAGCATCCCAATATCGACGAGGATCTGCGTAAAACGTAAAAGCAGACCAATCGAGACAATCGCCTCCACAGGGCTGACGCTACCGCCCACCGCCAGCAGCCCAATCACAATAATCAGTGAAACCACGACCACCTGAGCGGCCATCCCGTTGACAACCTGACCGATGGTTTCACGTATCAGTGAGCGCCGCGCGGCTTTCCCATAGGTGTCCTCGGCCCGCTCAAGCGGATCATAGGAGCTGGAACGCCCGCACGCGCGCAGGGCTCCCTGCTTGGTTGCATACTCTACGATGCGGTGAGACAGCTCTTGGGCGGGAGGTTCTTTAAGTGCAGATCCGGAATTCAGGCAGGTGCGGGCCACCCACACTCCCCCAGCGATGACGGGAATAGCTAGCACACACACCAGCCCCAGAGCCGGAGAGAACACAGTGATACCCACAAGCATCGTCAGTGAAGTGACGATCGCAGCGATGAAGGGCGAATACATGTGCGCGAACATCTCGCCTAACAGCATTAGTTCACGTGAAACCAGGCGTGACATCTTTCCGGCCGTGTCCGCCCGGAAAGAGCCCAGCGGCAGGGAGGCTACTTTATCGCCGATTGCGCGGTGCATGTTGGACAGGAAGTCGAAGGAGACCATATAGGAGCGCATAGCTAGCAGGTATTCAGTGATGAACGAAGCTAGAGCGCACAGCGCCAGTACGATGAGCCAGGCAGTTAGGTTCATGCCCCAGGCTGGCCGCCCTGAAGTTAAGGCAATTGCGGCCGGGATGAACGCGATCAAGGATAAACCTCTAACCACACCAACAATGCAGGAAAGCGCCGTCACCTGCCTGAAATTAGTGCGTCCCGCAGCAGACAGTGGTTCACGCAGCCGTGATATAAGCTCAAACATGTCAGTGTCCTTTCACTGCGCTCATGCGACGCATGTATGGATGGTCGGCGAGTTGCTCGGGGGTGCCGTGCGCAATGAGACGGCCCGTCTCAAGGATGGCAATCTGATCGACGCCGGCAATTGAGGTAGCACGGTGGGCGATCACCAGGACTGTCTTGCCTTGGACCAGTCGGGTCAGGGCTGCTTGGATATCGGCTTCAGCCTCCGGGTCTGTGAAGGCGGTGGCCTCATCAAGTACAAGGATGGGGGCGTCTACAAGCAGGGCGCGGGCAATCGCAATCCGCTGAGCTTGGCCGCCTGAAGGATGCGCATCCTGGCCGATGACGGCGTCAAGACCTTGAGGTAGGCCGCGCACATAATCATCTATACAGGCAGCTTTCGCAGCAGCCCAGATTTCCTCGTCGCTGGCCTCGGGCATACCGAGCGCAATATTGTCACGCACGGAAATATCAAGAAGTTGCGGGTCTTGAAGCACAAACGAAACATGCTTGTAGAGAGCATTTGGGTCGACGTCGCGCAGATCTACGCCCCCAATACGGATCCTGCCTTGGTCCGGGTCAGCAAAGCGCGCAACTAGTGTGGCCAGGGTGGACTTACCAGAGCCAGAAGAGCCCACCAGCGCAGTGATACTACCTTCGGGCACGCGCAAACTTACATGGTCTAAGGCGAGCGTAGGGCCGTAGGAGAAGCAGACGTCGTCGATCTCAATATCCGCCGCTTCAGGCACCAAAGTGCCAGTGGCAGGCAGAGGATTCACAGAAAGCAGGTTAACGATACGCAGCGCGGCAGCACCGGCAATCTGGTATGCCCAGGCCGTCGTTCCCAGCACCTCGATAGCCGCCGGGATAACCAGGGCGATAAGCGCGCAGGTAATGACCTGAACCGGGCTGACTGCGCCCGTGGCCGCCAGCGCCGCGCCTCCCGCCGTCGAAATAAGCAGAATCAAGGAGGGAGACACGCTGGCCTGCCCCAATGCAGATCCCTTCAACATGGGGTCGCACCACTCGCGGTAGAAGCGTGAAAATTCCTCAGCAGCCCGGGTGAAACGCTGGTGTGAACGCCCCACAGTACCGAAGGCTTTAACCACGCTAATGCCGGAGACGAACTCAACCATGGTGGCTGACACGCGCGTGAGGTGGCGGTCCATCTGCGCTGTTTTATCCCCCATACCTCGCAGCATCCACGCATATATGAGGCCATAGATGGGGATGGTGGCAATCGAGAGGAGTCCAAGTCGCCAGTCAACAATGAAGGCGTAGATAACTAAAGAGATCGGCGCGCTGATGGCAGCGGTAGATTCGACGGGCGCGTGGGCGATAACAGTGTGTACGTCGTGTGTGTCGTCCTGGATGGCTTTGCGCACGGCCCCTGAGTTAGTGGAGGTAAACCAGGCTAGGGGGGCACCGGATAGAACTTTAACCATGCGAGAGCGCACGATATGCCCAAAACGCAGGTCCGCGAAGTGGGTGATGCTTACGGCCACAAAGTAGATTCCGTAGCGGGCCCCAAAGGCACTGATAAGCCACATCAGTAGGTCCATAACCTCACCGCGATCAGGTGAGACACCCGCCCGGGCAGCAGCCAGCAGCATCTGTCCAAGTTGAACGAGGATGACGTAGGGGGCCACCGCGAGCGCCCCATAGAGGATCCCAAGCACCTGGGCAATGATCATGGATTTACGAATTGGGGCGGTTAGCTCTTTGAAGGCGCGTTTGCCTGCCAGGTAGGCGGCGCGCGGATCGTCGCCCTGCGTGCCCTGGCTGCTTTGCGCACTGCCCTGCGCTTCACATAGGCAGGCAGTTTGCGCTGCCTTGCTCTCGTCTTGGTTGGTGGTCATTGTTGGTCTCCTTCGCGGGCGCAGTTGATGCCCGTCGCTGTGAGCGTGATTAGTCGGTCTGCGCAGGCTGCGGCAAACTCGCCGTCGTGGGTAACGACGACGACGGCGGCCCCCTCGTCCGCGATGCGCCGCAGGGTGGCGGTGATTGAATCTAGGTGCCTGGCGTCCACCCCTGAGGTGGGTTCGTCGAGGATGACGATGGGTCTACCGGTTGCGCGGGCGGCGGCGATAACTAGGCGCTGTTTTTGCCCACCCGATAGGCTCAGTGGGTGGCGCTCGCCTAGGTTAGCTAGGTCGAAATCAGCCAGTAGTTGTTCCCCACTTTGTCCGCTGGCGTGTGAGGCGCCAATTGTTAGCTCCCCGGCGAGGGTGTCGGAGAAAAGTTGGCGGCCGGTGTCTTGCATGACTAGGGCGCAGGCCGAGCGCCGGGTTTTGCGTGAGGCGGGCACGCCATCCATGCTGATGCTGCCTGAGCTGGGGGCGGCTAGCCCGCACAGCACCCGCACTAGGGTGGTTTTGCCGACGCCGTTGGCTCCCGCAATGCAGGTGATCTGCCCGGCTGGGAAGTCGGCGTCGAGCCCTTCAAAAACCGGGCTGGCACCGTAGGCAAAGCTCAGCCCCCGACATGACAGACGTACCTGGCTTGGAGTGGCTTCCCTGTTTTCCTGGCGGCCCGCCTGTTTTTCCTGACGACCCGCCTGGCCCTGCCCCACCTGTTTTTCCTGGCGGGCCGCCTGGACCTGCCCTACCCAGGTTTCGGGCGGGCCAGGGTCCACAAGCGTGCGTAGCCCCAGCGAGCGACGCTGTGCCTGCCCCATAGAGAAGAACTCTGCGCCATTCCAGCGCCGCGTCACCCTACCGCTTTCCATGAGCAGCACCTGATCGGCCAGGCCGCGCAGGAAGTGCAGGCGGTGCTCAACGACAACAATCGTTAGGCCCTGCTCTTTAAGTACTTTCAGGGCCTCGCGCACCTCACTAATCGCGGCGGGGTCAAGGTTTGAGGTGGGCTCATCTGCCAGCAGGACGGGGGCGCCGCTGGCCAGTGCGCAGGCCAACGCCACCTTCTGCAGCTGCCCACCCGAGAGGGTTGTAAGCTTGCGCTCCAGCAGGTGGCTGATGCCCATGAGTTTGGCGGCGCGTTCGCTTTGCTGGCGTAGTGTGGCGCGCTCGCGTCCATAGTTTTCTCCGCAGAAGGCTAGTTCTTCGGCAACTGTGTCGCAGAAGAACTGGGTGCGGGGGTTTTGGAAGACTGAGGAGCATAGGTGTCCGACGTCGGTTAGGGCGACGTCGGCGAGGTTGCGTCCGTTGATACGCACCACCCCGTCTAACTCCCCTGGGGTCATTTGTGGGACCAGGCCGGTTAGTGCCTTCATGAGGGTTGATTTGCCGCAGCCTGAGGCCCCGCAGACCAGGGTGAGGCTGCCGGCGTCAGCTGACAGTTCCACGTCTTTCAAGGCTTCGACGCGGTCTCCTGTTAGTTCACTTACGTAGGAGAAAGATAGGGATGCAACGTCAATCATGGCAGGATTCCCAGGTAGCAGCAGTATTCAAGGGCAATTACAGCGGCGACGCATACCAGGGCTAGCACGTCCCAGCCTGTGGCGCGTAGCTGCGTAAGGCTGGTGGGGCGTGTAGAGCTGCCTAGGCCGCGAACCACACTGGAGGCCGCTAGGTCGTCGGCCACGCGCGCGATAGACGAAAGCAGTGGCACTAGGAATTGCTCAGCGATCACGAGTGGGTGGCGTAGCACGCCACGTGTGCTCAGGTCGACGCCGCGCATCTGCATCGCTTCACGGATGGCGACCGCCTCCGCCCCTACCGTGGGGATTACCCGGAAGGCAACCACCAGAGCATCAACGAAGATGCGCGGCAGGTGAATGGCGCGCAGGGCGGCTTTCATCTGTCCGATCCTGGTGGTGCGGTACACGTACAGGGCCAGGCCGAAGCCCGCGAAGAAACGCGCAAACCAGTACATGATTGCCGCGCAGGTGCCGATTGTGAGCGCCACGGGATGCGGCCAAGCTGCTGACTGCATCCAGGTAACCAGGGAGGGAGAGCCCAGGTAGATCACGTCGCAGATGAGGCATCCAAAACCTATACGTAGCGCGGACTTGACACTTACCTCCCAGGCCAGGGCGACCACAACCAGCACCTGCACGGCGATGAGCGTCGTCGTGGGACTTGCCCGCATAACCAGCGCGTTAAGCACCAGCAGGGCCAGCAGCTTTGTGCGCGGATCCAGCCGGCTTGGCGACTCACCGGGGGCGGACTCGGCCGGCGAAATCTCAGGCAACGCCGGCCTTAGCGAAGTGCTTGCGTAGCAGGAATCGGCCGATGAGCCCACCGATGAACGCGATGATCATGGCGGCAACGAGCCATCCCCCAATCACTGCGGGGCTAAAGAGTGCGCGCATACTATCGGCGTAGTCTTGCCCCATTGAGGAGGCAATATCTGCGTAGTAGGAGTCGGGAGCGAAAAAGATTGGCGCAAGCGGGCCGATCATCCACAGGGAGACCAGCATGTATGCTGCGATGTTGCGAGATGCATTCAGGTAGCCGCCGCTGCGAGCAACAAGGTCAGCTAGGAAACCAAGCACCAGGGTAACCGGCAAGGTAACCCATGAGTGGCCGGTTAGGACCATCAGGAGCGCAACGATGCTTCCCATGATCGTGAGCGTGCCAAACATGCGTGAGCGAACCAGCATCAGCATGATGACCGGCCCATTGAGGATAAGCCCGATGATCCAGCCAACAAACATGAATGCGGGGCCGAAGAAACCCAGCATTCCCGAGCACCACATGAGGACGAAGTAAACAGCTGTGAATGCACCGATCGTGACGGCCGAGCGTGCCTTAGTAACGCCCGACCCAGTAACCTGAGACATTATCGTGACCCTTCACGAAGATAAGGTTTATATAACCTAAGTTAGGTTACCCTGTTTTGAGGTTTTCGCATGAGACTTTTAGCCCTTTACCTGCGCTTTTCTAAATGACGCTAGGATGCATCCATGCTTAGCTTGCATCGGCACCTAAGTGCCAGTGACAAGGAGCCTGTTTGTGGATCTAACCAAATCTGTACGAGCCACTAAAACTTCGCAAGCTACTAGAACTGCACAAGCAGTTAAATTGAGCCACTAAATCTGTACAAGCGCTAAATCTCCGCGAGCTAAGGTTTAACCGAAACAAGCAAAACGCAGGGGCGGCCAAGTTCGTTAGAACTTGACCGCCCCTTTTATCAGCAGATTGATGTGCCGACAAACAGCTTGCTGGCTTGTAAGCTCCCTCCCCGCCGCCTGCTACACCAGCGACTTGGCACCCAGCGCAGGTGTGAGAAGGCCGCAGCTGGGCGCTGGCGCTAGTTTTTGGAGGCTGAAGTTAGCGAGCCGACGATTCGGTCTAGGTCTTCACCGCCGCTAAATTCGATGACGATTTTTCCCTTCTTGGCACCCTGGGTGACCTTCACGCGCGCATCGAAAATACCCGAGAGTTTGGTGGAAAGCTCACGGTTGAGCACTGCGCGGTTACGGGCCTTAGCCTTGGTCTCCCCCGCCTCAGTGGCGTCCACCTGCAAGGCCACCTGCTCTTCAGTGTTGCGCACTGACAGGCCCTCATTAACGATGCGCTCAGCCAGCTTTTCCATAGCCTCGGCGTCGGGCAGACCCAGCAGAGCGCGGGCGTGACCAGCAGACAGGGAGCCGTCAGTGAGTTGGTTTTGTACCGACGGCGGCAGCTTCATTAGACGCAATGTATTAGCAATCTGGGAGCGGGAGCGGGCAATGCGCTCAGCTAGCTCACTTTGGGTGCAACCAAAGTCGTCTAGCAACTGCTGGTAGGCGGCAGCTTCTTCCAGCGGGTTCAGCTGGACGCGGTGCAGGTTTTCCAGCAGCGCGTCACGCAGCAGATCATCATCTGCGGTTGTACGCACAATTGCGGGAATGGTTTCCAGACCAGCCTCACGCGTGGCGCGCAGACGCCGCTCACCCATAACCAGCTCGTAGGCGCGTCCGCCGGGCAGCGTTTCACGTGAAACACCATCTGGCAGTGGCTCGCTTTCAGGCCAGGGGCGCACCACGATCGGCTGTAGCAAACCAACTTCTTTAATTGAAGCTGACAACTCGGCAATCTCTGCCTGATCAAAATAAGTCCGTGGCTGACGCCGGTTGGGCACAATCGCGTCAACCGGAATCTCAGCAAAGCTAGTGCCGGGCACATCCACCAGTTCAACCGGCTCCGCACCCTCAGTGGCGGCAGCGGCAGCAGCGGCGTCGTCGTTAGAAACAGCGGACCCACTAGCCAATGAGAGGGTCCCACCCGTGACCGTTTCACGTGAAACACTCTTCTTACGGGAGCCTCGATCGCGGCGCGGGGCGGGGGCTAGCAGGGAGGTGACAATCTCGGAAGTTTCCGAACTGCCCGCGAAGAACAGATCCGTGGGGCGCTGGCCATCAGTGCCAGTAGCCTCAGCGGTGTTGTGCGCAGGACGGGAAACAACTTCTTGCTCGGCGGGTTCTGGGATCAATGAGGCGAGGCCACGACCTAGCCCTCGACGGTTTTTAGCCATGTCAGTTTTCCTTAGGAGCGACGCCGGGCTGGGTAATCCCGCGCATTGAAATTTCTTGTGCCAGTCGTTTGTATGCCACCGCGCCGGTTGAGCGCGGGTCCCAGGTGACCACCGGTTCGCCGTAGGAAGGGGCCTCAGCAATACGAACCGACCTGGGAATCTTGGTTTCTAGCGTGGCGTGGGGGAAGTAGGTTTTCACCTCGGATTCGACGTCGCGCGCCAACATGGTGCGCTTATCGAACATGGTAAGAGCGATCATCGATACGTGCAGAGCCGGGTTGTAAACCTTGGCAATACGATCGATAGAACGGGTAAGCAGGGCCAAGCCTTCAAGGGCGTAGTACTCGGCCTGCATGGGGATTAGCACTTCACCGGCGGCCACGAAGGCGTTAATGGTGATAATGCCAAGTGAGGGCGGGCAGTCGATAATCACGTAGTCCACGCGCTTGCCGCCACTACGGTTTACCTCAATGAGGTAGTTGCGAACTGCTTCGCGTAGTCGTGATTGGCGCCCGACCGCCTCTAGTAGATCAATCTCCACTGAAGAAAGATCAATATTGGACACCACTACCTGTAGGTTCTCCCCTAGCTCGGTAACCTTCGCTACCTGGCTAATGGGTTTACCTTCCACTATCACGTCATAGACGGAAGGTTCACCCTCGGGGTGTTCCAGCCCGAATGCGGTGGAGGCGTTACCCTGCGGGTCAGCGTCAATAAGCAGTACCCTTAGGCCCGCTTCGGCTAGTGCCGCAGCTACGTTTACCGCAGTTGAGGTTTTGCCGACGCCGCCTTTTTGGTTAGCGACGGCGATAACTCGGGTCTGGGTGGGTGCAGCAAAGCCTAGCTCACGCACCTTCTCCAGGGCGGTGGTATCAGCCTTGAGTTGGTCGAAAATGGATGAGCCGGACACTTTGCTCCTCACGAGTGCGATCAGATCAGGACTAAAGTTTACGCGATCGACGCCCTCACAAAGGTCAGGCGCACCAAAAAATAATACAGTTGTTTCACGTGAAACAACATGCAACAGACTGAGCTCCCCAGTCACACCAGTCACATAGTTAACAAGTAGAACTACTGGAGCACAGCCATAAAATCCACGCCTAGACGAGTGCACCCACTTCACTGCGCACATAAAACTAGTGGGGTCCGGCAGTGCCGGGCCCCACTAGTTAGCAATCAGTTAAATCACTGGCTGATAGTGCAGAGCTCATCCCCGCGTGAGCGGGGAAAACACGTCGGTAACCTGCGAAACAGTTCCGGAAACCGGATCATCCCTGCGTGAGCGGGGAAAACCATTGACGAAAACAACGCAACTGTGAATCTGGCGGGTTCATCCCCGCGTAAGCAGGGAAAACATTAAAGGATCCATGAAACCATGCCAGCATCTGGGCTCATCCCCGCGTGAGCGGGGAAAACTTCTTAACTTGTCATTATACTGCGCAGAATGCCTAAATTTTGGAAACTGGGGCTCGCGGTTTTTAGCGCCCTAGATCAACCTCATCGACTACATTCTGCAGCATTTCAAAACAAAAGCGAGGCCCGGTTTCCCGAGCCTCGCTCACGTTGTTTGGCCACCCTTGGTCGGGTCCAGCTTTAGCTTGGAGCCAGCCTTAACTTGGGTCCAGCTTTAGCTTGAACTCAGCCTTAGCCTGACCCAGCCTTAGCGGGGCCGACGCACCTCCACCACGCGGGTGACGTCGTCGTCGCTAGTAACCACTTCATGCAGCACTGCCGGCAGCAGCTTGGCCTTCTTAATGACGTACTTGGCGTCATCAATCTCGCGCTGAGCCTGCTCCCCCTTCAGGGCTAGCAACACGCCACCGGGGGCGATCAGCGGGGAAGCCATGCGGGTCAGCTTGCTCAGGTTGGCTACAGCCCGGGCGGTCACCACATCGAAACGCTCGCGCATTTCTTCGGCCCGGCCCCGCCACACCCGCACATTGTCCAGGTCTAGCTCCTCAGCCACCAGCTCTAGCCAGGCACAGCGGCGCTCCATCGGCTCAATCAGGGTCACTTCCAGATCCGGACGAGACAAGGCCACCACCACTCCAGGCAGCCCCGCACCTGAACCTAGATCCGCCACGCTACCGTGCCTGGGCAGGAAAGGCACCACCGCCGCACTGTTAACCAGGTGGCGCGAGTAGAGGCGCGGTAGCTCGCGCGGGCCAATCAGCCCCCGCAGTTGCCCCTCCTCAGCCAGCATCTGGGCGTAGTGCTCCAGGCCAGACCAGGCCATGCCGAACATGTCGCGCATTTCGGCGGTGGGTACTTCCAGATCCTGCAGGCCCGCTAGCTCGCCCGCGTTATGGCTCATTTCAGGCTTCCTCGACGGCGTCGGCCGGGCTGTCTACGGTCTCGCCAGCCTTGGCCTCGACGGTCTCGGCTTCGACAGCCGCGTCGGCCTCATCAGCCGAAAGCTCAGTGCCCTCTTCAGCCTCTTCAACCTCGTCTTCGGCGTCGTCGACGGGCAGAACCATCACGTGACGGTGCGGCTCTACCCCCTCAGACTCAGAAACCAGGCCGGCGTTAGCAACCACGTCGTGGCAGACCTTGCGCTCGAAGGGGTTCATGGCTTCCAGCGCTACCGGCTTGCCGCTAGCCAACACGGACTTAACCGCCTCGGCGGCGATAGCAGTCAGCTGCTGGCGGCGCTCCTCGCGGTAACCAGCGATGTCCAGCATTAGGCGCGAACGCGAACCAGTGCGGGCCTGTACGGCCAGGCGGGTCAGCTCCTGGAGGGCTTCAAGCACCTCACCGTCGCGGCCCACTAGGGTGGCTAACTCACGTTCATCGCCGTCCTCGCCTGGGATGATGGCCACGGAGGCGCGCCCGTGATCCACATCGATGTCGATATCCCCGCCTAGATCGGCAATATCTAGTAGCTCTTCTAGGTAGTCAGCGCCGACTTCGCCTTCTTCCTCAAGCTGCTTGACGGTTTCCTGGCTCACCAGAAAACTCCTTCCACTAGTTATAACTAAGTCTTATTAGTTTTATAAGAACTACTTCTTAGCGGAGTTACCGCCCTTAGAGCCCTTTTTCTTCTTGGTGCCGCCGGACTTATTGCCGCTCTTACCGTTAGCAGCCCCGCCAGCGCCCTTGGCGCCGTCATCCTTAGCGCCGCTGGCGTCAAAAGCCTGCTGACGTTCGCGGGCGCGCTCAGCGTAGCGCTGCTCAGCAGTGGAGGCGGTGCGGTTCTTCTTTTTCTTGCGGTTGTTGCGTACCGGCTGGACTCGCTGCCCAGGCCCCGACGACGCCGCTTCATCCTCACTGCCAGCTGCGGCTGCGGGCTTCTTTTCGTCGTCAGGCGGCAGGCCCTTACGACGACGGCGCTCCTGGCGCTTCTTGTAGGCTTCAGAGCCAACTGCGGGCATGTTGCGGATAGTCCACCACTGCTGACCCATGGTCCATACGTTGGAAACCAGCCAGTAAATCAACACACCAACCTGGAACTGGGGGCCGGTAATGAAGAAGATCAGCGGCATACCGTACATCATCATGCGCTGAGTACGCATAGCCGGGTTGTCGGATTCGGTAACCGACTTAGGCATGTTCTTCATGGTCAGCTGGTGCATGGTGTAGAACTGCGTGGCAGTCATCAGCACGATCAGTACCATGGTCACGATCTTTACGGTGGCAGAGCCGCCATTCATAAAGGAAGAGCTCAGCGGCGCCCCAAACAGGCTGGAGGCCTGTACATCCGCCGCCAAGGCGGGAGTTAGCGGACCAATTTTTACCGGGTGGGCGCTACCGGCAGAGTTAGCCACTTCCTGCAGGCGAGCCAGCACACGGAAGAGCGCGAAGAAGATCGGTATCTGGATCAGCATCGGCAAGCATGAAGACAGCGGGTTGGTGCCGTGCTTGCGGTACAGCGCCATCATTTCTTCACGCATACGCTCCTGCGATGCGGGGTCTTTCTTACCCTTGTACTTGTTCTGCAGGGCGCGCAGCTCAGGCTGCATGGCTTGCATACCGCGTGAAGAGCGAATCTGCTTCACAAACAGCGGCATGATCAGCACTCGCACCGCTACGGTTAGACCTACGATTGACAGCACCCAGGCGGGGCCGGGTCCATCACTCATACCGATGGCAACCAGCAGCTTGTGGATGGTAACCATCACCCAAGCCTCGGCCACCTTCAGTGGCATTAGCAGTCCGTCCATTAAACTCTCCTTTTATGGTCAGCCAAGCTGGCCTTGCCGCGTCTGCGGCGCATCTTGGCCCGCAGACGCACTAGGCACCTGGAAGCGGGCTACATCTTTGGGGTAGGCGTAACGCCAGTGCCCCACCTCGGGCACATGATCCACGCCGCCACGGCTATAGGGATTGCAACGCAAAATGCGCCACGCGCTCAACGCTAATCCCTTAAAAACTCCGTGTACCTCAATAGCCTCGACGGCGTAGGTGGAACAGCTGGGATAGTAGCGGCAACGCGGCGCTATAGCTGGGGAAATGTACTTGCGGTACCAGCCAATGGGGGCCAGCACCAAACGCTTAAACACTTTCACCGCCTGGCGCTAACTGGCCTGGCACAGACTGCGGCACCGCTACTCCCACCCGGGCCAAGGCCCGATCAAGCTGGCGGGCTAACTGCTGGCTAGAGGCGCCGTCGGCACCTGCCAAACCACGTACCACCAGGCGCGAACCAGCAGGCAGTAAGTCCACTCGGGCAGCTAACAGGGCGCGCAGACGCCGCTTAATGCGATTGCGGTGGGTGGCGCGGGCAACCTGCTTTTTGGGCACAACAACGCCGACGAGTGCAGGAGAGTTACCTCCGTCATCGTCGGCGTTCAAATGAACCACCAGCGCGCGGTTACCGCTGCGCACGCCGCCTTTAACTGCAGCCGCGAAGTCTTCGCTGCGCAGCATCCGATGCGGCGCACTGAGCATGTCTCAGGCAGCGAGGCGAGCGCGACCCTTGCGACGACGCGCAGCCAGGACGGCGCGACCGGCGCGGGTGCTCATACGGTGGCGGAAGCCGTGCACCTTGGCGCGGCGACGGTTGTTCGGCTGAAAGGTCCGCTTGCTCACGGGGTACTCCTGCTAGGTCTATATCGCGCGCCCGGATGGCCGCACGAAAGTTTGTGGCACCTCACCGTTTTGATGAGGTCACGTGCACTGGATCCTCTGAGCGGAACCCGCATGTACACGTACGACTAATTAACGTTATATGGTCTTACACCCACCGGTCAAAGCATCTTTGCCGTGAGGCTGCCTACATCCGGGGGTGATTTTACCCATTTTCTTCTCCACACCTGCGTAAAACACTAGCCCACAACATGTGGATAACCCCACGTTATCCACAGGAAAATACAAGCTTGTAACTCCACTCCTACCAGCTAGATTGCGTATATCCTCAATAGGCGGCCTAAAATTGTTCGCGGACGTCTGCTCCATCCCCAGGTGTGGATATCTCTGTGGACAACTTGGACTCAGCCCGCAGGGCCCTAAACCCAATTAGCCGGGCCCTGACCCAATTAGTTGTTTTATGAACTTAAGGAGACGCCGTGTCCGATCCGGTAACTGACCCGGGCGCTGAATTCGGCGCTCAGCTTTGGGAAAGTGTTGTAGAAGCTCTGACCACCTCAAACTCACTGACTCTCAGCTACCTGGCCATGGCTCGCACCTGCCACGCCGTCGATGTTGAGGGCACGCTGGTAGTGGTGGTCAACTCTAAATTCGTTAAACAGCGTTTAACTGACCGCGCAGTGTCAGCCACAATCAAGACGGCAGTTGCTGAGCAAATCGGCTATGACATGCCCATTATTTACACTGTCGCGCCGGGCGCTAAAGATCTTGAGGTCATTATTAAGGCCGCCCGCGCCGCCGTGCATGGGGACTCTGCCGCTTCTGGCGCCCCGGGGGTAAATGCCGACGACGACGCTAGCCCCGCTGCTTCCCCCACTATCCCAACCCAGGCGCCGTCGTCGCAGTTCAAAGGTAATATCCCCACCCCAGCCGAACTAAACCTAGGCCACGGCGCTAACGACGCCGCCGCACCAAGTGCCCCCCAGCAGCTAGGTCTAGAACTGGGCCAAGAAAGCGGTCTGGTGGTGCCAGATACCCAGACCGTAGTGGAATTTGGTCGCCCTGAGCAGCCCAAAAAGGCCGCGCGCGGCAAGGGGTTGAATGTACGCCCCAGCGATGTCCTCGATGACTCCAAGCTAAACCCGCGCTACACCTTCGACACTTACGTGGTTGGCTCCTCCAACCGCTTTGCCTACGCCGCCTCCTACGCCGTGGCAGAAACTCCGGCTAAAACCTACAACCCGCTGTTTATTTACGGCGGCTCAGGCCTGGGCAAAACCCACCTGCTGCACGGCATTGGCCACTACACTCGCGCCTACCACAAGAGCAAAGTTAAGTACGTAAACTCTGAGGAATTCGTTTCTGACTTCATCACCTCCGTGTCTGAAGGCCGCATGGATGCTTTCAAGCGCCGCTACCGTCAGGTGGATATCCTGCTGGTGGACGACATCCAGTTCCTGCAAGACAAAGAGCAGACCTTGGAGGAGTTCTTCCACACCTTCAATGCGCTCTATAACGCCAATAAGCAGGTAGTGCTGACCTCCGACCAGCCCACCAAGGCCCTGAAAATTGATGAGCGCCTGCGTTCACGCTTCGACATGGGCCTCTCTACTGACGTTCAGCCCCCGGATCTAGAAACCCGTATCGCGATTTTGTCGCGCCGCGCCCAGGCCGACAATTTGGATGTGCCCCTACAGGTTTTGGAGTACATTGCCAGCCGCATCTCGGCTAACATCCGCGAGCTTGAAGGCGCACTTATCCGCGTAACCGCCTACGCCTCAATTAACAAGCTAAAGGTGGATCTGCCTGTGGCCGAGATGGTGCTTAAGGATCTGGTTTCTACCCAGGACACCGGCAATATCACTGCTGCACTGATCATTGGGCAAACCGCCGACTACTTTGGGATCACCATTGAGGATCTGTATTCGGCCAACCGCTCACGCACTATTGTTACCGCCCGCCACATCGCCATGTATCTGTGCCGCGAAATGACTGACTTGTCGCTACCCAAGATTGGGCGCGAGTTTGGCGGCCGCGACCACACCACCGTGATGAGTGCGGATAAGAAGGTGCGCACCCAAATGTCTGCCCAGGCAGACACTTACAAGCAGGTAACTGAGCTAACCAGCCGCATTAAGCAGGCTGCGGCCACGCCTCACTCCTAGCCGCTTCTACCTAATTCCCGACGCCGCCGCTGGGCCCTGTTTTTGGGCTTAGCGGCGGCCCTTTTTTGCCCACAAATACGTGGTTTTTTCGCCCACAGGCCCTGTTGGTAAGGCTGTGGGCAACCCCGGTTTTGCTGTGCTTAACTAAGTCTCGCCTGTGGATTGGCGCTATGAGCTTTAGCACTTTCCACAGCCGCCCCGAGTTATCCCAAGCTTTGCCCACACTCAGCCCACATTCGCCGTCGGCGCGCCACCGGGCCAAAAAGTGGTTTTCCACAACTTCCACACCCGCTACTACTACTACTGACTTTTAAACCCCACACGATTTGCAAGCTCGCCAACGTAGGCCAATTGGGGAAAACCCCGCTACAAGCGGCGTCAGCCAAGGCGTGCGAAAGTCCCACAGTGACCCTTTTTGAGATGCTCTATAGGGAGATACCGGCTAAACTTTTAAGCCGCCCCTCTATATCCATCTAAGGAAGGCCTCCCAACGTGAAGCTCAGGGTAGCCCGTGACGTTTTAGCTGAAGCAGTAGCCTGGACTGCTCGCTCAGTGCCGCCCAACCCGCCGGTTCCGGTGCTGGCTGGGGTGCGTATGGAGGCCAAGGGGGATGTTGTAATCCTGTCTTCCTTTGACTATGAGGTATCTGGGCGTTGTGAAATCCCGGCCTCGGTTGAGGTTGAGGGCGAGGTACTTATTCCTGGCCGTGCACTCACCAAGTTTGCTAAGGGCTTTCCTAGCAAGCCGGTAGATATTGAGCTGGTGGGCACCCGCGTACGTTTCACCTGTGGTTCAGCTCATTCTGAGCTGCCGGCTATGCAGGTTGATGACTACCCAGCTTTGCCTTCAATGCCTGCCCAGGTGGGCACCATCGACTCTGATGTGCTTTCTAAGGCGGTAGCTCAGGTTTCAATTGCTGCTGCCCGCGACGACACCTTGCCGCTGCTGACCAATGTGTGCATGGAATTTAGCGGCAATAAGCTGACCATGCTAGCTACTGACCGTTACCGGCTAGCTATGCGCGAGGTTGAGTGGAACCCGGCTAAGCCCCTGGATGCTGTGGTGCTGCTAAAGGCCCGCACTTTAGCTGATGTGGCTAAGTCTCTGGTTTCCGGTGCCCCTATTGAGATTGCGCTTAATGACGACGACGCCGTAGCCTCACGCCTGATTGGTTTTGAATCCGGTGAGCGCCGCACTACTTCAGTGCTTAGCGACGGCGAATACCCCCAGGTGCGTCGCCTGTTCCCCGAGCAGGTCAACACCTATGCCACGGTGGGACGTAAAGAGCTACTAGATGCGGTTAAGTTTGTGTCTTTGGTGGCCGAACGCAACACTGCACTGCGCCTAACTTTCACCGAGGGTAACTTGCATCTTGAGGCTGGCCAGGGAGAGGATGCACAGGCTAGTGAAGAGCTGGTAGCTCACCTAGATGGCAACGAAATCTCTGCTGCTTTCAACCCGCTTTTCCTGCAAGAGGGCCTAAACGCGCTATCTAGTAACTATGTGCGCTTTGACTTCACCCACCCCAATAAGCCGGCAGTGTTGGTTGGGGTAGATGAGCCTGGCACTGAGCCTGACCCCAGCTTCCGCTACTTGCTGATGCCTATTCGCTTTGGCGTGTAAGGCGTATGTACGTAGCTGATTTGGCGCTGACTGACTACCGCTCATATGAGCAGGCGGTAGTCAGTTTTCCGCCTGGAGCTACGGTACTGGTGGGTTCTAATGGGCAGGGTAAAACCAACCTGGTTGAATCCATTAACTATTTAGCTACGCTTTCCTCCCATCGAGTTGGCGCCGATACGGCCCTGGTTAGGCGTGACGCAAGCGGTCAAAATCAGCCCAACGCCGCCGTCATCCGCGCAAAACTAATCACTGCCGCCCGCCCGCAGCTGTTAGAAGTAGAAATTATTTCCGGCAAAGCTAACCGGGCCCGGCTAAACCGCGCCCCTACCCGCCCCACCCAGTTGCTGGGGATTTGCCGCACGGTGCTGTTTGCCCCGGAAGATCTGACTTTGGTGCGTTCAGATCCGCAGGTGCGGCGGCGTTTTTTAGATGACCTGGTGGTTATGATGAGCCCGCGTCTGGCCGGGGTGCGCGCAGACCACGACAAGGTGCTAGCCCAGCGCTCAGGCCTGCTGCGGGGACTTAAACGTAAAAGCGGCTCGGCGCGCGCCAGCGCCCTAGCCACTTTGGATGTGTGGGATGAGCAGTTAGCCCAGTTAGCTGCCCAGCTGATTGCTGCGCGCGTCAAACTTGTGCGCCAGCTGCGCCCTTGGGTGGCCCAGTCTTATCAAACGGTTTCGCTAGCGCAGTCGCAGGCAAATCTGGCCTACCGCGCGAGCCTACTGGCTGCGCGCGGCGTAGCTGACCCGGACATTTCAGACACCGAGGCGTGGGAGGATTACGAAAATTCTCTCCTGGATGTGCAGGCCACCAGTAAAGCTTTGCTCGAAACTATGGGACAGCTGCGTCAGCGGGAATTAGAGCGGGCAGTGAACCTGGTGGGGGCACACCGCGATGACTTGACGCTGTTCCTGGGGCATTTGCCCGCTAAAGGTTTTGCTTCACACGGTGAACAGTGGTCGCTGGCGCTTGCGCTGCGTCTGGCTAGTTTTGAGCTGATGCGCGCCGATAGTGCCTTGACTAGCATTGATGGTAAGAGCGAAGACCCGATTTTGATTCTTGATGATGTTTTCGCGGAATTAGATATGCGCAGGCGTCGGGCCTTGTCGCAGATGGTGGCCCAGGCTCAGCAAGTGCTTATTACCGCTGCGGTTGGCGACGACGTCCCTAGCGAACTTGATCATCACCGTTTGCAGGTGGCCGGCTCTGTAGTAAGCGAAGTTTAGCCGTGAACAGTGAAGATTACGGCGATCAAATGGCTGTGGCCGCGCTGGCACGCCAGCGCGAGCAGGCCTGGAACGCGGGCCATGCCCTAAAGCGTCTACCTCGTAAAAGCCCCGGTGGCCCAGTGCTAGCAGCAAGCCAAGCAGCAGGCGGGGCTCCGGCGTCGTCGTCGCTGAACAGGCAAACTGCGGGCGCAGCCCTAAACGCGGGCGCAAATGCCGCCCCAAATGCGAACCTAAGCGCAGCCCAGAATGGCACCGCAAATGCAGGCCCAAAAGCACCTGTAAACGCCGCCCAAAACCCAGCCGCAAATGCGGACGCACTAGCGCCCTGGGACGCAGTCAGTATTGGGCGTATTCGCCGGCGCCAAGAACGCCACGCCGAGATCGTCAACGGCCAACCCGCCTCCCAAGCTCGCGTGTATTGGCGCGATCCGCGCTCAGGTAAACGTGAGCTGGACGGCTTTTTTCACCGCCAAGGCTGGGAAGAATCCCTGCGCATAGCCAGTGTCAAGGTGCGCTGGGAAGAGATTGTCGGCAAGGATATGGCCGAAAATTGCAGCATTTATTCCTTCAAAAATGGACGCCTGGTAATGCGCGCCCACTCCACCAACTGGGCGCAGCAACTGCAACTGATGATGCCCCAGCTGGAGGCCCTATTTGAGCGCGAAGTAGGCCCGGGCATCGTCAAAAGCATTAAAGTGCGCGGCCCCAACGCAGATTACACCTGGCAACACGGCAAACTGGCCGTGCCCGGGGCGCGCGGGGTACGCGACACCTACGGCTAAAGTGCGCGGCTTACCCAAGCGGGCGCCGTCGGCTGTGGGTACTAAGCGCCGCCACCGGGTGCCGTCGGACAGCCGGAGCCTAAGTGATAGCTAAGGCACAGTATTTGCTTAGGGCCACACCGCCGCCAGGCCGGAAAATCGCGCCTAACACGGTAGAATATAGGTAGTTTGAGCTGCCTTACCGGGTAGTTAAACGTGCCGTTAAACCCTCCCTAGACGGCACATACAGACCTAATGCAAAGGCAAGGATCTTTTTTGACCCTGCCAAGCAAGAACGAGGAGCATATTAGACGTGGCTGAGCAGGATAGCACTGTGACTAACGACAGCTACGGAGCTTCAAATATCACGGTTTTGGAAGGCCTTGAAGCTGTCCGCAAGCGTCCCGGTATGTATATCGGTTCCACCGGTGAGCGCGGCCTGCACCACTGCGTATACGAGGTAGTGGATAACTCCGTAGATGAGGCTCTAGCCGGTTACTGTGACCACATTGAAGTCACCATCCTGCCCGACGGCGGTGTGCGCGTGGTAGATAACGGTCGCGGTATCCCGGTGGATGAGCACCCCACTGAACACAAGCCCGCAGTTGAGGTAGTACTTACCGTGCTGCACGCAGGCGGTAAGTTCGGCGGCGGCGGTTACTCCGTTTCCGGTGGTCTGCACGGTGTGGGTGTGTCGGTAGTTAACGCCCTGTCCTCCCGCCTGTCCGTTGAGGTGCGCCGCGACGGTTACGTTTGGAATATTGATTTTGCCGACGGCGTCCCCACTGCTCCTCTACGTCGCGGTGAGCCCACTGACCAGACGGGCACAACCGTCACTTTCTGGCCCAACCCCGAGATTTTTGAAACCACAGTTTTCGACTTTGAGACGCTGCGCCGTCGTTTCCAGCAGATGGCCTTCTTGAACAAGGGCCTGCGCATCTCGCTAACCGACGAGCGTGACCTATCCGTTGACGGCGACGAAATTGCCGGCAGCGAGCAAGACACCCAGGAGCACAAGCACCGCAGCGTGTCTTACATGTACTCCGACGGTCTACGCGACTACGTGCACTTCTTGAACAAAACCAAGAAGGCTGAGCTGATCCACCCCGAAATCATTGACTTCTCCGCTGAGCAAAGCGGCGAGCACGGTGGTATGAGTGTAGAAATCGCCATGCAGTGGACCGCCGCCTACTCCGAGTCGGTACACACCTACGCCAACACCATCAACACCACCGAGGGTGGTACTCACGAAGAAGGCTTCCGCACCGCCCTGACCACGCTGGTCAACAAGTATGCGCGCGAAAAGGGTCTGCTTAAAGACAAGGAAGATAACCTCTCCGGTGAGGACGTACGTGAGGGTCTAACGGCAGTTATCTCCATTAAGCTCTCTGAGCCCCAGTTTGAGGGCCAGACCAAAACCAAACTGGGTAACACTGAGGCCCGCTCCTTTGTGCAGCAGACGGTTTATGCCCAGCTAACCGACTGGTTTGACGCTCACCCGGCAGACGCCAAGGCGGTTATTAGCAAGGCTAAGCAGGCTTCTGCTGCGCGTATTGCGGCCCGTAAAGCCCGTGAAGCTACCCGTCGTAAGGGTGTGCTAGAAAGCGCCTCCATGCCCGGTAAGCTGCGTGACTGCTCCTCACGTGACGCCTCCAAATCTGAAATTTTCATCGTTGAGGGTGACTCCGCAGGTGGCTCTGCGGTAGGTGGCCGCGACCCCGAGCACCAGGCGATTTTGCCAATCCGAGGCAAGATTTTGAACGTGGAAAAGGCCCGCCTAGACCGCGCCCTGTCCAGCGACACTATCCGCTCGCTGATCACCGCCTTTGGTACCGGCATTGGTGAAGATTTTGAGCTTGAAAAGCTGCGTTACCACAAGATCGTGATTATGGCCGACGCCGATGTGGACGGCTCCCACATTGCCACCTTGCTGCTGACGCTGCTGTTCCGCTACATGCGTCCGCTGATCGAAAATGGTCACGTTTACATCGCTATGCCGCCGCTGTACCGCCTCAAGTGGTCCAACGCTGAGCACGAATTTGCCTACAGCGATGAGCAGCGTGACCGCCTGCGTGAAGCTGGCGCTGCCAAGGGCTGGCGTATGCCCAAGGAAAACGGCATTCAGCGCTACAAGGGTCTAGGTGAAATGAACGACCACGAGCTGTGGGACACCACCATGGACCCAGCCCACCGCATCCTCAAGCAGGTCACCCTGGATGAGGCTGCCGACGCTGACGAAACCTTCGCGGTTTTGATGGGTGACGACGTCGAATCACGCCGTAGCTTCATCCAACGCAACGCTAACGACGTGCGCTTCCTGGATATCTGAGCCCTCGACTACTTAAAGAACAGGAATAACTTTCGTGAGTGACGACCAGATCGAAGTAATCGAGGAACCCGGATTTGACCGCGTTGAGCGCGTCGATTTGCAGCTGGAAATGCAGCGCTCCTACCTCGACTACGCCATGAGTGTGATTGTTGGGCGCGCCCTGCCGGACGTACGTGACGGCCTCAAACCGGTACACCGCCGCATTCTTTACGCCATGTACGACGGCGGTTACCGTCCCAACGCGTCTTTCTCTAAGTCTTCGCGTGTGGTGGGTGACGTAATGGGTAGCTTCCACCCCCACGGTGACGCCGCCATTTACGACGCCCTAGCCCGTCTAGTACAGCCCTGGTCTATGCGCTACCCGCTGGTAGCCGGACAGGGTAACTTCGGTACCCCCGGTAACCTGGGCCCGGCTGCGCCGCGATACACCGAATGTAAAATGGCCCCCCTGGCCATGGAAATGGTGCGCGACATCGACGAGAACACCGTCGATTTCCAGGACAACTATGACGGTAAAGAGCAAGAACCCACCATCTTGCCGGCCCGTTTCCCCAACCTGCTAGTTAACGGCTCTGAGGGTATTGCGGTGGGGATGGCCACCCGCATTCCCCCGCACAACCTGCGGGAAGTGGCCGACGGCGTACAGTGGCTGCTAGAGCACCCTGACGCTTCACGTGAAGAGCTACTTGAGGCCCTACTGCAGCGAGTACACGGCCCTGACTTCCCCACCGGCGCCACAATTTTGGGCCGTCGCGGTATTGAGCAGGCATACCGTACCGGTCGTGGCGGTATCATCCAGCGCGCCGTCGTCAACGTGGAAGAAATCCACGGCCGCCAGTGCCTGGTAGTAACCGAGCTGCCCTACCAGGTAAACCCCGACAACCTGGCTGAAAAGATTGCCCAGCTGGTACGTGACGGCTCCCTGGGCGGTATTGCTGACATCCGTGACGAAACCTCCGGCCGTACCGGACAGCGTCTAGTAATTGTGCTTAAGCGCGACGCCGTAGCCAAGGTAGTACTAAACAACCTCTACAAGCGCACCCAGCTACAAGACTCCTTCCCCGCCAACATGCTGGCGCTAGTCGACGGCGTGCCGCGCACCCTAAGCCTGGACGGCTTTGTGCGTCACTGGGTGGAGCACCAGCTGGACGTGATTGTGCGCCGCACCCAGTTCCGTCTGCAAAAGGCTCTGGACCGCCTGCACATTTTGGATGGCCTAATGCGCGCCATCGACGCTCTGGACGCCGTAATCGCGCTGATCCGCCGCTCCCCCACCACCGATGAGGCACGTGTGGGTCTAATGGAGCTGCTCAGCGTAGATGAGATTCAGGCTGAAGCTATCTTGTCCCTGCAGCTGCGACGCCTGGCCGCCCTGGAACGCCTAAAGATTCAGCAGGAAACCGAGGAACTGCGCGAGCGTGTAGCCGACCTGCGTGACATCCTGGCCCGCCCTGAGCGTCAGCGCGGCATTATCTCCACTGAGCTGGCAGAAATCACTGAGAAATTCGGTGACGAGCGCCGTACTCGAATCGTGCCGCACGAGGGCGAAATGAGTATGGAAGACCTCATCCCCGAAGAGGAAGTGGTAGTCACTATCACCCGTGGTGGTTACGCCAAGCGTACCCGCACCGACAACTACCGCTCCCAGCACCGTGGCGGTAAGGGCATTAAGGGCGCGGCCCTGCGTGAAGATGACGTAGTAGAGCACTTCTTCGTCACCACCACCCACCACTGGCTGCTGTTCTTCACTAACCTGGGCCGCGTTTACCGCGCCAAGGCCTATGAGCTGCCTGAGGGCGGTCGCGACGCCAAGGGTCAGCACGTAGCCAACCTGTTGGCTTTCCAGCCGGGTGAAACTATTGCCCAGGTAATGGAGCTTAAAGACTACGAGCAAAGCCAATACCTGGTGTTGGCTACCCGTCGGGGCCTGGTTAAGAAGACTGCGCTGCGTGAATACGAATCCAACCGCTCTGGCGGCGTGATTGCTATCAACCTGCGTGAAGACGCTGACGGTAACCCCGATGAGCTGGTCAGTGCGGCTTTGCTAGATGAAGGCCAGGATCTAATTCTGGTTTCACGTCACGGCCAAAGCTGCCGCTTTACTGCCACCGACGCCACCTTACGTGCTACCGGCCGCGCCACCAGCGGCGTCACCGGTATGCGTTTCCGCGACGGCGACAGCCTGCTAGCCATGGATGTGGTGCGTGAAGACGCCGACCTATTTGTGGTTACTGACGGCGGTTACGCCAAGCGCACCAGCGTGGATGAATACCCGGTTAAGGGCCGTGGTGGTCTGGGCGTGAAGGTAGCCAACCTGGTGGAAGCCCGCGGTGAGCTAGTAGGGGCCTTGATCACGGACGAATCCGATGAGGTTTTGTGCATCATGGCTTCGGGTAAGGTAATGCGCTCGGCGGTGGCAGAAGTGTCCCGCACCGGCCGTAACACCCAGGGCGTCACCTTCGCCAAACCCGACGAAAGCGACCGGATTATCGCCGTCGCCCGCTCCCAAGAACGTGACCTTTCCGACGATGACGCAACCGAACTAGGCGCTAGTGCCCAATCCGACGTAAATGAGGCAGTTAACCTGCCTCTAGAGGGTGACGAGCAGGCCCAAGAGTCGGTAGCCTTAGACGCGAATGAAAGCGAGGCCAAATAATGTCGGTACCCCCCTCGATCACGCCCCAGCCTAAGGGCAACCAGCCCAAGGGTGTTCCCCCTAAGGGCGTGCAGCCGGGACCGCCGCCGCGTATCCGCACCGCACCTCAGGCGGGCGGCTCACGCCCGGCGCCGCGACAGATGCCCGCATCTATGCCTCCGGCGCAGCCCCCGCGCCAGCACAACCCTAAGCCTGCCCCCGCTGCCGCTGAGCGCCGCTTTGTGCGCCTAGCGCTAGAGCGCGTGGACCCCTGGTCGGTTATGAAGACTGCCTTCCTGCTATCAGTGGCAGTAGGCATCATGACCATCGTTGCGGCTGTAGTGGTGTGGTTCTCCCTAGATGCGCTGCACGTGTTCGCCAAGATTAAGGATCAGGTACAGCAGCTTGGTGGTGAGAAGTCGCTGCAGGCCGTGGTGGAGTACCTCAAGCTTTCGCGTGCGGTTTCCCTGGCTACTGTGGTGGCGGTTGTGAACATCATTTTGTCCACCGCCCTGGCCACTATTGGTGCCATGATCTACAACGTGACCACTCACTTGATCGGTGGGGTCTATCTCACACTGGCAGATGACTAATTCGATTTGATTATCTGCGTCTGGCTCGTGTAATCTCTATCGAGTCAAACGGGCCTATAGCTCAGTTGGTTAGAGCGCATCCCTGATAAGGATGAGGTCGCTGGTTCGAGTCCAGCTAGGCCCACCACCGGTTGAACGGAGCAAATTAATGAGCTTCGCAGCTAAATCCCTGATTGCACTTAGCCTAGGTGCTTGCGGTTACGCCCTCTGGTTAAAAACCGCCCCTAAACGTTGGCAAGCGCAACCTTGGGTTGAAGTAGCTGATCCGGCCTAATGGGGCTATGGCGCAATTGGTAGCGCACCTGCTTTGCAAGCAGGGGGTTACGGGTTCGAGTCCCGTTAGCTCCACCCAGTATCCGCTCGCAGTTAGACTGCGGCGGATTTTTTTTATGCCCACGACGGCGCCGGGCGGCTGACGCTCTCGACGGCGGCTGCGTGGGTAGCACTGAGCCGCTGTGGGCGCATACTTGAGACGTAACCAGTGGCTGGAGAAAAAATGCTGTTAGATGAGTTCAAAATTGTGGAAGTAGCTGCCATTGTGCTGCGTGACGCCCAGGGGCGGGTGCTGAGTGTGCGTAAAGGCTCCTCCCCCAGGTTTCAGATGCCCGGAGGCAAGCTAGAAGCCCACGAAACCCCCTTAGAAGCGGCTTTACGTGAAGTTCGTGAAGAAGTGGGTCTGGACCTTAAAAACGCGGCTATACGTCCCCTAGGCGATTTCAGTGCGCCGGCCTCAAACGAGCCGGGCTTTACGGTGGTTTCCCACGTATTTATTGCCGAGGGAGTCTTTAGCCCCCAGCAGGTGCGCCCACACGCCGAAATAGCAGAAGTGGACTGGTTTGACCCCAGCGCCCCCACCACGCGTCCCCAGGCGCCCTTACAGGCCAAAATTTTTGCTGCAGTAGCCCAGCTGTAAATCCAGGCGCATATAAAACCCAGGCGCACCCATAACGCGGTTATCCACAATTGCCAGGCAGATGCGTTAATCACAGCTGGGGAAGCGTTATCCACAGCTGGTGGGTTTTGTGTAAATAGGGCTGTGGATCTCGTGGATAACCTGAAAACTGCGTTCTACCAGGAGTTTTCCCCAGCTGGGGATATCTATGTGGATAACTCACAAGCATGTAAGTCCACAGACTTATCCACAACTGTGGAGTAAATACACAGGTGTTATTAGCTGGATACCCACATGTTTCCACCTTTTAGTGGGGTTATCCACATTATTTATACACAGCCTGTGGATAACTGTGGATTGCGGTGGGTGCGGCGTCGTCCAACGCGGGCGCAGCTGCTCTGCGACGCGAGGGTGGCCACGGCTGCCAAAACGGGCCACACCGGCGCCAGAACATGGCGCATGCGTTGCCAGGGACGCGCAGCGCCGGCGCAGCCTGGTCCAAATAAAAAGTGGGGGGTTAGGCGCTTAAAACGCCCAACCCCCCACGAAGGAATTAACTTCGGTTATTACTCGACAATGTCGATGGAGTTGATAACCACGTCCTGTAGGGGACGGTCACGGCCATCGGTGGGAGCAGCCTCAATAGCGTCCACAACCTTGCGTGAATCCTCATCCACTACCTTGCCGAAAATAGTGTGCTTGCCCTGCAGCCAAGGAGTTGCCACAGTGGTGATGAAGAACTGCGAACCGTTGGTGCCGTGGCCCATGCGGGTACCGGCATTGGCCATAGCCAGCAGGTAGGTGTCGGCGAAGGTCAGGGAGTTGTCGATCTCGTCGTCGAAGGTGTAGCCGGGGCCGCCGGTACCGTTACCTAGCGGGTCACCACCTTGAATCATGAAATCTTTAATTACGCGGTGGAAGGTAACGCCGTCGTAAAGAGGACGCTGGGTCTCTTCACCGGTGGCCGGGTCGATCCAGGCACGCTTACCGGTAGCCAGCTCTACGAAGTTGGTGACGGTAATCGGGGCCTTGTCCTCGAACAGCTCCAGGCGGATATCGCCAAGGTTAGTGTGCATAATTGCTTCCATAACCTCATACTCCCACAATTTGCTTAGTTGGCGGCGTGGCCTACCCCATGGAAAAGCCCATGAAAGTTGTTGAGATAGTTACGCTGTGACCTAATTTTTCTTGTGGCGCAGCTTTTCAGGCCGGTTCGAATGGAATGAGAGCCAAAACAGTGACATCATTGGATGTAACGTTACTTACTTCTTTGAGGGAGTCATCATGTCTTGCCACAAACACGAATCGATCAAGAGCTGCAGCTTCTTCAAGGGCCTAGGTGTGGCCTCGCTAGTGGCTGCCGCCGCCGGCGCTGCTTTTGTGCTGTACAAGCGCAGCCAGCCGGTTGAGGACCCCTGGGCGGAGGAGTACTGGTCTGAGGTTGAGGCTGAAGACGAGGACGAGGAAGCCCCGGCTGCTGAGTGAGTTTTCACTACACAAACAACGGTGTCGCTTAAAGCGGCGCCGTTTTTTGTTGCCATTTCACTATCCGTACAGGGTTAGAGCACTGTAAAAGCGGCGTCTATGCTCAAGGCCATGGCTCAATCATTGAGTAGTGTTAGAGATGGTTTGCGTGACAGTACCCCAATTTTTTTGGGCTATATCCCGCTAGGTATCGCCTTTGGGATCGTATTGGTAACTGCCGGTATCCCCGGTTGGTGGGCACCTATTTTTGCCACGGTGGTTTATGCCGGTTCTATGGAATTTTTGCTGGTTTCGCTAATAACCGGCGGGGTGGGGCTAGTTACGGTGGCGCTTAGCGCCCTGTTTGTTAATGGCCGCCACCTGTTTTACGGCTTGAGTTTTCCGCGTAACGTGCCGCCGGGGAGGTTGGCGCGCGCTTACTCCATCTACTCGCTTACGGACGAGGTGTATGCGGTTACTGCCGCTAAAGACCATTCGCGCATGACTTGGCGCTATCTGCTAACGGTGCAGCTGTGCTCGCACCTGTCTTGGGTGCTGGGGGCCTGCTTGGGGGCGCTCACTGGCAGTAGCTTTGGGGGCTTTATTTCGCAGCATACGGATGTGGCCGACTTTGTGCTCACCGCCTTGTTCACGGTGTTGGCAATTGAGGCCTATAAAGCCAACCCCGACTCGGGCGCGCTAGTGGCGGCGTCGATCTGTGCCGTGGTGACGGTGGCCGTGGGTGGGCGCCTGGCCATGTTTTGTGGGCTGCTTACTTTAAGCCTGTGTTTAAGTGCCCTGTATTTACGACGACGGCGCTCGCTTAGCGTCACTGTGGCTGGTGGTGGCGGGGCTGATTTAAACCAGGCTGAGGCTAAATCGGGGAAGTTAAAGCATGAACAGCGGGGTAGTGATGAGTGAAGCTGTGGTTAGACAAGCAGTAAGTAACTGGCATGTTTTAGCGGTAGTGGCGGTAGCTGCGGCCGTCACCTTCGCACTGCGCTACACCGGGGTTAAGGGGGCTGACCAGGTATCTCACCGGCCACTGATGCAGTTTTTGTCGCGCACCATGCCCCTGGGGGTAATGGTGGTGCTGGTGGCTTACACGCTAGGCGATTTAAGCGCAGATTTAGGCCGTAGCGCAGCCTTGGTAGGGGCAGTGGCTATAACTACTGGCTTGCACCTGTGGCGGGGCAATGTGGCCCTATCTTTGATAGTTGGTACTGCCTCCTATGCGCTGCTAGCGGCGCTAGCGGCATGAAAAGCGCCTTAGCCCAACAGTTGGGCTAAGGCGCTAAGGCTGCTAGGTATGGGCCAGAAAACAGTTTCAGGTTTTTATGCCTGACCCAGTGGCTTTACTTCCAGCGCAAGATTCCGATGAACCCGGCCAGCATGAGTACGAAACCAACGTATACGTTGCCGTTGGCTAGCCAGTCAGCCCGGTGGGCCTTAATGAACCACGGCACCGGGTATTCGCCACCGGTCATGTAGGAAACCACCACCCAGGCTAGGCCCAGGCACATGATGGTGCACATGGTGGGGGCATACCAGGCGGGGCTGGAGATGTTCTTAACCTTGTGCGGGGTACGTGAAGCCTTACGGCGCTCTAGTTCCTTCTTGGCAACCTTGGCTTTGAGCGAGTCAGAAGACTTAGAGTCCAGCTGTAGGGTCTTACGATCAGCCTTGCGGGCCCGCTTAGTTAGGGCCTGTTCGCGCTCAGCGTCCTTAGCTGACTTCTTCTTGCCCGCAGACTTCTTGGAGTCGTCAGAACCCTTAGCAGAGTCCTTAGTAGATTCCTTGGACTTCTTGGAGGACTTCTTAGCGGAGCGCTTCTTGTCAGAGCCCTTATCTGAGTCTTTTTCGGCGCTCTTGGCTGTCTTCTTAGCGGAGTCCTTAGCGGCACTGTTAGTGGCGGACTCGTCCTTATCCTCGTCCTTGCGGGCTAGATCTTTGGAGCCATTTTTCGACACAGGATTCTCCGGTTCGTTTCTCATTTAGTGGAAGTAGAGTACTTTAGTGCTAGCTTACCGCTTAATCTAGGTGAGCAAGACCAGCTCAACAACCCAATGGAGTGCATACATGACCGCGCACGTTACAAGTCAAGCTCGGTCCAGAAAGGTACTGGATGTATTCCTGACCATTATTGGTGAGCTGCTGTTAACCGCTGGTTTACTAATTGGTTTGTTCTTGGTGTGGCAGCTGTGGTGGACGTCGATTGACGCTAACGCCAAAGCTGAACAGACCATGACCCAGATCCATAACACTCTACCCACCTCGCCTAAAAAGGCAGGTAATAAGCATACTGAGGCCCCACCGGCAGAGCCCACAGTGGCCTACGGGCAGCCTATGGGGGTGTTGATTGTCCCCAAGTGGTATGGCATCACCAATAACAATATGCCTATCTATCAGGGCACCGGCCAGGAGCTGCTGGATCAGGCAGCAGCTGGTCACTACCAAAACACCGCCTACCCGGGCGCTATTGGTAACTTCTCGGTGGCCGGTCACCGGCGCACTAACGGTAACTCCTTTAGGCGCATTGATTTACTTAAAGCTGGCGACGAAGTAATCGTTGAAACCGCTACCGCCTGGTATGTCTATAAAGTTACTGGGCACGAAATTGTGGATCCTTCACAGGTGGATGTGATCGCGCCTGTGCCCAATAACCCCAATGCGCAGCCCACCCAGCGTTTACTGACTATGACCACCTGCCACTCGGCCACACTAGGGGAGTGGGGTAACGATCAGCGCTGGATTGTGCACGCACAGCTGTCTTACTGGATTCCTCGCGGTGAGGGTCGCCCTGAATCTGTCCTGTCCGATCCTGGCGTTAAGTGAGGCAACATGTACGGGTTTATTTTCCGCCACCTACCCGGCCCTAAGTGGCTGAAGGTAATTGAATCGCTAGTACTGATTTTGGCCGTAGTGTTTGTACTGTTTGAATGGGTGTTCCCGCTGGTAAATACCTACATTGTGGGTAACACTGCAGAGGTTTCTAACGGCTAAAAGCCAACCACGGCGCCTAAACCGCGCCATTGTGGGTGTAAGACGTATATCTGATGCCCACTATAGGGCGCTTAAAATGTTTTGTGCCGGCTCTTTCGAGCCGGCACAAAACGCCCTTTAGAACGGTACTACCCATAGGAGTGATATACCTGTTCCCAGGTATATCACAACTTAGTGGTTGTTGTTGTTACCCGGATTGCCAGGGTAAGGAATTAGCGTCTCATTGCCGTTACCGTTACCGTTATTGTTCCCATTGCCGTTGCCATTACCGGTGGTGGGGCTAGGCGAGGCGGTAGGCGACTGTGTGGGCGGAGCCGAGTACTGGCCCACCGTCAAAGTAATCTCAGCGCCGCTATCGACAGTAGTGCCAGCAGCAGGGTTCACGCTAAGTACCTTGCCGTTCTGATCCTGCTGAGTAGTGGTCTGCTGGTTAATGGTGATTACCGTAAAGCCAGCGCTAGTTAGCGCTTTCTTAGCGTCATCGGTGCTCATGCCCACCAGGTTCTGCGGCACTACCAGGCGGCCCGAGGCAACCTGCAGGTTTACAGTAGAGCCACGCTTAGCCTTGGTGCCCGCTGCTGGGTCAGTAGAAACCACGTTACCGGCCTTAACCCCGCCGGCGTCGACAGTAGTAACGTCACCAAGCGTTAAACCAGCCTTTTCCAGGGCATTGCGGGCATCACCCTGAGTTTGGCCAGACACGTTAGGTACCGTCACAGTGGCAGAACCAGAGGAGAAGTGCACTTCAACCTTGGTACCTGGGGCGGCCATTGTGCCCGCACCAGGGTCATAGGAAACTACCTGGCCTTCAGGGATCGTGTCAGAAGAAACGTCAGCGCCACGCTGGAAGGCTAAGCCCACGCCCTCAAGTGCGCTACGAGCCCCAGCCTCATCCTTACCGGTAAGGTCGGGCACAGACACCGCTGATTGGGTTGGGGAGGCAGTAACTTCCTTAGATGGGCTACCCCCAAACACGCCTGCCGCAGCCAACGCCCCCACCAGCGCCAATAGCGCCACCAGGGTAATTAGGCCAATAATCAGCAGCTGCTTCTTCTTACGCTTAGCAGCCTCTTCCTCAGCCTGACGGGCGGCTTCCTCATCCTTAACCTTAGGGATAGAGCCGGTGTTAGTAGTCGTAGGAGCAGCAGGAACCCCCGGAGTGGGGGCGATAATCGTCGTCGCCTGCTGCTGCCAAGTCTCAGTAGCCGGGGCGTTAACCTGCAAACCACGGATAGCTGCCTGCAAATCTGCACGCATCTGGTCAGCGTTCTGGTAGCGATCCTCACGGTGCTTAGCCAGCGCCTTCATCACCACGCGGTCCATGGATTCGGGCACGTCCGGGGCAATTTGCGACGGCGGCACCGGCAACTCACGCACATGCTGGTAGGCAATAGCCACCGCCGAGTCACCCTTAAAGGGCGGGCGGCCAGTTAGCAGCTCATACAGCAGGCAACCGCAGGAATAAATATCCGAGCGGGCATCAACCACCTCGCCGCGCGCCTGCTCAGGAGACAGGTACTGGGCGGTACCCACCACCGCATGGGTCTGGGTTACCGTAACCGCACTATCTTCAATAGCGCGAGCAATACCGAAGTCCATGACCTTCACCTCGCCGGTGTTGGTCAACATGATGTTTCCAGGCTTAATATCACGGTGCACAATGCCGTTACGGTGCGAGTAGCCCAGCGCCTGTAGCACGCCAGAAACAATCTCGCCAGCCTCATCAATCGGTACTGCTTCACCCTCGCTTAGTAGCTCACGTACCGTGTGGCCCTGCACATACTCCATAACAAGGTAGGGCACAGTCTGGGTGGAGCCATCGGCGCGAGTAACTACCTCTTCACCAAAGTCATACACACCCACAATCGCAGGGTGGTTCAAAGCAGCAGCACTTTGCGCTTCACGACGGAAACGCGCCTGGAAAGTAGGGTCTTCAGCAATATCGCTACGTAGTAGCTTAATTGCCACAGTGCGAGATAGACGCTTATCGCGACCGAGGTACACCTCAGCCATGCCGCCACGGCCGATCAGTTCAAGCACCTCATAGCGTCCTGCCAAGACTTTAGAGATACGTGCTGTCACAATGCCTCCTGGGCAATAGATATGGAGGGGGCGCCAGCCTCGCGAGAGGCAAACTCTGCAATATTCGAAACACTGTGCGCACTAGCAGGCGGCATGTCACCACCGTCTAACGCGCGTACCGGAACCGCAAAAGCGCTTGCAGCCAGTCCAATTAGAAGTAACACCAAGAACAATACTGCCACGAGAACAATGGCATAGGTACCCGTGGACAAATTCGTGGGATTAGAGCTTTGCAGCAGATCCCACAAGGAATTGGCACCCGGGTTAGATTTAGGCATTCGCGAATGAGGCTTGTTACTAATCGGAGTGCCCTTAGCGGCCGTCTTAGGCTCATGCTGAACCGGAGCCCAATTCTGCGGCGGGTTAGCGTTCCAGGTGACGGCGTCGTCGCTAGGTAGAGCAATAATGATGCGGTCTAGACGGCGGGCCAAATCCTGGGCGGTAGTGGGCCGGTCAGAGGGCTTCTTAGATAGCAGTGCGTAAATCAATTCACGCACATTTGCCGGCACCTGCTCAGGTAGTGCAGGAACCGGGTCGTTAACGTGCGCGTAAGCAATATCCACTGCGGTGGCGCCGGTGAAAGGACGCGTCCCAGCTAGTGCCTCATAAGCGATAACACCCAGTGAGTACAGGTCTCCAGCGGCTGTGGCAGCAGCGCCGGTAGCCTGCTCAGGGGCAAGATACTGGGCGGTACCCATAACCATGCCGGTGGCGGTCATGGGCAGCTGGTTGGCTCCAGAAGAAATACCAAAATCCAGTAGCTTAGCCAGTCCCTCCTGGTTAACCAGGATGTTGGAGGGCTTAACGTCGCGGTGTACCACGCCAGCCTCATGCACTACCTGAAGGGCGCGGGCGGTTTGGGCTAGCAACGGCAAAATCACGCTGGGGGGTAGGGTGCCCTTCTCAGCGATTAGCTCTGACAGGGGCTTACCCTGCACTAGCTCCATAATGATCCAGCCAGAGCCGTCAGCCTCACCATAGTCAAGCACCATGGCTAGGTTGGGGTGGCGCAGGCCGCGAGCATTTTTGGCTTCGGTGCGTAGACGCTGCAAAAACAGCTCGTCACCGGCTAATTCGGGGCGCATTACTTTGGCGGCTACAACACGTCCAGATCGTAGATCTTGAGCACGCCAAACTTCACCCATGCCGCCCATGGCGATGCGTTCGATCAGGCGGTAGCGGTCCTGAAGTACTAGTCCAGCTTCTGGTTTAATCATTGCTGCGTTGCCTTAAAGACAGTGGCTGCGATAGGGGCAGCTTCACTACCGCCAGTACCCGTGTCAGCGGTCTGATCGCCGCCATCGAGTACGACAGCAATGGCAATGGTCGGAGCCTGTCCGGAAGGACCAGCGTAGCCAATAAACCAGGTGACGGGGCCGCCGTCGCTACCGGTTTCAGCCGTACCAGTCTTACCCGCTACATCCATGCCATCAACCTGAGCCGAGGTGCCGGTTCCCGAAGCAACCACCTGGATCATCATGGTTTTAAGCTGTCCCGCAACCGTCGAAGAAATGGGGGAGCGTGCCACCTTTGGGCTGGTGGTGGAAATGACCGAAAGCTTGTCGTCCAAAGTACGCTTAACCAGGTAGGGCTGCATCTGGTTACCGTCGTTTGCCACCGTGGCAGCAACTTGGGCCATTTGCAGAGGAGTTACACGTACGGACTGCTGCCCGATACCCGCCATTGCCAATTCAGCTTGTGACTTGACTGGCGGGAAGCTGGAGGGGGTAACCGTCAAGGGGATCGACGACGACGTGTTGAAGCCCCAGGCTTCAGCCTCGCGGGTGAGTTCCTGCTCGCCTACGTTCATAGCTAGCTGAGCGAAGGTGGTGTTGCAGGACTCGGCGAAGGCGTAAGTCAGGGTGACTTTACCGTTACCGCAGGACTCACCCGCATAGTTTTGCAACTGGTGGGTGGTGCCCGGAAGGGTGACGGTGTCAGGGGCGTCAACTTGGGAATCAGGGGTGACCTTACCCAGGCGCAGTGCGGCTGAGGCGGTAATTACCTTGAAGGTAGAACCGGGTGGGTACAGGTCACCGCCAATGGCGCGGTTGATCAGCGGGGTGGCGCTGTCAGAGTTGAGCTGTTTCCAGGCGGTGTCGGCAGTGGTGCCGTCATGGCTGGCTAGCAGGTTGGGGTCAAAAGAGGGAGTGGAAACCATTGCCAAAATGGCACCGGTCTTAGGGTTGAGGGCCACCACAGCCCCCCGCTTGGTGCCCAGGGCTTGGTAGGCAACCTTTTGCAAAATGGGGTTAATGGTTAGCTCAACTGAGCCACCCTGGGGCTGGTCTCCGGTGAACAGGTTCTGGATGCGGCTGCGCCACAGCGACGGCGAAGAACCGTTTAGCACCGTGTTCTCGGCATTCTCAATGCCGGTCATGTTGGAGAAAATAGTGGAGTAGTAGCCGGTCACTGGCGCATATAGCGGGCCGTTAGAGTAAACGCGTTGGTAGCCCAGGGAGTCGGAGGATTTAACTGAGGCGGCCACAGCTGTGCCGTTAACCATAATGGCTCCGCGCGCCTTACCGTACTCCTGGTAGATGGTGCGTGCGTTGCGCGAGTCCTCAGTTAGTGAGCCATACTGCGAGCTAGATTCCCACAGGGCGGGACGCGCAAATCCCTGCAGTGAAGTCAGGGAGATGAGCAGGGACAAAAACATGCCCGTGACAAGTAAAGAAACGTGGCGAATCTGAGGGTTCATTCAAAAGCTCCTCTGATTACTTCCGTGTTCTGGTGGTCTTGGGCCGACGGCGGCTTGGGCCTGCCTGGCTGTACAGGCTGCACTGGTTGTACCTGCTGCACCGGCTGGGCGGCGCGGCGGCCGTGAGCGCGGTTAGGGGTGACTGCTGGGGCTGGCTGCGCAGCTGGGGCGCCTTGGGGGCCACCCATCGGTATTCCCTGAGGAGCGGTACCCTGCGGGCCACCAGCCGGCCTTTGCGGGCCGTACGGTCCAGGGCCAGCCGGGCCGGGGCCATAAGGCACCGGGCCTTGGGGGCCGCCTTGCGGGGCGCTACCACCCTGGGGGCCGGCGGGGCCGTAGCCAGCAGCGGCGGCGTCGGGAGTGCCCGCGCTAGCAGCGGCAGCCTTATCAGCCTCCGCGTTTTCCTGGGCAATTTGGCGCCGCAGCGACTCAGGCAGCTCAGTAGTATCAATGATCTGTGGGGCGCGCACAGTGGGGCGACGGGCGGCGTCGGAAAGACGCAGCAGCAAAGCCAAAATCACCCAGTTAGCCACCAAAGACGAGCCACCATAAGCCAAGAACGGCATGGTCAAACCGGTTAGCGGAATCAGGCGGGTGACGCCACCAACCACCACAAACACCTGCAAGGCCATGGTGAAAGACAGGGCCGTAGCCAGCAGCTTGCCAAAGCCATCACGCAGCGCCACCGCAGTACGCAGGCCGCGCTCAATGAAAACCAGGTACATCAGCAAGATTGCGGTTAGACCAGTCAGCCCCAGCTCCTCACCGAAAGAGGAGGTGATGAAGTCAGAGTTAGCGAAAGTAACCAGGTTGGGGTAGCCCTTACCCCAGCCGGTACCAAACAGGCCGCCAGAAGCCATCCCAAACAGGCCCATAACCAGCTGCCAAGAGCCACCAATGGAGCTGTAGACCTTGTCATCCATGGCAAAGCGCCAAGCGTTAACACGGCCGGTTACGTGGGCCAGGTGCGAGGACAAAACGGGCTCAAACAGCAGCCATAGCAAGGCCAGACCCACAATGGCTAGGGTGGCGCCAATAATCAGCCAGGAAGGACGGTTGGTGGCCACATACAGCACCACCACGAACATCCCGAAGATCATTACTGATGTGCCCAGGTCCTTCTGCATCACCAGCACCCCAATGCTGGCTGCCCACACCACCATCATTGGCATCAGGTGACGCCAACGTGGGAAGTGCACACCCAGGATGCGCCGGCCAGACAGCGCCAGGTTGTCGCGGTTAGCCACCAGGTAGGAGGCGAAGAAAATCGACAGCAGCACCTTGGTTAGCTCTGCCGGCTGGAAGCTCATGCCCAGACCGGGAACCACAATCCAAATCTGTGAACCGTTGATTTCACGCCCCAAGCCGGGGATGAAAGGCAAAACTAGGCAGACAATACCCAGCCACATGCACCAGGTGTCCCAACGGCGCAGCTGGCGGTAGTCGCGGATGAAGAACAGCGCCGCGCAGCACAAAATCACGCCAATGGAAGTCCAAGCCACCTGCTTGAAACCCACAATGTATTCGGTCTGCTCAAGCTTGCGGTAGGCAATGTCTAGGCGGCTGATCATGGCCAGTCCCAGGCCGTTTAGCGCCACTGCAGTGGGCAGTAGCACCGGGTCAGCGTAGGGGGCGCGCCAACGCACCCACAGGTGCACGGCAATGGAAATACCCAGCAGCGAGCCGGCTAACTGCCAGATCGAGGTGGGGGCTGAGCCGGTGCGGTTGAGGATGGTCAGCAAGAAGCCGCCCAGGCCAATGACCAGGGCGATTACAAGCAGCAGAACCTCAGACCAGCGTCCAGAACTAGGTTTAATTAAATTCACCGTTTTGACCCCGCTGTAGGCGTTGTGTCCGAGCTGGTGCCGGGTTTAGGGGGGGCCGGGGAGGAGGCCGAACCTGCAGGCGGAAGGGTGGACGACGACGTCGGCGTGGGGTCGTTCAGGTGGGAAGTGACTGTCTTAGAGACATAGTTGCGCGCTGAACTTAGGGATGGCAGCAGCACATTTTCGCTCAGGCGGGCCCGCATCTGCTGGTCCAACTGGCTGGGTTTGGGAGAGGCAACCTTTTCTACGGGTTTGGAAAGCTTAACTGGGCCCAGGGTTTGCGGAATGCCCTGGTAAATGACGATGGAATCGCCACTGATAGTCACGTAGTACTGGTTTTGGGTCCAGCGCCAGGCGATTGCGCCCAAGCCACCTAGCAGGGCCAGTGTCAGCAGCACGGTCAGGATACGACGCGGCCAACTCCAGCGTTTGGTTACATGCGGGGTGGTGTCAACGAGTTCTTCGTCTTCTTCTTCCTCAGCGGGGAAGTTAGGCAGCAAAGCAGCGGCCTTAGCGGCCGGAGAGTCCGGTTCAGGGGCCGGCGGGGAGGCAACAGTACGCGGCTGCACCACGGTTTCGGAGGCAGCAGAGCCCACTACCTGCGGCTCAGTTTGCACGGTAGTGGAGTCAACGATGTCAAAGATGACGGCGGTGATGTTGTCAGGGCCGCCAGCCTTGCGGGCCAGGGCGATTAGCTCTTCAGCAGCCTCACCCGGGTCTTCCACCTTGTTCAAGATGGATTCAATGGTTTCCTTGCTGACCAGCCCGGATAGACCATCTGAACACAGCAGCCAGCGGTCTCCCACCTTGGCTTCACGGATGGATTCATCCAGCATGACGTCGCCTTGGGCGTCGCCAAGCACACGCAGCAGCACTGAGCGCTGGGGGTGGTGTGAGGCTTCCTCGCGGGTTAGACGGCCGGTTTCAACCAGGTACTCCACGAAAGTGTGGTCGCGGGTGACTTGCTCCAGGTTGCCGTCGCGTAGCTGGTAGGCGCGTGAGTCACCCACGTGCACCATGGCCAGCTTGTTGCCGCTACGCATAACGGCAATACAGGTGGTGCCCAGGCCCGATAGGGCCGGGTCAGCGGCAGACAGGGCAGCCAGCTCAGCGTGAGTGTCTGCCACGGCCCCACGTAGTAGGGCTAGCAGGTCTTCAGCGCCGTGCGTGTCATTGTCTAGGGGCGCCAGGTGGCTGACGGCAACTGCAGAGGCGATGTCGCCACCAGCAGGGCCACCCATGCCGTCACATAGGACGCATAGGTGCGGGCCGGCATAGCCGGAGTCTTGGTTGGAAGAGCGCACTAAGCCGACATCAGAGCGCGCTGCGTAGTGTAGAGAGATCACGGCCTCAGCTCCAGGGTGGTCTGGCCGATACGTACCGGGGTGTTCATGGGAAGTTGGACGGTGCCGGTGACAGGATTACCTCCTAGCAAAGTGCCGTTGGTGGATCCTAGATCCTCCAACCACCAAATACCGTCCTGCGGGAAAATACGGGCGTGACGGCCCGAAGCATAGTCGTCGTCAAGCACTAAGGTGGCCGCAGGGGAGCGGCCAATAATGATTGAACTGGGGGTTAGCGGCACAGTTGAGCCTGCTAGCGGCCCTTCTGTGATGACTAGCCGGGTGGCTCCGCGTTGGCGGCCCTCCACCATGCCGTCTGTCTGGAGGTTACGGGCCATGCGGCGGCGTCGGTCAGTGGTTGACGACGACGCAGCGGTCACCAAGACGTCGCGGCGCAAAATGCGCAGCGAAGCCCAAATAAAGACCCACAGTAAAACCAGGTAGGAAAGCCGTAGGAGAGTGAATGCTAATTCGTTCACCCGGAAACCTCGTCACTACCGTCCCAGAACATAATGGTGGTGTGACCAATGGTGATGGTGTTGCCGTTGACGAGGGTGGCCGCATCCATACGCACACCCTCAACGAAGGTGCCATTGGTGGAGCCTAGGTCAGTGGCGACCGTATGTCCTGCGGTTAGGCGAATTTCCAGGTGACGACGGGAAACCCCGGAATCGTCAACGATAATGTCTGACTCACTGCCACGACCAATGATGGTGACGGGGCCGGTGAGCATATAGCGCTGGCCGTTAATGTCCAGGATGGGAGAAGTAATAGTTGGGCGAGTCACGGGTGCCGAAGCGTCCTTACGTGTAAAAGCGTTTACGTGGATGGCGTGCGGATTAAGGGAGGGTTCCGCAGCAAAGCTGATGGCGATTTGGCCAATGAAGGAATAGCCCTGGGTGTGGGCGTGGCGGATGAGCTCCTGGCTCATCTCGGAAGCCAGCACGCTTGAGCCCCAAGCGTTGATCTGGTCAAAGTTGATCGGCGCTAAAGAAACCTGGAACACGTTGGGGGCAACAGTGCGGTCACGTGAGAAGGCCGTGGCCTTCTTATCCATGGTTTCAATTAGCTTGGAGGTGATCTCGATCGTGTCTAAAGGCTGGGCATCTTTGTGAACTAGACGGTTAGCAACAGCTTCTCCGCTTCTTTCGATACGGTCGAACAGCCCCATTTGCCACACCTCCTACAGTATTCAGGCCGGGCTGGCCTATTAAACTTAACGCGCTCTCAACTATCCAGGTTAAACCGGTAGCTCATAAGTCTAGCTACTGGCGTGGCCTTTGTGGACTGTGAGAGCAGTGGTACGTCCAATACAAGGGTCATGATACCGGTTAATGCTGTGATGCATCTGGAAGGACATATCCCCATGTGGCAGAGATCATACTCTAATTTGCTGCTTTCGATTGGATTTTTAGGGGTGGGTTCGTGCTAATCTTTCAGAGCGCCGCGCGGGTGGCGGAATTGGTAGACGCGCACGGTTCAGGTCCGTGTGATCTAACGATCATGGGGGTTCGAGTCCCCCCTCGCGCACCGGTAAGACCGGGTCAGGAAACTGGCCCGGTTTTTTGTTGCCTCGCCAAGATTTTTGTTGCCTTACCCGGGGTGCTTGGGCTGGTTTTGCCTGTGTTTGCTTTGTTTTCGACGACGCCGCACCCCGCTTGGGAGGTAAGAAAAGCAGGGTGCGTGGGCGACGTCGTCGTTGAAATTAGCGGGATTTACGCTGCAATGCCCACATAATTAGCAGAGCTAAACCCACGCCCAGGCAGGCCCCAATGCCGTTTTGAAAGACATTGTCTATCAGTGCGCGCCGGTGCAGGGCAGGGAAAAGCCACTGGATGGTTTCGGCTAGGGCGCCTAGGGTGAAGCCGCCTAAACACCACTTCCAGGGGCTGACTTTGGGCCAGCCGCCCATCACCAGGCAGCCCAGGGGTAGCAGCATAACCAGGTTCAAAACCACGTCTTTGCCGATTGCGTTTAGGAACCAGGGGCCCACATTTTCCTTTAGTTCAGCCACTTGTGCGCCGCTGGGCCAGGTTACGGCCACAATCACCGCCAGCAGCATAGGTGGGGTTAAAAATCGGGCCAGGCGCGACATGGCGCCTTGATCGTCCCAGGTTAGACGGCTGGGGAGGGTGGTTTTTACCCGAGTAGAAGCAGATTTTTTGTTATCAATTTGCAATGCTTGCGCGGCGTTTTGGGTGCTCGCAGGGGCGTTTTGGACGCTCATAGAGCGGTTCGGGGAGGCATTTGTGGCGTTCAGGGAGGAGTTAGTGGCGCCCGGGGAGGCAAATTTAGAGGATGTAAGGGGAGATTGGGACATATAGGCAGTCTAGAGGTTGAGTATTAATACTCACGGGTGGTGGGCGCGTGATTTGTAATTTCACGCTGCTTGGTCTGTGGGGGCTGCCGGGCACGTTTGCCCGGCCTGCGCGCCGGTGGCGGCCCTGTGATCGGCCTGCTCTGCCGCGTAGCCGCGCCTGCGCAGCCTACTGTGGCCCGGCACCAGAGCTCCGGCCCGGCGCCCGCGCCCCGGCCCGGCACCTTAGCGTTGGAAGCGGCGTCGGCTAGCCTGTAAGGGTGATGCACGCGATCTCGCAGATTCTTACCCAGGCCCCGATTTTGACGGTATTCCTGGTAATCGGTTTGGGAACGGCGGTTGGGCAAATTCCTTTCGGGCCCATCCGCTTTGGGGCGGCTGGCGCCCTATTTGCGGGCCTGGCCCTGTCAGCAATATTTCCCGGCCTGGGCCATGACCTGACCTTGCTGCGTGCCCTGGGCTTAGGGTTGTTTTGCTACACGGTTGGTATTGCCGCCGGTAACACCTTTTTCAGGGACCTGCGCCGCCAACTGCCGCTCATGGTGCTGTGCATAGTGGGTTTGGTTTTGGCTGGATTTGCGGGGGCAGGCTACTGCCATCTGGTGGGGGTTTCGAGCGCCTACGACGCCGGCGCTTTCGCTGGTGCATTAACCTCACCGGTGCTGGACTCGGCAATTGAGGCGGCAGGAAACCAAGACCCGGCGGTGGGTTACGCATTGAGCTATCCGGTGGGTGTGGCCGTAGCGATCATCATGGTGGCCCTGGTGGTGCGCCGTAACTGGCCCTCCAGCAAAGACCCCCGCCCAGCCAGCGCGGATGGGATTGTGGCCACCAGTGTGGAGGTTAAACAGCGCATTGATTTAGCTACCCTGCCGGAGTTTCAAAGTGCCCAGTTCCGCTTGTCCTATTTAGAGCGTGAGGGCCAAACCCGCGTAATTAACCCCACTGAACAGCTGCTGCCAGGTGACCGCGTGGTGGTAGTGGGTACGCCGTCGTCGTTAAGTAGTGCAGTTGAGATGCTGGGAAGCAGCCTGGACTACTGCCTGGCCCATGATCGTTCCCGCGTGGATTACCGGCGCCTGACAGTGTCTTCTACCGCCGTGGCCGGGCGCACCATTGGAGAGCTGGACTTTCCTGGGCGTTTTAACGGGGTGATCACCCGGGTGCGGCGCGGCGACCTGGACCTGCTGGCCAACCCCGAAATGGTGCTGGAACTAGGTGACCGGGTCATGGCGGTGGTGCCCAGCGAAAAACTGGAGGAGGCCGCCAACTGGTTTGGTGACTCTGAGCGGCGCGTAGCCCAAATTGACGCCTTCACCGTGGGGTTAGGTATGGCCCTAGGTGTGCTGGTGGGGCTGATCGAGGTGCCACTACCAGGCGGGATCACCCTGAAGCTGGGTGTGGCCGCAGGTCCGCTGGTGGTGGGCATGGTGTTGGGCTGGGTGGGGCGCACCGGCCCCTTCATTTGGGGGCTGCCACACGCCGCCAACTCAACTATCCGCCAGTTGGGTTTGCTGCTGTTCTTGGCGGCAATTGGGCTGGATTCAGGCCAGGCATTTGCGGCCGCAGCTTTCTCAGCCACCGGCGTGAAGGTGGGGGTACTGGCAGCCTTGATTGTGGCTATCAGTGGCGGCGTGGTGTTGGCTGGTGGGCGAGTGTTTGGCTATAGCGCCCAGCGCAGCGCCGGTGGTTTGGCCGGTTTGGTGGGGCAGCCGGCAATTTTAGCTTTCGCCCTGTCTAAAGCCGACGACGAACGCATCGAGGCTGGTTACGCCACCTTGTTTGCTTTGGCGATTATCGTCAAAATCGTGATGGTGCAGGTGCTGGTAGCGCTCTAGGCGCGGCGCCCAAGCGGACCATGTGGGGCGCCCAAGCTGGCCGTGTAAGCGCGGGAGCGTGCCCCAGGGCCGCGCACAGCGCCGGGCGGCGAGGCCATGTACCGCATCCGCGCAAGCGCAAGCACGCGGCAAAGCGCGGGAGTTTTACTTGGTGGCCGACAGTAGATCTTCTTCTACCCGGTCGGGCTCGCTAAAGGGCTCATCGCCCGCCGTCAAAAACACGCTTAGCCAGCGTGAACGCGGGTCAGAGTCAATCAGGACGCACTTGGCAAACAGGGTTAGCGGCACTGCCAGGATCGAGCCCAGGCCACCAATAACCATGGTCCAAAAAGCCAGTGACAAGAACGAAGTGGTGGTGTTCAGCCCCACCGCGTCGCCGGTGAACTTAGGCTGCACCAGGGACTGAATTACAAAATTCAGCACCGAGTAAGCCACAACCACCCACAATGCGGTCCACGGCCCATCAGCCACCAACGCCAACAGGGCCGGGGGAATAACCCCCAAAACAAAACCAATGTTGGGCACATAGTTAGTGATAAAAGACAGCACGCCCCAGGTGATAGCCAGGGGCACACCCAAAATCCACAGTGCAATCACGTCAAAGACGGCCACGATCAAACCGAAAATAGTCGAAACCATCCAGTAAGAGCGCACGGCCCCGCAAAAGTGAGCGACGGCGTCGTAAATGCCTGGCTTAAGCACCCGCAAAGAGCGCGCCCGCACCGCCACCGAGGAGGTGTCGAAAGCCAAGAAAAACACGGTCAGCAGCATCAGTAGCATCAGTGAACCGGTGGAAGTCACCGAATCAACCACTGACTGGGCCAGGTTAAGCAGCTTAGAAGTGTCAAAAGCACGCGCCTGCTGCAGCAGCCAATCCTCATCCACCCCGAAACGTTTCACGCTGCGCATCACCTGATCAAAAAGCCCCGTGAATCTAGAGGCGTAATCAGGCAAAATCATGGCGAACTGGCTGATGGCCACCACCATAGCCACCACCATGGCGGCGATAAACGCATAAATCACTAGGATGCCGGTGGTGGCCGCAAGCCAACGCGGCAGGCCCTTTCTTGCCAGCCACTGCACGCCCGGGCGCACCGTGATCACCAGGGTTAACGCCAAAAACACCGGGCCCACAATTGAGCGAATAAAGTACAGTCCCAAGGTTGCCGCAGTGGCCATGGTCAACACAGTTAAAACCACTTCACCCTGCGTACGCGTGTCACCGGTGCGGGTCGCTTTCGGGTGTAGCTTCGCTATGGCAGCCTGCGAGCGGTTAGCGGCAGTTAGTTGCGATTTGCGGGTTTGCATTGCTAATGATCGCTTAGACATGTGTTTATCCAATCATGGCCAAGCCCGCACACGCATTATCACGTTGCGTGTGTGGGCACTACAGCGTTGCTCTCGTGGGCATTAGGACGTTGCCTGTGTGGGCACTACGGCGTTGCGCTTGCGGGTACTTGTGTCTGCAAAAAAGCGTCGACGACGTCGTAGTAAGCCTGCGGGTTAGCGCGCCTAACCTGGTGGCCAGCCCCGGGCATAACCTGGCCGCAAATATGGGGGTTTTGCTCCATAAGCTGCGCCAATAGCTGCGCCCCCACCCGCGCCTCGCCGCGCCGATCGCCGGTAAGCAGCAAGGTGGGCAGGCTAATGGACCCCATGAGCTGGGTAAATTCAACCTCGGGCGCCACCACGCCAGTGCCTAGCAGGGACTGATCCAGCTGCTGCGAGGCCCACAGGGACGGCAAAGCCTCCTGGGCGCTGGGCTGACCGGGTGTGCCCGCGTTTTCCAGCAAGGCCGCTAGTGAGGCGGGTAGATCCACCAGGGTGCGCCTGACATGGTTAGCCCGGGCCTGGCCTCGTCGTAGCAGCTCAGAGTGGCTGCGGGTGCCGTAGCGGGCCGGGTCTTCAAGTACCAGGGCACTAACCAGGTCTGGGCGCTGGGCGGCCACCACGGCGGCTGTGGCCGCTCCCATCGAGTGCCCAATCAAGATCGGTTTAGGGCCTGCTGTGGGGGCGGGTAGGTACTCAAGCACCTCGACGACGTCGTCGACCAACTGCTGCCCGGCACGTAACAGCTGCTGGGGCTGCCACCTGGGGGAAAGGCCGTGACCGCGCGCGTCCAGGGCAATAACTCGCCAACCGCGCTGCGACCAGTGCGCGATAGAGGGCCAGTTAGCCGCCGCCGAGGAAGTAATTCCGTGCAGTAAAACCAGTTGGGGGGCATCCGCAGGCCCAGCTTGGATAGAGGTAAGCACCCACTAATTATTTCTGAAATAGACTTAAGACATGAGTGAATTGGAACCCGGCGTCGCTAAACCGCGCATGAACGTGGAGTCATTTAACCTTGACCACCGCCTAGTCAGCGCCCCCTACGTGCGCGTAGCCGACCGTAAACGCCTGCCCGGTGGCGATGAGCTAGTCAAATACGATGTTCGCTTTACCCAGCCCAACCAGGCACACCTAGAAATGCCGGCTGTGCACTCAATTGAGCACCTCACCGCCGAGCTGATGCGTAACCACACCGACAAGCTGATCGACTTCTCACCCATGGGCTGCCAAACCGGTTTCTATGCGCTCACCCTAGGTCTAGAGCCGCCACAGTTCATGCAGATCCTGGAGGCCAGCTTCCGCGACATCCTGGCTGCTGAGCAGGTTCCGGCAGCTAATGAAGTGCAGTGCGGTTGGGGCGCCAACCATTCGCTAGAGGCCGCTCAGCAGGCGGTAAGCCAATTCTTGGCGCAGCGCGCAGTGTGGGGACAGGTCATGGGCCAAGCTGCGGGTGAACCTGAGGCAGCGAGTGAACCTGAGGCTGTGGGGGAACCTGAGGCGCCGGCAGCCAAAGCCCAGGCACAGGCAAGTGAAGCCCAGACGCCGGTGAGTGAAACCCAAGCTGCGGCAACCGAGCCCGCCAACTGAAACCAGGAGAGGTCAGAGCCGTGAAAACTTGTAATTTCAACACTGCGCCGATCATTCAGGTGGCCATGGATGAGGAACTGGCCCCCTTCCTGGCGGTAACCGAGCCCGCCAAAATCGACCAGGTGGGCATGGAACAGCTACAGCTAGGCCACGCGGCAGTCTACGCGCGCGTGCTAAGCCCAGCAGCCAGCGCTGCTGAAAGCTCTGCTGAAGGCTCTGCTGAGGTGGCGGGCGCTGAAAGCTCTGTTGAGGCGGCGGGCGCTGAAAGCGCGCCAAGCCAGAGCCTGGACGCAGAAGGCTACCCGGTGCTGCTGGTGCGCTCCAAGATCGGCGGCACTAACGCCACAGCCGCCCTCACCAGCGTAATCAGCCTGGTTTCCAAGCAGCCCCGGCTAGTTGTCAGCGCCGGCACCGCAGGCGGCCTCAAATCCGGCATCGCCGTGGGTGACGTCTGCGTCTCCACCACCCTGGCCTACACCGACGCCGACGCCACCGCTTTTGGTTACGTACGCGGCCAGCTGCCGGGTATGCCCGCCACTTACTCCAGCGACGACGTCGCCCGCGACATGGCCCTAGCGGCCAGCCCGGCCCTTAACGCGGCCACCCCCACCAGTGCGAACGCCAAAATCTACAGCGGCCAGATGCTGGCCGGCAACAGTTTTGTCACCGCCGCGAATGTGGGCGACACCCGCACAGCCTTCCCTGAGGCCATCAGCACCGACATGGAATCCACCCCGCTAGCGCAGGTGTGTGAAGCCTACTCGCTACCATTTATTGCCGTGCGAGGCGTCTCTGACCTGTGTGGACCCGAGGCTGGTGAAGACTTCCACATTGGGGTTGACGAAGCCGCCGCGCGTAGCGCCGCAGTAGTAACCCAGCTGGTGCGCAGCTACCTAAAGTAGAGGCCACATCCCAGTAAAGCTTTAATGCTTGATTAAACAAGTTAAAAGCTTCATCAAAATCGCCTTGTTTGCGGGCCTGTTCGCCTTGGCGTACTAGCTGTGGGGCGAGTCGAAAAGACTCGCCCCACACCCGCAGAATTAGGCGGTTTTACACCAGTTTTGGCTCCTGGCGAATTGCCTAAAGGTTTAGGTATTAACCTATTTAGGAATTGATTAAGGTGCTGGCCTTTAACCTAGGGCGTTAAAGGCCAGCTTTAATCAAGTAAACCTAGTTGGCGATTTCGCAGGCCTGGTAAATGTTGGTTAGCATCGCCAGGCGCTGCTCCAAGCTAGCCTGCTTGGGTACGCACACCTTAGCCCCCAGATAGTGGCAGCCCTGGTTTAGGGCCAAGTGAGCGCAACGCTTGATTTCCGCCTCACTCATCAGCGACGTCGGCTCATCCACCTGAGCCGGCAGGTGACCATCAATCCAGCCATAGCCATACTGGGTTTCTTCCGGGCCAGCGCCAGAGAACAGCAAGCCATCCAAAACCCCGCTCTCACCGGCTGCAAGCACATGCTGGTAGGCAGTTTCGGCCTGCCGCCCCTCCACCACAGAGCGGCCCCAGTTAATGTGCAAACCAATACCGAACTGGCTGACCACCTCAATCTCAGTTTCCAGCGATAGGAAACCCTTTTCAGGTTTGCGCTGCTCAATGAACTTATCGCAGTGCTCAATCACCAGTTTGGCGCCAAACCAGTCCCAACCCAGCAGCTGCTCAAGCGAACGCTTAAAAGCATCGCCATCAGCCAAACCAGTAGGAGCCGAGTGTAGCTGCACTCGCGCCACCAGGGCGCGGCCAGAAAGCTCACATAGCTGACCCAAGTCGCGGTGCAGTAAGCGGGTGAATTCCAAAGCAGCCTGACGGCCGGCGTCGTCGGGAGAAGCCAAACCAAAGTTAGCGTCCTTCCAAACGTGCTGCATTGTGCCCGGAATAGCAGTAATAGTGTTGAAATCCCAGTGCTCAGCCAAGCGGCTAGCCAGCAGCTGGGCCTGCGTGGCCAACTGTCCGGGGTAAGGAATCTCCACGCCGCTAACCCAAGGCTGGGCGGCTAGCAGCTGATAGTAGTCAGCCTCCAGCTCCGGGGCGGGAAGTGAAGCATAAGCTCCAAGAACAAAAGGTGTAGCCATCTTTAGCCTTCCTTAATTAGCTCGTCATTGCCGTCTTCAGGACGCACATAGTCGACATCGACCAGTTTGTGCGGCAGAACATTGGTGTCAACAGACATCATACAACTATGATGAAAATTTGGGATTACTTTTAGGTGTCTACCAGTGCATGACTATCCTGCCTGATGGCACGCTGGGTCTACTGTGGGAGCGCGAGATACAGGGTCTGTATTTTCACGCGCATTCCGCTGGAATAGATTGAGGCCGCCAAGTAGTAGCAGCGGCAGTCAACTAGCAGTGGGCCGGCATCTACTAGGCGACGGCGGCTGCTAGAGCAGAGCAGCAAAATAGCAGCCGGACTTTAGTGGCACAGCTGCAAGCGCAGAGCTACAAGTCAGAGCTGCATGAGCGGGTGGCTACCGTAATTGGTGGCCACCCGCTTGTTGGGGGTTAGCGATAGTCCCCTAACAAAAACGTCAGGAAGGTGAACCTGTAGAGGTCGGCGTGTAGGGATATCATGATGTCATCATGTAGTGAAAGGTGTGGTTTTCGTGGCTGACGTTAGTTTGGGTCGTTGGGCTGATACTGAGTTGAGTGTTTTGTATGACATTTTCTATGAAACTGGTACGCGGCTTATGGGGGCGTTTGTTGCGTTGAGGTATGCGGCGCAGGATGCGGGTGATGAAGAGCAAGATAGGTTTTGGCTTGGTGAGTCTCATCGGGTAAGGGATGCGCGTCGGTCGGTTGATTCTAATGATCGTGCAGCGATAGTTGCCATGATGGAGGCTTTCAAGCATGAGTTGCGGTACATCAACTATGCGCGGGGAGTGAAGTAACCATGGTCGATGCAGTTACTGCTCGAAGAGCTTGGAATACTGCCAAGACTGAGCTTTTTGGTGGTGTGGTGCCTTCTGTGTCGCCGGTTCTAGTTTCGATTGGTGCCCAGCCTGGGGCGGGTAAAACTAGGGCCTTAGAGGCTTCTTTAAAGACGTTTTATTCGGGGCAAACTTTTGTGTCGATTATTGGTGATGATTTTCGTAAATTTCATCCGGATTATGAAAAGTTGTGTGCGTTGCCTGATCCGGAAGTTATGCCGCGCGAGACGGCTGAGTTGTCTGGCTGGTTGGTGAGGCAATCGTTGGATTATGCCTCTGAGAATGGATATTCTTGTGTGGTTGAAGGTACGCTGCGTAATCCGGAAACAACTTTAGGTACGACCAGGCAGTTTGCTGAGGCGGGTGCTTCTACTCATTTAATTGTGTTGGGGGTTAGCCCGGCAGAGTCGTGGAGTGGGTGTTTAGAGCGTTATATTAATGCTTTAGAAGAGGGGCAAGCCGCACGTTGGACTCCGTTAGAGGCTCATAATGCTGGGTTGGAAGGAACGCCGAAAACTTTACGTGCTGCTGAGGCTGATTTATCGGTTAAGCGTATTAGTATTGTTGATAGGGCTGGCGTAGTTCATTATGACAATGAACGTGGTGTTGATGGTCAGTGGTTAAAGCCTGCTGGGGCTGTGAGTGTTCTTGAGAATTTGCGTGGGAATGTGGCCAATAGGGCTGCGGTTATTGAGCGAATTGGTTTACTTCAAGAGCGTGCTGTCAGGTTGGGTGTGCCCGATACTGTACAAGATGGTATTAAACATGCGGATGTTTTAGCTAGGGGCGACGGTAAGCAGTTGCATGCTAAAGCGGACGTGATTGCTGGGATAAAGAATAAAGCGCATGAGATGGGTGACAAAAAAGCGCGGCAACCACGGTCACATTCTATTGAAAGGAAAACTGACCCTAAATTATAAGGTTAAGGCTTATACTTCGCTTTCGTCTCACCGTAGAAGAATAGGGGAAGATAAACCGTACTGCGTTTCACTAGGGACCCTATTCCATATACGGTAACACTGAATGACGATGGCACGGTTTCTCTTGAAAACTCGGGTATCTATAAGTTCACTATTACTAAGTAGAGCTGCTTAAAACAGCTTGTCTGTTAGTTTGTGGGGATGCCACGTTGCTGGTGTTCCCACATGTTCTATGTGCTACCTTGACATTTCTAATCCCAGAGTGGCAAGTAAGCGGGTGGCTACCGTAATTGGTGGCCACCCGCTTAACTTGGGTGTGGTAGGCAGATTGGATCTGCCAACATCAGGGTTATTGTGCAAAATAACCCTGATGAGTGAGCTTGCTAGGAAGTCCCTAGTATTGGGGTGTTGTCGACGTGCATCTACCCCATCAGTGGGAAGAGTACCGCCGATTAACCCTCTCTTCGGATTCCGCTGCGAGCTCTTCCACGCGCTTCTTAATAGCCTTCTTCATTTCTTTTCTAGAAAATTTAGGCGGCTTGTCGCCGGGCTTCCACTGTCCCTGTTCTGGCTGCCAATCTTCTATGTGTGAATTTTCTGGGTCCCAGTATTCAGAATCCTTGGCCATGAGTTGGTCCTCCTTATGATCAGGTTGATCTCTACTAGTATAGTATTTTTTAGTGTTCGTAGACTGAAAGTAAAAACTAATTTTACATCCTGGACATAGCTATAAGGCCCTTTACAAGAGTTAATCAGTTAATCAATAGCGGAGCTGCAAACGACAGAGTAGTAAGTAAGTGGGTGACTACCAATCTTTATGGTAGTCACCCGCTTACTTGTGTGGTAGGCAGATTAGCCTTGCCAATATTGAGGTTATTGTGTAAAAACCCCAACGAGTGTGATCGTTAGAAAGCTCCTAGTGCAGGGCGCTATCAACGTGCATTTACCTCATCGGCGAGGAGGGTAACGACTGTCAAGTTCCCTTAGAACTTCATCCACAAGATCTTGCGTGCGCTTCTCGACGTACTCATTCACTTTCTTTTTAGAGAATTTTGGCATCTTGTCGCCGGGCTTCCAGTGTCCCTGTCCTGGCTGCCAATCTTCTACGTGTGAATTTTCTGGGTCCCAGTATTCAGAATCCTTGGCCATAAGTTGGTCCTCCTTATGATCAGGTTGATCTCTACTAGTATAGTATTTTTTAGTGTTCGTAGACTGAAAGTAAAAAATAATTTTACATCCTGGACATAGCTGGAATTAAAACCCTGTCCGAGAGTCAGTACAACGCGTCACCTGGTTAGCTATCTAGCCTATCCAATTTTATTCCCATGGATAGTGAAGTAAGCCGCTCACTGTTTTACGAAGTGATTCACACCAATCAAGCCAAGCGTTCAGTGCACTAATTCCTTGGTGGTCAGTTATTGCCCAGTCGATAAAAATAAATAAAAGAACCCCAAAGATAAGTATGTGAACTAGGCTCCAGAGCCAGCGAAAAACTCTATAAGTGTCAGGAATGTCGGCATCACTATAAATGCGGTCAGTGGGGTCGTCATCGTTCATTGTATGTTCACTTTCTCTTGTTATGAGTTGACGACTTTGGGGATCTGATTCTAAGAATTAGAGTCCGGACCCTTGCTGGTGGCTTCAGGTTTCAGTGAAGGCAATAGCTTAATTGGTGCTTCTTGAGAACTCAGTACCCAGTCGATAACTCGCAGGGGGTTTAGCGGATCATGCAAGTCGCGCAAAACTAAAGAGTCGATCGCAAAGAAACGTACATCCCCAAAATCGCTCTCAATACGGCGAACAAAACCATCTTGTTCAATCTCAATCAGCCAATCACGCACAGTATCGGAAGTTTGTGGATCTAGAGATTTCCCGATAGGAAGCTTGCGAAGCACATCAGTCTTTGTGAGAACTACGGCAAGGTGGCGGTTTCTAAGGTCCACAGCCTCTGAGTTAAGCCTGTCAACCACTGAAGCATAGGCTTCCTCTTGGTCACCGGTAGCAACCAAGATCTTAGATAGATCACGGGCAGTACTCATTTGTGCCTGTACGCGTGGTAAAGCAAGCGGATCAAGTACAAATACCATTGTCGGTGCCGAGTTAACGTAGGTGAGCTCTTCAGTAGCTTGCAAGTTAGTGAAACTCTCGCCAGCTGCATCCATAACCTGCAACTCAACAGTCTTACCAGAGCCAGTTGTCAGCTTGAGCGGTCGTCCTTCTGGACGCATAGTATGGATTGTTTTTTCGGTGGCAGTGCCAGAATCCAAAACTTGAGCGGAGGCTCGCAAGAAACCATCTGCCTCAAGATTAAGTCCCGTTAGTGAGCCATTAGTGGCTGCAAGTTGATTCCTTGTTGCTATAAGTGCTGCTGCAAAGAAACGAGTCTTGCCGGCACCAACAGATCCGAAAGCAGGAAGCTGAATAGTCATACGGGATCCACTACCTGCCACGAGCTGTGCCCCACAGCTGGGGCATAGTGCAACAAGCATTTCTGCAGCTCCCCTAACCGTAGTTGGGAAACTAACTCCGCAGGCACAGTGACGCGCAAAAATACCAAGCGGCCCCGGAGAAATATCGTGATGCACAATTGTGCAATCCGGGTTAAGGCAGTGATAGACCGGCTGAGGGTTGGTCTCGTAGCAGTAGGGGCATTTAACGCTGGCCCGCAGTCGAGACATCCGAGCGTGGTCCCATAACCGATACAGCGATATAAATAGCAGCTGTAACAGGCAAACGACGCTGCCAATAACGGCCATAACAAGTAGCCAAACTATGTAAGAAATGTATAGAACTACCACAAATGCGACATATGGGATGGGAATAAAAATAGCCCAAAGACACCATAAAGGAATTTTGGATAGGGGTCCAAATATATCTCCAAAATCATGAAGCCACTCAGGTATGCTGGGAGTAAGTGAATCATCTTGTTCCCAAATAAACATGTTGCAGGAATCTACTAATACTGTGTGCAGATCAGCATGCACGGCCATTGCATCAAGCTTTGCCTGATAGGGATTATATAAAGGCCATGCCTCGTCCCAGCCAAAGTGCTTAGCAAACCCGTGCGGCGCGTGCTTAATAATGCGCTTTGTTTTCACCAGGTCTGGGCTGGCTAGCTGAGGCTCTTCCTCTGGAAAGTCAGTAACAAGTACACGTATTGGAACAATGAAGCCAGTGATTAAAGCGATCACGGCCGCGATAACTGATGCGCAGCACCAATAGATAACTACCCAAGAAAAGATTTTCAGTAGCGAAACTATGGCTAGCCAGAGAATAAATCCGCCAGCAACTACGAGTCCAATAAATAGAGCTACTGCAATTAAGCCAAAATTCTCATCCATTAGTTATCCTGCCCCTTTATGTTTAACAGACCACTAGCTGCTTTAGTCAGTTTCCGCTTAAGGCGCCCCTTCTTTGCCTCTTTAACAAAGTTTTCAAAAGCGCCAAAAGTTTGCTGATTTATTAGGTTTTCTTTGGCTGCCTGGCTCACCAGGCCTCTACGCGCACGATCATCAGATACTTCAACTAGGAAGTCCTCGGCCCCCTTAGAGGGGGATTCTAGAGGCCCATGCATGGCTTTCAAGGCCCAGGTAACAGCATTAGCTGTTTCCCTAACGGTGCTCGGTCTGGTGCTTAAAAAGTAATGGACAGATTTACGTGCCCAAGTCTCACTTGCACCAACCAAATGTGACACACCCACAGTGTCAGGGCTGGTGAGAATAATCTGCCCCAGAAAATCTGGCATAAGTGGAGACATAGCCGGAATATAAGTTAGCACCGTAGACAGGTAAGGATTTGGCCTACGCGAGTAGGCAGCAGCATCGCGACAATACTTGGTTGCAGTAACTACTTGCGCAGCATATGCGCGCAGCCGCTTGTCGCATACCCCAATCCCTGACTGATTCAGGCAAATAAGCAGTTGGCGCAGCTCCACCAGAGGCTCCCCGGTAGCCAGGGCAGCAAAAATCTGTTTAAGGAGCCACCTGCCTGCTTCAACGGAAAGCTCGCGTTGAGTTTGGGCCCAAGCAATGAAGAATTTATAGTTTTCAGGCAGTTTCGCCTGGCCAAACAGCAGTCTCCAGCTATCAGGTGGTAGCTGCCCTGCAGTTTGTAGCTGAGCGGTGCATTCAACAGTAGGCAGCTTGGCAAGTTCAGCAGCAACGTTCCATTGCCCCACAATGGCGCGCGACGTCGTCGTTAAAGCGGGACTTGTTGCCAGCCATGCCCAGGTGCCCTGCATAAGTAGTTGCAGATCATCTTGACCACCTGCACACCAACACTTCACAAGCGCATGGGCGAGCTGCTCAACGATCTCCTCGACATGTTCCCACTGCTCACACTGCTCAGTTAACTCGGGGTTAGATGCCCACAAACGCGCAGTCCGAGCCACCAGCTGTGGCCGTAATGAATCCACAAGTGGGGTGCCAATAACGCTAGCTGTGGTCAAAACTGCTGGCAAAAGGCTGTCAGCAGACTCAGCTGCCACCTGTGATAGCAACAATGAAGCCTGGGCTTTAGCGCTTTCATCCTCCCAGTCCAAACGCAGCTGGGCGGGCGCCGTCGTAAGTGTCTCCAGCAGGGCCTCACGTAAATGAGGGCTAGCGCAGGCAGATTCCAAAGCTGACATTAAAAGTCCAGCAGCAAGGTCATGGCTGCCCGCCTGCATTAAGGCAACTACTGTATTACCCGCTAGCTGCGCATCCTCAGGCGTGCTTAAAGCGCAGGTGACGGCAATATCAAGCAGAGTGTCGCCGTAGAAGAATAGTTCGTCTTCTTGTTCGGCCTCAGCCAGGTCGTGTAGCGCCTGCGTAGCGGTGAGCCAATCGGTGTGATCTCCATGAGTTTTGGGGAATGAAGCGAGGCTAGCAGCGCGTGTAGCAAGGTCGCGGCCAAGGTACTCCTCCCAGCGCCTGGCAACGTCAATTGCTGCAAGTGCAGTGGCAGAGTCTTCGTTAAGGAACCAGTTTGCCTGAATCAATGCTGATTCGCTGGGGGTAACCTCAGCGATAGCGCGGCGGTCTAGATCAATAATGTTTACCCCAGCCCGTGGCGTGGAAGGATCGGGTTGGGGGCCAAAATCTGGGCTGGCTGCCACAATATCCGCTCTTGTGGTCATGGGGTCTGCCACGAGACCACGGATACTTAGAGAGAGCGAACGTGATGTTTCAATGAAAAGCGTAGCCAGAGCGACCCATTTCATGGCGAGGGTTGCGTCAGCGGTGATAATAATCAGGCGCTTGTGGGCTGGGTCGGTAACCTCTTCCACCATGGTGAGGAACTTGGGGAAGATGCTTGCAGCCCAGGCATTAGCCTTAATCATTGCCTGTAGCGCTTCTGCCTCAAATCCAGGATCTACCTCAAGCGGGGAGGACCACTGGTTTAATGTCTGGCTAGGAGCCTTTTTAAGGCGCCAGCTGGTAGCTCCCAGTAGCTGGGCGGGGCGCATCATGCCGAAGTCATCAGGGTCAGAGGTGACAATAGCCTCGGTTAGTAGGTTGCCAGGGCGGCCATTGTTGGTGACACCCGTTGAGATACCACGTGAAAGGTAATAGCGCCCGCTGTGCCCGTAGTAGGCGAAGGAAGCTGGGTGATCTAGAGGATCATGCTCAACGTTCCAGCCCACAACTACACGGTGAAGCATGTTGCTGCGGATAACCTGACGGTCTTGAGCGGTTATGCCTTCAGAAATGGCTTGAAAGTTGAATCCATCAATGCCGTCAATGGCTTCATTGGCCCGAGTGTCTGTATAAATTGCGACGTCAAACATTTCCTCAGCCTTGCTTCGGGATAAAGCCGCGTTCAGTCATAAGCCACAGCAGCGGTTCTGCCACACGGTGGGGGATGAGGCCGCGTTCGTCGACGCGTTGCGTGGAGTAGTTTGGTTCCGCTCCCAGGGCTGATAGGCCGAAGAAACGGTAGTTTGCGTAGTTCGTGTCGAGCATTGTTAATAGCCCGTCCCCGCCCCAGTGAGACACCAGGGAGGCAATGTGGTCGTGCACGGATGTGGCTTCAGTCTCGTCAAAGTAGGGCAGCTTTGAGGAAGGCTGACGGATTGGGTTGTTTGCGGGAATGTCATCCCAGAAGGCGTCAATTTTAGAGATGACGACGGCGACCGGCTGCTTAATCTTCCGGTTTAGTTTCGTCCGCTCGTTTTGACGCAAAACTTCTGTGATGGCGTGCAGGACGTTTTCTGGTGAGGTTTCGACCTGTTGATCAGCTAGAGCTTTGCTTCGCCCAGTGTTGTTGGGGAAGCTGAAGGGGTCAAGCAAAAGGATGATCCCATCGGTTGCCAGCAGGTATGTCATGCTCAGGGCGCGCTCATCGGCGGCCAGGTCTTCACCTGCGGTGTCGTAGAAGGAGAATACGGTTGATTTGTAATCGCCTAGCGTGCTCTTGGCGATTCCGTCACGGGGCATCTTCCATTCGAACACCACCGGGGTGCTTTTTTCTCCAGCGGTTTGCTGAGTCTGTGGTGGCAGCTGTCCAGCTGTAGATTCCATCTGGTCAAGGAGGTTTTGTAGTTTCTCAGCCTGACCGTTTTTTTCGTTCGCTCCATACAGGGTGATTACGTGCCGGAAGCGTCGAGCAACGGGCCCGTTTGTTGCCAACTCGCGCATGAGCACCGCCAGCATTACGGTCTTACCTGCTGAGCGGGCACCAACTAGACCAAAAAGCGGGGAATCACTTGAGAAACCATCAGGTAGACGCGAGTGGCATTGCGGGCATAGGCGCACACCGGTTGTCCCCAGGCAATCAGGGCACGTAGACCTTCTGATTTCATGGAACATTGAACGGTTTGAAGGCGTGAAAGTCGGGTAGTACTCGTTTAGATCACCAAAGTACGTTGAGCGTGCGTCGTCGACTTTTTTGCTGCACGCTTTCTTTCCCGCGACTGGGCGACCAAGGCAGCGGAAAGTAACCTTACGCAAATCAATATTCGTGTAGCAGTAAGGGCATGGAGCCATAAAATTAGTTAGACGCATTTGTCACCCTTTCATGGATGAGGTGGGTGGATCGTTAAGAATGATCTTTGAAGCTGGGTCAGCAAATAGACGTACCCAGTAGGGGCCTTTAAGTTTGGGCACGCGGAATGTGCAGGATTGGGTTAATCCTGAGGAAAAGTCCAAGTGGAGATGGGCGATTTCTTGTCCATCTGTAGCTTTAGCGGGCATAAAAGCCCCAGGGGTTAGCACTGCTATAAGATCCACAGTCCCGGTGAATTCTTCACTGGTGACACTTGCCCGTGCCTCATGTCCACCAAACACTCCTTTGGGGAGTTTAAGCTGATAGGACATACTGGGTGGGACTGCTTCCAGGCTGATGGTTACTGGCGTTAAAGCAGCTGTTTCGCTGAGGCCAATCACTACTGTAGCCACGCCTACCTCGGTAATTAGCTGCGCACTGGGGATATTCACCCCGCCGTCATGTTTATAGGTGAGCCTATCTACGCGTTTTTGTCCCTTTTTCCCATCAAGACTGGACCAAGTCACGTCCATCATGTAATCACCGTGAGGCCAGATCCAGGAGACCTTCAATTCGGACCCAAAACGCATTGCCTCTACTTCACGAGGGTGCGGCATTTTGCCGGTAACCAGAGAGTTTCCGGCAATTGCCTCGCTGCCATCCCAAGTAAGTGGCACAAGCATGCGTATATCTCGCAGCTCATAGAAATCCATTGACTGGGTTGCGCCGTCATTGCGGATAGAGCCAACCACCCGTTTAGCAGTTAGCTTGTCAAGCTTATCTACGCTTAGGAGGTCACCTACCTTCACAGTGCTGTCAATAGGGAAGGCCCATAAATCTGTGGTGTAGCCAGGAACTTCGCTCCACTTGGCTCGCACTCCCGCTTTACCGTTAGGCATTGTCACGTTGGCTAGGCACAGGTCGCGCACAGCCTGGACAGTGCCGCGTGGAGTTACATCAATTGTGGCTATTTCAGAAAGGTTAGATTGGCCGTTAACAATGTAATGGGCTTTGAGGACAAGCGTGTATTTTTCCCCGAGCTTGAGGTTGTCAATAACCATTCGCCCTTGTGAGGTGGCCGGGAATTTACGGCGCGAGCCATCAGCTTCCACTACCTCTGCTGACACCCCAGCTGCCTGCTTGGCTACCTGCCAAAATACAGTTGCATCAGTGTTGGTGACAGCCGCATTGATATCAGTTGGTGGAGGTAACACAGTGAGGCTAGAGACTGCCGGAGTGGAATAGGCTCCCTCCTGTCGCAGCGCAAAAACTGCGTAAATGGACTGTTGCGCAATGAGTGGATCGGAGTCGAAAGCCTCCTGCTCAGTTGTTGAAGGTACAACCTGGAACCCAGCTTTAGGGTTAGCTGGGGCGCCGGAATCACTACGTACTACTACATAGCTGACATCTTGATCCTGGCTGCCCCGCCAAGAGAGAAGCACGCCATTACGGTTTGAAGAATAAGCCAGGCGCAAATTAGTTGGGGCATCTGGAGGAATCTGAGACAACAGACGGACAATTTCTGCGTCTTCATGGTCTACTGCCTGTGCATCAGCTAATGCCTGGCGTGCCCGGGCATAGTCTTTTGCCTCTACCGCTTTATGGTAAGCATCTAATGCGGATTGTTTGCGTTTCTCAGCAGCTGCTAGAGCCTCAGCTACCTGCAAAGCTACAGGATCTTTTTCCTCCCCAGCTGTGCCAATAAACGAAGTGTAAAGGCGACGTGCCCCCGCTAAGTCACCAGCAGCAATCATTTCTTTAGCGCTGGCTAAATCTGGACCTTTGCTGCCGCCGCCCCCCGTAGATACACTAACCACCAGCCTGCGAGCATCATGGTCGTCGAGGCCAAGCGCTGTGAGGCGGTTAAGCGCCAATGTTGGGGTAAGCCCCTGGCGAGCTACCAGATTATCTGCCAAGTCAGCAAACCAGGCTAGAATGAAGCTTTGTAAAGCAGCGTCAGTAGGAGCCTTCTGCGCAATAACAGTCAGAGTTTTCTTGGCGCTTTCCGTGGCATCATCAGAGCGGGTATTAGCAGCCGTCTTAGATTTTTTTATGTCAGCGGTGGTTACACGGCGGCGGCTGCGTCCATCGACGACGGCGCTTAACTCATCAAATACGCGGATATCACTGGGGTGTGAGCCCCGCTCATGTATAAGCAGCACGTCAACAAGGCTGCGAAACGAGGGGTGCAGACGTAACTTTGAGGATGAAACCCCCAAATCCGCCATCGACACCTTTAACTTAGGGTATACCTCTACCCCTTTTGCTTTAACTGCACCTGCCAGTTCCTTATCGCTAACAGATGTGCTAATCCCATAGGACGAAGCCGCTTTACGTAATTCCTCAGCTGTAACAGCACCAAGAGGATTATCTTGTTTAACGGCTAAAGCAAAAGCTTTAAGCTCCTCCTTGCGGATTTGTGAGGTTTTTTTAATTACCTCATCCCAAAAAGCCGGGTTGGAAATGTAATCACCCTGTGAGGCTTTGGAAGTTTTGACCAATTGCTTGATCGAGACCACCACAGGGATCCTGGTTTTGTTCAGGAACATTTCCAGGTCCCTGAAGTGCTTTGTTAACTCGGCATTAGACATGCCAGGAGTGAGGGCGAAGAGTGCGGCGGCATCAGCCTTGGCTAATGCCGTAGTTACACTAGCGCGATCGGTTGCATCATTGAGCGCCCGAAGAGCGTCTGCAATAGCTGCCTGTTTGGATGCGTTCGCTTTCAGTGGTTGCAGAACGGAATCCCGATACGCTTTCTTGTCGAACACCGTAGTCTTCGCCTCACTCCTGTGCTTCTATTTAGGATCGGGTAGTGATTAGGGCGATCTGCTGCTTGGCCTTGTTGACTTCTTCTTGAGTCAGGACCGAGACCGCAGCCTCTGCCTTGAATGACTTACCGCTCTGCGGTTCGACAACGACCAAGGTGGCGACGCCTTCCGTTGAGACCTCCAGGGTGATGTCAATGGGGTCGTGCGCGTGCAGATACGGCAGGCCAGTAATGGTCGTGCTCGGACCTGAAACCATAGCCTTGTTCGCCTCTGGCTCTTCGGTTTCGGTTTCGCCGCCCTGCTCGTAAAGATCTACTGAGACCTTCGACTGACCATCGTAGAGAATGCCAGCGTCCAATGTTGTTGAGAGGGGTAGCGTCTCGTTAGCGTGTGCGAGGAAGTAAATGTACTTATCGTATTCGTCCTTGCCGACTTTTCGAGCTAAACAGACTCCCAATCCGCGCGAGAGGACGTTGGTGACAACTGTGCGGCGCAGGCCGACTCCTGACAGTGACTTTGAACCTGAGTCGCCGGATGCGGCGTCGGCATCTGCATTTGAGAATTCTGGCGTAGGCAGCTCACCTTGGCCAAAGATTGCTGCACCCTTGGCAACAGACAGGTCAAAGTCTGTGTTTTCTACGTTGAAGCCAGCTTCAGTCAGGGCCTCCCTGATCATGGGCATACGTGAAGAACCACCCACCAGCAGGTAACGGTCAACATGCAGCTTGGGGAACTTCTCCTTAGCCGTTTCGATGACACGTCGAGTGATTTCAATGGTTTGTGCCACCAAGTGTGAGGTAGCTGCTTCAAACTCTTCTCGGGTGACCTCAACGCGCTGCTTCTTGTCTTGGAAACGCAGCAGCAGGTTAGTGGAGGCGCGTACGGTGAGCATCTTCTTGGCGTCTTCGACCGCCACTCGCAGCTCAGTCATGAAATCGTCATCCAGCGAGGGGTCATTATCCTCGTCAAGACCAGCCTGTTCAATGAAACGCTGCAAGAACAGGTCTTCTAGGCACTGGTCCCAGTCAGCGCCACCCAGCAGGCGGTTTCCGTCAATCGCGATGACTTCCACGTTGCCGGCGCGCGTCTTGAGGATGGTGGTGTCGAAGGTACCGCCACCAAGGTCGAAAATGAGCAGGGTTTGCTCTTCTTCCTGACGGGCGCATAGTGAGATAGCAGCTGCGACGGGCTCGGGGATGATACCGACGACGTCAAGACCGGCAATTTCCCCAGCCTGCTTTGTAGCTTGACGCTCCTGGGTGCCAAAGTAGGCGGGCACGGTGATAACAGCTTTGTTGATATCAAGCCCGTTCTGGCTGTTGGCGTTGTTTACCAGCTCTTTAAGGATCAGTGCAGAGATAGATTCAGGAGTGTATTCCTGCCCCTGGAATTCGAGCGGGTATTCCTCACCCATGTGACGCTTAATCAGGGAGCACGCATTGTCAGGGTCGCTGACCTGAGTCTGCTTGGCCTGGCTGCCGACGTCAACGGTTCCGTCGTCGTTGAAGTACACAACCGAGGGGGTAGTATCGTCGCCTACGAAGTTTTTGACGATTTCTGGAATGCCAAGTTCGTTGAGAAGGGCGACGGCGGAGTAGGTCGTCCCTAAGTCAATTCCATATACCTTGTCGCTCATGCGAGGGTTCCTTCCTGATTTTATTGATTTATGCCTGAGTGGGCGCGGTGTCTAAGGCCGCGTCATAGCGGTAAACGCTTACCTGTGCGGGTAGGAAAGCTCGCTCCGCACCAGGACGGATAAGTCCTTGTCGTAGCACCTTTGCCACGGTCCAATCCAAGGCGCGTTCACCTGTTCGCACAGACTTGCGTGAGGCGTGGACGGCCCTGTCAAAGGTATCGCCAGGTTTTGCTCCAACTGAGTCGATACCGATCAGATCGAGCGCTTCAATGAGTGAGTCGTGGAAGAACTCGAACTCAACGTCTGCCTGGTAGCCTTCGCCGTGTGCGCGGGCCAGCTCCACTGACTGCGCTGACTGGGTTACCAAGATTGCCAGTTTGACCATGACCGGCCCGAGCAGCTGCTGAATTTGGTCGTTCTGGAGTAGCTCAATGCGGCTTTGCAGTTTGCCTACTAAATCCTCGTAGAACTTTGCGCGCTCATTGAAGGCACTTAAATTCGTGTCTACGCCTGCGATAAGTTCAGCGATTTCAGAGTTAGTTACTTTAGCGTCCACATTGTCGCTAGTTTGGGTTCCTCCCGGGGTTGCATTAGCTGTTTCCGTAGAGGGGTAGCCAGGCGTAATGGCTGGCGCAGGGGGGTAATAGCCGGAATTCGCCTCGCTATTTTGCCCATAGTCTGGAACGGTGCCACACGTATCGTCCATCGTAGGTCTCCTTCAGTTGTTACAGATGTCGACTGCAAGAGTCGCCAAACAGAAGGGCACGCCAAATGACCGCATTATGCGGTTGGTTGGGTGTCCTAACCGTCAAGTGTGGTATGTGTCAGCCACCAAGTGACTGGCAGAGAAATTTGCCACCCTTAGCCCATATGGGAATCGCGGTGGGTGCCGCAGCACCGTGCCCTGCGGGACACATTTTTTGGTGCATTGCTCTATTCTCCAGATGTATACGAAACGCTTAACGACCATTTCACAAACTTTAACTGGTCGCAACCGCGTTAGTGCAGATCAGAACTGTTTTGTACCAGCCGATCGGGAAGTATCCTACATCACCACCATGTGGCTGTCCACATTTGATTGTCACGAAGCGCTGTCATTGTCTGCAATAGAGTCGTTGTTTTGTTAAAAGAGTGAAAGCTGTTGCAAGTACCATCTTGGATGGAGGCTTACCGGACACATCTTCGCAGGGCGGGGTAACTGCGGGTAGAACAGCCCAAACTCCTGTTCTTCGCTAGTGCGTTTAAGCGGTAGGGGTGGATTGGTAGTTAATTAAGCCGAAGGTGTCTGTTAGTGATGAAGATCAGGTTAAGTTCTAGACTATTTAGGGTGTGGTGGGTGCGAGGTTGGTGCTGATCGGCTAACGCTAGTGATCGTGCGGAAAATACCCCGATTTTGGAAGCTTTCAGGTGTGTGCCTGCTGTGTGCGCGAGGCAAGGTGGGTAGTGATCGCAGAGACATAGGCTGGATTCTAGTGGTGGTTGCAACACGGTCTGATTGATTGGAGTGTGTTGTGGC
>ERZ773197.19-NODE-19-length-126571-cov-5.935154_pt1 | contig 126571 bp, 110 predicted proteins | sample MGYA00580999_ERZ773197 | MGnify/ENA primary metagenome ERZ773197 (study PRJEB29015, sample SAMEA2738166) | human oral metagenome | biome: human oral; feature: human-associated habitat; material: saliva | place: China | collected 2185 ...
CATACTTGCAGCAAGTATGGTTAATATATACCAAACTTGCAGTAAGTATGGCAGTTCAAGCCATACTTGGCGCATTTCTGGCAGCGCTAGGCAGTATGATCATGCTCTCAAGACCTTCTCGTTTTACTTTGTCGTAACCTTGCTGTGACTATTGAATTTACGTATCAACGGCTGTCTGCAAATCCGCAGGCAGCCGTCTTGCTTCAAGGCCTTAGCTTGTTGAGCGCGAGCAACGCGTGAAACATACAACCATCCGCTATGCAGGGTTGTGATTTAAAAGTTCGATGACTCAACTGGGGCTTTTTAAATTCGGGGTAAAAAAGTCACTCCAAAGCAGAAATTCTTCATGTGAAAATTCTTCATGTATCTTCTCTATCGGAGAGAGCCTTTGTCGCCGTTGGACCCGTTGCCGCTAGGCTTACTCAGAATCAAGCGTACCGCCTGCAGCTTCGCTATCGAGAAGCTCCTCACCTTCAGTCTCGCCTTCAACCTCGTCAACCTCGCTGCCTTCGTCCTCCTCATCGAGCTTCAGAGGCTTGAAACTTGCGGTGTCACCGCCAACAAGGTTATGAACGGCGGCGGCATTTTCAATGCGGTCCTTATGCATGGCAGCAGAGAAGATGTCGTCATCTTCCTCTATTTCCGCAATACGCTCATGTTGTTTCTCGGCTTTTAAAGACATGCCCATGTCAGGAGTTGCCTCAAGCGTTACTCGGGTAAGCTTGTGTTCACGCTTAACCTTGGAGAAGAGTGGAACATACTCAAAAATGACATTTGAGTTTTCAAGACCATACCAACGAGCAGGGGAGCCGCAGATACGACGAATGAAGTACTTCAGGTCAAGGCAGCGCTTATCAAAACCGGAAATGTCGGTTTCGGGGGCAAGCACTTTTCGCAAGAGACAGAAACGGAAGTCGCCTATCTCCGAATGCTCGCGGTAGATTGAGTATTTGTGATTTTGTGGTGCGAGCTGACCGCTGGCGATAAGGTCGCCAATGATCTGATAAAGGTAGGTGTTGATGCGCTGGTTTTCTTTGAAGCCTAAGCGGATTGTAACTTTAAAGAGGAAATCAGTCCCGAAGTCGTTAATAACAAACTCTCGGGTATTGGGCTTATCGGTAACGGAAATGTTGATAAAACAATATGTCCGAGCTCTCTTGGGACGCTTATCCAGGATAGAGTAGAGAATGTCGCGGTCGAGCTTATCAAAGGATGAGTCATTGGTGAGAAACACCAAGTTATCGGCAAGCAGAGAGTAATCGTTGTCTTGAGAAAGACTCTTGAGCTGGTCAATATACTTATTAACCGGCAGGTACACGCTCTGTGTGTGCTCGATGGCAGTACCACGTCGCCAAACAAACATGACAATAAAGATTGTGGTGGCGAGAAATACCGTGACATATCCGCCGTGGAAGAACTTGGTCAGGCTCGAGAAGAAGAACATTGCTTCGATGGCGCCAAAGAAGATTAAAAAGACGACGGCCGCCAAGGGGTTTTTGCGAATACGAATGAGATAGGTGTAAAGCAAAATGGTGGTCATGAGCATCGTTACCGTGATGGCCAGGCCGTAAGCGGCTTCCATGTGCTCGGAGCTCTGGAAAAGAAGTACAACGCCAATGCACCCGGCCCACATAATGGCATTAACCAAAGGAATATAGATCTGACCCTTTGTTTCCGAAGGATAGTTAATCTTCATGTGAGGCATAAGATCCAGGCGAACCGCCTCTGAAACAATGGAATACGAACCGGTAATGAGCGCTTGTGAGGCGATAATGGCCGCAAGAGTGGAAAGTATTACGCCAAAAGGTCTGAGGGTATCGGGGAGCATTTGGAAGAACGGATTGAGGTCGTTGATGGCGTTGAGGCCCCTGTCGGTGTGGTTTGAGATAATCCAAGCTCCCTGGCCAAGATAGTTGAGAATAAGGCACGTCTTAACAAACGGCCAAGAAACATAGATGTTGCTCTTGCCAACGTGGCCCATGTCGGAGTACAGCGCCTCAGCGCCTGTCGTACAAAGAAAAACGCTGCCTAAAACCATCAAACCGGCGGCGTTGAGCTTGCCGTCAAACAAAAAGGTAATGCCGCGCAGGGGGTTTAAGGCGCGAATGACGGAGAGATCGGCACCCATATTGACAAGGCCGGTAATACCCAAGAACAAGAACCACAAGGTCATAACGGGACCAAACGCCTTACCAATACGTGAGGTTCCTGCCTGTTGCATGGCAAAGAGCGAACAAAGAATGATGATGGTAATTAAAACAACCGTTTGTTGGTTTGTGCCGATAAGTGCGTACATTGCAGGAATGGTACGCAGACCTTCAATGGCGGTTGTTACCGTGACTGCGGGAGTGAGAATACCGTCGGCCAGAAGTGCCGCTCCTCCGATCATGGCCGGAATAATCAACCATTTCGCACAGCGCTTGACAAGACTGTACAGGGCAAAGATGCCGCCTTCGTTGTGGTTGTCCGCTTTCATGGCGATAAGAACGTATTTAACGGTAGTAATAAGGGTCAGAGTCCAGATAATGAGAGAAAGTGCGCCAAGGATGACATCGGTGTCCATCGTGAAGAGACCGCCGTTGCCCGCAATGATTGCCTTTAAGGTATACATCGGGCTGGTGCCAATGTCACCGTACACAATACCAAGCGTTACAAGTACCATGCCAGCACTGAGTGGCACGCCAGTTGATTTACGTGGTCTTTTACGACCGACAAGAGCGGCGGGAGCCGACTTTTGATTACTCATGTATTTCCTCTCAACAACCATAAAATGGCAGTTTAGATACCTACTTAGGATAGTCCAATCGAGCAAAGATGACCAGCCTTTGCGCGGTTAAGCCAGCTATAAGTGTTTGGGACGCATCGATACGCGCTCGGTGTCCGCTCATTGCGGGTTGAGTAAGCGCGCCCAGACGCGGACAAACTCAGCTATTTTACTCGTGTGACACGGTAACAGTGGTGAATTTTTTGGTTTCGCGCAAAATCTTCTGGAATTGTTTCTTTTGTGATGTCCTCCAAAGAAACTCCTGCACGCCCGATCTTCTCGACATCCGGTTTGAAGGAACGTAAATTGCACGAGAAGAGCGCTACTCCGCCACGGGTAAGTAAGCGCGAGATACTGATGATAAGCTCGGCATGGTCGCGCTGCACGTCAAAAGAAGCTTTTTTCATACGAGACGAGTTGGAAAAAGTCGGAACGTCGCAAAAAATTACGTTCCAGCGGTTTTTGGAACGACGCTGTTCCGTAATCCACGTAAGTGCATCGGCTTGGACAAACTCATGCTCTTGTCCGTCGAAGCCGTTCTGGCACATATTGCGCCGCGCCCATTCCAAAGAAGGCTTGGAGAGGTCAACGGTAGTGGTATGAAGAGCGCCTCCGTCAGCGGCGTAACACGTGGCCGTGCCCGTATAGGCAAAGAGGTTAAGGAAACTCTTGGCAGTACCGGCTGTCTTCATCATCTCTCGTATCATGGCTCGCGTCTGACGATGGTCGAGAAAGATGCCGCAGTCAAGATGTTGAGAAAAATCCACTTCAAAGGTCAGTCCTCCCTCGTCAATGAGGAGCGTCCGGTTGCGTGCATTAGCGGAAGCTTCGCCTGCACTGACATATTGGGAGCCTCCCTTGGCTCGCGTCCGGATACGCAGGTTAACGTGGTGAGGAGGAACTTCAAGTACTTCGGGAGCAATGGTGAGCACGTCAAGCAGACGTTTTTTTGCCAGTGTTGCGTCAATGTCGTGCGGTGCGGCATATTCGGAAATCTGCAGCCACCGCTTGGAAGAGGTGCAACCCTGATAGAGATCTATGCTGACTGCGTAGTCCGGTAAGTCGGCATCGTATATGCGGTAGCAGCTGATATCTTCACGTTTTGCCCATCGAGCACGCAGCTTCGCAACCTTTGTAAGCCGCGCACTGAATTGATCGGAAGCACCAACAAGCACCGGGAGCTGTTTTGCACGGACCGTAACCGTGGGAGGAAGCTCAAAGTTTTCGGTCGCGGCATAAGTACGTATGCCGGCAGGTGTCTTGCCGACAAGAACGTTGGTGACGGAGGCGCTCTGCTGACCGAGTGCGGTATCGGAAGTTTCATCCGGTGACAATACGGTAGCCTTTGCGCCAGCGAAGTGGGCAAGTGCCGAAAGCGCGCCTCCTTGTACGGCAAGGTTGTGGCCAAACCACGACATATCCGCAACAACCCCACCGTCTGTGGTATGCTCCGCGAGCTCTTTTGGCGACAAGAACGTAAGGTTGGCAGAAAGACCTGATGCCCGAAGGGAATGTCGTGCGGCAACGTCCGCTTTGGGACGTGTATCGGAGATGCAAACTTCAAGGTTCTTCTCGCATGCGTTTGCGCGATACGTGGCTTCATCAATAAGCTCGCTCCAGGCCTTGCTGTCATGGCCGGCCCAGCCAAGCATTCCCCATCTGGTGCGGAGAAGACCCGGCGCGCAGTCGCTCCGTATGCCAACGAGCTCATGTACCAGAGAGCCTGCACCGGAAAAAAGAATGGAGGGCGTCGCGGCTGCTGCTTCATAAGCAGGGGTTTCCGGAGACTTTCTGCCACGCTTTTCTCTACGGTTTCCTCCGTAGATACCATGAGCGGCGAGAAGGGCTGCGGCGTAGTCCGGGCGCAGAGGCGCAAGGTTTTGCGTGAGTGTACGTCTTGAGATGATGCCGCGTTTAAAGAGGGGATCTCCTGCAAGGTCGATGCCTAAGGACGCATGCGTTTTTGTAATCCGCACCGTGACGGTGACATCCGGAAACTCCGTGTTAACCATGGGTCTGCTACCGCGTTTGGCAATCAGCTGGTCAACAATGGCATCTTTTACGCGAACGGCGGTGAAATGAGCGTTTCTGAGTTCGCTATTGGTTCCGTGTGCGTTAACCGCAAAAGTTGCGTGCGGGGAAATGTGTGCCTCCCAGTCAATCTCAGAGACTCCCGCATACAGTTCGTCTGCCTGTGTTGCGGATATACGACCCAACACGAGAACAACGCGAGAAGCAAGGCGGCTCCAAAGACAGACACGATATGCGTCCGCAAGTGTTCCTCTAAAGGAAACCTGCCCGCTCAGCGGCCGTATTTGAGAGATGGAAAGTCTTGATAATTCTTGCCCGAGGAGTTGCTCAAAACCCTTGGGACATGTTGCAAAGAACTCTTGAATATCTGTTGTCATCGGGACACCCTTCGCCCGTCAAGAAGTATTGGCATGTTGTTCCAATACGCTTATGTTACTACCGACTCCCATTTTCTCATGAAAGAGAGGCTTTCTGCCTGAGAGCTTTACAGAAGATAAAAATACCTCTGTCAGAGCTGTTCCACGGAGGGTTATTTAGCATAAAATAGAGAGAAGAGAGCACATTGAAAACAATGTCTGCATACAAAGGAGAAGCAATGGATGCAAAAATTCAGGCTGCGGTCGATCTCTGGAATGCCCAGGTAAAAGAAGGCGATTTGAAATCTGAGCTTACAACACTGCTTGCTCCCGAGAATGCAGATAAGCTCTACGATGCATTCTATCGTGATCTTGCATTTGGAACGGCAGGTCTCCGTGGCATACTTGGCGTGGGCACCAACCGTATGAATGTGTACGTTGTGGCTCAGGCAACACAGGGCGTCGCAGACTACCTCAATGCCCACTATGAGTATCCCTCGCTGGCTCTTGCCCGCGACTCCCGTAATAAGGGCGAAGACTTTCAGCGTGTGGCTGCCGGTGTTTTAGCGGCTAACGGCATCAAAGTATATGTGTATCCCCGCATTGAGCCGGTACCGACGCTTTCATTTGCGGTGCGCTATCTTCATACGTCCGCAGGTATCGTGCTTACGGCTTCGCATAACCCCGCCGTCTATAACGGTTACAAGGTATATAACGATAACGGTGGTCAGATTACCGACGAGGCAGCGACGGAAATCTCCGCCAATATCGCACGCGTTAATCCCTTTGACGTAAAGATAATGGACTTTGATGAAGGTCTCGCACAGGGTCTCATTGAATGGACTTCCGAAGAAGTTCTCGATAACTTCATTGCGGCCATCAAGCGCGTTTCCGTTCCGGGCTTTAAGGCTGCCGACGGATACAAGGTTGTTTACACGCCGCTTAATGGTACCGGTATGGAGCTTGTTACCCGTATTTTGAAGGAAATCGGCGTGCATGATGTGGCCGTTGTTCCGGAACAGGCAGAGCCCGACGGCAATTTCCCAACGTGCACCTATCCAAATCCGGAGTTTCGTGAGGCTTTGGAGCTTGCCCTGCGTCTTGCCGATACGGTCAAGCCCAATTTGTTGGTTGCAACCGATCCCGATGCGGACCGTATGGGTACGGCAATTCCGCATGATGGCGATTACGTGCTGCTCTCGGGCAATGAGATGGGCGTGCTCCTTCTTGATTGGTTGCTTTCAATGGCAGAAGAGCGTGGCGAGAAGCTCAATGAGAAAGTAGCGGTTTCTACTATCGTTTCGTCTGCGATGCCCGATGCTTTGGCGCGTGCTCGTGGTTTTGAAATGCGCCGCGTGCTTACGGGCTTCAAGTATATTGGCGATCAGATCGATCAGCTCAAAGCCGAAGGCGAGGAGAATCGTTTCCTCATGGGCTTTGAAGAATCGTATGGCTATTTGGTAGGTACGCATGCGCGTGACAAGGATGCTATCGTAGCTACGATGCTCTGTGTTGAGATGGCATCCTACTACGCCGCAAAAGGCATGGATTTGTATGAAGCAATGGATGCTTTGTATCAGCGGTATGGATACTACCTCAATGGCGTGGTAAATGCGGCATTCCCCGGTGCTTCCGGCGCGGAGCGTATGGCCGAGATAATGGGCAACCTACGTGAGCATCCGCTGAAAGAACTTGGTGGCTATGAGGTTATCGGTATGACCGATTATGCAACGGGAGCACAAATGCCGCGTACCTCCGGTCTTCAGAAAGAAGCTCCCCAGACGCTGCCGTCCTCAAATGTGATTGAGTACAGGCTGCAAGGAGACCACAAGGTTATCTTCCGTCCTTCTGGTACGGAACCCAAGGTCAAGGCATATCTTTTCTCGCTCGGAAAGACGCGTGAAGAGGCAGAGGCTCACCTTACGGTTCTAAGTGCCGCTGCCGAGAAACTCTTGAAGTAGCAGGGGATTCTTGAGACAGCTTGTAATTGAGACAGTTAAAGGCTCCCGAGGGAGCCTTTAACTTGCTTTTTATGTTGGAATCTATGTTACTCTGCGGATTCGCTCGCGCTGACTACGTAGAGCGTTTGTGTTGCTGCGGCGACGGTGGCAGAGTCCCACGGGTGACTGGAGACCTCAGGCGAGGTGGGATCGTATACCATGACGGAGCCGTCGGCGTTCTCGCTTGCGATAAGAACCCAGTGAGCAGGAGCGTTATCACCAAAGGCATTTTCCTTTACCTCTGCCAAAAGATATGTACCTTGGTCAAGAAGGGCATTGATATTTGCGGCGGAGGAGTCATAGCCCTGCGCGCGGAGCTTAAGGTCATCCAGGTGATTCTCAACAAAATCGCTGTGCATACCCGAATCCCCGGTAGCGTCGTTTGCTTTCGTAACCAGTTCTGCAATATCTGCGGGAGTCTTGTCGCCTTTGCCGGTGAGTCCCATATATGCCATGGAAAGGGCAGTGGGGCCGGAGCCGTTTACGGCCAGAATCGACGAGCCAAAGCTTACGCCGCCCCAACGAGAATCCCACGTAAAGAGTTTTGGAGCGGTGCCCTTCTCGATTGTTTCTTCATACGCGCTTGCCTTACCGTCTGAGGATGGGTAGTTTGCCACAAAGTCAATGGCTTCGGGATGCTTGAGAGCAAGCTCGGGAATCTTAGGGTCTTTGTAGTCGGCTGCGTGCTCGGCAATCCACTTGAGGTTTTCGCCTTGATTAAGGGCAGTGCTGAACTCTTTAGTGAGATCTTCACTTACCCCTGCAGCCACACGTGAATCCACGGGGTTCTTCTCGACTTCCGGAGCGGCTTTTTTACTGCACGCATGTACGCAGCTTGAAATTACAAATACCAAAAGAAGAACCAAAAGAATGCCTAAGACGCCCACAATCAGCATACGGCGCTGGCTGTTCAACTGACGTAGCCCTGGAAAATGAAGAGAGCCAAGTGAAAAGGCGGAACGGCGACGATGCCGTTTGCCTTGTGGACGAGGGCGCCTCGCCTGCGTATGTGTTCTTTGAGGACGATGGGGCTGGTTGCTGAGACCTCTGTTATGTGGTGCGTTTGCTGAGTAACGAGGTTCCTGGCTATCGTAAGGCATACTTCCTCCGCACATATTCTATACGGCTCATCACATTATTCTAATAATAGCCGCTGAGCCGTCATATTCGTCAAGAAATGCGATAAATGGACGCACCAAGCCCCCTGAGCGCGCTACTTTTAACTCTAAACGGTACATAGGTAAACAAAATGGCTTTTTGGGAGTATGATTTTAGTTTAAAAGATGATAGGAGGGACGAGTTCGTGAAACATCATAGTGTGCGGCAAAATGCAATACGTGAACTTGTTCGAAGCCAATCAGTTCGGACACAGCGTGAACTCGTATCGCTTTTAAAAAAACGTGGATTTGTATGCACCCAAGCGACGGTCTCTCGAGATACCGCAGAAATGGATCTTCAGAAGCTACCGGAAGGGGGATATGTGCTTTCGGAAGACGTCCATCTCCAGCGGATGCTTTCTGAGTTTGTGACGGAGATATCTTTCGCGGGAAATCTCGTGGTGATTCATTGCCACCCAAGTACGGCTCCTGCGGTTGCGAGCGCCATTGATGACGTTGATCTGGACTTTTGTGTAGGAACCATAGCAGGAGACGATACGGTATTTCTCGCCGTTGACGATGCGTCCCATACAAAAAATGTCCTGAAAATTATTGAGCAGCTCAGCGGGACGGAATAAGCAACAATACCGTTTAATCAGCTACAAAAAAGGCGAAAAGAGCAAACATACACTCACGATGTATATGTTTGCGGCTCTTCTCGCCACATTAAAGACTCAAAACACTACGTCTTTACCCGCTCGGGGTAGATGGTGTGGAAGGTGTAGATGGCGTCGTAGGTGTTGTAGGCGTGGTGGGAGTTGAAGGTGTGGAAGGCGTAGACGGTGTTGTCGGTGTATCTTCTTCATCATCGTTTTCGTCTTCGTCATCGTCAGAATCATTAGTGCTGTTATTTGTATCGGTGTTTGTGGTATTGGTAGTCTGAGTCTGCTGTGTTGTCGTGGTAGTTTTAGTTGAATTACCATTGCCGCCCACAAATTTCCAGGCACTGTTTGGTTTGTAGTCTATTTTTGTGGTTGTCGTTGGGAATTCTTTTCGAGGAACACCCTGAAGTGCCGCATTCATATAGTATGCCCAGGCATACTGTGCCGTGGTAAAGGTAGAGCCTTCGCCACCACCCAAAATAACCGCCTCATGTGCGTCCGGATAACCCATCCATACAACCGTTGCCAGCTGTGGCGTGTAGCCGCAGAACCAAAGGTCTTCAGAGTTATCCGAAGTACCGGTTTTACCGGCAACCGGTTGGTTGAACGTTTTCAGATTATTGGCAAAACGACCGGTACCGTATTTCAAAACGTCGCCCAGTACTTCGGTAGTTGCCTGTGCAACTTCAGGTCTGAGGGCTTGTACGGAATTGTCTTTGTGCTCGTAGACGACATTGCCGTTACGGTCTTCGATCTTTGTAATGGCAACGGGATCGTGTCGTACGCCACCGGCTGCAAGCGTTGCAAAGGCAGTGCATTGTTCGACTGCAGTGACGCCTTGAGATCCGAGTGTGGTGGAAAGATACGGGGAGAGGTGGGTTCGAATACCCATGGCATAGCAGGTGTTAAGGACCTTATCGATACCAACTGCATCGGCAACCTGGGCATATACGGTATTTGATGACCAGGCGGTAGCTTCGCGCAAGGAAATGGATCCGTAGTTATAGTTACCGGCGTTGCGCACGAGCCATGTAGGAGTAATCTGCATGGGAGACGTGCCATTGATAATGATGTTGGGATTCATTCCTGAATCGATGGCCGCAACAAGGGTGTACATCTTAAATGATGAGCCCATCTGACGGTAGGTGGTGGTTGCAAGGTTATATTGACTCTTATTGTAATCCTGACCGCCGACCATGGCTTTAATGTAGCCGTTGGATGGATCAATTGATACAAGTGCTGCGCCTAAGCGAGAATTCCCCAGCTCTTGAAGACGCCTGTTACAAGCGTCTTCGGCAGCCTTTTGCAGATCGGGATCAAGGGTGGTATAGACTTTCAAGCCGCCCTGCATGATGGTATCGGAGTCAAAGTCTTCCTGGAGCAGGTTCTTTACGTAATCCGTAAAGTAGGGGTATTTACCCACCGACTCCGTGAGCTTTCCCGGATTGAGTACGAGTTCCTCGTTGAGGGCGTTTTCGTACTCTTCGTCTGTGATATCACCTTGTCGGTGCATACGCTCCAGAACGGTATTACGGCGTTCTTTTGCTGCTTCGGGATCGGAAGTTGGGTCGTATGATGAAGGAGCCTGGGGAAGACCAGCCAAGGTAGCGGCTTCGGCCAGCGTAAGCTCGTTTGCATGCTTGTTGAAATAGATGACGGAGGCCGCTTCAATGCCGTAGGCACCGTTGCCGTAGTAAATGGTGTTGAGATACATGTTAAGAATTTGGTCTTTTGAGAACTTCTTTTCCATCTGGATGGAAATGTATGCTTCTCGCACCTTACGTTTTGCGGAACGCTCAAACTGCTCGTTTGAAAGAACGGTATTTCTCACCAACTGTTGTGTAATGGTGGAAGCTCCTTCACCACCACCGGACAGAGCGCCAACGGCAGCACGGGTAATGCCCCATGCGTCGATGCCTCCGTGCTGATAAAAACGGCGGTCTTCGGTATCGACCGTTGCTTTGAGCACGTAAGGAGAAATCTGATCAAGAGTTACGGAGCGACGTTGCTGAAGGTAGTAATCGACAATATCGTTACCCTTAGCGTCGTAGACTCGTGTGGGCTCTGCAACGAGATATGCGTCTGCAGAGTTGTAGTCGGGGAGATCTTCAAGCCATGAAGAAACTACTGCTCCCAAAGAAATGGCAAACGCTAAAGCGAGAAGAGCAAGGAATCCAAAAAACCCTGCTATACCAAATCCTACTACGTGCGTATTTGCGTGCTTATGTGCTCGACGGGTCCTAATACCCATTGCGCCTCCTTGTCATAGTCCAAACAATTATATAGCGCGATTGTCATTTTCTATGGAAAAAGACAGCTTTATATTGTTGTAGACTGATATAGATATATTTTGACACAAAGACTACATAGATAACGCAAGACATCTATGTAATCATCGGGATTGAAAGGTTGTGCTCGTGCTTCCAGTTGAAGAGCAGCTTAAAGTGATCACTTCAGGTACCATGCAGATTGTCCCTCTTGAGGGATTGAAAGAGAAACTTGCAAAAGGAAAACCCCTTACCATCAAGCTTGGCGTTGATCCAACCAGTCCTGATTTACACCTCGGACATGCCGTTCCTCTGCGTAAAATGCGCCAGTTCCAGGATCTGGGACATAACGTAACCCTCATTATTGGCAATGGTACGGCACTTATCGGCGATCCGTCTGGAAGAGATTCAACGAGGCCTCCTTTGACATCGGAGCAAATTGAAGTGAATGCTCAAACGTATGTTGAGCAGGCTGTGAAGATTCTTGATCCGGATCGTACCACCGTGGTGCATAACGGTGATTGGATCAAACCAATGAAGCTTGAGACGATGCTTAGTCTCATGAGCAAATTTACGGTGGCGCGTATCCTGGAGCGTGAGGATTTTTCAAAGCGCTATCACAACCAGCAGTCTATCGCGCTGCATGAGTTTATCTATCCGGTACTTCAGGCATACGATTCGGTCATGATTAAAGCCGATGTTGAAATGGGCGGAAACGATCAGATTTTCAATTTGCTTGCCGGCCGCGATCTTATGCGCGATGAGGGAATGGAGCCTCAGATTGCCCTTACGATGCCGCTGCTTGAGGGTACCGATGGCGTTAAAAAGATGTCAAAGTCCTACGGCAACTATATTGGTCTCACCGATGAACCCGCCGATATGTTCGGTAAGATTATGTCCATTCCCGATGAGCTTGTGGCACGCTACTATCGCCTTTGCTCAACGCTTTCAATTGATGAGATTGACGCCATTGATGCAAGCTTTGAGGATGGAACGGCTGATCCGTATACTCTCAAGCGCGCCCTTGGCCGCAATATTGTGGAGCTCTATCATGGTGCCGATAAAGCAGCGCAGGCAGAAGAGGCCTTTGACGCGCTTTTCAAGAAACATGAGATTCCGGATGACGTTGCCGAGTTTTCTGTTGAGCTCGTATGTAACGACCAGGGGCTTGTGTATCTGCCTAAGCTGATGGTTGAAGTTAAGCTTTCGGCTTCAGCAGGAGATGCACGACGTCTCATTGACGGAGGCGGCGTTAAGATTAACGGAGAAGCGCTTGCACCAAAGTCGTATAACGTTGATCCGGATCTTCTCGATCATGCAATACTTCAGGCTGGGAAGCGCCGTTTCGCAAAACTGGTATAGGGAGCGCTTGGTATGTGGATACAGTTTGCGCTTGCACTTCTTGTGGTAGCAGTTCTTTGTTATGCACCAGGATATCTTGTTGCCCGTTTGCTCGGAGGAAAACGGGCAACTTCCTGCGTTATTGCGCCGGTATTGTCTGGAGCACTCTTGTCAATTTCAGGTGTTGTCATTTACCCGCTTGGACTCAGGGGTGTGGTGCCTCTTTTAGGGTGTGTCGCGGTATGTGCTGCACTCATTTTTGGTTGTACTCGTTTGCTTTCCGGCCGCCTTGCACGAAAGCTTGATCTCCCTGAATATGTAGAAGGAAAGTTTCTTTTAGTGGTGGGGATTCTTACACTGGGACTTTTCTTTGTTATATTTCATAAAGCAGTCCGAAATCCTGCTTGGTTTTTACAATCAGCAGATAACTATGCTCATCTCGCCTACATTGTACGCAGCACGCAGTCCGGCATATATTCAATGCTTCATGCAGCGTTTTATAATGGAGCCGTGCCATCTATCCAGGCTCCTTTTACTGATGAGGGCTTTTATCCGTATGCCTTTCATACTATTGCGTCCGTAACATCTTCAATTACAGGAGTTTCTGCTCCAATATGTGAAAATGCTACATGGTTCTTATTTGTTGCAATCGTGTATCCAACAGGCATTGCTGCACTTATTCAAGGTATTTTTAAGAAAAAGAGTTATCTTTCTAGTTTTATTATTGCCTCTGTGGTATTTGCAAATATTGCCTTTCCCATTCGAATGGTTACGGTACATGGAATATTTCCTAATGTCATTGCATTTTGTTGCGTCCCTTCTTGTGTATATCTCTTTATTGCTGCCACCGGCGGAATGTCAGAAATTGTTGAAGAAAGAAAGAGTACCGGTGTATCTACAGAGAATTCCAAGGTGAAAGAACGCGAATTTTTTGTCTCTTGGGTTGGGATGACATTGCTTGTTATAAGCCTTTTTGGCCTTATGTCAATGCAGCCGAACGCTGACTTCTTTTGGGCGGTACTTGTTTTTCCGTACATTTTGTTTAACTACGTTCCTAGGATAGTTGAATATACTGCACATAAACATGGCATAAAGAAAAAATCGAGACAACTTATATTTCTTTTCATAGCAGAAGTACTTGTAATCGGTGTATCTGTCTTGGCTTGGTATGTTGTATTGAACTCAAGCTTTATGGCGCCTACTGTGAATTTTGTATGGGGCATTACGGTAGATGCGACAACCATGATTTACTACATAGTAAATTTTGGACTGATTATAAGACTGCCGTTATTTTTCTTTACTATTGCTTTTTGGATTGGGTTTATATATTGCCTTATCAAGAAGGACTACCGTTGGCTGAATGGAGCTTTCTTATTCTGTGTGGTTATTCTTATATGCAGTCTTTCTGACAATCTTACGATTAAACGGTTTTTCTCGGGATTTTGGTATACCGACCCAGAGCGGACTGCAGCGATGGTTGTTTTTGCTGCCGTTCCTATTGTTGCGGCTGGCATTTATGTCATAGCCATGGGAATTGGCTTTCTCATCAGCAAAGCTATTGTTTTTATCAAAAAAAGAAATGTCTCCGCACTTTCTCAAGAGGGGATTCTTCAACTTCAGCTTCGTTACGAATCCCTTAGTACTGGAGAGCACTCAAAAGCTCTGTCAATCTGCATCTCTCAAGTGACCGTTCAGGTGTGTGCGGCTATTCTTATTGCACTTGTGTATGGAGGCGCACTGCTTACTCCATGGGATCTTAGCAAGCTTCCCGCACGCGTAAAGAGCGAGATTCGCTGTGGTATTGGCTGGATGAATGAAGTCTATGAACCTCGTGATGGCATGACATATTCGGCTGCGGAGGAAGCTTTTGTTAAGAAATCGCAAAAAATCATTGGTGATGATTCGCTCGTGATTAATAACCCATATGATGGCTCACTTATTACCAATGCAACTCATGACATGCGTGTATATTACCGAGAGAAGGCTGAAGACCAAGAGACTCCGCAAAGTAAGCTCATCCGGACGAAGCTCAATCAAATCAGTAATGATCATGAAGTACAGGAGGCTGTTCGGGATGTCGGTGCGCACTATGTCATCTTACTTGACGTGGACAACCCTGCTTTGCGGGGAAATCACAAAGAGAAGTTTCCTGGTCTTCAAATAACCGATAATACGCCCGGCTTTGAGGTAGTACTTGCAGAGGGACCATATCGTCTGTATCGCATAACGGCGATTGATTAAAGGCGCATCTGATTGTACAAACGTTGCTTGGAGGATGTATGAAAGGCATTATTCTTGCAGGTGGGAGTGGAACGAGGCTCTATCCGCTGACAACGGTAACATCTAAACAACTGCTGCCGGTATATGACAAACCCATGATTTATTACCCGCTGGCAACGCTTATGCTTGCGGGCATTCGTGACGTGTTGGTCATCTCAACTCCGCGCGATTTACCTAACTTTAAGAGTTTGCTGGGAGACGGATCTGATTTTGGCATTTCCATCAGCTATGCCGAGCAGCCGTCCCCTGACGGTTTGGCGCAGGCTTTTGTCATCGGCAAGGATTTCATCGGTGAGGACTCCTGTGCACTGATTTTGGGCGATAACATCTTCTATGGAAACGGCCTTTCCAAACTGGTTCGAGAGGCGGCTGCCAAAGCCGAGAAGTGCGGTCGGGCTACGGTGTTTGGCTATCACGTGGATGATCCCGAGCGTTTTGGTGTCGTGGAGTTTGATACAAACTACAACGCCGTTTCTATCGAAGAGAAACCCGAACATCCCAAGTCAAACTATGCGGTAACGGGGTTGTATTTCTACGATGCCCGTGTAACGGAGATGGTAGGGCAGGTTAAACCAAGCGCGCGCGGCGAGTATGAGATCACCGATTTAAACAGGCTCTACCTTGAGGACGGAACGCTTGATGTAGTGACGTTGGGCCGAGGCTTTGCGTGGCTTGATACCGGTACCATGGAATCGCTTTTTGAGGCTTCTACCTTTGTGCGGACGGTAGAGACGGCGCAGGGGCTTCCCGTTTCCGTTCCTGAAGAAATTGCCTTTGATAATGGCTGGATTGACCGTAAGAAATTGATTGAATGTGCAACGCGCTATGGCAAGTCGGATTACGGCAAACATCTTAAAAGCGTTGCCGAAGGCCGTGTGGTTCCCAGCGGAAGAGGAGAATAGTGTGAGGATTCTTATCACCGGTGCCCATGGTCAGTTGGGCAATGAGCTCAAACGATTGCTTGAGAGTGGACAGGCTGAGATCGGACCAATCTCTTCTGCGTATAAAGATGCCGAAGTTGACTACATTGATATCGACGAGCTTGATATCTCAGACCATGAAGCCGTTGACGCTTGGTTTGTGGCTCATGATCCCTACGACCTTGTAATTAACGGTGCTGCCATGACCAATGTTGATGGTTGCGAGAAGCACTTTGACAAAGCATTCGCTGCAAATGCCTTGGGGCCCATGAATCTTGCTCGTGCGTGCAGTCGTATGGGTTCCAAGTTTATTCACGTTTCAACGGACTATGTATTTCCCGGTACCGATCCGCGTCCGCGTACGGAAGCTGACGTACCAGCACCCATCTCGGCATACGGACGCTCAAAGCTCGCCGGTGAAGGACTTGCGCTTGCCGCATACGCACATACGTTTGTCGTGCGCGTGGCATGGCTTTATGGATATGTGGGAAAAAACTTTGTGGCTACGATGCGCTCCTTGGGCGAGAAGTACGATGAAATATGCGTGGTGGACGATCAGTTTGGCAATCCCACCAGCGCAAACGACCTTGCCTATGAACTTCTTGCTCTAGGTGTAAACGACGAGTATGGAATCTACCACTGTACCAATGAAGGAACTTGTTCTTGGGCTGATTTTGCTGAAGCTATCATGCAGGGGAGCGGACTGGATTGCCGTGTCAAGCGCGTGAGTTCAGCGGACTGGAAAGAGATGCATCCCGAAAGTGCTTCTCGCCCTGCGTATTCCTCTTTGGAAAATGCTCATTTGGTTGCTACTATTGGAAACAAAATGCGTCCGTGGCAAGAAGCCCTTGCCACCTATCTTGCAACAGTCGGAAGAGGATAGCGTGAAAACATATTTGGTTACCGGTGGGGCCGGGTTTATTGGATCAAATTTCATTCAGTATTTGCTTCGTATGCATGAAGACATTCGCGTGGTTAATGTGGATGTACTGACGTATGCGGGCAATCTTGAAAATCTGAGTGCCTATGAACATGACAGCCGTCTCGTATTTGAGCAGGTTGATATACGGGACCGGGCGGCTCTTGCGCGCCTCTTTGAGAAGTACGCTCCCACGTATGTGGTTAACTTCGCTGCCGAGAGCCATGTTGATCGCTCCATTGAAGATCCCGGAGCTTTTGCGGATACCAACGTGATGGGAACGGTAGCTCTTCTCAGCACTGCGAAAGCTGCATGGGATGATGGATGCGGTGGCTTTGGAGACCATATATACCTGCAGGTTTCAACCGATGAGGTATACGGCTCACTGCCTCTGGACGATCCCGAAGCATTTTTCCGTGAAGATACGCCGCTGTCTCCGCACAGCCCGTATTCAGCCTCAAAGGCAAGTGCGGATATGTTTGTGAAAGCATGGTTTGACACCTATCGGTTTCCTGCGGTTATCACCCGTTGCTCCAACAATTACGGTCCGTATCAATTCCCTGAGAAGTTGATTCCCCTGATGATCCAGAATTGCCTGGACCATCGCAAGCTTCCGGTGTATGGCGACGGACTTAATGTGCGCGATTGGCTGTATGTGGAAGATCATTGCAAGGCCATTGATATGGTGCTTGAAAGAGGGCGCTTAGGGCAGGTATATAACGTTGGCGGACACAACGAAAGAAATAATCTCTACATCGTAAAGCGGATTATTTCCGAAGTAAGTCGACTGACCGGCGATCCTGAAATTAACGAAAGCCTTATTACGCACGTGACGGATAGAAAGGGTCATGACCGTCGCTATGGAATAGCACCCGATAAAATCCGGGAAGAGCTTGGCTGGTATCCGGAGACCCCATTTGAAGAGGGGATTGTTAAAACGATCACATGGTATCTTGAAAACCGTACATGGGTGGAACATGTGGTAAGCGGAGCCTATCAAGATTACTATAAGAGAATGTATGAGGGACGATAATGCGCGAATATGATGAAGAAACCCTCCGCCACCTGCAGCGTGTTGAGCATATGATTTTCAAGGACTTTATAGATACGTGTGAGAAACATAACCTTCGCTATTTTGGTATTGCGGGTACGGGTATCGGAGCTTTGCGCCATAAGGGTTTTATACCTTGGGACGATGATATCGACGTCGCGCTTCCGGCGGAAGATTTTCACAAGCTGCTTGAGATATATGACCTTGAATGGTCCGACAAGTACAACATCATCAATACCGAGCGGGACATCAACTATCCGTTTCCCACCACACGCATTATGCTGAAAGGAACACAGTTTTGCGAGGAAGCGCTTGCGACGCTTCCGCTTAATTTGGGTATCTTTTTGGACGTGTACTGCTTTGACAATGTTTCGGATGATGAGAGGGAATATAAGAAGCAGGTCAATGATACGTGGTTCTGGTCGCATATGCGAATCCTTGTTGACGTGCCTCATCCTGTCATTCTCGCCGACGGCATTAAGGGTAAGCTGTTGCGCGCCGGTGTGGTAGTTGGCAGAGGCATCTGCAAGTTCTTCCGTGTTTCAACGCGTAAAATGTATGCGCGTGAACAAGAAGCCCGTAATCGCTATGCACACGTGAAGACCAAGCGCATTGCCTACATGAACGATACCGATAAATGGACGCAGACGTATGATCTGGGTGATATTTTCCCGGTAAGAAAACTTGAGTACGAGGGAATGATGGTTGCTTTCCCACGTGATCTTGAACATCAGCTTGAACTTCTATACGGTGATTACATGCAGCTTCCACCCGTTGAAAAGCGCAAAAATCATTATCCCGCCCGTTTGGATTTTGGACCATATTAAGAAAATCCCAATATCGGATATTCCTTAAAACGCTGTCTGCCGCAATGCAGGGAGCGTTTATTCTTGCATATATGTTCAAATTATTGCTATAATTATTAGAAATTGAACATCGTAATGAAATGCATCTATATCGGCAGGCAAGATGCCGTGCAGGTATAGACGCCGGGAGGTTTCATGGCACTGACGAAAAATGTTTTTACCGTTTTGAAGATGTTTGCAAGCACCAATGAAAAGCTGAATCAGCGTCAGCTTTCAGAGGCAACAAAGCTTTCGCTGGGAACCGTTAATACGGCCGTTAAGAGTCTTGAAAATCGAGGCCTTATCAAAGATCGCATGATCACTCAAAAGGGTCTTGAGGCGCTTAAGCCGTATGCCGTTGACAATGCCATTATTATGGCTGCAGGACTTTCTTCTCGCTTTGCTCCCATTTCGTATGAAAAACCAAAGGGTGTTTTGAAAGTGCGTGGAGAAGTTCTGATCGAGCGTCAGATTCGCCAACTCATGGAAGCCGGTATTACCGATATTACGGTAGTTGTGGGATACAAGAAGGAGTACTTCTTCTACCTAGCAGGCAAGTTTGGGGTTAGTATCGTGGTTAATCCTGATTATGCAACGCGCAATAATAACTCCACGCTTTGGTATGTTAAAAACCGGCTTGGTAATACCTATATCTGCTCGTCAGATGACTACTTTACCGTCAACCCGTTTGAGCATTACGTGTATGGCGCGTATTATTCGGCAACCTATGTTGCAGGACCCACAAAAGAGTGGTGCTTGAAGGAGGGGCCCGGAGGTCGTATTACCGGTGTTGAGATTGGTGGCTTTGATGCGTGGGTCATGCTTGGACACGTGTACTTTGACCGTGCATTTTCAAAACAATTCGTTGAGATTCTTGAATCGGTCTACGAGAGGCCGGAAACTGCCGACAAACTGTGGGAAGACATATACGCTGACCATATCAAACAGCTCTCGATGACCATTCGTAAATACCCCGATGGTGTTATCAACGAGTTTGATTCCCTTGATGAACTGCGTGAATTTGATCCTGCGTTTATTGAAAACATTGACTCAGAGATATTCGACAATATCGTTTCCGTGCTCCATTGCGAGAAGTCCGATATTCATGACTTTTATCCGCTGAAGCAGGGTCTGACCAATCTTTCCGCTCATTTTACGGTTGGCTTTGGTAAGGACGCGCAGGAGTACGTCTATCGCCATCCCGGCGTTGGCACGGAAAAGCTTGTGGACAGAGCGGGCGAGGAGGCGGGTCTTCGTCTTGCCCGAGAACTCGGTCTAGATAGTACGTTCATTTATGAGGATCAAAAGGAGGGCTGGAAAATCTCTCACTTTGTAAAGGACGCAAAGAATTTGAATCCGCATAATCCTGAGCAGCTTCGCCGTGCCATGGAGATGGGTCGGACACTTCATGAGAGCGGTGCGGTACTTGATCGACACTTTAGCTTTGTTGATGAGGGTCTCAACTATGAGAAGGTCTTAAAGGAACGCGGCCCTATTGAAGTTCCTGGCTATTTTGAGCTGCGCGAGAAAGTCCTTAAACTCAAGGCATATGCCGATGCCGACCATGCCAAGACGGTTATTTCTCACAATGATTTCTTCTCGCTTAACTTCCTTATTGACGAAAACGATACCTACAGTCTTATCGACTGGGAGTACGCGGGCATGTCTGATGAAGCAAATGACTTCGGTACTTTTGCGGTATGCTGCGAGCTTTCAGAGGATGAGGCTAACAAAGCCATTGATTATTATTTCGGACGAGCTGCAACCACAAAAGAGCGTCGCCATTTTTGGAGCTACGTGGTCTTTGCCGGTTGGTGCTGGTACCTTTGGTCGCTGGTGAAAGAAGCTGAAGGAGAGAACGTAGGCGAGTGGTTCTTTATCTATTACCGCTACGCTGCGCAGTATATCGACAAGCTTCTTAGTTGGTATGAAGAAGATTAGGCGCACGTATATTGCGCGAGAAGGGCGGGTTTCAACATGCAATACGGATTAATAAGCGGCATCCTGTGGGCAATCGATACCGTCATCCTAGGCGTAGCTCTTGGCATGACGCCATATCTTGATGCACCTCAGGCATCAATTGTCAGTGCATGTGTGCATGACGTTTTTGCGGCGTTGATCCTTTTGATATTTATGGGTGCTCGTGGACGCTTGAGGGACACCGTTTCTGCTTTAAAGACGAGAAGCGGAAAGGTTGTCGTGCTTGGAGCACTGCTCGGTGGTCCTATCGGTATGAGTGGATATCTTGCGGCCATCAATAACATTGGACCAGGTTATACGGCAGCCATTTCCGCATTCTATCCTGCCGTTGGTTCTGCGCTTGCGTGGCTTTTGTTAAAAGAACGCATGAAACTCAAACAGGTGCTTGCACTCCTTGTGGCGCTTGTTGGAGTCATGTTGATGGGACTAACCTCTGCCGATGCCGTTACCGGTAATGGTAATGTTGCCGTAGGTATTCTCGGTGTGTGCGCCTGCGTTTTTGGCTGGGGATCCGAAGCGGTTATTTTGGCTTGGGGTATGCAAGACAGTGCGGTTGACAATGAAACGGCACTTCAAATCCGAGAAACTACTTCTGCTCTTGCCTACGGTATTGTGGTGGTTCCCTTGACGGGTTCGTTTGGCTTTGCCGTTCAGACGGTAGTAACGCCTGCAAACGGTATTGTTCTTCTCGCCGCATTGGCGGGTACCGTATCGTATCTCTTCTATTACAAAGCCATTGACGCCATCGGAGCTTCTCGCGGTATGGCGCTCAATATCTCTTATTCTGCGTGGGCTGTTATTTTTGCGGCTCTTGCAGGTGTATTGTTGCCGGCTATCATGCCTGAGGCAATTCCGTCGCCTTTGGCCGCACTGTGCTGTATTGTCATCATCGTAGGTACGGTGCTCTCGGCAACGCCCGACTGGCGTGAGTTGGGGATCAAACGGGGTTCTTCCGGAAGAGAAGCTTAGTCGATGCGCAGCGTGTTGGGGCTGTTGTAGTAGTCTCCCATGATTTGACAGAGCGCGGATGAAATGTCTCGCGCGATATAGGAATTTTCCCGTCCGGTGGATACTGCCTGCACAAAGGTAATGAGTTCGTAGCGGAATCCCTCGCCTTCAAGTTGGTAGAAGTAGCGTTTGTTGTCGGCGGGATTCTCATAGCGAATTTCAAAGTAGTCGGTTTTCCACCACGGTGCGGGGACGTATACATAGGCATCAGTGCCGGAAATGATCAATTCGCCTTCAGATTTGACACCGGTGGCTACTTTCATGGAAGCAACGGCATTTGGGTATACCAAATCAATTTTGGTGAATTCTCCTTCGTGGACATAGCCCTTCTCGCCTCGAACGACTATCTGCTTAGATGTATAGTCGGTCCCTAAAAGCTGAAAAATGGGGAGCAATGCGATGGGCCCCCATTCTCCCATGCCGCCCCAGTTGGCGCCCGAAACCGCTTTGTCTTCTTTGCTGTAGCGAAGTGTGGTACAGGTTGCATCAACGGAGACAACCTTGCCGATCTTTCCGCCTTTGACTAAGAGGCAAAGGCGGTGATACGCCGTGGAGTAGGCGGTTTTGATGGCGTCTTGGAGTACGAGGTTGTGCTCATGTGCATATGACATGAGCGCGTTGCCCTCATGGGGCGTGAGAGCAAACGGAGACTCGCACAGTACGTGCTTGCCGGCTTTGAGCGCATGCTCTACCTGCGCATGGTGCAAAAGCGGATCGGAAGAGATGATTACCGCATCTACGGCGGCGAGAAGCTCATCAATGTCGTTCGTTACAAGAGGCAGTGAGGCGAGTCCTTGAGCAAGCGATTCTTTGCGGGAAGTTGCAACTCCCACAATCTCCATGCCGTTGACAAATCGGGCTTGTCGGCGGTATTTGTCCAGCCAAGGAGCGTCGCCGATAAGACCGACCTTAAGACGGTTGTCTTGCGTGCGCAGGCTGGTACTTGAGATACCCTTGGTACGATCGAGATATACTACTTTGCAGTAATCGGAAAGATAGTCAAACTTACCTTTCCAATCGGAACCGATGGCAAAGATATCAATACCGTAGCGCTTGATATCGTCAATCTTTTGACCTTCATATTCTTCGACGATAATCTCATCGGCAATGCCGGTTTCACGTACATTTTCAATGCGTTCGGCAAGTGATTGCGTGACGTTGATTTTTCCGCGAGCCATATCGTAGGCTTCAGCCGTAACGCCAACGATGAGGTAGTCTCCGAGCTCTTTTGCACGTTTAAGAAGATTGATGTGCCCGTAGTGGAGCAGGTCAAACGTACCGTATGTGATTACCTTTGTCATGGACTTACTCCCGTGTAATGAGAAGGCCTCGACGTTCAAGATCAAAAAGAGCCGCCACTAAGAGTGCATTGTCACTCAGCGAATGGTTGCCGATATGCCCTACGCGAAATGAAGTATCTGCATTGGCTCCGCCATTCGGGCAAATCCATATGCCGTACTCGTCTTTAAGAACCTGGAAGATATGTTTTGCTGAATAGGTGCGTGTGTGCAAAAACGTTACGGCGTTCGATGGCGAGACGAGCCTCATATCAAAAGGTAGCTTGGCTGCGCGCTCACGAAAATCCTGCGCAACGGTAGCGGTATGAGCGATTTCCGCGTCGGCGCCTCCGGCTTCCTCAATCATGTTCAGACGCTTATTGATTTGGATGAGGGTGCCTACGGCGGGAGTAAAAGGAGTTTGTCCGCGTTTGCCGTTTTCAAGCAGAGCAGAGAGATCAAAGTACATAAAGGGTGCTTTGATGTTTGCAACACGATCAAGAGCACGAGGTGAGAGTACGATGGGGGCTATACCAGGGGGGCAGGCGAGAGCTTTTTGAGATCCCGTAATCAGTACGCCGGCACCCAGAGCTTCCATATCAAAGGGATCGGCTAAAAATGAGCTGATGCCATCAACAATGAGAAAAAGATTATTCTTCTTGCAGAAGCGGGAAATGAGGTCCGCATCGTATAAGATGCCCTGAGAAGTTTCGCCCAGATTAACGAGAAACGCGGTGTAGCCTTGGCCATCAAAAGGCGACAGATCAGCTTCGGTCAGGGGAGTGCCGTAGGTAAGTTCAATGGCGGTATGAGGAATTTGATGAAGTTCAAGCATCTGACGAAAACGATGTCCGAAACTACCGCCATCAACAACAAGAGCCTTGTCATTTGATGAAAGGGTTCCCGCAACAACCGTTTCCATGGCGGCGGTACCCGAGCCCGTCACAAAAACCGCGCGAGAGTCTTTGGGAGCTTTGGCCATTTGACAGAGAAGCCGCTCGTTTTCAAGCATGATTTCTGAAAACTCCGGCGTTCTGAAATAGGGGACATTTTGGGCGCCAAGGGCGCGGATTTCATCGGTGGACGGTACGGGTCCAACTGCAAAGTTAAGCATGGTTCTCCAATGATTGCTTCACTCAAATGTTTTAGCGCTTTTAGTATATATCGCCATGGGGATAGAGGTGCCTCTATCCATTGCTTTTTTGACCTTTTTTGTAGGCAAGATTAATGAGTTTTGCCACGGGCGTGGGCCAAAATTTTTCAAGCATTGCAAGGTCTTCTGTTTCACGGAGATTATCATGTATGAGATGGCTGGTCTCGGAATCTTCATGGATACGATGAAGCATCAAAATATTCGTGTTGTAGAGGAAATCTCCCTCCCTACGACTGATTTTCTCCCATGCTTGCCAGTCAAGGTTTGAGCCAAAACCGGCTTCAAAAACGGGAAGCTCAAGGTTTGGGAGACAGAGCGTAACGGAAGGGCAGCAGATGGCACACCCCAATTTAAGCGCACGTCGTTTTGCCCACTGTTTGCCCGCATTTTCAGGTTTTCCAAGGGAATAGAGCAGACGACGCTTGACGCTCAAGAGCCTATTGTCGTCTATTTCATGGCCGTCTCTGAGCTCTCCGTAATTGGTGAAGTATATAAGAGGCAAAGATGAGGCGTTTATGCGCGCAAGCATTTCTTCCGCATAGGTCGGTTTGTAGATATCGTCTTGGTGAGCAATGGTTACGAGGGGAGTGGTGCAGCAGCTGACGGCAAAGTTCCAGTCGCCGGCGATGCCTCCGGGTCCCTCATTGATATACATTTTAATGTTGTGCTTCTCGCAAAGGTTGCAAATTAAATCATTGGGCGTAGAAGTTGCAAGGAGTAGCGTTGTGGGAAGTGTCTGCTTTGTAAGCGAGCAGATGAGCTCTTCCAAATACGGACTTTCCCCGTAGGCACAAATGGCAAAGGTGTGATCGGCTGGTGTGTACATGGTATCATCCCATCATGAAGCGTTCGTTGTGGAGCTTTTTATTATCTGTATTATAGAAACATTAACCAGAACTCGTTGGCTGGAGTCTTTGTGGGATTTGAAACATATAAGGGTTACGATGATCCGAAGGAATTGCGTCGGATTCAGATTTTATCTACCATGCTGATGGATGAGCTTGATCGTGTCTGTGGTGAACTCGGTATTTCTTATCAAGCGTATGGCGGTACCGAAATCGGTGCCATTCGGCATAAAGGCTTCATTCCCTGGGATGATGATGTGGACATTTCGATGTTTCGTGAAGACTATGAAAAATTCCTTGCAGAAGGTCCGTCACATATCAGACCCGATTTTATTATTCAAAACGGACGCACCGACGACTTCTTTCCTGCGGTAAATTCCAACCTCTCTTTGAGAGGTACCGTGTGCGTGCCGGATGAATTTATGGATTGCCCGTTTACGTATGCCATCTCTATCGGAATCTTTCCGTTTGACAAGATTCCTCAGGATCCAAAGACGTATGCCCGCACCAAGCGTCGCACGTGGTTTTGGGGACGCTTGAATTTCCTGCGTGCCACACCAAGGCCGCATATACCCTTGGGAGGCTGGAAGCGTACGCTTGCGCTTGCGGGATGTTTTCTTATCCATTGGACCATGCGTATCCTGCATGTACCTTCAAAGTTCATTTTGAGCCATTGGGACAGGGCGGCTCGCCTGGGTGAGCATGAAGAAACCGACGTTTACGCCAGCTTTGTCGAGCCTGATCCCGAAAATTGGACCATGAGCAAAAGTGACGTGTTTCCAACCGTGCGCGTTCCGTTTGAAGACATCACGACGGTTCTCCCCAAAGAATATGACAAACTTTTGCGGCTGGGTTATGGCGATTACATGCAGCTTCCTCCCGAGGATGATCGCAAGAACCATCATCCCGGCAAACTTGATTTTGGCAAGTGGAAAGATGTCGATGTCACTAAGGGAAGCCGTGATGCCTTTGCGGCTTTTGGCGAGAAGAGCGTATGAATATAGAAACATCTTCGGCGCAAATGCGCAAAAACTATTTTTGGAACACGCTTGGCTCGTTGATGAATGCCGCGTCAACGGTCCTCATGCTGATGGCAGTGACGCGGACGATGGGTGCTGCCGCCGGAGGCATCTTCTCGCTTGCGTATGCCATTGCACAGCAGCTCATGGTAATCGGCCATTTTGAAATTCGCACGTACCAAGCAACCGATACGGAAGAAAAATTTCCGTTTGGCGTATATCTGGGATCGCGTTGCATTACGACGATCTGTATGATGATCGGCGTGGTTATTTACTCCGCTACTACGCAGGGACTGACGTATGAAGGTCTGCTTTTTACTCTGATTGCGTCACTGCGTCTCTTTGACGTTGTTGAAGACGTGTTTCATGGCATGTTTCAGCAGCACGGAAGACTTGATATTGCAGGACGTGCGTTTTTCTTCCGTGTACTGACGACGGTTGTCGTATTTGTTGCGGGTGTGGTACTTACAAAGAATCTGCTGGTATCATGTCTTGTTGCTTTTGCGGCGTCTGCTGTGGTGATGGTTGCGCTGATTTATGCGCCTGCAAAGGCAATGGAGTCTCTGAAACCATCTTTTAACCTGGGGTCCATTGGAAAATTGTTATTGACTACGGCACCGCTTTTTGCGGGATCGTTCTTGCTGACCTATGTGGTAGGAGCACCCAAATACGCCATGGCACGTTTCATGAGCAACGAGTATCAGACGTTTTATGCGGCACTTTTCATGCCGGCGATGGTTATCAACTTGCTCAGTAATTTCATTTTTAAGCCGCTTTTGACCGATATGGCCAATCGGTGGACTTCGGGCAATATCGCCTCGTTTTTGTCTCTCATCCTCAAGGGTTTTGGCGCAGTAACGCTTGCCACGCTGCTTACCATGGCTCTTGCGTGGCCTTTGGGTACACCGGTTTTAGGCATACTGTATGGACTCGATTTTTCCCCGTATCAAGCGGAACTTATGGTGCTTTTGGTGGGAGGCTGGCTGAATGCGCTTACGGTGATTCTCTACTATGCCGTGGTTACCATGCGAAAGCAGATTGGCGTTTTGGTGAGCTATGCCTGCGGTGCCGGTTTTGCGTTTGTGACGTCAGGTTATTTCATTACAACAGGAGGCATGATGGGAGCCTGCCTTTTGTATGACGCTTCGCTCCTGATGCTTGCCTTGGTATTCGGAATCTTCTGCGCACTGGGTTTGCGTGCTAAACGCGGGCAGCGTGGTTGAAGTCGGTGACGGAATCGAGGTTCTTCTCGTCACGTAAGTCTTTATCGTGAAGGGCAATCGTAGCGGAAAGCGATTCAACCTTATAGGTAAGGCGAGAAATGCTGCACGACTGATGAAACAGTTTGATGAGCATCAGGGCTATCACAACAACCAAAACGAAGTTGCTGGTTGAGACAAATCCAAAAAGTCGAGAAAAGAAAAAGGGGATTTGCGGAATAATCGCAAACAAGAGAAGAAGTGTTGCGGATATGACCCAAAACACTGAATCTGAAATGCGGATTCGTGATTTGCGGACGCTATTGATAACAATGCCGAGTGCAAAGAGAGCACCAAGGAGTAAAGAAATTCGAAGCATGATAGACATAAAGCCACCTTATCTCGGTTTATCTAAACCATTGGAACAGAAGAAGTGAAAGACACGTGCGTGCCATATAGACAATAGAGTTATAGAAGTTGAGATAGCTCTTACCGCCTTGGCGCTCACGCATTTCGGTCTGAATTTCGCTGATCCGCGCACCCTTGCGCATCAGGAGCGAAATGGTGTCGGGCTCCGGCGAGAAGTCAAACGAGCGCGCATACCTGTCAATCATTGCGGCATTGTACATGCGCATACCGGAGGTCGGATCGGTTATGATCTGTCCGGTACTGCGCTTGATAAGCCAGCTGATGAGTTTGGAGCCAATCTCTCGGGCGCTTGATCCGCGTTGTTTGGTTACAAAACGGGAAGCTATGACAATGTCGGCGTGGTCTCGCTCAAGCGCTTCTGCCATGGTTGGAATGAATTGCGGCATATGCTGGCCATCGGAGTCAAACTGCACGGCGGCATCGTAGCCATGATCTTTGGCATATCGCATACCGGTGCGGAAAGCCGCTGAAAGTCCACCGTTGACGGGCAAATTTATATAATTGAAGTTATTCCGGCGGCAGATGGCCAACGTGGAATCACTCGATCCATCGTTGATAACGACATAGTCAACGGACGGACATGTCTGTGTTAATTCAGTGATGGTGTCCGCAATGCAGGCTTCCTCATTATATGCAGGTACAAGTGCAAGAATTCTCACGGCTTTTCCTTCTGTACGGTCTTTGCGGTGTCTTTGAGTTTCCCACTAAAATAATAGCGTACTCATTGGGTGATTGTTTGAGTATAGTTATCTGTGGAATCACCAGACAAGTGGTGAGTATAAAACGAGTTGCGCGTGAAGGGAAGCCGTATCGTGGCTGAGTTGACAGAACGTTCCATAACATCGGGTAATTTTGTGTTCACTCCTACCTCCATTGAGGGAGTGATGGCAGTCGATGTAAAGACGTATGGTGATCGCCGCGGATACTTTATGGAAACCTATCGACGTGACAACTTTGTAGCGGCAGGTATTGATGCGGAATTTGTCCAGGACAACCAGTCGTCTTCATCGCAAGGGGTGCTTCGGGGACTTCACTTTCAGATTGCACATCCTCAGGCAAAACTGGTTCGAGTTATTCGGGGTACCGTTTTTGACGTGGCAGTTGATTTGCGCGCGGGGAGCCCTACCTGGGGTAAGTGGGAAGGCATCGTCCTTTCCGAAGAGAACCACCGTCAATTCTTTGTGCCGCGAGGATTTGCCCATGGATTTTTGGTGCTCTCGGATGAGGCTGAGTTCTGCTACAAATGCGACGACACCTACCATCCGGGCGATGAGGGTGGCGTTATGTGGAATGATCCTGAGATAGGTATCGTGTGGCCGGCGTTTCTCGGCGAGAAGAACTTTGATCCCGCGCGCGTCATTTTGTCCGACAAGGATAAAGTGCACCCGCCTCTTTCTGCACTTAAAAACTAATATCGCTAAAAACCAAGTACCGTCTACGCAAGGATATACATGAATGATCGAAACCGTCGCGAGCGTGCGTGTGCCGCTGGCGAGAAGAACCGCATGAATGAATCGTCATGGACCCATGCATCGTCCCACGAGCTTGAACACACAACGCCGCTTGCCGATGCCGCTTTTGTGGAGCTTCTCGCCCCGGCAGGAGGCCCTTCAGCGTTCAGCGCAGCCCTGGCGGCCGGTGCGGACGCCATCTATTGCGGGCTTGGCAGCAACTTTAATGCTCGGCGCAGTGCCGATAACTTTGATGATGCGTCTTTTGCGGAGGCGTGCAGGCGTGCGCATCTTGCGGGCGCGCGGGTGTATGTGACGGTCAACGTGGTGGTCAAGTGGGACGAGATGCAACGCGTATTGAGGCTGATTCGCCGCGCGTGGCTCTTAGGTGCCGATGCCTTCATTATCCAGGACTGGGGACTTTTGTTGCAGGTCCGAAGTACGTGGCCCCAGATGGAGTGCCATGTGTCTACGCAGGCCAACATACACGACGCACGAGGCGTGGCGTTTTGCCGAGAGCTCGGCGTTGGCCGCGTAACGCTTTCTCGCGAGCTCACCTCTCAAGAGATCGGCCGCATTGCCCAAGAGGGCGTTGATGTGGAATGCTTTGGCCATGGCGCGCTGTGCTTTTGCTATTCGGGCATCTGCCATATGAGCTCCATGCGCGGCGAGCGCTCTGCAAATCGCGGTGCGTGTGCACAGCCGTGTCGTCTGCCATACGTGTTGGTGGATGCCGCTCATACGGTAGTTTCTCGTCCGGAGTTTGAGCGCCTGTTATGTCCCAAGGACTACTGCACCATTGACGATTTGCCAGAATTGGTGGCGGCAGGCGCCAAATCGCTCAAGATCGAGGGACGCATGAAGGCGCCCGAGTATGTGTATTCGGTAGTACATGCCTATCGAGAAGCGCTTGACGCTCTTGTGGCCGGTGAGGACAGCGGCTCAAATCGTGCGTATCGTCATCGTTTGCTCAAGCGTTCCTTTAATCGCGGACTTACCGACGCATATCTACAAGGTACTGCCGGTAACGAAATGATGAGCTACGAGCGGTCAAACAACCGTGGCGAGACTGTCGGCGAGGTGATCGGTGGTCGCGCGCTTGAGGATGCCGTCGAGAAAAAAGGCGGACTTAACGGCGGACGGGTAAAGCTGCGTCGTTACAAGCAGGCCGACGTTGATCTGGCCGTCCATGCACCCATTGGCAAAGGGGACTTGCTGGAGATTCGCCCTCTTGATGACCCTACGAAATTCTTAACGGTCATAGCTCCTTGTGATGCGGAGCCGGACAGCACCTTGACGGTCAGAGCGGCTCGCGTGATGGCGGCTGGCTCCGTGGTACGCGTGATTCGTTCGGAGGCGGCACGTGCTCAGGCGGAACGGATTGCCTCACTCGACTATCCCCGCAAACGCGCCGTTTCCGTGCGGGTTTCTGCACATATCGGCCAGCCGTTTACCGTTTCACTTACCACCGCTGACGGGGAGCATTCCGCATTCGTCCAGGGTTTTATGGTTGAAAAAGCACGCACGAAGCCGGTTAGTACGGAAGAGTTGAGAGAGCATGTGGGACGCATGGGGTCATCTCCCTTTGAACCCATACGCTTTGACATTGACCTTGATGCGGAATGCGGCATGAGCTTTTCCGCCGTCCACGGCGTGCGCACCGCCGCGTGCACGGCTCTCGAAGAACAGATTCTTGCCGGCTATCAAGCTCGCGAGAAGAACACGGCGCTTCTCTCTCGTCGCGCTGCCGAAAAAGAACGCGACGCAGCAGCCAAAGCGGCATCTTTGCCTCTGTCAGACAGAGCCTCTGCTCAAGCAAGGGCAAAAGACGCTGAGATATGTGCGCTCGTGACCTCACCGGAGCAGGCGCGTATTGCGCGGGCGGCGGGAGCTTCTCGCCTCTATGCATCCGCCGATGCGCTCAATCAAGGTATCTGGCCGGACGATATGCTTGCACGCGTGGTGCCGTGGTTGGATGAAGTGTGTCGTGAGGCGGATCACTTGAGGCTTGATCCGTGGATTCGCACGGGAGCTCCCGTGGCCGTCGGTAATATATCAGAGCTTGCGTGTGCGTTCGATTGTCATGCGATGGCAGAAATCCGGGAATGCATTCCTCTTCACAACGATTATGCCGTGAGCGCTCTTGTAAACCGCGGTGCCTGTGGCGTTTGGCTGAATTCCGAGTTGACTCTTGCTGAGATTGCTCATATTGCAGAAAACGCCTCGGTTCCCGTGGGGTATTTGGTCAGTGGTCGCATACGCACCATGACAAGCGAGCATTGCGTGCTTATGGCAACGGGGAAGTGCATCCATGACTGTGATACCTGTAAGTTGCGCCAAGAGCCGCATTATCTGCGCGGAATTGATAACGATTATCTTCCCGTTATCACGGATACTCAGGGTCGCTCACGTATTTGGGCCCCTCAGCCTTTTGATGCGGTACCTGAGCTTGATGTCCTTCTCGCCCACGGAGTTACTCGGCTTATGATTGATGCTACCTTGCTGACCAAAGAGCAGACAGAGCGTGCCATTGCGCGTGTGGCTTCTGCAGTGGCTGCCGTGAAGCAGGGGAGAGCTTTGCCGAGCCGTCTTGAGGGAGCGACGCAAGGGCATCTCTTCTCGCCTATTGGATAGCGGTGAGCGATTGTCTTTGTGTGGTCGCTTGCTTTAAGACGCCACGCTTGGGGGAAGCGCGTGAGGGAGTTCCTGAGGGAGTCCACAAGAAACGTGTGATGTAAGAAACGTATCATTTGAAGGTCATTGGGTACGATACAAAAGACTTTGATCATCGTATTGAGACCATAAGGAGACCGGCTATGGCAATTAACAGGGAACTTTTGAATGCTACGCTTGACGTAATCCGTCAGAGCCTTCAGGCGGACGGTGGAGACGTTGAGCTTATCGATGTGAATGACGACGGTACGGTAACCCTCGAGATGACCGGTTCTTGTGCCGGTTGCCCTCTGTCTGCCTATGATATGTCCGAGGGCATCGAGCGTATTCTTGTTGAACACGTACCCGGCGTAAAGCGCGTTCAGCCGGCGATGCTGTAGCGGTATTTGCTCAAGTAAGTAGGGCGCGTTCAAATTTAATGGAAATATGTTGAATTTCCTGCGTTAATATGATGCATTTTTGGTGCGCGCCTCTTTTTTGAAAGTGCGCGTGTTAAAGTGAGCGTGTTACTGTAGTAAGGCAAGAAATTGGGAACCACCGTGAGGGAAAGGCAGATGATTTGGTCCTCTCAGATCGCGACATTAAAAGTGAGCTTTTAGCTGGTCGTATTGTGATTGAGCCTTTGTGCGACAAAAATATCCAACCGGCCTCCGTTGACGTATGTCTTGGTTCAAATTTTCGGATCTTCCGCAATTCCATACACACCTGTATCGATCCCTTAACAACACAAGATGGTCTCACGGAGTCAATTGACGTTCCCGAGGGCGAGGTATTCGTTCTTCATCCGGGTCAGTTTGCGCTTGGAACCACTCTCGAGCGCATTGCCATTCCCGATGACATCTTGGGTAAGCTTGAGGGCAAGTCAACGCTTGGCCGCCTTGGCCTCATGATTCATTCAACTGCCGGATATGTTGATCCCGGTTGGGACGGAGAATTGACCCTTGAGCTTTCCAACGTGGCTACTCTTCCCATTGTCCTGCATCCGGGGATGCGCATCGGTCAGCTCTCTTTTGAACGTATGAGTTCTTCGGTCGAGCGTCCCTATGGATCTGAAGCTCTTGGCAGTCATTACCAGGGACAGCGTGGGGCAACACCGTCTCATGTCCTTCAAAAGTAGGTGGCGAGAAGTACGTGTGGCTTAACGAGCTCTATCATTCTCTTAACCCGGTAGCCATATCCATCGGACCGCTTTCCATCCGTTGGTATGGGCTGGCATATCTTGTTGGCTTTACTTTGGCGGGCGTTATGCTCTACCGTACGGCGCGTCGCTGGAAGCTTGATATAACCGTTGACGATACGCTTAATCTTCTCGTGAGTATAGCGTTCGGGGTCATTATCGGAGCTCGCTTGTTTTATGTCATCTTTTATGGCGCAGGATACTATCTTCAACATCCCTTGGATATTTTTGCGTTCTCGCAGGGAGGCATGAGCTTTCACGGAGGTCTTGTCGGTGCTGTCGTTGGCGGTTCACTTGCGTGTCGCATGCTGCACTTTTCGATTCCGACCATCGCCGATCTTGCGGCCATTGGAGCTCCTTTGGGACTCTTTTTTGGCAGATGTGCAAACTTTGTCAATGGAGAGCTGTGGGGAAAGCCAACCAATCTTCCGTGGGGAGTCATGTTTGAAACAGGCGGTGCCGTTTACCGTCATCCTTCCCAGCTCTACGAAGCACTTCTCGAGGGTTTGCTGTTGTTTATAGTTCTTTACGCGCTTTCAAGAGCATATCCTCCGCGCCCACAGGGAACGTTTATCGGCATATTTTTATTGTTATATGGCGTCTTCCGTTTTCTTATTGAGTTTGTACGCATACCCGATCAGCAGCTTGGATATCTTTTAGGTGGTGTTATTACCATGGGCCAACTGCTCAGTCTTCCGCTTATAATTTTAGGTATAGGAGTTCTTGTATATGCACGCAAAGCAGGCTCTCCTCAAATAGGGAGGGTAAGGTAGCATGAGAAAGAGGGTTATAACAATCCTTTTCTCTTTTGTGGTAGTGCTTTCGGTTCTACCTTTTGTGGCTTATGCAGAGACCGGCAATCTGGCCGCAAGCTACACCGAATCTTCAAAAAGCAGTAACGCAACCTCAAAAAATACGTCTCCTGACACTGAAAATACCGCTCATTCTACCGTTGTATCTGAAGGTGTGCCAACATCTAATGATACGTCTGAGACTGAATCCGTAAATAAGGCCAAATCTCAATCTGAGGGTGAACCTAAGGGCACCTCCGAGAGCACGCCCGAGTCTGCGTCTGGGACATCCGAGCCCGCAAAGGTCAAGTCTGAAACGCTCGCTGCTTCTCAGGTAGGGAGCACTCGTTTAGGAATTACGCCAACGTGGGGAGGATATCCAAACGGAAGTAATTCAGCGTTTGTTTCGTTTTTGACTCCCACGGGAAATGTACATGCTCAATGGATCCTTCCTCCCGAGACAATCGGCACATATCCATCGGTTGTTTCCCATCAGGTTATCTCTGGCGACTACGTCTACTTTGTTCGTGGAAATACACTATATAAAGCCCAGTGTGCAACGGGAAAGATCGTAGGCCAGGCAACGTTGGACAGCACCCTTTCCCACACGACTCGTCCGCTCGTTGTAAACGGTTTAATGGTGGTTGCCACCGATGACGGGCACCTGACGGCATTTTCGCTGGATTCGCTTGAGCGTGTGTGGCGCTCTGAGGATCTGTCCGGAGCTTCGGCATACCAGACGCTTGCAACGCTTACCGCCTCGCATGATGGAACCTCTGTCGTAACGGGATTTACTCAAATGCAATCGGGGAAGGGAAGCAAAGGAGATTTCGTTTGCGTGGACCTTACCGATGGCTCTATAAAATGGGCACTTCGCGGGAGTGAGGAACAAAAATCCAGCGGTTATTGCGGCAGCGGTGCTGCGGCTGCGGGAACGGATTTCATTGTGGGAAATGAGTCGGGAGACGTGATGCTTCTCGACGGGAAAACGGGATCGGTAAAGTCAAAGCTGAATCTTGGGAGCTCTGTGCGTGCGGGCGTGATTCCGTATCAGGTTAACTCAGAAACCGGAGACGGCACCTATACCACGGTGACCCATGACGGAATCCTTCATGTCTTTGAAAAGCGCGGAAGTGAGCTTGTGGCTCGCGGCAGCGTGAAGTTTGCCGGCTCGTCTTCGTCGACTCCCACGATTGCCGGAAAAAAGGCGTTTGTGGGAGGCATAGTCGATTTGGAAGACAAAGGCCAGTCCGGCGTGCTTTCCGTTATTAATTTGGATACGCTTAAAATCGAGCGCACGGTTCACGCCGGTGAAGGCGAGGTCAACGGTGCACCCCTTGTCTCACAACAGGGTGAGAAGACCTACGTCTACTTTACGGTCAACGATCCGGTTGGTGGAGTATGGCGATATGTGCTTGGAGATTCTGACGTGTCAGGAAACAATACGTCGGATCGTGACGCACTGACGCACATATATGTTCCTGAAGATGCATATAAGAACTTTGGAACTTCGCCTGTCATCTGCGATGCACAAGGAAACCTGTATTACACCAATAACTCAGGCGCGCTCTTCTCACTTACTGCCGACAAAGAGGCTCCGCACGATACGGATAATCCTTCGGACGAGAAGAAGCCTTCGGATAATTCCAGCCAAAACAATTCCTCATCAGATGCACATGATGGTAATGCACCGCATACACCTCAGACAAAATCCGATACGGCCGGTACGGCAGCTAATCAAACTTCCGCACGTCCTTCTCGGCAGAGTGAGTCCCACTCAACACAGGAGCCAGAAAGTGGCACGCAAGGTAATTCTCAAGAGAATCATGCCATGAATACGTCTTCTGAGACTCAGCGACAGAATGCGGCTTCAACTGACGATTCCCAGAAAGAGGAATCGCTGCCGATGCGAGCCATTCTTGGAGGAACAACCGTAATTGCGCTTATGGGAATCTTCTCGTATTTGTTTGTTTCAAATAGGAAAAATACCTTTAGAAACGCATAAAAGGCTCTTCGTCTTGAGCCAATTCTTCGAGAAGTTCCTCATTCAGGTCATCGAGAGTGCCGTAATCTTCATGACCTTCGCGGCCTTCGTAATCTTCGTGGTTGTAGATGAAGTCATCATGTTCGCAGTCATCGTGACCATGGCTATGGTTGTGTTCGGCTTCGTTCCACGAATATGCGTTTGCGACGTCATCATCAAATTCAACCGTAGGAAGGGCACTTGTAATGCTGCAAAGACCATCTCCGGCGGGCATAATTTTTTGCCATTGCATAATGAGCGGGTTTGATGGAATCTCAGGCAGCTCGACTATCGAGTCAAGATAAATCTCCTGAGCGCCATCAAGCAAATCCGACACTTTGCTCACTTCAAAGAGATGCTCGGAAAAGAGCTCCAAGGCCTCTTCGGTACTTTGAGCTTCCACAAGGCAGGGCATAAGACAGTAGTTGTCCTTATCGTCATTTGTATCGTTATAGCTAAAATTGCCGACATAAATCATACGTACCCCCATCTGTTAAACGTATTCTCTTAGAGTGTATGGCATAACGTGGGGAAGTTGGTTGGAAAAGTAAGTTAAGCGGTAAACGGAGCGGCCGAGCGGTATGCATGGCGCCTGCGCGGCACGCAGGGTAGCCGAGTGAGGCGTGGATGCCGAGCGTTAAACAGAACGGCCGACCTATCAGATCATGTTCATATTGGCTTGAACGGCCGAATACCAGCCATTGGGGTTTGCGGGATTATACTTTGCCGCACCTGAATACGTGAGGTAGCTGCCATATCCACTGGCGAGTCCGGCAACGTGGGCCCAAATTGCTTCTTCCCAAGATCCCCAGCTGGAAGAACCCCAGCCCCATGCGTTGTGTGGTCTGAAGCAATAGGCTCCCTTGGTGCTCTCGACGGCAGAAATTGCAGGCGAGAAGCGCGGATCAACACCGTACTCCCATGCGGCTTCCGCAAACGTTGAGCCATATCCCGCTAAGGGCGACCCTGAAAGATATGCATCAATTCTGCCGCTCCACTTTGAAACAAAAGCACTCTTTCCATCCGACCAATCAACGGAGCCGGAAGGATTGGAAGAATGAGATGAATCCGAAGAGTTATCAGACGAGTTGTCGGAAGGTGCCACATAGTCGGTCTGCTGACCTGATGCGTTGGTGAAGGTGTTGTTGGACTCCTGAGCTTTTTTCTGCGCTTCAGCAATAGCAGCTTCTTCTTGAGCCTTCTCTGCTGCACGCTGCTCTTCCATTTGTTTTTGCAACGCATTGCGGGCATCAATGGCTTCTTGTAGCGCATCAGAGGCGGCCTGCTTTTGCTTTTCAGCCTCGGCCATCTGAGCATTGAGGTCTTTTTTGGTAGCGTCAAGTTCGTTTGAGAGATTGACCAGGTTGTTAATGGTGTCGGCATTGCGACTTGAGATGATGTTGAGATATTGCAGAAGTGAAATCAAATCATTGAAGTTGTCGGTCGATAAAATCAAATCAATAATGCCAAGAGAGCCCTGTTGCATCCGATAGGTATTTGCGATAGACGCCGCAGCTCTTGAGCGTTGCTCCGGAAGCTGGTTTTCAATCTCCTTGATACGAGCTTCATTGTCTTGAATCTTTTGCTGCAAGTCAGCGACCTGATTGGTTGCGTTGTTGTAATCGTTGTTGCTCTTCTCGATATTTGCCTGAAGATCTTCGAGAGACTCGGCATATGCCGTGTATGGCATAGCAACAAGAGATACGGAAAGAATACATACAAGTGTAAGGGCAAATACAGAACCTTTGATGCCGCGCATCCTGTTGCCGTGTGCCCTATGTTGTCCAAAGCTCAAAATACGATACCTCCGCGATTGGGGTTTGCATGCGTGGGTGCGCAATGACCTCTTCTCCGCTCGTGCGAGGGCATCAAGTTTACACGTTTTGGGGGGTATTTTGCAAGAATTACAGGTGAGAGCAGTGCTTTGGAGCGTTCAGGGGCGGCTATAGGAAAATCCATACGGGGTATCTATAAAGCAGATTTCATGTCGAGAAGAACTCGTACTTGTCGGTACTTACGCTTTGCGCGATGATGTACAAACAAAACGAAAGGGGAGTTGTGGAAGTTTTTAGTCTTATCGTATCTGCAGTATATGGAATTGTTGAAGGTATAACGGAATGGCTGCCCATCTCCTCGACCGGGCACATGCTGCTTTTGAATAGATTTGTGCCGCTGAGTGTGTCTGCTGACTTTTGGGATATGTTTGTCGTGGTGATTCAGCTTGGAGCAATCCTTGCCGTGTGTGCCATCTTTTTCCATAAACTCAATCCCTTCTCGCCTCATAAAACAAAAGAAGAGCGTCGTTGCACGTGGAAGTTGTGGGCAAAGGTCGTGGTGTGTTGTATTCCTGCAGCGGCAGTTGGCATTCCCTTGGATAATTTTATTGAAGAGCGCTTGGGCAGCCCGTATGTCATTGCTTCAACTCTTATTTTATATGGCTTGATCTTTATCCTTTTGGAGGCACATCGCGAGAAGGTCGCCAAGGCAGCTCCTGTTGTGCAGCCTCACGGAAAGCACATGCGCCTCTCTGAAGATACCGTAGTAAAGCGTCGCAGCGCCGATGAACAGGCACGTGTTGTTGACATTGATGCGCTGGATTGGAAGACGGCGTTTGGCATCGGCCTTTTTCAGGTGCTGTCCATCATTCCGGGAACATCGCGTTCCGGAGCTACCATCATTGGCGGCTTGGTGCTTGGATGTTCGCGCTCGGTTGCGGCTGAATTCACGTTTTTCTTGGCAATTCCTACGATGGTAGGTGCTTCGGGTTTGCGCTTGGTAAAGTTTTTCTTAAAGGGAAATTCGTTTACCTCACCTGAAATTGCAATTCTTGCGGTTGGCTGTGTGGTGGCTTTTGTGGTGTCTCTGGGTGTTGTCCGAGCCCTCATGGGGTACGTGCGCAAACACGACTTTAAGCCGTTTGGCGTGTACCGCATCATCTTAGGTATTGCGGTTATCGCATACTTTGCCTTGTTTGCATAACGGCTTTCAAAAAGAATTGTTGTCCGCGCTTAGCGCTACACTCGTATTCTATTGAGTGTCCTACTGAGTTTCTCCACGGATGTAATTGGAGCACTATGTCTGATGCGTCACAGCTAGATCTTTTTTCCGCCAATCCCTCGCGCCTGAGTCTTCAAGATCTTAACGCTGCTCAGCGTGAAGCGGTGTTGGCTACCCAAGGACCGCTTTTGGTGCTTGCCGGAGCAGGTTCAGGCAAAACGCGCGTGCTTACCTATCGCATTGCGCATATGATTGCCGATGAAGGCGTGCGCCCTTGGCAGATACTTGCGATTACGTTTACCAATAAAGCCGCAGCCGAGATGCGCGAGCGTCTGGGTGCGCTTCTTCCTGGTGGTACCCGTGGTATGTGGGTATGCACCTTCCATGCCATGTGCGTACGTATGCTCAGAGAAGACTCAGAGGCCGTAGGCTTTGGTCCCAACTTCACTATCTATGATGACGACGATTCCAAGCGTCTGGTAAAGGCTATTATGGCCGATTTGGATATTGACGTTCGCCAGTTTCCCATGGCTTCTCTGAGATCAAAGATAAGCGCCGCAAAAAACGCACTCATCACGCCAGACGATATGGAGCAGGCGGCATCGTCACCTGCTGATTATGTTGCCGTTCGTGTGTATCGGGCCTTGCAAAGCCGCCTGAAGCGGGCGGAAGCCATGGACTTTGACGATCTTCTCGTCAAGGCGTTTGAATTGCTTTCCAAAAATCCCGCTATTTTGGATGCGTATCAGGAGCGATTCCGCTATATCAATGTTGATGAGTATCAAGATACTAACGGCGTTCAATACGCAATTACCAATCTTTTAGCATCAAAGTATAAAAATCTTATGGTCGTAGGAGATGACGACCAGTCCATTTACTCTTGGCGTGGTGCTGATATCAAAAATATCCTAGCATTTGAGGGAGACTATCCAGACGCTCATGTAGTCAAACTCGAGCAGAACTACCGCTCAACGGGGCATATTCTGGGAGCGGCAAATGCGGTTGTCGCCCACAATGCGCATCGAACCGAGAAGAAACTTTTTACCAATGAAGGTGACGGCGAGAAGATCTGCGTGTATCGCGCGGCAGACGAGCGTGATGAGGGTCGTTGGATTGGCTCGGAAATCGAAAAACTCCATGACGGGGGAACTTCCTACGACGACATTGCCGTCTTTTACCGTACCAACGCACAGTCCCGTATTCTTGAAGATATGCTGCTCAGAGCCGGTGTTCCGTATAAGATCGTAGGCGGAACCCGATTCTTTGATCGAGCTGAAATCCGAGATGTCATGGCGTATCTGAAGGTTATTCTCAATCCTGACGATGATGTGGCAGCACTTCGTGTGGTCAATACGCCTCGGCGCGGTATCGGCTCCACGAGTATTTCCAAAATTCAGAAATTTGCCCTCGACAATCAGCTGTCGTTTTTTGCTGCGTGCGAAGCGTGCATCGCTGAAGAAGGCCTGCTTTCTGCCAAGGTCCGAAACTCGCTTGCGGAGTTTACGGGGGCCATCGAGGCTGGCCGCACGATAGACGGAGAGCTTGACGAAGTCATTGAGGTAATCGTCGATCGATCAGGCCTTATCCGTGCATATGAGGTGGAGCATACCATGGAGGCCGATGGCCGCATTGAGAATATCCGCGAGTTCTTTGGCGTTGCCGCCGAGTTTGATGAGACGCACGATGATATAGCAGAAACACTCGAGAGTCTCCAACAACTTCGCGCGGCGGGTGCTTTGGATGACGGAGATGCGCAAACGACCGATGCGGCTTCCCACGCGGCGGACGTCAACGCAACGGTTTCCAATCCGACGGGTGCCAGCGAAACGGTTTCCAATCCGACGGGTGCCAGCGAAACGGTTTTTGATACGGCGGCATATGGCGCTCCCGACTATCCTTCCGTGGCTGCCCAGAAACTGCCGGCGTTTATGGAATGGCTGGCACTCCGTTCAGATTTGGACAGCCTTGCAGGATCAACCTCCGCCGTAACGCTTATGACCATTCACTCCGCAAAGGGTCTTGAATTTCCGGCCGTCTTTGTGGCGGGGATGGAAGAGACCATATTCCCGCACATCGCTTCCGATACGGGCTCGGCACATTTGGAGGAGGAGCGGCGTCTTGCCTACGTTGCCATTACGCGCGCACGCAAAAAACTCTACCTTACCTATGCTTCCACACGACGTATGTACGGCTCCACGCAGGCAAATCCCGTATCTCGCTTCATTTCGGAAATTCCTTCCGAGCACGTGAGAGCCATAGGTATCGGCTCGTCGGATTTTTTGGGCATCGGCTGGGAAAAGCGAGGGGATCGTCACGGTACGTTTGGCTCAGGTCGTGGCTCAGAGGTATATGGTGGCAATGTTTTTGGTTCACGAACACGCTCTACCGGCGGATCCTCTACGACTTCTTCATCGTTTGCACCGATACAAAAAGATCCCGTACGTGCAAAAGTAACATTTGAGGCGGGGGATCAGATCTCCCATAAAACCTTTGGCCCGGGGATTGTACTTTCGGCGGAAGGCGATACCATTGAGGTTAAGTTTACTCGGACGAATAAGATTAAAAAGTTGATGAAAGGCTTTGCACCCATCGTCAAAATAGAAAGTTAGGGTAAGGATGCTCTCCGATACGAATCAGACAATTCTTGGTCTTGAGCCTGCAGACTTTTTCTATCGCGCCGTATTTCTCGCCACGGTTTTTGTTATTGCGCTCATCATTGAGCATCTGGTAATTCGTGTGTCGAGAAGAGCTTTGGATGCTTCACGGATTCCTTCGGCTTCCATCTTTCTGAACGTTATCCGAAGTATTATCTGGATGTTTGCCATCCTGTCCGTATTGCAACCCGTCTTCGGCATACAACCAACTGCCTTTGTTACGGCATTGGGCGTGACCTCCATTGCTCTGTCGTTTGGTTTGCAAGACACCGTTTCAAACCTTATTGGCGGACTTGGCTTGATGCTGGCGGGAGTCATTAAACCTGGCGATCATGTGACCATAGGGGATATTTCTGGTGAGGTGACGGATATAAACTGGCGCTCAACCATTGTGCGCGAGCGTACCGGCCGAGTTCAGATTATCCCCAATTCGGTGTTGAATAAGACCGCGTTTACACACCGAACCCGTTGGGCAATCACAGACGTTGCCGTGTCTGTTCTGGTAAAGCCAACGGCAGATCTTGATGTGGTTACGAAAGAGATTATTGAAGTTGCTCAAGAGTTACTTACCGAAAGTCTTGACCTTACGTTTCCGATTGAAGTTCGGTTTGAGAGTATTACGAACGTGGGCGTTCAGGCTCTCGTTCACCTTCACATCAGAGATTCGGTACAGGCAGAACCTGTGGCAGACAAGCTCGTGCGTGCTCTCGCCGGCCGCTTGTGGCTTGCGGGAGTGGAGTCCTAGCGTATTGGGAGTGGAGATTTAAACCAGCAGCGATCCCTTGACCCCAGTTAAGTGTAGTTCGAGCGTGAGAAGTGGAGCCTCGCATGAAAGTTGGAATTATTGGCGCCATGAAAGAAGAGGTCGCTCTTCTCGTGCGCACTATGTCGTCTGAGCGTGTCATATCTGTGGCCGGAAGAAATTTTTACGAAGGAAGTATCGGAGACACGGCCGTTGTGGTGGTGCAATCAGGCATTGGCAAGGTTAATGCAGCACTGTGCACACAGATTCTCGTTGACCGCTTTGAGATTGATTGCGTCATCAATACGGGTATTGCGGGACTTCTCGTTGATGATCTTATTGTGGGAGATGTTGTGGTGTCGTCTGATTGCGTGCAACACGACATTGACGTGCATACACTGGGATATCCACAAGGTCAGATTCCCGGTATTGCAACGTTTTCATTTCCAGCGGACACGGGACTTTGCAAGCAGGCGCTTGATGCGGTGGAAAAAGTCGCTCCTTATATAAAGGCAATGCAGGGGAGAATCGTATCGGGCGATGAATTTGTTGCAGATGCGTCAAAGGTAGAGGAGCTCAGAGAGTTTGGAGCGCTCTGCTGTGAGATGGAAGGCGCGGCTATCGCGCAGGTTGCATGGCTCAACGACCTTCCGTTTGTGATTGTACGGCTTATGTCTGACAAGCCGGGAGTGTCGTCTCAGCTTGATTATGCGACTTTTGAAAGAATTGCTTCGCAAAGGTGTGCCGAGATAGTTTTGCAGATGGTCAAGCAGCTTTCGTATATGGATAACTGAGCAATGTTGTCGATACGGCTTTCTTCAACTTGGCAAGACGTAGACAACTACTTCGGCAGACGGTAGTATTTTCTCGCTAAACGTTGTCTATTTCGTTTATTATGAGAAGGACAGAGCAGGAGTACTGGAGAGGTACCGAATGATTACCTTTGGACGCTTCCTCGACATGATTGTGGCAAATCCATTTCTTGCCGTTGTCATTGTCCTTATTTTCGGCTGTATTTTTGTGAACGGTGCCACTGATGCGGCAAATGCCATTGCCGAGTCTGTCGGTACCCGTTCTATTAAGGTTAACAATGCCATTGCCATGAGTGTTATCTGCAACTTTGTGGGTCTTGTGGTTATGTGTATTGTTTCTACCGCGGTTGCAGATACCATCATTGGTATGGTCGATTTTGGAACCGACTATCACCAGGCGTTGATTGCGCTTGCGGCAGGTTGCGTTGGCATTGTGACCTGGGCGGTAGGGGCATGGGCACTTGGCATTCCCACTTCAGAGTCGCACGCTCTTATCGCCGGTCTTACGGGAGCAGCTTTGGCGCTCCACGGCAATTTCGATGCGGTGAATTGGAATGAGTGGAGTAAGGTTATCATTGGTCTTATCTTCTCAACTATTTCCGGCTTTATCGCCGGGTGGGTGATTGTCAAAATCATTCATGCAACCTGCAAAAACGTCAACCGAAAACACGCCGACAGCACGTTTGGCCATCTTCAAGTGCTGGGTTCGGCGTTTGTTGCCATGATGCACGGAGCGCAGGATGGACAGAAATTTTTGTCTATCGCCATGCTCGCTATTGCACTTTCCGCCGGCGCAGGAACCTCCGGCACCGAGGTGTTTCCTTTATGGTTACAGGTAGTGTGCGCCGGGCTTATGGCATTTGGTACTGCCATCGGAGGCCGCCGCATTATTAAAAAAGTAGGCATGGAGATGGTAAAACTTGAGCGCTACCAAGGCTTTGCCGCTTCCATCTCTGCCGCAGCCTCCCTGCTTTTGTCTACGCTTACCGGACTTCCTGTTTCCACTACTCATACCAAGATGACCGCCATGATGGGTGCCGGTGCTGCCAAAAATACACGTTCAGTAAATTGGGGCGTTGCAAAAGATATGGTACTTGCGTGGGTCTTTACCTTTCCGGGTTGTGGGCTTATCGGGTATTTGTTTGCAAAGCTGTTTTTGATGCTGTTCTAATCTGCACAATTGTTTGAGGTAAAAGATTGTCTCGTTGAGCTGAATTTTATTGGAGGATTGTATGTTCGGTGAGCCTAAAGAAGATATTTTTTATACGCTGTTTAAGGAATTTGGGGCAAAGATTGTCGAGACGGCTGAGGAGTATTCAACCATTCTCGATGGGTATCCCGAGACGGGGGCTCGTATCCCACAGATGAAGGTTTATGAGCGTGAATGCGACGAAAAAGTCCAGCGCATCATGAAAGAACTCTACACCTCCTTTGTCACTCCTTTTGAGAGAGAAGATATCTCCGATCTTGCGCTTGGTCTTGATGACATTGTCGACGGTATGAATTCCGTATCCGAGCGTCTTGATCTCTTCAATGTTGAAGAGTTCCGCAAAGAAGGCGCGCAGCTTGCCGAGCTCACTCTCCGTGCGTGCATTACGGTCAAGGAGATGCTGGACCATTTGGCTGACTATAAGAAAGACCCTATCGTGATGGAGAAAGCAATCGCTGTTGGCCACGTCGAAGATGAGGGAGACCTTGTGTACCATAACGCTCTTTCCCGTCTCTTCCGTGATGAGATGGCCGGTCGTGAGACCGTTGCGTGGTTGCGTATTTTTGACTGTATGGAGCAAGTTCTCGATTCCTGCGATAAAGCAGCAGGTATTGTACGCTCAGTGGTTATGAAGAACGCGTAGATCAGAGCTTACGTAGGTCAGATCTTAGCGAGAAGTGCTGCTAAGTTTTGAAGCGCAGTTCATACGGTTCAACGGTGTGGCTTAAAGCTAGGGCTGTGATGTACTTTTTTGAAGCTGTGATGTACTTTTCTGCTTCAAAAACCAGTGCTGTGATGTAGATATGGCGAGAAAACCGCTCTTCTCGCCATGAAAAACTACATCACAGCTTTTCAAAACTACATCACAGGTCGTAAGAGTTACCTTGTAAAGTTCCCCTGTGGATTGAGTGAGCCGTTTCATGGTTTCCAAAATCCTGTCAAAACTTGTCAAGTTGGACTAAAGTGTTTTCCCATACGATGGAGCAAGCGCGATGAAGCAAGCGTGATGGAGTAAACTTATACAAAAGCCGATTCCGGTAGAAAAAGCTGATTCCGGTGGGAGGTTTCATGAACGGTTTCAAGAGGTTTTGTCTCGTTATATTTGCGTTAGCAGGGGGCGCATCTCTTGCAGGGCTTACTCTTACATGGTTTGGTCCATGGACTGAAATTGCATCAAATCTTTTGCTCAATGAGGTGTACCTTATTGCACTTCAAGTGTGCATGATTATTTCGGTTGCCGGGTTTACCGTGTGTCTTTTGATGGGTCTGTTCTCTCGAAATATTCACTCACTCACGGTTGCAACCCTTGATGGAGGAGTTATCTCCGTGACGCGCGATGCCATTGTTTCACAGGCTAAAAGTGCCGTTGCCGCTGAAGGAGATTGCCTTTGCGATCGTGTACGAGTAGATATTACCCGTGGCAATCGTGTGCGGGTATCGGTACGAGTGATACCTCAGGAGGCACTTGACGTTACCGAAGTCGGCCCACGTCTTCACAGCCAACTTGAAACTTATTTGGCAGCAGTGTGTGGAGATACGGTGGCTTCCATTAATATAGCGTTTGTGGACGGTGCGAACTTCTCGCCACGAGAAGACCTGCCGGAAAAGAATTCACCAGAAGAGACAGCGGATTCTTCCGATAAAAAACGTAATGCTGAGGTGTCTGATCAGCCTATGGTTTCAGCAGATTCGTCATCTGAGATTAGGGTCTCCATGACAGCGGAGCATGGCGGATCCGAGACTTCAATTTCCGAGGAGGCGTAAGGCCTATGAATACGATTCAGGCATGGATTCATGATCATTTTCCCGGTCACGAAAACGCCTTTATTGGTGGTGTGTGCGGCCTGCTGACGGCTATTCTCTTCTTTAATTTGGGCTTTTGGCGGACATTAATTTTGATAATCTTGGTTATTGTCGGTGTAGCTATCGGCCAGATATTCGATGGTGCCGCAACGCTCATTACAAAGTTTCGCGAGTTCTTTTCTGATCGTCGTTGATGTGTCATTAATGTTTTGTTAACCGGTGAGGAGTTTTCATGGCTGATGAGACCGTTAGTACCGAGATTGTACCCGCAGATGAGACCGTCTCTGCAGATATTACAAAAGATCCGAACGCAAACCCGAGTGCTGAGCTTACAGATGCCCAGGCTCAGCCTGATACTGAGCTTGCAGATGAGGATTCCCTAACGTTTTCCGATGGGGTTATAGAAAAGATCGCCGCCCTTTCTCTCAGGGAAGTAGACAATGTGGTGGGAGCTCGTGGCAACTGGCTTAACCGCGTACAAGATGTACTTGGCGCAACTGATGCCGCCAAGGGTGTGAGTGTTGAAGTGGCTCGTGAAAATGCAGTGCGCATTAATATTTCGGTTCTTATTCGCTTTGGCGCATACGCTCCCCAGGTTTTTGAAGACGTGAAGCAGGCGGTGTCGGCTCAGGTTACGAGTATGACGGGTCTTGAAGTTGCCGGCATCAATTTGCGTATTGAGGATGTCCTGACGGAAGAAGAGTACGAGCGGATGCGGGGTTCTGAGAAAGCGGGAGAAGAACCGGCAAAAGATGCAACGAAAGATGCCATAAAAGAGGCAACAAAAGAATCCCGGGAGTAGGTATGAATTGTTCCGTTGCCATTCAGTATTTGCCGATGGACGCTTCTTCCGATGAAGAGACGTGTCGTATCGTTGATGAGGTCATTGGCTATATTGCGAGTACCGGCGTGGAGTATTTTGTCGGACCGTTTGAGACAGTCATTGAGGGCAGCTATGATCTTTGCATGGAGGTACTCAAGAACTGTCAGCTTATTGGCGCGAAGGCGGGCTGTACTCACGTTATGACATATGCCAAGATTAACTTCAAGTCAGAGGGTGACGTTATGACTACTGAGCATAAGATTGGAAAATATCATCCTGAGGGGTACTAATTTGTAAAACCTTGGTTCTTAAGGGTTTGCCAAAATGAGGCTAGGTGATTCTATGGCTGTCTATCTTATAGGAAGCACTTTATGCGGAATTGTTTTTGTTGTTATTGGTGTATGGCAGATGAAAACAGGAAGCGTCAGCCTGTTGCACGATTACCATACCGTGTGCGTTTTACCTGCTGATAAGCCAAAACTCGCGTGGAGAACCGGAATCGACGAGGTTGTTATAGGAATTCTTGTTGCTGTGGGAGTTCCATTTGTTGCATGGACTCAGATATCTTTTTCTGAGCAGGATTCACTTGCCTATTATGTTGCCGGTATAGCATTTACCGTTTTTCTTTTTATTCCAATTATTGATGCGTTACGAGCAATCAAAAAATATAATGGCTCAATTTTTGGGACCAAACCGCCGACGGTTTGATGAACTACTGACTCTCATTGTAAATTTTTAGTGCTTTAGTAAAATACAATAAAAATATTGACAATATAAATAGATTTACATACATTTAAAGAAGTAGAGAGAAGGAAGTTGGGTGTATGGCAAATACAAATGTCAATATTCGCATGGATAGCGATTTAAAGAAACAATTTGAGACTTTCTGTGCTGATATGGGAATGACAATGACAACGGCTTTTAACGTTTTTGCGAAAAAAGCAGTGAGAGAATACCGGATTCCATTTGAAATTGGAATGGAGCGGCCAAATGCAGAAACAAGAGAAGCAATCAAAGAAGTACAAAAAATGAAAGCCGATCCTACTTTTGGTAAAACGTATAACGATGTTGACGTCATGATGAAAGATTTGTTGGCATGAAGTACAACGTGAGACCAACGACAAAATTTCAAAAAGATTTAAAACGGATTCAACGCCGTGGATATGATCTTTCGTTGTTGGCTGAAATCATCAAAAAACTTGCTGAGGGAAAACCCTTGCCAGAGAAGAACAAAGATCACATTTTGGTTGGTGATTATATTGGCTGTCGCGAGTGTCATATTACTTCGGATTGGCTGCTTGTCTATGAGATATCTGACAATGATTTGATTTTATATCTGACCAGAACAGGAACACACAGCGATTTGTTTTAAGAAATTGAGGGTGAGAGGTTTGACTGGTTTTATAGCAAACTCATATAGTGTGTTTGCAAGTAATCATATGGAGCCTGAATTTCATGCATTCTAAAATTTCTTTTCAGAGGGGAAGCCGATCGAATATGTGGCTTGTGTTTGCTCTGGGTTCAGCAATTTTTGCGGCTCTGACATCGATTCTCGCAAAGATCGGAATTGACGGTGTAAATTCCAATCTTGCAACTGCCATTCGTACCATTGTGGTAGTCGCAATGGCGTGGGGTATTGTTTTTATAACGGGTGCGCAGAATGGGATGAGCTCGATAAGCCCTAGAAGCTGGCTCTTTTTGATTCTCTCAGGTCTTGCTACGGGAGCTTCGTGGCTCTGCTATTACTATGCGCTTAAAATTGGCCGTGCAACAGACGTGGTGCCAGTGGATAAACTTTCCGTGGTGATTACCTTGGTACTTGCTGCGGCGTTGCTTCATGAGCAACTGACTTTAAAGTCTGTCTTCGGAGCTGCTCTCATTACGGTAGGAACGTTAGTTATGGTGCTCTAGCCGACAAGGTCTGCAAGATTACAAGACATCATTTGCCTATCGTGCAACATATACTTCTCACCGATGTCCAATGGCAAGCGCCAGTACTACAAGCTTTTCGTTTTGTAACTGGCATATTATTCGGTAGGTGCCTACGCGGTAGCGCCAGAGTCCTCTCTTGTCAGCCGATAAGGCTTTTCCATATAGATGAGGATCGGTAATGCCGTCAATATTTTTGTCAAGCCAGCAGGTAATAGTTTTTGCAACATTTTTATCGAGCTTTTTAAGTTGCTTAACCGCCTTTGAGGAATAAACTAACGACCAACTCATGAAAAAAGAGCCTTTACCTCGTTGTTTGAATACGTTGTAGGATTCTCTTTGAACTCGAGAAGAGCATCTTCTGCAATTTTGAGATCGACTTCATCTTCGATACGCTCAAGAGCAGCCCGACGGACAAAATCAGAAACCGTTGTGCCAAAGACACTGGCATATGAGGAAATGAAATCTTTTTCTTTTTCATCCAGACGAACAGTGATCGTTGTGCTTGGCATAGTTCTCCCTTCCTATGTGTTACATGGTAACACAGACGCTATAATTTCCGTTTACGACATAATGAACTCCGTTCAGCCGTTTCACTGCCTGTTCTTCTCGCCATAACGAAACTATTGGGGGAAAATAGGATGCGACTAGAGGAGGCACATGCATCCCTAGCCTCCAGACTTGGAGTTTGCACGTATCGGCTTTGCAAGAGGAGGGCTTGGCTATGGAACTATCCAAGGAGAAGAAGGTTATCGTTGAGCGTCATAACAAGGTTGTATATGACAACGGCGATACCGTCGTAAAGGTTTTTAATGGCAGCAAACCCGCGGCAGACATTCTTAATGAAGGTTTGAATCTTGCTCGTGCAGAGCAAGCGGGTATTAACGTTCCAACGTTGACGGAGATTAGCAAAGTGGGGAATAGCTGGGCTATCGCTACGCTTAAGGTGGAAGGCCCCACCCTTCGCCAGCTGCTCAAAGATCATCCGGAAAAGACCGATGAACTCTTGGATAAGTTTGTTGATCTTGAACTTTCAGTCCACGCGCATCGCTCTGCGCTCCTTCCGCGGCAGAGGGATAAGTTTGCGCGTATGATTAACAGCATCCCTGACGTGCTTGCCGAAGATGCTCGCTATGAGCTTTTGATGAAGCTTGACGGCATGAAGAATCACGCGAAGGTCTGCCACGGCGATTTTGTCCCATCAAACGTTATCATTCCCGAGAAGGGTGAGCCGGTCATTGTGGACTGGGCTCATGCTACCCAGGGCAATGGCGCCGCCGATTGCGCTACCACCTATTTACGCCTGCTGCTCAACGATGAGAAAGAACTTGCCGAGAAGTACATCGCTAAATACTGCGAGAAACAGGGCTGCACACGCGAATATGTGAACGAATGGATGGGCATTGTTGCAGCAGCTGAGCTTGCCCGTGGTCGTGTGCATGAGACGGAGTTTTTGCTCCGCTGGGTAAACGTGTACGACGGTATGTAAACTGGTTGGTGGCGTATACGCTGACCGGGGTATTGTAGACTGACCTACGCACATACGCTGGTTTTGCGACAGCCAAAGCTTGTGAAGGACGTCTTTACGGGATGCATTGAGTGATGCATCCCGTTTTTGATGAAGACAGTATGTATGTGGGAAAAGAGCATAGAGATATCGTGCTTATCGCGCTTAGCTGAGCTTAAAGTGTTTCGTAGTGAGTCCACATGCAGATGACTTTCACAATACCCTCGTAGGTGATTTCATCTTGAGAAATTGATCCGGGAATGACTCGGTATACAAGGCGATGCTGAATATTTATACGCCGCGAATAAAGCCCTGATAAGTTGCCAACAAGAGTTTCATAGCTTGGCTGAGAAGTAAAAGGGTCTTTTCTTATGATCTCAATGAGACCCTTTGCTTTCATATCAAGTTTTGCAGATTTCAGTTTCCTGGCATCTTTTGCAGCTTGTTTTGAAAATTTTACAAGCCACATTGCCTACCACTCCAACTCGTCTTCAGAGACGGTTTCGTGCATATCGTCGTTATTTTGCGCTGTAAGCCGTTCTGCAAGCTGAGGAACACCGTTAAGAAAAAGAGTTTCCTCTATGGACGACCACTCGTCTTCACCAATGAGTACGGCGCCCTTGCCACGCGAATTAGTAATCGTAACAGGAGAGCAATTCTCGTTGACTTGTGAAATGATGCTGTAGAGGTTTTTTCTCAGCGTTGTGGCATTGATTGAGGTCATATCGGTCCATTCAGACGTACGCTTTTACGTACATTTAGTATACCATACGTTTTAGAGCCTCTGATAATGTTGCTGATTCTACCAGAGTGTTATTGAGTGAGTACGTTATGATTTATAGCCGTTGAGATATGTAATGCCCATGTCGGAGGAGCTCTTGTGTCGGAAAAGTCTATGTTTGAACGAATGTCTGCGGGCGAATGGTATGGAGAGAAACCTGATGCAGAACTGAGCCGAGCATTCTGGCGCGCAAAAGACTTGGCGTGGGAATTTAATCAGATGCGTCCGAGCAATCGGGATCACGGGACAGAGATCCTTACGAGCCTTTTTGGTCATCTTGGCAAACATTCAACCGTTTTGGCCCCTCTTTATGTGGATTATGGCAGTAATATCTCGCTTGGGAACGGATGCTTTGTAAATCACGATGCGTATTTCATGGATTGTGCACCAATTTCCATTGGTGACGACGCTTTTATCGGCCCGCACTTCAAAGCGTATACCGCACAGCATCCCCTTGATACTGAAGAACGCAATCTTCGTATAGAGCGTGCCCTACCCATTACCATTGGCGATGGCTGCTGGTTTGGCGGAAACGTGACGGTGCTGGGTGGTGTAACCATCGGCAATGGTTGCGTGATTGGAGCAAACAGTCTGGTTACCAAGGACATTCCTGCAGGATATCTTGCCATGGGATCTCCTGCGCAACCAATTCGCAAAATTACCGAGAAGGATCGTGTTGGTCTGAAGGAACTTTTTGGTTTAGAGTAGCAAATCGTGCTACACTCAAAAAGAAGCGGGGAGCTGGCGCACGCCGGCTGAGATAAGATCCAGCGCGATTTTGACCCGGAGCAGACTCTGCTCATACCTGATCTGGATAATGCCAGCGTAGGAATCATGTCATCTCATGTCCGCGCGGCGGTTTTGAGAGGAGATGACATGACAAGATTAAAACGAGCGCTTCTGCCGGCATTAACCATTGTGGTACTGCTTGTGCTTTGGCAAATTGTCGTTGTGCTAAACATCGTTCCAAACTACCTTGTACCGTCTCCTTACCAAGTTTTTCTCGCGCTTATACGAGACGCAGGTCTTCTCGCGTCTCACACGTTGGTGACGCTTGAAGAATCGCTTTTGGGTCTTGCGATTGGCGTGGCAGCAGGTTTTGTAATTGCCGTGGTGATGGATCGCTTTGAAGGCCTCTACCACGCATTTTCTCCACTCATTACGGTGTCGCAAACTATTCCCGTGGTGGCTATTGCGCCGCTTTTGGTGCTCTGGATGGGGTTTGGGATTTTGCCGAAGGTAGTTCTCGTGGCAATATCCACCTTTTTCCCTGTGACCGTGGCGCTTATATCGACCTTTCGGTCAGTTGACTCCGATGTGATTGATCTTATGCGGACCATGGGAGCGCACCGGGTACAGATTTTCCGCCATGTCAAACTTCCCGCTGCTGCTCGTCAGTTTTTTTCGGGATTGCAGATCAGCGTGACATATGCCGTAATTGGGGCGGTCATTGCGGAGTGGCTTGGCGGAGATATGGGCCTTGGCGTGTACATGACGCGTGTGCGAAAAGCCTTTGCCTATGATCGGATGTTCGCGGCCATCGTAGTGGTTTCTGCACTTTCTCTGCTGTTGATGTGGCTTGTTGGCCTCCTCAAAACGCAGCTTATGCCATGGGACAAACAGAGCAAAAATAAAGTGAAAGGGGAATAACATGAATCATCGTTTTCACACCGGGACTCTTTCGCGCAAAAACTTTCTGCGCGCGATGGGCTTCTCGGCAGCCGGTCTTGTCGCTTCGGGATGCACGCCTGAGCAACCAAAGGCTCCAGTGGGCGAGAAGAACAATTCGGCCGAGCATGCCAAGATTACGTTTGTGCTGGACTACACGCCGAACACCAATCATACCGGTATCTATGTTGCACAGGAAAAAGGTTTCTTCAAAAACCACGGCCTTGAAGTTGAGATTCAGCAGCCTCCTGCGGACGGTGCCGATGCGCTGATTGGTTCAGGCGGCGCACAGATGGGTGTCTCGTATCAAGATTTTATCGCCAATAACCTCTCTTCCGAGCATCCGCTTCCGTATACTGCCGTGGCGGCCATTATTCAACATAACCTCTCGGGTATTATGAGCCGCAAGGATGACGGCATCACTCGTCCGCGCGAGATGCAAAACCATACATACGCAACATGGAATCTTCCCGTTGAGCAGGCAACGGTTAAGTCTGTGGTTCAGACTGACGGTGGAGACCCTGAAAGCATCAAGATGGTGCCGTATGAGGTTGACGATGAGGTTTCGGGACTTAAAGCCAATATGTTTGATACCGTGTGGGTCTACGAGCAGTGGGCGGTCCAAAACGCAGAGGTACAGGGCTTTTCCTACAACTATTTCTCGTTCCAGTCGATTGATCCGGTTTTTGACATCTATACGCCGGTCATTGCTGCCAACGACGCGTACATGAAGGACAATCCCGAAGCGGTGAAGAGCTTTCTTACTGCAGTTAAAGAGGGCTATGAATATGCCGTTTCTAATCCCGAGGACGCGGCCGACATTTTGTTGAAGGTAGTTCCTGAGCTTGACCATGATTTAGTGCATACAAGCCAGAAGTTCTTGGCATCAAAATATATTGACGACGCAGAGAGCTGGGGCGTAATTGACAAAGACCGCTGGTCAAAGTTTTATCAGTGGCTCAATGATCAAAAGCTCCTTGACAAGCAGATTGACGTTGCAGCAGGATTTACCGTTGACTATCTGAAGTAAGTGAGCAACATGGGATTGGCTAAAACGGCAACGACGGCGACATCGCCGGCGGCGACGGCAGCAACATCTGCCACACCCGCCCTTGAAGCTCGGCATCTTGCGCTTGCCTGGGGAGATGGTCGAGAAGTTGCCCGTAACATCAGCCTTGCGATTACCCCCGGTGAGCTGTGCTGTTTGGTCGGTCGCTCCGGCTGCGGAAAGACAACGCTTTTACATGCGCTTGCGGGGCTTCTTGTGCCGCAATCGGGTTCGGTGCTTTTGCATGGCGAAGACGTAACGGGCACACCGGGACGCATTGGCTACATGCTTCAGAAGGACCTGCTTTTGCCACACAAGCGCATCGTGGACAATGTTGCGCTTCCGTTGGTGCTCCAGGGTGTTTCTCGACAAGAAGCCCGCGCGCGAGCTCAAGAATTACTGGCACGCATGGGTTTGGGGGAAGTGGCGCAAAGCTGGCCTTCTGAGCTTTCGGGCGGTATGCGACAGCGCGCGGCTTTCTTGCGTACCAGTCTGACGGGAACCGATGTGATTCTCTTGGACGAGCCCTTCTCGGCACTTGATGCGCTTACACGGCGAGAAATGCGTGAGTGGCTTATGTCCGCGGTGGCTGAGATGAACATGTCCGCGCTGGTTATCACCCATGACGTGGATGAAGCGGTTTCCATGGCGTCGCATATTTTCGTGATGCGGGGAAATCCTGCACAAGGCGTTGTGACGGAAATCGTGGGCGAGGTTACGCCGCAGCGGTCTCGGCAGCACTCCGCTTCAGAAGGCAATTTGGTTGATGCTCCGAATGGCGTTGACTCAGAAACCTCTCCCGTGGAGTTTGAGCTGACCGATGAGTTTTTATCAGCAAAGCGAGAAGTACTGAGGTTGTGTTTGTAAGTACGTTTGTAATCTGGTGCCATAATGGCGCTGCCGGAACAGCGCTAAGTTGTGCTGCCCAAATAGCACCGCCAGGTTAGCGCTGCCGGGACAGCGCCAAGTTGGTGCTGTCGGAACAGCGCTGCCAAACTTGCAGCAAGTTGGGCACGATTAACCAAACTTGCAGCAAGTATGGTTCATATATACCAAACTTGCAGCAAATACGGCAGTCCAAGCCATACTTGGCGTATTTCCGGCAGCACTACAAAGTTCCGGCAGCACTACAAAACTCGATCAGTTCCGGCAACTCTGCAAAAGAGCGAATATGTAGCAGATTTTGAAAACAGCGAGAAGAACGCGCAGCATGAAGTCTTTGTAATCGCCTGGCTGCAGTTCTAAGAGACACGCAAAGAAAAGCGCAGGTACCCCATCAGTGCCGTAAGTTTTTAGTGTGCTTGTATGTGTCCCTCATGCCGTGCAATATCAGCGAGGGTTTTACTATCCAAAAAGCTCGAGGTCATTTTGCCAAGATCACGCCAGATATTGACGGTGGTGCAAGATTCCATCTGAGGACAGAGCGTCTCATTTGTGCAATTGAGACAAGATGCCGGAGCAAGATTTCCTTCGGTGGCACGTAAAATCTCGCCAAGCGTGTACTCCTCGGGCTTGCGTGTGAGCCGGTATCCACCGCCTTTTCCGCGCAGCGATTCAACATAGCCGGCCTTATGCATAAGAGAAATGACCTGCTCAAGGTATTTGCGTGAGATATGTTGACGCTCGGAAACGTCGCCAAGTGAAACCCAACCGTCATGTACGGCTAAATCCGCCATAGCACGTAGTGCATACATGCCCTTTGTGGAGAACATGTTCGCCATGGCTACTTACCGCCTTCAGGAGCAACTTTTGCGCTGGTGGACTGGGGGGCGACAGCTGCACCGCCGTCAGCCTGAGAGCCAGCACCTACGCTTCCGAACCGAGAGCCAGCTTCACTTGCGCTGTCGCCTTGCTGTTGCGCCTCAAGCATTTCTTCCAGCGTGCGCCATGCAAGCTCAGCGCATTTCACACGAGCGGGCATATGGGCAATGTCGTGAAGGAGGTTGGCATCTTCCAGCTTTTCCAGCACGGTATCGTCGGTCTCCTCGCCACGTATCATGCGTCCGAAGAGTTGACAGAGGTCAATAGCCTCCGCGGGTGTGCGACCAACCATAAGATCGCTCATGATGTCAGCGCTTGCCTGCGAGATGGCGCATCCATGACCGGTAAATGCGGCTTCGGCAATGGTGCCGTCATCGGCAAGGCGGACAGAAAACGTCAGCTCATCTCCGCAAGAGGGATTGACGCCTTCATGCGTGTAGGTTGGATGCTCCATCTCATACTTGTAGTCAGGATGCGAGACGTGATCCATAAATTCTGCGTTATAAAGGTCGTTACCAGCCATATAGTTTAGCTCTCCCTCAGCCAGCCTCGTCGCCATTACAGCTTAGTTACCATTAAACCTAGTTGCCATTAACCTAGCCGCCATTACAGTCTAGTTGCCATTAAAGATAGTCCAGACGCGTGCAAGTCCGGAAACAAGTTGGTCAATGTCGGATGCGTCATTATAGAATGCCACACTTGCGCGACAGGTGCTGGATTGACCAAGCTCCGTGAGAAGCGGCTCGGCGCAGTGATGACCGGCGCGGATACACACGTTATCCATGTCAAGAATGGACGAAACGTCGTGTGGATGGACACCACGCACGTTAAAGGAGACGGCTCCGACGTGTCTTGCGCCGTCTTGCGGTCCAATGATATCAATGAATTCCAGCTTATTAAGGCGTTCGGTGAGATAGCGGGCGAGAAGTGCTTCTCGCCTCTCAATGTTTGCCATACCCAATCCCTCAAGGTACGCAATGGCTTCTCCGGTAGCACAGATACCTGCGCCGTCTTGAGTACCCGCTTCAAACTTCTCTGGGATGGGGGCCCAGACGGCACCGGTTTCCGTAACGGAATCGATCATCTCGCCACCGGTGAGGAAAGGAGGCATCCGGTTAAGTATGTCGGCCTTTCCCCACAGTATACCGATGCCCATGGGGCCACACATCTTGTGCGCCGAGAAGGCCAAAAGATCGCAATCAAGCGTGCGAACATCAACGGGAAGATGAGGCGCTGACTGAGCGGCGTCGACTACCATATACGCACCCATAGCATGCGCGCGCCTTGCAATGGCAGAGATGTCGTTGGAAACTCCGAGGACATTGGATACCTGAGTAACCGAAACAATCTTTGCGCGCTCGGTGATTTTTGATTCGATCTCTTCTTGCGTAATCTCAAAGGCATCATTCATACGCAGATAGACAAGGTGGGCGCCGGTTTGAGCACAAATTTGCTGCCAGGGGATGATGTTGGAGTGATGCTCCATGATAGAAATAACAACGTCATTGCCGGGCTTGAGCACAAGACGCCCAAGGCTTGATGCCACGAGATTGAGTGATTCCGAGGTATTGCGTGTAAAAATAATCTCGCGGTCACGTGGGGTGCCATCGGCATCTACCGCTCCAATGAAGCGCGCCAAAGCCTTGCGAGCATCCTCGATGGCAGCGGTTGCATCAACGGAAAGACGGTAGAGCCCGCGCAGTGCGTTTGCGTTGATAGCCTCGTAAAAGTGTTTCTGTGCTTCAATGACGCTACTGGGACGCTGAGAAGTTGCAGCGCTGTCCAAATACGCAATTTCGGGATTTTGCGCCAGAAGAGGAAAATCCTTTTTATAGGGGTTGTCGGCAATCTCAGTCAGTTCTGAGGAGGTAAGTTCTGATGAGCTCAAACGGTCAGTTGTCATGCCTTTTCGCCTCCAAAGGTTGCCTCGGTGGCATCGTCAAAGTCATGAGCAACATCGGCTCCCAAGACCTTCTCGGCACGCTCAACCGCAACGGCGTGAGAGAGCGCCTCGGGTGCATGAATGATGGCGTCTTCAAAGAGGGCGCGCACAAAAAGGAGCTCTGCTTCGTGGCGAGAAAGACCGCGAGCCTGCAGATATTCAATCTGCTCGGGGGAAACGGAGCCGATGGTGGCACCGTGGTTGCCGGCGACGTTATCCTCGTCACAGAGAATGACTGGCATGGTTTTATTAACAACGCCGTCGCCTAAAATCTGCACCGTTTCGGCCTCATTGCCTTTGGCATCTTTTGAGCCGCGGATAAGGTCGATGGTGGCGCGCAAAGTTTTACGTGCAGAATCGTTCAGAATTCCCGATTCGGCAATTTCGGCGCGCGTTGCGCATCCGCGCATACGAGCAACGTGGTTGATGTCGAGAAGTTCCTCGTGGCAGGCGTGGTAGCGGTTGTTCAGATCAAGGCGAGCTCGGTTGCCCACAAGGTTAACCGCAAGTCCCATGCCGACGGCGCCTCCGCCAAGTGCGTATTGGCGCACGTCACAAACGGCATCTTCATGAGCTTCAATACCAACACTTTCAAGATGTTGCTGGTCATCATCAACACCGAGCATTTCCACAAGATGTATGCGTGCGTGTTTCTCTGCAACAATACGCACGAGTGCGGCGCTTGTTGCCGGAGCGTCAGCTTCCGTATGAGCTTTTGCGCCGGTGTTATCGGCCGCAGTCTCGGTGTTCTTCTCGCCGGCGCGTGCGACAACGACAATGGTTGCTTCCGCACCTTCGCGTACCATAATGCCGGTATTGGTGCATTCGTTTTCGGCGGCTGAGACGGAGATGACAATCGGCTCTTTTCGTGTGGTGTGAGCAGGAACCTCATGGTAGGTGGCCTCAAAGACTTGCGAGTTTATGTAGTCGGTAACTTCAGGCCCCATGCCACACTCAATACGTTCAAAGAGACGGGGGAGCGGAAGGTATACCGTTCCCGCATCAGGCGTTTTTGGGACGGTCAGTGCAAGAGAATTGGCACGAAGACGGTTCCATGTTTGCGCAGGGGGAACGTTGGCGGATTCAATACGGATATGTTCGGCCGTGTGCACAGTCATTAGCCAATCGCCCCTTCCATCTCGAGTTTGATGAGATTATTCATCTCAACGGCATATTCCATAGGAAGTTCCTTTGAAACGGGATTTGCAAAGCCATTTACCACCATCGTGCGTGCTTCAGCCTCAGAGCAGCCACGACTCATGAGGTAGAGGATGGTGTCGTCAGAAATGCGACCGATGGTAGCCTCATGTCCAACCTGTGCGGTAGCGTTTCTCACGTCCATCTCGGGGATGGTGTCCGAACGGCTGATGTCGTCCAGCATAAGTGACTGACAAGAAACGGATACACGTGCGTTGGCAGCTTTGCGGCCAATGGTAACGGCGGAACGGAAGGTATTGACGCCACCGTCTTTGGAGATGGATTTCGTATCAACCGATGCCGTATTGTCGGTGCCGTTAATGATGACCTTGCAGCCGGTATCCAAATCCTGGGTGGCACCGGCAAAGGTAATGCCGGTAAAATCGCAGTTAGAGCGGTCGCCGTTGAGAATGGTAGACGGATAGAGATAAGAGACGTGGCTTCCAAAAGAACCGGAGACCCACTCCATGCGGGCATCGGAGCCAACGAGCGCACGCTTGGTGTTGAGGTTGTACATATTCTTGGACCAGTTTTCGATGGTCGAATAACGAAGTCTTGCCCCGTCTTTAACAAAGAGCTCAACGGCTCCTGCATGAAGATTGGCGGCATAGTATTTCGGCGCGGAACAACCTTCAATGAAGTGCAGGTCAGCGCCCTTCTCGACAATAATGAGCGTATGCTCAAATTGTCCGGCGCCCTGTGCATTCAGACGAAAATAGCTTTGCAGCGGATAGTCAAGGCTCACGCCGGCGGGCACATAGACAAAGGATCCGCCCGACCAAACGGCATAGTGAAGTGCCGCAAATTTGTGGTCGGCGGGAGGAATGAGGGTACCGAAGTACTGCTTGACCACCGGCTCCCACTTGGGATCATGTAAGGCATCTTCAATGGTGGTGTAGATAACGCCCTGTTCGGCAACCTCTTTGCGCATGTTGTGATAGACGATCTCGGAATCGTACTGCGCCCCTACGCCGGCGAGGCTCTCCGCTTCCGCTTTGGGGATGCCCAAACGCTCAAAGGTGTCGCGAATGTCTTCGGGAACATCATCCCAGTTGTTTGACTGCTTGGTCTTTGGCGAGACGTACGTGGAAATATGATCCATATCAAGACCGGTAATGGACGGGCCCCAGTTGGATGCCATGTCGCGGGTGTGATAGGTTTCCAGCGCCGAAAGTCGGAACTGAAGCATCCATTCCGGCTCGTCTTTTTTTGCTGAAATGGTACGTACAATCTCTGGCGTAAGGCCGTCTGCGTAACGCTCGTAGCCCTCTTCGGACTTGGTGAAGTCATACAGGGAGCGGTTAATATCAGCGACCTGAGACCGCTTTTTCTCGCTCACTCGCTGACACCACCTTTGGAAACTTCGCTATTCTCCTCTTTTGCGGCTACTTTTGCAGCCACGTCTTTCTCAAACTGCTCAAACCCGCTGCGATTAATCTCGTCAATAAGGGAAGCCGGGCCATCAGCTACCAGATGACCTTTAACCATGACGTGCGTGCGATCCACATCAAGGCGCTCAAGAATGCGCGTATTGTGGGTAATGACCAACAGCGAGCCATTACAGGACGTGCGGTAGGCCTCAATACCACGAGAAACGACCGCAAGTGCATCAATGTCCAAGCCGGAATCGGTTTCGTCAAGAATGGCAAGCTTTGGCTGCAAAAGCAGAAGTTGGAGCATCTCAATCTTTTTCTTCTCGCCGCCTGAAAAACCTACGTTCAGCTCACGCATCAAAAAGCTCTGGTCAAGCTCAAGCCGGTCGGAAATTTCTCCGACGCGCTTACGGAAATTGCGCGCGGTTGTTTTGAGCTCCGGACGCATTTGCGTAATGGTACGCAAAAAAGAATAGAGAGGCACACCGGGAATCTCAACCGGTGACTGATAGGAAAGGAATATGCCGGCAAGCGAGCGCTTATCGGGAGAAAAGTCCGTGATGTCTTGGTTGTCAAACAGAATGGTACCTGAGGTGGTGCTATACGTTGGGTCTCCCATTACCACGCGGCCAAGCGTTGATTTGCCTGCGCCGTTTGGCCCCATAAGTACATGGGTCTCACCAAGGCCGATTGTAAGGTTAATGTCATGCAGGATGGGCTTGTCCTCTGTACCTGCAGAAATACCGCTTATGCGGAGAAGTTCATCTGTCATATATCTCTCCCGTATCGTTATGCAAAAACCCTGGGTCGGTTAGTGCACATGTATGGCGATTGAGTCATACCCGAAGGTTGACTAATTCATACTAAATTATAGGAATTAAAAAACAAGTCTCCCGGCGTAATTTATCGAATCCTGTCGTAATTTATTGAAAAATGAAGTGATCTTTTATGCAACCATTTTTGTATGCGGGTATACTTTCACCATCTGTGAATTATGACAGGAGGACACATGGGGCAGCGAATTCAGGGTACCGAGGATTTGTATGGCGGCTATATGCGCTCGTGGGAGCGTATGCAAGATATAGCGCGTCATTTATTTGGTACGTATGGATTTGATCGCATCGAGACACCGGCCATAGAACAGGTGGATACCTTTGTCCATGGCATTGGTGAGTCTACCGATGTCGTGCGCAAAGAGATGTTCCGTGTGTTTTCCGGTGCGCTTATGGAAGATTTGCTGGCTTCGGGCAGTGAAGAGGGATTGAAGCCCCGCCAGCGCACGGCCATGCGTCCTGAGGGAACCGCCGGCGTCGTACGTGCGGCAGTTGAGCATAACTTTGTGCCGCAAGGAGCCGCTCCGGCCAAGATGTGGTATGCCGAAGCCATGTTTCGCGGGGAGCGCCCGCAAAAGGGGCGGCTTCGTCAGTTCCATCAAGTAGGTGTTGAGTGGCTTGGTGCGTCTGATCCCGCCGCTGATGCCGAGTCCATTATTATGCTCATGCAGTTCTTTAAAGAGCTGGGCTTTGATACATCTCGCTTGAAACTCATGATTAACTCCATGGGGGATACTGAATGCCGTCCGGCATATCGCGAGAAGGTCAAGCGGTTCATTCTTGATCATGCAGACCACATGTGTGACGACTGCATTGAGCGCGCCGAGATCAATCCGCTCCGTGCCTTTGACTGTAAAAACGAGAGCTGTCAAGCCGTCATGAAAGACGCGCCTCTCATTTCCGATAATCTCTGCGACGACTGTCGAGCGCATTATGAGCAGGTCAAAGCATATCTTGATGCAGCCGGTATTGCGTATGTTGAAGATCCAACGCTGGTGCGCGGTCTCGATTACTACACGCGCACCGTTTTTGAGGTTGAGGCGTTGGATGCGGGCGTCGGTGCCATCGGTGGTGGCGGCCGATACGATGGTCTTATGGAGCTTGAAGGTGGAAAGCCTACGCCGGGCGTTGGCTTTGCCATCGGCTTTGAGCGCATCATGTTGGCGCTGGCGGCGCAGGGCATTGAAACGGATATCGCAGCTCCTTGTTGCGTGTACGTTGCAACTACCTCTGCCGAAGAAGCGCGTGAGGCATTTTCTGTCGTGCTCACACTTCGTGGTGCCGGTATCCGCACGGAAGTCGATCGCACAGGCCGCTCTCTTAAAGCTCAGTTCAAGCAGGCGGATAAACTGGGGGCAAAGCTTTGTGTGGTGCTGGGACCCGATGAGGTGGCTGCGGGGGTGGCGACTCTTCGAGATATGACAACTCACGAGCAGATACAGGTTCCTGCAGATCGACTTGTTGAAGAGGTGCGTCAGCGATTGGCGTAGCCTTGAGACTTCCGGCTCAAATGGCGAGAATTACGTAGCTCACAGAAGGTGAAGTGTGTGATTGATTTAGCGAAACTGACGACGGAATCGAGAAACCCTCGAACCATGAATTTGGATGAAATGAGTCCGCTTCAGCTTGTGAGCGTAATGAATCAGGAAGACTTGCACGTTGTATCCGCCGTTAAAGCTGTTTTGCCCCAAGTTGCCACCGCTGTTCAGTGGGCGAAGGAAACCCTTGAAGCGGGTGGCCGCCTTATCTATTTTGGAGCGGGGACATCGGGACGTTTGGGAGTATTGGATGCAGTTGAGTGTCCGCCAACGTTTGGCGTGTCGTCTGATGTGGTTGTCGGTCTCATAGCAGGTGGTGAAAGAGCTTTCGTACGAGCCGTTGAAGGTGCTGAAGATGATCCTGAACTCTGTAAAAAAGAGCTTCTCGCCATCAATTTGAAAGAAAGTGACTTGGCTGTCGGTCTTGCGGCAAGCGGACGCACACCATATGTCATAGGAGGTTTGCGGTACGCCAAAGAAATTGGCTGCAGAACCGTTGCCATAGCATGTAACAAAGACTCTGCCATAGGAAAGGAAGCAGATTTAGCCATCGAGCCAACGCCAGGTCCGGAAGTTCTTACCGGATCTACTCGCCTAAAAGCGGGTACTGCCCAGAAAATGATTCTCAATATGATATCAACGGGTTCAATGGTAGGCATTGGAAAGGCGTATCAGAATTTGATGGTTGACGTACAACAAACTAATAACAAGCTTGTAGTACGAGCCCAAAACATCACTATGGCGGCCACCGGCTGTACACGGGATGAGGCAGCTGCAGCCTTACATGAAGCAAATGGGAGCGCAAAAGTTGCGATTGTCATGCTTCTTACCAAGGTGTCGGCCAAAGAAGCGCAAAACCAGCTTGATGCCGCTCAAGGCCATGTGAGAGATGCCCTGTAAAAGCCTCTGAACATGTACGTTTGGTGGTTGGATTTGGCAATCGGGTCTGGCAATTGGCATAAAGTTACCGTTCACCGAGTGTTTTATACATGGGGTAACGTTTTATATAACGACGATTAAAATTTCATTGAGTGCGTTTAATTGCATGAAATATAAGCGTGCCAAGGTAACTGAGAGAAAGAAGGAAGCATATGGATTACACCAAACTTTCAGGCGACATCCTTGCTGCGGTAGGTGGTAAGGAAAATGTCTTAGGTAATATGGTGTGTATGACGAGGCTTCGCATTAAAGTGTCCAATCCTGCGAAAGTGAATTCCGAGGCTGTTAAAGCCATTGACGGCGTTATGGGTTTGGTCGAGGATGGCGATAGGCTTGAGGTGGTTCTTGGACCTGGCGTCGTGAATAAAGTGATCGTTGAGTTTGTGAAACTTACCGGCATTGCCGCAGGCGACGTTTCTGATGAGAGTGCTTCTCAGGCAGCAAAAGGTAATAAGGCTGCTCAAAAAGCTACCTATGAGAATAAACCCGTGCAGCGCTTTCTCAAAAAGATTGCGAACATCTTTGTTCCCTTGTTGCCCGGTATCATTTCTGCAGGTTTAATCAACGGTATCATCAACGTCATTAACTTTTCAACCAAAAAGGCTTTCGTTGGTGAGTGGTGGTTTGCGGCCATTTGGACCATGGGTTGGGCGCTCTTTGCATATCTTCCCATCCTGGCCGGTGAGAATGCCGCCAAGGAGTTTGGTGGCTCTCGAGTGCTGGGAGCCATGGCCGGCGCACTCTCCATCGCTAACGCCGGTATGCCGCTTCTTGCCACTCAGATGGTTGACGGCAAAGCGGTTCGCCTCGTGCACCTTCCCTTTGAACTTCCGTCAGTGGCGTTTGCGAACGGTACGTTTACGGTTGGCGCTTCCAATCTTTTTAACGCAGCTGCCGGAGGCATGATTGGTGCAATTATCTGCGCCATTTTCTTTGCGTGGCTCGAGAAGAACTTCCACAAGATTATGCCGAATGTTTTGGATACGTTCTTAACGCCGCTTTGCACGGTTATCGTTGGTGTCATTGCAGCGGTTCTTGTACTTCAGCCGCTCGGCGCATTCCTGACTCAGGCAATCTTCTTTATTCTTCAGTTCTTCTACGACAAGCTCGGCGTTTTTGGCGCCTATCTTCTCGGCTCTACGTTCTTGCCTTTGGTCTCCGTTGGTCTTCACCAGGCACTGACACCAATTCACGTTATGCTGAACAATCCGGAGGGCCCAACGCAAGGTATCAACTTCCTTCTGCCTCTTTTGATGATGGCTGGTGGCGGCCAGGTAGGCGCTGGTCTTGCATTGCTTCTTAAGACCAAAAACACACGCGTTAAGAAATACCTGACCGAGTCCATCCCTGTTGGTATTCTCGGCATTGGCGAGCCTTTGATGTATGCAGTTACCTTGCCTCTCGGAAAGCCATTTATCACTGCGTGCCTCGGTTCAGGTATCGGTTCCGTTGTGGCGTACCTTTTCCACCTCGGCACGGTCTCTCAAGGTGTCTCGGGCCTCTTTGGTCTCCTCATCGTCCAGCCAGGAAATCAGGTCTTCTACGCGCTTGCCATGATTGTTGCGTATGCGGCAGGCTTTGTGCTCACGTGGTTCTTTGGCGTTGACGAAAATCGCATTGACGACGTCTTTGGTAAGTAGCATATAACGCCGGGCGATTGTTTTTTTTGTATACACTTCCCCTCGCTCAGGCATACTGGGTGAGGGGATTTTTGCGAGAAGATGCAAGCTCTGCGCCCTTCTCGGCATTGTTCTCGGCATTGAAAGATTTTTTGGAGCATAGATGAACACGGGTTTTTCGCTTTATTGCGCAAACGGATATGAAACAAATGCGACAGTTGTTGCGAAAGCAAAAGCCGCAGGCTGTCGATATGCGTTTACCTCTTTGCACATACCGGAAGAAGAGGGGATTGATTATCGCGCGGAGACCGTGCGTTTGCTGAAGCTTTGTAAAGACGCCGGTATTGATCTTATTGCTGACATTTCTCCGGTCACTTTGAAGAAATTAGGCATTACGGATTTTACCGGCCTTGAAGAGCTTGGAATTACGTATGTGCGCCTTGACTTTGGGTTTTCAGCCAAAGAGACGGTGGCACTGTCAAAGAGATTCCACATAGTGTTCAACGCATCTACTATTTCGTGTGAGGATATCATTGCATGGCAGGCAGCGGGAGCGGACTTTACGCGTTTTACGGCGTGTCATAATTTTTACCCCAAGCGATTTTCTGCACTTTCGCTTGAGCGCGTGGCTAAAATCAATGAGCGACTTAAAACACGGGGCTTCCAGACCATGGCGTTTGTGCCGGGAGAGATCTATCGCGGACCCTTACATGAGGGGCTGCCCACCGTTGAAAGTCATCGTGGAGATACCGGCGACAAGTTGGTGTGCGATATGCTGGCATTATATGATGTCGCTACCGATGTGGTAATGATTGGAGATTCTGACGTATCGCATGAGGTCTGGAATCGTATAAGACAACTTGGCGAGAATTGCTTGGAGATCCGAGCAAAGCTGTCGCCGGAATATGAGTACCTGTATGGCAGAGATCAGCATGACCGTCCTGATTCGTCAGAGTACTTTATTAGGTCGCAGGAGTCGCGCCTGTGGGACGATGCTCCGGTTTATGGGCCGACTGGCAAACCTGTTGAAAGCGCTGTTGAAAGCGTGCCTGTGGGTACGGCGCTGGTAAGCAATTCCGCCTACGGACGCTATGCCGGTGAGCTCTCCATTGCGCGTACCGAACTTCCCTTGGATGCCCGTGATACCGTTGCGGGACACGTGGTTGCTGCTGATATGGTATTTTTGCCGCACCTGCATTCGGGACGGGGATTTAAGCTTATCCGTTAAATGCTTAAACCCTAAGACCTTCTCGGCATCTTTTCAACAGCGTGGATGTGGAGGTACAATGATGTTCTCAATACCGAGCTACGAATGATATGTCGCAGCTGATTGTGATGGCTTTGGGTTCGTTTTTCTGGTGACAGAAAAGGCATGGTAGTGTCAGACGGAAAGGAAGTTGTCATAAACGTTTGGAAATCCTCATGGATACATTGTTGCAGACGGTTGGAATTGGTCGATACGGTATGTGAACACGCAGTATGCAAAATTCACTTATACCGACAGTATCTTCTTTACTAAGTAAAATTATGTCTGTCTATGGTTGTCTCAGTAAAAGAAAAAAAGTTTTCATCCTTACGGGAATTCTGATACTTGGAGGAATAGTTTTGACAACGATAGGTTTAGTGAGAAGTAATAAAAGTGGGGCTATCAGTAGTGATAATAGCATCCATAACTCATATACTCATATGTTTGAGGTAACAGGTCATATTGTCAGCATCGACGAGGAAGCTAATACCTTTCAACTGCGCGTACCCGTCGAGGACGACTCTGAGAGAATTTTAACCGTGCATTTTGGTGAAAAACCTGTGAGCGGTGTTCTGGTAAATGTATCTGACTACAAAATTGGGGACCGTGTCACGATAGATTACTTTCCGTATGATCGTAAAGGATCATATATTGATGCCGATTTTATCGAGATCTTTGACGGGCAACGAGATCGGGTGTGGAAAGATGCTCAAGTACCAAAGATATATACCGACAAAAACGCATAAGGAGAGCTCATAAGGAGCTATCTATATAAGGCTACACAGTAAAATCTTTGTAGCCTTATGCTGTTTGAACTTCCAAGCACTTCTCCACATTGACTCCTTGATGCGTCTGTGCTGGCGAAGAAGATGCCACATCATCAGCAGAAAGTCCAAGTAAGTGAGCGCGGCGGCAATTGATATTCTCGGGGCGATGGTGCAGCCAAATGGAAATCCCCAACGACCACAGAGGCAACAGATACAAAAATGATGCTGCCAGAAGGCTCATGGAGGGCGCACCAATAGCGGAAAGTACCGAGATGTTTGAGATGGACCAGGGAACCAAAGGAGCCAAGATAACGGCGCTATTCTCGATATCAAGGGCAAGCGCGCTTGAAGATTTTTCCGTATGCTCGCAGAGGTTGTTGGTCAACATGATGGCAAGTGTTTGATTACAGGAGACCATTGAAGTAAACATGCTGGTAATAAGGATGCTCAAGAAGGGTGTGGACTTATCGCTTAGGTCAGCGACCATCTCGCACATACGTCGAAGCAGATGCGTGCTTTGGAAAAGACCTGCGTAACTTGAAGAAATAGCTACGATAAATACCACATTCAGCATCGAGAACACTCCGCCTCCATTGACCATGTTGGCGACGGTAGCTCCCGGGGCTCGTAGACCAAAAAGCAGGATCTGAGGGAGCTCCAGGATGGGAACATGCTGAACAAAGATACAGATGCCGCAGGCGAGCAGGAGGCTGGAGAGCATGGTAATAATGACGTCGACCTTCAAAAGGGCAAGAACAACTACCAAAATGGCAGGTGCGAGCGCGACCCATGAAAGACGAAATGCGCGTGAAAGAATGGAAGTTACATCAGGTACGGTACCCGATCCGCCCATAAACGTGTCCCATGCAACATAGATGAGACAGGCAATAATGAAGGGAACCACGCTGGTTCGGAGCATGCGACCGATATTTTTTGACAGGTTGGTGTCGGTAAGCTGTGAAACCAACATGGCGCTTGTGGACATGGGAGAGCAGCGGTCACCAAAGTAGCTGCCGGCAAGTACTGCTCCGCCAATAAGAAGCTCGTTTGCATTAATGGCGCGGCCTATCGACATGCAGATAATGCCCATAGTGGCGGCGGTTCCGAAAGCGGTGCCGATGAGCATGGACATCATGGAACATAAAAGAAATGTTGCCAGTACAAAAACTGAGGGTGAGAGCAGGTTGGATGAAATGCTGACAATTTCAGGAATGGTTCCGGAGGCTCGCCATGCGGCGCTCATGGCACCGACAATGGCAAAAAGAGCAATAACGGACCGGACTTCCCAAATGGATTTTGCGGCTGAGCGCAAAAGGGCTTTGGCGGAAATACTACGGGAAATACCGTAGCTAAAAAAGAGGGCAAAACCCATAAGTAGGGTATAGATAAGAGGAACAGACAGGACGGTGCCGATAATAAGGAGTACGGCGAAGGTACCGATAATCACAAATTCTGTCATGCAACCAACTTCCTGAAAAATCTGTCCTTTCACGGTATAGCGTACGTGCTCAAAAAAGATATGTCTAACTGTTTTCATTGGTCATTATTACAGGTAAAATTTGTGCTAATGTGAACTGGGGAAACGATGGAAAGGTTCCTGAAAACTTAAAAAAATACGAGGTTGAGACAGTATTTGGTGGAGATATCATGAACTTTCAAACCATGGACTATTTTGTAGCGGTGGCGGAGGAACGAAGTTTTACGCGAGCGGCCGAACGTCTTAATGTGACGCAGCAGACTCTTTCGGCAAATATTGCCCACACCGAAAAAGAGTTGGGCACCAAGCTGCTTGATAGAAGTGTGCCACTGACGCTGACGTATGCAGGGGAAGAATTTCTGAAATATGCTCGTCGGTTTCAAGCAACCAGGCGTGCGATGCGCCAAGAATTCAGAGATATTTCAGGTAATGAACGTGGTCGTCTGCGAGTGGGAGTAACGGCAACTCGCGGGCACATTATCATGCCGCGCTCAATAGCGGCTTTTCAAAAACAGCACCCTCTCATTTCGATTGAATTGCATGAAGGGGAGAATGACCAGCTGGTAGAATGGCTGTCGGGCGGTCAACTTGATCTGGTGGTGGCAACCATTACGGGTCCCGCATACGATTTGGTGGCCCACGATCTTTTTCTCGAGAAAATCGTTCTTGTGGTAGCTCGCGACCTTTTGTGTGAGCTCTATGGAAACGACGCCGATGCGATAGTGGCCAAGGTTGAGAAGACCGCGAATCTTTCATCTTTTGCCGACCTTCCATTTTTGACGGTGGGCAAGCGTGATGTTGCAGGCAATTTGGCTCGGCAGGCATTCGCAAGCGCAGGCATTAACCCGCATATTAAAGTCATGTCTCGAAATTCGGAGACCCTCATGGCACTGGCCGTGCGTGGTGTAGGTGCCTGCTTTTTGCCGTCTGAGCTGGTGGCTTCAACGTTTACAAAACCGCAGGATGCGGGCTTGTGTGTTATAGAACTTGGTAAAGATATGACCTATTCCGTAAGCGTTGCGTGGAGAAAAGCCGAGCACGTGTGGAGTGCCATCACATCTTTCGATGAGGTGCTTAAAGAGCAGCTTTCCGAAGTGACTTCTGAGGCGAGTGTCTAATGGATATCATCTATCAAGATAGCTATATTCTTGCGGTTAATAAGCCTGCAGGTATCATCATCCATAGCGACGGTACCTCGCACGCGGGCGAACGCGCTGGCATGTGCGCCGCCGAAACGCTTACCGATCTCGCCCGCGTTTATCTTGAGAACAATGGTTGTGTACAGCAGGCGCAAGATGTGCAGGCATTGCATCGTCTTGATAAGGACACCACGGGCATTGTGCTCTTCTCGCTTGATAAAGAAACCCAGCCGCTGTTTGATGAGCTCATACGAAGTCGTAATGTACATAAGACCTATCTTGCGGTGGTAAAGGGGGAATTTCCGGAAGGAGAACAAGACATCACGCTGCCGATTGGAAGAGACCGCCATGACGCAAGACGGATGCGTGTGTCAAAGACGGGGAAGGCAGCTCTGACGCATGTTCGCCGCCTTGAAGTACAACGCCGAGGTCAAAGCACGCAATCACTCATGCTTGCCGAGCTGGGTACGGGAAGAAAGCATCAGATCCGCGTGCACTTCTCGGCCCTGGGTTTTCCGATTGTGGGAGACGGTTTGTATGGTCCGATTGCGAGAGACAGCATGTATGGGCGAACCTCTCTCACAAGGACTGCCGCTTTCACGCAGGCGCCTCTTATGCTGCATGCCTATGAGCTTTCGTTTATGCATCCGGTGACAGGCGAGTCTCTTGTGTTGAAAACGGAATGGCCGTCGCGTTTTACCGGATGGAGCGTGCAGAATCCGTAAAAGTCAGTCATACTGAAATATGTGTCAAAGTCGTTGTGCGCACACTGAGTTAGCTTCAACCGGTAACGTGCGTACGGTCAGGTAGACGATTTATCGGTCGTGTATGAGGGATACACTGCCGAAGACAAAGCGAGGGGGCTTTCATGCCAGGTACCATGCGTGGTGTGTACACTAATCTTACGGAGATTCGCCGGAAGGTGTTTCGAGAGGTTTCTAAACTTGCGTACGAGAGTGGCGAGAAGCCCCTCGAAGAAGTGGCTCACAAGATGGAGCACCTTCCGTATACTATTGTTCCGGGAGAGATTGCAACCTACCGTGAAAGCGTGTTTTTGGAGCGGGCGGTAGCCGGAGAGCGCGTGCGCATGACCATGGGCATGCCGATGCAGGGTGTCGACCATCCCGAGCAGCTTTCGGAGGGTATCGAGAAGGCAGCCATTCCCGAGGTGTACTATCAGCCTCCGCTGATTAACATCATCAAGTTTGCATGTAATGCCTGCGAAGATAATGTGTTTCGTGTGTCAAACGCCTGCCAGGGTTGTCTTGCGCACCCGTGCCGAGAAATCTGTCCAAAAGGCGCCATCAGCTTTGTCGACAAGAAAGCTTTTATCGATCAAGAGAAGTGCATCAAGTGTGGTATGTGCGAAAAGGTTTGCCCCTACCATGCCATACTGCATCACCTTCGCCCCTGCGCCGAGGCTTGTGGCATGCACGCCATTGGCTCTGATGAGCATGGTCGAGCCGATATTGATTACGAGAAGTGTGTTTCTTGTGGACAGTGTCTGGTCAACTGCCCCTTTGGCGCCATTGCCGATAAGAGCCAGATTTTCCAGGTTATTACCGCCATCAACCAAGGCAACGAGGTTATTGCAACGGTGGCTCCGTCGTTTGTGGGTCAGTTTGGCAAGGGTGGCGTCGGTAAGCTCCGTGAAGCGTTCAAGCAGCTTGGATTTGCAAGCCTTGAGGAGGTTGCAACCGGTGCCGATATGTGTACGGTGCAGGAAGCCGAAGACTTTTTGGACGAAGTTCCCGAAAAACTTCCGTTTATGGGAACAAGCTGTTGTCCGTCTTGGTCGGCTATGGCAAAGATGGAGTTTCCCGACAATGCGGATGCCATTTCAATGGCGCTGACCCCCATGGTTTTGTCGGCACGCCTGATTCGCAAGAACCATCCCAAAGCAAAGATCGTGTTCGTGGGTCCGTGTTCTGCTAAGAAGCTGGAGGCGATGCGTCGTTCCGTTAAGTCAGAGGTTGATTTTGTTCTGACGTTTGAGGAACTTGCCGGCATGATGGAGGCAAAGGGCATTGCGTTTGAGTCGCTTGCTGACGACAAGAGTGATTTTGAAGCATCTTCACGTGACGGTCGCGGTTTTGCGGTTTCCGGCGGTGTTGCCACGGCAGTGGTGAATGCCATTCACGATAAACATCCCGACCTGGAAGTTAAGGTCATGGCCGCAGAAGGTCTCGACAACTGTCGCGCGATGATGAAAGATGCCGTGAAAGGCAAGTATCCCGGTTATCTGCTGGAGGGTATGGCGTGCCCGGGAGGCTGCGTTGCCGGTGCGGGTACCCTTTCCGCTATCAATCGTGCGTCTGCCGCGGTCAAACGCTACGCAAAGACGGCCGCAAAAGACGTTGCGACCAAAAACGAGTACAATCCGCTTATTCCCGAGCTGGCCGGTTCCGTTTCTCCTGAGGTTGAGATTGCCGAGGTCAGGGAAGTTCAGAAGCCCAGGAAGAATTAGCGGGTTTGGCGCTCTTCTCGCTTCTAGAGCTGCTCTTCTCGTCAAGCGAGCCGTACTTGTCGCTTCAAAAGCGGTACCTGTGTAGTACTTTTTTGTGGCGAGAAGAGCGGTCTTCTCGTTACGTCAACTCAACTAGCTGTGGTTTTGTAAAATGAGGGTGAATCAGAGTTCGAAAAAAGTACTACACAGGTTTTGAGAAAGTACTACACAGCCTCGGGTTTTTGAACTCGAGTTTTGAAGCAGCAAGCGTGAGCTTAAGCACAGCAGAGGGTACAGCTTTTTAAGTATGTAGCTTTTGTCAGAACAGTCAGAACAGTAGTCGCCCTATTCTTCTTGTGATAAAGGTCATAATAAAGATCCGACTCTGTAAAGACAGAGTCGGATCTTTCCGAGTCAAATAAGCTAGTGTCTGACTATAAACAGAGTTGAGTCAGATTGCAGCTGGCTGAACCAGAGGATGCTACTCTTTCTGGTCTTTGACGGACGCATAAAAAGTGGCATGTGAGAATACGTCTTTGATAGTTTTGCCGTTAACAAAGGGAAGGCTTAAAAACTCATCAACCGTAGGAACGAGTTCAGAGCAATCAACGAAGTGATTCTTGGCATTACGAATGCTGGTGTCTTGTGCACGCCATGCTTCAAAGTTAACGTCTGTGAGGTAGTACACCTGGTTGCCAACCTTCATATATACTGAATGATGATTGTGCAGGTAGTTGATCAGGTCCTCGTAAGAGATTTCAAGTGCCTCAGAGCTTTTCTTACCCATGATGCTATCCTTTCTTCGTAGACGGCAAAACCATCCTGTGGGACGCACTTTCTTTGAATATACCGCCGAGTAGGCTTTGATATTCAAACGTTTTTAATTCATCGGGTAAGCGTAGGTTTTTACACGGTAGACGTATGTCATGTATCAGACACTTGCCTATAGGCTATTTCTCTGGTAGAAGGATTGCATCGACCATTTCGTCAGCGGTATCTACCAGTGTGGTTGCTCCTGCGGCGAGAAGAACCTCTTTGTCCCTAAAGCCCCAAGTAACGCTAATGCACGGCATATCGCTGTTTCGCGCGGTTGCGATATCAACCTCCGAATCGCCAATGTAGACGGCATCTTCCGGAGCTACGTCAATTTGTTGGAGCGCAAAATGAACGGGCTCTGCATCAGGCTTTCGCTTGAGATTGTCGCGTTGACCTAAGGCAAAGTCGAACTTACCAAAAAAGAAATGATTCATAAGATCTGCGATGGCGAAGTCTGGCTTGTTAGAAACGACAGCGCACTTCACGCCCGAAGCGCGAAGCCGATCGATGGCATCGACCACGCCGGGATAGGGGGCGGTGGTATCAAGGCTGTGGTCGGCATAATGTTCTTTAAACGTTGCAAGAACTTTCCGACAGAGCTCATCTGGGGTTCCTTCGGGCACCGCATCGTGGATAAGTTTGGCAACTCCATTGCCAACGAGGTGCTTGATCTCGTCAACCGTATAGGTGGGCATATCGTATTGTTGGAGAGCATAATTGGTTGCCCATGCAAGGTCAACGATGGTATTGAGAAGTGTTCCGTCAAGATCAAACACTGCAGCTTTGTATGGCATAGCAAACCTCGTTCTTCTCGGCAGGGCAGAAAAATCGGCGCGTGCAACCGTCGGAGCAATTACGCCATGCAACGAACGTGCATCCGTTGCGGCAATCACGCACCCGTCGGCGCAATCGCAACACGCAGCAATCATGCAACCATCGGAAACGTAACAATTACGTAAAACCGTTACCAATATAGTAGTTGCTCGCAAAGATGTCACCTTTGCGGAGTACAATATCGTCTCGGTGCAAATGTGTGCCGTCTACACACGTTTGCCGTCTGCTGAGCGCTGTCCGATTTGACACAGGACAGCAGAGACGAGAGGATTTTTAGTGGATACATCCAACTCAAGCGCTATGCCAACGTCACAATCAAAATCGATTTCGCTCAAGCCCGTCAACCAGCATAGTATGCACACGCATACCTGCGGAGAATTGCGTGCCGAGAATATCGGCGAAGTTGTTACGCTTACCGGCTGGGTTTGGCGCCGTCGCGACTTTGGTGGCCTTGTCTTTGTGGATCTTCGTGACCGTGAGGGTTTGACTCAGGTGCTGTTTGATCCCGACGTGGCACCTGAGGCGTTTAAGACGGCCGAGGGCATCCGTCCTGAGTGGCCGGTTTGCATCACGGGTACCGTTCAACATCGCTCCGAAGGTCAGACGAACGAATCGCTGGCAACCGGTGAGGTTGAGATTTTGGCGTCTGAGATTGAGGTGCTGAACACCGCTCAGACACCTCCGTTCCAAATTGAGAATCACATTGACGTGAACGAAGACCTGCGCCTGAGATATCGCTACGTTGACCTGCGCCGTCCGCGTATGGCTCGCAATCTTCGTCTGCGCTCCGACTTTACCTTTGCGCTTCGTGAAGCCTTTCACAAGCGTGACTTTACCGAGGTGGAAACTCCCGCGCTTTTTAAGTCAACGCCTGAAGGTGCGCGAGATTTCCTCGTACCCTCACGCATGCAAGGGGGCAGCTTTTATGCGCTTCCACAGTCTCCGCAGCTCTTAAAGCAGCTGCTGATGATTGGCGGTGTGGAACGCTATTACCAGGTTGCCAAGTGCTTCCGCGACGAGGACCTTCGGGCGGACCGCCAGCCTGAATTTACCCAAGTTGATACGGAGATGTCCTTCGTGACTCAAGATGACGTGATGTCTGAGCTTGAGGACATCCTCTCAGATGCATTTGGAAAGATGGGAATTCAGATGCAGACGCCGCTTCGTCGGATGCAGTATTGGGACGCAATGGATACGTATGGCACCGATAAGCCCGACACTCGTTTTGGCATGGAACTTCACGATGTGTCCAATATCTTCCAAGATTCCAGCTTCAAGCTCTTTAGCGGCGCCGCGCACACCGACGGGCAGTATGTAAAGGCCATCAATGCGCGTGGAGCGGGTTCTTGGCCGCGCTCACAAATCGATAAGCTCGGCGAAGTTGCGGCAGGTTTCGGAGCCAAAGGTCTTGCGTGGATTGCGTATAGAGAGGACGGCAGCGTCGGCGGTCCCATTGCCAAGTTCTTCTCGGCAGATGAGCTCGATGCTCTGCGCATAGAGATGGAAGCGCAACCGGGCGATCTCATTCTCTTTGCGGTGGGAGCTCGTCTTGAGACGGATGAGATTTTAGGCGGCATGCGTCTGCATATGGCGCGCGTGCTGGAAGTCCCTCGCGAAGGACATGACTTCCTGTGGGTAGTCAATTTCCCGCTTTTTCACTGGGACGAAGAAACGCAAAGCTATGCTTCAGAGCACATGCCCTTTACGCAGCCAAATGAAGAGCAGATTGACCTTCTGGATACCGATCCGCTGTCCATTGGTTCCCATACCTACGACTTTGTGATGGACGGCTTTGAAGCGGGCGGCGGTGGCATGCGTATCCACAACGCTGACCTGCAACTTCGCATTCTTGAGAAGCTGGGTTTCACTAAAGAGCGTGCAGAGGCTCAGTTTGGCTTTTTGATGGAGGCGCTGACCTATGGCGCACCTCCCATGGGCGGCTTTGCACTCGGCCTCGATCGCGTGTGTATGCTGCTGGCGGGTGTCGATTCCATTCGTGATGTCATGGCATTCCCCAAGACAACATCGGGTTCGGATCTTATGTCCGCTGCGCCGTCGCCTGTGACTGACGATCAACTAAAGGAGGTATCTCTCCGCACGTTGTAGGGGAGAGCATTGTGTCTAAAGATACTTCTTATAGAGCGGGCGTTTCGTCTGCCGAGAAGAACGGTGTCACCGCTGCCGCTGCCGCCGCAACCGGCGCCACCGATACCGCTGCCGCAACCGACGCCACCGTTGCTACTGGCGGCGTCACTGCAGCTAATGCCGCCACTGAAAAGGGCGTGGCACTTTCCGACATCAAAGTGCTGGCCTCTCACTTTGGAGCTTACCGCGCCGACTTTATCAAGTCGGGATTGTGCGTGTTTGCGGAATCAGTGCTTGAGCTGTTCATTCCGTTTTTGATGGCACGTATCGTCGATGAGGGAATCATGCACGGCAATCTGCAAACCGTGTTTGTCAACGGTATTGCCATGGTTGCCTTTGCGCTTCTCGCCATGGGTGCAGGTATTGGTTATGCACGCTTTTCGGCCCGTGCGGCCATGGGGCTTGGTGCGCGTCTTCGTGAGGACGAGTTTGCCTGCATGCAGGGCTTTGCGTTTGCAAATCTTGATCGTTTTGACGCTTCTTCGTTGGTTACGCGTCTCACTTCCGATGTAACCATCATTCAAAATGCCATTGCCATGGGCACGCGCCCATTCATGCGTGGACCTATCATGCTGATTATGGGTGTCTTTTTGGCGTGTGTAATGAGTCCTGAATTGGCCTTTGTTTACTTTGCCGTTTTGCCTTTTTTGGCGCTCTGCCTCTTCTTTATTGTGACCCACGTAAGTCCTTTGTATCAAGCGCTGCAGGGGTCGATGGATAAAATCAATGAGGTGCTCCAGGAAGATTTTGCTGCCATCCGTGCGATTAAAGCCTATGTGCGTGAAGGCTTTGTATCCGATCGCTTTGCCACCGTTAATGCCGCTTACGCCAAAACGGCAACACGTACATTCGGTACGTCAGTTATGAACGTTCCGGCATTTCAGGCAGCCATGTATGTGGCAAACGTTGCCATTTTGCTTTTTGGTGGCCGGATGATTATGGCCGGTACGCTTGGAGTTGGCGAGCTTACGGGTTTCATGAGCTACGTGCTGTTAATTATGAATTCGCTCATGATGATTTCGGGTGTTTTTCTGTTGACGGCGCGTGCTATTACCAGTGTGCATCGTATCGGCGAAATACTTTCTGAGATACCTGCCATCAAGTCTCCACAAGATGGCCTGACAAAGGTTCCAGACGGTTCCATTGCGTTTAAGGACGTCTCCTTCAAATATAGTTTTGACGCCAAAGAAAACGTTCTTGAGGATATTACGCTTTCCTTTACTTCCGGATCCACTATCGGAATCCTTGGCGGTACCGGTTCCGGTAAAACTACGCTGGTACAGCTGATCGCCCGTCTCTATGACGCAACGACGGGCACGGTTGAGGTAGGGGGTCATGACGTTCGCGCGTATGATTTAGCCTCACTCCGTGATGCCGTTGCGGTGGTGCTCCAGAAAAATGTTTTATTCTCAGGCACGGTACGCGACAACTTGTGCTGGGGGAATCCTCAGGCAACTGACGAAGAATTGCTTGAGGTATGTAAAATTGCCTGTGTGGATGAGTTTCTCGACCGCATCGGTGGCCTTGACGGCGATTTGGGTCAAGGCGGCGTTAACGTTTCGGGTGGCCAAAAGCAGCGTTTGTGTATTGCCCGCGCGCTCTTGAAGCACCCTCAGGTTCTGATTTTTGATGATTCTACCAGCGCTGTTGATACGGCAACTGACGCTAAGATCAGAAGCGGTTTGGCGCGTCTCAAAGGTACAACCAAAATCATTATCGCTCAGCGCGTAAATTCCGTTATGGAGGCAGATCAGATTGTCGTCTTTGACAACGGTCGTGTTCACATGACAGGCACGCACGCAGAGCTTCTCGCCCAAAGTCCTATCTATAGAGAGCTGTATGAGTCGCAGGTACATGGCTCTGATCTTAAGAGTCATGATTCTGCTCAAGATTTGGTTTCTGGCGAGAAGAACGACGTGTTGCCTGCGTCTGCCATAGCGGAAGAGGAGGTGCATCATGGCTAGTCGCGGAGGAGCATCGGTGCGCCCCAAAAACGTAGGCTATACGCTGCGCCGTTTTGTAACGTATCTCGGGCATGCGAAAAAGCGCCTTCTTCTTGTGGCATTTCTCGTAACGATAAGCGGCCTTTCTGCGCTTCTTGGCACGTATATGATTAAACCGGTTGTTGCTGCCGTTGGTGCGGGAGATGTATCTGGCTTTACGCGCCTGGTACTTTTCACGGCGGGTGTGTATCTGCTTGGTACTCTCACGAGTGTTGGCTATACACAGACCATGGTTTGGGCTGCTCAGACGGTGGTGTTTGATATCCGTCGCGACCTCTTTGAGCATATTTTGACGTTGCCGCTGAAATTCTTTGACGCGCAAACGCGCGGCGACATTATGAGCTACTTTACCAATGACGTTGACACTATTTCCGAAGCACTCAACAACAGTTTTGCCAATCTTATCCTGGCGTTTATTCAGATGGTGGGTACGCTTATCCTGCTCTTTGTTTTGAATTGGCAGCTGACCATTATCACCGTAGCTTTTGATGTCTTGATTGTCTTATATGCGCGCTATTCAAGCGGACGTTCAGCAGCGTATTACGCTACGCAGCAGACGTCGCTTGCGGCTCTTAATGGCTATGCCGAAGAAAGCATTTCCGGCCTTAAAGTCGTAAAAGTGTTCAACCACGAGGTGGCAAACCTTGCGGGATTCCGTGCCTACAATGAGGAGCTAAGAGCTGCAGGTACCAGTGCTCAGACATACGTAGCCACTATGGTGCCCATCACGGTATCGTTGACGTATATCAATTATGCCGTGGTCACCGTTGTGGGCGCCATCCTTGCGGTCAATGGCCACGCCGATGTGGCAAGTCTCGCCTCGTACCTGGTTTTTGTTCGACAAGCCGCCATGCCGTTCAATCAGTTCACGCAACTTGGCAACTTCCTCATGACGGCGCTCGCCGGCGCCGAGCGGATCTTCGGCGTTATGGAACTCTCGTCTGAGGTTGACGATGGTGATGTGACCTTAGTGCACGTAAGCGGTTACGATACCGGAGATGAGCGCTGGGCATGGCAAAAGCCTGACGGCGAGAAGATCCCGCTTGCCGGAGACGTTCGCTTTGACGACGTGACTTTTGGGTACGACGAAGGTCAGACGGTTCTTGCTGACCTCTCCCTCTTTGCAAAACCGGGTCAGAAGATAGCTTTTGTCGGCTCTACCGGAGCAGGTAAAACGACCATTACCAATCTGATCAACCGTTTTTACGATGTGTGCAGCGGTACCATCACCTACGACGGTATTCCCGTGAATGACATCAAAAAAGCGGCGCTGCGTGCTTCTTTGGGCATCGTGCTTCAGGATACCCATCTTTTTACCGGTACCATTGCGGACAATATCCGCTTCGGCAAGCTGGATGCAACGGATGCGGAAGTTATTGCGGCCGCAAAGATTGCCAATGCCGATAAGTTCATCCGCCGCATGCCAAAAGGCTACGATACTTTGTTGACATCTGACGGAGCCAATCTGTCTCAGGGTCAGCGCCAGCTCTTGGCGATTGCGCGCGCCGCCATTGCCGATCCTCCCGTTTTAATTTTGGATGAAGCCACATCGAGCATTGATACCCGCACCGAGGCTCTTATCGAGCAGGGCATGGATGCCCTCATGGCAGGTCGCACCGTCTTTGTGATTGCGCACCGCCTCTCTACCGTGCGTAACGCAAATGCCATTATGGTGCTTGAACATGGACATATCATTGAGCGCGGTACGCACGATGAGCTGATTGCGCAGCACGGTGAGTATTATCAGCTCTATACCGGCTCACGTGAGTTGGAGTAGGTGGAACCGGATATGTTTGAAGCTCTGGCAGTTGCCCTCGGTGGAGCGCTTGGAAGTTTGGGTCGCTGGCAGTTGGGGATCCTCTTTAAGCAGCGGATTCCTGGCGTGCCGGCAGGTACATTTGCTGCAAATGTAGTGGCAGGTCTGATAATTGGTTTTGTGACGGGGCTTGACCTTGCAAGTCCGCTTCAACCGCAGGTCAAACTGTTTTTGGCCGTCGGCCTTTGTGGAGGGCTTTCGACCTTCTCGACCTTCTCGAATGAAACGTTTTCATTTATTCAGGCAGGAAACTGGGTAGGTGCAGGCTGTAACATTGCAGTCAACGTCGTGACTTGTTTGCTTGCCGTATTTTTTGGCTTGAAGCTTGCGGCGACCGTTGCGTAGTTCAGACGCTTCAACCTTCGATATATTTTGACATCGACTCTTTCAGGGGTGTCGATTGCGTGATGTGTGTGAATTGATTTTTACTTTTATACTATCTTTTTAGAATGTAGTGCTTATGATTACGAGGAATTGTAGTGTCAGGAATCTCTGTTCAACATATCAGTAAAAGCTACGGTAATAATCACGTTCTCGATGACGTATCGTTTACGGTGCCCAGCGGAAAGATAACAGTCGTGCTTGGCAAGAACGGTGCAGGAAAGACGACGCTCATCAAACTTATGCTCAACATGATATCTGCCGGTAGCGGAGATATTTTGTATGATGGGATTTCTATTAAGAAGCTGGGCTATAGATTGTATCGACAGATAAGTGCCGTGCTTGAATCAGTTGATAATCTATATCCATTTCTTACGGGCAAACAAAACCTGAAATACTTTCTTGACCTTGCTCAATCACACAAGTCGTATGCGGATGCTTCCATCCAAAGTTTGCTTTCCGACTTTGATCTGATTGAACACATGGATAAGCCCGTAGGCGAGTATTCAAGAGGAATGCTTCAAAAACTTGCGCTGGTGATTGCACTTACCAATGACGGGGCAACGCTGTTTTTGGATGAACCTACGCTTGGACTCGATTTTCAAAGTACAAGGCAGATCTGCGAAAAGATAAAAAGGTATTCATCAGTGGACGGACGAACTATCGTTTTAACATCTCACCAGTTCGAGATCATCGATCTTCTCGCCGATTATGTGATTTTGATAGACGGTGGAAAGGTCATTTTTGAAGGAGCGTATCAGGATTTTCTGCACGTAAATGCAGAGCAGACGCCATTGTTTGAGGTGATGTTGACAGAGGAAGTTGCGCTTTTTGAGGTTCCTGCTGATGTTAAGGTAGGAGTACAGGACGGGAAGACAGTTCTTTGGTCGGCACGTGCTGACGCTCTGTACAATGTGCTTTTGAGCCGGGGCCTTATGGACAAACTTGAGATCTTACGACGTAAGGGGTCTTCGATCGAAGAGACGTTGGCGTACTTCTATACAAAGAGGGATGACTAATATGCTGCGACTTTGTAAAGCGGAGTTCATAAAGTACGCGCACGAGATTCGGTGCTATTATCCCGACCAGCTGGTGGGTATCATAGTTACCGTTATTATGTTTGCCCTGTTTTTGCTTTTGAACGGCAGCCGGACCGAAAGCGCGTTTATCGGCTTTGTATACTGGTATTTGCTCAGCTCTGTTATCAGCGAGGCGGCCGTCTCCATTTCAGCCGAAAAACAGATGGGCATTCTTGACCAGCTCATCATCAAGCCGTTTCCTTTTGAGTGGCTTATCCTTGCGCGAACGTTCTCATGGCTGATTGTCAATCTTTTGAAAGTCGTTGTTGTTTCATGCATTCTGAGTGTTTTGTTGCGCGTACCCTTGAGTTTCAACGGTCAATACCTTGGGATCTTTCTCATTACGGTTGTGGGGGTATTTGGATTTACGCTGCTTTTGGTGGGCTTGACACTCAAGTACACCAAGACCGCGTCGTTTGATTCCATCATCTCGTACGCGCTTTTATTCTTTACCGGTGCAATTCTTCCCGCCGAACAGATGCCGGCATGGGCGACGTTTCTGGGTGCGGGTCTTCCCATCACCAAGGGTATCGAAATGACACGCTCTCTCGCACTGGGTGGTGCGGTTACGGGTTTTGACTATGGCGTTCTTGCGGTACAGTCGCTGTTCTTTTTCGCCGTTGGTTACGGAATCTTTTATGCAGTGTATGCTTCCGGTAAAAAGTCGGGTCTGGACAGGCGTTATTAGCCTGGCCTTGAGGGGATTGTCCAGTAAGATTAGTTGGCGAGAATGGCGAGAAGTTCTTTGTTTCTTTATTCCCCAAATTTGAAGGTTTACGGGTACATTTAGGTGTCAAAAATGACGTTTACTTGTGTTTTCTCGCCAATTTAAGCCTTTAGTGGTGGATTGAATCACCACTAAAGGCTTGATTTGAAGCGAATAAGCGTAGTTCCAAGTTGCTCCGAAGTAAAAGCATTACTCCCAAGATAGAGTACGTTACCCCAAAAGAAGGAGCATCATCTCAAAGCGAGAAGAACCCCCGGCCTGTTACTTCTTGACCTTACCCTGGTTGGCAACGGCGTTGATCTTTGCTTCGATGGTAGCCGGATCGCCAATGTAGTGCTTATCGACGACATTCCAGTTTTCATCAAAGGTGTATGCGCATGGAATGCCGGTTGGGATGTTGACCTCAAGAATCTCTTCCGGGGTCAGGTGCTCAAACTGCATGACAAGAGCGCGGAGGCTATTGCCGTGGGCCGCAATGAGAACGCGCTTACCGGCTTCCATCTGTGGCTTAATCTCGGACTCAAAGTAAGGCCATGCACGGGCAATGGTGTCTTTCAGGCACTCGGTGTACGGCAGGTCCTCCTTGGGAACATCGCGGAACATTTCCTGTACGTGAGGATCGCGCTCATCACCGGGCTCAAGGGCAGGTGGCTGGACGTCAAAGGAGCGGCGCCAAATCTTGACCTGAGCTTCGCCATGCTCGGCTGCTGCGTCAGCCTTGTTGAGACCCTGAAGTGCACCGTAGTGACGCTCGTTCAGACGCCAGGTCTTGTGGACAGGCAGCCAGTTGCGATCAAGCTCGTCAAGTACGTGGTTAAGCGTGTGGATTGCGCGCTTTAAGAGGGAGGTGTAGCACACGTCAAAATCGTAGCCCGCTTCATGAAGAGCCTTGCCGCCCGCGATTGCTTCCTCGTGACCCGTCTCAGTGAGGTCAACATCGGTCCAGCCGGTGAAGAGGTTGAGCTTGTTCCACTCGGACTCGCCGTGACGTACGATGACTAGGTGCATGTACTTGTCTTCTGCCATGAAGGTATCCCTTCTCTAGAAATCCTTGCGACACCGCGCACGCCGTCGTCGTGTCGCACGACCATTCACCAAAACGGATGAATGGTTCTTTACATGTATTAGTATGCCGCACTTGGGTATAGTTTGCTTCAGTTAACATGAAATTTTATGAGCCAGAGTAACGTTTATTTTGGATGATATTTGTCTGTGTGATGTATTTATTGATGGAAGGTCTTGATTATGCACGTAATTGATATTGTCATTCTTCTCGCTGTGGCTGCGGCAGTTGCGCTGTGCATTCGCTCTTTGGTTAAGGGTCTTAAGGGAGGGGAATGCTCCGGCTGCTCTTCAGCTAAAAGTTGCACTGCCCATAGTACAAAAGACGGTCATTGCGGAGTTGCACAGAAGATGATTGCTGATGCAGACGCTGCTATAGCCACCCATGACAGTGCTTCGGCATAAGTTTTTGTCCCGTTCCGTGTAAACAAAACGTAAAAAATAAGCAAAAAGTGAAACAGGCGTGAAACATTGTTGTGAGATGGTATATGCGTAAAAGTTGTGTCATGCTCTATACAATGGCTCTGTGATGGTTCGGAGGACCTCATGACTGATGATAAAAAGATTGACTACATTCTTCGTACCGTTGAAGAACGCGACATCCGGTATTTGCGTCTCTGTTTTACGGACGTATTGGGCAATCTAAAGGCTCTCTCAATCTCTCCCGAGGAGCTTGAAGAAGCTTTTGTTGAAGGCATCGGTTTTGACGGTTCATCAGTTGATGGATTTGCCTCACAAGCGCAGTCTGATCTGCTGGCGTTTCCCGACGCTGCAACGTTTCAGGTATTGCCGTGGGAAAACGACGGTGAGGCCGTAGCCAACGTGTTTTGTGACATTCAGACACCATCCCGCACACCGTTTGAGGGCGATCCGCGCCGCGTGCTTGAACGTGCATTTAGGAAAGCTGACGAGAAGGGCTATGCAATGAATGTTGGCCCTAAGCTCGAGTACTTTTATTTTACTGACAGCGTTCATCCTACGCCGATTGATCATGCAGGCTATCTTGATCTCGCGTCATCTGACCTGTCGCATGATTTGCGCTACGCAACAACACGAGCACTTGAAGCCATGTCAATTCCGGTACAGTATTCCTTCCATGCGGCCGGTCCTTCTCAAAACGGAGTAGAGCTTCGTTATTCTGAGGCGGTGAGCTGTGCGGACAGCATCATGACGGCCCGATTGGTTATCCGTCATATCGCAACGCTTCACGGTGTTTTTGCGACGTTTATGCCTAAACCTTTGCAGGGCGTGCCTGGATCCGCAATGTTTTTGTATGAATCGCTTCTTGACCACAAGGGTGAAAACCTGTTTTGGGCGCCGAAGTCAAGCCATCCGGCACATCTTTCCGTACTTGCACAGCATTATGTGGCGGGTCTTCTCAAGTACGCGCCTGAATTTATGCTCATTACAAATCCGACGGTCAATTCGTATAAGCGCTTTGATCGCGAGTCCATTCCAAGTCATACTACCTGGGGTCGCAATAACCGTGCGGCGCTTGTTCGTATTCCTGCACATAAACCGGGCAAACACATTGCCACGCGCGCAGAACTCTTGAACCCGGATCCCTGTGCCAATCCGTATCTGGCCCTCGCCGCCACGCTTATGGCAGGTCTCAAAGGTATTGAAGAAGAGCTTGAGCTACCCGCTGAGTATGAAGGTGGAGATCCTGCTGAGTACGGTGAGGCTTTGCCGACTACGCTTGGAGAGGCGCTCGTGCGATTTAAGGGCTCCAAGCTTATGCGCGAGACGTTGGGCGATCATGTCTTTACCTATCTTTGTGAGCGCAAAGAGGAAGAGTGGCGTGAGAGCTGCATTGCCGTTACCGACTGGGATCGCATGAAATATTATGCGGGGGTATAAGCAATTACGAAGAAGCATACGTGATTGCGTAAGAGCAGGTATGTGTATGCGAGAGTACTCGCGATTACGCTGGAGCATACGCATGACACTTGTGCTACGCTACCTAAATAGCACGTTCCTAAGGAGGGTTTGATGCACCACAAGAACATCCTTCTCATTTCAGCTACCACACGCCTGCACGACCGCATGCGTGAGCTTACCCGTGTGATTGATGTTTCTGTTGCCCTTGCCACTGAGACCACATTTTCTCAGGTGCCTCTTTCCGGTCGTGTTTTCGATTTAATTATTATTGACGAGAAGGGCCTCTCGTCTGAATTTGCATCTGCCGTTGAGAGTTATGCGGTACAAAATAATGCCATTCCTCGCCTTTTTGTATGCGATCTTGAGGCTATAACGGGGCTTGTGCTGCCACCACAGGGAAGAAATGATTTTATTCTTTCTACCGCGAGTCTACAGGAATTTAGCTTACGTTGTTCGATTTTACTTTGGCCTACAACAGAAAACACTTCTCGCGATCTTGTCGTGGTAGACAACATTAAAATCAATTTGGCTACCTATCAGGTATACATTGATGATGCGCCGGTAGATCTTACGTATATGGAATATTTGCTGCTTGCCTTTTTGGCAAACCATCCGTCCCGAGCATATTCTCGCGAGGTTCTTTTGCAGCGTGTGTGGGGATTTGAGTATTGTGGCGGTACGCGTACGGTTGACGTACACGTGCGTCGTGTGCGCTCAAAAATCGGCCCGCAGGCGGCGGCTCATATCGAAACCGTACGCGGTGTTGGGTATCTCTTTCGTGTGTAATGACGTATAAAATAATGCAAAGCAAACATGGGGATGTTGCTTTTATGTGAATAAGCATCTTGCGAGGAACATTGGGCCTTAGCGGGGGAACATTGAGTCTTGGCAAGAGTTTAGAGGAGATTGTATGGACAGCTCTACAAATAGTGCGCCAGAGGCGGGCAAGCCAGAAGATCCGCAGGGCGTTACAGAAACATTGACAAGTTCACGGTCGCAAGGTCGGCATGGGCTTCTCGGCCGCTTTTTTGTGGGGATTTTGGGTGGTTGCATAGGAGCTGCAGTCGTTGTGGCAATTTTGCTTGCAACCGGCATTTTTAGCCGATTTGCCCAGGTTGTCAATCGCTCCACAAACGTAACGGTAAGCGGATCGAATCAACCGGTACAGGATGTGACAATCAGCGCCCGTCAGCAAAGCGCAGAAACGAGTGAGGCGGTGGCATCCAAAGTGTTGCCGTCAGTTGTGTCGGTGTATGTCAACTACCAGGACGGCAAACAGGGTTTTGGTTCGGGCGTTATTTTTGATAAAGACGGAAACATCATTACGAACTATCACGTTATCGAGAATTACAAAAAGGTATCAGTTTCTGTAGGAAATACCGAGTATGACGCGACCGTTGTGGGCTATGATGCTTCGTCTGACTTAGCCGTTCTTCATGTTGATTTTAAGGGAGCTTCCGTTGTTCCCATTGAAATCGGAGATTCCTCAAAGCTTGTTCCAGGTAGCTGGGTCATGAGCGTCGGCAGTCCTTTTGGTTTGGAGCATTCCGTTTCAGCGGGAATTGTGTCGGCTCTTTCCCGCGGAGATCTTCTGCAAACTGAAGGCGGAGAGACTACTGTTTATGCGAATCTCATCCAGGTAGATGCGGCGATTAACCCCGGTAATTCCGGTGGAGCGCTCGTTGATTCTGGCGGAAAGTTAGTGGGAATCTGCACGCTCTTCTCGTCAGATACCAAGTCATTTGCCGGTATCGGCTTTGCGATTCCAGGAAATTATGCGGTGGATATTGCGCGTCAAATCATTGCCGGAAAGCAGGTAACTCATGCATATCTGGGTCTTTCTATGCAGACGGTAAACGAGCGCAACGCGAAGTCAAATGACTTGGATGTCGATTATGGTGCATACGTTGCTGATTCCGATCCTGAAGGACCTGCGGTAAAAGCGGGTATCCAAGAAGGGGATATCATCGTTTCCATAAATGGCAAGAAGATTTCGTCTTCTGACGAGGTACTCGTTGAGGTTCGTTCCCACTCAATTGGCGATACGGTTGAGGTCGGGGTTATCCGTGATGGTGAAAGCAAGACCTTTAAGGTAGTGCTTGGTTCGGATGAGGCCTTGAGCAAACTGAAGAAAACCGGCAATTCCGATAACACTCCAAAGGGTCTTACACAAAAGAATGCCCCTCGGACGAAGGAAAAAGATCAGAACACTCAAGACAACTCACAGGATAGCCCGGAGACCAACTCGGAGACCAATTCAGATAGCAATTCAAACACCAACTCAGACACGCAAGACGACCTTCGTGACGATGATGCTGAAATTGATCCTATCAATGAGCTGATTGATGAGCTGTTGGGTGTCGATGGTTCAGATAAAGTGTATAAGGAGAAGTTCGATCGGCTTAATATCTTTGAGAAGATCGGAGTGTCGCTCTATCACCTGTTCTTGGAAATCTTTTCAATATTTACGGAGTAGCCGGACAAGTAGCATCGTGAGAATCAGGCTCATGAACATGCACTTTTACGATGCGCTTTTACAACTCCTTTTGCTGGTATAGACCGGCATTCTTAAAGCCCTGCGCGCGATAGTAAGCGCGTGTGCCAACGGAACTAATTACGTTGAGGATGCCATAGCCTTCGTCTGCGGCGATTTTTTCTGCCCGTGCCAGAAGCTTTTGCCCAAGGCCTTGATGTTGTGCCGATAAGCCCTCTGAGCCCAAAGATAAAGCCTGGCCATAGACATGCAATTCTCGAATCATCGCTTGACCCGGTTGTACTGACAATTCATCTGCACCTACGTCACAGGTGCCTGCTGCCAGCTCGTTCCAATGTGGCAGTGAAAGTCTGCAAAAGCCTGCGATTTTGTTATCCGCAGTTACCCATTGCAAGAAGTGTTCGTCGCTTACGGCCGTGGTATATGCGTGATCTTGCAATGTGAGCTCGTCTGCGTGTACCTGCTGCTGGTTGATTTCCCTAAAGCGGATTTCTTGTACATGCGCAGCCTTTTCTTCAGTGTTCAGCTGCTGCTCAACCATTTGGCGCAAATTGGTGTGTTTGTTTCCCACCAGAATATCGGTAGAGCTAATGTCGCGAATCATGCGAGATATACGCACGTATGCAGGAGCTGTCAACACGTCGTGTACGAGCACATCCACCAGCTCGTCTTTGGAGTAGGGACGCCAGAGACCTTCTCGGTATGCCTTAACGAGCTGCGTGCCGGCCACCAGCGCGCAAGGATAGAGCTTAATCTCATCCGGCAGAAAGCCCGGATCAGTTACAAAGTTATTGAAGTCGCGCTTGTCTTCCTCGGGTGTTGCGCCCAACAGGTTTACCATCAGATGCGAATGAATTTTGAATCCATAAAGACGGATAAGCGAGAACGCGCGCTTTATCTGCGCGACAGTCATGCGGCGCAGGTTGGCGTCAAGAATTTCTTGACGTGTGCTTTGGATGCCGATTTGTATTTTGGTACACCCAAGCTGTCTGAACATGCGCAAGTTATCGGGGGTAATCGTGTCGGGACGTGTTTCTATAACCAGACCTACGACGCGACAAGCCGCAGTCTCGTTGAGGTGTTGCTGTTCGAGAAGGTCGTCGAAGGTGGCACACATGTGCGACCACGCCTTTTGATGAGCCTGGCTGGAATCATATAGCTCATGAAATGCTTGGTTGTATGTTGCGGCTCCGGCATTGATGGTTGTTTGCCGGTACGCAACAAACGAAGAAAGAGCCTCTTCTGTATTTTGCAATCCAAAAGATCGATACCAATCCGTGCGCTTCTCGATATGTTGAGGTGAGTGCGGCCATTCATTGAGCGCGCGAAATAACTCGCGTATAAACCAGTATTGATAGCTTGCGGGATAGTCGCTCCAGGTACCGCCTAATACGATAAGTTCAATCTTGTCCGTGGAATGGCCCATCTGATGCAGCGCTTGCAGGCGAGCAGCAACTTGTATATAAGGATCAAAAAACGCCAGCTCTGCACGCTGACAGGCGGGTTCATTGGCAATATAGCTTTTGGGCATACGCAGATCACAGGGACAGTATATGCAGTTACTTGAGCAAGTGTGTGGTCGCGTGATAACCGTGATGGTTGCTACGCCTGAGGCAGTGCGACGCGGTTTCATGCGAACCGATTGTATAAAGCGCGCTTCAAGCTCCGGCGTAACATTCCATGAGCGCCACAGCTTGGTATTTTGATCCTTAACCCGTAAAAAATAGGGAAGGATGGCGCGTTTAGGTATCAGTTTTTTGCGATCTGAGCTGTTGATACTGCTGTTAATTCCACTGTTGTGGGAGTTGAGTAATACCTCAAGCTGGTGCACATCAAGAGCGCCCTGAGAGTTCGCACGAAGTTGCTGCAATATGTCCAAAATGAGTTCATTCATACTCGTATTATATGCAATTGGTTGGACTTTACGTTTGTTAGGATAGAGCGGTGGAGTAAAATTTACACATGAATACTTGCAGAAACATTTCTAATGACTCATCTATCAGTAAGCAGACCGCCCGTCAGCTTAGCCAAATTACCTCTGAGTTCTACACACAGCAGGCTCAGAGCTTCTCTGCCACACGGCAGATGCCTTGGCAAGGCTGGCAACACTGCCTGGATGTCATGTCTTGTTTTATGGCTGTCGAGAAGCCCCGTGTGCTTGATGTGGGGTGTGGGAATCTGCGTTTTGCTCGGTTTTTAACGGATCAAGCAGGAGTGCAATCTGCATCGTATTTTGCGGTAGATAATTGTGAGGCGCTGGTTCAAAGTGGCATGACAAATGCCCACATTACCTTCATTAAAATGGATTTAGTGAACAGCCTCCTGGATGATACTTTGGCAACTCAGCTGAAGGTACCGGCTTGTGACTTGGTGGTTGCCTTTGGTCTTCTACATCATGTACCAGGAGTTCAAAATCGAATACGACTTTTGTGTACTCTGCTGGATAAAACCAAACCGGGAGGATATCTCTGTGTTTCATTTTGGCAGTTTATGAACAGTGCAAAATTAGCTGCCAAAGCCAATAAAACAACCGCTCAGGCCTTGCAACAGCTCCAGATAAGCTTGGATGCTTTGGAGAAAAATGACTATCTGTTGGGCTGGCAAGATCAGCCTCATACGTGGCGCTACTGCCATCATTTTACCCAAGGCGAGCTTGAAGATCTTGTTGCTCAACTTGCCTTTCAAGCTCGCATGTGTGCACAGTTTAGCGCAGATGGGAAAGAGGGAAATCTTAACCGGTATATTGTGTTTCAGCGCATCTAAGCGTTTGTCGGTACGGATTAATTACTGACGTTCAGCCAAATATGAGAAGAAATCTCTTTAAAAAAATTCGTCAGAATATAGTTAGAAACGGTTAACTTATGGGTAATACTACTGACAAGGTAGCAATACCGTACCGTTGTCTGATAAACCCGACCGAAGGAGGACGACATGTCCCAGATTGGCAACGAAATTAAAGACTTTACCGTGCAGGCGTTCCAAAACAACGAGATCAGAACCATCTCAAAGGCGGATACGTTGGGGAAGTGGAGCCTTTTCTTCTTCTATCCGGCCGACTTCACGTTTGTCTGCCCAACTGAGCTCGAAGATCTTGCCGAGAATTACGCCAAGTTCCAAGAGATTGGTGCGGAGATCTACTCCGTTTCCTGTGATACCGAGTTTGTGCACAAGGCGTGGCACGATGAGTCTGAGCGTATTTCCAAGGTAACCTATCCGATGCTCGCCGATCCTGCGCATGTGCTGGCAAGAAACTTCGGCGTTCTCATTGAAGAAGCCGGTCAAGCTGAACGTGGCGCATTTATCGTCGATCCTGAAGGTATCATTCAAGTTGAGATGGTTACCGCCGGCGGCATCGGCCGTAATGCCGATGAGCTTTTACGCTTGCTTCAGGCCGCTCAGTTTGTTGCTCAGTATGGCGATCAGGTCTGTCCCGCCAAGTGGCATCCCGGTGCAAAAACTTTGAAACCGGGTCTTGATCTTGTCGGCCGGCTATAGACAGACCTGAGAGGCTCACGAGGGCCTAAGAAAACATTTGAGTAACTGTCGCTTCCTTATACGGTATGCGGACATGATATGACGGGCAATGGATCCTCCTGGGTTCGTTGCCTGTTGTTTTGTATGAGAAGCTCATACTGACCTTTACTTTTCTACCGTTTACGGAATTGCTGCCTTGAAAAAATATAAGTACCTTGCTATGCCAAACTGATGCCGCATATTATTTCGTTTGGCTCTCCGTTTCCGGGACAGAAGGGTATAGGACATCTGTCGGATGAGTGGATGGCTCTAGACGGTCTTGTTACAAATGCAAAGATTTACGCTCTGAGTCTCTATGAGCTTTCCCGGCAAGGCACGCATTCAAAAGAAGGGATTGTATACGGATATGCAGAAGATTGAACATACACAACGGTGCGGCGTTGAGATTTGCTGCGGTTCGTTTGCCGATGCCTTATCAGCGGAGAAGGGCGGTGCGCACCGAATAGAACTCAACGCGGCTTTGCCGCTGGGAGGCTTGACGCCAAGCGTTGCAAGCTTGAAGCTGATCAAAGAACGTACGTCGCTCAAAGTCATCTGTATGGCTCGCCCGCGAGCCGCCGGTTTTGCCTATTCTGACGATGAGTTTCATCAGATGAGAGATGAGGTTCAGGAACTTCTGAGTGCGGGTGCCGACGGAATTGCGTTTGGCATATTAGCCCCTGACGCAACGATTGATCTTTCTCGCTCGCGCATGCTGTCTGATATTATCCATGAGGCGGGAGCCACTGCGGTATTTCATCGTGCGTTTGATCTTACGCCGCAGCCTTTTGACGCTATTGAAGCTTTGATTGAAATTGTTCATGCTGACAGAGTTCTTACTTCAGGTCAGCGTCCGACTGCTCTTGCCGGTGCTCCTTTGCTTGCACAATTTCAGAAGAACTATGCAGCTCACATTGAGATTCTCCCCGGATCGGGCATTAAGCCGGAAAATGTAGCTCAGCTTATACGAGAAACCGGCGTAACTCAGGTGCACGCATCATGTAAAGGAGCTGCAGAAGATCCTACTACTCGGTCTCCCTTTGTCAGTTTTGCGTATCGTGAGGGTAGCGAGGCTTGCTATCATGAAAAAGTTATGACCGGTCGTGTATCGGAGCTTATACAAAGCGCCTCAGAAGCATGGGCGTAGTTTCAAAGAGCGTATGAGATACGGCGATATGGCTCATCAGAGTATGAAGGGGCTTTTGCGACAGCAAGTGCAACTTTTCGCAATGTAGTACAGCTTACCGCGACAAGGACTTACGAGAGGACAAACTTCTCGATAACCTCGGCGACACCGCCGGCGTTATTGTCAAGCGTGGTGACGTAGTCTGCCTGGTGTTTAAGCTCTTCGGGGGTATTTGCCATGAATACGCCAAGGCCGGCCGTTTTAATCATGGGTAAATCATTGTAGTTATCGCCGATGGCAATGATTTCTTTTGTGGGAATGTTAAGAATATGTCCAAGGCGCACGAGGCCGGTACCTTTATTTACGCCTTTCTTGTTAAATTCAAGGTAGCGATTTGCCGAGAAACTCACGTCGATATCTTCCGTGATGTCTTGCCATTCGTCGGCAAGACGGTGGAGATAGACTACATCGGTGTTCATGACCAGGCACTTGATGATTTTCTCGCCGGCGAGAAATGCCAGATTAGGTTCGGTGGTCTCATCCATTTTTTGCAGTTTGCTGGTATAGAAGCGCTCGATTTCAGGAACGTTCCATGCCCAGATTTTGTGAGCCGTATAGACATGGACGCAGAGATCGCCGAGGGTGAGCGCTCTTTGAAGAATTTCGTTGGCAAACTCGTGAGAGATGCCTTCCATACTGATGATACGATTGTCTTTGTTTTCGGTAATGATTCCGCTGTTAAATGAGATAGTGTATTCGCCTGGTTGGTCATAAAGACCGAGCTCTCGCAAGGTAACTTGGATGCTTTGATAGTTTCTGCCTGATGCGGGGACAAACTTTACGCCTTTTTTACGTGCGGCAAGGACAGCCTCGCGTACGTTTTTGGGGAGACAATGTTCTGAGTCAAGCAGTGTTTCGTCAAGATCGCTTGCAATGAGCTTGTAGGATGACATGGAGTTCCAATCTGTTTTTTGCATGCGTGTTTTTTGTAAGCACATATCCAACGATTATATATTCAGGTAGTGATACCGTTTATTTTACCGTTCTTCTAGAGGTTTTGTTTGCAGCTCAGCATATACTTTCCGTATATTGCATAAAGGAGGATGCCATGAAGCTTGCGGTTGTTGGTACCGGAAAGATTGCACATCAGGTTGTGTCATACCTTGTTGAGTGGGGGTATGAGTTCGCCGCAATAGTAAGTACGCCCCGCTCTTTCGCACAGGCTACAGATCTTGCACGGCTTACAAAAAGTGCTGCCTTCAGCTCTTTCGAAGATGCGCTTGCGGGTGCGGATTTTGATACGGTGTATCTTACTACGCCCAACAACACGCACTTCTCGCTTGCCAAAACTGCGCTTGAAGCAGGAAAAAATGTCATTGTGGAAAAGCCTATTGCTTCAAACTTTGATGAAGCTTCAGAACTTGTGCGTATTGCTCGCGAGCGTAAGCTTTTTTTGTTTGAGGCAACCACAACACTTTATCAGCCCAACTATCAGGCCGTTAAAGAAGCGCTTCCAAAGCTCGGCAAGATTAGGCTTGTGTCGTCGAATTACAGTCAGTACTCAAGTCGCTACGAAGCTTTTTGCGCGGGGCAAAATCCGCGTGCGTTTACTTTGGAAGCCTCGGGCGGTTCATTGATGGACATTGGCTTGTATGCACTGACATGGATTGTAGGTCTTTTTGGCGCGCCTGAACGCGTGCACCGGTTTGCAAACATTCAGCGCGGGATAGATACGTCTGGTATTACGACGCTTGATTATGGCGATTTCCAGGCTGTGGCTATAGACGCAAAGGATTGTGACGGACCAAATCGTTCGGTTATTGAGGGCGAGAAGGGCTATCTGATACAGCATACGGCACCCGGAGTGTGTGGTCGGGTAACGCTGCATCTTCGAGGTGGGGAGACGGAAGAGATTGATGTAAATCCCGACAACCATTATCAGGCGGAGTTTGAAACCTTTGCACGTATGATTGATTTGGGTGATCTGGCATATTGTTCTCATCAGCTTGAGACAAGTTTGGCGGTTTCTCGGGTGCTTACCGAAGCCCGACTTGATTCAGGTATACGGTTTGCTGTGGACGCGTGACTTTTCCGAAAGGTTGATTGCCGTAAGTCACCGCTCCCATCACATGAGAAGATGCAAAGTGGACCTGTAAGCCGGGTTCTGTCGCGGACAACCATTTATCTACTACCGGTATTGCTGCCGGTCTCTAGCGCGCAACCCGAGCGCAGTGCGGGCCACACCATGGCGCTCCTATTTGCGTTTGCTCCGGATGGGGTTTACCAAGCCACGCTGTTGCCAACGTGCTGGTAGTCTCTTACACTACCGTTTCAGCTTTTCTCTTTACGCGAATGCGCAGGTGAGAGTCTTCTTTTCTGCGGCACTTTCCGTCGGGTCACCCCGCCTGGCCGTTAGCCAGCATCCTGCCCTGTGGAGCCCGGACTTTCCTCATAGCACCCTTCCATTTAGCTGGACGGGCACTCCGCGGTTGTCTGGTCCACTTTGCATGGGCGATTGTATCACTAAACCAAGCTAAATAGAAAAGTTTGCTTTGTTGTGTATCTGACACTGGTACTATTAAAGGGTTGATATTCAAACGGAGTACATGGGGGAATTATGGGCCTACTAGACTTTCTAAAGAAGCAGTCTGCCGGCGAGAAGAACGTTGTGCCGCAATCTGTCCACGTGCAGGAAGAAAAACTAACCGTTTTTGCACCCGCTACGGGTCGCGGCGTTGCTTTGGCCGACGTTCCCGATCCCGTGTTCTCCGGAGGCGTATTGGGCGAGGGTTATGGCATCTGGCCTGATGAAGGCATTATTTATGCTCCCGTAAGCGGTGTTATCAGCGCAACCACTCCAACCATGCACGCCCTTGGTCTTACCTCAAAAGACGGCCTTGAGATTTTGATTCATGTAGGCGTGGATACCGTCGAGATGCGCGGCGATGGGTTTACTTCCTTTGTGAAGCAGGATGAAGAAGTTAAAGCCGGCCAGCCATTGATGAGCTTTGATTTGAAGAAAATCCGCGCTGCTAAACATCCGGAAGTCATCATCATTGCGGTAACCAATACATCCGAGCTTTCCGGGGTTACTCCCGTTAAACCAGCGGAAAAAATTGAGGCAGGAGCCCCCATCCTTCGCGTTTCTGAACAAACCGCCGGTGAGTAGTGGAGCATCCGTCATATAAAACGCTCAGGTCGGATTTTGAAGCAGTGGGAGAGATCGAGGATCGACGCAGCCGTTTTATTGCCCAACTTGCTCATACAGAATCTGAAGATGATGCGCATGCGTTTATCGCCGCCGTTCGGAGCCGGCACCATGACGCACGCCATAACGTGCCGGCATGGGTTCTTTCGGATGGTCGTGAGCGCTGCTCTGACGACGGTGAACCGTCACGTACCGCCGGTATGCCAATCCTTGAGGTTTTACATGGCGCCGGTCTTGCCGACGTATGCTGTGTGGTGACGCGCTACTTCGGCGGCACGTTGCTTGGTCCGGGAGGTTTAGTCCGCGCATATACCGCAGCAACACAGATTGCTCTTACGGATGCCGAGAAGAACAACTCACTTGTTGAAATGCGGTTGGTTACCCTCGTGATGCTGAGTGTTCCGTATACACGCTACGAGCGGATACGTCATATGGTTTCTGATTTTGGGGGCAAGATAGTACGGAGCGACTTTGGAGCAGAAGTACTTCTCGCAATGGATTTCAAAAGCGGAGAAGAGGCGGCGTTTGTGGATGCGCTGAAAGAACTTGGCTCAGGTGACCTTGTGCCGACGGTGGAAGCACCGCGCTTTGATACGTTCTAAGGTGAGGCTTACAAAAAGCGGACAACTCTGTGAGCTGTCCGCTTGTGTGGGTATGTCTTTAGCTGCGTACTAGTTGCGTCCGCGACCGCCGAGTGCGCGGCCCATGCCGGACCATAGTTCTACCTCGACGTCCTTTGACTCGTCGTCCCAAAGCTCAAGAAGCTCTTTGGAAACGTACTCGCGGCGAACGTCGGACTCTCCACCGTAGAGGCGGAACCAATCGGCGCTCATGATGAGATAACCATCCTTACCGGCATCCTTACCCCAGCTGTTCTCAATGCGCCACTGCTTTGCCTTACCGTCTTTGTCAAGCTCAACGCCCTGGAAGGTCATGGCGTGCGTGAGGTAGGTTTCATAGTGGTCAATCATGGACGTGCGATCCATGTCAAAGTCAACGCCAAAAAGACCGTTGAAATCAACGGTATCGGTAGACAGGACGTAATTGAAATCCTGAATGCGACGGGGGAATTCCTGCATGACGTCGCATGCCATGGCAACCGGATGTCCCGCTTTAAGAGAGGCAATGGTTGCGGCTTCAAGAACCTCCGGCTCAACGTTCAGGCAGCGTGTCTTCAGTCCGCCGAGAACGGAATCTACGTGCTTGACGCGATATACCTTACCGTAGGGGAACTGGGTGCCGGGAATGGAAGCCAACGCAACAAAGTTCTCCGGGTTGATGTTGCAATACCGCTCGACAAATTGGAACGGCGTAATACCAAAGTCACGCAGAATCTGGGCGCCTTTCTCGTCCTTCTCGTCTTTTTCGCCCTTTTTGTCCGCAGTATTCTTTTTGCGGCTCTCTTTGGCGGAGTCGGCGTCGTCTGTTTTTTCGGAAGGCTCAATTGGGGAAAGCTTCTTGGCATCAGCCTTGCAATTCTTGCCAACCTTGAGCTCAAAGTCAAACTTGATTGGCGGTTCGCCAAGGCAGACGGAAAGAATCTTGTAGAAATCGCCAAGCATTTTTTGTTTGGTTGCGTGGAGCTCATCAAGGGTTGCTCCGTTGGCCGCAGCCTTGCGGAGCAGTGCGGCGTCTTTGCGGAAGAGACGGTCGATGCGCGTGTCCATCTGGTCTGAGTTTTTAGAGCATGCAGTCTCAGGCATGGCACTCTTGGGAACCAGTCCGTATTTCTTTACTAAGTTCATGGCAAAGGGATAATAGCCACCGTCTCCGATGCCCTCGGTAAGAAGCGTCTGCACCAAGCGATCATCGGCAGGTTTGTTGGTAGTTTCGATGATATATTCAAGCGTTGAATTGACTTTTTCAAGCTTGTCGTAAAACATACCGTATGCCTGCGAAAACTCAAACGTATCCACGTCCAAAAATTTGATGGCTTCCTGGCGAAGTACGTTGAAAGCGGAAAACATCCAGCAACGCCCGCTTTGGCGCTGATTGGTAATATCGCCGGTCTTGGGAATGGAGATGCCATACGTATCGGTATAGCTGCGCATGGCGGTAACGTCGCGAGCGGCTGCCATGACATCCATGGACGTGACGGAGTTGCGTGCAATACGATTGGCTCGATCTTTGCCAAACGCCTTTTGCTGTTTTGCGGCCCATTTGGGGTCAATGGTTGCTTCAGCCATAAGAATCTCCTTACTGCGTTATGAACAAACGCTGTTCAGTATATGCAGAGACGAGAAGAACTTCTCGCCGGAAGAAAAGATGTAACAAAAATGAAAACGTGCGCCACGTGATGTGACGCACGTCTAAGAGAATGCCGGCCTTAATCAGAGCAAGCAAGTGACCCCATGGGATCCCACGGTTCAAGAACAGTTGGCTCTTCGGTTTCAAAAATCTTCAGCTGTTCAGGAGTGAGGTACCTTTTATCAACGACTACCTGGTACACGTACTCGTCAAACCAAGGGTCAGAGATGGTATCAAAGCCGTCGCGGCCATGATCCTTACCCCAGCTGTTCTCAACCTTCCAGAGGGTGGTGTTGCCTTCGGCGTCCAGGTTAACGCCTTCAAGAACCATTGCGTGGGTCATGAGAGACTCGCCGTAGTCAAGGCGCTCGGCACGGTTGAGCGCTCCTTCAACGGGGAAGCCAAAGAGACCGTCGATGTCGAGGGCGCGGGTATCCATGATGCCCTCTTCACGCAGGTAAGATTGGTCAACGTCGCAACCAAACCAGACGGGCAAGTTGTCTTTGAGCTGAGCTACGGCAAGGCGCTTGAGCTCGGAAATCTCGAGGTTAAGGTAGTGAACGCCGCCGCCCTCAACAACGTTACCCAAACGAGAAACGGTGTAGGTGTGGTTGAAAGGCTTATCAGCAGTAGGAGCGGAGATGATTGAAATGTAATCATCAAGGTTCATATCAACGGTCTTTGCGAAGAATTCCTGAGGAGTAAAGGTGCCGGAAAGAACAAGCTTATCGTCCTTATCGCGCAGGCGTGTTTCAAAGTGCGCCGGCGGCTCACCAAGACAGGTGACGAGAAGCGCATATACGTCTCCCATCATTTCCTTTTTCATCTCACGAAGTGTCTCAAGCGTTTCTCCTGCCTCGTGAGTCTCGCGCAGACGTTTGGCGGCGCCACGCAGATAGCGGGTGAGATATTTGTCCATATCGTGGGTGTTGCTGGAGTTTTCGGTTTCGGGCATGGCTTCTTTAGGCACGACACCATACTTTTTTACCAGGCTCTTGAACATATCCCACTGTCCACCGTCACCAATAGGATCAGTCAAAAGAAAAGCTACCAGGCGGCCGTTGAGGGGCTCATCAAGGGTGTCAAGGATATTCTCAAGAAACCAGTTGGACTTTTCCATCTTGTCCCAAAACAAGGGATAGGCCTGTGAAAGCTCAAAAGTGGAAAGATTGTATTTCTTGATGATGCGGTAGCGGAAGGTATTTAAGCTTGCAAACATCCAGCAGCGACCGGATCGCTTTTGATTGGTACGCTCTCCCTGTTTGACCTCCACATCAAAAGACAGCGGATTTTCCGCAACGCCCTCGGGAACACGCGCAGCCTTGCGTACACCGGCGGCGGTGGCGGCGTTTTTGGCAACTAAATTTGCACGATCAGCGGCAAAATGCTTCTGAGCAGCTGACACGTCATCAAGCGTAATGCTTTTCATTTCGTCCATGGTACCCCTTACGGTTTGAATGACAGAACTGCTTGAGTATATGCCCAGAGTTGGCAACCAATTTCAGAGAGTTATCCATTTGGAACTTTTCTCATCAAAAGAGTAATAAAAAATATTTGCGCAAATTTGACCTGCGGGTCCCTTTCTTTTCGCTGCTAGAACATATGTTTGTATTACCGGCATGAAACGACGCTTTCAGGTATAGTAGAGAAGCGAGAGGAGCCTCGCTCAAAGGAGCCTTTTTAGCCTGTGGTTCTTCTCGCCATACAAAAACGAGAGTACAGACACGAAAGAGAAGACATGGCATTTGTACATCTTCATAACCACTCGGATTTTTCCATTTTGGATGCCGCTACCCGCGTGAACGATATGGTTAAGCGAGCAGTTGATCTTAAGATGCCTGCTCTCGCACTTACGGATCATGGATATCTGTTTGGAATACCTGACTTTGACCTTGCCTGCCGCAAGTACAATGACGCTCAAAAAGATATGCAGCAATGGCGCTCTGACCTCGAATGCTTCCAGAAGAACTGGGATCTTGAAGAACCTCCGGCAGATGCTTTGGATGCCGGCGAGCATGACCGTATGCACCGCCAATGGGAGAGCGATACCGCTATTTGGAATAAGACGCATGATATAGAAGCGGTAAAAGCAAACAAACCGCATCCGCTGATCAAACCTATTTTTGGTTGTGAAGCATACTTTATTACGGATGACTGTATCGAGCGCGGAACCAAACAGACTCGCTATCACTTGATTCTTCTCGCTAAAAATGAAACAGGCTATGTCAACCTTATGAAGATGATGTCAGAGGCGGCAAGTAAGGAGATGTTCTACTTTAAGCCTCGCACCACCTTAGATATGCTTCGTCGCTATCATGAGGGGATTATCTGCACGTCTGCCTGTGTTTCCGGCATCATTCCTCGTAGTTTTTTTGCAGGGCAGCCGGAAGAAGCAGAGCGCTGGGCGCTTATTTACAAAGAGATTTTTGGTGATGATTTCTATCTTGAAGTGCAAGATCATGGTCTGTCAGATCCCAACTGGAACGGCTTTACGGATCGCACATTGTCAGAGCAAATTTTAAACCTTGGGCATAAGCTCAACATCAAGGTAGTTGCTACCAACGATAACCACTATCTCACTCGTGAAGATGCCTCTGTTCAAGATATTGCAAGTTGTATTGGTACGGGTTCAAAGTTTGCTGATGCCAATAGAAAGCGCATGTCGGGCAATGAGTTTTATTTCAAAACAGAAGAAGAAATGCGCGAGATTTTCTCGTGGGCTCCCGAGGTGATTGATAACACGCTTGAGGTCGCCGATAAGTGCGACTATGAGCTGGACTGGACGCATATGTATTTGCCAAAGTTTCCTGACCTTGCTGAAGGGGAAACGTCTGAGGAGCGCTTCCGTAAGGAATGTGAAGAAGGACTTGCCCGGCGCTATGGAGAAAACTGGCGTGAAGTGGAGATTAGCGGCATCAACGTTAAAGAGCGCTTTGAATATGAGTATGACATTATCTGCAAGAAAGGTTTTGCGGATTATTTCCTCATCGTTCAGGAGTATGTGCGCTGGGCCAAACAAAACGGCATTGGCGTTGGGCCCGGTCGCGGATCTGCTGCGGGAGCCATCGTTGCTTATGCGATGGATATCACCACCTTTGATCCGCTTGAAAACGGCCTCATGTTTGAGAGGTTCCTCTCGCCACAGCGCTCTGAGATGCCTGATATTGATATGGACTTTGACGATGAGCGTCGTCTTGAGGTTGTTGAGCACGTTCGTCAGCTCTATGGTCCCGAGCGCGTCAGCCACGTTATTACGTACTCTACCATTAAGGCAAAGCAGGCCATAAACGATGCGTGTCGTGTACTTGACTATCCGGTTTACCAGGGACAGCGCCTTTCAAAGATGATTTCAAATGATCCCAAGGCGCAGCTTTCCAAGGTACTTCACAAAGGAGACGGTGAAAAAAACGATCTCTACAATCCTGATTTTGAGGAAGCATACAACACCGAGGAGGCTTCTCGGGAAATAATCGATGCCGCCCTTGCCATTGAGGGCCTGCATCGCGGCGAGGGTGTTCATGCGTGTGCCGTTCTCATTGCCCCCACGCCCGTCAACGATCACGTACCCACAAAGATGGATACCAAAGGCGAGGTTGAAATTACCCAGTTCGAAGGCCATTCGGTTGCGGACATGGGCCTTTTGAAGATGGACTTTTTGGGGCTTAGAACTTTGACGGTTATTTCTCGCGCGCTCAAAAACATCAAGGCAAATTTTGATGTTGATATTAATGTTGACGAGATACCCTTTGAGGATCCTGAAATCTATCGGCTGATGCGTGAAGGTCGCACCTCTGGGGTTTTTCAGATTGAATCCGCAGGTATGACGGCAACCATCAAGGGCATGCGTCCAACCGAGTTCAAACACATCGTCGCACTTATCGCCCTTTATCGCCCTGGTCCTTTGGGAGCGGGAATGGTGTCCAGCTATATTGACCGCATGAATGGTCGAGAAGAGCCGGTTGACTACGATCCTCGTCTGCATGATATTTTGGCCGAAACCTATGGAACCATGGTGTACCAAGAGCAGGTCATGCAGATTTCCATGAAGATGTCCGGCTTTACGGCGGGCGAGTCCGATAAAGTTCGCAAGGCTGTGGCAAAGAAGAAAATCAAACTGATGCAGGAGGTTATTCAGCATTGGGATGACGGCGCCGATGAAACCATGGAGCAGCACTGGAAAGAAGGCGCCGTTCGTAATGGTTTTAAGCGAGAGACCGCAGAAATCATTTGGGAAGACGTTCTCAAGTTTGCCTCCTATGCGTTCAATAAGTCCCACTCAGCTGGCTACGCTATTTTGGTTATGCAAACGGCTTGGTTGAAGGCACATTATCCGCATGAATACATGGCGGCGGTGCTTACCTCTTTTATGGGCAAAACGGACAAGATCGTTCACTATGTTTCGGCGTGTCGACAAGAGGGAATTAAGGTAAGCCAGCCGGATATCAATGAATCCGGCCGTGACTTTACCGCAACAAAAGAGGGTATTCGCTTTGGCTTTGCGGGTATTCGCGGCGTGGGTGCCGGTGTGGCGGAAGCCATTATGGCCGAGCGTCAGAAGGGAGGCCCGTTTAGCAACCTTCGGGACTTTATCGATCGTATGGATGCAAGTCAGGCAAAACGTAATGTTGTCGAGGCACTCATTAAAGCCGGTGCATTTGACTCAACGGGATACACCCGTATGCAGCTTATGAAGCTTATTGATAAGAGTAATCCTGAAAATATTTTGGATTCTGCGGCAAAGCGCCAAAGGGATAAAGCGTCCGGACAGATTTCGATGTTCGATCTCTTCTCTGAAGTTGAGGGTTCAGGCTTTACGGAGGATTTTCCGGATCCTGATGGAGTGGAATGGGAGCGTCGCTTTAAGCTGAGCCAGGAATACGATGTGCTGGGCATTTACGTTTCCGATCATCCGCTCACGCCGTATGCGTACGCTCTGTCGCTTGCACGTGATTATGAACTTGTCGATATTGATGCAACAGAAGAATATCGTGCCCCTGACGGTGGCATTAAAGAAAGGTTTAAGGTACCTGAGGGCGAGAATATCCGTCTTTCAGGCATGGTTACAAACATTCAAAAGCGTATAACAAAAAACGGCGACCCCATGGCCATCGTTACCTTGGAGGACATGGAAGGCGAGCTTTCTTTGGTTCTGTTTCCAAAGGCGTACAAAAAATATGCCTCTACGCTGGCGGGAAGCGTTGACCCAGAAACCGGAGAGACGCAGGGCGATGTTATCGTGGGTGTTTTCGGCAAGCTTGAGCGATCTGATCGAGGTACGCAGTTTATCTGTTCAGGGGTTACTCCCATTGAATTGAATGAAGCTAACAAGCGTCCGCGCGTGCTTGAGATTCAGATTCCCGTCTCAAAGTTTTCCCGCGCCAACTATGAGATGCTCAGTCAAATTTTTAATAAGTACCGTGGAAATGACTGCGTTGAACTTCGGATTGAGAGCACTCAAGGCGACGTTATGCACATGGAGATAGCTACGCGTGTGGATGCTCGCAATATGGCAATGATTACAGAGCTTTCATATGTGCTTGGCGAGAAGGGCTTTGCTCATGTAGTTTAGAATCGACGTTTCAAAAATGTTATTTAATTTGTAACATTTGCGATTGAGAATCTAAGGTATGGGGAATACTGTTGAAGTAATCATCGCTTGCATTGAGCGGTGCCAAGGAGAGGAGAAAAAATGGCAGAGGCCAAGTTTTACCGTTGTGAGCACTGTGGAGCTATCGTATATGTTGTTGAGGATAAAGGGGTTACCCCATCTTGCTGTGGTAAGCCAATGACACTTCTTAAGGCCAATACAACTGACGGTGCTACAGAAAAGCACGTTCCGGTTGTTTCTTGTGATGGCTTTAAGCTAACCGTTAAGGTTGGCGAAGTTGCGCATCCTATGCTTCCTGAGCACTATATTGAGTTCATTGCTCTTGAAACAGAGCAAGGTATAAATCTGAAGCGCTTGAACCCAGGTGAGACACCTGAGGCTCACTTTGCACTTCCCGAAAACCAGGGTGGCGTTGCGTACGAGTTTTGTAACCTGCATGGTCTTTGGAAGGCAGAGTTCTAAAGTTTGGCGTGATTTTCTCGCAACAATACGTGCGTTTATAATGCGTGCGTTTCGTGTTTTATGTACACGTATTACGTGTTTTCTTAAGAGCTGTAGAAAGTACAGCTCTTTTTTATTGCTTTTGGGCATACTTGTTTTGTTGTGGTAGAGCGCGAAAGAGAGTGAACCATGAGAGTTGCCATTGCACAAATGAATACCCATACCGGAGCCTTGTCGGAAACGTGTGAGCAAATGCTTGCATATGCTTGTCGTGCACAAGAGGGAGATGCGGATCTTGTTATATATCCGGCTCCAACCCTCACCGGTCTTATGGTGCTCAGTGATGCTACGATTGACGACTTCCTCGGAGATCTTTTTACGGCCTTGCAGGCACTTGCTGAAAAGCTCCCGATACCGGCGCTTATACCGGTGGTTGTGCAAAAGGATGGAGAACTTCTCCAAGAAGCTATGTTTCTTCGAAAAGGACATGTAACGCCTCTGCGTCTTGCAGCGGAAATTGCCCATCTCAGTGCTTTGACACGGGGTTCTCTTACAGATGCCGCCGCAAAAATGATGGGTTTTGGTGATTTGAGTTTTGATTTACCCTGCTTTGAAATGCAGGATCTTTCTATAGGCGTTGCCTTCACCTATCAAGAGCTTAATGCGTGGAAAGATACAGATCAGTCGGCAGATATCCTGCTCTACCTCAGTTCGCTGGGGTATATCCTCCATGACAAAAACACGGCTATGGGGCTTCACGCAGAAAATAGCCGCTTTGTCTCAGATACCAATGAGCTGGGTACGTGGATTGTCGCTGCCAATCCCGTTGGCCTTTATGGTACGCACGTGTACATTGGATCAAGTTTTGTTATGACCCCAGATGGTCGGCTGACAAGTTGCGGAAAAGCTTTTGAGGAAGACCTTGTTTTTTCCGACCTCTCAAAGCCGTCTGACACGGATACGTCTGCTACGGAGTCGTCTGTCACGGACATACCTGTTACGGATGTATTTGCCACGGGTGCATCCGTATCTGCTGCGGACGAGCTCGCCAATAAAGCACATCAAGAGACTTTGAATACGTATGATATGACCGACGTTGCGTGGAGGGCACTTCAGCTGGGATTGACGCAGGCAGTTATCCAGGGAGGCTTTGAGGGCGTCGCCGTTCTTCTCGATAACTCGCTTAATGCCCACGTGGTGGAAGCTCTTGCAAAAAGTGTGCTGAGTGAGAACCAGGTGTACATACAGAAATCGCATGCTCATGACCGGCTGGAGAAGAATGTTGAATACGCGCGTTTGGCTGCGGTTGCTTGCGAGAAGAACCTGCTTGTTTTAGCCACCGAGAATAAGACTGATATCGCTTTGAATCCGAGTGGTGTACATGCTACGAGTTCACTCTATATTCTTGGGGATTTTTATTTGTCTGAAGTAAGAGATCTTGTAGAGTCGGCTTCTTTGGATGGAGAGACTGAGTTCCAAGAGGCCCCAAGTATGGTCAGTGGGCTAGACGGAGATATGACACCGTTTGCAGATGAGACGGAGCGGGATGCCTTTGTCGATCATGTGCTGACTCAGATGCTTGAGGGAAACAAAAGCGTCAGAAGTCTCCTTTTGAGCGTTGAGCATCCAAAAGTCGCAGAGCGTGTTTGTGAGGCATTTCAAAAAAATACGTTTGCTCGACAGAGTATGCGGCCCATTCTTACCTTCTCAAAACATTCGATTGTTGAAGAAAGTTTCCCACTCTTTTCCATGTGGAGAGACACGAGGACAAGTGAAGTACCAAGGCAGGATACCTCCACTCTTTTTGACGGACTACGTTCATCGGCGGAACCCGCCTTTTCAAATTCAGTGCCCGAGCAAACGGAGGCGCCTTCTCCTGAAAGCGTTCAGGAGATCCTTGAATACCTGCGGGAGTTCTCAGGTCTTGAAGGGGCGGGTGTCATGTTCGGCGTGCCAAAAATGTGGCGGGGGCCGTTTTCGGAAAACTAATACAATCTCTGTGATAAAATGGAACGAACGTTCTTATCGTCTCCAAGGAGGTGCTGTGGTAATTTTAGGAGTCGACCCAGGTCTAGCACATACCGGTTGGGGCATTGTTGAAACTCGCGGGTCGGTGTGCCGCGCTCGCGCCTACGGTTGTGTGGAGACAAAGGCTCAAGAGCCCATCGATATGCGCCTCGGTAGAATTTACGATGAGCTCTCTCGGGTTATCCAAAAATATGAGCCCACGGCGCTTTCCATTGAAGGTATTTACTTTGGGCAGAATGTTCGCTCCGCCATTCCAACGGCTCAGGCGCGGGGAGCGGCAATCGTTGCGTGTTCAAAAGCCGGCCTTACCGTGGGAGAATACACACCTATGCAGATTAAGCAGGCCGTCGTTGGTACGGGTTCTGCCGATAAGGCCCAGGTTATGTATATGATTCGTTCCGTTTTGGCGCTCGACCATGAACCTCACCCCGATCACGCCGCAGACGCACTGGCGGCAGCGGTGTGTCATGCAAATCTCACAAGAACGGAAGAGCTCGGCAAAAGGAGAGTCCGTCTATGATTGTGCAGCTTACCGGAACACTGCTTTCTGTTTCACCATCTCTTGTGGTTCTTGACGTCAACGGCGTTGGGTATGAACTTGGCGTTTCGGCTAATACCGCGGCATCTCTTCCGCAGGCAGGAGAAGCGGGCGTTACCATTCTTACGCGGATGGTGGTGAGAGAAGACGCCATGGAACTCTATGGATTTTCTTCGCGAGAAGAACGTGCTCTTTTTGATCGCTTGCGTGCCATTTCCGGCATTGGTGCAAAGCTCGCGCTTTCCGTTCTTTCAACGTTTACACCGCAGCAGCTTGCAAGTGTGGTGGCCTCTGAAGACGTAACCCGCATGACACAGGTTGCGGGACTCGGAAAGAAAAAAGCCGGCAGGATGCTTGTTGAACTTTCGGATGTTTTTGCAAAAGATGCAGAGCTCAGAAACCTCGTGGGTCTTTCTGGTTTATCGGATACAAACGTTTCGGGAGGACTTTCCGCTCATACATCGCTTGACGATGAAGTAACGGAAGCTCTTCTCGCCATGGGCTTTACCTCGCAAGAAGCCGCTTTGGCTCTTGAGGGTAGGCAAGAGGCGGGTGCTCTTTCCATTGAGAAGGCCATGAGCTATGCACTTCGTCGTCTAGGAAGTGGTAACTAATGTGGGAAGCGGACGCAGAGGATTTGTTTGGAAAGTCATCTCCACAGCAAACCCATCAAAGGACTCAAAAATCAAATCGGATGGTTTCTGGCGAACTTGGTCCTGAAGACATTGAGCAGGAACGGTCTTTGAGACCAAAGACGCTTGATGAATATCTTGGGCAGTCGCGCGTAAAAGAGAACCTTCGAGTTCTTATTCAGGCTGCAAAAAAGAGAGATGAACCGCTTGATCACGTTATTTTCTCGGGTCCTCCGGGATTGGGCAAAACGACGCTTGCCGGTGTCCTTGCAGGCGAGATGAATTCAAAACTTCATACTACTTCCGGTCCTGCTATTGAAAGAACGGGAGATTTAGCGGCCATTCTTACAAACTTGGAGGAGGGAGACATCCTTTTTATTGATGAGATTCACCGCTTAAATCATCAAGTTGAAGAAGTCCTCTATCCTGCCATGGAAGATTTCTTTTTGGATATTGTTATTGGTAAAGGCCCGGCTGCCCGCTCAATCAGGCTTGATATTCCACGCTTCACTCTTGTAGCGGCAACCACAAGAACAGGTCTTTTAACGGGTCCTTTGCGTGATCGCTTTGGTATTGCGTATCGGCTTGACTATTACTCCGTTGAGGAGCTCAAAACTATTGTTTTGCGTTCGGCTACCATCTTAGATGTTTCCATTGACGAACAAGGGGCTCTGGAAATTGCTTCTCGCTCCCGTGGTACACCTCGGTTGGCTAACCGTCTTTTGAAGCGAGTCCGAGACTACGCTCAGGTCAAAGCAGGCGGAATGATTACATGGGAAATTGCAGCGCAGGCTCTGTCATTTTTTGATATTGATGAGTTGGGGCTTGACGCTATGGACGTCAGCGTGCTTCGCGCGCTGTGTCAGACGTTTCACGGTCGCCCGGTTGGTCTTACGACGCTTGCGAGTGCTGTTTCGGAAGATCCTTCTACGCTTGAAGATGTGTATGAGCCGTTTTTGTTACAGCAAGGTCTTATTATCAGAACGCCGCAGGGACGCCAAGCCACCCAGAGTGCGTTCAATCATTTGAGTATACCGTTCCCCTCACAACGTTAGGATTTTATATGTTGCAGCGTGATTACATACTTGAGATTATTGCTGACTTTAGCAGAGCCGTTACGCAAGCCCTCAAGCAGGCATACAATACCAAAGATCCCAAATCTTTGGAGATAGTTGAGCAACAAGTTGCAGAGCTTGTTGATTTGTCTCCTGAGACAGCATGCGCTCTCGCTCCGGATTCGCTTGTAACAATGATGCTTCTGTCAGGAGTAGCAGATTCCGTGGCAGAGTATGTGAGCTATGCACTTGAACGTGCTTCTCGTATATACGATCAACTGGGAGATACTGACGCATCAGGTCTTCGGCATCTTCAGGCACAGGCTGTGGCAGAATCGTTCAACTGTGATTTAAGTGCTGTACCAAAAGAGTTTGCTGAACTTGAGGCCGAGTGTTTTAAAAAGTAGCTCGGGTAGTATCGCTTGCACTAATCACTACCGTTCACGCCGATTTTACTACCACTTGCCTTTTTCACGGCTTAGTTTGGTATCAGCCTTCTTATACTCAAATTAAGAGAGTTTTGCTAAAAAGTCTTTAGCGAGAAGGGATCTTTATGGCAGGGCAAATTCGGATTACCCCAGATCAAATGCGCTCCCGTGCAGGAGAATATCGCCAGCAGCAAGATCAGGTGGGAGAGGTAATCTCTCGTATGGACTCCCTTCTTTCACAACTTCAAGGAGAATGGGAAGGATCTGCTTCCCAAGCCTATGCCGAGCGTTTTAGTGAGCTTCGTCCCGGCTTTGTAAAAGCACAAGAGCTTATCGGTGAGATTGCACAAGCCCTTGATGCAACCGCACGCTCTCTTGAGGAGACCGATGCTCAGATTGCAGCACAGTTTCGCGGCTAACCCATTAGTTATTTAAAGTAATCGCCAAGAGCCGCCTATTGAGATATGGGCGGCCTTTTTGTAAGACATATCTTTTGAGTGAGAAAGGAATTTTCCTATGGACGCACGCCCTCACCATCTCCTTATAACTCTTTTGGGAGAGCGTGAGAGCTTTACGGTACCTATCGATGCCACCTCCTATGGAATCTTTCCTATCTCAAATAAAGCAGCAGATGATACGGCAAAGTGTATAGCCACGCTTACCTCAACAAGAAAAGGCCTGAGCCTTACAGCAGAGCCCCCATATTGCTTTTCAGAAGAGGGGTATGAAAGTTGGCCTGGAACTCCTGATAAAAGGACCTTACGAGAGTACTTCTTTAAAAATGTTGAGAAGCCTCTCTTTTTGGTGCTTGAAGGGGAGGGTGACTATAGAGATGCGCCTCTCTATATCCGCTCCTCAACGCTTGGATTTCGCACCTATCACAAGTGGGGCTTTGCCTGCGATACCACACTTACCATAGGCTCCGATCCCCAAAGTACCTTCAGCTATAGAGATTCCCACATCGCCCCTCTTGAGGCAACACTGACCCTTCATCACACTACCTTTAGCCTAAAGACAACGAAGGCTTCAGGATATCTCTATCTCAACGGCAAAAGAGCTACACCCGATAGTACCTATAGCCTAAAGCCCACAGATACCTTACGTCTTTTAGATCTCACCATTTCAGTCTTTCCAAGATTTATCGTATGCAATGAGCCGGAAGCTCTCACAAAACACCTTCCAAAAGATGTAGTCCTTCTGAACTTTCAAGAGCTGGCAAAAAAGCTCCCTGTGCCTTCTGAGAGCTATACGCAAAAGCCTCAAAAGACCTTCTCGCCTGCTCCTCGTCTGATAAAACGGGTACACCCCATTGCTCTTTCGGTTGAGGCTCCTCCACAAAAGAAAGAGGTGGATGATACACCGCTTATTGTACGTATGGGGCCTTCTGCTGTGATGGGGTTGGCCTCTTGTTTTATGGGGGCATCTGCTTGTGTGCGTATCTTGCAAGGAGCAGATGTACTCACAAGTGCTCCCTCGATTGCCATGTGTGTCTCACTTCTTGTGGGCATGCTTGTATGGCCACCTGTATCCAGGCACTATGAGAGACGCAGGGCACGTGAGAATGAGAAAGTCCGCTACAGTGCCTACGAGAGCTACCTTGCACATATCGAGTGGAGGCTCTCCAAGGAAAAAGAGGAACAGGCAGCTATCTTAAAGGAGATACGCATCTCTCCTTCTTTGTGTCTTACTCGTGCCTTTACCCAAGACAGACATCTTTTTGAGCGAACCCTTCAAGACGGAGACGCTTTGGTTTTGAGAGTGGGCACAGGAGATCTTCCTCTTGAGGCAGATATTTCCTGGCCCAAGGCAGGCTTTACGCTTGTACCTGATCCTCTTTTAGAGGCAGCCCTTGCACTCTCAGAAAAGCCCCAGGTACTCAAAGAAGTACCCATTGCCTTTGATATGAGGGCATATAGTGTTTTGGGTATAGCAGGTGCGCAGGATATCCGAGATGCCCTTATCCGCTCGCTTATCACCCAGATGTCCACCTGCATTGCTCCTTCAGAGGTAGTGCTTGCGGCATTTCTTGATCCTTCCAAAGAACGTCTTGCAAAGACGCTGCGCGCGCTTTCGCTTACTCATGCTCCAGATAACAAAACCATCTTGGTTGCAACAAGACAGGCAGACGCCCACGACCTTGATCTTTTCTTAGCGCACACACTAGGTCCTCGCTTTGCCAAGAGCGACCAGAGGGGCGTCTTTGCTCCTCACTATGTGATACTTGCAGACAGTATGCGTCTCATATCATCTCTTACGATACTTTCTCGTATTGCAAGTGAGCATCCAAAAGGGGTTACGCTTATCTATACCGCAGAGAGCCTTGAGGCCCTTCCGCACTTCTCAGAGCTTATTGTTGATCTAAAGAAAAAAGACACCTCAACAAGCTCTCAGACGAAAAACCCCTACGACGGTGGTCTCTCTTCTGCCACACACAACCGAGCCCGTCTCTTTGTGGCCAAAAATACAGCCGCCACGACATACTGCTTTTTGCCCGATGCCTACCCAAGTGAAGAGAACCTCAAAGACCTTGCGTGCGCACTCTCACACATACACATACAAAAGCGCACAGAACACTTTGTGCTTCCCTCTACCCTTGGTTTTCTTAAGAGCATGGGAGCAACCTCTCTTGAGACCTTGGATATTGCCAGAAGATGGCAGGAGGCGGATGCAACCAAAACGCTTGGTGCTCCCATCGGAGTTGACGTAAGCGGAGAGCCTCTCATCTTGGATGCTCATGAGGCGGCAGACGGACCACATGGCCTTGTGGCAGGAACAACCGGATCTGGTAAAAGTGAGCTTTTAGTAAGCTGGATAGCATCTCTGTGTGTCAACTTTCCTCCCGAACAAGTCTCCTTTGTTCTTATTGACTACAAAGGAGGAGGACTTGCCTCAGCCTTTACACGCAAAAACCTCACACTTCCGCATCTGGCAGGAACCATTACCAATCTCGACGGATCTGAGATAGCCCGCTCGCTTACCTCTCTTCGCTCAGAGCTTACACGCCGTCAACGCTTACTTGACAAGGCCAAACAGACAACCGGTGAGGCCACCATGGACGCACTATCCTATATGCGGCACTTCATAAAAGGAGACGTCAGTGTCCCCATGCCACATCTTTTTATCGTGGCCGATGAGTTTGCGGAGTTAAAACAACAAGAGAGTGACTTTATGGAAGGGCTTATCTCTGCAGCCCGTATTGGACGCTCACTTGGAGTGCATCTTGTTTTGGCAACTCAAAAGCCAACAGGTGTTATCTCAGAGCAGATAGCGGCAAACTCCCGCTTTCGGGTGTGTTTGAGAGTGGCTGATGCGGCTGACTCCAAAGAGATGCTCAGAAGAGCGGATGCCGCTACGTTGGAAGGACCAGGTCGGCTCTATCTGTTGGTTGGCTATGAGGAGAGATATACCTTAGGTCAGGCGGCATATGCAGGGACTACCTATCACGCGCACACCAAAGGTACAGATGATACAAACATCGTGGAGCTCAGAAGTGCCACCGGACGCACTCTGGATCGCTTTGTCGTAGATGAGGGTGAAAGTGATGCTTTTGGCACCACCGAGCTTGACGTTACCTTACAAGAGATTGTGCGGGTAGCAGAAGGCAGATGTGCACGCAGGCTCTGGCTTGATCCTCTGGAGGCACACCCCACCCTCACCTCCTTAAAAGAGCGCTATCCGGATGTTCACTCACATGATGCACCCTGGGAGCTTAACCCTGTGATAGGTGAGATAGATGATCCGGCACACCAAGAAAAACGTGCATTGACGCTGCCACTTACCAAGATTGGTAATGCAATGCTTTATGCTTCAGCAGGTTCAGGGGAGACGGATCTTTTACTCTCTATACTTTATGGGATATGTGAGAAGTCTCCACAGGAGGCTATAGCTTATGTGGTTGATATGGGAGCAGGAAGTCTCCTTGCCTTCAAGGGTGCTCCTCAGCTTTCAGATGTTCTTACACATGCAGATATTGCAAAAATAGAAAATCTCTTCAAGGTACTAAGACATGAGGTTGAATCACGCCGCGATCTTTTTGCTGGACGTATGGCTAATTTGAGTGCGTACAATGCCAATTCGAAAACCCCGGTACCCTCTATCCTTGTTATTTTGAATAACCTTGCCGGTCTTCTTGAGCTTGTGCCAAGTATAGAAGATGCTCTTGTTGCTCTTATGCGTGAGGGTGCTCACTATGGGATTCATTTTGTACTTTCAGCAACTTCTCCGAGAGAAGTACGTTTTAGGATAGCAGCAAGTTGTTCGTATACATTGGCCTTGCGTCTTGCTGATGAAGATGATTATGCAACCATCTTTGGTTCGATGCGCGGTATTTCTATCCCTAAAGGGACAGGACGTGGTCTTGTTAGAGATGAAGATGAGATAAAGACTTTCCAGAGTGCTTATATTGCGCCTTTAGATAAAAACCCACTCAATACGATTGAACAAATAAAGAAAGACGCGCAAAAGAGGTGGAAAGACCTTTCCGCAAAAGAGGTGCCACTGTTACCTGAGATTCTCAGGAGCACAGATATTGAAGTTGCTGTTGATAAGAATCGTCTTACCCTCGGGATGTCAGGGGATACTCTAGAGCCCATATTTTGGGATATTACACATACCAGATCTGTACTTATCGCTTCAAAACAGCTGCTCTTTGCAGAGATGACCCTTTGTGAGTTGTGTCGTGAGGCGCATGAAAAAGGTATGGAAGTTATCGTAGTGGATCCTGAGGTCAGACTTGGAAAAGCTCCTCTTTGGGCAAAGACGCTGGACTATACAAAAGCAGCAGCGTATATAGCAGTACGTGATAATTCGATACCGTGTCTTGTTGTTGTGGCTAACTTTAAGCTTCTCGCCAAAGCAGAAGAAGCACTTACCAAAGAGAGCTATGCCATCTTGACTCAGGCAGCGCTAGGTACAAAAGAGGGTGTAGCCTTCATTGGCATTGCCACTTCAACTGAGATGGCTTCCTTGCAAGAGACTAGCCTTGGAAGCAGATATGCTCTAAAAACAGAGCTTTTCTGGATAGGTGAAGGAGTTTCCTCTCAATATGGGATACCCCTTGCAGGAGGTACTCCTCAGCTCAAAAATAAATATGGAGAGGGTGGTGGCTTTAAGGTGGTTAAAGGTAAGGCTGAGCCAGTAAAGTTCGTATGCGCCTCTGATGCTGATATGTGGGAGTAGGGAGATTCTATGGACACAATAGCAGTCAGTGAGGAAGCCGTTTCTCATGAGACACAACAACTTATCTCAGGACTTGATGAGTATTGTAGTATGACTCTTGAGCGAGAAGCCAGCTCATCGGATGCTTTAGGAGTAGAAAGACACGATGAGGTAAGTGAATCACTTATTAAGACACTTTCAAAGTGGCGAGAGGTAGTTAGACACGATGCATTAGAGATTGATTGCGTTGCAAAAGGTCTTCAAGATGCTGATAGTAAGTCGGCATTGAAGTGGCAACTTTTAGGAGTTACCTATGAACAGTGAAAAGACTTTTCTGAATGATGAGAAAAGAGCATATCTCAAACGACAGCTGTATCGGGAAATAGATAGAGTGTCTGATACAAGAAGAAAGCTAGCTTCTCTTGCTTTGGATATGGACGATTTGATATTCAGAATGGAAGAAAACTTTAGAGAACTTATGGGATGCTCAGGCGGTTCTCGTGTTTTAGAGAACCTTTATGGTCGTTTTCTAGAAGACTCAGCTGCTGTATCTCAAAGTATGCAATCTCTTGATAAGGACTTTAAACAAAAAATTGATGGATTTGAAGTACAGGTTCGGCAGCTCAAGAGAATAGATGGATAGGTGGAGCATGAGAGTTTCACTGAGTATCACTCAAAATACGCTGAAGACTAACTGCAAAGCACTTACCGATAAACTCGACGAATGCTCTAGGCAAATCGAAACTATAGGTAATGCGTTTCAGACAGAGCAGTTACAAGGAGCATCATGGGATGCAGTGAGAGAACACGCGAAGAATCTGAGAGTTCCGGCACTTGAGGCTCACTACAGCGCTCTTGAGGACTTTGCCGAAAGCTGCAAACAAGATTTAGAGGCGGTATGTGAGCTACCTCAAAGTTCACCTGATGTATGCGACACTGATGAATTCCAGCGACAAATAAATGACTTTACACAACAGATAGAAGAAGCAAACGCTCATATCCAAAGGCTCAATCGAGAACTTGAGAATTTCTTTGGATCTTACTCTCTTGTGCCAGTAGATGCCATAGATGTAAAAGACAGTCTTGAGGCATTAGTCAGCCATGCCGAGTTTGCTATAGCTGAGCTGAAGAAAAAATTACAAATAGCAATTGAATACAACAATAACTCCGCTTCCTTTTATCAATGTTCTGCTGAGTTCACTACGCTTTTGAGTAACGTTGATATATCAGTTACCAATTATCTTAGTTCAGGAACCATTGATACGAGTACCTGGAAAAGCAGTGCAGATGAGCATTTTAGTACAGCATTTGCAAGACGCGTGAGTCGAGAGAAGGCCAAAATAGTTAATGAGGACGGATCGAATTTCAATGAAGAGTATGTCAAATACCAGATATCAAGAACTGATCTTACTTTAGAGGAGTGTGAAGCTCTGCGACAAGTATACGACTTTGCCATCAAAGCTCAAATTGCATTTAACAAAGAGATGATGACTCCCGAAGCAGCTGAGATTCTCGATAAGTTCAATAATGCTGGATACAACTTCCGCTCTGAAAGAAGAGAAAGAAAAGGAGATTCAAATTCCGATCATTATCCCCATGGATATGAAGTTGACCATTCGTATTATGTAATGACTTTTTCTATGAAGCCGGGATTTAAAAAGTTGTGTAATTACATTCTTGGGTGTCCTGCTTCAGAAGCAGATGGTAATGATGCTACGAAGATGAAGAGAGACATTGCAATGCGCTGTATTGCTGCAGGATTACTTGATAGAGGAACTCTAACGAAGGTGTCTCAAGACTTTAGTGATAGATTTGTAATTAAAACCGACCTGCTTCGAACCTATAGTGGCAATGCGTTTTCAAGTAAAGATGATCCTGCAGAGGAGCGTATTTTTGGAAGAGTGAAGTTTTTGACAAGATATGATTTTCCTGACGATTTTGATCACTTTTCTTTTACATATCGAAAAGATGCATCAAGTAATGCTGCTGAGGCAGCTCAGCTGATGGGAACAGAAATGGTAACGTCTGACTGCATGTTTATAGCAGGTGAGGCCAAATCTATCATAACGAGTCTCGTTCCCATCCCGATTCCAGGAAATGTTATTTCTGCATTCTCGGCGCCCTATAGGCTGAAAGAGCATAGTGAGCATAATGCAAAAATTATACACATGAATGAAGCGACTGATGTATCTAAGACATTTACGTCACACTTTGTTAAAAACGGCGGCGTGGTAGTTACAAGTGATAACAGGGTAATTCCTATTGGAGTGCAAACTCCAGAAGAGGCTGCTGCCGATAAAAAAGCAACAGAGCAGTTCCATAAGGTATGTGAAGAAGGTAAGAAAAATGGTGAGGGAGAACAAACGGTAACTCACCAACACTGGATATTCGAAGACAAAGAACAACGAAACATCTTTGAAGAAACCGAGAGTAATAGGCAGTACTGGCTTAGTAATGATGGGAGTTATCGTTTGCCTGGTGACAAAGAGGATGTTTTCCGCTCAGACTCGAATTTGGAGATAGCAAAAATGCCCGACGCCATATATGTTACCGATGAAGTTACAAATATTGGTGAGTCAGCACACTGAGGAGCTCTACTATGAACATAACAAGAAAAGGTGCACTTTCTCTCGGATTGCTTACATCTCTGTCGTTTTCTTCCTGCAGGCACAAAGACTGGCCTTGGAACCAAGAGCCTAAGTCCACTAAAGGTCTCTGGGGCTATATCGATACAAGTGGTTCTTGGGTGATACCTCCCCGCTTTGATGAAGCATTTGCATTTAGTTCAGATGATGTAGCTTCGGTGTGTTATAACATATCGGTTACCAACAACTCTAGGCCTTTCTATGGGCTTATTGATACTTCTGGTACTCTTACCATGCAGCCCACCAACGGCTCACAGTTTTATTCCTTTCCTTTTTTCCCAACTATCAGAAAAGACTTTGTTGAGCGAGGATATACAAATAAACTCCCTGACTTTGATACCAACAAGCGCCACGAGGGTATCGCTGACAGATCAGGAGCTTGGGTCACAAAGACAATGCTTGAAGGAGTTACGTGGGGATGTGGCATAGACTCTCAAGGCCACTATGTGGCAAGTGATAGTGAGGTTTTTGGTTGTAAAGGTGTTGTTGATATTCCTGGCAATTGGATTATAGATCCTAAATATAAGTTTATGGGATATGATGCCCTTTTCTACTTTGACAAAACAGGCTGTATTCCGGTAGTTGAAAAAGATCAAGATCTTTGGGGATGGATAGACGGGAGTGGACATTGGATCATAAAACCTACTTTCTCGGCTGTGAAAAATTTCTATCTTACTGACTATGCAGCGGCTCAAAAGGAAAAGGATGGGCCTTGGGGCCTTATTGACAAGAGTGGTGCATGGGTACTTGATCCTATCTATAAGAATCTAGACTCTCCCATACAAGATGACCTTTGTATAGCATGTGACAGCAAGACTGACAAATATGGTTTCATTAATCTGTCTGGTGAGTGGGTAATGGAGCCCATCTATAGCTCCATAGGATCCAATGATTTAAACGAAGCTCCTATTATAGTTGTCAGAGATCCCAAAAGTAATCTTCTAGGACTTATGGATCTACGCGACAAACATATGATTACTTCTTTTGAATATGCCAGAGCGTATCTTACCCGCAGCGAACCCTATCCTGCCTTAGATAATACCTCTCATCTATGGGGATATATTGACCGTACGGGAGCATGGGTGGTACCTCCTCGCTACAAAGAGTTCCGAGGCTTTTCTCCAAATGGCCTTGCTGCGGTTAAATCAGAGGAGTAGAGATATGTTTTTCCTTACCTTTATAGCGACTGCCACAGTTCGGAGCTCTCATGATTGACAGAAGAAAGTTCTTATCTATAGGCCTCATTGGCATCTCAAGTGTGGCGCTTTCTGCCTGTTCTCCTGTAAAGAAACAGAAGGCAGTGGAGTACTACCATGAAGAAGCATATGGCATTATTGATACCACCGGTAGGTGGGTAATAGAGCCAAAATTCGATTGGATATCTACTCCTGTTAAAGGGCTCTGTACAGCTTCACTTTTTAAGAATAAAGGCTTACTTTCTGAAAACAATGAAGAACTTTGCGGAATTGTAGATCTTTCTGGTGAGTGGGTAATAGAGCCGAAGTGGAAAGATATCGGAAGTCTCTCTGAGCTTGACTACTTTGGAGCACAAGATGCTAAAAGTGGCCTTTGGGGCATTGCCAGAAAAGATGGATCTTGGCAAGTTGAGCCATATCTTGCGGCAAACAAGAGCCATTCTGCTATTGGTACTTTCAATTCACATACTCAAAGAGCAAAGGCCTATGATGCAACATCTGACCTTTGGGGCTTTATAGATGGGTCAGGTAAGTGGGTGGTTAAGCCTTTTACGAAATGGATTGATTATGTAGGAGATGATAGGATTTATGCTTCATCTCCTGCTGACAGCACCTTATATGGACTTATCGATATTGAAGGCAACTGGATTGTAGAGCCTCAGTTTTGGCTTATCGGTGCTTTTGGAAAAACAGGCTATGCTGATGCTATGTCGGCTGAAACGAAGTTGGCTGGCCTTATCGACAAGCAGGGTAACTGGGTTATAGAACCAAAGTTTTTTTACATTCATACTCCTGATAAATCCGACTTCATCCCAGCGAGAGAGTGCACGGCAGAGCCTTCCGGAGCTCTGCTTTGGGGCTTTATAGATCTTTCTGGTGAGTGGGTAGTAGAGCCAAAATATCTAGATATTTGTCCATACAATGCAGAATGTGATGTAGTCTCCGTCTGTCCACAAGAAAAAGATTGTCTCTATCGCCTTATGAACTCAAAACAAGAGTTTATATCCGATGCATGCTTCTCCTACATTTTTTCTGGCTTTTCAGATGATGGGTACTGTGATGCAAGACCATATAAACTTGAAAAGCCTTTATGGGAGTAGAAGCATGTGAGTTTACAGTGAACCCTCAGGGTTGGAATGAGTATCAAAATTTTACGTTCTTCTCATGAAAAAAAGTAGGTGCAAGGATGTTCTTTGATTCAGACAAATATAATAAGAATGAAGTGGTCAAGATTTTTCTTGGTTAGGTAGATGCCATATGTCTCACATTACTCTTCATATTGCTGCTCCCTCGGTTGATGTATCCGTTGATGTATCTCTTTCCCTACAGCTTACCGTTGCCGAAGCAGCACGCTCTTGTGCTCGTGTACTAAGTCGAGAGTATCCATTGCTTTTTGTCCCTACGAAGGAGGAGGGGCTTATGCTTTTGCAAGAGCCTCTTGAGGCTACAGATGTTGCCCTTAACCCACATAGAACCCTTAAAGAACTTCTCGATGCTCATCTTATTGAAGATACAGCAGAACTGTGTTTGGTCTAGCTATGAAAATGAGATTAAAAAGAAGACTCTTTACCAGAAAGCCTACCTATATTAAGGTTGGCCTCACTAAGGGCGAGTCTTTGAACTACATGGTTGCCCAGTGGCTTGTACAGTATGCAGAGTCTATCTTTCTTCCTTTTACCTATCAAGAAAAGGCAAAGACAACAAAGCTCTTCTATAACCTCAAAGATACAATTCCCTTAGAAACCTTGGTGAAGACAAAACTTTCAGTGGGACAGTATGAGAGGATTTTGCGAGACGTATGTGAGGTTGTCTCCATTACAACCTCCCTTAAGCGTGAAAGCACCTCTCTTATCACAGATCCTGCCTATGTGTTTGTACAAGAAGGAACACATCTTCAGTTTGTATTTGTCCCCATACACCTTACGCAGGCTAGAAGTACGGCACTTGACCTTATTACATGGCTTTCGGATAAAGAGCGAATACAATTGGTTGTCAATGCTGACGAGCGCCATAGAGACGCGGTGCACATGTGGGCACAAACACAAGAAGTATTTTCTCCTGAGCACTTTGAGGCCTTTCTTGATAGGGAGTTTTCACGCAAAGATAGTGGTGATAAGACTAACCAGAGCTACGCGTGTGAGTTTGACGAGGATATGGCAAAGCAAGCTCTCTTTGATCCCGTTTTGGTTGCAACAGGTGCTGAAGCCTCTGTACCTACCGTAGTAGAGCGGCTTAGTGAGACTTCTAAAATCTCACAAGAGTTCTTTGGGACAGATGCCCCTTCATCCCAAGACACGCCAAAAAAGAGGAGCAAAGAGGACTGTCTGGAGACAGAAACGGGTCCGAGAACGGCCGCTACCTCCGAGCAGTCTGAGCAGACTCCACACTTCTTTCAGACAACGTCTCAGGCTCAAGTGTATGATCAAGAGGCTTCACCTTCTCTGGTGCGTCTTTGTGATAGGACATCCTATCCGTTAGTGACAGGTACATATATCCTTGGTCGCTCGCATAAGGCGGATATCTCCCTTTCTGGCAACACTGACATCTCCCGTGAGCATGCTCTTTTGGAACTTACAAGCAAAGAAGTAATCACACTTACCGATTTAGGCTCTGCTAACGGCACGTGGGTAAACGAGATTCGTCTTGTTCCACAGACACCAGTGACCCTTCACCGCGGTGATTCCTTCTGCCTTTCCCATGAGTGGTTTCAGATTGTATAAGGAGCAAAAGGAGAGGAATGAAGACTAATACGCAATCACAGTCTGAGAGAGTCGTTGGCGGCAGGTATCGTCTTCTGACTCAAATTGGTAAAGGCGGAATGTCGGTAGTCTGGCTTGCTATGGACACTACGCTTGGTAAGCAATGGGCCGTGAAAGAGATTGCGCTTTCTGATAACCGAAAGCGTCGCAAACTTGTTATAGATAGCCTGCTTGCAGAGGCAAACTTGCTAAAGAGCCTTGACCACGCCGCCATACCTCGCATCGTAGATCTTATCGATGAGGGTGGTACGCTCTTTGTCGTAATGGATTATATAGAGGGAAAGACGCTCTCACAGATACTAAAAGACAATGGCGCTCAAAGTGAAGCAGATGTTATCGATTGGGCAGTGCAGCTGTGTGATGTTCTCGATTATCTTCATCACCGCGATTCCGCGCTTGTATATAGAGACCTTAAACCTTCAAATATCATGCTTCATTCAGACGGAACCGTCCGGCTGATTGACTTTGGTATTGCCTGCAGAGAAGGTACAGAGGTAGATAGCGAGCACATTTTGGGTACGAAAGGCTTTGCTGCTCCCGAGCAGTACCAAGTGGGAAGCGCCATTGACCGGCGTACAGACATATATGGTTTGGGTGCGACTATGTATGTGTTGCTGACAGGTGCAAAACTGTCAGATACAAAAACGCCTGAGCCGCTTCGTCAGGTTCGCCCTACGCTCAGTCGTGGCATTGAGAGTATTGTTGCCCGTGCCCTTGCTCAAAATCCAGGCGATCGCTATGTCGATGCAGCCGAGATGGCGTATGCGTTGGAACATGTCAAACAAGCTGAAGATAGCTACCAAATGGGTCTTCGGCGCAAGTGGCGAGCCTTTGTGAGCCTTTGCGTAGGTGCGGCGATATGCCTTGCGGTAGGGATTGGTTGTCTTATTGGGCGGGGAGTGGCGCTTGATTTTGATTTTGATTACTGGATGCATGTGGCTGAGCAAACGGTAGATTCAACGACAGCGCAGAATGCTTACGAGAAGGCTGCAGCAGCCCGTCCGGGAGATGTAAGACCTTATCTGGGCCTTCTTGATCTTTATCGTACGGATGGGGTGTTTTCCAAAGAAGAGGAGGCCGCTTTTGAACGGCTTCTCATGCCGCATTTGTCAGACCTTAGGCGTGATGGCGCTGCATGGGGTCGCCTGTCTTTTGAAACGGGCAAGACGTACTGGTACTACTATGATGCAGGTATAAATTCCGCCGGAGACTATTCTCGCACACGCGCGGCTTCTCGCTGGATGCACGATGCGGCGGAGGAGGACGCTTTTGCAGGGCATGACTTTGCAAAACTGTATGCAGACATTGCCGATTTTAATAACACCATCGTACCGATGATTGCAGAAGGCACAGATGCCGGCTACTATGCTCCGTATTTTTCTCGACTTTCAGATTTAATCGACTCACTTGAAACAGAAGGTACGGACGTCATGCGTCTGCAGGCTGCAAATCTGGTACTCGATGCGCTTCGTACCTATCCGCGCAAGTTCAGAGCTGACGGCGTATCTCAAGAAGAGATGGAGGCTTTGACAGAAAGGGCGGGCCTTCTTGCACAGCGCGTGTCTCCCACTTCTCAGTTTATGGATGGCGAGAAAAACCGTGCGCTCACCAATATTGATACAACCAAGCAGGCAATTTCTGACTCGTTTGTTGATGTGGGGAGTGAAGAGTAATGGGAGCAATGTCAGTGGCAACAACGCTGGGAATTATCTCGGCAGTTGGTTTTGGACTTTCCGTTGTATGTGTTCTTGTGGCAGTTGTACTGTTCTTTGCTTTGGATATAAGAGGTGTCCGCAATCAACTTACCGGTCGTACCGCTGAGCGTGAGATTGCTCACATGAGAGCTTCTACCTGGGCAGCAAGGCGCTCACGCGAGCGCTCCGCTCGAAGGATTATTGCCGGATCCGATGAAGATGCTGAGTCCCAGAGTCTGCACGTACGTGTGTCCGAAGAAGCAACAACCCTCTTTAGTGATGCAGACGACACAAAGAATGATTCTGCCGTATTGCGTGGAAAGACTGTTCAGGGAGATGAAGAAGCAACGACACTCTTTGATGAAGATGAATCTGCTACTGAATCTGCTACCACGCTTTTTTCGCAGACATCAGAGGGTGGTGAATAATATGCTCAGACGGCCATTCCGCATTATAATCGGCATTGCATTTGTCTCTGTTGTGATAGGCGGATACGTATGGGCGACTCCTGCGTATGCGGAAGATTTTGCCACTTCCGGTATAGAGGCTTCACTTGCGGCGCGGACGCCTGGGAATCTTACGGTCAGCGGCTCTCCGGTACTTCTCGGTTTTAGCGAAGGCTCATCTTCAATCGTAGAAGTTGATGGACACCATGTAGCACTTGATTCGGGAAAGCGCATTCGCGTGAAGCTTTCAAGCTCGGTTCCACTTGATGCGTCGTCTTTGCAATGTAGGGCGCATGTATACGACGGGAATCTCTCGCGTATAGCAACTGATAAAAGGCTTGCCATCGCGGCAGTTGCAGGGGAGAGCGATACCTACGAAATTACTCTTTCTGAAGGCGTGTATAACTTTGATGAAATTACGATAAGTGCGCGTAATGTGCTGGGAAATGTGTTGCCTTCAACACCCATTACCTCAGGGGGACATGTTGAGACAAAAGACCATAGCGTTCTTGACTATCTGGCGGTTGGAAAAGATGTTTTGGGCGCGGATGATTTGCTTGAGATAGGTGCAGAAGAAATCGGAAACCAGTCGGGTGACGCGGCAATTCTAAAGCCAAAGACAGACGGCTATTCTGAAGTTCGGCCGGCTGTGAAAGATCTCCTCTATCCGCTTTATGTCAAAGCCGGGCAGATACCTTCAATGCACATCTCGTATGCGGGTATTTCCAGCGTTACTGTGGACGCACCGACACTTGAGGCAATGACGTGGAACGCGCAGTCAAAGTCGTTTGGAAAGACCGTGGAGCTTGCACCCGAAGGCGCGGTATCCGGTGATATAAGCGCGGATGGAACGTATGACATAACGCTTGCATATCGAGGCCAAACCATCCATAAGACGGTGATCGTTGACAATCACTCGCCGCTCTACTACAGCGCTACCTACGGGCTTGAAGTGCCGGACGGCGGAAACAAGCTCAATATTGCCGACGGTGACAGTGACAAGCTTGCGGCTACTTCCGGTTGGATTTCCTTTGACATTAAAGATTCGTTTAATGGCGAGAAGTTCGCCGGGGAAGAAAACGCTTCCGGTATAGCACACGTAACGGTTGATATGCCCTTCTCGCCTGAAGGAGCAGATCCGGACAAAGGACCAACTACGGTGCGCTCTCTTGAGGCTACTTATGACGGTGCTGCTTCACAGTGGCGCGTGCTATGTGAGGAGCCGGGTACATATTACTTTGATCGGGCTACATTTCATGCGACGGACAAGGCGGAAAACGATGGCGGAGCAGTAGGGCTTACGCGTCTTTTAAGCTACGACGAACATAACAAGCCTATTTCTCAGCTGCATGTTTTGTCTCCCAGCGCCCGCCCCGACGTTTCCCTTGACGTTTTGGACCAAGACGGCGCGCCAGCGGCTGCGGCATCCGGGTATCATCGCGGTGGCGTGCGCTTTTCTATACACATTTCCGGCTTTTTTGCAAAGCTTTTGCAGAAATCCGGTCTCATTGATGCAATGGAGTTTGTGTATTGTGTGACCGATGCTGCGGGAACGACTACGGAGCATGTTGTGCCCCTCTCAGAGCTTTCAAGTGATGGAGAGGGCGCATGGCACTATGACGTAGGAAGTAATGAAGAACCTCCGACGGAGGGGACATATACCGCGCATATAAGGTTTCCGTGGGTAACCGGGCAGGTAAGCAGCGAGGAAAAGAAGGTTGTCTGCGACCACAGTGCGCCTAAACTGGGAGCTCTGAGCGCAAGTACTACAGGATCTGTCGCATGGGGATATCTATTTGCAACCTCTGACACCACCTTTACCGTCTCTGTTCAAGATGCAGTTTCCGGTGTGGATACAAATTCTCTGGTCTTTTCACCAGTTGGCGTGCAAGGCGTACTCAGCGAGGCAACTTTGAGCGATTCTGGTGACGGTTCGAAAACCATTGCCTTCACCCTTTCAGGTGACAGAAGCAGACTTCGTCTTGACGGATCTACGATATGTGTTTCCGATAAAGCCGGCAACACTGTTTCAGCAAGTCTTTTGGACCTTGCAAAAAGAGAAGAATCTAATGTTCCTGCCGGTGTTAAGGGTGTTGTGATAGATACCAAGGCACCCGAGCTTTCAGTGACCTATGACAACGATGATGCACAAAACGGATCGTATTACCGTGCAAACAGAACGGCTACCATAACGCTTCGGGAGTCAAACTTTGATTTGACGCGCGAAAATGAGCCTGACCGCATTATCGCAACCGCCTCTGTGGACGGACGGACTTCTCGCCAGTTGAGCGCAAAGGACTTTGAGAATCCTTCGGGAGACGGTATAACGTGGGTAGCAACACTTTCATGTGCAAGCGACGGTGACTGGACCATTGATGCAAGCTATACCGATCCCGCAGGTCATGTATCCAATGCCATCGTTGATTCTTTTGTGATTGATACGATACCCCCGGTCATTACCGTGGCTTTTAACAACAATGATGCGCGTAACGGCATGTATTTCAATGCTCCTCGAACGGCAACGATTTCCGTTTTTGAGCGGAACTTCTCGGCCAATTTGGCTTCGGTGTCGCCTCAAGCAAAGGAAGGCATTGTCCCGGCTGCGTCGAGTTGGACGGCAGCCGACGGAACAACATGGCAGTGTTTTGTGAGTTTTACCAGCGATGGTCGCTATTCTATTGCAGTTACCTGTACTGATTTGGCTGGAAATGTAGCGCATGAGGTCATAACGCCTGAGTTTGTGATTGATATGACGGCGCCGCAGGTAACCATTGACCGCGTGTCTGAACATAGCGCTTATGCCGGTGAGATCGCACCGTATGCAAGTACCTCGGATACCAACTACGACCCGTCGGCTAGTGGCATCACGCTTGTTGGTGCACACAGGGACACGGTGACATGGATGGCAGGTGAACGCCACTCCTATGACACAACGGGCGAGGTGCGCGATTATGCTAACTTTGAGCGCAAGCTTGAAAATGATGACGTGTATACGCTGACTGCCAAGGCTACCGATTTAGCGGGGAATACTGCCGAGAAGAGCGTTACGTTTTCGGTCAACCGCTTTGGATCAACGTATTACTTCTCCGGTGATACCGCTTCTGTGCGCGGTGAATATCTGCAGAAGGCACACGAACTTGAAGTTACCGAGGTCAACGTCAGCGGTCTTAATACGGAGGCATCCCATGTTGAGGTGGTGAAAAACTCCGAGGTCGTGAGCCTTACCGAAGGAAAGGATTATTCCGCTGAGACATCGGATGATTCTGGATGGTCAGCTACGACATATAAGCTGCCCGCGCAGCTCTTCTCGCAAGACGGGTATTATCGAGTGCTGCTGAATTCTCATGATTTGGCTGGGAACCTCTCGCAAAACACAATGAGCAACAAAAATGAGACGCGGGATGCGGATGCCGGTATTGCGTTTGCCATAGACAGTACGGCACCAACGGCTCATTTTGCCGGTGTGGTTTCCGATGGCGTGTATTTTGGATCTCATAGGCAAACATTGCCGCAGATACATGACAATCTGGAAGTTGATCGGGCAACACTTACCGTTGACGGATATCAGGTGGCCTCTTGGAATGCAGAGCAGATTAAATCCGGTGATATTTCGTACGTGCTTCCTTCCGACGCCAGAGCTCATGATATGAGCTTGTCGGTATGGGATAGGGCCGGAAACAAAACTGTATACACAGCTTCAAACGTTGTTGTTGCATCCGACTTGTTCTCTTATCTAACCGCAAATCCCGTGAGGCTTTTTAGGGTTATTTGTGTAGGAATCGTTGCTTTTGGTGTGTTGGGAACTTTAGTATATATAGGAGCCCGCCACATGAAAGCAACCGCCGACGAACGCGATCCGTTTGGCAGCAGTGCCGGAAAGTAAGAAGAAGGGAAGCAATGATGCCAGAGAAAGATTTGACTCACGTTGTGCCAAAAACTCCGTCAGACACTTCATCAACAGAAAACCCTGTTGAGCTTTTTGGAATGTATGTGGCACATGTCGGCATCAATGCATGTGACGCTCATGAAGCAGAGGATATCGCTGACAGGTTTTCTATTCTCATGGGTCTTCCCAAAAAAGAGATGGAACCCTCGTTTTTCTCGGGAACCCTTGTTGAAATCATGAAGCAAAATGGTCGTGGTGAGAAAGGCCACATTGGTTTTCACGTGGACGATCTGCCTGCGGCGGAAAAGTGGTTTGAGGCGCGCGGATTTGAGATAGACGAATCTTCCAGACGTCTTTTGCCCGATGGAAGCACATTTCTTGTGTACTTCAAAAAACAGATTGCAGGCTTTGCCATTCACCTAACCGTCGCTCGATAAGGGCTGCCAGTGGTTGTATAATGCACTGCCGGCTCTTGCGTATCATGCGCGATTGACAGGTGCGTACATAGAAAAGTTCAAAAGTTACTCGGTTTCGCATATTTTCTCTCGGAATATGCATATTTATGCATGCGCATATTTGAGACTTTTCATTTATAGGGGTTCTTGTACATCGTCTGGATCACGTTTCTAAAGATGGCCTGACGCCAACATTTAAGACGCAATCCAACCAAATACACCAGTAAACGAGATTCTTCTCGCAATTGCTTTAAACTTGCGGTTTACGGGTGGTTTTTGGAAGCAAAACTTGTGTTTAGTGGTGGTTTTTCTCGGATTTGGCCGTTTAGTGGTGAATGAAAACACCCGTAAACATCCAGTTTGGTACCAAACCGTTGTCTCATATGAAAAGCACAACTAAAGCAAAACGCCTGCCTGCGGATTTGCAGACAGCCGTTGATACGCAATTTCAACGATCCGACA